>Ga0272449_1000005_pt1 | contig 434066 bp, 396 predicted proteins | sample YNPCB0241_FD_198679 | JGI IMG/M metagenome (GOLD analysis project Ga0272449, IMG submission 198679) | Hot spring sediment microbial communities from Yellowstone National Park, WY, United States - YNP-CB-024-1 | ecosystem: Environmental > Aquatic > Thermal springs > Hot (42-90C) > Sediment... | reverse complement strand
GTTCCACCTTGCCGACCAAGTCGGCACTGATGTCCGCCGTCTTGGTGTAGATACCTCCACCCGCCTTGGCGAACAACGCCAAAGCGCTCGCTCCGAAGCTGAACCCAAGAACGACGCTCGCCGCGTCTGCGCCAGACCAACCCAGCAACACCTTGAAAACGAAGAACAAGATCGATATACCGAGCAGCGATATGCCGACGACGAACAAACCCATGATTGATCCACCATAGTATGCGACCGGGAACGCCGTTTTCAGTCCGTTTCGTGCCGCGGCCGCCACCCTCACGTTCGCCTCCACGGCGGCCCTCATACCCACGTAGGCGGCGAGTGTGGTGCATGCCGAACCGAGCACGTAGGCGATCGCCATCGCAAAACCCATCGTCGTTCCTTTGAGGAAACCTGTGACAACTGCCAGCACGATCGCCATGACCAAGACGAAGATGGCCAGCGTCTTGTTCTGCCTTCTCAAATAGGCGAGTGCTCCTTCTTTGATCGCCTCATGGATCTGCTTCATTTTCTCGTTACCCGCATCCTTTTTCAAAACGTAAGCCATCAACGCGAGTGCCAAGACCATCGAGCCTGCACCCGACAAAAGGCTCAACATGAACCAAGCCACGGTCTCCACCCCCTCACAGCACCACGATGTTCGGACCCGAGAGCTTGAAACTCTTCAGAACGTTCTTCGTGTCGAAGATGAGCGAGCAGTTCTCCACCAAGATTCTGTAATCGATACGCTTTCTGTGCGCAGTCGTTATGATGGCTATGTCGGCCCAGCGAGCGAGCTCCACCGTCAAATGTTGGGTCTTCCTTTCCGAACCTTTCCACTTGAAGGATTCTACGTATGGATCCACCACCACGACCTCTGCCTGTTCCTCCTCCAAGAGTTTGAGCACCTTCAGTGCCGGCGATTCCCTCACGTCGTCCACATCGCCTTTGTAAGCTATTCCAACGAGCAAAACGTGCGCACCGTTGAGACATTTCTTCCTCTGGTTCAGCAACTTCATGACCCTGTTCACGACGTATTCGGGCATCGAGTCGTTTATCTCACCGGCGAGCTCGATGAGTCTGGTGTGGTAATCGTACTGTCTGGCCTTGTAAGTGAGATAGAACGGATCTATCGGGATGCAGTGACCACCGACACCCGGGCCAGGGTAGAAAGGCATGAAACCGAAAGGTTTCGTGGAGGCTGCCTCTATGACCTCCCACACGTTTATTCCCATCTTTTCCGATATGATCGCCATTTCGTTTGCCAAGGCGATGTTGACGATCCTGAAAGTGTTTTCCAATATTTTCGTCATCTCCGCAGCCTTAGCCGAGGAAACTACGAAAACAGGTGCTTCGAGCACGCTCTCGTACAGCAACCTCGCAAGCTCTGAAGACTTTTTACCGACACCCCCGACAACCTTCGGCGTGTTCTTGGTTTTGTATAGTAAGTTTCCTGGATCCACGCGCTCTGGACTGAAGGCCAGATAGAAATCTTCCTCGCACCTCAACCCACTCGATTCGAGTATCGGTTTGACCACTTCTTCTGTCGTGCCAGGATACGTGGTGGACTCGAGCACCACGAGCATGTCTCTGTGCAACCTCAGGGCGATCTCTTTCGCGGTGTTCACCACGTACGTGAGATCGGGTTGTTTGTATTCGTCCAACGGTGTGGGCACACATATCGTCACCACGTCGCACTGCTTGATCATGTCGTAGTCAACGGTTGCGGAAAGCTTACCATCTTTCACGAGTTTCTCCAGATCTTCTGACACGACGTCACCGATGTAGTTCTCACCGCGGTTCACCTTGTCCACACGTTCTTTCTGTATGTCGAAACCTATCACGGTGAAGCCTGCCTTGGCCTTCTCAACGGCGAGCGGAAGACCCACATAACCGAGTCCTATCACACCCACGATCGCAGTTTTGTTGATGAGCTTGTCTTTCAGCATGCACACTCCTCCTCAAAAAAGTCTTTTATGCATTTCACGACGTACTCGACTTCTTCTTCGCGAAGCTCGGGGAACATGGGCAATGCGAGGACTTCTGCACAGGCTCTATCCGTCTTTTCAAGCTCCACGCGAGGTAAATGAGCGAAGCACTTTTGCCTGTGCATACCCAACGGATAGTAGATCGCCGTTTCAACACCGCGTGATTCGAGGTAAGACTTCAATCCATCCCTGCGTCCATTTTTCACCCTGATCACGTATTGGTGGAACACACATTCAAAACCTTCCCCCAACGGTGGACAAACGATGTGGTTCGTCAAACCGTGTTTCTCGAACAGCTCGTTGTACAGCTTTGCTAGATCTCTCCTACGCTGATGAAAACTATCGAGCTTCTTGAGCTTCACACGCAGTATGGCCGCCTGCACTTCATCCAACCTGCTGTTGACACCCTCCATCTCATGAAAGTATTTCACCTTAGCACCGTGCACTCTGAAGATACGACAGAACTCGGCTAAATGATCGTCGTTGGTGAGTATCATGCCAGCGTCCCCGTGGGCCCCAAGGTTCTTGGTTGGAAAGAAGGAGAGTATCGACACATCACCAACGCTACCGCTCTTCTTCACATTGCCGTCCGAAAACTGCCAGGTGGAACCCACCGACTGTGCGCAATCTTCGATGATCTTCACGCCGTATCGTTCTTTGATGCGTTCGAGCCTCTCCAAGTCTACAGTTCGTCCAAACAAATGAACGGGAATGACGGCTTTGATCCTCCCGCGAGATGGATGATTCTTCAAAACACTTTCCACCTGATCCAGATCGATGTTGAACGTTCGTTCATCGATGTCGACGAAGATCGGTGTGCCACCGTTCCTCGTTATGCAACTCACCGTGGCGAAGAAGGTGAATGCCGTCGTGATCACGAGATCCCCATCTCCTATGCCGAGAGACCTCACGGCTATGTACAGCGCGTCCGAACCGTTGGCGACACCTATTGCATGTTTCACATTCAAATAATCTTGCATCTCTTCTTCGAACTTCTTGACGTTCTCCCCCATGATCACTCGACCAGATCTAAAAACGGTATCGACAACGTTTAGAATCTCGTCCCTCAGCAGCTCGTACTGCCTGGTCATGTCGAAGAGTGGAACCTTCATTCTCGCTCACTCCTCTCACTGGAATGAATTTTACAATATCATGCTGTTGAACTTTGCACAAGGTTGCTCTAAAATCTTTGAACGGGAGGTGGCATGGTATGAAACTCAGATTCATCTTCGGTCAAGTTGAGTGTGTGGCAGAGCTGGACGAAAAGAAAGCACCTCTCACGATCGAGGCCATAAGGAAAGAACTTCCGATCAGATCAATCGCCAACCGCTGGGGCGACGAGATATACTTCGAAACGCCTGTTCGCCTCACCGTCGAGGAGAACAGCAAAGACGTGGTGGAAGAAGGCGACGTAGCCTTCTGGATACCGGGAAGGGCCATCTGCATCTTCTTCGGCAAGACTCCCATCAGCGACGACAAGATAAGACCGGCGAGCGCCGTGAACGTCATCGGTAAGGTCAAGGAAGGCTTGGACTTGCTGAAGAACGTCAGATCTGGCACGAAGGTCATAGTCCAGGCCGAGTGATTGTGTTAACATATCTTGGGAGGTAAGGAATTGAACCAGCGAACGTTACTCTATCTTTTGATCGTTTTCGTACTGTTCTTCACCGTGATGCAACTCATCGGTGTCTTCTTGCAGCGGCCGGCCTTCGAGGTCGTTTACTACAGGAGCAGAATGGAGTACGATTATTCGGGCACCGCCACTTTCACAACCACGGCCGGCCTTTTCTTCAAAGATGCATCCAAGCAACAGCAGTATCTGCAGAACTACAAACAAGGTTCTATCGAACAGTTCAAACAATACTTCGCGGAGGTCAGCAAGAGGCTCGGAAGGCAGATCGAGGTCATCTCGATGGAATCGACTGTGACGGAGCGGTCCGGTATACTCGAGGTCATGGAGAAGGCGGTGCTTTCGAACGTGGCCATCGTTGAGCAAGGTGTGGTGGATACCAATCTCAAGGACGTGTCGATCAACGCTGTGGCCGATTCGGAGATCGTCGTGGTCGTTCCCGAGGATGCCGTGTTGTTGTCGGTCGAACCGACCCCCGTCAGAACCTTGGATAACCAGATTTATTGGAAACCGACAGGTTCGATGAGTTTTCCGCGAGTCGTGTTCAAAAAAGGTGAACCGAGGTGACTGAGAGAGAACTTCTCGAAAAGATCAAAGCTTCGCAATACGTCGTCGCTCTCACCGGTGCCGGTGTGAGTACTGAGAGTGGAATTCCGGATTTTCGAGGCCCGAACGGTTTGTACTCGAAGTACCCAGAGAACGTCTTCGACATCGATTATTTCTACGCTGATCCAGAGGGCTTCTACCGTTTCTGGAGAGAAGCTTTGTTTCCCATGAGCGAAGCTAAGCCCAACGTTGTCCACACTCTGCTTGTGGAACTGGAAGCTCAAAGGTTGCTCAAAGCCGTCGTTACGCAGAACATCGATGGGTTGCACCAGAAGGCCGGCAGCAAGAACGTCATAGAACTTCATGGAAACATCTTCGAATATTGTTGCGCAAAATGTGGAAGGACTCAACGCTTCGAAACCGTGAAGAAGTTACTCGAATCGAACCCTGTGCCGAGGTGCGACTGCGGTGGGTTAATCAGGCTGAACATCGTATTCTTCGGCGAAAGTCTGCCGATGCACGCGCTGAGTGAAGCGACACTGCACGCCCAAGAATGCGACCTGATGATCGTGCTCGGAAGCTCTCTCGTTGTGTACCCTGCCGCGCAACTTCCGATCATCGCAAAAGAACACGGAGCAGCGCTCTTCATCGTCAACAGAGGAAGGACCGGATTGGATGATCTTGCAGACTTCAAGTTCGACGTGAATCTCAGCGATTTTGCGAAAGAGCTGATGAAACACCTCATGAAAACATGAAAAGGGAGAGAAGCACATGAGCGTGACAGTGTTTGGAAAGATCAACATCGACACGTTCCTTTACATCGACAGAATACGCGTTGGAGAAAATCACATGTGCACGAAGACGTTCACGGACATAGGCGGGAAAGGTGCCAACGTGGCCATTGCCCTCGCCAAGCTGAACGTTCCGTGTGAACTGGTCGCAGCGGTTGGCAACGACTCCATTTCTCAAACAGTACTCAAACGATTGGAAAAGTATGGAGTTGGGGTTGGTTCGATCAAGAGTTGCGAAGAGCAGATAGGCAAAACCTTCGTTGTGGTTGAATCCGACGGCAGAAACACCATGTTTCACATACTCGGTGCCAACGTGTACTTGACTCCGGACAAGGTCGACTGGACCTTCCTCGAAACCTGCAAGGCCGTGTTCGTTCAGATGGGCATTCCAAGTGAGACAGCTCAAGAAGTCATCATGATGTCGAAGCGGAACGGCAAGTACGTCTTCGTCGATCCAGCAGGCTTCTCCGAAACCATTGATCTACAAACTCTCGCGTACGCAGACACCGTGGCTCCGAACGAGGTGGAGATTTTGAAGATGACGAAAGAAAATGAGATCGAGAGAGCCGTGAAGAAACTCTTGAGCGTGGGTGTGGAGGAAGTGGTCGTGAAGCTGGGAAAAAAGGGCGCAACACTGTACACCGAGAAGATGTCTTACCACGTCGACGCCCACGACGTGGAGGTCGTCGATACCACCGGTGCAGGGGATGCCTTCAACGCAGCCTACATGTTCGCGAAGCTCAAGAAGCTCGATGTGAGGGACGCTTTGAAGTTAGCCATCGCAGCTTCCGCTTTGACCGTGACGAAAGTGGGAAGCTCGAGCGCGAGTCCGACACGTGACAAACTCGCGGAGTTCTTGAAACTCAAAGGGGAGGAAAGATTGGCAGAGGTTGTTCTGGAGGGATCTGTGTGAAAAAATTCATCGTCGTAACGGGTGGCGTGCTCAGTGGAGTGGGCAAAGGTATATTCTGTGCATCTTTGGCCAGGTTACTCAAAGAGTGTGGCATCAAGGTGAACGTGTTGAAGATAGATCCCTACCTCAACGTGGATGCAGGTACGATGAACCCAAACCAGCACGGAGAGGTTTTCGTCACAGAAGATGGTTACGAGGCCGATCTGGACCTCGGCCACTACGAGAGGTTCCTCGGTGAAGACATGAGCAGGAAAAACAACATAACGGCGGGACAGATTTATTCAACTGTAGTGCAGAGAGAGAGGGACGGAGGTTATCTGGGTTCAACCGTGCAGATAGTCCCACACGTCACCGACGAAATAAAACGTAGGATAGACTCGCTCGAAGGACAAGTCAACGTCATAGAGATCGGTGGAACCGTGGGTGACATAGAGAGCGAAGTGTTCTTGGAGAGTGTCAGACAACTTGCCTTGGAAAAGCCTTTCGGAGACTTCATGTTCATCCACGTCACTTACGTTCCTTACCTGAGAACCTCGAACGAGTTCAAGACCAAACCGACGCAGCAATCGGTGCAGTTGCTGAGGAGGGCTGGGCTCAACCCAGACATGATTGTCATCAGAACCGAGACGGCTGTGAACTTTGACACGATAAAGAAGGTGGCACTCTTCGGCGGTGTACCACAGGACATGGTGATAAACCTGCCAGATGTTCCCAACGTTTACTCGATAGTGGAACTTCTGAAAGACCTTGAGGTTCACAAGAGGGTCGCAAAGAAACTCAACCTCACGCTCGATGATTCGAATTTCAGTTGGGATTACCCAAGAACTTTCAAGCAACGCAAGATAGCGTTGGTTGCAAAATACCTCGGAACGGATGACGCGTACAAAAGCATAATAGAATCGATCTTTCTCGCGGGCTGTGTCAAGCCCAAAGTGATCGATGCACAGAGTTTGGAGAACATGAGCTATGAAGAAGTGTGCGACACGTTGTCCGAATTCGACGGCCTGATCGTTCCGGGTGGGTTCGGCAGAAGAGGTATCGAGGGAAAAATCAAGGCGATACGTTACGCCAGAGAACACAAAAAACCGATACTCGGTATCTGTCTCGGCATGCAGTTGATGGTGATAGAGTTCGCGAGGAACGTTTACGGTTACGAAGGAGCCAACTCCACCGAATTTGACCCTGACACGCGCTATCCTGTGATAACACTCATGGAAGAGCAAAAGAGGATCCTACAGCTCGGCGGAACGATGAGGCTTGGTGCCCAACCCATGCACATCTTCAAAGGCACAAAACTCTGGAGCATCTACAAAGTTGAAGAAACCACCGAGAGACACAGACATCGCTACGAAGTCAACTACGACGAGTTCCCGCAACTCTTCAAGATGCCCAGTGAGCAAGGTTACAAACTCGTCATCAGTGCAAAATCGAACTTCATCGAAGCGATCGAGCTGGAAGAACATCCCTTCTTCATAGGCATCCAGTACCATCCAGAACTGAAAACGAAGGTCGGCAAGCCTCACCCGCTCTTCAAAACCTTTGTCGATACACTGCAATGAAACGTCAAGATACGTAAGTGTACGAGTGCGGGTTCTTGAAACGCTCCGACATGTGCCTTCGAACGTACATGCCACAGTTGCTGGCGATCTTGTTTTCTTCGAGGTTCCCGACGCTCAGGATAACCTCGAAGCCCGCACTTTGAAGCTCCTCGACGAACCTACGGTGTTTTATCGGCATACCCGTGCCCGTGTCCACATCAGACTTGATATTGTTGTGTAAAGCGCTGTAAGTCGGATTGATGGGTGTTATCTTCACAAGGAACTTCTCTTTTGAGAAAGTTTCTACCAGTTTTCGAGCATCGAGAATGGATTCTTCCGACACGGCGAAATTCAAAGTGATCTTTCGATCCCCTTTTCTCACAAATTCTTCACCGAACTCAGCGATCTGATCTAAAGACCACTTTCTGACCGGCATGATCTGATCTCGCTGTTCTTCGTCCGTGGAATGTATCGAGAATTGGAGTTGGAAGCGTCCTTTGTAGTGTTCATCCTTGATCTTCAACATCTGTTCGAAGAAGCTGTCACAGCCGACGGGTGCTATCGTTGAAACACAAGGTATGAGGTTCTCATGGTTCTTGAGTCTTTCCAGCACAATCAGCACATCCTTGTTGAAAGCAGGCTCGCCGACGCGTGCGAACTGAACTTTGAACTTCTTGCTCGCAACCTTGCCGTCAGGAAACCTTTGTCTGATCATGTATTCGATTTGTTCCATTATCTCTTCTTCACTCAGAGTACCCTCGTAGTAACCACCCGCATCGCACATCTTGCATCTGACAGGGCAACCTTTCAATGTTGAAACGATGAGCACCCACTTTTCAGCCAGTGAGAGTGGTGGCTGTAATGCCTCGACGAATTCGACGAGGTTTCCCTTCGAGGTTTCTCCAAGATAGACCACCGCGATGTCTTCCCTGCCGAACTTCGATAGAATCCTCACGATCATCACTCCCCATGAACGATCTTCATACACACTTCGAGTGCGTGTCCCATGGCGATGGCGAGCTGCCTGAAGTTACCACTCGCGTCTCCCACAACGTACAAATCCTTCGTTTCACCACGCAGCACAGGAAGATTCGGGACCCTTCCAAGGCACAAGAGCAACGCCTCGAATTGGTAACAACCGACGTCGGTGTACAATTGTAAATCACCATGACGATCTTCGACTTTGCGGATCGGTTCAGATGGGTGGTACTTCACACCTGAGCTCAAAGCGAGTTGAACCAATTTCGGTACTGCTCTGATTCGATCCGTTCTGTTGAACACATGAACTTCCTTGATACCCACCTCTTTCGCCTTCAGAGCCCCATCGAAGGCCGCGTCACCAGCTCCATAAATGGCCAAGCGGCCGATCCCACGTGGTAGCCTCTTGAATTCGTAGACCACACTTCGATTCAATTCGAAATCCTCTATCCTTTTTGGTTTCGTACCAGTTGCCACGATCAACTTGTCGAAGCTGTAGGAATTCGACTTCGTTGTCAAAACTCCATCTTCTGCACTCAAAACTTCTTCGTAGACCACTTTCACCCTGCTCTCTTCCAATCTCTTTCTTAAAACCGCAATGAGCTCTTCCCCACTGCATGGAGACAGAATCGGCAAGTTTTCAATTCGCCAAGCGTTCGCTATGAGCCCTCCTATCTCCTCTTTTTCGAATATCGTCACATCGATACCGTACCTGCTGAGAAAAACTGCCGCAGTCACACCTGCCGGTCCAGCTCCAACGATTCCAACGCGCACAATAGCTCACCCGAATCAGTGATCACACCGAAACCGTGCGCCAAGTTCTTCAACGCAGCAAAATGATACCAATCGTTCTTGTCCCAACATACGTCTTCAACCACGACAACGTCAAACCCCTTCACGAATGCACTTCTCGCCGTTGTTTCGACGCATAGATGTGTCATGACTCCTCCCAAGACGAGCTGCTTGACCTTCATCGTTCTGAGTATTTCTTCCAAGTCCGTCATGTGGAAGGCATCGTACGAATCCTTGTACAAGATGATCGAGCTTCTGCAGTCCAGACATGGCTCTGTCTGGTCGTCATCGACGACGTTGTTCCACCATCTCACCATGGATGGACTGTTTCCCTTGTGGATCGTCACGATCGTGGGCAGATCTTTCTCAACAAACGCGTTCAGCAATTTTTGTGCCTTGGGAAGTATTCTCTCAACCCCCGGAAGGTAAGCCCTTCCCTCCTTTTGGCAGAAATACTTCTGAAGGTCTACGAGCAACAGAGCGGGTTTACTCAACACAAGAGGATGCTTGGTCCTTTCGCTTTCGAAGTACACATCATCACCTCAAAAGCAAAACGAGGGGACAAGCGTCCCCTCATTTCGCGTAAGCAACGGACCTCTTTTCCCTTATGACGACTACCTTGAGAACCCCTGGATACTCCATCTCTTCCTCTATTTTCTTTGCGATCTCGTAAGCCATCTTGTCCGCTTCGGCGTCGTCCACCTTGTCTGGTTCGACGATGACCCTCACTTCCCTACCTGCCTGTATTGCGTAGGCTTTCTCCACGTTTTTGAAACTCATGGCGATCTTTTCCATCTTCACCAATCTCTTGATGTAGTTTTCAAGATCTTCACGCCTTGCACCGGGTCGAGCGGCGGACAGAGCATCCGCGGCGGCCACGAGAACCGACTCTGGATGGGATGGTTCAGCCTCACCGTGGTGACTCATGATCGCGTTCAGCACGTAATCCGGTTCACCATAACGCTTGACTATCTCGGCTCCGATCTCCGTGTGCGAACCTTCGACCTCGTGGTCCAACGCCTTGCCTATGTCGTGCAACAAGCCTCCGCGCTTCGCCTTCTCCGTATCCAACCCAAGCTCCTCGGCCATCAACGCGGCGAGCTGGGCCACCTCTATCGAGTGGGCCAGCACGTTCTGACCGTAGCTCGTCCTGTACTTGAGCTTACCGAGCAGTTTGATCAATTCCGGATGAATTCCCGTCACGCCAACCTTCAGTGCGGCTTCCTGGCCGGCCTCTTTGATCGCCTTCTCCACCTCTTGTTTGGCCTTTTCGTACATCTCTTCTATCCTCGCGGGGTGTATCCTTCCATCCGCGACCAACTTTTCCAGTGTGATGCGAGCGATCTCCCTTCGAATGGGGTTGAAACTCGAGAGTACCACGACTTCCGGCGTATCGTCGATCACAAGATCTACACCCGTGATCTTTTCGAACGCCCTTATGTTTCTTCCCTCTCGACCTATGATTCTTCCTTTCATTTCATCGTTGGGCAAGCTGACAGTTGAAACGGTGATCTCTCCGATGTATTCGGGTGCATAACGTTGCACGGCCGTTGCGATGATCTTCTTCGCTTCCTTCTCCGCTTCCTCCTCGTACCGTTCCTTGATCTGCTTGAACATCAACGCCAGATCGTGTTCGTAGCGGTTACGTGCTTCCTCCAGCACTATTTTTCTCGCGTCCTCCACGGTCATGCCTGCCAATTCTGTGAATTTCTCGTCGAGTTCCTTCTCCCTCTGTTCGATCCTCTTCTTCGCCACTTCGAGCTGGGACCTCAGAGAATCCAAGTAAGTTTCCTTTTTTTCTACGATCTCTTCCCTCCTCGAAAGCATCTCTTCCCTCTTCAAGAGTCTTTCTTCGATGGCTCTGACTTCCTGTTCCTTCTTGCGGAGCTCCGACTCCATCTCTTCCCTAAGCTTGTGCGCTTCCTCTCTCGCCTCGACTATTGCCCTTCTCTTCAATTCCTGAGCCTCTTGTTCCGCTTTCTTGATGATGCTCTCAGCGTCTTTCTGTGCTTTTCTGTAAGATTTCTCTATGCTCGACTTTGCGATCAAATATCCTATCAACAGACCTGCCACAGCACAGGCTAATGCGACAACTATCATCACATCTCAACACCTCCTTCTTTGAGTAGATCTATTTCCTTTGCAGTGAAACCCCGGCGAAAGAGGTATTCTCTCGCCTCGGGGCCTTTGAGCTTTTCTTTCTCCAAGAGCCTCTTCATTATCTGCTTCACGTCCGTTTCCTTCATGATTCTCTCCAGAACTCTCTCGATGACTTCCTCGTCCACTTTGAGCTGTTTCAGCTTCATCTTTATCCTGAGAGGTCCATAGCCATGAACGATCAACATGTCGTCCGCGTAGAGGTAGGCAAACTTCTCATCGTCGAGGAAGCCCGATTTCTCGAGACTTTCCAAGGCTGCTTCGACCGTTTTCGGATCGAAACCCTTCATCAACAGTCTGTCCCTCAGTTCCGCTTTGGACCTCACTCTGAACTTCAAAAGCCTTTTCGCGTACTTCAGTGCCTCATTTAACTGCATTCTTTTCACCTATCGGCAAATTGTACTTTTCTCTTATCTTCCTCTCTATCTCCATAGCTATGTGAGGATTCTGTGCGAAGAAGAGCACGGCGTTGTTCTTGCCCTGTCCAAGCGTGTACTCCTTACCATCGTCGGCAACGTAGAAGAACCAGCTACCCTTCTTCTGAATGAGTTCTTCGGCCACTCCGAGGTTGAACAACTCGTTCTCTCTCACGATACCCTTGCCGAATATGATGTCCAATTCAGCCTTCTTGAAAGGTGGTGCAACCTTGTTCTTGACAACCTTCGCCGTGACGGTTATTCCCACCGACTCGGTCGCATCCTTGATGGTGTCGCTCTTCCTGACCTCGATCCTCATCGTCGCATAGAACTTCAACGCCAAGCCTCCGGTTGTCGTCTCGGGATTGGCGAACATCACGCCGATCCTCATTCTGATCTGGTTGGTGAAGATCACCACGGTCTTGGATTTGCTCACGCTACCGGCGATCTTCCTCAGTGCTTGGGACATCAGCCGCGCTTGAAGACCCACCTGCATGTCTCCCATGCTTCCTTCGATCTCCGTGCGGGGAACCAACGCCGCGACGGAGTCAACGACGATCAGATCGACCGCGTTGCTTCGAATCAGTTCATCCACGATTTCCAAAGCTTGCTCACCGTAATCAGGTTGCGAGATCAACAGACGCTTCAGATCGATCCCAAGGGCCCTCGCATACAATGGATCCAGAGCATGTTCCGCATCGATTATGGCTGCAACACCTCCTGCTTTCTGTGCTTCGGCTATCGCGTGCAATGCGAGGGTGGTCTTGCCACTGGATTCTGGGCCAAAGATCTCTATGATCCTTCCTCTGGGATACCCACCGACGCCGGTGGCTATGTCCAAAGCGAGCGAACCGGTTGAAATGACTTCTACGGGAGAGATCTGTGCCTCTTCTCCCAAGATCATGATCGAACCTTTTCCATAACTGCTCTCGATCTTCTTGATGGCTTTCTCAAGAACCTCAAGTTTCTCCTTTTGCTCCTTCTCATTCATGCTTGATCAAACCTCCTTCAAAGAGACACTCATAAACTTTTTTATAGATCGAACCTTTGGGCGTGAGGGTGGATGAGTACACAAATATTCGATCCACTGCGACCGTTATGGGATCGTACGTGATGTCCTCTATCAGATGCTGCCAAGCTGCCGGGAAATCTTTGATTCTACCGATCGTTATGTGCGGTGAGAACCTCTCTTCGAAGTTGAAACTGTGCTTGGCCAGTTCAGCCTTGGCTTCGTCGTAGAGCCTGTGAAGGAGCTGATTTGCCCTCACGCCGAGCCAAACCACCCGAGGCTGGTTGTCTCGAGCGAAACAACCAACTTTTTCGACAACGAACGAAAACGAGGGGAAGCCTCTGATCCTGTGAGAAACGTGTTCCACGGCCTCGGCAACCCTTTTTGGATCAACCTCGCCGAGGAAGAAAAGAGTCAGATGCACGTTTTCCCTGCTGACCCAGTTTGCCTTGAATCCCCTCTTCATGAGTTTCTCGATCACCTGTTGGGACACGTCTCTCACCGCATCGTTCACGTCGATCGCAATGAAGGTTCTCACGTTCATCCCCCCAGCGCTTTCCTGTTTTGGTAAAGATAGACGATGGCCGACAGCATCGTGAAGAACGCACACAGATATATCAAGATCACCTCCGCCAGAACGAACGAGATCGAAAGGCTCCTGAAGAACAGCACCACGACTATGAGGGCCATCTGCACAACCGTCTTCACCTTTCCATAGACGTTGGCTTGAACTATCGTTCCCTTACTCGCCGCCAAGATCCTGACAGCACTCACGACGGTATCCCTCGCCACGATGAACGCGACCAACCAAGCCGGAATCAAGGGTATGAGGGCTATGAGTGTGGAGTTGACGAAGACTTTGTCGACGATCTGGTCGATGACCTTACCCGTGTTGGTGACTTGGTTCAGCTTCCTGGCGAGAAACCCATCCAGATAATCGCTGAATGCTCCAAGGGCGAAGAACAACAGGGCCAACTTCCACGATTTGGCTTCGATCGCGAGAAAGACCGGAACCGTCAGCACCAACCTCGATAGTGTGACCATGTTGGGCACGTTCACACGAGCACCCCTTTCAAGTCAAAGCCGTCTGTGTCAAGTATTCTGACGAGCTGAAACGAGGGAAGGTTTAAATTTACGTCCTTGCGAACTTGGACGATTCCATCCACCTCTGGAGCATCGAGGTGTGAGCGGGCTACGTAGTAGTTTTTGGTTGACCTCTCCACGAGAACCTCCAACTCTTCACCTACGAACCTGGACAAGCTTTCCCTAGCAAGCTCTGCCTGCAACGACAGAACCTCTTCCATCCTCTCTTTCGCGATCTCTTCGTCCACTTTGTCTTGCAACTCGCTCGCCACAGTTCCTTCCTCGTCCGAGTAGATAAAACAGCCAAGCCTTTCGAACTTCGCTACCTTGAGAAACTCCAACAGTTCCTCAAAGTTTTTCTCCTTCTCTCCAGGAAACCCGACGATGACGCTCGATCGAATCGCCGCATCGGATAAGGCTCTGCGTATCGAAAAGATCATTTCCAAAAGTTCTTCGCTTTTCTTTATCCTACCCATCTTCACGAGTACCTCATCACTGCCATGCTGGACTGGCAGATCGAAATAATGCAGAACTTTGCGAGAATCGCAGATACTGCTCAGTATCTCTTCATCGAAATGGTCTGGGTGCATGTACATGACCCTCAAGCGAAATTCCCCTTCCAAAGAGTCCAAGACTCTCAGAAGCTTTGGAAGGGAAGGCTTGCCGTACAGGTCGATCCCATAAGCGGTCGTGTCTTGAGCAACGAGCACTATCTCTTTCACGCCATTCTGAACGAGTTCTCTCACTTCCGCTTCTATGCTCTCGATGCTGCGACTTTTAAATCTTCCCTTGAAGGCCGGGATCGCACAGAAAGTGCAGCTTCGATCACATCCATCAGCTATCTTGACGTACGCGTAGCTGCTGAACTTCGAGCGTGGTGCGCACTCGTAGACCGTCTCTGGCTCTTCCACCAAGAAACGGACTTTCTTCTCGAGGGCTTCGGCGAGGCGATACGGGGACAGCACGCCGTACCAGGCATCCACCTCGGGAAGTTCTTCAACCAGTTGTGAAGCGTACCTCTGCACGAGGCACCCTTTCACACAGAGGAAGAAAGGCTTTCGTTTCTTGTATTCTATGAAATCGAGTATTTCATCGATCGATTCCCTCTTCGCGTCTTCTATGAAGCAACACGTGTCTATCACTACAATGTCCGCTTCGTCAACGTTGTACACTATCTCATGGCCCTTGCTCCGAAGGATCGCCTCCAGTACATCGCAGTCCGCCTCGTTCTTCGGACAGCCCAGAACCTTTATACCTATTCTCATCGATCTCCTCACCCTTTAAGAAGTGCCTTCTCTTGCGCATGTAAAGTTCTCTTATGTTCTTGAGTTCCTGTTTGTACTCCTCGCTCCTGTAGTTCTGATAGGTGAATTCCCAGTGCTTGAACTCACCAGAAAGATAGAGCAGAGTCACCTCGGCGTACACACCGTTCTTCAAATACACCCTGTTACCCCACGATTTCGTCGATGCCAAAACAAAGTTCGAGTGATGAACGTAACCAGGGTCAAGATTGAACTTTCTCTTTCCCTCCACACTGTACTTCTTCTCGAGCTCGTTCGTGTAGATTTTCACGTCAGCGAGCAACGACGGATGGATCAAATTCTCGAAACTCAGCAGTACACCCCAAAGATCCGAACCCAGCTCCCTGTCGTAATAACTTGTATAGATACTGAACGGCAACTTTTTTGAGATGTAATCTATCTTACCGAAGGCCGACTCGAGTTCGGGTTTCAACGTTTCCACCCAATAATCGATGTACTGGGAGAACGCAAAGATGACAAGGTTCACCAGATCAGTTTTCTTCACCTCTCCCACAGGACCACCTCGAAGTTCTCGACCCTTATGAGCCACTGTTTGTTTGCCGAGACAATTGCACAACCGTTCTTGTTGTTCTTCACTTCGTACTTGTTGCCGACCTTCAGTAAGACCGACTCTCCCGGCACAACAGGCTTGCCATCGAGCAAGATAGCTTGATTACCAATGTTCACGAGTTTGGCGCCCGGTTGACCGAGCACGTTGAAGAACCTCACCATCGAATAGAAGAACAGTATTGCCGCGACCAAGCACATCGCAAGCATGAGCAGATTAACTCTCTCTGAGAACGTGTACTTCTTCGGTTTCGCCTGTGCCGACTCTCTCGCAAGGTCTTCCGTACCTATCAGTTGACTCGCATCGAGTCCGAGTTGTTCCGCACACAACTTTATGTAATGTCTCACGTAAAAAGGTGCATCGACCCTGTCGAACTGTCCCTCTTCTATGAGCCTGAGCTTCCACACGGGTATGGCCGTCTTTTCTGAAAGTTGCTCAAGCGTTAGACCAAGCGCTTCACGCGCCTTCTTCAGCGTTTCACCGATGACGATCCACTTTTCTTTTTCCACACGAACCACACCTCAAACTTGGCTAAACTTTATTATACCAGTTCTCCAAGGTTCTGAGTCCTTGACTGTCCAAACAGCGAACCGCCTCTGTTCTAAGACTTTCCTGAATTGCTTCGAGCACGAGTGATCTGTGCCGTTCGTCCTCAACGAAGTCCAATTCGTCTCCGTCCACGATCAGAACGTTTCCCTTCACATCTGCAAAGAACGTCTCATCGTAGAACTTCACCAACTGATGCCAGTATTCTTCCTCAACGTTCATTTCGTACGGTCTTCCTCTCTTTCTGATCCGCTTCATCGCCGTTTCAGCGCTGCACTTGATGTACACCAACAATTTCGGTTGTGGCGAGATCTTCGACATCGTTCCGTAAAACTGTTCGTAAACGGTGTACTCCACAGGCTGAAGGAAACCCAAATGCTTCTGCATCCTCACGAAGACGAAATCTCCAAGCATCGAGCGATCCATGACGGCACGTTCGATCCGATTCGCTTGTTGCAGCTGGAGAAATCTCTTGTGCAAAAAGTAAAGTTCCATGGTGAGACACCATCTGTGCCTATCGGCGTAGTATCTTTCCAACAGTTGATCGGCGATCTTGTCGTTCATCTCGTAGAAGCCCCTCATATCCCATTCCCTCTCGAGTATCTCTACCAACGCCGTCTTGCCAGCCCCCACCGTTCCTTCGACGACGATCTCAAGCACGTTGATTCCTCCTTTTGAGCTCTTTTCCGTCGTACAGCCAAACTCCCTTCTCTTGTGTTTCCAAGACAGAGACGATGGCGTTCTCGATGCTGGAAAAGCTTTCGTCCATCGAATCGGATTCGACGATCAACAGACTGGAGAGATCGTAATCTGCGAAGTATCTCTCGTACTCTTCGTTCAAAGCATGCCAGTACGCTTCATCGATGGAGAGTTCCCAACTTCTTCCCCTCTTCTTGATCCGTTCTATCGCCGTTCGAGTCGAACAGTGCAGATAGATCATCAACTGTGGTGGAAAAGAATACTTCAAGAACTCTCCTTGAACCTCCCGATAGATGTCGTACTCGAGCTGATTCATCTCTCTCCTTCTCAAAAGTACTGTTGGAAAAATGTGATCGCAGAAGATGCTTCTGTCCATCACCACGTTTCCGATCTGCTTCGCCAGCTCCATCTGTTGAAACCTCTTCGTCAGAAAATAGATCTGCAAGTGAAAACCCCACTTCGCAGGATCAGCGTAGAAGTTGCTCAGAAGATCGATGATCTTTTCGTCCGTCAACTCGTAGAGGGGTTTCAAACCGAGCCTCTCCGAGATGACCTTGATGAGCGTGGTCTTACCAGCTCCAACCGTTCCCTCGACGACGATCTTCGGTCTCACAGTTCCACCAGAGCAGATCTCAACTGCTCAAATATCGATGGCACGGCGGCAACTATCTCACCGCTCTCCAAATCGAACTCACCGTTCAGCCCACCAACCACAACGCCGGCTTCCCGTGCGATCAAAACCCCAGCCGCCACATCCCAAGGTTTCAGACCGATTTCCCAGTATCCATCGAACCTGCCACAAGCAAGATAACACAGCTCGAGGGCCGAGGAACCTATGATCCTGACCTCCTGACACATCTCGGTGAGCTTCTCAACGCTTCTCATCAACCATTTCAACTTCGTTTCATCGTAGGGCCATCCGGTGACCAAGAGCGATCGATCCATGGTCGGTCTCTTCTCGTTCACGATGCGTTTGTCGTTCAGGAAGGCCCCCTTTCCAAGCTCTGCGTAGAACATCTCGTTCGTGAAGGGAATGTAAATCGCTCCTTCCACGATCTTTCCAAAACTCATCTTAGCTATGCTCACAGCGAAGTACGGCAAGGAGTGAGAGTAATTCAACGTACCATCGATGGGATCGACAACGAAGATTGTCTCACCGTTGGGTATCTTTGTCTCCTCACAGCCTTCCTCCAGAACAAAGACAGCGTCGGGGTAATGCTCCTTCAAAACCTCGACTATGACCTTCTGGCATTCGACGTCCGCCTGGGTCACCACGTCCGCCCTCATGCTCTTCGTTTTTATCGAGAGCTCCTTCTCGAAAAATCGCATGGCGATCTCGCCGGCCTTTTTTGCAGCCTCACAGATGGGCCTCATTTTTCCTCAGCTCCTCCTTCAATCTGAAGATCTCGTCTCGCAGAACGGCCGCGTCCTCGTACCTCAACTCGCTCGCGGCTCTGTACATCTCTTCCTCCAAAACGGCTATGCGTTCCTCCAAACCGAGGTCTTTCACAAGATCGAGATACTCCAACTTCGGCTTTTCTTCGATGAACTTTTCGAATATCTCCATCTGCAACGGCTTTATGATGGGTTTGGGTGTTATGTTGTGCTTCTTGTTGTACTCGAGCTGGATCTTTCTCCTCCTGTTAGTCTCCTCTATCGCCCTCTGCATCGCGGGAGTGATCTTGTCTGCATACATGAGCACTTTCCCATTGAGATTTCTCGCAACCCTTCCCATTATTTGTATGAGCGTCGTTTCCGATCTCAAGAAACCCTCCTTGTCGCAGTCCATTATGGCGACGAGAGACACTTCTGGAAGGTCCAAACCCTCCCTGAGGAGGTTTATTCCCACGACGACATCAACATCGCCACGTCTGAGCTTCTTGAGCACCTCGATCCGCTCGATCGCATCGAGCTCAGAATGTATGTAGAGAGCTCTGATGCCCAGTTCGGTCAGATACTCGCTGAGTCTTTCGGCAGTCTTCTTCGTGAGCACGGTCACGAGAGCCCTTTCACCCCTCTCCACGACCTTCTTGATCTCGAAGACGAGATCGTCTATCTGTCCACTCGTAGGCCTGACTTCGACTTCCGGATCGACCAATCCTGTTGGTCTGATGAGCTGTTCGACGATCTGCTCGCTCACTTGAAATTCGAACGGACCAGGTGTCGCGGAGACGAAGATGATCCGTGGTACCTTCTTGAGAAACTCCTCGAAGGTGAGGGGCCGGTTGTCGTAAGCCGAAGGCAATCTGAACCCGTAGTCCACCAAGTTCTTCTTTCGTGAGAACTCGCCACGCCACATCGCCCTCAACTGTGGCACGGCGATGTGCGATTCGTCTATGAAGACTATGAAGTCCTCGTCAAAATAATCGAGGAGCGTGTAGGGTGGTTCACCAGGCTGTCGACCATCGAAGTGTCTCGAGTAGTTCTCTATACCGGGACAGTGTCCTATGGATATCAAGAGTTCCAAATCGTGCATGGTTCTCTGTTGAAGTCTTTGCATCTCGAGCAATTTGCCTTGTCTCTTCAACTCCTCGAGTCTCTCTTTGAGTTCCTCTTTGATCGATTCGACGGCGCGTCTCAGCTTTTCTTCGGTGGTTATGAACTCCACCGCTGGATAGATCGTGATCTTTTGGTATTCTTCTATGCTCGTTCTGTTCATTTTGTCGAACGATTCTATCCTGTCCACGTTCGAGCCGAAGAATTCGACACGTATCCCTTCGTCCTGGTACGTCGGATAGATTTCCAGCACGTCCCCCGCGAGCCTGAAACACCCTTTCAGAGTGATCTCACTGCTCCTGGAATAACCGATCCTCGCAAGCTTTTGGGCCACCTCGTGTGGTTCGATCTTTTGACCAACGTGCAGTTGAATGTTCATCGTGTCGAAATCCGTTGGATCACCCGAGGCGTAGATACAGGAAACGCTCGCGACGACAACGACGTCCCTTCTCGTCCTCACGGACTTGAACGTGGACATCCTCATACGTACCAGAACGTCATTTATGTCGGCGTTCTTTTCGATGTAGAGGTCCTTCGAGGGCACGTACGCCTCGGGTTGGTAGTAATCGTAGTAGCTGATGAAGTATTCAACCCTGTTCTTCGGAAAGAACGTTTTGAACTCTCCGTAGAGTTGTGCAGCGAGCGTCTTGTTCGGCGAGATGATCAACGCTGGTCTGCTCAACCGCGCGATCACGTTCGCCATCGTGAAGGTCTTACCGCTACCCGTCACACCTATGAGCGTCTGGAACCTGTAACCCTTCAGAACTCCTTCAACGAGTCTTTCTATCGCCTGAGGCTGATCTCCAGTGGGCTCGAAATCGCTCACCAGTTCGAACAAAATGTCTATACCCCCGATCCTTCACTCATTCGGCTGTAGATAGATCATGCCGTTGAGGTACTTGATCAGTTCGACGGCTTCTTTTGTTTGAGGTTCGCGCCTCATCATCTCATCGCTCGTCAGCAACGAACCGTAGTATTCCTTGTTCGCGTCGTTGTCCACTTGGACGATCGAACCCTGCAAGGATAGGCCTGCGAAGAAGCCTTTGCTCACGGAGTAAGAATAGATCGAAGATTGGAGTCTGTAGTCCGTTTCTGCCGACAGCGACCTTCCCATCGGGCCCGCTGCGATGCTGATGTTGCCACCGAGCGTGACGTTACCCGATACGAGGTTTTTCACCGCCTGTTCGTTCATCAGTACGAGGACCAATCCGACGTTCTGAATTCCCAACTGCGCTCCAAGGCTCAAGCCCGTGAGCTTCAAGAACACCGGTCCGTACCATTTACCACTCGGCACGTCACGTCTGAGGAGGAAACCTTCCCCGTACTGTCCACCGATGACCAAACCAACTCTGATCAACGACGGAAAGATCGCGAGGCCTTCAGACTGTCTCAAGAGTTCGACGAAAGCCCCGCTGTCTGGTATGCTCGATAGTTCTTTCAGGATCGAGAGTGCCGAACTCAGCCTTTCGTTCGCAGGAACAGCGAAGATCAACAGAGGCACGCACAGCATCAGGATCACCACTTTCTTCATGGTAACACCTCCCTTTAAGAGTTTACTACGTTGGGGTCTTTCTACTATAATAAGACTTAGGTTCAAAGACCACAGGAGGTGTTTGAAATGAGAGTCAGGGTTGACGAAGCTGCTTGCATCGGCTGCGGCGTTTGCGAAAGCCTTTGTCCTGAGGTGTTCAAACTTGCAGACGATGGCAAGGCGAAGGTTCTTCAACCAGAGACGGAGGAGAGCTGCGCGCGCGACGCTGCCGACAGCTGCCCAACAGGTGCGATCCACATCGAGGAGTGAAAAGAGGCGGATCTCCGCCTCTTTTCTTTTCCTTGCGATCCGGTGGAACTTTTTTAGAACATAAACAATTCTGTTCCTTGATCTTTCCCCACCTCGGTTGGATAATAGTAATTGCTCACCTTTCAGACAGATTGGGGTTTCACTATGAAAGAAAAGATCATAGAGGCTTTGAAGGCCAAACTGAATCGCCGAGTTTGGGATAGTTGGTTCAGCACTTTCGATGTTAAGGAGATCGGGGAAAATCTCGTCATCTTTGAGGTTGGTAACCTCTTCATCAAAGACTGGCTCGAGATGAAGTATGGCAACCTCATAGCACGCACACTGAGAGAGGTCTTCAATCGTCCGATCGAATTCAAGATAGAGCACGCACCTCTGCAGAACCAACCCGAGGAAGACGAGCGTGAACCTTTGGTGAGAAAAAGGCCGCTCGTTCTGACGCCACTCAACCCCATCTTCACTTTCGAAAACTTCGTCGTGGGTCCAAGCAACATGTTCGCTTACAGTGCATGTCTTGAGGCAGCAAAATTTCCTGGCAAGTACAATCCATTGTTCGTGTACGGCGGTGTGGGACTCGGTAAAACACATTTGCTCCAAGCCATAGGGCACTACCTCTTCAAACATCAGCCTGAGATGAGGGTCGTCTATCTGACGAGCGAGCGCTTTTTGAACGAGCTGATAGAAGCCATTCAGAGGGGTACGGCTCAAGAGTTCAGGGAACGATACAGAACGAAGATAGATGTTTTGCTGTTGGACGACGTGCAGTTTCTCATTGGGAAAAACGGCATTCAGACTGAGCTGTTTCACACCTTCAACGAGCTCTACAACGCTGGCAAACAGATCGTGATATGTTCCGATAGAGATCCGCAGATGCTCGACGGTTTTCAAGACAGACTGATAAGTCGCTTTCAGATGGGTGTGGTCGTGAAGATCGAAAGACCGGACGTTGAGACGTGCTTCAAGATAGCACAGAAGATGGTCAAACTCGAAGGCGCGGAACTACCAAAGGACGTTTTGATGCTCGTCGCAGAAAAGTTCAACGACAATATGAGGAGGCTCAAGGGTGCGATCGTCAAACTCTTGATGCACAAGCAGATCTACAACGAAGACATAGACCTTGCCAAAGCGACGCAGATACTCTCTGTAGAACCATCCTCCAAGTGTGCAACAGTAGAAGAGAGATTGTTCGCCGTGCTGTGCGAGTTCTTCAAAGTCGTTCCAGAAGAGCTCAGGGGAAACAGCAGGAAAAGCAACGTGCTGATCGCCCGTCAAATGGGCATGTATGTGGCAAAGAATCACCTGGGTCTGTCGCTCAGAAAGGTCGCCGAGATGTTCAACAAATCACACCCGACCGTATCCAACGCGATTCAGAGGTTTGAACTTAACGTGAAGAACAACAAATCGCTCGAAGCCATGTTGAACAAGGTCTTGGAGCAGTTCAGAGAGAAGACGGCAAACCAAACGCTGTGAGACAACTCTCCAACTTCAATGGACGCTCCATCAGCTGCTTGACGCTCAAAGCCGGATCTTTCTTGTTGAAGAGGATCTCGTACACCTGCTCGCATATGGGCATCTCAACATCCAAAGCTCTCGCCAGCCTCAAGAGTGGTCCCACGGTGTGAACACCCTCCGCGACCATCTTCATATGTCCGAGCACTTGTGATAGTTCGGCCCCTTTCGCAACCATTTCCCCCACGTACCTGTTCCTGCTGTAAGGACTGTTGCACGTGACGATGAGATCACCGACTCCCGCCAACCCCATGAACGTCAGAGGACTCTCCGCCCCAAAAGCCAACCCAAAGCGAGCCATCTCGTGCAGACCACGAGTGATCAACGAAGCCTTCGCGTTGTGCCATCCTCCCAACCCATCCACGACGCCGGCCGCGATGGCAATCACGTTCTTGATCGCACCGCTGACCTCCACACCGAGCACATCGTGGCTGAGATAAGATCTGAAGTACGAGTTACTCACTGCCCTCTGCAAAGTTTCGGCTCTCTCCAAATTCTCAGACGCGATGACCACGGCCGTGGGCAGCCGCTTTGCCACCTCTATCGCATGGCAAGGTCCCGAAAGCACAGCGTAGCTCGTCTCGGGCCAAACCTCTCGAACGATCTGACTGATCGTCTTCAAATTTTCATCGATGCCTTTCGACAGGTTCAGAACCATCCTTGGAGCCGGCCATAAGTTTCGTAAAATCTCTCTCACGTGTTTCACGGGCACTGCTATCAACAGCGTATCGGAAAAACGACGCAACTCTTCGAGATCTGTCGTTGCCTTCAGTCCAATCGGAAGTTCGATGCTTTCAAGATATTCACTCCTGCGTTCTTCGTTGATCTTTTGGGCCACTTCTTTTCTTCTCGCCCACAACAGCACGTCGTGACCGTTCTCAACCAAGAGCTTCGCGAACGCAGTACCCCAACTGCCGGCACCCAGGATCGAGAACTTCACGTGGTTATCACCTCAGCGATCTTTTTGACGGAGAACTTGACAACGAACGTTCTGTACGCGAGAGCGTCCGGGTCCAGCTTGACTAACCAACCATCTTCTTTCTTCTCAACACTTATGAAATATCTTTGCTGAAAGTTCGATTCGTTCGACACTGCCCTCAAAAGATACTCGTTTTCGGAAACGTAAACGTCCTTGACGACGAACACTCCACGTTCGTGACGAAAAACTTGTCCCTTCAGTTGGAGCAGTCTATTCACATCCACGTTCTTGATGTGTACATGTGGCATCGCGCTCTCTCCCCATGTCCATCTCTCTATTGTCTTGTGATTCACCTTGACGGCCTTGACCGTAAAACTCACCTTTCCCTGCGAGAGCCATTTTCTCTCGTAACGTGTTCCCAAAACGACACGTTCGTTCTTCCAAACGGAGATCTCACCGAAGCATCCACTAGTTTCGATCAGTTTGGCCATGTCGTAGACGTACCAATCGGCGTCACTCGTGAGCTGGAAGAAGCCACCCCTCCTCAAAACGGCGGCCACGGTTCGAACGAAATCTTCATTGGTGAACCTTTTCTGTGCGTGACATTTCTTTGGCCAAGGGCACGGGAAGTTGACGTAAATCTCTTGGAGGGATTCGTCCTCAAAAAACTCTCGAAGGCCGAACTGTCCGTCCACCATGAAGACTCGAACGTTGTCAAGACGTTCCGCGTGAATCCTCTTCTGTATCTTGACGATACTCACGAGGGACGTCTCGAAACCAACGTAATTTCTTGAAGGATTCTCTTTCGCGAGGTTCACAAGAAATTCCCCGTTACCAAAACCGAGCTCTGCGACGAGCTCGGCCTCTCTGTTGAAAAAAATCCTCCAATCTATTGGAAGAGTCAACTTTTTCGCGTCGATACAGTACGAAAAGACACCCACGTCCATCACTTGATGCGGTTCAAGAAAGACCTCGCGTACACGGCGTACTGACTCTGTGGGTACTTCTCCAAGAAACCTTCGAAAGCCCTCCTCGCCTCATCGTTGCTGCCAGCCGAATAGTAACTCAGCGCCATGTAGTAGTGCGCGTCATCTTTGAAATAGACATCGTCACTCAGTTGATCGAGTAGGTTTTTGAGTATCTCCGCAGCGTCGAGATAGTATCCCTTCCTGTAGAGGTTGTAACCGAACAACCACACGGACCGTGCGGTCTCGATGTCAAACCTTCCATGCAACGCATATTCGACCTTTTCAGAAGTTTTACCCCTGCTGTTCAAAACCTGTTCGATCCGTTTCAAGGCTTGCTTGATCTCATCCATTGCCTTGGCGTTCTCCTGTTCAGAAGATTGGACCGCTGCGATCGCGTTGCTTAAGCTGAGTTTCAATTCCGAAAGACCCAGAGAAAGTTCGGTTTGTGAACGTGTCACATCTTGAAGCTTCGATTCCAAATTCGCCATTCCAGCGGTCAGCCTATCCGACACCCCACTGAACTTGTCTATTCTTTCTGAGAGCGGGGCGATCTTTTCCTCCACTATCTTGCCTATGACTGACCTGTTCGCAGCCGAGGAGATCAAACCGATGAGACTGAAAGCGAGCGTGGCACAGATCAAGATCAGAGTGATCAGATCGAGGGAAGTCTTCCGCACGGTCTCGATCTTTTTCGACAGACTCGGATGCGAAGAATCGAGCCTCTTTAACAACTCCTCGAACATCTTTTCTCGCGCCTTGTCATTCTTCTTGCGTGCCAGTTCGAGTTTCAGAGCGATCGCCTCGACCAACTCTGGATAAGCTTTTGAGACGGACTCCAAGATTGCCATTGCACCTTCGAAGTTCGCCCTGTCCACCTCTTCGAGAGAATCTTTGATGTCCTCTCTGTAATCCTCCCTCACCCTCTCTTGGGCTGTCTTGTACAAAGTCTTGTACTCCTGTTTTTTCTCGTCACTCAACCGCTCGTAGAGTTTCAGAACTGCCACCCAGTTTCCAGACGCGGCCTCAAGCTCCAAAAGCAGATGCGGATAATCTTCCTGGAAGATGCTCAGCACACCTCGCGCGCGAGACAGTTGGTTTTCCCTGATCAGTTCCCTCACCAGTCTCTCAACGGCATCGCTCATCTGGCCACCTCCTCAATGGCGTACGGTATGAGGTCCACCAATTCGCTGACCAACATCGTCCCTTCTCTCATATTGTATTTCTCACTCGCAAGCCCGTGCACGTAAACACCGAGAAGGCACGCCTCCATCGGTGTCACACCCTGGGCAAGGAATCCACCTATGATACCGGACAAAACATCGCCACTGCCGGCCTTGGCCAACGAAGTGTTCCCAACCAGATTGTAAAACGTGTTCTTGCCGTCGGTGACGATCGTCGTGGCCCCTTTCAAGACCACGATGACGTTGTGGTCGAGCGCGAACTTTTCGGCCAACAGGTAATTGTATTTGACCTGCTCGGTGGGTTGCCTGACCAAGCGGGCGAACTCCCCAGGATGTGGTGTGATGATGGCTGGCGCACTCAACGAATTCAAAACGTCTGGATCGTTTGAGATGCAGTTCAATCCGTCCGCATCTATCAATACGGGCTTATCGATCTTCCTCAGAAAGTTCTCCACAAACTCGCACACGTGCGCTTGGTTCGTCAAACCTGGACCAAGCACGATCGCGTCCGATTCTCGAGCGAGCTGCAACGCTGAATCGAGATCCTTCAGAGAAAAACTGTCGGCCTCGATGCTCGTGAAGACCAGCCCTGGTTCTCGACCCACCGCCAACCTTCCAACTTCATCACAGCTGAGCAGTTTCACGTATCCACAGCCGCTCCTCAGAGCCCCCAGACACGTCAGAATTGGAGCACCCAAATACTGACGCGAGCCCGCGACCACGAGCAGAGTACCGAAGGTTTTCTTGTGGGAATCTTTCTTTCGCTCAGGCAGAACTTTTTTGACGTGGCTCTTGGTGATGATGCTCCTCTTCAAGTTCATCGATTCGCAGAGAGATCTGGGAATTCCTATGTTCGCCACCTTGAGCTTGCCCGTCAGTTCCCTACCTGGAAAGACCACGTGGCAAGGCTTTGGAAGTACGAAAGTGACGGTTAGGTTCGCTTTGATGGCCATCCCAAGTATCCTTCCAGTATCGCACTCCAAACCAGAAGGCAGATCCACAGAGACGACGTAACCTGCGTAGAGATTCACCAGCTTTATGATGTCCAACAGTGGGTTTCTCACTTCGCCTCGACTGCCCGTGCCAAGCAAAGCATCCACAACCACATCGCTTCTCTTTATCATTTCTGCCAAACCGTCGAGGTCGATGTCCACTCCGAACCTTTTGACGTCAGCACCGAGCAATCTAAGCCTTTCAAGGTTCTCACGGGTCAAGTTCGTCATCTTTTCTTCTTCACCGACGATGACACAGCTCACCATTTCCGTGTGGTCCAGCAAGTTCCTTGCCGCGACCAGTCCATCCCCACCGTTGTTGCCAGTTCCGCACAGCACAAGAAAAGATTTGTTGGACAAGTCACCGAATTCCTGTTCGAGCGCGAGCACCACCGCAAGACCAGCCCGTTCCATTAGAAAGGACGTGGGAATCTTCAAAGACTCCTCCGTCATGCGTTCGAGCGTCTTCATCTCTTCAGCGTTGATGATCTTCAATTTCCCCACCCCAACCAGAAATAGAGCGTTCTGTACATCTTGTAATAACCCATCACCTTCTTCACGTAGCTCTTTGCTTCCTTTTCGAACTCATTCACCCGCGCTGGACCGACGTAGTACGCCGCGAGTGCCCTTTCGAGATCTCCGTTGTAAAGATTCAGCAAGTACCTCAAGTAGAACAAACCGAACGCTATGTTGTCCTCAGCCTGATGGATGTCTCCGTCCAGTTTGAACCTTTCTTTCAACCACAAAGCCGTAGAGGGCATCAACTGCATGAGTCCGATCGCACCAGCTGCAGAGACCGCATCTTCTCGAAAGCCACTCTCAGCCTTTATCAATGCCATGACGAGTAGAGGATCAACACCTTGAGCCTCTCTGAGCACAACCTCGTAATACCTTATGGGAAAAAGTTTGTAGAACATGAAGATCACAATACACACCGAGAAAAGCAAAAACAAAAGAACGTATTTCCAATTTTCCATCCGTGACCCCCTTCAGAACTCACTCACATCAACAAGTTTATCAGCAAGATGGTGTAGCCAGTAGGTGCCAAGAACGTTCCAAAGGGGATCTTCTGTTTCGGATCCAGTTTTCCTTTTCCCTTCACGAGCGCGTAGATTATCGCAGACACCGAAGAGAACAGTAACACGTAGAAAGATTCGATGAGGCCCAGCGCTATACCTATCGCACCTATGAGAATGATGTCACCTTCACCCATGCCACCTTTGTACGCAACGCCCAAAAGCCACAGAAGGATCATCGCAACGACCGCACCCAGAACGTTCCACACGGGAAAACCTCTTACCCACCAGATGACGAGGCCCGAGACCCAGCTGAGGATGAGCGTCACATCGGGTATGGCGAGGAACTCCAGGTCGATGCAACTTATGACTATTGCACAAGAAAAGAACAAGCACATGGATAGATAGAGCACCACGTTGGAAACAAACGAGTTGGCCAGAAAAGCGAACGCACTCATGATTTCCACCAAAGGGTATCTGACGCTTATGGGCGAACCACAGCTCCTACATCGTCCCTTCAGCAAAAAATAGCTCAAGATCGGAACGTTGTCGTACCATGGGATCTGTGCTCCGCACTTGGGACAGATCGACCTTGCAGGTTTAACTATGCTCAGATGTGTCCTTGGCAGTCTGTATATGACCACGTTCAGAAAACTTCCAATCACTGCTCCCAGCAAAAAGTTCAAGAAATGCCACAAGCGCGCATTTCCTCCTCGTTCAGGAACTCCGAAAGAAAGTCTTTGTTACCGTACAGATACCAAGGGCTGTGGTCCTTGATCTCCAAGAACGTGCGCTTCGCCTGTTCCAATTTTCCTTGCTTCAAAGCGCAGAGTGCGGACAGCAACTTCACGTACGGTTTCATCTTCTCCGAATCTGCTAACAAGCTCAGGAACTCTTCGACGCGTTCGTACCTACCGTGCTTCAACTGTGTCCTCGCCCAAGGTTCGACATCTTCTGTGCGAGTCGGCCTCAAATTGAGTATCTGTTCTTCCATACGTTGTGCGTCTTCAAGCCTTCCGGCCTCTCTGTAAGCTTGTACGAGCTGAAACATCGTCACTATACTTTCCGGATCCCTCTTCAACAGGCGTTCCAAAACATCACACACTTTGTCGTAAGCCTTGAGTTTTCTGTAAGCATCGGCGAGCATGAAGTAAGTCAGCTTGTTGTCCGGCGCGTACTCGATTTCCCTTTCCCAGTAAGAAGCAGCCCTCAGATAATCACCGCTATTGTAGTAAGCCTCACCGAGCGAGGAATAGGCAGGCACCAGCCACGGATCTATCTCGATCGCTTTGTCCAGATACCTGATTCCCTGCTCGATGTCTCCCTTTTCTATGAGAAGAGAACCGTAAAGTTCGTACGCGGGGGCATAATTTTTGTCCACTTCGAGCATGTACTTAACGACCTTGAAAGCCTCTTCGTGGAGGTCCTTGTCGGCGTAATCCAAAGCCAGATCGTAGAGACCAGCCAAAGACGCGTGAACGAAGTCTCTTGGGAAAATCTTTTTCTCGTCAAGCCATTCTTTTAGTTCATCGAAGCAAACTGGATCGTAGATCCTCTCATCGAGCAACACAACGTTTTCTTCGATGAAGGTGCACTTCTCGATCTCTTCGATCACGTCTTTCTTCTCCTTGAGATCCTGCTTCATGGTGTGCCAATCACCATCGTAGAGCAGGTCTCTAACCATCACAACCATGGGCGTGTCCGTCGTAACCTCGACGCTCCTATCACCAATGATGAGATCGATGACTCGTTCCACCGAACCACTCCCTTGAAATCTTTGTTTCACTTCTGCTTTACATTATAACCCATATCTTCAAGATCTGACCACCGTCACGCGTATTTTTTCATCTGCTGCTTCCGTGCCCTTCGAAACTCATCTCTTGCGAGATACAGTCTTCGACTCTCTCTGACTAAAGTATGCCAGATCGTTGGACAAACACAAGGGGTGAAGCTGAATCTCACATGAACTCGGAGAAAATCCATGTTAAGGTGCGAAACGTGAGGGATAAGCGAGGATTAAGGAAATGAAAAGCACTCTGGCGAAATGTTATTATGAAAGTGTGAATTTAGACGGCCACCAGCAACCTCTACCCATACAAGCACCTTCTCACACATTTGGGGGCACTGCCCCCGTTTTTTTAAATGACTCGCACCACACATTCGTACGCCTGGATCAACTTTCTCGAAAATTCGTGACAGAAGGCCTGCACATCAAAACCCGCCAAGAACTTATCGTACTCTATGCAAAGGCTCGTCAAGATCGGTGACGTTGAGGTGATGCTCTTGTACTTTGCTTCGCACGCGAATTTGTACTTGGACTTGAGGAGCTGTGCCATCTCGGCGAGCAGAGGAACGTGTGATCTGTCCACTTCGTTTGGTGCTTTAAACAAACACAGGATACCTTCGTCCAGCAAGCGAATTGTCACCAAGTCTATCGAAGAGTTGTTGAGAGAAACCAGCCGTTTGTAGATAGAATCGTTCACGAACTCTGCAAAAGATAGCTTCCTCTCCCCATAGACCTTCTCCTTGAAGATCTCCTTGGCCAAAAAGTCTTCATCACCCAAGCCGCAGACCATTTTGAAGTTGAGCGGAAGCCTCACGATGCCACACTTGTGAAAGTTCGGCTGGATCGAGAAGAGTTTTTCGTACACATCATCGAGCTTAACTCTCAATTGCAGCGAATATATGGGAAGGTTCTTCTCGAAAGGATTCACGATCGAAACGCCCACCGTTCTTCTCCCAAGATGGTCCACGGCCACGAACAGATGAAAGTTGTCAGGATTTCCCGTGGATAAAAGCACCACGTGCCTGTGATACTGGTCCAACTTCTCTTTGAAAGCCTCCATTTGACTCAAAAATTCTTTCGCATCGATCCTTTCGAACACGTTCTTGAGCTGGTTCAAAACTTCGCTGGGGCCGAGGTTCACCAATCCAACACCACCACGCTCGAGCGTCCGTACGTCTCGCGTACTTGAAGGAGAAACTCCTCGTTGTGGTACTTCGAAAGCACGAAGAGCACTCTCCTCTTCACCCTCGGAAGGTCGGCGTAGCCGTCCGTGAAGACGATCAAACCTTCTGGTCTGTAGTTGTGTTCGAGATAATCCACAGCTGGTTGCAGGTCGGTCTCACCACCACCCACGATCTGCATGTTCCTCCACATACCCTTGGTGTAGTTCACCTTCAAGTTCACCGCTCTGTCGACTTGAACGAGCACCAAACTTGTGTCCACGTAACGCGAAAGCGCTTCGATTTCCGTGAAGAAAGCGTCCAGCTCTTCTTGCACTATGCTTCCACTCGTGTCAACGATGAGACCGAGCCTCGCCGCACTCTCCGTCTTCCAACCGGGCTGTTCTTCGTAGCGCCTGTTGAGTTTCAACGGGGTCAAGTACCTCTCTCCATACTCGGAAACGCCAGCGAACCTCCTGAGCGCGTCCCGCCAATTCAAAAATGGTTTGAATATCGAAAGTTCTACCATCCTTCGCACACCGGAAGGCAGCTCTTTCCCGTAGAGATTGAACGCCTTCGATAGCAAACTCTGGCTCAGCTCGAGCATCATGTCCACATTGTCTTGTCTGTAAAGTTGCTCATGAGAGTCCAAATTGTTCTCGCGCGATCTTGCGACAATCAAAACATCGAATCTACCAAGTTTTTCCATCTCTTGAAGAATCCACGCGTGGTACTCCTCGGCCGATCTGTCGGGCATCCAATCCGGCGGAAGGACGAAGAGATTCTCGTTGTCCACACCGTGTCCCTCTTCGACGAGCAAATTCAAAGGTACACCGAACGCGGCTAATTCAGGAATGTGTTGGTTGATCGCCGCATCCATGGCCAAGTCCCATATGGCCTTGTCACGATCGTTCTTGGGCCTGATGAGAAAGTGCAAGTTTATCAAATGCATCAGCTGGTGCAACAAGAACGCCTCCACGAACTGCTCGGACTTTCTCTCCATCCACCGTGGGTTATAAACGATCGTGAACCTTCCGTTCCTGAAGGATACATGTAGTTTCTCAGTCTCGAGTGAAGGTCGTACAGACATGTTCAAAAGCAAGTACATGTAGAACGGCGAACGCCGCGCGAGGTTGATGAAGATCTTGTCCATCATAGGCCCTTGAGAGCCGTCCTCGTGTTCTCAAAGTTCGAGAGCCTTTCGAGGAGTTTCTCAAAGAACTGCGAGCCCTTCTCTTCGTTGCTCGCCCTGTCCACGATGAACCTCACCAGTGCGTAGAAGGAGTCCCTCGGCAGAACTGAGGCGAGTCCATCCAAATTCTGCGCCACCCTCGAGACATGCGCAGAAAGTAGCTCGATCTCCTCATCACTCAGTTTGGAAAAATAGTCTATGAGCCTGACCACCAAAGAGTTAGACCTATCCACATCATCCTTGTAAACCTCTTTCAGACCCTCGAGCAAGATTTTACGTGGCATGGGCACGTGTTCGGATTTCTTGAACTCGACGAACGCCTTTGCAGCCTCAGCGCCAACGATCGCCGACGCGAGGATGTAACCGTACCTGTCGATCTCGTCCTTCGAAAGCAATCTCAGAACGTTGCTGAGCTTGTACCAGCTCCTCGGACTCGGTCTCAACTCGACTCTCAGAGACAAAGGAGAGCTTGTGTAGAGAAACTCAGGATAAGCTGCTATGAAATCTATCACCCTCGGATCGACTCCACTCGCTTGCGCCCACTCTTTCCATTCCTCCACGGTTGGACTCACGTGCAGGACAAAGAAACGCGATATGAAGGCTGGGTCTGTGATGAGATCCGCTTGGTCGTACTCTTCGTCGGGTGGGTTCATCGTGGCCATGATCCAGACTCCGTCTGGCAACACATGATTGTGTATGCGCTTGTCTATCAGAAGCTGCATGATCGCGTTCCTTATCGACCTGTGGGCACGGTTTATCTCGTCCAGCACGATGAGATAGTTCCCATCCTCTGGCCACCAGTCCGGCCTCAAGAAGGTCGTTCTGTCCTCCCCTCTCGCAGGAAGTCCTATCAAGTCACCCGGTTCCATCTGCGAAAGAACGAGTATGACGATCTTTCTGCCATTCTCTGCCGCGATCTGCCTTGCCACGTCGGTCTTACCCACTCCGAAGTGCCCCACGAGCAGGGGAACTTCCCCTGCGCGCATGATCTTCTCGCACAAGAACTTTGCCTCGTTGATTGTCACGTTCATCACTCCCGACCTAAAGATTATAGAACGGACAGCGGAAAACTTTTGTTCAGTTCAAAACACCATCGAACAAAATTCATGTGAATTTCTCCTGCGCAGTCTATAATCATCGTTGAGAGGTGATAAATTGAACTTACTCGAGATGAGTTACGAAGAAGTTGTGGACGTTGTTAACCATATGGGCTTGGAAAAATACCGTGCGGACCAGTTGCTCGACTGGGTTTACAAGAAGCACGTCTTCATCTTCGAAGGCATGACGAACCTTTCCAAGGAGCACAGAGCGCTCTTCAGGGAGAAGTTCACCATAGAGTTGCCAAAGTTGATTGAAAAAAGGGTATCGAGGATAGACAAGACGACCAAATTTCTCTACGAGCTGGAGGATGGCAACACGATCGAATCGGTGCTCTTGTTCCACGAAGGTTACGCCACCGCGTGCATCTCCACGCAGGTGGGTTGTCCCATAAAGTGCGCCTTCTGCGCAACCGGTCAGAGTGGTTTCGTCAGGAATTTGACCGTTGCCGAGATCGTCGGACAGGTGCTCGCGGTAGAGAACGATTCGGGCAGGAACATCAGAAACGTCGTTTACATGGGCATGGGAGAACCATTCCTGAACTACGACAACGTGGTGAAGAGCATCAAGATCCTGATCCATCCGAAAATGAAAGACATGGGAGTTAGAAGGATCACGGTGAGCACGGTGGGTATACCAGACAAGATAGTCAGGTTCGCCGATGAAGGCCTCGACGTTCGACTGGCCATATCGTTGCACGCTGCGAGTAACGAGAAACGAGACACGATAGTGCCCATCAACAGAAAATACTCGATCGAGGAAGTGTTGCAGGCCGCAAAGATCTACCAAGAAAAAACCAACAGGCGAGTCACGATCGAATACATCCTCATTAAGGAATTCAACGACTTCGACGAAGACGCTCGCAGGCTCGCGAAGCTCTTGAAAGATCTGAAAGCCTATGTTAATTTGATTCCCGTCAACCCGACCTCGGCCAATTTCGAAAGACCATCGCACTGGAAGATGGTCAGGTTCAAAGAGATCCTGATCGAAAACGGGATCGAAGCGGAGCTCAGACAGGAGAAAGGAGCGGACATAGAAGCGGCATGCGGCCAGCTCAGGCTGAGAAGAATGCAGGCAAGGTCCTGAGAAAAGTTTTTGGATTCATCCTCTTCTTTCTCATCGGTTCTCTCTTCGGAGCCTTCGCTTTTTTGATATTCTTCTGGTTCAGGCCAGCCCAAGTGATCGTTCCCGACGTGGCAGGCATGAGCGTCGATCGAGCGAAGCAGGTGCTCCAGAGTGCTGGGCTCAGGGTAGGACAAGTCCACGGTGAAGGCGTGGTCCGGTTCACTTTGCCCCAGGAGAAGAGCAAGGTCCGAAAAGGCAGAACGGTGAACTTGTTCTGCGAGGAAGCTCGCAAACTCATCGTACCGAACTTGGTTGGGGCACCGAGAGAAACGGCCGAGACCATTTTGCAGAGCATGGGTTTCAAAGTTAGAATAGTTCAGATGCCGTTCAAGGGTGCCGATGGTAGGGTGATGGGCATTCATCCACCCGCAGGCAGTGAGCTGAAGAAAGGTGATGAAGTTTCGATCCTCATAGACGTAGGCGAACCGGGGAGGGATTGACATCAGAAACAGAGGAGTAGTGGTCAAATTCATGTCGAACGCCCTGATCGTTGAAGACATCAACACCAAAGAGAGGATCAGATGCGTTCTCAGAGGTAGGTTCAGACTATCCGATCTCAAACCTGTCGTTGGAGATATCGTCGAGTATGTACGCGTCCACGATACTGGCGTGGTTGAATCCATAATAAAACGCAAGAACGAATTACCAAAGCCCAGGATCGCGAACGTCGATCAAGTCGTGTGTGTTTACACGCTCCGCAGGCCCGAGGTCCCCCTCCTGATCCTTGACAAGCTCCTCGTGCTCGTTGAAGAAGCCAATCTGAACGCGTTGATCGTGCTGAACAAGATCGATCTGCTCACGGAAGAAGACGAGCAAAGAAAGAAACTTTTCCTCGAAACCTATTCGAAACTGTATCCCGTGGTGATGACGAGCGCCAAGACGAAGCAGGGTATAGACGAGCTCGTGGAACACTTCAAAGACAAGACCTCCGTTTTCGCAGGTCCTTCAGGCGTTGGAAAGAGCAGCTTGCTCAACGCGATCTGCCCGGGTGCGAACCTCAGGACTCAGGAAGTTTCTGAAAAACTCGAACGCGGAAGACACACAACCACGGCCGCCGAGTTGCTACACCTTCCCTTCGGAGGGCTTGTTGCAGACACTCCGGGTTTTTCTTTGATAGAGGTCAACCACATACGGCCAGACAAGCTGAAGTACTATTTCAAAGAGATCAGAGAGCATGGAAACTGCCTCTTCAAGGACTGCAACCACATCGACGAACCGGGATGTAAGATAAAGGAGCTCGTCGAAGAAGGTGTTATAGCGAAGAGCCGTTACGAGAACTACCTCGAGATCTTCAAGGAAGTGACGGAAAGATGAGGTTGATCTCGGCTTCCATCCTCGCGTGCGATCTTTCAAGACTTGCTGAAGAGATCAAAAGGGTACAGCCCTACATAGACATGGTGCACTTCGACGTGATGGACGGTGTGTTCGTCCCCAACATCACGTTCGGTTTGCCTCTGCTCGAGGCGGTGAGGTCCTGCACGAACTTACCCATCGATGCGCACTTGATGATCATAGACGCAGACAAGTACGTTGAAAGATTCGCCCAGGCTGGTGCATCTTGGATAGGCGTTCATTACGAAGCGTGCACGCACCTCCACAGGACGATCCAAAAGATAAAGGAAAGCGGCGCAAAAGCTTACGCCGTTCTGAATCCCCACACCCCCGTTGAGGTACTCACCGACATCCTGGTGGAACTCGACGCCGTACTCTTGATGACCGTCAATCCAGGCTTTTCTGGCCAAAGGTTCATAGAATGGACAGTCGAGAAGATCAGACGTCTCAGGCGCATGATAAAGGAAAGATCGCTCGATGTAAAGATCATGGTCGACGGGGGCGTGAACGAAGAAACAATGCAAAAGGTCGTCTGCGCCGGGGCGGAAATACTCGTCATGGGCTATGGCATATTCAGAAACCCCGATCCGGCCTCGGTGAGGAGGATGCTGGAGGGAATCGAATGCTCCTGTTAGCAACGAGGAACAGGCACAAGGTTGAAGAGATCAGAAGGTTCGTACCCGAAGGTCTGAAGATAGTCAGCCTTCAAGACATGAACATCCATCAGGAAGCGGAGGAAGACGGCGAAACTTTCATTGAGAACGCCACAAAAAAGGCCATGTTTTACGCACAGATTGCGGGCCTTCCAGCGATCGCCGACGATTCCGGCCTCGTCATAGATGCATTGAACGGTTTTCCGGGCGTCCGATCGGCGAGGTTCATGCCCAACGCGAGCTACAGGGAAAAGATGCAGTTCATTTTGAAGATGCTCGAGGGTGAGTCCCACAGAACCGCACGCTTCGTTTGTGCGGCAGCTTACTACGATCCAAAGGAAAGACTCCTCGTCTGCGCAGAAGGTATCGTGGAAGGACACATAAGTGAAGAGATACGCGGTAGCTTCGGCTTCGGGTACGATCCCATCTTCGTACCCGAAGGCTTCCATGAGACGTTCGGTGAGCTCAGCGAAGTGAAGCACACCATCAGCCATAGATACAAGGCATTTTCAAAACTTTTTTCATTCCTGAATGCTATAATCTTAGCCAAGTAATTGGAGGTGGTGCTGTGCCGAAATACGAACCGAGCGAGATAGAACCCAAGTGGCAGAAATACTGGGAAGAGAAAGGGCTCTTCAAGACTCCCCAGCGTAGCGAAAAGCCGAAGTACTACATGCTCGTCATGTTCCCATATCCTTCGGGAACGTTGCATGTTGGACACGTGAAGAACTACGTGATAGGAGATGCGGTCGCTCGCTACAAACGCATGCGTGGATACAACGTGCTGCATCCGTTCGGCTACGACGCCTTCGGACTACCCGCAGAGAACGCCGCGATAGAGAGGAAGATTCACCCCAAAGATTGGACGTTGAACAACATCAACACGATAAGACGACAGATAAAGCGGCTTGGGATCAGCTACGACTGGGATAGGGAAGTGATCACTTGCCTTGAGCCGTACTACAAATGGACCGAGTGGATTTTTCTCAAGCTCTACGAAGCAAAACTTGCCTACAAGAAGAAAGCCGCAGTGAACTGGTGCCCCAGGTGCATGACGTCCCTCGCGAACGAACAGGTGAAGGATGGAAGGTGCGAACGCTGCGGCACTCCCATAACGATCAGGCATTTGGAACAATGGTTCTTCAAAATAACCGATTATGCGGAAAGACTCCTGAAGGACCTCGACAAGCTCACTGGTTGGCCAGAACACGTCAAAACGATGCAGAAGAACTGGATCGGTGAGAGCAAAGGGGCGAAGGTGAAATTCAAAGTCGATGGTCTCGACCTCGATATCGAGATATTCACGACCAGACCCGACACACTCTGGGGCGTCACTTTCATGGCGTTGGCACCCGAATCACCGTTGGTGGAACAGATCGTTCTACCCGAACTCAAACACGCTCTCGAGCACTTCCTCGTGCGCGTGAGCACACAGGACAGACACAGAAGAGGTTCACTTGAAGCCGAGAAAGAAGGCTTTTTCACTGGAAGGTACGCGATCAACCCCGTGAACGGTGAGAAAGTCCCCATTTACGTGGCGAACTACATACTCATGGAGTATGGTACGGGTGCCATCATGGGTGTGCCAGCGCACGATCAGAGAGACTACGAGTTCGCGAAGAAGTACGACATACCCATAAGACAGGTCATAAAGCCATCGGAACCTTTCGACGAAGATAAAGCGTACGACGGCCCTGGAGTCATGATCAACAGTGGCCCACTGAGCGGAACGAAGATTCCGGAGGAGATGGAGAAAGTCGTCGACTGGCTCGAAGAGAAAGGCTTGGGTGAACGCTCTGTGCAGTACAAACTGAGAGATTGGCTCATATCCCGCCAGAGGTATTGGGGTGCGCCGATACCCATCGTGTACTGTGAGAAGTGCGGTGCTGTGCCCGTTCCTGAAAAGGATCTTCCCGTGGCACTGCCCTACGACGTCGAATTCCTTCCGACAGGTCAATCTCCGCTCGCGTTGAAGGAAGAGTTCAAGAAGACAACCTGTCCGAAGTGTGGAGGTCCAGCAACACGAGAAGTAGACACGATGGACACCTTCGTCGATTCTTCTTGGTACTTCCTCCGTTACGTCAATCCCGACCTCGAGGATGCACCGTTCAAGAAGGAAGACGTCGATTACTGGTTACCAGTTGATCAGTACGTTGGTGGGGTGGAACACGCCATATTGCACTTGCTCTATTCGAGGTTCATAACGAAGGTCCTGCACGACCTCGGATACCTCAGCTTCGATGAACCTTTCACGAACCTCTTCACCCAAGGCATGATCTACAAAGACGGCGCGAAAATGAGCAAGAGCAAAGGAAACGTCGTCTCACCCGACGACATGATAGAGAAGTACGGTGCCGACACGCTCAGGCTCTACATACTCTTCATGGGACCACCAGAGAAGGATGCGGAATGGAGCGACGCGGGCATCGAAGGTGTGCACAGGTTCATCAGAAGGGCGTGGAGTTTGATAGACAAGATCGCATCGTTGAACGATCAAGGTTCTTCCGAGATGGGCCCCAGGGAAAGAGAACTGAAAAGGAAACTACACTCTGCACTCTTGAAGATCACCCAAGACATGGAAGGCGGCTTCAAGTTCAACACGGCGATCAGTGGTCTGATGGAACTCGTGAACGACGTGTCGGATTATTTGCAGCAAATTCCACAGGAGCAATGGCACGTATCTTTGCTGAAAGAATTCGCCGAAAAGTTCGTTTTGATGATCTCCCCCTTCGCCCCGCACTTCGCGGAAGAACTCTGGCATGCGATGGGTAAGGCAACTTCCATCATGGAAGAAAGCTGGCCGATGTACGATCCAGAAGCACTGAAGATAGAAGAAGTGGAGATCGCGGTACAGGTGAACGGCAAGCTGAGAGATAGAATAAGAATCCCTGTGGACGCAACGAAGCAAGACGCATTGAAGATTGCACTGGAGAGTGAGAAAGTCAAGAAGTTCTTGAATGGTGAACCGAAAGACGCCATATACGTTCCAAAGAGACTTCTGAACATCATCGTGTGAGCGCGCACCTGCGCGCTCTTTTTCATCGAGGTGTTTTCCGTGTACGACGTGCTCATTAGGAACGGAATGGTTGTGGACGGAACTAACAGTCCATGGTTCTACGCGGATTTAGCCATCGAAAACGGAAAGATAGTCGAGATGGGAAAACTGAGCCGAAGAAAGGCCAAGCTCGTGATCGACGCGAAAGGTATGTTCGTCTGTCCAGGCTTCATCGACATACACAGCCATTCGGACTTTTCAGCTTTCGTCAATCCATTCTGTGAAAGCAAGCTCAGACAGGGCGTGACCACGGAGCTTGTGGGAAACTGCGGTTATTCTCTGGCTCCCTTGATCGGCGGTGCACTCGAAGAGACGAAGAGTTACTACAGAGAGATGTACGGCGTCGAGGCGGGTTGGCAGAGCGTCTCAGAGTATCTGGATGCGCTTCAGCGTGCAAGGCCAGCGATAAACTACGCCATGCTCGTCGGACACGGAACGATCAGAAAGTCTGTCGTGGGGTACGAGAACAGAAGACCAACGGCTGAAGAAATGAGAAGAATGAAAGGCCTCGTCGCACAGTCCTTGAGGCAGGGTGCCTTCGGTCTGAGCACAGGTTTGATATATCCGCCAGGAAGCTTCGCAGAAACTGATGAGATAGTGGAGCTTTGCAGAGTGGTAGCTAAATACAACGGTTTCTACGCAACTCACATGAGGAGCGAGAGCGCAAGACTGATCGAATCCGTCGCAGAAACGATCGAGATAGGAAAAAGGAGCGAAGTTTCTGTTCAGATCTCCCATCACAAAGCATGTGGTGAGAAATACTTCGGCAAAGTGAAAGAGACTCTCAAAATGATAGAACAAGCCCGGAACGAAGGCTACGATGTCACGTGTGATGTGTATCCTTACACCGCTACGGCGACGGACCTCGATGCAATTTTGCCGGATTGGGTGCACGAGAACGGTACTGAGAAAATGCTGGAAAGGCTGAGAGACCAAAAGATCAGAGAGAAGATAAAACAACAGATCGATCCGATCCAAAAGGCAATGGGTGGCTACGACAAGATACACATCACCTACGTCGTGAGCGAGAAGAACAAGCCTTTCCAGGGAAAGAGCCTCACCGAGATCGCTAAGGCGCTCAAAAAAGATCCACTCGAAGCGGCCTTCGATCTCATCTTGGAGGAACGTGGTCGCGTGGGCATGATGAGGTTTGCCATGGATGAAGAGGATGTCAAACTCGTCATCAAGAGCCCTTATTCGATGATAGGATCGGACGGCAGTGCACTCTCCATTGGAGGTGTTTTGTCCCAGGGCCACCCACACCCGAGGAACTTTGGCACCTTCGTCAGGGTTTTGGCACGTTATGTGAGAGAGTTGAAGCTTTTGAGTGTTGAAGAAGCGGTGTGGAAGATGACAAGTTTTCCAGCGAGAAAGATCGGCCTCTTGGACAGGGGTATCCTGAGACCAAAAATGGCCGCGGACATCGTCATCTTCGATCTCGATCGAGTTCAAGAGCTTGCAACTTTTGAAGATCCGAAAAGATACCCAAAAGGCATCGTCCATGTTTTGGTGAACGGCGTGGTCGTCCTGCGCGATGAAGAACTGACAGGTGAAAGACCCGGCAGGGTGTTGAGGAAGTTCGGCAAATGAGGAGTGAGACCATGATCGATCTTCGTTCAGACACCGTCACGAAGCCGACGGCTGAGATGAGGAAGGCCATGGCGGAGGCAGAGGTTGGAGACGATGTGTACGGGGAAGACCCCACGGTGAACAGGCTCGAAGAGCTGGCCGCAGAGATGTTCGGCAAGGAGGCAGCACTCTTCGTTGCGTCTGGAACTATGGGCAATCAGGTGAGCATCATGGCACACACCCAGCGCGGTGATGAGGTGATACTCGAAGCGGACAGCCACATCTTTTGGTACGAAGCGGGTGCGATGTCTGTCCTTTCCGGTGTGATGCCCCATCCGATCAAGGGGAACAACGGCGCGATGGATCCAGAAGAAGTTCGCAGAGCGATAAGACCGAAGGACATACATTTTCCGAGAACCTCTTTGATAAGCATAGAGAACACCCACAACAGATCGGGTGGCAGGGTGGTTCCACTCGAAAACTTCAAAGCGATATACGAGATTGCAAAACAGTTCGACATGAACGTCCACATTGACGGTGCGAGGATTTTCAACGCCGCGATCGCTTCCAACGTTCCAGTCAAAGAGTACGCCAAGTACGCAGACTCTTTGATGTTCTGTCTTTCCAAAGGTCTCTGTGCACCGGTGGGATCGATAGTGGTCGGGAGCAAAGAGTTCATAGAGAGAGCAAGAAAGGCGAGGAAGATCCTCGGCGGTGGCATGAGGCAGGCGGGTGTTTTAGCTGCGGCTGGGATCGTCGCTTTGACCAAGATGGTGGACCGATTGAGGGAAGATCACGAAAACGCAAAGTTCCTCGCGGTGAAATTGAGAGAGATTGGCTATATGGTCAATCCTGAGGAAGTCGAAACCAACATGGTGATCCTGAGGACGGACAATCTGAGAGTCAACGCACACCAACTTTTGAAGGCGATGAAAGAAAGAGGCGTCCTCGCCGTCGCTTTCTCAGACTCGTCGATACGGCTCGTAACACACAACGACGTTTCGCGGAGCGATATACTGAGAGCGCTCGATGTGCTTGAAAAGTTGTTCAGAGAATTCAGACTTTGAAGCTCAAGACTTGATCATCACCAACAACATTTTGAATCTTTCCAAGGCACTCACCGCGTGTGGTTCGTTCGCTGGCATGATGATGAAGTCTCCTGCCTTGAGATGATAAGATTGACCAGATATCTTGATCTCGCACTCACCATCCAGAACGTACACCAGAGCGTCGAACGGTGCGGTGTGCTCCGAGAGGCGTTGGGATTTGTCGAAGGCGAAGATCGTCACAGTTCCAGTTTTCTTATCAATGATCGTTTTGCTCACGATCGAACCGTCTTGGTACTGAACCAGTTCTGAAAGCCTTCCGCTTGATCCTTCAATTTGCATTCGCTCGCGCCCTCCCAACGACGAGAGTACCACAGGAAAGATCGATTGAAACAAAGCAAAAAGGCGGGCGTTCGCCCGCCGTTCGATCTTTCATGTTCGACGCTTCTCAAATCACTCTCTCTTCTCGCGCAGGAGCATCGAACCGCTCCTTTCTCTTGTCCTTTTCATTCGCTTTGGAAATTGAAGATCTCAATCGAATCTTTCTCCAGCTCGAGTTCCATAAATTTTCAATCTCGTCGACTTCACAGAGACTTCTCAAAGGCCGTGAACTTCACCGTGACAATTGTGAAAGACTGAGAACTTCACAAAGAGGTCAACCAACGTAGAGTATCAAGATGAAAGGTGAAACTCATGCCATACCCTTGAAGGGGTAGACCTATCCCAACACACGTTCCCACTCTCCCAGGATCCTGGTCGGCGCGCCTTCTTGTCCCATACATAGATATACGGACGATGAAAAACTAACATTCGCCGATCTTCTCTCCAAAAGCTAAACTCAATCATCTCAAACTGCGAAAGATGACATCTGGAGCAAGCTACAATCTTTCGTTCTCATTTCTCAAAAGTTCACACTGAAACAGCGTCTTTCACTCTACGTAGATCATCTTCACCGTCATACCACCGTCGACCGTGAAGTTGACGCCCGTTATGAAACCAGCTTTCTCGTCGTCAGATAAGAAAACGCACAGGTTGGCTATGTCCAAAGGATCACCGACTCGGCCGGCAGGATGTTGTTCGTGATCGATGGGCCTGAGTTGAGGTTCACTCCTCACAGAAGCCTTCTTCCATCTCGATGTTTCAATCCATCCCGGGCTGATACACACGACTCTGATTCCGTACTTAGCCAGGCTGATCGCCAGAGAGTGTGTCAGCGCGACGACGCCTCCCTTCGACGCTGAGTAAGGTTCTGTGTCAGGTTCCGACATGAACGCCCTCGTGCTGGCTATGTTGATTATGACTCCACCGTTTCTCTTGATCATCTGCTCGGCACAGTAACGCGCACAAATGTAAGGTCCCGTCAGGTTCACCCTGATGACTCTCTCCCATTCCTCCAAAGATCTTTCAAAGATGTTCTTTGTTGAACCTATCGCCGCGTTGTTCACCAGAATGTCCACACCACCGTAGAGCTGGACGGTCTGTTCGACCATGCGCTTTACTGATGCCTCATCCGAGACGTCAGTTTTTATGAACCTGGCTTCGTAACCTTTTGACCTCAAAAGGTTCTCACGCTCGATGCCAGCCTCTTCGTCTATCTCTGCTATCACCACCCTCACACCGCTCTCGCAGAACAACTGAACTATGGCGGCGCCTATGCCCTGCCCACCACCGGTAACGATCGCAACCTTGTCCTTCAGCATTTCCTCACCCCCAATGGCTGTTGCTGAGTTATGCAGTGAATCGCTCCCCCTCCGAGCAGTATCTCTCTCGCGTACACACCAACGATTCTTCTGCCAGGAAACATCTCTTTGAGTTTTCTCAGAGCCTGTTCGTCGTTCGGATCTCTGTAGATGGGAACGATCACCGCGTTGTTGGCAAGATAGAAGTTAACGTAGGAAGCTGCCAATCTGTATCCGGCGGGTCTTCTGTGCGTCTTCTCGGAAAGATCAACACCGTTTGCCTCCTCCTCCGTCACGTACTGTGGTGTTGGTTGGTGGATCAAATGAATCTTCAATTTTCTACCCTTGGCATCAGTTTCTTTCGAGAGTATCTCGTAGTTTTCTCTGCTTATTTCGTACTGCGGATCACTCCTGTCGTCGGTCCAGGTCAGAACCACTTCTGCGGGTCTTACGAACCTGCACAAGTTGTCCACATGACCGCTCGTTTCGTCGTTGTACACTCCACGCTTCAACCAGATGATTTTCTCCACTCCAAGATAGTCTTTGAGTATCCTCTCTATCTGTTCTTTCGAAAGATCCGGATTCCTGTTCGAATTCAAAAGACATTCCTCCGTCGTTAGGAGCGTGCCTTCACCGTCAACATCGATCGAACCACCCTCAAGAATCATCGGAGCTTCGTAACAATCCAACTCTTCAATGTCTGCCACCTTCAGTGGTACGAGTTCATCCTTGTCCCACGGAAAGTAGAGCCCGCCCCACGCGTTGAATTTCCATCGCACCGCTCTGACGACGCCTTCGTCGTTCACAACGAAAGTTGGTCCAACATCGCGCATCCACGCGTCGTTGCTCGACAGTTCAACCACTCTCACGCGTGCCGGTAGTCTGGACCTCGCGTTGAAGTACTGCTCGTGAGAAACACACATCGTGACTTTTTCGAACTGACTGATCGCTTCGGCAACCTTCACATAAGCTTCCTGAGCAGGTTTTGCACCACATCTCCAATTGTCGGGTCTTTCTGGCCAAATCATCCAGCATCCCGCGTGAGGTTCAAACTCCGCAGGCATTCTGAAACCATCAGCGCGTGGCACACTCCTGAGGATGTTCACGCTGAATCACCCTCCAGTTCACAATCAATTTACAAGTCTTGACTGAACCCGCCACGAAAGTATACCGTCTAAGTTATGGAACCAGGGCAAGACCCCCCACCCTCCTTTGACGACATAGATACACTGATAAAACTGTTCTTGGGCGATCGAGAGATCGCCCTTATTTTTTATGATCAGTCTCATTTCGTCGATATTTTACCAAGTATCGGCTCCTGTCCGCCAAACGTTAAAATATCTTGGGAGGGATCGTCGTGGTGATCAAACACTCAAGCGAGGTTGAACCACAAAAGCTCATGGATGGAACGGTGTTGAAAAGGGTGTTCATAGGAAGGGATCAAGCTCCCACCTTCGTCATGAGACTTTTCACACTGCAGCCCAACGCATCCACCCCTCTCCATTCGCATTCTTGGGAACACGAAGTCTTCGTGGTGGAGGGCAAGTTGAAAGTGGTATGCGAAAATGGTCAAGCAGTCGTTGAAAAAGGACACTTTGTCTATGTATCACCCAACGAGTTACACCAGTTCGTCAACGTTTCCGAAGGTCCGTCCTCTTTCATCTGCGTGGTGCCGAAGGAAGGGGAAGTTTGAAAAGAGGTTTCGAATTTTTCTCTGGCATCGATCCTTCTTGGACGGGCAAGTACCCCACGGCTGTCGCGGTATTGGACAGAGGATTGCACCTCGTTGACTTCGTCTACAGCGAAAAGATAGATGAGATCGTAGAGCCGTTGAGAAGATATCCCAACGCTATCGTTGGGGTCGATGCACCTTTGATCATCACGAACGAATCTGGTCACAGACCGAACGAGAGAGAGTTCCTCAAGCACTTTGCGAGATTCGGTCTTTCACTGTATCCAGTGAACAAGAAGAGGTATCCTTTCTTCTTTCCTGAACTACTGTACGAGCGCTTGAAACAAATTGGATACAGCTTCAAATCTGGCAACGTTTTCGAAGTTTATCCCCACGCGACGATCATGGTCCTGTTCAACGACACGAGAGTGTTCCACTACAAGAGAGGCAGGACGAAAGAAAGACTTGAAAAGCTTCGATGGTTGGAGGCGAGAATCAGAGAGCTCGTTGACATTCCAAGTCAGTTCATCGTGCCTAAGAACGGCGTCAAAGCTTACGAAGATTTTCTCGATTCATTGATTTGCGCCTTGACCGTGGCGTTCTCAACAGAAAGAGCTTGTCTAACCTTCGGTGATGAGAAATCGGGTCTCATGCTGGTCTTGAAGCCATCTTGACAAAAAAGAGGAGGGCGGGCAGCCCTCCTCTTCGTTTCTATCTATCAGTATTCAGGTGGCATCGACGGGGTTGATTCTTTCTTCTCCTCAGGTTTCTCGACAACGAGCACCTCTGTCGTCAACAACATACCGGCGATGGATGCGGCGTTCTGCAGTGCGCTCCTTGTGACTTTCGCTGGGTCTATGATTCCAGCCTTGAACATGTCGACGTATTCACCCCTGAGCGCATCGAAGCCGTAGCTGAAGTCCTTAGAGCTGAGGACACGTTCCACGATGACTGCTCCATCGTAACCTGCGTTCTCAGCGATCTGTCTGATGGGTGCTTCAAGAGCTTTGTAGACGATCGAAGCTCCGATCTTCTCGTCACCATCGAGTTTGCTCAAGACTTCTTCAACGACTTTCCTGGCCCTCAACAGTGTAACTCCACCACCAGGAACGATACCTTCCTCGACTGCAGCCCTCGTCGCGCTCAGAGCATCCTCGATCCTGTGCTTCTTCTCTTTCAACTCGGTCTCCGTGGCGGCTCCGACCTTTATGACTGCGACTCCACCGGCGAGTTTCGCCATTCTCTCTTGCAACGTCTCCTTCTCATATTCCGATGTCGTCTGCTCGATCTGTGATTTGATCTGCGCGATCCTCTTCTTGATCTCCTCGGGTTTACCCTTGCCACCGATGATGATCGTGTCGTCCTTCTTGACTCTCACCAGATCAGCCCTTCCGAGATCCTCGAGCGTGACGTCCTCAAGGTTTATACCGAGCTCGTCGCTGATCACAGTTCCGCCGGTCAGTATCGCTATGTCCTGGAGCATGGCCTTTCTTCTGTCACCGAAACCGGGAGCCTTGACCGCGCAGGCCATGAGTGTACCTTTGAGTTTGTTCAGAACCAGAGTCGTTAACGCTTCACCCTCGACGTCTTCTGCGATGACGAGTATGGGCCTACCAGTCTGGGCAACTTTTTCGAGGATTGGTATCAACGGTCTCACGGCACTGAGCTTCTTGTCGGTGATGAGTATGAAGGGCTCTTTCAGTTCAACTTCCATCTTTTCCGCATCGGTGACGAAGTAGGGTGAAATGTAACCCCTGTCGAACTGCATACCCTCGGTGAACTCGACGTAAGTTTCGAGCGTCTTGGAATCCTCAACCGTTATGACTCCATCTTCTCCCACTTTGTCCATGGCCTCGGCGATCAGTTCACCGATTTCTGGATTGTTGGCACTTATCGATGCAACGTGTGCTATGTCTTCTCTACCGGAGAGTTTTTTCGCATGATCCTTGATGAACTTGGCTACTGCTTCTGTAGCCTTGTCGATTCCACGCTTGAGGAGTATCGGGTTGGCACCCGCGGCGACGTTCTTCAAGCCTTCTCTGATCATCGATTGAGCGAGCACCGTGGCGGTGGTTGTACCGTCACCGGCAACGTCGTTGGTCTTGGAAGCGACTTCTTTGACGAGTTGGGCTCCCAAGTTCTCGAACTTGTCCTCAAGGTCTATTTCCTTGGCGATCGAGACACCATCGTTCGTGATGGTTGGAGAACCCCAGCTCTTCTCGATGACAACGTTCCTACCCTTTGGACCAAGCGTGATCCTGACGGCATCGGCAACTTTGTTGACTCCTCTTTCAAGCGCTCTGCGAGCTTCCTCGTTGAACTTCAACAGTTTGGGCATAGTTTCTCCCTCCTCTCAGTTTTCGATTTTCGCCAAAATGTCGTTGGCATCAATGATGATGTAATCCACATCGTCAATCTTGATTTCTGTACCCGCGTACTTGGAGTAGATGACCTTATCGCCGGGTTTCACATCGATGTTCTCAACCTTTTCCCCAACTGCGACTACCTCAGCCTTCATGGGTTTCTCCTTGGCCGAATCGGGCAGAACGATTCCACCTTCAGTTTTCTTCTCCTCCTTGATGGGCTTGATCAGAAGTCTTTCACCGAGCGGTACAACCTTCATGGGCACGACCTCCTTTCGAATTTTATCACTCAATCGTATTGAGTGCTAATTATAGAATACACCACTTTCGCTGACAAATCAAGACGTGATTTTCAGACGTTATTGGTCAATATCTCATGTTATAGCCAATTATTCGAAAATATATTCCAAAATGAACCCATTTTCTCTCGAAAACTAACAATTCGATGGTAAAATGTGCACAGTACGGAGGTGAAAGTGTGGGCAGAAAGTACATTGTGAAAGAGTACGTGCTCGCCACGATCGGTGTGATCATCACCGCCGTTGGCGTCGTTTCGTTCCTGATTCCCAACTCCATTGCCGCTGGAGGTGCGAGCGGTCTTGCCATCGTTTTGAACAGGCTCTTTGGACTTCCAGTGGGCGTTTGGATGTACATCATAAACGCCGCGCTCTTTCTCATCGGTTTCATCACCGTGGGCAAAGACTTCAGTGTGAAGACCATATACTGTACCTTTCTCCTCAACTTCTTCATCGATTTCTTCGACAGGATCGTTCCGATCCCAAGGTACACGGAAGATCTGATCATCGCGGTTCTCTTCGGAGACATCATCACCGCCGTTGGTATGGCGCTCACTTTCACACAGAACGCCTCCACTGGAGGTACCGACATTGTTGCGCGCATTTTCAACAGGTTCTTCGCCGCACCGATGGGTACCACGCTCTTGATCGCTGATCTGTTCATAGCAGTGTTCGCTGGAGCAGTCATGGGTTCCAAACTCGGTATGTACGCCATCTTGGCTATAATGGTGAACGGAATGATGATAGACTTCGTCTTGAAGGGTATCGAATCCTCGACGCAGGTGTTGGTGATCTCGGAAAAGCACCAAGAGATCGCGAACTTTGTCTTGAACGAGCTCCACAGGGGCGCGACGTACATAGAAGGCAAGGGTGCGTACACCAACAAGGACAGAAAGATACTGCTCATCGTCCTGAGGAGGAGAGAACTTGGAGAACTCGTATCTTTCATTCGCAGACTCGACAAGAGTGCGTTCATAATAATAAGTGAGGCTCGACACGTGATCGGCGAAGGTTTCCAAAGCATAGGGAACGTGTTCTGAGAGGAGTGAGAGTTTGAGAACGTTTTCCAACATCTTGTTCTACGTTGGCTCCATCGTTCTTCTGTTCGCCATAATATGCTTCGAGCTTGGCTTGAAGGCCATGAAGAACAAAGAGGACGAGAAGATGAAAGATCACAACAGAAGGGGCTGGAAAGCTTTGTTGATAACAGCCATCTTGTACGGTCTCTCCTTTCTCACTGCATACTTCGCTTGAATCATCGTGGTAAAATTGTTTCAGTGCGGCGAAAGGGACGGTGCGCATCGTGGTGAGAAGAGATCTTGGAATAGACCTTGGTACGGCGAACACGCTCGTGTACGTGAAGAACAGAGGCATCGTCATTAACGAACCTTCGGTTGTGGCGATGAACGCAGACACAGGTGAGGTCATCAAGGTTGGTCTCGAAGCGAAGATGATGCTCGGAAAGACTCCCGCTTCGATCATCGCCGTCAGGCCCTTGAGAGATGGAGTGATAGCCGACTACGATGTGGCGCTCGCGATGCTGAAATACTTCATAGGTAAAACGAGAACATCCATCGCTTTCTTCAAACCGAGGGTCGTCATAGGTGTTCCCATAGGTATCACCGACGTCGAAAAGAGAGCGATACTCGAAGCTGGCTTGGAAGCAGGTGCAGCCAGAGTGTTTTTGATAGAAGAACCCATGGCAAGCGCGATCGGACTTGGGCTCGACGTCGAAGAGCCCAACGGAAACATGATCGTCGACATCGGCGGTGGCACAACGGAAGTTGCCGTCATATCTCTCGGTAGCATCGTTGTTTGGGAATCGATAAGGATAGCCGGAGACGAAATGGACGAGGCCATCGTTCAGTACGTTCGTGAAACGTACCGAGTGGCCATCGGTGAAAGAACGGGCGAAAGGATAAAGATAGAGATTGGGAACGTCTTCCCATCCCCAGAGTACGATAGCTTGGAAACGATAGTCACTGGCATAGATCTGTCTACGGGACTGCCCCGAAAGATCACCATAAGGGGTGGAGAGGTCAGAGAAGCTCTGATGGTTCCAGTGAATGCCATCATCGATGCGATCAAAGCCACACTCGAGAAGACCCCACCCGAACTGGTCACGGACATAGTCGAGAGGGGTATAGTCACGAGCGGGGGCGGCTCGCTAACCAGGGGCATGGATAAACTCATAGAAAAAGAAACTGGAATCAAAGTGGTCAGAGCTGAAGATCCCATGAGCTGTGTCGCGATCGGCGCGGGAAAAGTCCTCGACAAAGTGGACATTCTGAAGAAACTCCAGCAGGTAGACTGATGACCACTCGCCAGGTGAACCTTTTCATTGCCTATCTGTTGATCTTTTCGGCCATCTTCGCACTGAACGCCATCTTTCAGGCGAAACCGACAAGGCTGCTTTTTCGCTTCGTTCAAAGCGTTGTTTATCCTGCGAACGTTTTGAGGCACACGCTCTACAAACTGAGCGAAGCAATTGTACTCGTTTTCAACGCCAGTGAACAACAGGCCCTCGTGAAGATCGGCGACGTCACTTTCGAACAATCCAACACTGTTCTCGGCTGGAGAGGGAACTACTTGATCGCAACGGGACAGGCAAGAGTTGACGATGTTGCGATAGATGCGACGAACAATCGCTTCGTCGGGATCGTTCGATACGTTAGTGATCGCGTGTGCTGGATCGAACCTTGGGACTCTGCGCTTTTCTCAATGCAGGTGAGCGTCGAATCGACTCAAGTGACGATACAGGGCGAACTCTTGGGTGGGACGAGACTGAAGATCTACGAAAATATAGACGTGACGGGGTTCACGGTGAGAGTTTCTGAGAATTTCACGAACGGAAACCTTTTGAGAGAGATGAACTGCGACAGACTCGGAACGGTCGTGGGCAGGCAGGGTGATCTCTTCCTCGTCAAGATCGATCCTGTTCGCCCGACTCGTTTGTGCTATCTTCCGGGTTATTGACCAGCTGCTGCATGATCTGAGACAGAAGCTTGGCATCTTCCTCGTTGTACTGTTCTTTCTCTTCCATCTTCTTCAGTATAGCGAACGGATCTTCTCCAACGAGAGTTTCCGATTCCTTCTTCTCTCCTTCCTTTTCCTTCGAAATTATCTCCTGAACTATGCCTTCGATCTGAGCCTCGAGCTTCTGCAGTTCTTCGTCCGCCTCAAAGTCGATAACCTTCTTGCCCTGTTCCAGATCTTTCGAGACCATGTCGATACCTTCGAGTTGGCGCTCGAGCCTCTCTTCTGCGCTGAGTTCTTTCGGCTCGGTGACTTTCTTCATCCCCTTCATCAGTCTCAACAACAAGAACGTTGCAGCGAAGCTCAAGATGAAGACTCCTGTAACGAGAAGCAGTGGGATGTTCTTTTTAGAAGGCTGGGGCTGTGTCGTTGCTGGAGGTGGAATCCTCGATCTCAGCCATTCCAACCATTCTTCACTGGCCTTCGAACCTTCACGTATCGCCTTGAGAATGCTCGCCGCCACGGCGTTGCTCGATTCGTAGGGTTCCAGATAAGCTCTGGCCTTCGCGTAATCCTTGATCATGTATGCGCACACGCCCATCCTCAGTTTGATCAGAGGATCGTACGATTCCATTCTCGGTTCAATCTTCAATGACGCTTCGAACCATTCCAACGCCCGCTTGTAATCACCCTGCGCGTAGGCGTTCAGAGCGGATTTGTAGTATTCTAAAGCGTTCGAAAAAATCAGAACCGGGATCAAAACCAACAAGACCACGGCGTACCTCACCCGGCATCCCTCACTTCAATTTATACACCTCCACGCGTGACTGCGAAACTATGTAAATCTTGTCAGCTCCAACAGTGACGTCTTCCACTGCCGTGGGAAAAGAATGGTAAGTCGACCTCAGAATAAGCCTCGAAAGATCGAAGACAAAGAGACTCGAAGTGCCAAAGATCAGCACGGTGTTGCCCAGCAAGAAAAACTCTTTCGGATCTATCCATCCTTCCGCGCCCCACACGTAACTTCCACTTTTGAGATCGTACACGACCAAACTGTAACTCCTCAAACCCACGAGCAAAAGATCAGAGACCAACAGGCAGCTCGTGAAATCGACTGAACGTCCCTCGATCTTGAGCTTCGATGCATCGAGAAGCTTTTTCAATTTCCCTTGAGAGAATTCGTATATCTCTTTGTTGGTCATCAGCAGCGTTGAAGGACCGTCCACGAACCTTCCATAGACACCTGAAACATTTTGAACCACTTTCCATCCGTTCTCCCACCAGGCAAAGGCGAAATTATCCTTCGCCCTCACCAACGCGAACACACCATTTTCAGTGACCAAAACGTCCTCGACGTTCGCCGTATCTATCTTCGCCAGCTCCACGAGATTGCTACCATTGAAGAAGTACGCCCTATCATTTGACACGAAACCTACACCCGATTTGTACGCGTGCACGTAACGAACGGTGCCAGAGTGCAACCTCTTCCCATCGCTGTAAAGACCATCCTTGAGCACGTAGAACAGTCTTGAGAGAGTGAAATGCACGCTCAAAACACCACTCAGATTGAGAGTTTCAACCTTCGTGAGAAGTTCGGAACGTTGGAACCTGGTCGGTAGAGAAACGCTCGCCTGAATTGTTTCTTCTTTCTTCGTCTGTACCGGGGTCGTCTGAGACGTTTGCGTTGGTTTAACTATCATCTCTGTTTGTTGAGCCTGAGGGGATCTCTCTGGATAAGTTTCTTCTTTGTACTTCGGGACCTCGACACGTGTTTCTGCGAGAAACTTCTTCAATGCATCGCGAAACGTTGGATCGAGATAGCAATCGAAGAACGAACCTTTCAGAACAAGCCTCTGTCCCACCTCGAGAAACGCGCTGGCATGGCTTACCACACCATCGCCTTTGCCAGCAACCAACTCGGGATAGAAAACTTCGAGCTGAGTTCCTCCCACATCGATAGAAGCTGGAGGCGAACTTCCCACAGCGACGAGGTACCTCACGTCTTTCCTGGTGGTCCCATCCAATTTCTTCAACAATTCCGAACCGGTAAGGATCTCCGCATAAACAGGTCCGAGCGCTTCAAGATAGTACAGCAGCTGTGACTTCATCGCATCCACTATGAAACGATCCATACCGAAGTTGTTCGCCACAACCTGTGAATCTTTTCCGTAGAGCAGCGTGCCGTAATAGAGAGGATTGACGACGTTGGTTCCTTTGTTCGGTGGACTCACGAGGACCAGACTTCGAACGTTCTTGACCTCCGGATGCAACTCCACCGCGAGCCTTGCCACGATGGCTCCTATGCCGTGTGCGACGATGTCGAACTCGAAGTTCCTCAGTCTCACCAGCTCCATCGCGAGCTTTTCGGCTTCAAACAACAGATAACTCGGCATGTTCTTCTGCGCGAAGCTGCGGAAGGAGTTCATGTACGAATTCGACCGTGTACCCGCAACGGGATAGTCGTAGTACATGATCGTTCTGTTGGGGAAGAGTTCAACCCAGAAGTTCGCTGAAGCTTGGGAAGAGTTGACGAAACCTAAAAAACCCCTATCCACATCTGGCACGAGCAAAAGGACTGGCTCTGTACTTTTTGACCTCTCGATCAACAACTGCAAGCCAAGTTTCTGTTTTTCGGGAACATCGGCGATCAGACCGATCATCGACGTATGGAACGCCTGCGCTTCCACGTACGGTCCCCTTTCATCAACACCCATCGACGCACCGCCGAAAACTCTGTAGATTGGCTGGGTGGAATCTGGAACGTAGGCCAACCTAACATTGGCATACTCCGCTCCAAGATAGAGATCCTTCGGGAGTCTGTACACGATCCTGATCGGTCTCATTGCGAACTCGTCAACGCCGTCCGCAGGGGACACATCGTAGAGGTCACCAACAAACACGCTTGAGATCGTCTGCGATAGAGTCTCTCTCGGAACTCGCTTCACAACGAAAGTTTTTCGTACACCGTACGCACCGTCCGGCACAACGATGGACAAAGGAACCGAAGCCTCTTCTTTTTTTCCGCTCAGTACGATCCTTCTGTTCGCATAGAATCGCCACAACAGAACAGACGCGAAAACCGCGAACGACGCTAAGATCGCTATGAAGAGCAACCTTTTTCTGAAGATCGAGAGGAACAGCTCGGAGAACTTCATCTTTTCACCAGATCCTCGAGCAATCGACGCACGTTGATGAGCTTTAGCCCTTCGAGCTGGTGCACCACGGACTTCAATAACTTATCGGCGAAAGTCTTGCTTTGCTCAAGACCAAGGATCTTCACAACGGTGGGTTTACCGAGCGCCACGTCCCTACCAACGGGTTTACCGAGCTTGCTCTCATCGCCACACGCGTCTTTGATATCGTCCTGAACCTGAAACCATATTCCGAACGCTTCACCAAGCTTCGAAAACTTTTCAGCGAGGCCGAACTCACCGGCGAGTATCGGTCCTGTGGCGAAACAGAATGAAAAAAGAGCGCCCGTTTTCTCAGCGTACATTCTCAACACTTCACCTAGGTTTGGACTCGCGCCCGTGTATTCCACATCCAATGCTTCCCCAACGAGCACTCGGTAGGTCGAACGAGAGAAGTATCGAAAGAGCATCTCCTTCTTTTTCGGTTCAGCGGGAGAATCGCTCAGCACGCAGAACGCCTTGAGCATGAGACCGTCCCCCGCGAGGATGGCCGTATCGTTACCGAAGACGACATGACAAGAAGGCTTACCCCTCCTGAGAGGAGAATCATCGATCTGTGGAAGGTCGTCGTGGATGAGAGATGCCGTGTGGAACAACTCCACTGCGAGCGCTGGATGCCACACGAGTTCAACTGGGACGTTCAGATCGTCGCAGGTCGACCAGATCAAGAGCGGGCGAAGCCTCTTGCCAGGTGTCAAAACGCTGTAAGTCATCGCCTGCTCAACCCTGCAGCAAGCTTCCTTCATCTCTTTCTGCAAGAGCTCTTCGAACTCTTTCAAGAATTCAGTCTCTGTCTTCCTCATCTTCTTCTCTCGGTTCGTCTCTCAGCATTTTCTTGAAGGTGTCGATATCAAGGTTCTCGACGAACTTCTTGAACTCCTCATCGCTCGCCTCTTCGGACATCTCCAGATCTATGGCGTGTTCATCCACGATCTCGTTGCTCACGTAGATGGGCACATTCTTTTTCACCGCAAGCACGATGGAATCTGAAGGCCTCGCATCCATCTCTATGATCGCTTGTTCTTCCGATTCTTCCTCTTCTCCCTCGATCGCCGCCAAATCCCTTATGACCAGCGTAGCGTAATAGACGTTGTCTTTGACACTGTGGATAACGATCCTTTCGAGCTTGGCGTCGAGTGCATCGAGTAGGTTGAGTATAAGATCGTGGGTCAACGGTCTTGGAAACTCGAAGCCTTCCAAGCTCATGGCAAGTGCGTTGGCTTCGCACGCCCCGATCCAGATCGGCAAGACTTTGTTCGTGCCTTCGATGCCCAAGATGACTACGGGAGAGTTGTGCACCTTGTCAAGCACGAGCGCCTTGACCCAAGCTTTCCTCATCGGAGATCACCCCCTGTGAGAACTCCTGAGTTCCTCCACTCCAGTCCTAACGATGTTTTCGACCGCTTTCGCCAGTTCGACTTCGTTTTCGAACTGACCAGGATCGATCGGTGGATGAACCTTCATCAGAACGGTACCCGGGTTGAGAAAGAGACTCTTCTTCGGCACCAAGAACATTGTACCCCATATGGAGACGGGCAGCACTTTCACTTTGAGCTTCTTTGCGACTTTGAACACGGCGGTCTTGAACTCGCGAACCGATCCATCCTCACTCCTGGTACCCTCTGGAAAGACCAAGAAAGATTCTCCATCCTTCAACAACTTCATGATCCTTTTTATGACTTGCGCACCCTCGGCGGGGTTCTTTCTGTCCAGGAAGATACCCTTCAAGAATTTGACGTACCAGCTGACACCCGGCACCCACGCCAACTCCTTCTTCGCGACCATGGGCATGGGATCGATGTAGCCCAGCATCAACGGTATGTCCATCAAACTCTGATGATTTGGTGTGACGATGTAATTGGTGTCTGGTTTGTAGTTCTCCAAACCCTCTGCTTTCACCCTGCAGAACATGAACCTGAATGTGTTCTTGCCGAAGAGCTTCACCTGCTTGAGAACGAACCTCCTCGCGTTCTGCTCGCCCACGAAGAACTTCAAGATCCAGCCTAAAAACAAGACGAGTGCACCCAGAATGACAACGTAGATGACCGCCGAGATGAGGAAATAGATAGTCACAAGCACCCTCTTCACTCCACACCACCCCGAATCTTCAGCCTCTCGAACCTCATCGTGGCGAGGTCTATCAACATCAACTCGTTCAGTGAACTGGTCGGGCGATCGCAGATCAACTTGACCACTTCGTTCACCTGCAACGACGCGATCAAGGTCACCAAAGGTGGATACACTTGTCTGATCACGCCCTCTTTTGGAGCAGCCGAAAAGATTTGCCTCAATCTGACAGAACCTGGCAGGACGTTCATCAGCTGTCCACAGTATCCCTCGACGCCTGCGTGGACGAGTGGGACCTCTTTTTTCTCACAGAGAATGTCGAGAACGAACTTCGATTCGAAGTTATCCAAACAATCGACGACCACATCCACAGAAGGAAGGCAAAAATCCAAATCGATCCTGACGTGCATTGGAACTATTTCACAGTGTGGATTTATCTGAGAAAGCTTTCTCTGTGCAACCTCTACTTTCTTTTGACCGATGTCTGACCTATCGTAAAGAATCTGCCTGTTCAAATCTGGTTCGTCCACAACGCCGTTGTCAAGTAAATAGATCTTACCAACACCGAGGCGAACCAGCAGTGTAGAGACTGTGCAACCGAGCCCACCAACGCCGGCAACCAAGACTCTCGCGTCGAAGAGCTTCTTCAGACAGCCACCGAGCAGCCCACTGTGACGCTGAAACATCTCAGCCACCACTGACGGGAACGAAGATCACCAGTTCTCCGTCCCAAACGCTTGAAGGTGAAAGATCGACCACGTTCACACCGTTCAGTAGCGCGATGACCCAGCTCTTTCTCACCGAGCCGTTCTGTTCCACCACGAGGTACGCGCTGTCTTCGTTCACGTCCAGCCTCACATTTCTGCCAGAAGCTTTGGAGATCTGTTCGAAGATCTCCTCTTTCTTTCCTGGCTTCACATTGATCTCTTTCAAACCCACCATCGCATCTGCCAAGTTCGAAAATCTCACGCGCATTCTCTCACCCTCCGATTTATTATACCTTTGATGTGTCCGGCGAGTTTCGACGTAGACGTGGCTTTGAAGTGTGAACCCTCGCTTAGACTGTGAAACATGTCGGCAGAATCGAAGCTGAAGAAAAACAGCCCTTGACGCAAAAATATGCTGTGTTATAATAAGATTACTACATCGATGCCTTAGGGGGTGTCAGAATGTGGCGCTTGTTTGTTGTATTTTGCCTCACATCGATACTCTTACTCGTTAGTTGCGGAAGTCCAGTCGCTCCCAACAATCCGCCGAATGTACCGAACAATCCCAATCCAGAAAAGCCCTACGTGATCTTGGCAGATCACGAAGAACACACAGTCGGCAGGATCAGTTACATCGATGTGAAGGTTGTCGATGAAAACGGCCGGCCCGTGCCGAACGTGGGAGTCAGAATGTTCTTCCAAGCTCCATCCGATGGAAATCGGTATCCCGTCGTCGATGTACTCACAGGCCAGAGCCTTTTCACGACAGATGAGAACGGTATCGCAAAGGCTGCTGTTCTACCAAATGTTCAGGTTGTCAACCAGAAATTTTACGCCTACGTGGCCGACAATCCATCTTCGGAGGCCGACTTCACCGTGACTTTCAAAAAACCAGCGTGGTTGTTCCTGGTCTGGATGTGTGCGGACAACAATTTGGAAAAATGTGCTTATGATGATCTCATCGAAATGCAAAACACCAATCCAAACGTCTCAGTCATAACCCTCGTCGACGGTAATACCATACTACCAGACTCCATCCGCGTGCTTGATGAATTTGGACAATGGCAAATAATAGAATATTTTGATGAAGATTTCGATTCAGGAAATTACATCACTCTCAGCTTGTTTGTTTTATTTTTCAAATCCTTCCTCCAAGCCTCGAACTATGCGCTCATCATCTGGGACCATGGAGGCGCTTGGATTGGCGACTACAAATCAACTAGATCTTATTCACCACAGGCGATAGCTTTCGATGATACTTCGTGCAACTGGATAACAACACCGGAACTTCGCAGGGCTCTGGAGGAAGCTGGTGGAGTCGATCTGCTCGGCATGGACGCATGTTTGATGGGATCCATTGAGGTGCTCTACGAGCTCAAAGACGTGGCAGATTACGTCGTGGCATCGAGTTTCAACGAACCTGGTACCGGTTGGAATTACGAGTTTTTCAAACAGATAACGTCAACGGACAATGAAGGTGCAGTTGGTAGAAAGATAGTTGATGCTTACAGAGGTTACTACGATGGAACTTCTCGGGAAAGCGAAGGCTTGAGTCTGGCTGTGTACAACATGAGCAAGGTTGCACAAACAGCCAGCGCGCTGAACTCTCTTTCGTTAAGGCTTATAGACATAATGAACCCGGCTCTAAGAAGCACTATTCACTACTTCTATCCGTTGATGAGCCAATACTTATATAATAATGACACGAACGAGCGCTTGAACACCCTGGTTGATTTGCGCCACTTTGTGGTTCTTGCACAAGATCGAATAAGCGACGGCACGGCGAGATATTGGGCAGGTCAAGTCCTAACGAGCCTACCTGATTTGGTGAGTTATTATTACGTTAAAAAGACCGGTGAAACAATACAATACCCAGTGAGCATATTCATGCCCAACAGTGCGAGCTTGGTAGATCGTTACGCCAAAGACTATAACAGCTTGTTGTTCACAAACCAACTATACTGGTCTAACTTCCTGGAGTCTTGGTTAGAGACGGGAGATGTTCTCAAATCGATTTCTTTTGAGCCTTCGATCCGATTCGATGAATCGCAAGGAAACATACTTGAACGTCTCTTGAAGGGGAAATTCCTGCACAACAAATGATCGGGCGGGCGCTGCCCGCCTTTTTTGCTTCTGTTTGATTCTTGCCAGATATCAACCGATCTCAGCGTAGAGTATCATATTCTTGATGAGCATCAAGATCGCTGTTGTTGGAGGAAGCTTCGTAGACATATACATATACGGTGATGAGCCACACAGGTGTGAAGTTGTCGAAGATTGTGGCGGTTCTGGTTTGAACGTGGCTTTCGCTTTGCATCAGCTTGGTCTTCAAGTCTTCTTCTTCTCCAACGTGGCTGACGATCACAGGGGAAACTTTTTACTGAATAAACTTCAACAACTCGGTTTCGACACCCGGCACATCACGACGAAGGACGGAGAAACAGGATTGCACATATCTTTCAACGACAAAACCATAGCGGTCAAGCGTGGAGTCAACGATTTGGACGTAGATATAGACTGGAAAGTTGTTTCTGAATGTTCGTTCGCGTTCATCAACACGGAAGTTTCGAAACGAACGATTGAGAATTTCCTGAAGAACTTTCAAGGAAAAATCTTTCTCGACGCAGGTCCCAGACGCATCTTGAGCGATGACATCAGATCGTTACACGAAGACTTGATCTTGATTGGCAACGAATCGCAGTGTGAAAGAATCAGTTGTGACGTGGTCAAGATGGGACCAAGTGGTGCAAGGTGGGACGAACTTCACATCACAGGCGACCGCCTGACTCACCCTTACACGACAGGCTGTGGAGATGTGTTCGATGCCGTGCTCATCTTCTCTCTGCTCAAAGGTGAAGAAAGAAGAGTCGCCCTCGAAAAAGCAGTGAAGATCTCACAGGAGGCCTCGAAGAGTTTCAAAAGCGCCCTCGCGAAGGCCCAGGCTGTGAAGGACCTTCTCGAGGACGCCGAGGCTGGTCTCAGTACATCACCGTGAAGACCGTTACGATGTGAAAAGCTGGAGTCGTTTCGTTTCGAACACTGAACAAGCCAACGCCGAAATGCTTGTACCTCTCTGGTATGTCGACATTGAGTAGTTTCTCGAGCAACGCTATGAGTGTTCCAGGCTTTTCGATCGTCCCTGCTTCGGCTGGCACTAAGTCCCACACGACGCTGACTTTGATGAACGCTCCAGTCAGCGGTTGCAGAGGATTGGGAACGTTCGATGCATCGATTTTCAAAAACCTCGAAGCTGGACCCAAACTCCATTTCAATGGAGTGTTTCCGAAGTTGTAGAGCAGCACAGTTTTCTCCTGAGGAAGTCCAGAGAAGAATACGAGCATCTCGGGCGTGACAGAGAGTTTCGACATGCGAATGATAATGTCTTGCTGTGCCGTGATCTGCGCAGACACCAAAACTGCTATACACACTATCAAGATCGTGAGGTACTTCATACGATGATCCCCCCTTCACTGAAGCTTCTACACCGGGGGGATTAGAAAAACATTAGAAAGAATAACCGATCCTCAGCACCGCGTAGGGAATGAATCCCGAAAGATCCATGGACAACGTCGCGTTTTTGACCAGGAGGAACTTGAGCCCCCCACCGACCGCCACCGACAAGTTCTCGCTCAAGAACTTTTCGAACATCACCTTTCCTGCGAACAAATTACCAGTGTAATCGGCTTGTGATAGGATCCCATCCTCACACGAGATCGAGCCCAAGACCCAGTGACCCTCACCAGAGACTTGAAGTACAACGTCCAGAAAGTCCATCACGAACATACCTTCGAACCCCAAACAGAGAAGGCAAAAGTTGAGGCTCTCGTTCTCGAACCTCACCGAAAAATTCTGCGAAGACACGATCGCTCCAAACCTCAAACCCCTGTGCAAACCGTAATCGAAATTGAACTGCACACCGTAGTTCGTGAACGCATCGATCCGCTTTTCTTCAGTTTCGATGATCAACCGCTGAGAAACACCAACTCCGAGGAAAGAATCGAAGCTGACGAACACACCTGCGAAAACGCTGATGCCAGCCAAGACCAACAAAAGGAAAAGCAGTCTTTTCATCGTTTCACCCCCATGTGAATGATAACGCTGAAGGGCTCATCCGAACGAGGCGTAATCTTCTAAATATTTGAGGTTCTTTATCTCGACCTTTCTTCCCTGCATCACTATGATCCCAAGTTTTTCAAGTTCTATGAACACTCTCGAGAGTGCGGGCCTCGTTACGTTGAACTCTCTTGCCATTTCTTCTTTGCTCATATCCAGTTGTACCAAAAGACTGTTTTGGTTTCTACTCAGTTCAAGCAGATAAGAACAGACCTTTTGAACCAAATTCTTCATCGCAATCTCGTAGAATCTGTCAGTTAAAAACAAGAACGTGTTTGAAATGTATCTCAGATAGTTCTCCAGAAGCCTTCGATCGCTCATCAAGAGATCGAGGAATTTCCCACGATCGACACTCAGAAAAATGCTCTTTTTGACCGTTTCAATGTCCACAGGATAGCGCGCATCTTGCGCGAAGATGACTGCCGAGGCCAAAAGCTTCGGCGCGAGCATGTGGTCTATCTGCAACACGCGACCCTCGTTGTTTGTGAAAAGTCCCAAGGTTTCTCCATCTACGAGGAACAGCACTTCGTTGCACACATCGCCTCGATACCTAACGATTTGCTTCGGTCCATAGAATTCAACACTGCCAAGCTCGACCAATCTCGAGACGATGCTCTGGTCAGCGTTCACGAATATCTCACACTGAGTGAGCCTCTTGACGACATCAACCCTGCCGTGCGACCCGCTCGGAGCCATCACACGCTCTCAAGATCCTCCAGAGTTCCTCCTCCAGATCCATGCCGTTCGTTAAGTGTATGACCTTGAAATTGAGTTCTCGCGCCGTTTTAACGTTCTCGAGTTTATCGTCTATGAAGATGCTTTCCTCTGGTACGACATTGTATCTCTTGATCAGTTCGAGAAAGATCTCCTTCTCGGGTTTGGCCAGTTTCACGTGCGAAGAGATGACCATGCCGTCGAAGTATTTGAAAAAGTCGAATTTCTTGTGCACCAACTCGAAATTCTTCTCACTGAAGTTGGAAAGTGCATAAAGCTTGAAACCCTTCTCTTTGAGCCTTGGCAGCAGTCTTGTGTTCTTTTCTATCGGTCTCAGGAGCTTAGGTACAGCTTCCTTCATGTGCAAGATGTATTCTTCAAGATGTGGAAGTTCCTCCATTTTCTTCTGCCACAACTGATCTTCGTTCATCAAGCCTTTGTCCATGAACCAAAAATCTTTGCTTTCAAAGATCTTTTCGTTCATCTCGTCCGCAACATGTTTGGGAAAATTCTCGAGCATGTATTGGTAGGGTTCCCATTCCAAGAGCACCCTTCCGAGATCGAAGACGATGTTCTTGATCAAAGCGATTCCTCCTCGTCCCTTCGAAAAAGAACGTAATCACGCTCGCTCGTGTCCTGCTCTGATTATAACCACTTCTTAAAGTGCAGGTAGCACGATCATGGTAGATTGAAATTAGGACTACTTCAGGAGGTGTTTCTATGCTTGTGGGGTGCGTGAACTTGTAAGTGCCATCAGGCAGGATGTGAAGGCGTATCTGCGCTTGGATCCAGCCACTTCCAACGTGTTTCAACTGATCTTCTTCAACGCTTCCTTCCATGGTTTAATCCTCTACAGACTCTCCCACCTTTTCTATCACTGGAAAATCTACCCCTTGGCGTATTTGCTTCACTACATCAAACGCGTGCTGTTTTCGATGGATATCCACCCAGCCGCAGAGATCGAACCCGGTGTGGTCATAGACCACGGTATCGGTGTCGTAATCGGTGCGACGGCGAGTGTCAAGAGCGGTACTGTGATTTATCACGGTGTGACTCTGGGCGCGAAACGCATCTGCTCTGGTAAGAGACATCCCGATGTTGGAAGAAACGTGCTCATCGGCGCTGGAGCGAAGATACTCGGTCCCATAAAAATTGGTGACAACGCCGTCATCGGCGCCAACGCTGTAGTCTTACAAGATGTTCCAGAGAATGCAACGGCCGTTGGAATTCCAGCGAGAATATTGAGGAGGGATATCGATGCTGAACTTGGTCGGCAACACACCGATGGTGAGATTGTCCACAGAGTCGAGAGTGTTCGTGAAGATCGAGAAGAGCAACCCGTGGGGCAGCGTGAAGGATAGGCCTGCTTTGTTCATGATCGAGGCTGCAGAAAAGAAGGGACTCATAAAGAATGGGATCGTTGTGGAACCTACGAGCGGTAACACGGGTATAGCTCTGGCAGCCATAGGTGCACTGAAGAATTTTCGAGTGATTTTGACGATGCCCGAGAATGTGAGTCAAGAGAGAATAAAGCTGTTGAAAAGTTTCGGTGCTGAGGTCATCTTGACATTGGCGGAGCGTGGTATGAGTGGCGCCGTAGAAAAGGCGAACGAGATCGTACAAGAGCTTGGAGCGTACATGCCCAACCAGTTTGAAAACCCTTACAACGTCCTTGCGCACGAACTCACCACTGCGCACGAGATACTCACTCAGATGAATTACAGAATCGATGTCTTTGTGGCGGGTGTAGGGACCGGTGGAACCATCAGTGGAGTTGGAAGGGTTTTGAAGAGGATCTGCGCAGACAAAGTGAAGATCGTCGCGGTGGAACCTGCAAATTCTCCCGTTCTCTCCAAAGGCGTATCTGGCAAACACCGGATTCAAGGTATCGGAGCCGGGTTCGTTCCCAAGATCTTGGATCTGTCCGTGATTGATAGAATAGAAACTGTCGAAGACGAAGAAGCTTTTGAAACGATGATGTTTTTGATGAAAAGAGAAGCGCTACCAGTCGGCATTTCCAGTGGTGCAAACGTTGCGGTCGCGATGAGGATCGCTCGAGAGCTCCCAGAGGACGCACGTGTGGTGACGATCGCCCCGGATGGTTTCGAAAGGTACATGAGTTTGATTCCATGAGAGGTAGTTATCTTTTGCTCCTGAGATTGGATCAGAAGGTCTCGATAAAACATTGGACCCTCGAAGCAGGAATTTATGTCTACGTTGGTTCGGCGATGGGCGATCTTTCAGCGAGAGTCGCGAGGCATCTACGAAAAAACAAACATAAGCACTGGCACATAGACTATCTGCTCGAGCATGCGAAGGTTTTGAGCGTGGTCATGTTACCATCCGAGCGAAGGCTCGAAGAAGAGATATCCTCAGCGCTCTCAAAGAAGTTCGATGGTCCTGAGGGTTTCGGTTCGAGCGATCTGAAGGTGAAGACGAACCTTTACAAATTGAATGATCTGAACGAGTTCTTCAAGATCGTAGAAGGGATGGTTCAAACCCCGTGAGGGGGTGATCCTACGGACCTTTTCGCCAAGCTTGGAGATTGGCAAAGGTTGGTGAATACGTTTGAGAAGAAACAGCACGTCGTCTTGGGCTTGATGTCCGGAACCTCCGCCGACGGCTTGGACATAGCCCAAGTGCGCTTTTCTTGGGGTAAACAACTGAGCTTTGAGCTCATGAACGCGGTCACGGTGAACTATGAACCTACGTTCAGAGAAAGGATCATCAAAGCTTACGATAAGCACTCTTCGAACGTGGAGTACGTAACACTTTTGAACTACGAGATCGCAAGAAAACACGCCGAGATGGTGAAGTCATTCGACTTCCAGTGCGACTTCGTCGCCTACCACGGTCAGACGGTCTGGCACGCACCCAACTATGGTGCAACATTGCAAATTGGAGAAGCGGACGTGCTCGCCGTGGAGTTGCAAAAGCCAGTGGTGCACAGCTTGCGCACGAAAGACGTCGCGCTCTCGGGTGAAGGTGCACCCATCAGTGCTTACTTCGACTGGGCCTTTTTGATAGGTTCAGACGCTTCCATTGCCGTGCTGAACATCGGTGGTATAGCGAACGTCACGGCGATCAACGATCGTGGCGAACTCATCGCCTTCGACACAGGCCCAGGCAACTGCTTGATAGACATCGTGGTGCGAAACTTCTTCAGCAAAGATTTCGATGAAGGTGGTTCTCTTTCCAGGGAAGGAAGAGTGAACAACGGCTTGCTCCAGAGAATGTTGGAGCATGAAAGAGCGTACGTAGAAAGACGACCCCCAAAAACGACGGGAAGAGAAGTCTACAACATGAGTTTTTTGGAAGAGATCGGTGCCACGAAACTGTTGCATCCCAAAGATCTTTTGAGAACGGTGGTGACCTTCACGGCCATCATGGTGAAGGAAAATTTGGCCATGCATCTGCCACACGTGAAGAGATTGTTCGTCACTGGAGGTGGAGCTTACAACCAAACGCTCATCGACGATCTGAATCGACTGGGATTCGAAGTGAGAATCCCTGAAAAGAAACTGATAGACTTTCGCGAAGCCATGGCGATCGCCTTTCTTGGTGAGCTCTTCGTCAAAGGCTTGGCACCATCTAAAACTGTGACGGGAGCTCGAAGGAGTTGCGTCATGGGTAAACTCGCCTTACCGTGGTGAACGATGTTCGAACCATTCGCGAAGAAACGTTGCGTGCTGTGTGGCATTGAATCGGAACTCATCAGTTCATCGATTCGAGTCTGTGTCAACTGTTTGAGAGACAGGCCCACAGAGGCTCTCAAGTTCGTGAGAAACACGCGAAACAGATGGCGCCGTTCGATCGATTTTCCCACCTCGATCCCCCACGGCGGCAAAAAATGCTTTCTCTGTATCAACGAATGCGAGATTCCCATCGGTGGAATGGGTTACTGTGGTATCTTGCGAAACGAAGGTGGAAGATTGGTCCCTGTAACGAAGAGTTTCAAAGAAGCATACCTTCGCTGGTATCTCGATCCGCATCCGACGAACTGCGTCGCGTTGCCTGTGTGTCCCGAGAAAGATCATAGAGGTTACTACAATTTGGCCGTGTTCTTCGCCGGTTGCAATCTGGATTGTCTTTTCTGTCAGAACATAGACCACAAGTACATGCTCTTTGGGGAAAAGTTGAGAGATGGAGAAAAAATGTCGCTGGAAGAATTCGTTCGAATCGCGGATCAAAGAAGGATCAGCTGTGTTTGTTATTTCGGCGGAGATCCATTGCCTTGGTCAACCTTCACGTTGAAGGTATCGAGGAAGACCAAAAAGAGGATATGCTGGGAAACGAACGGGTTGATGAACGAATCCGTTGCAAGACAAATGGCATCAATCAGTCTCGAAACGGGTGGAATCATCAAGATCGACTGGAAGGCCTTCAATCCAAGCGTATACGAAGCACTGACCGGTGTCGATGGAGTGAAGGCCATCGAACGACTGAAGGAAAACGTGATACTCATCCAGAGCATGGACGAAAGAAAAGATCCTCCTTTACTCGTAGTCAGCACTTTGATCGTTCCACACTACGTCGACGAGCTGGAAGTCGGTGGCATCGCAACCTTCCTTGCACAGATCGATGAGAATATACCCTACGTTCTTCTCGCTTTCGCTCCCCAACATCTCATGCACGATCTTCCAACGACGAGCAAAGAACAGATGAAGAGAGTTTTCGAATCAGCCAGGTCGAAAGGATTGAAGAGAGTCTTCGTTGAGAACGTGTGGTTGCTGAGTTGAACGTGTTCCACGATGATGAATGGTAAAATACAAATTGAATCCACGTGAGATGTGTTGGAGGTGTAAACGTGCAGAATTCAACCGAAGTAAGTGTCGTGATAAGCGGTGCGGCGGGACAGGGAATTCAAGCGGTTGAAGAGTTGCTTTCTAATGTTGTGAAAGATTCCGATCTCTACGTGTTCGCGACCAAAGAGTACATGTCCCGTGTTCGAGGGGGAAACAACTCCACCACGCTCAGAATCTCCTGCAAGCCCGTGTACGCCAACATCGACCGCATTGATTTACTCTTGGTCCTGAACGAGAACGCCATCGAGAGGCACAGATGGAGAATGACTCCTTCCACGATCGTGCTCGGAGAAGAGAAGTTCGTCAAGGACGAACCCAACCACGTGGTCGTGGAATTTTCAAAGATCGCAGAAAGCTTTGGCAACAGAATTTACGCCAACTCCGTCGCCACGGGCGTGTTGGCTGGAATCATGGAGTTGGACATCGATGCGCTCAAGAAAAACATCGAAGAGTACTTCTCAAAGAAAGGTAACGAAGTGGTCAACAGCAACGTCTCTGCAGCGCTCAGAGGATACGAGATCGGAAGAAACCTCGGTCTGAAACTGGAACTCAAGAAATGTGAAGAAGTGAGGAAAAAGAATCTTTTGAACGGATCTATGGCTGTCGCATTAGGTGCCGTAGCAGGAGGCTGTAACTTCGTCTCCTCTTATCCCATGTCCCCATCCACGGCGGTCTTCACAGAACTTGCGAGGTTGGCAAGAGACCACGGAATCCTTGTCGAACAGGCGGAAGACGAGATCGCCGCGGCGAACATGGTCATCGCCGCTTGGTACGCCGGTGCCAGAGGCTTGGTGACCACCTCCGGTGGAGGTTTTGCACTCATGTGTGAAGCAATCAGCCTTGCTGGAATGATAGAAACGCCCATCGTAGTTCACTTGGGTCAGAGACCTGGACCAGCCACAGGACTTCCAACGCGCACCGAGCAAGCTGATTTGAACTTGGTCCTCTACGCCGGACACGGTGAATTTGCAAGGGTGATCTATGCACCTGGAAGCATAGAGGAAGCTTACGAACTGACGGCGAAAGCCTTCAACGTTGCGGACAAGTTCCAAATCCCCGTGTTCGTTCTCACAGACCAGTACTTGCTCGACTCTTACTATCTTGTCGACGATCTTCCAAAAATGGACATCGAAAGATACATCGTGAAGACCGACGCAAACTATCGAAGATACACAGTCACAGAAGATGGTATCTCACCACGAGGCATTCCTGGTTACGGCGAAGGCCTTGTGCGAGTCGACAGCGACGAACACGACGAGTTCGGTCACATAACTGAAAGTGCACTGGTGAGAAAGACCATGGTCGAAAAACGGCTCAGAAAGATGAACAAGATAATTCAAGAAGCACTTCCTCCGAAGCTCTCAGGTCCCGAAGACTACGAAGTTCTTGTCGTGAGTTGGGGTTCGACCCGTCTCATCGTTGAAGAAGCCTTGCGGTCGTTCTCGAACCACAAGATCGCACATCTACACTTTTCACAGGTCTATCCCATCCATCCTTCGGCGAAAGAATATTTTGAAAAAGCCAAGAGGATCATCTTCATCGAGCAGAACGCCACGGGTCAGTTCGCAAACCTCGTACAACAAACCTTCCGTATCGACACATCGGAGAGGATTCTGAAATATGATGGACACGCTTACTCAGTCGAACAGGTCGCAAAGGCGATCCGAGAAAGATTGGGGGTGTGACAGATGTTCAGACCCGAAGACTACGACATTCCAAACGCAGACATCGCTTGGTGTCCAGGCTGTGGGAATTTCGGTATCATCCGCGCGTTGAAAATGGCCCTTTCCCAGCTGAACTTGCCACCAGAACGTACCGTGATAGTTTCGGGTATAGGTCAAGCGGCGAAGATGCCACAGTACGTCAAAGCACACATGTTCAACGGTTTGCACGGAAGATCGCTTCCCGCTGCCGTGGCCATAAAGATGGTGAATCCAGAGCTTGTGGTGATCGCAGAAAGTGGAGATGGATGCACTTATGGAGAAGGAGGAAACCACTTCATCCACACCATAAGGAGAAATCCAGACATAACCAACATCGTCCACGACAACCAGATATACGGTTTGACCAAGGGACAAGCTTCACCAACAACCCTCAGGGGTCAAAAAACCACGCTTCAGATAGATGGCGTCTACGTCGATCCTTTCAATCCGATAGCGGTCGCGGTGGCTTTGGATGCTTCTTTCGTCGCTCGCACCTTCGCAGGTTATCTCGATCTAACTGTGGATATTTTCAAACAAGCGATTCAACACAAAGGCTATGCGCTCGTGGACGTTTTTCAACCGTGTGTCACCTTCAACAAGCTCAACACCTACGAATGGTACAAGCAAAACACCTACATCCTTCCATCCAGTTACGATCCAACCGATCGCGATCAAGCTTTCAAGATCGCCACGGACATTAGAAAGTACGCACTCGGTGTTATTTACAAGAATCCCAACAAGCCTGTCTTCGAGGAACAACTGATCGCTTACAGAGTTGATAAAACACCCGTTGCATACAGGGGGTTGAAGGTATGAAGAAAATGGTTGAATTTTCACTTTTGACTGAAGAAGATCAGCCATTCACCTTTCAAGATCTTCTTGGAGATTACTGGGTGATCTATTTCTATCCCAAGGCGGGAACTTCTGGGTGCACGTTGGAAGCTGAACAGTTCAACGAGTTGTTTGAGCAATTCGAAGGCCACATCCTCGGCGTGTCACCCGATTCAACAAAATCTTTATCCTCGTTCAAACAAAAGCATGGTCTCAAGTTCAAGTTGGTCTCAGATTCCAAGAAAGAAGTCGCACAACAACTTGGCATCGTGAAGGATGGAAAACTGATCCGTTCCACGTTCATCACTGATCCTTGGGGAAGGATCAGAAGAGAATGGACCAACGTTAAGGTGGATGGTCATGCTCAAGAGGTGCTCGAAGCCTACAGAAAGATCAAGGAAGAAGATTTTTCCATCAACGCTTCGATCCTCCAAAGAAGGGCCTTCCGTGGTTTGAGAAGCGACCCGATCGAGGATGAAAAGCTTTTGAGACTGATCGAAGCCGCACACCTTGCACCCTCTTGTTTCAACAAGCAACCTTGGAGGTTCGTCGTGGTCAGGACGAAGGAAAATCTTGAAAAACTCCACGAGGCACTATCCTCTGGAAACTATTGGATGAAGTACGCACCCGCGCTCATCATCGTTCACACGAAAGACGAGTTCGATTGTCAACTGAGTGACGATAGAAACTACGCCCTGTTCGATACTGGCTTGGCGGTAGGATTTCTCTTGGTTCAAGCAACACAGATGGGACTGGTGGCACACCCCGTGGCAGGTTACGATCCGATCAAGGTGAAGGAACTCTTCGGCATCGATGGACGCATCGTAACACTCATCGCTGTGGGAAAATGGGGAAGGTTCGAACAGCTGAACGAGAAACACCTCGAGTTGGAAAAAAGCCCAAGGAACAGGGTGGAACTTTCACAGGTGATCCGACTGATTTGAAGGTTCGAAAAAGCTGTAATATATTCTTGAAAAAGCTGTCCAGGAGGGTATTTTAGATGGTGAAACAGCCGTTGATGCGTAGAGTCATTTTTTCGCTCTTACCGATTTTGGCCTTTGCCGTTCTCAACTTTGGCTGGAAAGTTCTTCTCAACGTTTTGGTTTCGAACGCAGTCTGTTTCACAACAGAATGGATTTTTGAGAACTACAAGAAGAAGAAACCAACCGAGTCCATATTCGTGACGGGAACAATCTTGGGTTTGATACTACCACCGTCGATACCCCTTTGGGTCGTAGTCGTTGCAGGTTTCTTTGGAACATTCTTTGCCAAAGAGGTGTTTGGTGGATTCGGAAGGAACGTGTTCAATCCTGCAATGGTTGGAAGGGCTTTCGTCTTCGTTAGCTTTCCAAGTTTTATGACCGCGAACTGGAACTTGGGTGTCTTTCCAAACGGTTGGCGTTTCTGGCTTTCTCCTCAACTGATGAGTGGTGCTACGCCTCTGAGAGCAGCGAAATTGGAAGTGTCGACTGTGGTCCAAGATTACTTCAAGATCTTTTGGGGTGACATACCAGGTTCCGCGGGCGAGACCGCAAAATGGTTGATAATAATCGCCGCGGTTTATCTGATTCTAACCAAAACTGCTTCTTTCAGAATAATCATCTCAACCTTGGTGGGTGCCTTTCTCACCGCCGGGTTCTTTCAGATTTTCGGGATCTCGAGCCTCGGCACCATTCAGAACCTTATCTCTGGCGGTTTGCTCTTCGCAGCCGTCTTCATGGCAACGGATCCTGTGAGTGCGCCAAGAAATGAGAGCGCCAAATGGTTGTACGGTTTGCTCATAGGTTCGCTGACGATAATTCTCAGAACTTTCTCCGCCTTCGTTGAAAGTGCTATGTTCTCAGTTTTGATCGCAAACATGTTCGCACCGCTCTTGGACCTCTTGACCCAGAAGAAGGTGGTGGCAAAATGAAGAAAGAATCGGCTGCTTACACCATCTTGTTCATGGTCGTGCTCTCGTTGGTTCTTTCAAGCGTCCTCGGTTTTGTGAGCTCGTTCACCAAAGAACGAATTGAAGTGAATCTCACCGCGATCCGTGCGAAAGCGATTTTGGAAGCCGTTGGAATAAATGTTCACGAAATGGACTTGAGAGAGATAGAGAAAACTTTCAGAGAGAAGATACAGATCGACGAATTCGACGGTAGAAAGGTCTACCTGGCGAGCGTGGATGGTCGTCGAGTTTACGCCTTCGAGTACACCGGGGCAGGTCTTTGGGGATTAGTTTCGGCCGTGATCGCGCTCGACGAATCTTTCGAGAGACTGGCTGGAATTTCCTTCGTAAGACATTCTGAAACACCTGGACTGGGTGGAAGGATAGACGAAAACTGGTTCAAGAGGCAGTTTCGCGGGGAAAAATTGTCCTCTTCCTATCCTTACCTGATGTTCGCCACCAACATCGCCAAACCTGGTAACTACGATCCGAACGATTCAACGGTGGATGCCATCACCGGCGCAACTGGAACTTCGAAGGCCATCGAAAAGTTGGTGAACGAGGCAATAAAGCAGTGGAAACCGATCCTGATGGAACGCTACAGAAGGTGAGAGAATGAACGAGAAGGCTGGCAACGTATTCAGAAGAACGATTTTCTTTGAAAACCCTGTGATCATCCAAATACTCGGCATATGCTCGACCTTGGCGGTGACGAACAAACTCTTGAACACTTTGATCATGTGCATCGGCTTGACGTTGACCACGGCTTTGTCCTCTTTGAGTGTCTCTCTGATGCGAAAAGCGATACCACGAAAGGTTCGTATGATAGTCGAGGTTTTCGTCATAGCCTTTTACGTGATCATCTTCGATCTTTTCTTGAAGGCTTACTTACCAGAGATATCCGTGGCCCTCGGGCCGTACGTGGGTTTGATCATCACCAACTGCATAGTCATGGGTAGAACGGAAGCTTACGCACTCGCCAACTCACCAACGATATCCTTCCTCGATGGACTGGGATCTGGACTTGGTTACTCTCTGATACTCTTGATCGTCGCAACCATCAGAGAAATCCTCGGCTTTGGTTCTCTGTTCGGTTTCAGGATCTTTGGGGAAAACTTCGTGAACTGGACCATAATGGTGATGCCGGCGAGTGCCTTCTTCGTCTTGGCGGTCATTCTTTGGATCTTCAAGGCCATGATGATTAAGAAGAGGTGAGGTCCATGGGTGAGATCAGCCCGTTCGTTCTTTTCTTAGGTTCGATTTTCACCGGCAACATGGTCTTGTCCTACTTTCTGGGAATGTGTTCTTTCATATCGGTCTCGAAGGAGATCAAGACCGCGAACGGTTTGGGAATGGCGGTGATTTTCGTCATGACCGTGACCACGGCGATAAACCACGTGGTGTACCACAACCTCTTGGTACCGTTCGGCTTGGAGTATCTCACGTACATAGTTTTCATAATCGTCATAGCTGCGTTCGTTCAAGTGCTCGAAATGATCATAGACAGATTTTCACCAACGCTCTACATGAACCTTGGAATCTTCTTGCCTTTGATCACTGTGAACTGCGCGATTTTGGGAATCGCTCTGTTCATGGTCGTCAGAAACTATGGACTCATTCAATCCATCTTCTTTGGTCTCGGCTCAGGTGTGGGTTGGTGGCTTGCGATCGTTGCCCTAGCGGCCATAAGGATGAGGATAAGGGAACAGGACATACCGGTGCCTTTGAGGGGGGCTGGGATAACGTTGATCATCATAGGAATCATGGCTCTGGCGTTCATAGGATTCTCCGGTGTGTTCAAACTTCAGTGAGGTGATGGGATTGCTCGCAACGATACTCGTTCTATCGGGGATATCGGTCTCTTTGGCCGGTTTGGTCGTGCTCGCTGACAAGTTCATAAACAACTATTCGGAAGTCGAGATAGACGTGAACGATGGGAAAAAGAAATTCAAAACTAAGGGAGGTTCTTCACTGCTCAGCTCACTCGCCGAAGGCAAGATATTCGTCCCATCCGCGTGCGGAGGCAAGGGAAGTTGTGGCTTGTGCAAAGTGAAGGTCTTGAGCGATGTTGGTCCCATTCTACCAACCGAAGCACCGTATCTATCGAAAGATGAGATCGCTCAGAACGTTAGACTTTCCTGCCAGATCAAGGTGAAGAAGTCTTTGAAGGTGTGGTTGCCGGAACATCTTTTCGCCATAAGCGAATATCGATCGAAAGTCGAAAAGATCGTCGATCTGACCTACGATATAAAGGAGATAACTCTCAGGTTGATCGATCCCCCAACCATAGAATTCAAGGCGGGTCAGTACATCCAGCTCATCATACCTCCTTACGGTGATGTCAAAGAACCAGTCATGAGGGCTTATTCGATGTCTTCTCAACCATCGATGAAGGATAGGATAGAGTTGATCATAAGAAAAGTTCCAGGTGGCTTGGCTACGACCTATATCCACGAACACCTCAAGGTTGGCGAAGAGCTGAGATTCATAGGTCCGTTCGGCGAGTTCTACCTGAGAGAATCCAACTCCAAGATCATCGCCATAGCAGGTGGTTCGGGAATGGCACCAATAAGATCCATCATACTCGATATGTACGAAAAGAAAATAGAGAGGGAAACTTATTTCTTCTTCGGTGCGAGGTCGAAGAGAGATCTTTTCTATGTCGATTTCTTCAAAAATTTGGAGAAACTTTATCCGAGCTTTCATTTCATACCTGCTCTGTCAGAACCTAAGCCCGAAGACAACTGGGACGGAGAGGTTGGCCTCATCACACAGGTTGTCGAGAAATACCTCGACAGGTTCTCTCCGGATCAAGTCGAAGCTTATCTTTGTGGAAGCCCTGGCATGATAAACGCCTCGATAGAGGTTCTCAAGAAATTCGGTCTCAAAGAGGAAAAGATCTTCTACGACAAATTCGCGTGAGGGGGGAGCGCTGTGAAACAAACCCCTGATTTGGAAAAAGTGCAAGAGAGAATGAAACCTGGTGTGATAAGCAGTTACGGTTTTCTGGGGACGGACGATCGAAAACTCATCGATATACTTGACGAAGACGAGAAAAAGGTGACCGCACTTGGACTCACGCACGAAAAGATAGCCGACAGATTGCAATATTTCTATGAAAAAGCCAAACACGCCACTGGAAGTTGGATAACTGTTGACGAACACTTCGCCGTGTACGTGGATGATGTGAGAGGCTACATGCCGTGCCCGTTCGGTGATCCTGGGTTGTATCCAAAGAACTACGTGATCGTCGAAAACAAGAAGATCAACGAAAGATTGATCTTCTCTTGTCTCTCGATCCACTTGATAAGAGAACACGGTTTTTACCAAGGCAGAGGTTCACCTTTCAGGATCGATCCAGAAGCCGCCAAGAGGATTTTGGAGATGTGAGCTGTTTTGTTACATTCGTCTCACCGCAAGCAATCAAGAATAAGAAACTGTCACAGCTGTCAAGCTCGTATAAAAAAAAGAGGAGCTTTCGCTCCTCTTTATTGTTTTTTGACCAACTCTTTGGCGACTTCCAGCTTCAGTTCACCGCCTCTGTAATCCACGCGGACAGTTTGACCTTCCTTCACCTCGCCCGCGATGATCAACTTCGCGAGCGGTGTTTCGATCTCTCTTTCGATGAGCCTTCTCAGTGGTCTTGCACCGAAGATCGGATCGTGTCCCCTCTCCGCGAGGTACTCTTTGGCCTGTTCGGTTATGACGAGTTCGATCTTCTTGTCCTTCAACCTCGAACCGAGCTTCTTGATCATTATCTCGACGATCTGCTTCATGTGCTCTTTCGTCAAAGGCTTGAACACGATCACGTGGTCCAACCTGTTTATGAACTCCGGCCTGAAGTAGCGTTTCAATTCCTCGCGCACACGTTCTTCAAGTTCTTCGAACCTCTTACCCTGCCTGACGTATTCGAGAATCAAATCGCTCGCGATGTTGCTCGTCATGATGATTATGGTGTTTCTGAAATCGACCACGTTTCCTTTCGAATCTGTCAATCTTCCATCGTCCATGATCTGTAAAAGGACGTTGAACACATCCGGATGCGCCTTCTCAATCTCGTCCATCAAGATCACAGAGTAAGGTCTTCTGCGCACTGCCTCGGTGAGTTGACCTCCCTCTTCGTAGCCGACGTATCCCGGTGGTGCTCCTATGAGCCTCGAAACGCTGTGTTTCTCCATGTACTCAGTCATGTCGATCCTGATCAACGCGTTCTCAGTCCCAAACAGCACCTCTGCCAAGGTCTTGGCGAGCTCGGTCTTGCCCACACCCGTTGGCCCCAGGAACAAGAAAGTTCCGACTGGCCTGTTGGGGTCCTTGATCCCCGCTCTGGCCTTCCTTATGGCATCTGCGACGACGCTGACGGCTTCCTCTTGGTCGACCAGCCTCTCGTGGATGATCTCTTCCAGCTTGAGCAACCTCTCTTTCTCGGACTCCAGCATCTTTGACACGGGAACCCCCGTCCAGGATTCCACGATCTCAGCGATCTTCTCGGCGGTGACGGTGGGTTTGCCACTCGTTAAAGAATCATGTTCACTCTTAAGCTTGAAGAGTTCTTTCTTGAGTTCCGCAGCCTCTTTGTACATGGATTTGACGGTGTACTCGTCGATCTTTTCTTCGAGTTCTTTCATCTTCTTTTCCATTTCACGAATCTTTTTCTCGTCCTTCCCCTGCTTGGTCGAAGCCATCTTCACTCTCGCTGCCGCCTCGTCGATCAAGTCGATCGCCTTGTCTGGCAAGAACCTGTCGGTGATGTACCTCGAAGAGAGCTTCGCCGCGGCCTCGATCGCTTCCTCATCTATCTTCACCTTGTGGTGATCCTCGTAGGTCTTCTTCAAGCCCTTCAGGATCTCGATCGTTTCCTCTATTGAAGGTTCCTTGACCAACACGGGTTGGAACCTTCTAGCGAGCGCCTTGTCCTTCTCTATGTGTTTTCTGTACTCTTCCACCGTCGTGGCACCTATGACTCTTATGTCACCACGCGCGAGCGCTGGTTTCATCATGTTCGCAGCGTCGATCGCTCCCTCAGCCGCACCGGCACCAACCAAGGTGTGGATTTCGTCTATGAACAGAATCGTGTTCTCTTTCTGTTTCATGAGCTCGTCGAGGAACGATTTCAACCTCTCTTCGAACTCTCCCCTGTACTTGGTACCGGCGAGCATCCTTCCAAGATCGAGCATGAATATCCTGAAGTTCTTCAACTGCTCAGGTACTTTTCCTTCGACGATCCTCTGAGCGAGCCCTTCAACGATGGCCGTCTTTCCCACACCGGGATCACCTATGAGGATCGGATTGTTTTTCGTCTTCCTCATCAAGATCTCTATGACTCGCTCCACCTCTTTGTCTCGACCTATGATGGGACCGATCTTTCCTTCCTTGGCCATCTTGGTCAAGTCCGTCGCATAGAGATTCAACAAAGAACCTTCAGCGGCGAGTTCCTCACTCTTTTCCTTCGCCTTCTGCAAAAGTTTTTCGTAATCAACACCATGTTTTCTCAAGATCTGAGCAGCCTGTGATCTGCCTTCTCTGAGAAGGCCAAGCAAGAAGTGCAAAGGTCCGACGTCCTTTTGGTTGAACAACCTCGCCTCACGCCTTGCGAGCTCCAGAACGTACGAAAGCTCACTGGAAACGTAAACTTGATCTGAGAAACCGTAGTATACACCGTACTGTGATTCGACGCTCTCTTCAAGTTCTTCGGTGATCTTGCTCGTGTCGATTCCCAGTTCCTCGAGCAACTTCGTCGCTTCGTTGTTTCCATCGTACAGGATCTGGAGAAGAACGTGCTCAGGCTTGAGCAAGTTCTGATTGCTATCCTTCATGTTCTCGATGGTCCTCTCGAAGATCTCCCTCATCTTTTCGTTGAGATTCCTCATGATGACACCTCCGAAGCATAAGTTAGCAGAGTAAGATGACGATCGCTAAACATGTCAGTTACAGTATATAAACATAAGAGTGACACACACGTGAAGACACGATCTACGAAGGACAAACTGGAACATTTCTCCATCGAAGTAGGGAGGTTCAATTGGATTTTCATCTCTGCACTCGCCTTGCCAACTTATAATAGTGACAAGGAGGATTCAACATGAAGATCCTTCTGATCAACCCTGCACACAGAGGTTACTATTTCAGACTCGGAGCAGTCTATCCACCACTCGGGTTGATGTACATCGGTTCTGTTTTGAAACGTGCGAACCATCATGTCGTACTGATCGATATGAACGTTCAACGATTCGATTGGCAAAACTTCAACTATTCAGACTTCGATGTTGTCGGTATCTCAGTCGACACACCGAGGTTTCCACTCGCAAAACAAATCGCACTGAGAGCAAAAAATCATGGAGTGATCACGGTGCTCGGTGGACCTCATGCAACGGCCGAGTACGAGAGCATACTCAGAGAAGGAATATGTGACTACGTTGTGCTGGGGGAAGGAGAACGCACTTTTCTTCAGCTGATCGAATCGCTCAAGCACGGAGAAATTCATCCCCAAATAGATGGCCTGGCCTATCTGTCGGAAGGTGAAGTCTTTGCCAAACCACCTGAATTCGTGCAGAACCTCGACGAATTGCCATTTCCAGACAGAGAAAATGTGAAGCTCTACAAGACAAAGTTCTGTGGTCAACCCGCGACGAGCATGATCACCTCGCGTGGCTGTCCTTTCGATTGCGAATTCTGCAGCGCCTCTCAGTTCATGGGCCGACGGATCAGAGAGAGAAGTGTGGCAAACGTGCTGGAGGAACTCAAGCTCATCAAAAGGATGGGTTATGGTTCGGTGATCTTCTTCGATGACAACTTCACATTGAACGCGAAGAGAACGATCGAACTGTGTGAAGGGATGTTGAAAAGGAACCTCAACTTCCGTTGGTGGGCGTTCGCACGAGCGGACGAACTTCTGAACAAGGAAGATCTACTCGAAGCGATGTCAAAGTCCGGTTGCAAGATGCTCTTCATTGGTTTTGAGAGTGCTGAGGACAAGGTCTTGAAAGAATACAAAAAAGGATTGTCGAGCTCGATCGCCTTCGAGATCGTCAAGCTCTTGAAGAAGTACAAGATCGATGTTTTCGCAAGCTTCGTTCTCGGTGCGCTCAACGACACAAGGGAAACGATCATGAAAACCGTTCAACTTGCCAAGAAACTGAAGGCATCCATCGTACAGTTCTCGATCTTGACTCCCTATCCTGGAACGAGGCTCTACGAAAAACTCAAAAGCAAGATCTTGTCCAAGGACTTTTCCTTGTTCGATGGCACCCATCTGGTTTTCGAACATCCGAATTTTTCCCCATCCGAACTGAAAAAGCTCTTCGTCAAGGCTTATTATTATGTCTACTCTTCACCGAGACTGATCTTCACGCGTGGCATTCCTTTCCTGTTGAAACTCTTGAAGAAGCGAGGAAAAGACGAAAGCTACGATCTTCGCTTCGGTGAGACTTGAAAACTCGGAGGTGAAACGATGCGTTTGGCGTTCTTCGGTGATGTGCACGCGAACTTGGAAGCTTTGAACGCCGTTTTGGAAGACATAGACAAAAAGGGTGTCGATGAGATCTTCTGCCTCGGTGATTTGGTAGGCTATGGACCAGATCCAGAAAACGTGGTTCAAGAGATCAAAAGGCGAGCCATCAAAACCATCATGGGAAACTACGACGATGGGGTTGGATACTCCAAACAAAGCTGCGGTTGTAGTTATTCTCCTGGAAGAGAAACAGAAGTTGGCGACATCTCGCTCAACTGGACCATAGAACACACATCCCAAGAGACGAAGGATTTTCTCAAAAAACTTCCAAGAAGACTCTCGTTCGAAGTGGAGAACGTCAAGTTTCTCTTGGTGCACGGAAGTCCCCTGAACGAACTTTTAGAGTACGTCACACCGCAGATCGATCCAGACAGACTTCAAAGGATCGCCCAATCCACGAGTGAAGATATCATCGTGAACGGTCACACGCACATTCCCATGGTCAAGTGGGTCTTCGGAAAGCTCGTTTTGAACCCCGGCAGCGTGGGAAGACCAAAAGATGCTGATCCCAGAGCTTCCTACATGATCGTGGAGGTCAAGAGAGGAACGGTGCAGGCTCAGATCGTAAGAGTTACCTACGATGTGAAGAAGACCATCGAGAAGATCGCGAAGAACAACTTGCCGATGGAACTTGCCACAGTCCTCGCCATGGGTCAAACTTTCGATATGGGCCCAGGGAAGGTCAACTTCTTCCTGTGAATGTGGTATAAAAAAATTGAAGTCTTCTTTCGGAGGTGCTGAGCGTGCCAAAGATTTGGATAGAAAGAATCTTCACAGATCCTGAGGTTCACATTCTGAGAGTAGACGACGATCGCGTTAAGTATTTCGAAGCAGTTTGGAGTATTCCCGAAGGTATAAGTTACAACGCCTACCTCGTCAAATTGAACGGTGCGAACATTTTGATCGACGGTTGGAAGAAGAACTACACAGATGAGTTTCTCAAAGCTCTGTCCAGTTTGATAGACCCAAAGCAGATCACGCACATCGTCGTCAACCACACCGAACCAGACCACAGTGGAACGTTGCCTGAGACTTTGAAAGTTAACGAGAACAAGGCAAAGATCATCGTTTCAAACTTCGGCAAGCGTCTGCTCGAAGCCTTTTACGACATAAAGAACGTTGAAGTAGTCTCAGACAACCAAGAACTCGAGATAGCTGGCAAGAAGTTCAAATTCGTCATGACACCTTGGCTCCACTGGCCAGACGCCATGGTCACTTGTGTGGATGGCATTCTCTTCGGTTGCGACGTAGGGGGCGGTTATTCTCTTCCGCGAGCGATCGATGATTCGAACGAAAAGATCATTGAGGAATACTTACCCCACGTCACGAAGTACATTGTCAACGTGATAGGACACTACAAGAATTACATCGTCGAAGGTGCGAAAAAGTTGTCCACGCTTGAGATAAAGGCTATACTCCCCGGGCACGGATTGATATGGAAAAGACAGCCTCAAAAACTCCTGCAACATTATCTGAACGTGGCCAACGGTTTGGCGGAACCAAAAAAGATCTGTGTCATCTACGATTCAATGTATGGTTTTGTCGATAGAATAATGAAAAAAGTGATCGAGATCCTGCAGAATAAAGGTTTTAACACGATCGTCTACAAATTCTCGGACGAGGATCAGCCTTCCGAGAGCGAGATTTTGAAAGACATTCCAAGCAGCGTTGCACTGGTCTTCGGTGTCTCAACGTACGAGGCAGACGTTCATCCAAAGATGAGGTACGTTCTGTACGAGATCTTGGACAAGGCCAACTACGAAAAGCCCGCCATCTTCTTCGGTGTCCATGGATGGGCAGCTTCCGTAGAAATGACAGTGAAGAAACTCTTGAAAGACTCCAAGTTCAAGTTCGTCTCCTTCGTCGAAACGAAAGGTGGCAAGATTGAAGAAGCAAAGATCGAACAGGCCATCGAGCAACTTCTCAAAGAGTTGGGATGATGCAAGTCAGATCGCGAATAGAAAAAGACAAAGGCATTTAGACTGTATGGTTTCCACTGAACCTCGATCGTTTCGCCGAAGATTTATTCGAAAAACAAATGGCGAGGCGAATGTGAAGGCCACATCCTCGCAAGACACACACACCTTTACACTCTCGCAGATCGGTGACTATGACAGAGCACTCACACAAACATTTGAAATAGCCGAAAATGGTCGAGAGTGAACTGAACGAACTTTTAGAAACTCCCTCAATTATCGCATCGTCCTCGAGGCCGTGGCCCACAAGATGGACACCTATACCAAGATCAAGAAATGATCTCTATGAACGATACAACGTCGCCAAAGCTGGTCAAATCACTCGTGAAGTATTCGTACCTCGAGGAACGCTTCGAAAACGGTTTAAAACGCTACGTGATTCCCGACCCGATCGTTGAAAGAGCTATGTTGAAATGACGACGAAGCGTCGAAGTAGTCAAATCATCCAAATCTTCAGTCTTTCCAATCCAGCAATCTCTTCTCACCTTCGAGTTTCTTTATACCTGTCACATCCTGAACGACTTCGATCGTTCCAAGGTACTCTCCTTTCTCATTTCGAACCGGGAAATACCTGATGTGTATTAACCTGCCAGCCAAGTTGATCCAAAATTCAGCGACGTCTTTCCTTCCCTCTTTGAACGATTGGAGGATCTTGTTCACTATATGCACGCTCCTCGGAGGATGGCAAAACTGAACCGGCCTTCCAATGACGGTGGGAGCCCTGTGGAATATCCTGAGACCGTGTGAGAAGAACTTGACTCTGTCGTTTCTGTCGATAAAAGTAACGTCCAGAGGCAGTGTTTTGAAGAGTGCCATCAACTCTTCTTTACTCAGAAAACCGGTTTGAAGATCGTAGTCTTCCTCTTTCCGAATTTGGTAGGTGTCTGGTTTGAGCTGACCGACGACCCTCTTCACTTCCTCGGGCATCTTTTCAAAGGTCTCTCCGCTCACCCTTGGATCTATCTCGAAGGGGAGTAACGGTTTTTCCGAAGTTTTCCACTCGTCTTTAGGATCTATCTTGTAATAACCTATTTCCTTTTCAAACATCTTTATCGCAGCCCACTCGCCATCAGACAGCAGAACTTTCAACGTCGGATACAGGATGTTGTTCTCTCTGAACACCATGTCAGCAACCATTCGCGCTAACTCGAACAGCTCACCTTTCAGGTTCCTATCGGTCTCTTGACTTTCTAAAAGATCCAGCACCATTTTCACCTTGAGCCTTATCTCATCGTGTTTGGACCAAAGAACGGTAGGAACTGCCGTTATTCCTCTCCTTTCGAGGTAGGGAAAGATCAGCATCTCCTCGCGTGTGTAATGCGTGAAACCTATATTTCTCATCTGCTTTAAAAGCTCTTTCAACTCTTTCAAGAATTCACCTTTTCCCTCGTTCGATTCAGAAGAAAAAACACTTGAAGCCAACAGGGAAAGTACCTCCGAATCTTTCAAGATTTGCTTGTTTTCTTCATAAAGGTTTCTCAAAGGATGGCCCAAAGGGAGTTTCTCGATCTCTCTGCCAGCTCCGCTCACCGTTCCTCTGAACAGTTCAACATGAAGATCGCACATCTTGATTATGTCCCTAACCGTTATTTCTCCTTCCTTCAAAAGTTCCTGCTCGATCGCGGGTATCTCAAAAGGTGGTAAACTCGCTATGATCTCACCAAATTCCTTCTTGAGCGTTTCGATGTTTTCTCCTTGGTGCAACCTCTTTAAGATCGTCTTGAAGATTTCGATCTTTTCCCGCTGATTCATCAACTCACCACCTCCAAAAAAACCCCCCTTGCGGGGGGTTCATTCTTCAAACGAGAGTTCCATGTAATTCGCTTTCACTCCGGGTAGTTTGTTCAGCTTATCGCACAGCTCTTTGTGTTGCTCTGGACTTCCCACCAACTCTAAAACTATCAATCCAGCCTCGGAACAGTTGTCCAAAACTCCATCGTGAAGACCGAGCCTCGTTTTGATCAAGCACCCCCAAGCCGTGAGGATCTTCTGCACTTTGTCCGCCGTTTCTTTTCTGTTCTTCACCAGTATCGCCATCACTGTTTTAACGGGAATTTGCGCCATTCGATCACCCCCCCAGCCTTCAAAGACCATTCATTCGATCGGTTCAAAATCCTGTTTTGAAGCTCCGCACATCGGACAGGTCCAATCATCTGGTAAAGCTTCGAAAGGTGTTCCTGGGGCTATTCCGCTGTCTGGATCGCCCTTTTCAGGATCGTAAACATATCCACAAAGAATGCACCTATACTTTTTCAAGTTGCTCACCCTTCCACAACGATCTTCTTGCTGCTCTCCCATAAACCGTGTATGTTGCAATAAGAGAGAGCCAATAGCGTTCCGGACTTGTTCAACTTGACCTTGCTCGTCACCATTGGTTCTGTATAGACTGCGCCCGTGTTTGGACCTTGAACTGATTCTCCGTGCGCGTTGAACTCGTACTTTCCAATTTCGTACACGTAAGGATCTCCATCCGGTTGGAAGAAGATTTGTATCCAACGTATGTGGTGCTCTGTGGTGTTTGGATGTGGAATTTCCTTGCCGACAGTGACGGTGATGTGGAACGGCTCATTCTTTTTGACGGTCTCTGGTGCTTCAATCACGGGAACATGCTTTTCCTTCTTGAAATCCTCGCTCTTGATGAAATCAGCCAGTTTCATACTATCCCTCCTCACACAGAAAATTCTCTGTACGAATTCTTAGGTGAACCACAAACTGGGCATTTTTCCGGTGGTTCACCTTCCACAGTGTGACCACAAACGGAACATATGTAGATTTTTTCAGCCGTGTAGTCTTCCTTTTTCTCAGCAAGTTGCTTCGCCTTCTTGTACATTTCTGCATGGATCTTCTCAGCTTCCCATGCGAACTTTGTGCTTCTCTCTGCGCCGTTTTCTTGCTGGAACTGTGCGACGGTGTTGTACACAGGATACATCTCGTTGATCTCGAACGTTTCACCGTCGATGCACTGTTGAACGTTCTCTGGCATTTCTCTGTAGATCTTTCCAAGTTCCCTGTAGTGGTTTCGAGCATGTACGAACTCGGCATAGGCAATGGCTCTGAACAAGTTTGCCAATTTCTTCAAACCATGTCGCTCAGCTTCATCTGCGAAGATCAAATACTTCATGTGTGCCATGCTCTCTCCCGCGAAGGCGTCTTCGAGGAACTTCTTTGTCATCTCCCTCACACGATCACCCCCAAATGAGAGTCATTTCAACTTAATTCTACCATGACCTTGCTGAATGAAAGCGTTTCAATGAAAGATCCGATTCAGATTAGACTATGCGTCGAGCAAAGCATCATCTTGGAGAGTCGAATTTGTCGTTTACAAGCGCTGAACGCACACGGATGGTTGAACTACCGTCTGATCAGCGAAGTCTTTGCGCGGGTTTATATCAAAAATTTCTGATCTGTCTGAACACAGATCATAAGTTTTTTCAGTACGGTGTGAGTGGAAACTCAACCTTAGGAGGTGAAGGCTGTGAGGTTCAAACTGTTCTTGACACTCGCTTTGGTTGTTACACTGAACTTGCTGGTTCTTGCAGTGAACGTGATCTTCTTGGTCGGTGACGGTATGAGTGCTAACCACTTGGTACTGGCAAGCATACTCGAAAACAAACTCCTCACGACGATGACGCTTCCCTACACAGGTCTGAACGTCACATTCTCAATGGACTCCTGGGTTACAGATTCGGCTCCCGCTGGAACGGCACTCTTTGCAGGTTTCAAAACCCTTAACAGAGCGATAGGTGTTCTCCCCAACGGTGAAGCAGTGCCATCGCTCTTTGAGCTTGCAAAGAAGTCAGGCTACAGGATCGGGATCGTCGTGACGTGCCAGATAACCCACGCCACACCTGCAGCGGTCTACGGACACGTTCCCAATCGAAACGACGAACTGACATTAGCCAAGCAGTTTGCTGAGTCAGGAACCGTCGACGTTGCGTTCGGTGGAGGTTGGCAGTGGTTCCTGTCCGAGAACAAGGGAGGAGTTAGAAAGGACGGTCTCGATTTGATCGAAATGCTCAAGTCGAAGGGCTATCAGTACATAACTGACGCAAGCCAGATTCACAACGTGTCCGGAGAAAAGGTTCTCGGTCTCTTCGCGAAGAACTACCTCGAACCCGTTTCCGACAGACCAGCCAATCAACCCACGCTCGACGTGATGACCGCAAAGGCGATAGAATTACTCTCCAAAAGCGGTCAGCCGTTCATGTTGATGGTCGAAGGTTCACAGATCGACTGGGAATCTCACGCGAACGATTTTTACGGCGTTTGGAAAGAGGTCATCGAGTTCGACAAGGCCGTCAAGGTCGCCCTCGATTTTGCGAAGAAGGATGGAAACACTCTCGTCATAGTCACGGGCGACCACGAAACTGGAGGGCTTTCCCTGTCCGCGGGGGGTTACACTATAAATGTTGAGCAAGCCAGAAAAGCCAAAGGTACGACAGCGATGTTCTTGAAACAGTACAGCGTGGCAGACAAAGAGAAGTTCATCGCTGGACTGAAAGAATGGTACGACGTAGAGCTGAAGGATTCAGAGTACGAATACTTCACGAAGGTTCCCGCCAACAACTTGAGAAGAGAACTTGCCAGGTTCATCAGTCAGAGGGTGGGGTTCGGTTGGACCACGTACGATCATACCGCGGGAGTCACGGTGGTGTACGCGTTCGGACCCGGGGCAGAAATGTTCACAGGATTCATGGACAACACCGACGTGGCGAAGCTGATAATGAAAATCACCGGTCTGAGCAGCTTAAGTTTCCCAAAGGTCGGCGCGTCTGCGGGGTATTGATCCAACTGGCCACGCTCACTTCGAGCGTGGCTTCCTTTGCTTATCCCCTCATCAAACTGAATCCTCGTTGATTCCTACTGATCTCAAAATACCTTGTTCGTCCGTCTAACATGCGACTGAGTTGACAGAAGCACGAAAACTAAGCCTCCATGTTGGTCTGGACATCTTCAAGTTTGATCTGAACTATGTGGGATGTGAACTTCAAAGTCCCCGTCACTTACCGTTTGCCCCTTCGCGTTTGATCTGAACTATGTGCGATGTGAACATAAACGCCCGAAACGTAGAGTTCACTTACACAACGGTTTGATCTGAACTATGCGGGATGTGTGAACCTAATCTTGTTTCCGGACAGATACTCACATCCATCAAGATGGTATTTTTTCGGCTTTGGTGACAACTCATTGGAATGGAACGAGTGCAGTCTTGAACACGATTTCTAACCTCACGTCACGGCCCGCCAGTCAAAATGTTACACAATACCTTGAGACATAAATTCTATCTGAACGATTTCCTTACGTTATAATATCATAATAAAATAAGAAGGCTAACATAAGTTAGGGTTGAGTGCGATTGTAGTGAACACACCGAAGGTTATGACCGATCGTTCGTGGGGTTACTCATGAACATCTAAGAACAGAACAATCACGCTCAAACTATCGGCACTCTAAGCAAATGGTACAATTAGAAAATGTTTTGGAGTGCTGTTGCTTTCATTTGCTGAAGTATGATAATCAGTCTAAGATCGTGCTCTGTTTTCCGTCGGATGTTTCTCGCAAACATTCGAAACGAGTGAAGGAGTGTTGCGTGTGTCGCAGTTTGAAACTTGTTTGGAGATTCTCAAGCACATATTTGAGATCGCATCGAAACTTCTGAGTGGGCAAAGTGAAAATGTCTACCAAGATGTCTTGGAGAGGGCAATGAAGATCGTGCCAGGAGCTCAGGCTGGTTCGGTTCTTGTGAGAGAGAATGATCGATTCGTGTACGTCGCGGCGGTGGGGTATGAACTTGAGGAGCTTCGGAAAGTGACCTTCAGCGTCGAAGAAGAGGAAGAATGGGTTGGCAAGGATAGAAGCTACGCAATAGTCTTAAGGGAAAGCATAGAGAGATTCGATGAAGCTTTACTCAAATCCGATGAACGTGTAGGTGTTTTGGCAAATTTCGGTGGAATAAAAAAGATCAAAGCGACATTGATTATACCTGTGAGAATCAAAAATGAGATCGCGCTCGTAATGAACCTCGACAACTTTGAAAGAAACGATGCCTTCGACGAAAATTCGATCATCATGGCCAAGGTCTTGGGCAACGTGCTCGGAATAATCTTCAGCAGGCTCGAGCTCGAAAATCAACTCAGAGAGAAGAACCAGTTGTTAGAGTACATGTCCTACCACGATACTCTCACCAATCTTCCAAACAGAAGGTTGCTCGAGGAGTTCGCCGAAAAGATGCTCACGTTGGCTAAGAGAGAGAACAAGCCTTTGAGCATCCTCTTCATGGACCTTGACAGATTCAAACCGATCAACGATGTGTACGGTCATCAGATGGGAGATGAAGTTTTGAAGCTGATCGCGAAAAGGCTTGAAAAGTTCGCCAGATCGAGCGACACCATCTCACGGTACGGTGGAGACGAATTCGTGATCTTGGCGTACGATTGTTCAAAGCAAGATGCAACAGCGTTGGCCGAGAGGCTCGTCAAAGCGATCGAAGAACCTATGAAGATCGATCAACTAACGCTTCAGCTGAGCGCTTCTGTAGGTATCGCGACGTCTCCAGAAGACGGCGATGAGCTGACCAAGTTGATCCGTCTCGCAGACGAAAGACTCTACATGGCGAAGAAGAGTGGATTGAAAATCTTTGCGCAAGACCGAGATAAGCCGATGCCATGTTGAAGCTAAGATTTCTCAGTCTTCAACTGTCCAAGCTCGTGCGCCGTGGCCAGACCACCGACGATGATGTTCAGATAGTACGTGAAGAATCGCCACACCAGGAGTGCTGCCACGGTCTTTGGACCGAACAAGAACTTGAAGAACAGCGTGTAAACTCCCTCGGATGCACCGGTTGCACCCGGGGTGGGGACGAAAGAGGCAACCAAGAACACGACCAGTTGTGTCATGGCAACATCGAAATACGAACTTGCGATGTTCAAAGATCTCGCCGTGAAGTACGTAACAGAGATCTTCGCCACCACTTCGAGTAGGGCCATGAGCAGGGCAAGAACACTGATCGAAGGATTCTTTGCAGACTGTGTCATACAGTCGTGAAACAGTCTTGTTTGTTCGAACAACTTTTGCTGGAAGAGTTCCTTCCTCTTGACGATCCTCAAAGAGACGAAAAATTTCGAGATTTTCGAGATCGTTTTCTCCGCCAAGGATTTGTTCAGCGTGAAAAGAAACAGCAAGAAGAGCACGAACCCGTTCAAAGCGAAGCCGAAGAATGCGAGCAAAGCAAGGTTCGAAATCCTCTTCGCGAACATCGAGTATGCCCTGATCAGCCCAAAGACGCTCGCACCAGTCACAACGATCTGGTAGAAAAGAAAGCGCGACAGGAGCATCGCCGTAGCTTGTCCGTATTCAACACCTCTTTTTCCAAGGAAAGCGATCTGTGCGGGTTGTCCACCCGTGGAGAAGGGTGTTATCGCGGAGAAGAACCTTCCAACGAGCGTGTTTTTGAACAGATAGATGAGTGATACCTTGGCCCTGTAAGAACGAGCGAACAACCAGACGGTCAGAGTTTCGGCGAGCCAATCGAAAAAGGCGATCGAGAATATCCCAATTATCCACGAAAACGAGATATTCCTCATTGCATCGAGCGTCACCCTGATGTCCGTGATGCCTGCGATGACGAAAACAACCAGCAAACTTGCCAGGACGATCAAAACAGCTTTCGCGAGATTACTCAACCTTTTCGCCATAGTTCTTCAACACATCCTCGTAGATCGTTTTCAGTTTCCCTCCAACGACGCTCAGATCCCTCTCGAGAGCCACTTCTCTCGCTTTCTGACCAAGACTTTTCGCAGAATCTTTATCTTCGACGAGCCTTCGAATCGCCGTTTCGAAATCTTCGTTGCTCTTTCCCTTGAGACAATTTACACCATTTTGCAACCAACCCTCGTAGACCGGTATATCTCTCACAACGACGGAGCATTCGCACGACAAAGCTTCCAGCACCGCGATACCTTCATTCTCTTCGTACGAGGGGAAAAAGAAAACATCGGCAGCGGAGTACGCCCCGACCAGCTCCTCCTGTGACATGTAACCGGGAAAGACCACGTTAGGTGGGGGATCTTTCAAGATCCGCTGCACATCTCTCGGCAGCAGTCTCGCGATGCCCTTCGAGCCGATCCAAACGAAGTGGTACTCTTTCAACTTGCTCGCCACTTCAACAAAGTCATGTATACCCTTTCTCTTGAAAGGTAGTGCGACGCACAGTATCAACGGACCTGACAAACCTATCTTTTCTCTAAATTGTTTCGCCTTTTTCTCGTCTCTCCTGAAGAACTCGGTGTCTACACCGTTCGATATGACCTCTCCAGGCACTCTCACACCGTAGCTCCTTATGACCTTCTCCGTGTAGGGTGTTGGGAACAACAAGAAGTTCGCCTTCGAGTAGATCCTACGCAGAGAGAACCTTGCGTACTTGGAATATGCGTTGCTGAAGAGGAAACTGTTCCTTATGTCTTCGGCGGTGGTGTGAACGTGCCAAACGATCGGGATGTTCCTCGATCGACAACTGCTGGCCACGAATCTTGCCCCAGGTCCAACCGTGTTGATGTGTGCTAAATCGTACTTGTCCTCTATATCGAGCGTGAAGTCAACGTTTGCTCTCTTCAATGCCTCCATCTGGTGTTTCAATGCGACGCCGATTCCAGACCTCGACAGAAGCTTCTTCGCTTCCGCATAGAGCAGAACTTTCATATCTTCCTCCCCTTGAAATGCTCCAACACAAATGGTACAATTTTCTTGCGAGTTGGGTGCGTAGCTCAGAGGGAGAGCGCTTCCCTCACGAGGAAGAGGCCGCAGGTTCGATTCCTGCCGCACCCACCATTTTATCCCACTTTCACCAGTTTCAATCTCTCACCGTAGATTCTTTGAACCTTTTCGATCAGGTCTTCGAATCTGCCCAAGTTCTTCATCACGAATTCAGCGTCTTCTCTCGCTCTGAAAAGGAGTTGTTTGTCCCTTATCAAGTCCGCTACCTTCAGATCTGGTAGTCCGTGCTGTCTCAGACCGAGTATTTCGCCTGGCCCTCTCAGTTTCATATCGTACTCAGCGACCTCGAAACCGTTCTTGGTGCTCGCGAAGTACTTGAGCCTTTCCAGTGCGTCTTCGTCCACGTTGCCCACGACCAAGAAGCAGTAGCCTTGCTTGTCACTTCTACCGATCCTTCCTCTAAGTTGGTGAAGTTGCGCCAATCCGAACCTCTCTGGGTTCTCGATGACCATCACGGTCGCGTTCGGCACGTCTATACCCACCTCGATGACCGTCGTCGAAACGAGTATATCGAAGTCACCGCGAGCGAACTTCTCCATCACCAAGTCCTTTTCTTGCTGACTCATCCTACCGTGCAGCAAGCCGATCCTCAAGTCTTTGAAAACCTCGCTCGACAACTTCTCGTACATCTGAGTTGCCGCCTTCACCTGCAACTTGTCCGACTCCTCTATCAATGGATACACTATGAACGCCTGATTGCCGTCCGCCACCTCCTTTCTGACGAAATCGAACACTTGGTCTATCTTGGTCACACTCACCAGGATCGTTTTGACGTCCTTCCTTCCAGGCGGCATCTCATCGATGATCGTTAAATCCAGATCACCATAGACAGCCAGCGCGAGAGTCCTCGGTATGGGTGTTGCCGTCATGACGAGCGTGTCCACCGCGGTACCTTTACTGATCAAAGCTTCTCTCTGTCTAACGCCAAATCTGTGCTGCTCGTCTATGATCACGAGTCCCAAATTGTTGAACTCGACATCTTCCTGAATGAGCGTATGGGTACCTATGACAACGGAAAGTTCTCCGTTCTTCAAAAGTTTCTTGATCCTCTCCTTCTCGCTCCCGCTCGTTTCACCCAAGAGCAAAGCTGTCTTGATGCCCAAGTTCTCGAAGCTCGGAGCCATCCTCCTGTAATGTTGTGTGGCGAGGATCGAGGTCGGCGCCATGACAGCCGCTTGAAAACCAGCCTCAAAGTTGTCAACGATCGCCAGCTGTGCCACCACGGTCTTGCCACAGCCGACATCACCTTGGAGCAATCTGCTCATGGGACGCGTCGAGCGAAGATCTTGTCTTATCTCTTCGTGGGCCCTTTTCTGCGCGTTCGTCAACTCAAAGGGAAGGCTCTTCAAAAACTCGTGCGCAAGTTTTCCTTCGATCTTCTTCGCCACGCCACCTATGGAATCCAACGCGTGCCTCGAAAGCAACATCGCCAGCTGTAGATAGAGCAGTTCTTCGTAGGCGAGTCTCTCTCTGGACTTTTCCAGTTGGTGCATCGTCTTTGGAAAGTGCATCCCGTACAGTGCAGTGGCCAGATCGATGAGTTTCCTTCTTTCGATGAGCTCAAAAGACAGTTCATCCTGAACGTTGGCAACGCAGTCTATGTTCTGGCGAACTATCCTACGAAATTCTTTCTGGCTCACACCCTCCGTGAGCGAATAGATTGGAAGTATCTCGAGCGTACTCGAGTTCTCGATTAGCTCAACTTCGGGATTGACGATCTCCAAGCCTCCGAACATGCCCTTCTTCACAGTTCCTGTCACGTAAACTTCTTTCCCTTTGAGGGTTTGAAGCTGTCTGTAGACGAACTCTTGGTTGAACCACTTCAACAGAACATGGTGTATGCCATCCGCGAGCACCGCCCCAACGATCTTCATGCCCGAAACATCTTTCATCTCCACGCTGGATATCTTTCCCCTCGTGGTGACCTTCTCGCCCAGCAAAAGGTCCTTCAGCGGCAACACTCTGCGCCGATCTTCGTAGTCTCGAGGAAAGTAAAACACCAGATCCTTCAAGCTGTTTATCTCAAGCTTGCGCAGCAGCTTTTCCCTCTTTGGGCCAACGCCACGAGCGTACTTTATGTCCAAAGAGAGTTGTTTTGCATTGGATGGGTCAGCTCGTGCGAAGAAATACCAAGATCTGTACCTCTCGATCATGCCCAAAGCGTTGGTCAAACGCTTGAGGGCACGTTCTTTCGAAAGTTCCACAGTCGGCTTCAGATAATCGAGCAGTTCAAACAATTTTTCACGTGCATCTGTATCCTCCAACAGGGGATCTTGGAGGAACTCTCGCTGCTTGCTGATCCACTCAGAAAGTTGCTCGAGAGATGTTCGATGGTCCAGCACACTCAAAAGGAGTTCCTCGAGGTCTTTGAGAAACTCTTCAACGAGTATGGGTCGCATGGACAGAGGTTCTTGTGCTTTTTTCATAGATCACACCAACTTTTGCTTTGATCAACTGATCGAGACAGACGAGGAGGGTCGAAACGACCAGAGCCAGGACTATGCTCGCAGCGATCATGAAACCTTTCTTCATGTGTTCTTCAGATATCCTATGTATGGAAGATTTCTGTACTTCTCGTCGTAATCCAAACCGTAACCGATCAAGAACACGTCCTGAACCTTAAAGCCAACGAAGTCGATAGGGATACCGTGCTGGTATTTTTCCTTCTCTACGAGAGTGACGACTTTCAAATCCGCAGGCTTGTATTTCTTCAGATAGTTCAAGATGTACCTGAGCGTATTTCCAGTGTCGACTATGTCCTCCACGACGAGCACGTACTTGCCTTGAAGTGGCTCATCCACCCAAGATTTCACCCTGATCCTGCCAGAAGATTCTGTGCCTGTGTAACTCGAAACGTGCACGAAGGAGTAGTTCACGTTCATGTTCAAATTCAACATGAGCTCGCTGAAGAAATGGATCGAGCCTTTCAGAACACAGATTGCGTGGAGCGTCTCGGTCTTACCTCTGTAGTAATTCTCGATCTCCCTCGCGAGCTGCTTGACACGCTCTTTGATGATTTTCTCATCGAGCAAGATTTCTACGGTCACAGAGAGCCTCCTTTCAGATGGAAGGAACGTAAACCACTGCTCGATGAGATTTTACCTCTTCCGTGAGTTCAAAGGTGCTCTCAGACAATTTTTTAACGTTCGTGAAGAATTTCAAGAAATCCTCCACAGGTCTCAGATCGAACTTGATGTATTTGGTCTTGTAGTGCATGGGAACCACGACGTTCGGTTGCAGCTGTTCAACGATTTTTTTGGCTTCCTCGGGACCCACGGTGAAGGTACCTCCAACGGGTATCAAGAGCACGTTCACTTGGTTGATCGCTTCAACCTGCTGCGGGCTCAAAATGTGGCCAAGATCTCCAAGGTGCACCACGGTCCATTCTGGGAATTCGAACGCGAACACGATGTTCGTCCCTCTTCTGCTGCCTCCAGCTTCGTCGTGGAAGGTCTTCACACCTTTGATTTTGAGTTTCTTGAAGCTGTATTCGCCAGGTTCTTTGATGAGCTGAAAGTCTCCCTTGAGCAGATGGTGTGCGTTGTGATCGAAGTGTTGGTGGCTCTCAGTGACAATGTCAGCAGAAACGCTCGGAACTCTGTACCCAACTGAACTGTCGAAAGGGTCTGTCAAGATACGAACGTCTTGGTGCTCGATGAGAAAACAAGCATGTCCGAACCATGTGAGCTTCACTACGTTCCCCCCTTGATTCGATTATAACAGGATGGTTTCAGGATCGTCCAAGGGGAGATGGTGGTGTTCGGTAGCAGTTATATGATACGAGTGCTATACAGTTTGTATGCAAAAACATTATAGCTATCTCAGTATCTACTATACAAGGTTCATCGCATTAACCAAATTCATGCACGACCCCTTGACAACCCATTGACACTTCCATATAATGAGGGTGGAAACGATCCAGGAGGTGAAACAAATGAGTGATAGGGAATTCGTTGTGGGTATCGACCTTGGGACGACCAACTCTGTGATAGCGTGGATGAAACCAGACGGCTCGATAGAAGTCATACCGAACGCTGAAGGAAGCAGACTCACTCCTTCCATAGTTGCGTTCACGAAAACTGGTGAAATACTGGTCGGAGAACCAGCCAAGAGACAGATGATACTCAACTCCGAAAGGACCATCAAGTCCATAAAGCGAAAGATGGGTTCGGACTACAAGGTCAGGATAGACGACAAAGAATACACACCACAGCAGATCAGCGCTTACATACTCATGAAGATGAAAAAGGACGCCGAACAGTACCTGGGCGGCAGGATCAAGAAGGCGGTCATCACGTGTCCTGCGTACTTCAACGACGCTCAGAGACAAGCAACCAAGGAAGCTGGTCAGATAGCTGGTTTTGAGGTACTGAGGATCATCAACGAACCGACGGCCGCTGCACTCGCCTACGGTCTCGACAAGAAAAAGGAACAGAAGGTGTTGGTCTACGACTTGGGCGGTGGCACGTTCGACGTTTCGATCCTCGAGATCAGCGAAGGTGTCATTCAGGTCATAGCCACGAGTGGTAACAATCATCTGGGTGGTGACGATTTCGACCAGAGGATCATCGATTGGCTTGCGGAAGAGTTCAAGAAGCAACACGGTATAGACCTGAGGGAAGACAAGCAGGCGCTTCAGAGGCTCAGAGACGCTGCAGAAAAGGCTAAGATCGAGCTTTCGACCAAGCTCGAGACGGACATAAGCTTGCCGTACATCGCTGCGACGAGCTCTGGACCGTTGCACTTGGAGACCAGATTGACAAGGTCGCTCTACGAATCGCTCGTGAGGGACCTCGTCGAGATGACGAGAGGTCCAATCGAAAGAGCTCTCGGCGATGCGAAACTCTCGCCCAGAGATATCGACGAAGTCATACTCGTCGGTGGTATGACCAGAACTCCGATGGTCCAGAGGTTGATCTACGAGATCTTCGGAAAAGAACCGAACAAGAGCGTCAACCCCGACGAAGCCGTCGCGATCGGTGCGGCGATACAGGCAGCCATACTCGCCGGCAGTGCCAAGGAAAAGGACATCGTTCTGGTGGACGTCACACCGCTGACGCTCGGTATAGAAGTGAAAGGTGGACTCATGGAACCCATCATACCGCGCAACACGACGATACCCGTGAGAAAAAGCAAGATCTTCACCACGGCTGAGGACTTCCAGACGGAGGTGGAGATCAGAGTCTACCAAGGTGAACGAGCCATGGCGAGGGACAACATATTCCTCGGAAGCTTCAGGCTCGTGGACATACCACCGGCACCGAGAGGAGTGCCACAGATAGAAGTGACATTCGACATAGACAGCGACGGTATCGTACATGTCTCGGCGAAGGATCTGGCATCCAACAAGGAACAATCCATGGTGGTCACGGGTAGACACAAACTGAGGGAAGATGAGATCAAAAAGATGGTCGAGGAAGCCCAGAGATACGAAGAACAAGACAAGAGGAAACGTGAAGAGGTCGAACTCAAGAACAAAGCAGACGATCTCGCCTACAGTGTGAACAAGATGCTGAAAGAACATGGTGGCAAACTGCCACAGGATCTCAAAGACAGGCTCGAAAGTCTCGTAAAAGATTTGAGGGATGCGATCAACCGCGACGACATAGCAAAGGTAAAACTGCTCTTCGACGATCTCCAGCGCGAGAGCATGAAGATAGGACAGTATTTGTACGAAAACGTGCGCAAACAAGAACCGGGTGCTCAATGAAAAATCAAATAAAAACCTGACTCGTGAAGGAGGGATGTGTATGTTGCTCGAAAGACGCGAAGATTTCTTCAGACCATTCAGGGAACTTCAGAGGGAGATCGACAGACTCTTCGAAGACTTCTTCACCCCGAGTGTCAGAAGAAGCTCAGAGGTCTACAACTTCATGCCTGACATCGACGTGTACGAGACAGACAAAGAACTGGTGATCGAGGCTGAGATCCCAGGAATGGACAGAAAAGACATCACCGTAAAGATCGAGGACAACGTGCTCAAGATCTCTGGTGAGAAGAAGCTCGAGCGCGAGCAAAAGGACAGGAACTACAGAGTCTTCGAGAGGTCTTATGGTAAATTCGAAAGGTGCATGGTTTTGCCAGACTACGTTGATGCTGAAAAGATCAAGGCAAAGTACGAGAACGGAGTCCTAACCATCACGATCCCGAAGCGTGAAGAAGTGAAGACGAAAATTGTCGATGTGAAAGTCGAATGAACCACGAGGGGCGGGTAACCGCCCCTCAATTTTGGAGGTGAAAACATGATAGACTTCAAAGACTACACGGAGAGTGCCCAGAGAGTGCTCGGTGCCGTACAGGACATACTGAACAGGTATGCCCAGAACCAGATGTCCTCCGAGCACATACTGCTCGCCATGCTCGAAGATGGTGATAATGCAGCCGTTGATATATTGAGAAAAATAGGCGTTAACATAGATGCCCTGAGGGACGAAACGTCTTCTTTCGTGAGCAAATATGGTATGCGTTCCCACAATCCCTACAGCCAGGGTCAGCTTTCACAGATCTACATAACTCCAGACGCGAGACACGTGCTCGAAGAAGCTAAAAGAGAAGCTCGCAGGATGGGAGATGAGAAGGTCGGGACGGACCATCTGTTGCTCGGAATGATCCTTTCACCCAGTTCGATGACCTACAGGTTGTTGACGCGTTACGGTGTCACGCCCGACAAGGTGTACGAAGCCATAAGGGATCTGAGGACGAGCGGCAAGACCGCGGAAGATGAAAACGTCGATGTTCTTTTCAAGTTCACGGAGGACCTCACACGCATGGCGAAGGAAGGAAAGCTTTTGCCAGTGATAGGCAGGGAAAAAGAGATACAGAGAGTGATACAGATACTCGGAAGAAAGTTCAAGAACAATCCCGCTCTCATAGGCGATCCTGGCGTTGGAAAGACGGCGATCGTCGAGGGTCTCGCACAGAAGATAGTCAAAGGTGAAGTTCCGAGTTTTTTGAAGAACAAGAAACTGCTCAAACTCGACATGGGAAGGATCATCGCGGGTACGAAGTTCCGCGGTGAGTTCGAAGAGAGGATGAAAAAACTCATAGATGCACTCAAGAAGAACTCGTCGCAGTACATTCTCTTCATCGACGAACTTCACACGGTCGTGGGAGCTGGCGCAGCGGAAGGTGCTGTGGACGCAGCGAACTTGCTCAAACCAGAGTTGGCACGTGGGGAAATGCAAGTGATTGGAGCAACCACGATCAACGAGTACAGAAAGTATGTGGAAAAAGACAAGGCGCTCGCGCGAAGGTTCCAGCCGGTGCTGATCGGTGAGCCGAGCGTCGAAGAAACGATAGAGATCCTCAAGGGTATAAGGAAGGAATTCGAAAAACACCACGGTGTAACCATAACAGACGAAGCCCTTGTGGCGGCCGCAAAACTCGGCGCGAGGTACATCACCGATAGGTTCTTGCCAGACAAGGCGATCGATTTGATCGACGAAGCGGCTGCAGCGAAGAGATTGTCAGAGGATCAAAAGCTTGTCGACGAGAACGATATAGCGAAGGTCGTTGAACAGTGGACAGGCATACCGGTTTCGAGAATGATGGAATCTGAGCGTGAAAAATTGGTCAACCTCGAGCAGCTGCTGCACAGGAGGGTCATTGATCAAGAAGATGCAGTCTCAACGATCGCCAGAACCATAAGAAAGGCACGTGCGGGGCTCAAGGATCCAAAGCGACCTTCGGGAGTGTTTCTGTTCCTCGGACCAACGGGCGTTGGTAAGACTGAACTTGCCAAGGCACTCGCCGAGGTGTTGTTTGGAACGGAAGACGCACTGATCAGGATCGACATGAGTGAGTACACAGAAAAGCACTCTGTCAGCAGGCTCATTGGTGCACCACCTGGCTATGTGGGTTACGAAGAGGGTGGTCAACTCACCGAAGCGGTGCGTAGAAGGCCTTACAGCGTGATCCTACTCGACGAGATCGAAAAGGCACATCCCGAAGTTTTCAACGTGCTGTTGCAGGTCTTCGACGATGGAAGGCTCACGGATGGCAAGGGCAACACGGTCGATTTCAGAAACACGATCATCATAATGACGAGCAACATAGCGAGTCAGCAGATACTCGACGCGCTCGAAGAAGGTATCACCAACCTGACAGGCCTGATCGAAGATGAGATGAGAAGACACTTTAAACCTGAGTTCATCAACAGGATCGACGCGGCGATAATCTTCAAACCACTGAATCTGGAACACATGAAGAAGATCGTCGAGCTACAACTGAAGAGACTGGAAGAGAGGATCAAAGAACAGAAGAGGAACATCGTCTTCACCGAGGCGGCGAAGGAGTACCTCGCCAACAGGGGATATCTGCCCGCGATGGGGGCAAGGCCTCTGAGAAGGATCATAGAGAACGAGGTCGAATCGATCTTGGCAGACAAGATCATCTCTGGCGAATTCGCGGAAGGCGAAACCTTGACGATAGACGCGGACGAATACGGGTTGATATTCAAAAAATGAGGGGCGTTGGCCCCTCATTTCATTTGTTTCACAGAGGCTCTCTCAATGAAGTGCGCCTTCAAAACCGTCTTCGTGGGCTTGGAACCGTGCATCAGAAGGTCCATCATCATGGTGGCTGCGATCAAACCCATCTGCTCTGGTTCCTGAGCCACGCAGGTGATCGGTGGATCGAATATCTCATTCCAATAAGAGTCGTCGAACGACACCACAGAGATGTCGTCTGGAACCTTCACGTTCATTTCCTTGATCGCTTTCATCACACCGAGCATCATGAGGTTGTTGCACACAACCAAGGATGTTGGCTTGTCTTCGAGCTGAAACAGTTTCTTCGCCGCCTGGTACGCACCTTCCCGAGTTGAACAACCATCCAAGATCCATTCCTCTTTAACCAGTATTCCGAGCTCATCGCATGTCTTGAGCACGCCCGAAAGCCTCATTTTGCCCGTGTAAGACCGCGATCTGAGGGTGACAACCCCAAGACTCATGTGTCCCTTCTGGTGCAGGTAGCGCACGAGTTCTGAAATTCCACCTTCGTTGTCCGTTATCACGTAGCTCGTTTCAAGGCCGGGAACGATCCTGTCGAAGAAGACCAGTGGTACGTTCGAATCCACGATCTTCTTGTAGGTGGATTTGTTGCCACCAAAGTCGGTTGGCGCGGCGAGGATACCTTCGACCCTCTGGCTCAAAAGTGTTCTCAGATTTTCTTCTTCCTTTTCAGCGTTCTCGTCCGTCGAACACAGCAACAGATGATACCCAAGTGGGTAGAAAACCCTCTCCATACCGTGCAAAATTTGCGCAAAGAAGGGGTTCGAAACGTCTGGAATCAAGACTCCTATGATCTTCGTCTTTCCCTTCCTCAAACCAACGGCGGCGAGATCTGGAGAGTATCCCTTCGCTTTGGCAAACTCCAAGATCTTCTCACGCAACTGTTCGCTCACACCCGGTTTTCCGTTCAACGCTCTTGATATTGTGGAAACGTTGACTTTAAGTTCCCTTGCCATCTCTTTGAGGGTAATTTTCAGGACCGCTCACCCCAAAATTATTCTACATCAGGATTCAATCTCGAGATACCTCTTTGCAGCCATGAGTCAACGAAGGTTCCTCACGGATCGATGACCAAGTTCTAAGACTACACCGCTCAAAAACTCTTACAACAGTCAGCCATTAGTTGGTACGGCGTTCGAGCGATGGACGATTTCGTATCTTTTCGTGCGAAAGTGGCGAATATTTTGCTGAACCTCATCGTTGCTCCCTTTTTCTCGTTCTCTCTCGGCTTGACTTGTGGGCTTGAGAACGACTATACTATGCATGGGTTACGCAAACGAATGCGTTGCGTTGTACCTAAGGGGGAGTTAACGTGAAAAGAAAGGTCGGTCTCTTAACCTTTTCGGACGGAAGAGACTACGTGAGCAAAGAGCTCGTGGAGATAAACGCACGCTTCGAACGAGCCGTCGTTGATGCGCTGAATTCCACCGGAGAGGTCGAGGTCATCAAGGCAGAGCGAATTGTTGATAGAGCATCGGTGGCGAAGGAAGAGGCACTGAAACTCCGTGACAAGGGTGCTCAGATGACCATATTCCATTACGCAGTTTGGGCGTTCCCGCACTTCAGCGTCATTGCGAGCAAGTTCGCACCGGGTCCGTTCTTGCTTTTCGGTAACGTGAACCCCAAATATCCTGGCATGGTGGGCATGCTGGCTGCGGCGGGCGCACTCGAGCAGGACGGAACACAGACGTACAGGGTGTGGGGTGATCCAAAAGATCCGAAGGTTCTGAAAAGACTCATGAGTTTCATAAGGGCCGCGACGGCAAAGAACATGCTCAGAGGTCAACGCTATGGATTGTTCGGTGGTCGTTCCATGGGCATGTACACGGCGGTGCCGAACGTGGATCTGTGGAACAAACTCTTCGGCATCGACATCGAACACATCGATCAACTCGAGATAATCGAAAAGAGCAAGAAGGTTCCAGACTCGCTTGCGCAGCGTGCGAGAGAATGGCTCGAGAAACACGCGAAAAAGATCCACTACGATGGAAAACAACTCACGCCAGAGAAACTACAATTGCAAATAAAGAGTTACTACGCGCTCAGAAAGATGGCTGAAGATCTCGAGCTGGACTTCATAGGTGTCAAGGCACAGCCAGAACTCACCGAACACTTCGTTACTATGGACGTGGCCGAAGCCTTCCTGAACGATCCTTACGATTGGGACGGCCCGAAAGAACCCCTGGTCTGTGCAACGGAAGCAGACTCTGATGGTGCTTTGACGATGCAGATCTTCAAACTCATCTCGAACCAACCGGTGCTGTTCGCCGACGTCAGACATTACGACAGCGAGGACAATTTCTTCGACCTGTGCAACTCTGGACAGCACGCGACCTTCTTCGCAGCAAGATCATACGATCCTGCGGTGAACCTCGCCAAGGTGGAATTCTATCCGGAGAGCTTCTACTTCCCGGCGGGTGGAGCATCGGTGCGTCACATAGCTGCACCCGGTGAAGTCACGCTCGCTCGCTTGACGAGAAAGGACGGTCGCTACGTTATGAGGATCATCAAAGGAGAGTTCTTGGATTTCGGCGAGGAAAAGAACGAAGAAAAGGCCCGCGCAACACAGATCGAGTGGCCACACACCTTCGCGAGGTTGAAAGTACCCGTCGAGGAATTTCTATCGAGCTACAGTTCCAATCACATACACGGTGTCTACGGTGATTATGTCGAAGAACTCGTGCATTTCTGTAAACTCTCAGGCATAGATTTCGTGGTTCACGCGTGAGACACTCTGTCAAGGGGAGGGGTTTTCATGAGGAAACTGCTGTTAGTTTTAGCTCTGATGGTCGCTTTGACAATGCTCGCAGCTCCGAAGTATGTCCTCAGATTCAACACCGTCGCGGCGCCGACGCAGCCACAGGTCTTGGCGATGCAGAAGTTCGCCGAGATTGTCGAAGAATTGAGCAATGGAGCGATCAAAGTCGAAGTTTACCACTCAGGGCAACTCGGGGATCAAAAAACAGCCTTGCTCGCCGTGATGCGCGGAGATTTGGAAATGGCGGGTGATGGTGCTCCCTCTTGGTTCGCCGACCTCGGTGCGATGCCTGAGTTTGGAGTGTTCGAAGCAGCCTACGTTTTCAAGGATCTGGACCACATGTACAGGGTCATGACGAGCAAGATGGTTCAGGACATGTTCGACAAGCTCGCGCAGAAGACGGGCCTCAGGGTTCTGGACGTTTGGTACCTTGGAACCAGACAGCTCAACTTGGTGGCGAAGGTGGGACCAGTCAAAAAACCAGAAGATTTGAAAGGTGTAAAACTGAGAATGCCCAACAACAAGACCTTCCTCGATATGGGTCGTGCACTCGGTGCCACACCAACGCCCATGGCGTTTGGTGAAGTCTACATGGCGCTCAAGACTGGCACGATCGATGGACAGGACAACCCACTGCCGACGAACCTCGCAGCGAAGTTCGTCGAGGTCACCAAGTACATTGTGCTGACAGATCATCAGATCGGTATGATCTGTCCTGTGATCAACGAAAAACTGTGGCAGAGCATGCCCGAAGAATACCGCGTTTACATCAAGAAGGCCATGGAGGTCGCCAGAGCCTTCATGAACTACACGGTGCTCGAACAGGAGGCCAAGTTGTTGAAGCTCTTCGTCGAACAGTACAACATGGAGATCATCGTCCCCGACAAAGCTGCCTTCATAGAGAACGCAAAGAAGTTCTACAGCCAACCCGAATTCGACAAAGCTTGGGGTCCTGGGATGTACGAAAAGATCCAGAACATGTGATTTGCAACCGCTGGGCGAGTGCCCAGCGGTTCTTTGAGGGTGAGCGATGTGAAAGTCTTGAAGAAGGTCAAAGACGTCGTTCAGATACATGTTCCAGCGGTGTGTGTTCTGATATTGTTTTCGAGCATGTTCGCCCAGGTTCTCTTGCGCTACGTTTTCCGCCATCCTTCACCTGAGGCGTTCGAGATCTCATCGTATTCTTTCGTCTGGAGCGTTCTACTCGGCGCCGCCTTGGCAAACAGGTACAAAAACCACATAAAGTTCGACATCATATACAACAAATTTCCCAGAAAGGCGCAGATCGTCACAGACATCGTTTTCGACTTGTTTTTCAGCACTCTTTTGATCATCTCGCTCAAGCCCATCGTTTCACAGGCTCTGTGGTACAGGATCATAAGGTCTGAAGTGCTCGGTATTCCTTGGACTTACTTAGCCTTGTGTCTTCCCATCGCCATGGTGCTCATGATCATCGACAATTTTCGGTTCATCTTTCTCAACCTCAGAGAGCTTGTTTTCAGAAAGCCTTACAAAATGGAGGAAAGACCGTGGCGCTGACGATGTTTTTGATCATCTTTGCTGGAACTTTCGCTCTGGGTTATCCGATCGCCTTCGGTATGATCGCCGCAGGCATCGTTTATTTGATGATGAAAGGTCTCAGTTTGGCCAACGTGCTGGACATGATGGTCATAGGTTTTTCCAACCAAACGACTTTGATAGCGGTTCCCCTGTTCATACTCGCGGCAAACATCATGAACGATACACAGATAACCGAAAGACTGTTCGACTTCGTGAGAAAGGCCTTCGGCAGATTCAGAGGTTCCTTAGGTTATGCGAACATAGCTGCGAGCGTGATCTTCGCCGGTATGACGGGTTCGCAACTTGCGGACGTTGCCGGCCTCGGGAAGATAGAGATCAAAGCCATGATGGATGCTGGTTACGATGGTCCTTTCACATGTGCTGTCACTGCGGCTTCGGCAACCATCGGGCCGATCATCCCACCGAGCATTCCCATGGTTCTCTATTCGTTGATTTCCGGAGCTTCGCTTGGTTATCTCTTCATAGGTGTGTCATCCCAGGTCTGTTGCTCGCAGGTCTTGAAATGGTTCTGGTGTACGTGCTCGCCCGCGTGAGGAACTATCCTGTGGAAGGTAAAGTGCCGGCATCACAGATCGCAAGATCCTTCGTGATGGCTTTGCCCGCCATGTTCGCCCCCGTCGTGTTGCTCCTTGGTATGTACACTGGAGTGTTCACCGCCACGGAGGCTGCGGCCATCGTTGTTGCGTATTCCATAATCGTGAGCGTTCTCGTTTACCGCACACTGGGTTGGAAAAAACTCTACAAGATCTTGATCAAGAGTGCCGAGGACATCGGTTATGTGAGCATCATGGTCGCGGCGGCTCAACTCGTCAGCTATGTGGTGACGAGGGAGAGGCTTGCGATAAGACTCACAGAGGCTTTAGTAAACGCAGGTTTGGCGTCGAAACCTTTGTTGCTCCTTGCCGTCATCAACCTTCTGTACTTCATACTTGGTATGTTCATCGATGCATCCGTGACCATACTCGTGGTGATCCCTCTGTTGCTTCCCGTTGTACGGGCTGCGGGGATCGATCTGGTTCATTTCGGTGTGATGAGTGTGTTCAACATCATGATAGGACTCGACACGCCACCCTACGCACAGACCGCGTTCATCACGAGTGCGATCAGTGGAACAGCTGTGAAGGACGTCTTCAAGGAGATGCTGAAGTACTGGATACCGATAGAAATCACCGCTTTGATCATAATAACTTACTTTCCAGACACAGTGCTGTTTTTGCCAAGGCTGTTGGGCTATGGGAGATGAGACGAGATGAGGAACTTCGAAAGGTTCGGTCGAATACTGGTTCCCATGATCACACCATTTGACAAAGACGATCAGTCAGTCGATTACAAGACCGCCAGAAAGGTTGCAAGGTATTTGAAAGAACACAACCTGTGCGATTCGATCATCGTCGCAGGTACCACCGGAGAATTCCATTCGTTGACGAAAGAAGAGCGCATAAGACTTTTTGCAAAGATAAAAGATGAAATCGGAAATGAACTGCCTTTGATCGCGGGGGTTGGAGCTGTCTCAACAAAAGAAGTGATCGAGTACGTTCGAGAGGCGGAGAGGCTCAGTTACGATGCGGTCATGGTCGTCACACCGTACTATTGTAAAGCTGAGCAAGAAGGCATCTTCGAGCACTACAAACTGATCGCACAGAGCACCTCGCTTCCCATCATGGTGTACAACATTCCTCTGTTCACAGGTGTGAACCTCGCACCCGAAACGTTGGCGAGGCTCGCCTCGATAGACAACATCTTCGCTGTGAAGGACGAGGCGGGGATCAACCCGTTGCAGACCACCGATTACATCCTGGCAACGAAAGGTGAGATTCCAGTTTATTCTGGTGACGATACGATGGTCCTGCAGGTATTGCTCCAAGGTGGAGTCGGCGTTGTGAGTGGAGGTTCACACGTCGTGGGCGAGACACCACTCGTCAAGGCTGCGTTCGAGCTGGTCAGCGGTCTTCCAACGTCCATGCCGAGGCTTCCTCTGAAACCTGCAACGCAATCGGAATCGGAAAGACTCAAGAACGCGCTGAAGAAACTTGGAAAGCTCTGAAGGAGGAGTTCATATGAAAAGGCTCTACGGTGTAACAGTCGCCGCACTGACACCCATGAACGAAGATGGTTCGAAGGTGGATCATGCGGCGATCAAGGACTATGTAGATTTTCTCGTAGAAAAATGTGTGAACGGCATCTTCGCGCTCGGTACGACGGGTGAAGGACTTTTGTTATCGATCGAAGAACGAAAGAAAACACTCGAGAGTTTCGTGAGGGCAGTCGATGGCAGGGTTGTTCTGATAGCACACTGCGGTGCGTTGAGAATCGATGAGGTGAGAGATCTCCTCTTCCACGCCAAGTCGGTAGGTGCGGACGGGGCATCGATCGTTTCACCATTCTATTACAGATACAGATCCGAAGAGCTGGTGGAGTTCTTCCTGAAATGCAGCAAAGACATCGAAGACTTTCCCATATACCTCTACAACATACCCGCGCTCACTAACAACTGGATCACTGCAGAGATCGCCACGAAGGTGCACAAAGAAAAGCCCAACTTTGTCGGTATCAAGGACAGCTCGCAAGACCTTTTGCATGTGCTTTCTTTGATCAACGATACACCCGAAAGCTTCGATGTGGTCGTCGGTTCTGACCGAGCCTTTCTGACAGTGCTTCAAATGGGTGCGAAGGGTTGCGTGTCTGGACCTGGAGCGGTCTTTCCAGAGTTCTTCGTGCAGCTTTACAAGCAGTTCCAGTCGAAAGATTTAGAGTCTGCGAGAGAAACTCAAAAGAAGCTGACAAAAGTCTCCCTCGCGATTTTGGACGGTGCGAGCATTCCCGTGCTCAAGATGGTCTTGAATTGGCGTGGAATTAAAGCTGGAGGCTGCCGTGCCCCACTGAAGTTCCTGCCAGAAGATCAGGCACGGCAGATGAGAGAACGTCTGGAGAAAGTCTTGGAGGAAGTTGGGCTCAACCTCTGACTCGTGCTATTTTGAACACCCACTGCAGATAGAAACTGTCCACGATCGTTCTGTGGGCAACGCCTGCGGGGATCAACAGGATGTCTCCTTCTGTGAGTTCGATCTCTTGTTGAACCTTCATCTCGTTGCTCCTCAGCTCGCCCACAGATACTTCCTCGATTTGGCCTGAAAGCTCACCGAGCTGAACTTTCGCTTTTCCTTCGAGAACGACATAAAGATCGTGCCAATCTCTGTGAATCTCGGCTTTACCAAAAGAAGGACTTTCGAACTTGATCTTTCTTGCCTGGAATCCCTCGATCAAAGGAGTCAGTTTCTCTGCCGAACCCATCTTGATGGGTTTATCCATGCTCTCACCTCCACAGATCGCACAAAATGTATTCTATCATCGTCTCTTCTGATAAAATTTGATCGAGAAAACTCATGGGGGTGATGAAAGTTGAAGGGGAGAAGCTGGCTGATTTTATGTCTCACCACGATCACGTTGGTTCTGCTCAGCTCCTGCGCTTTCAATCTCTTTGCGAACTTGGAACTGAGAAACTTGCTCACGAGTGGAACAGTTAAGCAAAGGCTTGAGGCTGCGTCAAATGCTCTGTCTGGTCGTAACTACGATGCTGCGATCGCGCTGGCTGCATCTGTGATCAACGAAAAATTGAATCTCGGCCTGACAGTTGAAGTTCTGGAAAAACTGCTCGATTCAACTTCCACTGTTTATGAGCTGGCTCAAGCGATTCAAAGTGCCACGGTCACAGAGGATGTGCTCGATGCGGTGAAAATCTTGGTCGAAGCCGTTGCGCTCAAAACAGAAAAAGACATCGCGAGCCTCGCAGACGAAGTGATTGAGATCCTGCAGGAACTCGGTATCGAACTTACTCCTTCGAAGAGCGAATCCAACAATTCCAATTTCTGGGCGCAGTTCGAAACCAACGCTGGAACGATCGTGAAGTTCCTCGCAGAGACGTTCGATGGAAGATACACTCTGAAACTTCTCACCAGCGGTTATTACTTCATCGCAACGAACGCCACCGATAACACTCTCCCAGCGGTGCTGTGCAGCCTGTACGACATCGGTTACATGTTCAACTTGCTCTTGGACATCGATGACGACGGCAACGTCACTGATGAGAAATTCGTCAAAGATGTCATAAGCAATCCCGCTTCGATCGTCGAATTCTCAGAGGAAGCAACGAGCGGGTTGTACAACGATGCAAAAGATTGCGAAGAATTCATCTGGGCTTACGGAATATTGAAAGATATGTTCGATATTCTCTCGATCTCGGCGACTTTCACGACTCTTGATGCGACGGATCTTTCTAACACACGATACATCTCTGATGTCTTCGAAATCCTGTTTGGAGAGTGATGACAGATGAGAAGAACACTGTCGTTTTTGCTCACATTGCTCGTCTTGCTTGCCTTCTCTTACCAATGGGAAGCGTGGCCTGGTTTCTTCAAGCCCATGAAGAATTCGGCGATGGGTGGAACTTACGTCACAACTGCGGAAGGGATCGAATCTCTGTTGCTCAACCCAGCACTCTTTGAAGCTGGCGGTGCTGTCGGATCGAATTTGAACCTATCAGAGAACGTCGCAACGATAGCGCCCAAACTTTTCGAACTGCTGAAAGATCCCAACAAGATAACCCAGCTCGCCACTGACACAGAGTTTCTCAGGGCTGTGCAAGGCGTCCATAGCTATGGCCTGGATCTCTACGGTGGTTACGGAACGAACCTGGTTTGGGCGAGCGTTGGAGGTCTTGGAGCCTTTCAAACAGAACTTTTCTGGAACCTTTCGCTCATGAACTTGTCGCAAGTTGAGCTCGGTGCGTGGGCAAGTTATTTTGGAATGCTTGGAGGCTCTGTGAAATTGACGAAAGATTTGAAGATCGGTCTTTCTGTCGGCTTTGGAATGGCAGGAACACTCATACCCGCAACTGGTACGTCTTATCCAGCGAGGGTCGATGTGACAAATCCGAGCTCTCTGACCGCTGTTCTTCCCGATGTTTCAAAGCTTTTCAGCTACATCGATACACCGTTCTTCGTGTTCAACGTTGGTGCCCTCTACAGGTGGAACGATCTTTCTTTGGGCGTGGCCTTCCATTACAATTCGAAAGACATTCTCAGGAACGGTCCCACACAGGTTCTTTCGGCCGGTGTATCTTACGATCTGAAGATCTTGAAACTTGCCTTCGAAATGGAGGACATCTTGAACGCGCAGAAATCCTTCTACAGGAAGATGAACCTCGGCCTGGAGAGCAACTTTGGATTTCTTAAGCTCTACGCAGGTTTACACGCAGGTTGGCTCACGGGTGGTTTGAAGCTGGATGTACCTTTCTTCAATGTGGCCTTCAGCACGTACGTGGTTGAGTTCTCACCAAACGCAGGGTTGATGGGAGAAAGAAAGTACACGTTGAGCTTTTCTACGAGGTTCTGAAGAAAAGGGGCCTGTCGGCCCCTTTTCAATCGAGTTTTTCGAGCAAGGCTTTGTAGGCTCTGTAGGTTTCGAAAAGATCCGCCTTAGAAACCAGTTCGAACGGTGAGTGCATTCCGAGCAAGGCTGGTCCCATGTCCAGAACGCAGGCTCCCTTCTCCGCCAAGAACTTTGCAACCGTTCCGCCACCACCACGATCTACCTTACCGAGTGTTGCTACTTGCCAAGCGATCTTTTCTTCATTCAAGATTTTTCTCACCTTCGCCACAAACTCCGCATGTGCCTCGCTCGCGCCAGACTTTCCCCTGCTTCCAGTGTATTTGACCAAGCCCACACCGTAACCGAGCTTTGCTGCGTTCTGAACGTCGTGCACATCTTTGAACATGGGATCCACGCCTGGACAAACATCGGCAGAGATCACGTTGGTCTTCGCGAACAGTTCGTCCATGCCGAGGGATGTATCGGTGCAGCCCTGTGCTTTCAGAATCTTCTTGAGGAACAACACATAGAAGCTCGCCTTAGCCGCCGCGTTGCCTTCACTTCCTATCTCTTCCCTGTCGAACAGAATCACACCGCAAGAACGCTTTGCTCCTTCCGCCTCGATGAGTGCCCTCAAAGCAGTGTAGCCACACACGCGATCGTCGTGCCCGTAAGCGCCCAACAAACTTTCATCCAAACCAACGCTTCGTGCCTTCAACGCTGGAACGAGTTGAAACTCCGCACTCACGAAATCTTCCTCTTCGATGCCGTAGCGTTCTTTGAGGATCTTCAGAACGTACATTTTCACGGCCTCTTTTTCTTGACCCGCGAGAGGTATCGTGCCGAGGATCACGGAGAGCTTCTCCGCATCGAACTTCTGACTCACCAAGGCATCTTCTTTGTCGAGGTGAGGTAGAAGATCGGGAATCACAAAAACGGGATCTTCACAGCACTGGCCCAAATGAATTTCGACGACTTCTCCGTCGGTCCTCACAACGAAGCCGTGAAGCTCCAAAGGCAAACTGAACCACTGGTACTTCTTCACACCCCCATAGTATTGCGTCCGCGCTAAAGCGACGTTTTCTTCTTCGAAGATCGGTTGAGGCTTGAGGTCCAACCTGGGTGAGTCTATGTGTGCCGCCACCAGGTTCAAGCCGTCTTGAAGTTTGCCGACCAACCTCACCGCTACGAGTGATTTTGCCCTGTTCACGGCATAAACTTTGTTCTGGGTTCCATCGAAATGCTCGATGTCCACAAAACCAGCTTCTTTCAGCATCTTCTCGGCTTCACAGATCACCATGCGTTCCGTTCTGGCCGTGTTCATGAAATCTGCGTACTGCCTGCTGAACTGTTCGATCTGAGTTCTTTCATGCTTGTGCCAGACGTTCTTCATCGTGAACTTCAACACTATTCCACCTCCTGATTTTTCGTCTCACTTTCAATATTTTACGACAAGTGGTAAAATTCATTGTGGGAGGAAAAGTATGAGGATCAACGATGTTACTGGTATGTGGGCGATACGTCAGTTGCAATTGCTCTCAAGCCAGCAATCGAACTTGGTCAATCAGCTTTCTCGTGCCACGATACCGTTCAACCAAGACATTTCTTCTTCCGCAATCGCTGAAAGATTGAGAGCTCAGATCAGCGGTTATCAACGGGCCATGTACGAATCGCACAACGCCATAGGCATGCTGTCCATTGCCGAGGCAGGCTTGGGATCGATCCATTCTGCATTGAACAGGCTCAGAGAACTCGCCGTTCAGGCTTCCAACTCCACGCTCAGCGATTCTGAAAGGTCTGCACTGCAAGAAGAATACTCCCAACTGTTGCAGCAGATCAATGCGACGTCCCAGAACGTCAGTTACAACAACATCAGGGTGCTCGCAGGGGAAGTCACAAACTTCAACGTTCAGACTGGACCGAACGAAGGTCAGAGGATGCGCATCACGATCCCCGCCGTGGACAGCGAAAGATTGGGCCTTGCCAACACGAACATCGCCAACATCGAGAACGCTCAGCGTGCAATCGAAGCGATCGATCAAGCTACGGAAAGTGTCTCGAGAACACGTTCTTACATTGGAGCAACGACCAACAGATTGCTCTCCGCAATCAACGAGATGAGTGGCACGATGATCAATCTTACTTCGAGTGTTAGCAGACTTGCAGACACAGATTTTGCGAGAAGTACGATGGAATTCTTCAGGACTCAGCTTTTACAACAATCTTCTTTGATCAACTTGATCCATTCGAACGTGTCGCGTCAGAGTGTTCTGAGGCTGTTTCAGTGAACGCATAGTGTGACCACTGAATCTGAGAACTCGTCGCTGGCTTCTCGTCTGAAGCCTACTGAAGTTTGAGGCTAAGGTTTTGCGTGTTGCGATTTCGAGGCAATTCTCAGCCTACGAAAGTGAGTGCACGAAATACTTCTTGGGGGTGACACCGCTTGCTCAGAGAATCGTTCAGAGAAAGGATCAACATGCTGAGAAAGCTCATCGAAGATGAACAAGCCGAGGCGTTGCTCATCTCTCGTTGTGACAACTTCGCCTGGGCCACACTCGGTGCGAGGAACTACGTGACGATCAACAGCGAGGTTGGAAACGTTCATCTTCTGCTCGTGGAAGATTCGATCTACATACTCGCAAACAACATCGAGAGAAAGAGAATCGAGCGGGAAGAGTTGAGTGAGGACGTCTCGAATGATGTAGAGTTCGCCGAGTACATGTGGTCCAAGGACCTGTGGGACGTGCTCAAATCCTTCGTTCAAGGAAAAAGGCTCCTTTCCGACACCGGCTGGTTCGATTCGAAGAACATTTCCAACCAACTGAAGAACTTGAGGCTTGTCATGAGCGAGCCGGAGATCGAAACTTACAGATGGCTCGGCAAAAATTGTGACGAGATCTTCTCCAACACGATGTTGAAGTTTTCACCTAAGATGACGGAATGGCAAGTTCAGGGGGAAATGGAGAAGGCCTTCTTCGAACGCGGTATCGAACCGATACTCATCTTGGTGTTCGGTGAGGAGAGCGCGCAACTGTACAGGCACAACCTTCCCAGGAACGTGAAGGTTGGGAAGAAGCTCTTCGTGAGCGTGTGCGTCAGAAAGAAAGGATTGGTGCTCTCTTCAACGAGATCTGTTCTGTTCGCTAGAAACGAAAATTGGATCAAGCAGCACAGGGACAACTGTTACGTTGAAGCGGCAGCGCTTGCAAGCTCAAAACCTGCTAAGAGGTTGAACGAGGTTTTCGAAGAGATCAAGAAGGCTTACATAACTGTGAACAAACCGCACGAATGGTTCCTGCACCATCAGGGTGGGCTTGCAGGTTACAACGCGCGTGAAATCATAGCGAACGAAGACACTGATTATCCCTTGAAGGCTGGAAACGTCGTCGCGTGGAATCCGACCATAACCGGTACGAAGTCCGAAGATACGTTCTTGATACTTGAAAACGGTTTGGAATGTTTTTCCTATCCCGAATCTAGCCGTTGGCCCGCGCTGAATTTGCAAATCGGCTCGCTAACGCTGAGAAGGCCCGACATAGTTGTCCTGTGAGGAGGAGTAGAAATGTACTCGTTCATATTCGAACTTTTCTGGATGATCTTCATTCTCAGCATGTTCATTCCATTCTTCAAAGCCTACAGTCAAAGGAGCGCGAGAGAAACGTTGATAAGACAGCTTGAAGTGAAACGCAAGAGCAGAGTCATAACACTCATCCACAGACAAGAGTCGATGAGCTTCTTCGGCCTCACCTTCGGAAGGTACATAACGATAGAAGATTCTGAGGAAATCTTGAGGGCGATAAAGCTGACCCCACCAGACATGCCGATCGATTTGATCCTGCACACCCCGGGTGGTTTGGTGTTGGCCGCCGAGCAGATCGCGCGTGCCTTGGTCAAGCACAAGGGCAAGGTCACCGTCTTTGTTCCACACTACGCGATGTCCGGCGGAACCATGATAGCCCTTGCAGCGGATGAAATAGTCATGGATCCAAACGCCGTGCTGGGACCGCTCGATCCACAACTGGGTGGCTATCCTGCACCTTCTATACTGAGCGTGCTTGAAAAGAAGGACATCAACGAGATAGACGATCAGACCCTGATCCTTGCGGACATAGCCAAGAAGGCGATGAACCAGGTGATGGACTTCGTGACGTGCCTCTTGAAGGAAAAAGTCGGTGAAGAGAAAGCCAGACAACTGGCAGAGGCTCTTTGCAGCGGCAAATGGACCCACGATTATCCTCTGACCGTGGACGTGCTCAGGCAGATGGGAATCAACGTATCGGAGAACATGCCTCAGGAAGTCTACGAGCTCATGAACCTCTACAGGCAGGCTGAACAGAGAAGGCCATCGGTTCAGTACATACCCGTCCCGTACAGGGGTGGAGAAAGAGGCACAAGCCAAGAATCGAGGAAAAATTCTTGAGGCTCATGCTGATAGAACTTTGGCCGGCTTCAAGCCGGCCCTTTGTGTTCGCTTCGCCATCGGAAAAACTGTAAAGTGGATCAAAGCCCAGTCTCAATCTCGCTCGCTATGGCGTACTTCAGACCCTTCTTTTTGGCATAGTACATCGCCATGTCCGCGAGCCTGATCAACTGATCGAGTTCTTGTGCATCGTCTGGATAAATCGCAACTCCTATGTTCACACCGACCTGGAAGGTCTTGTCATCCAAGCGAACTGGTTCTTCAACGATCTGGAATACCCTGTTCAAAAGCTGTGCCAAGTTGTTCCCATCGCAATCGTACAACAACGCGACGAACTCGTCTCCACCGAACCTCGCAACAACGTCGCTTTCTCTGAAAACTTTCTCGAGTTTCGAACCGAGAACCTTTAAAGCGAGATCGCCCATCTCGTGGCCATGCTCGTCGTTGATGCATTTGAATTTGAGAAGATCCAAGAACAAAAGTGCGACCTTCTTTCGTTCCCTCTTCGCAAGCGCCAAGAGTTTTTCACCGTACTCTTCGAAAGCCCGTCTGTTCAACAAACCAGTCAGTACATCGTGGTTGTACAAATACTCCATCATCCTTTGTTGTTGCATGATCTGCTCGTCCTGTTTGATCTTGAGAAAAACCATGCCGACGTAATTCGCAAAAAGTTTTGCAATCTGGAGAGATTCCTCATCGAACGCGTCTTCCCGTTCAAAGTTTTCCAGATTGAAACTCAAAACGATCTCGTCTCCTATCTGAACTGGCACAACCAAACTGCACATGATCTCTTCGATTCTGCCATGCTTTTTCAGAATCTCGAGTGTTTTTTCATCTTCCCTGTTGAAACCCACCATATCGTTCTTCTTCTTGATGGGTTTTTCGAGCCATTTCTTCTGAACTGACTCGGAATACTCGATCTTCGATAGTTCTGCGAGATCGTACCCAACCGCCGCAACGTAAACGTATTTGTCCTGCTTCTTGAGTAGGACGCTCCCAGCCTGAGCGTTTGGGACAACTTCTATAGCCTTCTCGAGGATCAGTTGATAAATCCTTTCTCCATTTTGACCCTTCAAATAGTACTCACTGATCTGTGTCAATGCCTCATGGAGCTTTCTGAATTTCCTCTCTCGAGACAAGCCGATCCTCAGACGAACCATCTGAAGGACCAAGAAAGTTCCCATAGCGAGAACAACGGAAGAGAAGATCGAAAAAGTATCCAAAACTGGCTTGTTCAACTTGCATCTCAGACCGTACACGAATTCTTTACCCGTCGAAGAGATCCTGATTTGACTCACACCGAATTTGTCCAAAAGTTTTTGCGCATCCACAACTGCAAGGACGAGTTTGCCCGACACGAAATCGCTGAGATCGTCGTTGTAGACTTTGAAGTACATGTGGAGTTTCCCATTCTTCGAATCGATCTTGAAATAATCGAAATCTCCCGACTCGTTCAAAACTTGCACTTCTTCGACCTCAGCAAAGTGCGACTTCAGTTCCCCGAACAAGATCGAAGCTTCTTGCAACCTGTCTTCACTCAAAAGCTCGTACATCTTGGACCACTGAAAGTAAGAGAGACTCACATAATTCGCATACCCTTTCACCGATTCGGCGAAAAACACTCCCAACTCCTGCACGTAGCTTTCAAAGTGTGACTTGGCGCTGAGATAAAAGATCGTCACCAAAACAACGAACACTAAGAGTGCCACTAAAAACGGAACGAACTTCGACATTTTTACACCCCACTCACGAATCATTCATACCAGAGGCATCGCTCTCTTTCAGTGAGTATAATAACGCGCTGAGGTCTCAACTTTCAGCGCCCATCACGAGGCAACCACAACGAGCCTCTTGGCGTTCAGATCGTAAGCTGTCCCATCGAGCGATCCGTAAAGCTCAACGTTCGTGAAGCCACACATCTGGAGCATCATCTTCAGCTCCTGTCCACTGTACACATAGTGTTCCAAGCTGTACACTTTGTACTCACCAGCTTCCAGAACGATCCATTGATTCTTCATCCTCGCCATTCCCGGCTCAAAACTGTGTTTCTCTATGAGCATCTTTGAACCTTGTTCATTCACGATTGAATCTCTGTAGTTTCGCAACAAAACTTCTTTTGACACCATTTCCATCAGTAGTTTGCCACCGCTTTTCAAACTCTTCTTGATGTTTCTCAGAACTTTCATGTTGTCATCTTGATCCTCAAAGTAGCCGAACGAAGTGAACATGTTGATCACAAGATCGAAATGATTTGGCCTCACGAAGTCTCTCATGTCCGCATGGACGAACTCCACGTTGCCGAAGTTCAAACACAGTTCCTTGGCTTTGTTCAAAAGAAACTTTGAAGCATCAACACCGACCACATTGAAACCAAGCCCCGCGAGTTCGTAACTGTGTCTTCCTGGTCCACAACAAAGATCGAGGACGTTTCCGCTTCGAACATTCGTCAAAGCAAGGATCTTTTCCACCTCTTCTTTCGCCGATTGAAAACGTGCCGCTGGAAACAACCAATCGTACAAGTCTTTCCAAAAATCTTCGTTGGCAAACCAGTCCATCTTCTCAGCCCCTTTGTATCAGAGAGTATAACATTTCGCATCTTAATTTGATTCACAATCGAGTCCTTCGTCGCTGGTGTTGACCAAATGCGCGCCTCTGGCTTGACAGTCATTGTAACGGCATGATAGAATAAGTGCCAATAACTTCTGTTTAGGAGGTGAGGTGTGAGTGCGTAGGTTTGTGGTGTTACTCGTGGCTCTTCTCACTGTGGCCATCTTCGCGGCGAAGTACGGAGCTACATTGAGGTTTCTCATCGGAGTGGACGTCACCACGTTGCTGCCTGGAAACATCCCAGATTCGATCAGCACGATCGTTGGGATGCACATCTTTGAAGGGCTCGTCGACTATGATGAGAACCTCAAAATCATCCCCGCGCTCGCCGAGAGATGGGAAATCCTCGATAACGGTACCGCCTACGTCTTTCATCTTCGTAAGAACGTCAAGTTCCACGACGGAGCAGATTTCAACGCTCAAGCTGTGAAGAAGAACTTTGACTATCTCTTCTCTGCGAACCTCAGGAACGTTGGAGTTTACAAAGGCATCATCAAGGAAGTTCAAGTGGTGGACGACTACACGGTCAAGATCGTGCTTTTCCAACCGAACTCGGCCTTCCTCTACAGGTTGGCTCAGTCGAGCGGTTGGTTCGTCTCACCGCAGGCCATAGAAAAGTTCGGACACGATCCTGCGTTGATGTCCAAGAACCCCGTCGGTACAGGCCCATTCATGTTCAAGGAGTGGAAGGCCGGAGAGAGCGTCGAACTTGTGAAGAATCCCAACTACTGGCGTCAAGGCTTGCCGTACTTGGACAGGATAATCTTTAGAGTCGTAGCGGAGGACGTCTCGCGCGTGAACCAAGTCAGGGCAGGGGACGCAGACCTCATGTACAATCCTCCACCAGCTCTGCTTGCGGCACTCGAGCAGGACAAAGCACTGCAGATCAAAGTTGTACCGACAGTGCGAACGATCTTCATAGGTTTGAACACCTCAAGACCCCCTCTGAACGATGTGAGGGTCAGACAGGCGCTCAACTACGCCGTGGACAAAGAAAGACTCTGCAAGGTCCTCATGAGGGGCCTCGCAAAGCCGTCCGATTCACCACTTTCGAGCATGACTTTCGGCTATTTCTCAACGGGAGGTTACCCTTACGATCCCAACAAAGCAAAGCAACTGTTGAAAGAAGCCGGTTATGAGAATCTCAAGCTCGAACTCATCACACCGAAAGGAAGATACCTCAACGATTACGAAACCGCAGTGGCCATCCAAGGCATGCTCAAGGAAGTGGGCGTCACGGTGGATGTCAAGCCTATGGAATGGGGAAGCTACGTCAGCAAGATACTTTCAAGAAAACCCGAAGATTGGGACTATCAGATGTTCTTGCTCGGTTGGGCCCCCGGTACTGCGGAAGGTCATCAGGTGTTGTTCCCCCTCTTCCACTCTTCAAACCGTATGGACAGTCCCAACGCGACGATGCCTTATAACAACTACTTCTACAGCAACCCGAAGGTCGACGAACTCATACAGAAGATCGGTTTGGAAATCGATGAGAAAAATCTGTTAGAATACTTCAAGGAAGCACAAAAAATCGTCGTTCAAGATGCTCCTTGGATCTTCCTCTACGAAATGAACATCGCCGCAGTGATGCGCAAGGAATTGCAAGGCGTCAAAATCTATCCCACTGAACGCGTGAACCTGGCAGAAGCTTGGATCGATCGCTGACATCGAGGGTGGCACGTGCCACCCTCATTGAAGGAAGGTGATCAGCCTTGCTCAAGTTCGTCGTCAGAAGACTTCTGCTTCTGATACCTGTCGTGATAGGTGTTTCGATCGTCTCCTTCTCCATCATGCACATGATCCCGGGTGATCCTGCCCGAATCATCGCAGGCGAGGGAGCCACCGTCGAGGACATCATGTCGATACGGATAAAGTACGGTCTGGATAGACCTTTGATCGAACAGTACTTCAGGTTCATGAAAGGAGTCATCACGAACGATCTGAGATCCATCAGAACAGAGAGGCCCATACTCACCGAATTGCTTCCAAGGTTTGCGAACACGGCTCAACTCGCACTCGTGAGCATAATCATATCTTCCGTGATCGGTGTGACACTTGGTATCGTGTCTGCAGTCAAGAGGAACAGCTGGATCGACACGTTCTCTATGGTCTTCTCACTCGTAGGAGTTTCGATGCCCATCTTTTGGCTCGGAATTCTTCTGATCATTCTCTTCGCCGTCACACTCAGATGGCTTCCCTCAGGTGGAAAAGGTGGTGTAGAGCATTTGATACTGCCAGCTTTGACGCTCGGGCTCGCCACCTCGGCGATCATAGCGAGGATGACACGCGCGAGCGTGCTCGAGGTGTTGAACCAAGATTATGTCAGAACCGTGGTGGCTTTCGGCCTGCCAAAGAGAAAGATCATCTACAAATACGTTCTGAGGAACGCGCTGATCCCCGTGGTCACAGTCATAGGTCTTCAGTTCGGCTATCTTTTGGGTGGTGCAGTGCTGACCGAAAGCGTCTTCGGATGGCCTGGTCTTGGAAGGTTTGTGGTCGATTCGATCTTCAGCAGAGACTACATCGCTGTACAAGTTGGAATAATGATGATCGCAACAACCTTTGTGCTCGTGAACTTGCTCGTTGACCTTGTGTACGCACTCATAGATCCAAGGTTGAGGCGAGGTTGATGCGCATGAAGAAGAGAACTTCTTCTTTGATCATACTCAAACGAATGGCGAGGAACAAAGGTGCGATCTTCGGTTTAATCGTTGTTCTTCTAATCGTTTTCGTAGCCATTTTTGCACCCGTCATCGCCCCGAAAGATCCTTACAAGCAAGATCTTTTGGCAAGTTTGGAACCACCGTCTTGGAAACATCCCTTCGGCACGGACGTGTTCGGTAGGGATGTGTTGAGCAGGGTGATCTACGGGGCAAGGACCTCGCTCTCCATCTCGTCGCTCGCTGTACTGATAGCCTTCATCCTTGGTGCAACGGTTGGTACGATCGCCGGTTACTTCCATGGCGTGTTGGACGAGGTGTTGATGAGAATCCTCGACGTACTCATGGCCTTTCCAGACATACTCTTGGCCATCGCGATAGTCGCGGCGCTCGGTCCTGGGAAGATCAACTTGGTGGTGGCGATCGCGATATATTCCTTTCCACAGTTCGCAAGGGTCATGCGCGCTTCTGCGATGACGATCAAAAATTCCGAGTACATAGAAGCTGCAAAGGCGATAGGTGAGTCCCATCTTTCCACGATGGTGCGATACGTTCTGCCCAACGCGTTGGCACCGTTGCTCGTTCAAGCGACGTTGAGAATGGCGACCGCCGTGCTCACCATCTCAGGCTTGAGCTTCTTGGGGCTCGGAGTGAAACCACCCGAAGCAGAATGGGGCACGGACCTTGCGATGGCGAGGGTGTATCTTGAAATAGCGCCGCACTTGGGTATCTTCCCAGGCTTGGCGTTGTTCATAACGGTGCTCGGTTTCAACCTCTTCGGCGACGGTTTGAACGACGCACTGAACCCTCGCTTGAAGGACAGGTGATGGGCATGAAGGAGCTTTTGAGAATAGAGAATTTGAGACTCTACTTCGACACCGAGGAAGGAACTGTCAAGGCTCTGGAAAATGTGAATTTGAGCGTGAAAGAGGGAGAAATCGTTGGTGTCGTGGGTGAAACGGGCAGTGGCAAGTCTATAACCGCCATGAGCATCCTCAAGCTCATACCCACTCCTCCTGCGAGGATGCTCTCTGGCAAGATCTGGTTTGACAATCAAGAGATAAGCTCTTTCGATGAAGAGAAGATGAGAGAAATTCGTGGTAAAAAGATCGCGATGATATTCCAAGAGCCCATGACCTCGCTGAATCCCACTTTCACCGTTGGAGAGCAACTCTGCGACGTGCTCATGACTCACGAGAAGATTGAGAAGAAACAAGCGATCGAGAAGATACTCGAAGTCTTCAAATTGGTGAGGATGCAGGACCCAGTCGCTCTGCTGGACAAGTATCCTCATCAACTTTCTGGTGGAATGAGACAACGCGTGATGATCGCCATGGCGCTTTTGTGCAATCCCAAACTCTTGATCGCGGACGAAGCGACAACGGCGCTGGATGTCACCATACAAGCACAGATCCTCGGGTTGATCAAAAGGATGAACGAACAACTCAAGCTCAGCGTTCTCATCATCACCCACAACTTCGGCATCGTTGCGCAGATCTGCGATAAGGTCGCGGTCATGTACGCAGGTTACGTCGTGGAGATCGCCGACATAAAGGAGATCTTCGCCCGTCCTCGCCATCCATACACGCGAGGTCTTCTGAGCGCGATACCTCCAATAGACAGAAAAGTTGAAAGGCTCAGGATCATAGAAGGCAGTGTGCCAAACCTTATCGAACCGCCCAGCGGCTGTCGTTTCCATCCCAGGTGTGAGAGGTTCGTGCCGGGTGTGTGCGACGCCGAGGCGCCGAAGCTCGTGGGTGATGAACACATGGTCGCGTGTTTTAACCCGTACAACGGTGGTGGTAGCAAATGAAGCTACTAAAGGTTGAAAGACTGATCAAGGACTTTTCTATCAAGCTGGGATTCTTCGGAGGCAGGCACGTGATAAGACCCATCAACGATGTTTCTTTCGAGATAGCCGAAGGTGAAACTCTCGGCGTTGTGGGAGAGTCCGGTTGTGGGAAGACCACGTTGGGCCGGACGGTCATAAGACTCTACGAACCGAACGGTGGAAAGATCTACTTCGATGGCGTGGACGTCACGAACCTCAAGGAAAGACAGTTCAGGACCTTCAGAAGAAACATGCAGATCGTTTTCCAAGATCCTTTTTCATCTCTCAATCCAAGAATGACAGTCTATGACACGCTCGCAAGACCGTTGCGCATACACAAGGTTGTGCCCAAGTCCGAGGAGAAGGATCTCATCGTTTCAACGCTCGAGAGCGTAGGACTGAAATCAGAACATCTCGGCAGGTTCCCGCACGAATTCTCCGGTGGACAGAGACAGAGGATCGCCATCGCCAGGGCGATAATAACCAAGCCGAAGTTCATCGTCCTCGATGAACCAACCAGCGCACTCGACGTTTCCGTCCAAGCGCAGATAGCAAACCTGTTGAAAGAACTCAAGCAAAGTTTGAAGTTAACATATCTTTTCATCTCACACGATCTTTCTGTCATTCAGTTCTTGAGCGACAGGATCGCCGTGATGTACCTCGGTCAGATCGTGGAGATGGGAACGACAGAGACCGTGATCAGAGAAACGCTCCATCCCTACACGAAACTCCTGTTCAGTTCGATTCCTGTTCCCGATCCAGAAAAAAGAATGAAGTTCTCCATCGATGTCAGCGAGGTACCGTCGCTGGCGAACATCACTAAGGGTTGTCCGTTCTTCGATAGGTGTCCTTCAAGGATGAAAGAATGCAAGGAGTTCAGGCCGAAGTTGGTGAACGTGAAAGAAGACCATTCCGTCGCGTGCTTCTTGTACCACAACGAGATACACCAATGAGCGGCTCGCGCCGCTCTTCTTCACAAAAAATGGTGCCACGGACCCACCTTCGACAAGCCCAAACCGAGGCATAACTGGGCTTTCGGCTCCAGCCAGGCTCCCCTGCGGCACACGGTGCTACCGCTTATGGCTGCTTCCTTCCGGACCTGACCAGGTTCACGGCGCACCGTTGCACAGGACCCAGCCTTCATCGCCTTCCGCCCAGCCTGTGTCCCGACATGGACCGCCTCCGGTGGGGGTTCGGCCCCGCGTGTGGCGGATTTCGGGTACAGGGGACCGCCAGCCCCCCGCCTACCGTGGCACCAGGGATATTATACACGAGCACTCGGACTTCTCGAACGCTCGGTCGATGAAATTGTATGGTACAATGAGATCAACAAAACTTGGGGGGTGAGGCTATGAAGCAAGCTGGTCTGGTGGCGGGTTTGGGATTGCTGTTCTCCTACCTTCTTTCCTTAATACCTGCTGCAGGATGGGTTTTCTCGATCGTCGGATTGGTGTTGTTCCTGGTTGGCGTTCACAAGATCTCACAGTTGACTGGACAAAGAGAAATCTTCAACCTTTTCTTGCTTCCCGTGATCCTCGGCTTCGTTGGTATCACCATAGCTTCCGTCATGGTGATCGGTACGGCGATGCGAGTGATGATGAGTGGCGGATTCAACCTTGCTGCGTTCGGAATCGCGACGATCTTACTGCTCATCGTTTCTGTGGTCTTTTTGATCATCAGCCTGATCTCGTACGTGAAAGCGTACAGGTTGCTCGCACAGGTGACGAACATGAACATCTTCAACACCGTGGCGAATTTGTACAAGTGGGGTGCGATCTTGCTGATCGTGTTCGGTATCGGTGCGATACTCATGTTCGCCGGTGTGATCGTCGCCATGGTGGGCTTCTTCTCGATGGAGGAGAGGACTGCTTCACAGTAGTGAGTTCACAGTATCGTTTGTGTCTGCAACAGCGCGGCCTGTAACATATTGATGGGAACGCTCTCAGGGAAGATTCACACGACGAGATTCATGATCCCAAGATAGCCCTCATTTTAATTCGTCGCGAGACGGGCGCTCCCAAATATTCTGATTGAAGATATTTTCCAGATTTGCACCTTGAGAAGCATTCCAACGAAACACTCCAACGGATCAAAAAAGGATATTTGACGATTCAGAGCCTCATCGCCCTCATGTAACCCATCGCTGTCGCGTACTGGATCGATCTTGTCCAACCGCTGCAATCGCCTATCACGTGCAAATGCTCCACCACATCGTTGCAGAACTTGTTCGAGTAGAATTTCACCTCAACCGCGTACAGCAAGTTGTCGAAGTACGCGACACCTCTTATCACGCGATCGAGGTTGTCTATGAAGTCCACGAGCGACTCTCGTATCTTCGATGGAAAGACTAAGTTCGCATCTCCCAGTATGAAACTGTCCTCTTTTAGAGTCGGGTGCACCCTTCCGAGTCGCTTCGTTCTTCTGTACTCTTTGAAATCTCCATAGGTCTGTAGGATGACCTTCTCCCTATCGCCAGCGAGGATGTTCGCAAGTTTTGCCAAGTTCTTCCCGTAACCTGTGGGATCCTTGAAGGGTTCTGTGAACCTCGTGGTAACGAGAACGGCGAAGTTCGTGTTCTGTGTTTTGTGATGGGTGTCGGAATAACCGTTCACCGTGGTGAAATCTTCGTACTTTTCGAGCGTCACCTTGCCCGCAGGGTTCTGGCAGAACAACCTGCACATGTAACCGGTCCTGGTTTTGTATCTGACCTTCACCTCGTACATATCAAAGAACTCATCCATCACATGGTTCGGAAGCTCGTACCTGACACCGATGTCAACGTAATAGTTCTCCCTGACGAGCTGGGGATACTTCTCCTTGAGACGATCCATCAATCTGTGGCCACTCCTACCGACGGCGATCACCAGTTCGTCGAACACGAACTCACCTTTGTTCGTTACGATCTTGTGCTTTGAGCCGAGTTCGACGTCTTCGACCATCGTATCGAACATGAAGTGCACGTTCTTGAAGGATGAGAAGTGTTCGAACAAACTGTTGTTCGTCTCTTTGAGTACATCCGTTCCCAAATGGAAGAAATAAGCCTTGATCGGTTCAAATCCATGATCGTAAAACTTCCTGTAGGTCTCTTCATCCGCGAACGATTCACCGAACTCTATCTTCTTCCCATCCTTCTCGAAAGATTTGAGATACTCTATCGGATCGATCCTATCCTTCATCGTTGGTCGATAACCTGAATGGCTCAGGTACAACTCGACGATCTTGTACTGCACCTCTAAAGGTATATCGAGTTCGCCACCCATGCCTCTGCTCACGAAGATCTTTCCATCCATCCGCACACCAGAAATGGTGTTGTGCGCGTGATCTTTCCCTCTTTCAAACAGCACGATCTCGTAATTGTCGATCTTTTTCGATTCGATCAAACCCTGAAGAAAACCGATCGCCGCCGCTCCAAAGCCCACGATACCCATCTTTTTCATTTCCAAGATCCCTCCGCTTGCCCAACGATTTCCACATCCATTCAATATACTACAGGGGGCAAGTCTCGCGTGTGTTGATTTAAGACACGCTTTTGCAAGAATCGTGCAATGATTCGACCTTAGACTTTAACTTGGGTCAAAAGCGAGGGGTGATGGTGCGTTGAAAGAGTTCTACAGGCTCAGCACGGAACAGGTCTGCCGGGAACTTTCAGTTGATCCTCAGAAGGGTCTTTCCAGTGAAGAAGCGAAGAAAAGGTTACAGCAGTACGGTCCAAACGAACTTGCGGAAAAGAAGAAACGCACGATCCTTCAGATGTTTTTCTCACAGTTCACGGATTTTCTCATCATCATCTTGCTCGTCGCAGCGGGTATTTCCATCGTCGTTGGTGAAGCTGTTGACGCGATACTCATCATGATCATCGTGGTACTCAACGCTACACTGAGCACGATACAAGAAGCCAAGGCGGAAAAGTCTTTACAACTCCTGAAAAAGATGGCTGCGCCTGTCGCACGTGTCCTCAGAGACGGAATCATACAAACTGTGCCATCGCGCGAATTGGTCCCAGGAGACATTGTCATCTTGGAAGCCGGCAACTACGTTCCCGCCGACGGAAGGTTGATCGAATCGGCGAACCTATCGGTCAGCGAAGCTGCGCTCACTGGAGAGTCTCAACCGGTGGAAAAATCGATCGAAGCGATAGACAAACCAAACCTGCCCATAGGTGATCGAACGAACATGGTTTACTCTGGCACCATCGTCAGCAGGGGTCGTGGTAGAGCGATCGTGACGGCCACGGGAAACGAGACCGAAATCGGAAAGATAGCCAAGATGCTCACTGAGATGGAGGAAGAAGAAACCCCACTGCAGAGGAACCTCGAAAAGCTTGGAAAACAGATCGGCATGATCATACTCGTGATATGCGCGGTCGTTTTCATTGCGGGCATTTTGGAAGGTAAGCCCATCCTCGAGATGTTCCTCACGGCCGTCAGTCTCGCCGTCGCAGCGGTTCCAGAAGGTTTGCCTGCGGTCGTGACGATCGTGCTCGCCTTAGGCATGTACAACATGGTGAGGAAGCACGCAATCGTGCGAAAGTTACAGGCCGTTGAAGCTCTCGGCTCTGTGAACGTGATCTGCTCGGACAAAACTGGCACGCTCACCAAGAACGAGATGACGGTGGTGAGGTATTATCTGCACCCAGAACACTGGTTGAAACACGAAACTTCCAGCCAGATCCTTGATGTCTTGAAGGAGGCGCTTGTCGCCGCAACGTTGTGCAACGATGCGTTCGTAGCGTTCAAAGACAACAGCAGAGCAACGTCCGGAGATCCCACCGAAATCGCTCTCGCCCTCGCCGCGTGGGACTTCGGTTTGAAAAAGCCAGAATTGGAAGAAAAGATGCCGCGCGTCCATGAAATACCCTTCGATTCCGACAGAAAGATGATGACGACCGTCCACAGGAAAGACCACACTTTCGTTTCTTACACGAAGGGTGCTCCCGATGTCGTGCTCGCAAGATGCACGAAATACGTCTCAGCTTCGGACGAAGTGAAAGAAATGAGCGAGAAGGACAGAGAACAGATCCTGCAGGCTAACCAGCAAATGGCTCAGGATGGTCTGCGAGTCCTTGCGGTGGCTTACAAGAACGTGAAAGAAGGCCACTACGAAGATCTCGAGGAAGATATGGTGTTTCTCGCACTCATCGGCATGATAGATCCTCCCAGACCCGAGGTGAAAGATGCCCTCGAAAAGTGCAGAACCGCTGGGATAAAGGTGATCATGATCACGGGCGATCACAAAGCAACCGCACAGACGATAGCGAAAGAGTTGGGAATAATTGATTCTGAAGGTAAAACGCTCACCGGTGGCGAACTTTTGAATATGGATATCGACGAGTTGGTGAAAGTCGTGGAAGAGGTGAAGGTTTACGCGAGGGTCTCGCCGAGCGATAAACTGAAGATCGTGGAGGCACTCAAGAAGAAAGGTAAAATCGTGGCGATGACTGGGGACGGTGTGAACGACGCACCAGCTTTGAAGAGGGCGGACATAGGTGTTGCGATGGGCATCACAGGAACGGATGTTTCGAAAGATGCGGCGGACATGGTGCTCACCGACGACAACTTTGCAAGCATCGTTGCTGCCGTTGAAGAGGGAAGAAAGATCTTCGACAACATCAGAAAAGTTGTCTACTATCTTCTCTCGTGCAACATCAGCGAGGTTGCGACGATATTCATCTCGATCCTGCTCAGATTGCCTCTACCCCTGATTCCGGTGCAGATACTCTGGATGAACTTGGTCACCGATGGACTGCCCGCGTTGGCACTCGGTGTGGAACCTGCAGAGCCTGACGTGATGAACAGGCCACCGAGGGATCCGAAGGAAGGTATCATGAGCAAGGACGTGATGAAGAAAATATTCATCGGCGGTCTGTTGCTCTCGATATCGACACTCTTCGTCTACGGTTGGGCCCTGATGGAACACGATGAGATAAGACTGCTCAGAACGATGGTCTTCTTCACCTTGTGTACGGGCCAACTGTTCCACGCGTTCAACTCGAAATCTTTGAAACATTCTCTCCTAAAGGTTGGCATAAGGAACAATCCGCGCTTGCTTCTGGCGTGCGCTGTATCCTTCCTGCTCCTGCTTGCGGTCATATACCTTCCAGGTCTGCAGGACGTCTTCGGTACCACAACGCTCGCAGGTCATCAACTGTTGGTCAGCTTCCTGGCAGCCTTCATGATCGTTCCACTCTTCGAACTTGTCAAGTGGTTCGACAGGAGAAAGGCTTGAGCCTCCGACCCGGTCTCGCGACCGGGTCTTTTCTTTATCAGAGGATAACCCCATCGTCGTGTAGAAATACTTAAATGGTGAGGGCATGAAAGGACTCGTTCTTGCGGTCGTGTTCCTTTTGATATTCACAGTCTACTGTTTTGCGAACGAAATGCTCATCGAGGCGATAGAAAAGTTCGCCAGAGAAAACTTTGGCTCAGAAGCAACGATCGTTTCTCTGCAGATCAAGAGTTCTCCGAGTTCTTTTGACAAGATCCAGCTGACTTCACACAGCCGTTCGAAAAGCTTTTTCAGTTTCCTGTTCAAAGCTTATCAAGAAGAAAAGTTCTGTGGTTATGTGCGCGTTGAATGTGAGCTCGCAGTCTTTGCCGATGTTCTGGTCGTGAACAGAACGGTCAGATCCAACGAAGTCTTGAGCGAAAACGATGTGACGTTTCAGAGGGTGAACCTCTTGGCCCTGAACGTGGAACTTTGCACGGATCTCAATCAAGTCGTCGGAAAGATCGCTCGAAGGATGTTCAGACAGAACGAACCTTTGGACGCGAGGTACTTGGCGAAACCACCGGATGTGAGAGCCGGTCAGTTGTTGACAGCCAGAGTGACTATTGGCCCGATCGTTGCGACGGCGCAGGTGCGCGCCATGCGTGACGGTTACGTAGGCGAAAGGATTTCCGTCAGGAACGTTTCAAGTGGTGTACTCATAGAAGGTTTGCTCCAAGAGGATCTGACCGTTTTAGTGACTGGAGGTTGATAACATGAGAAGGTTTCTTTTGCTCACTCTGATGATGCTCACAACGATCTTCTTTTCAACGTCTTTGTGGAACAGTTCCACCAACACGCAGTTCAGATACATCATCTCTGATAGGAAGGCGAGTCGCGTGGGAGACATCGTCACGATCGTGGTGCGTGAAAATCCACAGTTCAGCACTTCGCTCAGCACCGAATCTCTGGAGAAAGCTTTGATGAACCTGATCACAGGCGCAGTGAAAGGCATTACGAACTTCGACTTGTCCAAGTTCATACCCATAAACAACAACACGAACATCGATAAGAGTGCGAAGACTTCCACCAACGTCGTGATGACCATGTCCGCCGTCGTGGTCGCCATAGAGAACGGCAATCTCGTCATCGAAGGAAGCAGACAGCTCAAGGTGGGCAACCAACTCAGTGAAGTGATGATAAGAGGGACCGTCAGGCCCGACGACATCGCCGCGAACAACACCGTTGACTCTTCGAAGATCGCAAACTGCCAGATTTGGGTCAACGGACAGCTCGTCTTCAGGCAAAAGCCCAATGAACAATCTTGGCTCGACACGTTTCTCTCCGCCATCGCAAGGTTTCTGTTGTGAGGTGGTGTGCGTGAAGAAGATCTTCTTTGTCGTGTTGTTGACCTCGATCAGCATGGTCTTCGCCACCGCGAGGATCAAGGATATCGCGAACTTCAGAGGTGTGAGAGACAACCAGCTGTTTGGCATAGGCATCGTCGTGGGATTGAACGGCACGGGCGATTCGGGCAAGATAAGTTCTACCGTACTCAGTAACATAGCAAAAACACTCGGTGTGACGATGAACCCTGAGGACATCAAGGCGAGGAACAGTGCGATGGTGATGGTCGTTGCCGACATTCCCGCGTTCTTCAAAGAGGGCATGAGGCTCGATGTTGTGGTGGCATCCATAGGGGATGCGAAATCGCTGGAGGGTGGTATTCTGCTACAAACACCTCTGTTCGGGGCAGACGGTAATGTTTATGCCGTGGCTCAAGGAAGTGTCAGCTTGGGTGGAGCGGAGGTCAAGGTCTCGGCGAATTTGCAATCGAAGTACAAGGTCGTGGGGTTCATACCATCTGGTGCCATCGTGGAACGCGAGATACCTTTCGAGTTCGCTCAGTCCAACTCGGTGACATTGCAACTGAAACGGCCTGACTTCACGACCGCCGCGAGGGTGGCACAGGCGATAAACACCACTTTTGAAAGGAGAATAGCGAAGGCGATCGATGCTTCGACGATAAAAATAGTCGTACCTTCTGCGTTCGAAGACGACGTGATATCCTTCCTCGCGCTCGTTGAAGAAATCGAAGTCTCAGTGGACATGCCCGCACGGGTGGTCGTGAACGAAAAGACGGGCACGGTGGTGTTCGGGGGGAACATAAAGATCCTCGATTTCACACTCTCTTATGGGGTTTTCAACGTGACGATCAAAAACGGAAAGCTCTCGGAACAGCAAACGGAAGCCACGGTGGGCGCACTGGTTTCCGCACTCAAGAGTCTTGGTGCCACACCGCAGGACATCATCGCGATACTTCAATCCATGCACAAAGCTGGTGTACTACTCGCCGACTTGGTGGTGATGTGAATGATACACGCAGTCTCCTCGATCAAAAGTTCCGACAAACTCTGGAACGCATGTGCCGATTTCACCGCAACGATCTTTTACGATGTTCTCAAGAAGATGTACGAGTCCATACCGAAATCGAATCTGTTCAGAAGAACGCTCGCGGAGAACTGGTTCATGAACATGACCCTGTACGAATATTCCAGGCAGGCGGCAAGACACGAACTCTCTTCCCTGACGAACATGATCTACGAAGCTTTGGCAAAGAAGGCTTACGGTAAAGCTTCAACTTAGGATGCGCTTTGCGGTCTCGGTGAGCTCGAACTCCAAAAGTTTCGAAACCAACTCGTCCAGATCACCGTCTAAGATCTCCTTGAGTCTGTAACTGGTGTAATCGATCCTGTGGTCGGTCACGCGGTTCTGCGGAAAGTTGTAGGTCCGAATCTTTTCGCTCCTCTCAGCCGTCTTTATTTGGCTCTTCCTCTGTTGTGAGATCTCCTGCATGAGTTCCTCTTGTTTCAGCTGAAAGAGTTTGGACCTGAGTATGGCGAGGGCCTTCTCTCTGTTTTGATGTTGCGATCTTTCACTCTGACAGCTCACGGTGATACCCGTTGGTAGGTGCGTCACCCTCACGGCAGACTCGGTCTTGTTCACGTACTGACCTCCGTGGCCTGAAGCTTTGAAGGTGTCGATCTGTAGCTCCTTCGGGTCTATCTGGACCTCCACGGGCGTGACCTCGGGCAGTATCGCCACGGTGGCGGTGGAAGTGTGTATTCTGCCGGAAGATTCAGTGACTGGGATTCTCTGAACCCTGTGCACGCCGCTTTCCCATTTCAGATGCTTGTAAACAGATTTACCCCTGATGAACACCACCACTTCTTTGAACCCACCAAGGCCCGTGTCGTGGAAATCCGCAAGTTCCACTTGCCAACCTTTGCGTTCCGCATAGCGCGTGTACATCCTGTACAGATCCGCGGCGAACAGTGCAGCCTCTTCTCCTCCTGTGCCAGCCCTTATTTCCATGATGATGCTGTCGTAGTCCTTGCTCGGAAGTAACAGCGAGATCAACTGGGATAGTTTCTCTTCTTGTTCCTGTTTCGTCTTAACGAGTTCTTTCTCTGCCGAAGGATCCTCCAGAACGATCTGTTGCCAGAACTCGACGTCCTTCTCGAGTTCTTCAAGCTCCTCGTGCAACTGAACGATCTCTTCAAGTTTTGAATACTCCATCGACAATCTCTTCATCTCTTCAACATCGATGTTGGCTCTCGCGAGAGCGATCTGCAGTTTGTGAAGTCTTTCCTTCGCCTTCTCAACGAGAGATCTGACCAACTCTTTCATCCTATCTTTCTCCTCATTTCATCTGGATTGCGACAGTACTCGTAAAGCTGGTTTTTGTCTATCAGACCTGAGAAGTAAGCCTTCAACAAGGCATCGTCGAAGAGGATCATACCCTGCTTGGCGCTCGCCTGCATGATCGACTCTATTTGGTGCAACTTGTTCTCCCTGATCAAGTTCTTCACCGCCGTCGTTCCAACAAGTATTTCCAGCACTGGCACGACACCTTTACCCGAAGCGTGCCTCAGCAACCTTTGGTAGACAATCGCGATGAGCGTGTTCGCCACTTGAAGCGCTATTTGTTTCTGCTGATGCGCTGGAAACACGTCTATGATCCTTTCCGGCGCACTCGCCGCACTGTTGGTGTGTATCGTGCTCAAAACCAGATGTCCTGTCTCTGCAGCGGTGAGCGCCAGAGCCATGGTCTCTAAATCTCTCATTTCACCGACGAGTATGACGTCTGGATCTTGCCTCAAGGCGTACTTGAGTCCGTCGTAGAAACTGTCCGTGTCTTGACCGAGCTCTCTTTGGTGGACGATCGATTTCTTGTTGGTGAAGACGTACTCGATGGGATCTTCGATGGTGATGATGTGGTAAGGGAAGTTCTCGTTGATGTAATCTATCATCGCAGCCAACGTCGTGGATTTACCGCTGCCGGTGGGCCCAGCGACGAGGATCAATCCCGAGTCTCTGTTGGCGAAGTCTTTGAGTATCTCAGGCAAACCCAGCTCGCTGAAGGTCCTTATCCTGCTGGTGATCAATCTCAGTGCGAGGGCAGGGTTTCTCCTCTCGTGGTAAAGATTGCCTCTGACCCTTATTTTGTCTCCCACGGAAAAGGCGAAATCCACTTCTTTCTTGTCTTCGCTTCTTGTGATGTTCAACTGCTCGAAAATCTTCTGAACAGCATCGAGCAGATCCTTGGCGCTGACAGGAGGATACTGTTTTTGAACCACGAGTATCCCATCGATCCTGTAGATCGGTGGAACCCCAACCGACAAATGAACGTCCGAAGCCCCCTTCGTGAAGGCTTCGGACACCAAGGCATGAATGTCTATCATTCTCTTTCACCCTCGAGCACCGAAACGCACCTCGGACAGATGTTTGGGAAACGACCGTCGGAATTGGTCAACGGATGGTACTTCCAGCATCTATCACACTTCTGCCCTTCAGCTTTGCTCACCAAAACTTGTATCCTCTCTTCTCCCTTTTCCAGCTGAAGCTGAGACACTATGAAGATCTCTTCGAGCACATCTCTGTATTCCTGAAGTAATGAAAAGAGCTTCTCATCATTGATTTTCAGCGTGAGCTTTGCGTCCAAGGAATGGCCTATCAAGTTGGCTTGCCTTGCGTCCTCGAGAGACTTCAGCGCCACATCCCTGACCTCGAACAGTCTTTCGAAGTCCTCCATGAGTTTTTCGTCGACCCAATCCTTCCTGTACTCGGGCCAGCTTTCAGCATGGATCGTTTCGAACCTTCTGTCTTCCGCGCACAGATGAGAGTAAGCCTCTTCGCACGTGAAGGTGAGGATGGGTGAGAGCATTATCAAGAGAGATCTGAGAATCTCTCTGATCACCGTCTGAGCAGACCTTCTCTTCAGAGAGTTCTTTCCCTCGACGTACAGCCTATCCTTCACGATGTCCAAATACACCGCGCTCAGTTCAACGGAACAATATTTCACCAGAGTGTTGTAGACTTTCGATATCTCGTAGCTCTCGTAGCCTTCCGTGATAGCCTTGATTGTCTGCTGCAGTCTTCCCAGTGCCCACTTGTCGACGGGCAAGAGTTTCTCGTAAGGGACTATGTCCTTCGGAGTGAAATCGTAAAGGTTTCCCAAAAGGTATCTGATCGTGTTCCGAATCTTCTTGTAAACCTCCACTTGCTGCATGAGTATGTTGTAGCTTATGCGTATATCGTTGAAATAATCGCTGCTCGCGAGCCAGAGCCTCAAGACGTCCGCACCGTACTTCGAACAAACCTCCAACGGATCGACCACGTTTCCCAAAGACTTGCTCATCTTCTTTCCTTCCTCATCCTTGATGAACCCGTGGGTCAAAACCGTCCTGTACGGTGGCCGGCCATGCTTGACAACGGACAGCACCAACGATGAGTTGAACCAACCTCTGTGCTGATCGCTCCCTTCCAGATACATGTCCGCAGGGAAGGTGAGTTCAGGCCTCGCGTTGAGCACGGCTTCGAAAGACGCTCCGGAGTCTATCCACACGTCCAGAGTATCGTAGGTTTTCTCCAGATCCCTCGAACCACAGTTCTTGCAAGCGTAGCCGGCTGGCAAAAGTTCTTTTTCACCCAATTCAAACCAAGCGTTGGTACCTTTCTGCCTAACGATGCCTGCGAAGTGTTCGATGAGTCCTCCGTCCAGGTTCACGTGACCACAAGATTTGCACCTGAACGCGGGAATCGGAATGCCCCACACTCTCTGTCTGGAGATGCACCAATCGGGTCTTTCTTCGATCATCGCCGCTATCCTGTTCTTACCCCAATCGGGGATCCATTCGACCATGTTGATCTGTTCCAAAAGCTTCTTTCTCAGATCGTTCTTGTCGATGGAGATGAACCACTGCTCGGTCGCCCTGAATATGACAGGATTCTTGCATCTCCAGCAGTGAGGATAAGAATGCGTTATCGTCGAAGCGTGCAGGAGCACACCGAAGTTTTTCAGATCTTCCATAATCAGCTTGTTCGCGTCGAACACGTTCAAGCCTCTGTATTTACCGGCTTCATTCGTGAAACGGCCCTTTTCGTCGACGGGCGAAAGCACGTCGAGCTTGTATATCTTGTATCCGTACTCGTAGTCCTCCTCACCGTGACCGGGAGCCACATGAACACAACCTGTGCCAGTTTCCATGTCGACGAAATCGGCAAGTATTATTCTTGAATCCCTCTGGGACAACGGACTGATCGCGGTTCTACCTTCCAACGAACGACCACTGAACTTTTCAAGGACCGAATAGTGCTTTAGACCGATCTCACTTGCGAACTGCTCGAGCAACCTTTCGGCGACGATCCAAACTTCTGAATCGACCTTCAACCTCACGTAGGTCTCCTCAGGATGCACCGCGATGCCCGTGTTGGCAGGCAAGGTCCACGGTGTGGTCGTCCAAATGACGATGTACTCGTCGCTGTCCTTCATCTTGAACTTGACGTAGATGGACGGAGAAACATGATCGTGGTATTCTATCTCCGCCTGGGCGAGTGCGGTGCCACACGTGAAACACCAAAGGACGGGTTTTTTCTCTCTGTAAACGTAACCATCTTCTACAAACTTCTGAAACACGGTGTAGACCCTGTATTCGTATTCGGGATCGAGCGTGGCGTAGTAGTTCTCCCAATCGCCGATCACACCGAGTCTTTGGAACTGACGTTTCTGAATCTCTATTTGCTCTCTGGCGAACTTCTCACACTCCCGCCTGATCTCTTGCGGTGTCATCTTCTCGACCTTTTCTTTGAGCATACTCGTGACGCGATGCTCGATGGGCAAGCCGTGCGTGTCCCAGCCCGGCACGTAAGGGGTTCGAAATCCTCTCAGCGTTTTGTACCTGATCACCATGTCTTTCAAGATCTTGTTCATCGCTGTGCCCATGTGTATCGCACCGTTCGCGTACGGGGGACCATCGTGCAAAACGAACGTGGGACGATTCTCCCGCGTTCTGAGAATGTATCTGTGAATGTCGATCCTCTTCCAACGTTCGAGGATCTGCGGTTCTTTCTCCACCAAGTTCGCTCGCATCGGAAACGCGGTGTTCGGTAGATTCAGAGTCTCCCTGTAATCCAAAATCGACACCTCCTCACAACTTCAAGAGCTCTTCGATCGTTCGCTTCAGTTCCGTCAGATCGGCCGACTTGACAACGTAAGCATCGGCCGCCCACGAGGAGAGATCGTATTTGTAGTGCGAATAGGCTGTCAGCAGAATTATCTTCAACCCAGGTTGTTGCTTTCTCAACTCACCGGCCACCTCTAAGCCGTTCTTCCCAGGCATCTCGATGTCCAACACCACCAGATCGAACAGCTCTTTCTCGCACTTCTGAAGGCATTCCTCCGCGTTCATCGCGGTTTTTACATCGTATCCTTCATCTGCGAGTTCTTCACTCAGCAGAAACCTTATGTTTTCCTCGTCGTCCACCACGAGTATCTTAGCCTTGGACATTCTTTTTTCCTCCCTTCATGGGAATTTCGAAATAAAACTCCATGCCGTTGCTCTTCGGCTCGGCCCAGATTCTACCACCGTGTTCGTCCTCAACGATCTTCTTGCATATGGGTAGTCCCAAACCCGTACCCTGCGTCTTGGTCGTGTAGAACGGAGTGAAGATCTTCTTCAGCTCTTTATCGGAAAGAGGCTCGCCCGTGTTGAAAACCGATACGACCACCTTGTCGGCCTCTTGGAAAGATCTGATCAAGATCCTACCGTTGGGAGGCGAGGCCTCTATGGCGTTCTGAACGAGGTTTATGAGAACTCTCTTCAGCTTCGTTCTATCTGCAACGACCTTCGCCGTGTTGGAAAGCTTTGTCTCTATTATAACATTCGCTTTCTTCGCCTTCTCTTGCATGATGTAAACAACCTCTTCTATCAACTCGTTCATGTCGAACTCGGTGAATTCCAAAATGGACTTCGGTTTACTGAACTCCAGAATTTCCGTGACGATCCTCTCGAGGTTCTCAACCTCTTTGGATATGACGTCCAGGTACTTCTCGATTGTTTGAGGATTCGAGAGGTTCTTCTTCGCTCGGTTGATGAACCCACCGATCACCGTGATGGGATTTCTGAGTTCGTGTGCCACACGCGCCGCAACTTCCCCCAGCAACATGAGCTTCTCTCTTTCCTTCTGCTCCTGCTCCATCCTGACCTTGTGTGTAACGTCTTCGAGCGTGACGATCACACCGGTGATGGATTCGTTCATCGGATCCCAGAGCGGAGAGTACTTGACGTTCAGAAAGATTTCCCCCTGCGGAGCTTCTATGCGGTACTCGGACAGCTCGAAGGTTTCGCGTTTCTCTTGAACCGTCATGGCAACCTCGAAGATATCTTGGAACACCGCTCCAAGTTCGAAATAGTGTTCGCCAGCGATCCTCTCTTGAGGCAATCCGACGATGTTCGAGAACATCCTGTTGCACTGAAGGATGCGCCCGTTTCTGTCGACGACCGCGATACCCGTCGAGAGATTCTGAAGGATGTTCTCCGTGAACCTGTGAAGGTAATCTATCACATTCTTCTGTTTCTCCAAGCTCTCGGTCTTCTTCCTCAGCTCTTCGTAGTTCATCACGTTCTCTATGGCGAGTCCTGCACTGTCGACGACTATCCTAAGAACCTCGACGTCTACCTCGCCGATGGGCTTCTTCGTGAACTTGTTGTCCAGCACCACGACACCTATCGTATCCCAGCGACCAACGAGGGGTAATACGAGAAATTCGTCCACATTCAACAAACTCACCAGATCCTGCGCTGAAGGTCCAAAACTCTCCAAGAGCGATGGTGTCACGTGGATTATCCTTCTTCTCAGCACGACTCTCTCGAGAATCGGATGGTCCTTATAGTGGAACATCCTTCCCTCTATGCGATCGGTGAGAGCTCCCTTCACATCGAGCATCAGTGCCTCTTCACGCAGGTACTGTGCAAAATCTCCATAACTCACGGCACGCCTTTCAGCTTCTTTCCAGATCTCTTCGATGTTTTCTCCCTCTTGTGGCCCCAACCACATCTTGCCCACGAGCGTGTCCGTCTTCCTGTCTCGGATCAACAACAGCGCCCTGTTGAACGCGAAACCTCTTCCCGACGTGAGCCCGAGCAACAGTATCTTGTACACGTTCACCAGATCGTAGCTTGCCCTCATCGCGTTGCTGAGGCTGTGCACCAGGTCCATCTTCCTGAGATACTCCTGTTGCTGTTGAATCAATCTCTCGTACTCTTTCGTGCTCAACGTCAAACGTTCTATCTGTTCTCTGAGACTCTGCTGGTACTCGACGCGGGTGTGCGCAAGGCTGTACCTCTTCACCATGTCGTTGAGCGTCGCCAGATCGAGTTCGTCGAAACTGTACCTGCTGCGATAGCCAGTTGGTGCGATCTTGTTCACGGCGACGACTATGCCCAGGACGGTCTCACCGAGTCTCGCAGCGCACGCGATCGCCGACTTCACCTTGATGCCCAGAAAGTCGAGCTGTGTCTTGGCTATCAAGATGCCTCGCTCCGACTTCTCCAGTTTCGTCACTAAACTATGGCTGGCGGGCAACTTTTCGTAGATCAGCTGACCCTTGTCGATACCGTCGGCATCTTTGAAGATATAACCTTCTTTGTCCTTCACCAAGTACAGCACAGCTTCCGCGTTCAGCGCCCTCCGCATGACAGACAGTGTGCCTTTCAACAGCGAGTCTGGATCGCCACAACTGTGGAACACGTCGGTCAACTCGCTGAGCAAGTCGTATTTTTTCACCGCCTCTTGCATGGAAACGATCTTTTCAGCGATCCACAACGTTTTCGAAAGTTCTTCCAACAGATTCTGTAAAACTTCCACTCTCTTCGCTTCCTTCAGTACGACCGCACCTATGACGTTCTTATCGTGCTCGAGGAGAAAGCATCTTTGCAACTTCTCAAGCTCATCTTTGTCGAACTTTTCCTGACCAACCCTTTCTTGTCCGTGAGTTGAACCCACCAATCTGAACTGCGATTTGTAGTCCTCGAAGAGGAACACATCGCACGCTTCTGCTTGAACCTCTTCACAGAGCAGATGTGCCAGTTTGTCCATCGCGTGACTTTCGTAGCCTGATTGGAGAAATTCCATGACTAAATCGAAGAACCTCAAAGTCCCAACCTCCTGAAAAGCGCTTCGGCGTGCTCGACATGCGAGCCTGCCCAATACACCCTGCCACACGCAGGGCACGAATAGAATTCGTCCTGTGTCTGTTGAACGTACAGCGGCACTTTCATCTTTATTTCATCCTCGCTCGCCTTGACGAGTTCAACGTTGCACAGGCTACACCTGCTCATGCGCCTTGAATTCTTCAGATCCATCTTCTTCGAAAGCTCCATTAGTTGTTCACGCCAATCGTCCGAAGAGACGTAGTAGCAACGTACTCCTCTTTCCACGGCCTTCCTGAGCAGGCCTCTGTCCCTCGTTATCAAGACACGATTCGTTTCTTTACAGAATTCGAGTATGTCTTCTTCGTCCATATCTGAAGCGTAAGCCGTATCGAAACCGAGCAATCTGAGTTTCTTGGCCAACTTCCCGAGCATCCTGTCGGCGAAAAACATTCCAACCACCATCAAAAACATTCTACAACAACAAAAGCCCTCCGTGTGGAGGGCACAGTTTCCAAAGATTCACCTCAAACAAACTTCTTGAGGAACTGTAGACCCATGAGCAAACCTTTCTTCGATTTGTCCAAACTTCCCGCCCAGATGGGATCTTCGTGCTCTATGCTGATCACAAAATCGTATCCAACCTTTTTGAGGTTCAGTATGAAGCTGGACCAGTCTATCTCGCCGAGGCCCGGCATCCTGTAGATCCACCAACTCTTGCCGTGCGCGTTGGTTCCAAAGTGCCCGAAGATGCTCTGTTCGTGCAGCATGTTCCTTTTGATTTCCACGTCCTTCGCGTGCACGTGGAAGATCCTTTCTGCGAACTCTTCCACCACCCTCAGATAATCCACGCCCAACCAGTAAAGGTGAGACGGATCGAGGTTCAGTCCGAAGGAACTCGGGGTGATCCTGAATATTTCTCTCCAAAGTTCTGGTGAATAGAAGATGTTTCCTATCTTCTCTTCGGCCTGCCAACCGACCATCGGGCAGTTCTCTATCATGAGCTTGACGTTCTTGCCTTCGGCGTAAGCTATCAACGGTTTGAAAACCTTTTCGAACTCCTTCAAATTCTCCTCAACGCTTTTGGTGATGTCCCTTCCTATGAAGGTTCCAACGAGTTCCACACCGAGCAAGTTCGCCGCATCGATGACCTTTTTCAGATGCTCGTTTATCGCCTTTCTCTTCTCAAGGTTCGCATCGAGATTGTTGTCGTAGTAAGCCAAAGAAGAGATGATCAAATTGTGCTTTTTCAAAAGCGTCTTGATCCTTTCAGCCTGTTTCTCGTCGAACTTGTCCACATCGATCGTGGTTGAAGAAAAATCCCTCTCGTTCACCAAGGGCCAAGCGGCCACTTCCAAAGCTTCGAACCCCACGCTTCCAGCCCATTCAATGATCTCTTCGAACTTCGTGTTACCCAACGCGACCGTTAAAAATCCAATCTTCATCTGAACACCTCCAGCAAAGAGGCGGGCGTCTGCCCGCCTCAGCTTTTCAGAACACTGAGTCTGGGAAGTAGTAATCCTTGGCGTTCTGCCTCGTCACAGTTTCGGTGGAGAGTATGATCTTCCTCGGAATACCCTTCTGGTAGAAACCGTTCAGAGATTGACCCTTGAGACCCATGACTGCGAGGTTTATCGCCGTTGCGATCATGTTGGGTGGGTATGTGAAGTTCACTTCGATGAGTGGATGACCGTCCATGATCATCTTGACTATGTTTTTCTCGCAAGCTCCACCCACCAAGACGATGTTCTTGTCTCTTCCAGCTTGTCTGAGGGCGATCAACACTCCATGTAGCATGTCGTCGTCCCCTGTCCAGACCGCGTCGATCTGCGGGAACTTGGTGAGCAGAGTCTGCATGACTTCGAACGCCTTCTCTCTGGACCAATAGCCTGGCTGTTCCGCAATGATTTTCAAATCTGGATAAGGCGCTATGGCATCCTTGAAGGCTTTGACCCTTTCATCGTCGATCGTACTCGGGATACCCCTGATCACGACGACGTTGCCTTTACCCTTCAACTTCTCAGCGATGTACTTTCCAGCGAGATAGCCGTACATGTAGTTGTCGCCAGCGATGTAGACGTTGTACTCTTCGGAGTTGATACCCCTATCGACTATGACCGTGTACACACCCTGTCTGAAGGCCTGAACACAGATGGGTGTGAGTGGGGCAGACTCGTACGGGTTGATGACCAGTGCGTTGATGCCGCGTGCAAGCAAGGCTTGTACTTGGGCGATCTGTTCGCTCGGTTCTCTGGCGGTCACCAAGTAGAACTCCACATCCGGATCGTTCTGGTACTGCTTGATCGCGTACTGTGCCCACCAGACCATACCTGCGGTCCAACCGTGGTCCGCTGCCGGGATCGCGACTCCGATCTTGTACTTCGCTGCGAAGCCCACCAGTGTTAGGACCAGTACCAACGCAACCAACAGCTTTTTCATACCAACACCTCCCTCTCTTTGCCCCAAAGGGGCGATCATTTTCTCAGATTTTGCAACAACACCGCCGCGATGATGATCAAACCCTTGACCATACCCTGCAGATACACCGCCACGTTCAACATCACCAACATGTTGTTGACGACTCCGAGTATCAAGGCGCCGAAGAAAGTCCCGAAGATGGTGCCTTTACCACCGCTCAGACTCGTTCCACCGATGACGGCAGCTGCGATCGCGTCGAGCTCGAAACCAGAACCTGTGGACGAAGAACTGACGGAAGCCATCATGGAGGACAACAGGATGGCCGATGTGGCCACAGAAACGCCACTGATGATGTACGTGATCGTTCTGATCGTATCCACCTTTATTGCAGAATACACTGCGGCGGTCTCGTTCGCCCCGACGGCATAGACGTACCTACCGAATCTGGTTTTGTCCAGAACGATGTACGCCAGAACCGCGTAAGCTATGAACACGATCATTGGCAGAGGCAAACCTGCGACAAATTTCATTCCGAAGCTCGAGAAGGTGCGAGAAAAGCTCATGTAGACTCCACCATTTGCAAAGTTCAGCACCAAGGATCTGTATATCGCCATGCCACCGAGTGTTGTGATGAACGCTGGAATCTTTCCTTTCGTGGTCAAAATTCCCATGCCCAGACCAAGCAACGAGGCAAGAGCGTAGGTGAGCAGGATCGAAACCAACGTTGGTCCAACACCGTTGCCCAACTTGTTGCTCGTGGTGATGGCGAAGGCTCCCAAGAGCGCGAGCATGGAACCGACCGACAGATCTATCCCACCGGCGATCATGACGAAGGTGATGCCTATCGCGATGATCCCAACGTAGGAAGTCTGCCAGAAGATGTTCAGAATGTTCCTCGGTTTCAAGAAAGCAGGTGTGACGATCCCTGAAAAGATCATCAATCCGATCAAAACGAGAACGATCATGTACTTGCCAAGAAAGTTTCTAAACTTGATACGCATCGACCTCCTTTACACCCGTCGCGTGGTAGATGAGCTCCTTCTCGTTCAGATCTTCCCCTTTCACCTCTGCCACGATCCGTCCGTTGCGCATGATCAACACCCTGTTACAGAGGCCTATCACCTCTGGCAAGTCCGAAGAAACGACGACGAAAGTGCATCCGAGTTCATTTATCATCTGGTGCATGATCTGGTAGATCTGATGTCTCGCGTTCACATCGACTCCACGTGTCGGCTCGTCGAAGAGGAAGATCTTCGCTCCCGTTTCCACCAGCTTGGATATCACCACCTTCTGTTGGTTTCCGCCACTGAGCGTGCCCACCGTTTGCCAAGGACTTCTCACCTTGATATCGAATTTCTTTTCGTAGCTTTTGAACGTGTCTACTTCCTTCCTCACGCGCATCAAGAGCTTAGAGAATTTCTCCAAGGACATCATGGTCGTGTTCTTGAAGGTTTCCAAGATCTGAATGATGCCCGCATTTTTCCTGTCCTCAGGTAAGTAAACAAGACCCAATTTCTTCGCATCTTGAGGATTCTCTATCTGCACCTTCTTTCCGAACAGATACACCTCGCCAGCCTTCACCTTTCTGATACCGACGAGCGCTTCCATGAGCTCTGTCCTACCAGAACCGACCAGTCCGTAGAAACCCAGTATCTCCCCCCTGTGAAGTTCGAAGCTGGCTTCCTTGACAATTCCGTCGGCGGTCGAAAGGTCTCTCACCTGAAGAACTATCTCCGTTCCCGGTACAGGCTTTTCGGGGAACATCTCGTCGAGTTTCCGACCCACCATGAGCTCGGCTATCTGTTTCTCGCTCAAACCTCGTATTTCTCCCTGATAGACCTTTCTGCCGTCCCGCAACACGATCAGTTCCTCGGCGATTTGACGCACTTCTTTGAGTCTGTGCGATATGAAGATCACCGTTATTCCCTTATGTTTCATGTTTCTCACTATCTGAAACAGCTTGAGCACTTCCTCGTCGGTGAGAGAGGAAGTCGGCTCGTCCATGATCAACACTTTCACTCTCTTGGATATGGCTTTGATGATCTCCACCATCTGCTTCTGTGCGGGAGAAAGCTGTGAAACGTAAACTGTAGGGTCTATGGAAAGATCCAGTTGTGCTATGAGATGTTTGGTCTCTTCGATCATCTGTCTCTTCGAGAGGAAAAAGCCACGTGTCATTTCGTCTCCGAGAAAGATGTTTTCGTAAACTCTCAAGCTCTCGACCAAATTCAACTCCTGGGGAATCAGAATGATACCTAACGCCTTTGCCCTGAGTGGATTCAAAACCACCTTGTTACCCTCGAAGTAGATCTCACCTTCCACAGGTTGAAGAAAACCAGAAAGAATCCTCATGAGTGTGGATTTTCCCGCTCCGTTTTCACCCACCACGCCGTAGATCTTCGCTGGCTCGAAATCGACGTCCACGTTGTGTAAGACCCTCACGTTCGAAAAATCCATGCACACGTTTCTCGCCGAGAGGATCGCTTTCATACGATCTTCACTGCCTGCCCTTTCTTGGCGGATTCGAATATCTTCTCGACCACTTTCACCGCGATGTATCCATCTTCAGCTTTGACTATGGGCTCCTCCAATCCCAAGCAAACTTTCGCAAAATGATCCACCACGGGCATCTTCCAATACGGATCTTCGTTGGTGAACAAAGGTTTCAAGACGATCTCACCGTGCATCCTGACGGGTTTTTCGAGATAGATATCTATCCTCGTTGGATCGGTCTGTCCCACCTTCATCGTTCCTTTTTCTCCGTAAACGACGATGTAATTTTCTTCCAAACCTTTCGTGATCCAGTTCGAATCGAGCGTGGCCAAAGCAGAATTGGAAAGCTTCAGAACCGCGCTCGCCACATCCTCCACTGTGGCACGTTTTTCGAGCGTAGCGAGAAAGCCCGCACACTCGACGATCTCCAAGCTGGTGATGTACCTTATCAGATCCACCTTGTGAACTCCAAGATCTCCCAGAGCTCCAAACATCGCGATGTCCTTGTCGAAGAACCACGCCGCGTTTGGAGACCAATTCTCTGGTCCTGCGTGACCGAACATGGTTTTGACGAGTCTTATCTCACCGAGCAAACCAGACTGAACGATCTCTCTCGCCTTGATGTGGTGTGGGAAGAACCTCTGAGACTGATTGACCATCAAAACCTTCTTGTTCTTTTTCGCGACTTCGATCATCCTCAAAGCCTCTTCCGAATTCGTCGCCATGGGTTTTTCGACCAGAACGTTTTTACCCTTCTCGAGAGCCGCGATGGAAACTTTCGCATGCAGAGCGTTCGGAACCGCCACGATGACGGAATCTATCTCTTCTTTTTCCAACATCTGTTGATAATCTTCGTAGAATCTCACCTTTTGGCCTTCGAGCTTTTTCTTGAAGTACTCCAACCTCTGCACGCTCGGATCGGCTATCGCCACGAGCTGTGTGTACTCGGAAAGAATGGTGTTCGGAATGTGCAGTACCTCGGAAATCTTTCCCGCTCCAACAACACCGACCTTCAACTTCCTCATCTGTCCACCTCCTCAAATTCTTTCCAGATCTATGAGCCTCTTTCTGTAAGGTGATAGAGGAAACCTGCTTCCCAGCTGTTTGAACACCTCGGCGTATGCACAACCGACCTGAATGCCTCTGAAAGCTGGAGGAAAGACTATCGACGGCATGATCTCGTTTTCGAAGACGTCTTTTTCGAAGGCATTCCTCATGAGTTCGATCGCCCTCTTTTTGAACTCGTACGAATTAGACACATCGATTGCCACGTCGAACTGAAAGTCCAAGCTCGAGGCTGGGATTTCGAAAAGATAGATCTGTTTTTCGAGTTTCCTCGCAAGCTTCACCGTGTGATTTGAAACGACCTCATGATCGTAGAGAATTTCACTTTGCCAGTGAGTGAACACCACGTCGGGATTGAAACTCCTCATGAACTTCTCAAGCTCTTCAGAGAAACGCTCCTCATCTATCTGCCCGTAAGAGAACTCGAAGTGTTCCGCCTGAGCGCCGAGCAACTTCATCGCCTCAGAATAGCCATCTATTCTGTCTCCACAAACGCTCAAAGCGCAAACTTCATGATGAAGCTTTGAAAACTCTCTGATAGTCCCCCCGGCTCCTATGATCGGATCATCACTGTGTGCCGCAACGATCAAGATCTTCTTCACAGTTTCACCTTCTTCAAGCTCGACTGTCTGACGACCAACCTCGGCGTGAAAACATAGCGCTTTATTTTGGAATTGCCCTTGATCAGTTCGAACAAGAGCTTTGCCGCGACTTCACCCATCTCTTCGACCGGCTGGTGAATCGAGCTCAGAGGAGGATCGACGATCTCGCACAGTTCTTCATCGTCGTCGAAACCTATCACCGCAACATCTTCAGCTATCCTCAGACCCTTCTCTTTCAACGCCTTGATCGCACCTATCGCAACCAAATCGTTCATGCAGAAGACACCATCGATTTGAACGTCTGAATCGAGCAATCTCTTCATGCCTTCGTACCCCACGGACTCGTTGTAACCCACCGGCTCGACCATGGGTTTCAAATTCGCTTCTTTTACCGCTGCCTCGTAGCCCCTGGCCCTTTCCAGGGAAACGTAGAGCTCATGAGTTCCACCGAGGTGCACTATGTTCTTACAACCATTCTCAATGAGATGCTTCGTGGCCATGTAGGCACCGTAGCGGTTGTCCAGAACGATCGAAGCGACGTTGTCAAGCTCATAAAACTTGTCGAAGACGACCACTGGAATGTAACTCGAAATCTCCTCCACAAGATCGTCGCTCACACGAGAGTTTCCTATGATGATTCCATCTATGCCGAAGAACCTTGCACTTTTTATTAGCTTCTCTTCCCTTTCCAGATTTCTGAAGGAGTCCATCAAGATGACCAAGGCATCCTCACCACACGCTTTTTCAACACCGCGCGTGAGACTCGCGAAGAACGGGTTTATGATGTCGGGTACGATGAGACCAACCGTGAGTATCTTGCTCTTGCGCGCCATACTCCTCGCATGGTAGTTGGGAGTGTAGCCTAATTCTCTGGCCACTTTGAGAATCTCTTTGCGTTTTTTCTCACTAACTCTTCCTTTTCCGTTGAGAACCTTTGAAACTGTGGAGATAGACACGTTGGTCAGCCTTGCTATCTCCGAGAGATTCGCCATCTTTCTCCCACCCGTGCTACAGTGTCAAGAAGCTTTCCAGATCACCACACGTTCAAACGAAGTCTTTATAAGATTGTCTTTGCCTCTGAGAAAATGCTCGTTAATTCACCGGCGAGATAACGATAGATAACGTCATAAATGTCTCATAAGTACTCAGGTCAAACGCTTTCCCAAACTTCCGTGAAAAATTATACGAAACCTTACAGAGAACGTCAAAGATCAAGGATTCCCACCTCGGTCAGAAAAGAGATGCTCTCGACCACGATAGGTCGTTCTTGCCTGGATTCTAATTCTTTCTCGAGTTTTCTCGTTGTTTCTATTTGTTTCTTCCAACCTCACACCGCTCGTGAGAACAACGCTGTCTTGATTGTGTGCGTTATGGAAAAATGTCGTTACAAGGAAATGCAACGATTTGTTCATCAAAGTGTGCACGAGTCATAGTGATCCACGGGCTGGAAGGGTCAGCTGAGTAGACGTCTTGGAAGTTGCCTTTCAGAAATTAGAAAACGCTTCATCGAAGAGATCCTTCAAAGTTCATCGCTTGCGGCTGCACGTTTGTCTCACTTCACCACCAAGATTTTGTTGCAAAACAACGCGAGCAAAGGTTGGATTCCGGATGCCTTCTAACTTCATATCATCGTCGTTCAAAACCTCGCGGTAAGACGACGATGAAGAAACGCAATTTATCTCAACAGAGAAGTCTTGACGGATGGTATTAACCTATGGTAGCATATCCATAAGGAATACGCAGTTGAAGTTAACAACGGTTATCAGGAGCTGAGATGTTTTGCCAAGTGGCACTGCATGGATTCTTGACGAACATAAATTGAGAAATTTCTATTACGAACCTCACGAGATCAGGGGCTACAGGCTGTACAGGAGGGTGCTCGTCTTAGAAAAAGGAGGACTTCTTGGTAAGATCGCGCACTTCAAGTTGATCGACTTCATCGTGCTGGACATGCCTCTTGAAGAACTTCTTTCCCTCATCAAGCCTCTGCCAGACGTGATGATGCAGAGGTTTCTGCTCCCCGGAAATGGAAAGATGATCACGAAGTCCTTTTGGCTTGGGTTAAAGGGATGGGCTCACATTGCCTTTTTCCAAGGTAAAGAGAAACTGTTCGACGATATGCGCAACGAAGTGAGGCAAGCGATGACGCCATCAAATCTTTCTGAAGGGAGGTCGCTTGGATGATTTTGTTCATCTTTTTGCTGGCCGTCGTTTTGTTCGTTTTGGCCTACCGTTTTTACGGCAAATGGCAAGCGAAGCTGTACGAGCTGAACGAAAAGAACAAGACTCCGGCGTCCGAACTGTACGATGGGATCGACTACGTTCCAACGCATCCGTTCGTGCTGCTTGGACACCACTTTTCCAGCATAGCTGGAGCAGGGCCGATCGTCGGTCCGATCACCGCAGCAGCTCTCTTTGGATGGCTACCTGCCTATCTGTGGATCGTGATCGGCTCGATATTCATCGGTGGAGTCCACGACTTTGGAGCCATCGTGGGCTCTGTGAGAAACAAGGGCTTGAGCGTTGTCGAGCTGGTGAATCGCTACGTTGGTAAGCGCGCCAAGCTGTTGTTCAACGCGTTCGCTTGGTTCGCGTTGGTCTTGGTCGTGGCGGCGTTCTTAGAGCTTGCGGCTGGTTCTTTCGCTGGTGATCCAGCCGTCGCTTGGAGTGCGATCCTTTACATAGTATTGGCCATCATTTTCGGTATCTTGGTCTACAGATTGCGAATGCCTCTGCTGTGGGTCACGATCATCATGTTGCCGTTGTTGATAGGTTCGATCTTCATTGGCAACTACGCGCCCTGGATTCAAGAAACGTTCAAATTCGATGTGAACACATGGCGCTGGATTCTGGTGGTTTACATAGCCTTGGCGTCAGTTCTTCCAGTTTGGCTGTTGCTGCAACCGAGAGACTATCTCTCTTCTTGGTTCTTGTACTCGAGTTTGATTATCGCCACCTTGGGTATCCTCTTCGGCGGTACCAAGCTCTCGGTGAATTTGCCAGCCTTCAAGGGATGGTACGGCGGTGGAATCAACTATCTCTGGCCGATGCTCTTCATCACCGTCGCGTGTGGCGCCATAAGCGGATTCCACTCTCTGGTCGGTAGTGGAACGACGGCAAAACAGATCAGAAATGAGACAGATGCCAAACTCATCGGCTACGGCGGTATGCTCATCGAAGGTGTAGTTGCCGTGGTCGCACTGATCACTGTGATGATGGCTGGTAAGATACTGTCTCCTGGACCTGGCTTGCCAGCGAACCCGCAGTACACCTACGGTGTTGGTTTCGCAAAATTCTGGAGCCTGTTTGGACTACCCGAAAAGGTCGGCATATCCTTCGGAATGTTCGCCCTGAACACGTTCATACTGACTTCACTGGACACGGCGACGCGTTTGGGAAGATACCAGCTTCAGGAAATCACCTTCAACAAACTTGACAAATACAGCTCAACTGTCATCACGGTTCTCGCGGCTTTGATGCTGGTGTTCATGAAGAGTGGGCAGACACCGATTTGGAGGCTGATCTGGCCTGTGTTCGGTTCGGCGAACCAACTGACCGCAGGTTTGGCTCTGCTGGGTATAACCGCCTTCATACTGAAAGGTTTGAAAAAGAAGGCATGGTTCACGACCATACCCATGATGTTCATGATAGCAACAACGATAGTTGCTTTGATTCTGCTCGCCAGAGCTAACTTGAAAGGTGCCACGTTACCACTGGGCATCATATCCGTGATCCTCATCGTCTTGGCCGTGTGGCTGGTCGTTGAGGCCTACTTTGCGCTCGTAGTGAAAAAGCCAGTGAAGGAACCGGTGAAAAAAGCTGAAGAGAAAGCGTAGAAACAGTGGGAAACTCAAGAAGGCGCCCTCTGGGCGCCTTCGTTCATGTTGGCATTTGAGATTCTCAACTTTGATGCACCGAGCATCACGGCCAAACTCTGCAAAGGTTGCTCTCATTCCGATCACGCTAACTTCAATCGATTGGTAGAATCCACGATCTGTTCAAAATTCTTCTCAAAAACGTACAGAATCTGTGGATCGAAATGCCCTTCGTCGCTGATCATGATCGAGAAGGCTTCGGAAACTGTGTAAGCCTCTCTGTAGGACCTGGAAGACGTCAAAGCGTCGAAGACATCCGCTACGGCTACGATCCTCGCTTCGGTTGGTATTTGATCAGCTTGGAGACCTTCAGGATAACCTCTTCCATCGAACCTCTCGTGATGATATTTGATCACTCGGTACAAGCTTGTGAGCAAGCGGTTCTCTTTGTCCGTCTTGATCGATTTTTCGAACAACTTCGCACCGAGAACGGTGTGCAATTTCATCGATTGGAACTCTTCGGGTGTCAATTTTCCAGGTTTGTGCAAAATCTCATCAGAAATTAATAGCTTTCCGATGTCATGGAAGAATGAAACAAAGCTCACAAACTCCGCAGTTCTTTCATCGATGATTCCTTCTTTCACACACAGTTTCGCCAGCTCAGCGCTGTAGTTCCTCACGTTGAGAAGATGTTCAAAAAGAGCTTTATCTTTCAATCTGATCAATTCGGTTATGAATTGGACGAAGGCGATCGCTGGTATATCGACCAAGCTTGCCAGAATACATTCGTACCAATTTGAATTCTGCACACATGACTGACCGTCCAGTTGAAGGATCTTCGGAAAGAGGGGAGACGCTATCTCAGAAACCTGAGAAGCGAAACGCACCAGCTCATCCTCTTCGAAACCTTTGCGATCCACTAAGACACTGCTGTAAGCACAAGGTTCTCTCTCGATTAACCTGAGGGCCATCTGCGTGTCCAGCGCCACTTCGTAAGAAAACGGGGAATTTTCTAAATTTTGTTCTTCAACGAAAAACCATCCAAAGAGCCCATCGATTTGGTTAGACAGAATCAGGATCTTCGTTCTTCTTGGCCTGATCGTATTCTGCATAATCAAACTTCGCATCCACCCCAAAAGGCTTTTTTAGACTCTTTTCTGCTATAATTTTAATCGCACGAGTGTTAGGTTTACTTTTCGAACATTGAAAAAGAATTGAACATGCATCGACGATTTTGTATAATACGTACACCAGGGGGGGTGAACGTGTTGAGAAATCTCAAGATCTCAGGCAAAATCTTGGTACTCATCGTAATCAGCTCAGTAGTGCCGCTCGCGGTCTTATCGACGCTCTCAGTTCTCCAATCGCGTGACGTGATCGCTCAAATGGCCAGGAAAGCTTTGCAAACCACATGTTTGAGCAAAGCGGATGCCGTTGAAACTTTCTTCAGCAAGTACACGGAACTAACCGAGCTACTCGCCGCTAACGAAGCGATCTTGCGGTACTACAAAAATCCCACCCAAGAGAACGAGAAAGCGTTGGTGCAGCTGCTAATTGAAATCAAGAAGGACTTCGAAGACGTTGAGTTCGCCCAGGTGGGATTCGAAGATGGCAGGTTCGTCAGAAACGTGACGATGAGAGATGCAAACTACGATCCACGAACGCGTGATTGGTACAAACTGGCCTTGAGCAATCCAGATCGAGCGCTTATCACAGAACCCTACAAGCATTCCGACACCGGCTCGGACGTGTTCGCTTTCACCAAAGCAGTGAAGGTAGATGGTAAAGTCGTAGGCGCCGCTGCGCTTGTGGTGAAGACTGACAAGATGGTTCACTTCATCAAGAAAGGTCTTGAAGAAGGTTACTTCGTCGGGATCTTCACCACTCAGGGAAAAGTCCTTTTTCACACGGTTAAAGAACTGCTCGGAAGAGATTTTTCAGCGGAAAGTTGGTTCAGAGCTGCGAGAGATTCGACCCAGGAAACGATCTTCTTGACGTACGAAGTGGACAAGATCAAGAGGGCAGTGGTGTTCACAAGACTGAGCAACGGTTGGCTGTTGAACGCGGGTGTGTACGAAAAAATCCTGTACGCATCTGCGAACAGATTGGTTCAACTGCTTCTTGTGATAACAGCTGCAGCGATAGTCGGTGCGATGATTTTGGGTTTGCTGATCTCGAGGAATTATCTTTCCAAGCCACTCGTTTCTTTGACGTCCGCCATAGAGAAGTTCGCAGCTGGTGATTTGACCGTGGAATTCGAGTTCGATTCGAAAGACGAGATAGGAAAGATCTCAGAATCTCTCAGGAAGATGAAACAATCTCTGAGGGGTTCGATGTCTCAAATCAAGGAAGACTCTTCGAACGCGTCGAAGATGTCTCAAACTCTTGCTTCCACAGCTCAGGAACTTTCCGCTTCGGTTGAAGAGATCTCGGCAAAACTCGATCAGATGAACAAATCGGCGCAGAACACCTCCGCCTCGATACAAGAAGTCACAAGCGGTGTAGAAGAAGTTGCGGCGAGCGCGCAGAACGTATCAAAATCGGCGCAGGGTTTGTCTGAAAAGGCCGTTTCGGTGAGATCTGCCGCCGACAAGGGTGAACAAGCGGTGAAGGTCATAACAGGTATGATAGCTCAAACGAGAGAGAGTGTTGCGAAAACCCAGCAGACGGTGTCAGAGCTCACCGAGAGGGCGAAAAACATAGCTGAGATAGTGAACACGATCAACTCCATAGCGGAACAGACGAACCTTTTGGCCTTGAACGCCGCCATAGAGGCGGCCAGAGCTGGCGAGGCTGGCAGGGGCTTTGCGGTGGTAGCGGATGAAATAAGAAAACTCGCAGAAGAAAGCAAGAAGGCGACCAGCAAGATAGAACAGATCCTTTCGGGCATTCAGCAGGGTGCACTGAACGCATACGAAGAAGCCAACAAAACGGTCGAAAGAATGGCACAAGTATCCGATCAAGCCGTCGTGGTCGGCAACGAATTGGCGAACATACTGAGAGAAGTTAAAGAGATCAGCCAAATGATAGAAAATCTGGCGGCGAGCGCTCAGCAGATGAGTGCGGCGGCAGAAGAGATGAGCAGCGCGATGGCGACAGCAACGAAGTCCGTTACTGAGATTGCGGCCGGTTTGAGCGAGATCGACACAGCGTCGAAAGACCAAGCCCAGGGAGCATCCCAACTCAGCAGTATGGGAGAACAGATGTCTCAGATCGCCCAGAGACTTACCGAGATAGTCTCCATTTTCAAACTGTGAGCTTCGATTTTCAAAGAAAGGGGCACGAGAGTGCCCCTTTTCTTCACTCTACATCCACCAATTCGAGTGCGCCTCTTTCTTGTGGGTGCGTGATGAGCGTTTTGACATTCACACCATGTTCTTTGAACGTCTCTGCCATCGCCTGCGCGACTGCTTGGGGAGACTTCGTCAACGCTATTATCGTAGGGCCACTGCCACTCAGAGCCACGCCCAACGCACCAGCTTCTCTTGCACGCTCCAAGACTTCGTGGAAACCAGGTATTAGCTTGCTTCGATAGGGTTGATGCAGTCTATCCTGCATTCCAATCTCCAAAAGTTCGTATCTCTTCGTGTAGAGTGCTGTGATAAGGAAGGCAACGTTGGTGACGTTCATTTTCGCATCTTCAAAAGGAACCTCTTTCGGCAAAATTTTTCGTGAGTCTGACGTCTTTATCTCGAAATCTGGGACGGCGAGCACCACGTCGAGTTCGAAGATCGGTAACTTCACACACAGAAGCTTTGGAATCTGAGTGCATATCGTCACACCACCGAACAGTGCGGGTGCGACGTTGTCGGGATGACCCTCGATTTCCACCGCCATTCGTAGAAGTTCTTCATCATTCAAAGGAAAACCGAGATAGGCGTTTCCAGCTACTAACCCACCGACTATCGCTGCCGAACTGCTACCAAGGCCTCGCGCTAGAGGAATTGTGTTCTTCAAAACAAGTTTGATACCTTTCGGATTTTTGTTCACTCGCTCGAACACTTTGCAAAACGAACGATAGACCAGATTATTTTCGTCCTTGGATATCTTGTCTGCACCTTCATTGAAGATTTCTATCTCCAACTTCTTGTCTGATCCCTCAACCCACACCTCGTTGAAGATCGAAAGTGCCACACCGATGACGTCGAAGCCGGGGCCAAGATTCGCTGAGGTCGCCGGCACACGAACCCTTATCATTGAATCACCCTTAAAACTTCTTCGTACACTGGTTCGACCTCGATGGGCTCGTTGAGGGTAAATTTTATCGCGTTGTCAGGATCTTTCAAACCATGACCCGTTAAGACTGCGACGATCACGTCTGTTGGTTTAAAACCCTTCGACCGATGATACTTCAACAAACCTGCCACACTCGCCGCAGACGCCGGCTCGGCCATGATACCTTCTCTTTGGGCTATCAAGCGGTATGCGTCTATGATCTCACCGTCGCTCACGCAGGAAATTTCACCGTTGGATTCCTCCGCGGCTGCCACCGCTTGTTTCCAACTTGCAGGATTGCCTATCCTTATCGCTGTGGCGATCGTTTCTGGGTTTGGTATCGGCTCACCCTTGACTATGGCCGCCGCACCTTCGGCTTCAAAACCCATCATCTTGGGAAGTTTTTCGATCTTGCCGAGTGCGAAGTACTCTTTGAAGCCCTTCCAATAAGCGGTGATGTTGCCCGCGTTACCAACAGGTATGAACAAATAATCAGGAGCCGTTCCAAGGGCATCACAAACTTCGAAGGCCGCAGTCTTTTGTCCCTCTATCCTGTAAGGATTGATCGAGTTCACTATGACTATGGGGAAGTCTTCACTGATCTTTCTGACAAGTTTTAAAGCCTCGTCGAAGTTACCCTTTATGGCCACCACCTTCGCTCCATAGAACAACGCCTGTGCGAGCTTTCCGAGCGCGATCTTACCTTGAGGAATCAGAACGATACATTTTAGACCCGCCCGTGCTGCGTACGCCGCTGCAGAAGCTGACGTGTTGCCGGTCGAAGCGCATATGACAGCCTTCGCCCCTTCTTCCAATGCCTTCGCCACCGCGAGCACCATGCCACGGTCTTTGAAAGATCCTGTGGGATTTGCACCTTCGAACTTCAGATAAACCGTTGCACCGACAAGTTGAGAGATGTAGTTCGCACGTATCAAGGGAGTGTTTCCTTCGTTGAGCGAGAGCATGGGAGTTTTGTCCGTTATCGGTAGGTATTCTTTGTACGCCTTCAAGACGCCTTCCCAACGCATCAGAATTCCCCCTCAACCCGTATCACGTTGCCGATTTGTCTGACTACTGGCAAGGTCTTGAGCAAAGAGACGGTGTTCTGTAGATCTTTCTCCTTCGCGGGGTGGGTCACGATCACCACCTCGGCGACTTCACCCATGGACCTTTTTTGTATCACCGACTCGATACTAACAGAATTTCTGCCGAAGGCTCCCGCGACCGACGCCAAAACACCGGGCTTATCGTCCACGAGCAATCTTATGTAGTATTTCGTTACGATCTCTTCCATGGGCAACAAAGGTTCTCGTTTGTAGCAGGTGCAGCCGATTCTCCCTCTGTCTCTGTGAAGAAAATTGTTGACCGCCTCGACGATGTTTCCAACCACGGCACTCGCCGTCGGAAGTCCACCCGCGCCTCGACCGTAGAACATGAGCTCACCTGCGGCGTTCGATCTGACGAAGACGGCGTTGAAAACATCGTTCACCGCCGCCAAGGGATGGGATGATGGAATGATCGTTGGATGCACGCGAACCTCTATCCCTCTTTCGGTCCTTTTACCTATCGCCAACAATTTTATGACTCCGTTGAATTCACGCGCATATCGTATATCTATCTTCGTGATCTTGCTTATCCCCTCGACGTAGACATCCTTGAACGTGATCCTGGAGTTGAAGGCTATGGATGTCAAGATGGCGAGCTTTCTCGCGGCGTCGTAACCTTCCACATCTGATGTCGGATCTGCTTCAGCATAACCGTTTTGTTGAGCTTCTCTCAAAGTTTCTTCGTAATCTGCCGAACACAGAGACATCTTCGAGAGTATGTAGTTCGTCGTGCCGTTGATGATGGCCACGATTTCTCTTATCTCATCGCCAGCGAGACTCTCTTTCAAAGCCTTCACGATCGGTATCGCTCCGCCCACGCTCGCTTCGAAGAAAAGATCAACACCGCAATTTCTCTGAGTTTCAAACAACTCCTCGCCACGCTCCGCGATCATATCCTTGTTCGCCGTGACGACGCTTTTGCCATTTTTCATAGCGTCGATGACGTAATCGAAGGTTGGTCTCACACCGCCCATCACTTCAACGACGATCGCTATCTCAGGATCGTTGATTATCTGGTATGGATCGTTCGTGAAAAGATCGGAAATGTTTGGAAAAGCATTCCGGTATTTCTCAACATCTCTCACAAGGACTTTCTCCATATGGATGTCTGCACCACAGCTTTTGATGATCTTTCGTCGATGGTTTTCTAAAACTCTGTATACTCCTCTGCCGACGGTCCCAAAACCAAGCAAACCTATCTTCACAGCATCCATGCGACTACCCCCACGCAAGGTATATTTTCAAACATTATATCACTGAGACTTTCGACGTGAATCGTTTGCAAACACATCGTTCGAGATCTGTCCCTTTTTGTCGATCTTAGTCGATAAAGTCGTACGATTTTATCCAATACGCTCTATGAAATTGAACGGTCTGTGCCAAAATACACCAACGGATCATGGCACAGATCGATGAAGTGTACTGATCTTCAAAAAATTCGACTATCTGGGTATCAGAAAGGTCTTTGAGAAAGGTTTGCTCATCACGGAGGATACAATCTTGAAAGATGAAAACGCCGTCGCCCTTCCAGTCTGGCTATTCTTCAGCATGTTGAACGAGGAATAGCTCATGTGCGCAGACGTTGGACGGTGAATCTGTCAAGTGTTGACAGATCATACGCTTTTGAATAGAATTTAGCTAAATAACCTTTCATCACGGAGGTGTTGAAATGTCTCTGGTCGTGTACTTGGATGGAGAGTTTCTAAAGAAAGAAGAAGCGCGCATTTCAGTCTTCGACAGGGGAGTCCTCTACGGCGATGGTGTCTTCGAAGGCATAAGGGCGTACAGCAACCGCGTTTTCAAATTGAAGGAGCACATCGACAGACTCTACGAATCCGCGAAGGCGATACTGCTGAACATCCCCATCGACAAACAAGAGATGATGAACGTCGTTCTTGAAACTCTGAGGCGAAACAATTTGAGAGAAGCTTATATCCGCCTGGTCGTGACGAGGGGCGAGGGGACCGATTTGAGTTTGGATCCGAGAAAATGTCCCAAGCCCACGATCTTCTGTATCGCGATGCCGCTTGTCTTGTTTCCCCAATCTCTCTACGAAGAAGGTATCGAGGTCGTGACCGCATCCACGAGGCGCAACTTGAACGAGGCAACCAGTCCGAGGATAAAGTCACTGAACTATCTTAACAACGTACTGGCGAAGATAGAGGCAAACCTCTGTAACGTCCCAGAGGCGATCATACTGAGTCAAGAGGGGTACGTAACCGAAGCGACCGGTGAGAACGTGTTCATAGTCAAGAAAGGAAAGCTCATGACTCCTCCCGTTTACGCAGGTGTCTTGGAGGGCATCACGCGCAACACAGTGATGGAGCTGGCAAAAGAGGAAGGCATCACTGTGCAGGAGAGCTTGTTCACAAGGTTCGATCTCTACAACGCCGACGAATGTTTCTTGACGGGCACGGCGGCGGAGATAATGCCCGTCGTGAAGGTGGATGGGAGGATCATAAGCGATGGCAAACCAGGTCCCATCACAAAGATGTTGATGAGAAAATTCAAACAGTACGTGCTCACAGACGGTCCGTTCATATTCGAATGAAACGTCTTAGGAAAACAAAGTGGGACCGAGGGTCCCACTTTCAAATCTTTATTCCTTCGAAGTTCTCCTTTATGACGTTCAACAGCCTCATGGCCTCGTTCACACTATCGAAAACCACCTTGAGCTGAGCGAAGAAGTTCTGTATCGAAGAACTGATCTCCTCGGCCGTTGCGGAACTTTCTTCAGATATCGCGAGCAAGTTCTGTATGCTGCTCGTGATGTTTTGGAGGTTCGCAGACTGACTGCTGAGAGTTTCTATCAGGCTCGAGAGCTTGTTGGAAATGCTGGATATCACATCGCTGGATTTTTTGTTCCTCTCGGAGCTTTCGAGCAACCTCTTCGACTGCTCCATCATCTCGTTGAACTCGGACTGAACGCTTTTGCTTAGTTGATCTATACCAGAAGTGATAGATTTCAGAAAATCCGATATCTTCGCCGCCGAAGTTCTGCTCTCTTCCGCGAGTTTTCTTATCTCATCTGCGACAACCGCGAATCCACGGCCAGCCTCACCACTTCTGGCGGCCTCGATCGCCGCGTTCAAGGCAAGCAAGTTCGTCTGCTCGGCGATGCTCGAAACGGTCGAGGCTATCTGCATGATCAAACTGGCTTGTTCTTGCAATTTCCTTGCTTCCTCGACAAGTTTTGAAAACCTTTCGCTCATCTTGACGATGCCGTCTGCAGAATTCTCAACGTTTTGAGCGGATTTGACTATCAGAGAGACCGCTTCGTTCAAGGATTTGGTGATCTGTGTTTGCTCGTTGATGATGGCCGTGATCGTGTCGACGTTGGAACTGACAGCGTTCGAAATCCTTTCTGTGTCGTTGCTTATCTGTACGGCTGTGGTGGCTATCTCGTTCGAGAGTTCTCCCATCGTGTCGAGTTGTTCCTTTATCGTGTTGACGGCGTCAACAATCTTTTGGGAGTATGAACCTATCTCCTGAACGTCTCCAGAGACACCCATCAAGACTTCCTTTATCTTGTCTATCGAATCTATCAGAGACTGCGAGATCTCAAAGAACTCTTCAGCACCCTTGAGGGTCAACGGACTGTCCAAGTCCAACTCAGAAACACGTTTCAAGCTTGAGTTCAAGGCCTTCTTTCCTTTTCTCATATCCAGCATTCCGAGCATGGAGAGAAGCAATGTCGCTCCCGACACGATGCCGGCTTTGAGAAAAACGTTTCCTGGAATGAAGATGAAGACCAACACGTTCAAGGCGAACACGTAGAGTGGCAAAAGAAAGCTGTAAACTGAAAAGAAGGATCTCAAGAAGCCCAGACCAAGAAAGCTCAACGCGCTGAGTTTTTCGAACACTCCGTAAGGTTTGGATGCCTTCACTTCGACTTCGAGGTAATTTTGGCCGTCGATCGTTCCTTCGGATACCACCTTGTACTGTATCGGATCTTTGAAGAACTCGGAAACGCTCTCCATGAGTCCAAGGAAGTACTTTTTGAAGTTCCTCTTGGACTGATACCTGATGATCGCGCTCCTTTCACCCGTCAGTTTGAAAAACACGCGTGGAGGTCTTGCGCCTTTCATCCTCCTCGTCAACACGCGGTGCACCGCGTCCATGGCTGCCATGAACGATAAAAAGCTGGATTTTCTGAAAAATCCGGGATAATGCTCGTGGAAGGTGTACAGATTCTCCCTACCTGTTTTGTACCAGAGCTCGTCTAAACTCAGCCCCTTCCCCTCCGCGATCCGTTTCGACATGTTTATCGGTAGTTCATCGGGAACTTCGTCTAAGGGGCTGTAAACGTGATCTGCCGCCAAACCGTAAGAAGTTTTGATCTTTTCCACGAGTTCTTTTCCGTAAAGCTTAGCCCAAGTTTGCATCCACACGTTCACGACGAAACCTTTCAAAATTCTCCCTCCCTTCGAACTCACTCGTTCGCTGCTGTCAACCCGAGGTCCTTCAAATCTGGCCCGAAGATGTCTTCGAGCACGTGTGAAAAAGTTTCAATCCTATAGTTATTCTTGACCAACTGTTGAAGCTTTCCGAAAACAATTCCATCCAACTTACCCGCATTCACCTGTTCTTCTATAACGCACAGTGCCTCCGAAGGTGATAAAGCTCTTCTGTAAGGTCTTTCCTCTGTGAGCGCCGAGAAAACATCTGCAATCTGCAGAATCCTCACGTACAAGTTGATCTGATCTTTCTTCAATCCGGCTGGATAGCCGCTACCGTCTAACCGTTCATGGTGAGACCCACTCACAAAGCCAAAAATTTCAAGTCCGCACTTCGAAAGTACTTTCTTGGTTACAACCACATGCGTACGCATGACAATGGTTTCGATCTCGTCCAGAGAACCTTTCTTGTGCAGGATTTCGAGCGGTGTGGTCATCTTACCAATGTCGTGCAGAAACGCCGCGATGTTCATGAATCTTGCGTCGATTTCGGTCATCAGTTCCGCCGTGAGCTGTCTGGTTATTCTGGCAACGGAAAAGGTGTGGATTCTGGTGTAAGGACTTCTCAGATCCAAAAGAGAAGCGATCAATTTTGCCGCAGATTCGAATTCCACGCACGAGAGGCTAACGTCGCTGTCGAAATGAGTTTCGTTGTCCAACAAATCCACTAAGTTTCTGACGTCCTTGAGTGTATCGATCGCGGCTTTCTTGACCTCATCATTCAGACCTGTGTCCCTCTCCACTGACTGGATCATCGTTTTCAGCGTTTCTTCAGAGAAAATCTCTGCATTTCTCATGAAAGCCAAAGAGATCGTGTCTGCCGCTTTGATGCAGTTGGCCAAGAGTGCAATGTTTTCATCGTCGTCTATCTGATGAAAAGGTGTGTGATGATAGGTCAAAGCCTTCGCACAATCAGCGTCTATAAAGCCTATGTGTGACGCCAAGAGATGGGATATGAAGGAATGTCTGTCTTTCCTATCGAGCGTCAGAACGATCTTTTCGAGGTCCGGTATGTTCCTGAAGGCATCGATGAAGACATCATAATTTTCGATGGACGCCTTCAGGATCAACCCGGTATCGTGAAGAAGCCCAGCCAAGTAGACCTGCTCAGGATGATGTTTCAGCCCAATCGAGCGGGCAAGATGCCTTGAGAACTTTGCAACCTGTAGAGAATGCATCACTACGTTCTTGTACTCGTTGACAGATAAGCTGGTGAATATCTCCACAAATGCGTTCAACGGGATCAAGTTTGGCCTATCCAACAGATTCCACCTCGAGTTAAGATTATACATCATAGATTTCGAAAAAACGTTCAAACATGAACCAGTTGCGGATTTCAAGAACCAACTCATCGTGAACTACATTGCAGTGAAAAGGAGAATCTCTCGAAATCTGAGCGTTGCTTTTCCGTGAATGCTGTTTTTCCTCGATGGTTTACAATATTCCTCGACAGAGGTGATCGTTCTGCAGAAGGAAGATTTCGTCGATAGAGTTTTGATCCACGTCAAGGCTGGAGACGGTGGAGACGGTGCGGTGAGCTTCAGAAGGGAAAAGTACGTGCCCAAGGGTGGACCAGACGGCGGCGATGGTGGCGACGGTGGCTTTGTGATCCTGCGCGCCGACGCCAGCCTCTCCACACTGCTCAAGTTCAAGTACCAGAAGAAGTTCGTCGCACAGGACGGACAGCACGGTCGTGGCAAGAAGCAAGCTGGAAAAAGTGGTGAAGATCTCATCATAGACGTTCCGGTCGGGACGGTCGTGAAGGATGCCAAAAGTGGTGAAATCATCGCTGATCTCGACAGACACAATATGATGGTCTGTGTTGCGCGAGGCGGTAAGGGTGGCAGGGGAAACGTGCACTTCGCCACGAGCACGCTCAGAGCTCCAAGGATCGCCGAATCTGGTGAGAGAGGCGAAGAGAGATTGCTGGAGCTCGAGTTGAAGTTGCTCGCAGACGCTGGATTGATTGGTTTTCCGAACGTTGGAAAGTCCTCTCTGATCGCCGCAATGAGCAACGCCAGACCCAAGATCGCTGACTATCCCTTCACCACATTGATCCCTAACCTCGGTGTAGTGAGGTTGAACAATGGTATGGAGTACGTTCTTGCAGACATTCCCGGATTGATCGAAGGCGCGCACAGAGGCAGTGGACTTGGAAATCTGTTCTTGAGGCACATAGAAAGGTGTAGCGTGCTGGTGCACGTGATCGACATAGCCAGCGTCGAAGGCAGAGACTTTCTGAAAGATTACGACACGATAATGGAAGAGCTTTCGAAGTACAGCGCAGAACTTTTGAAAAAGCCACAGATTGTCGTTGCGAACAAGATCGATCTGCTCGAGGAGGATGAATTGAACAAGAGGATTGAAAAGTTAAAACAACACACGAACAAAGAGATCATCCCCGTGTCTGCCCTGACACGGCAGAACATCGACATCTTGAAGGAAAAGATCGCGCAGTTCGTTGGGGAGAGCAAGCTGAAGTTGAAGATGCTCCCCGCACCGCCTTTTGAAAAACCGAAGCCATTCAAGACCAGACTGGAATTAAGGTTCAACTTCGAGATTGTCAAGACCAAGGAAGGGTTCGTCGTGAAGGGTGAACAGGTGGAAGCGTGGTTGAATCGTTACTCGCTCGAGCACAAGGACGCCTTGGTTCGCTTTCTGGAACTGCTCGAGAAGAACGGTTTGAGCGAGAAACTGAAGCAGGCGGGTGCGAAGGATGGAGATACGGTCTGGATCGGAGATTACGATTTCGAATACCATGAATAGAATCGGCATCCTCGGTGGAACGTTCAACCCACCACACGTGGGACATCTGATCGTTGCACAGTACGCGCTGGAACTTTTACAGCTCGAACGACTCTACATCGTTCCTGTTTACAAACCTCCGCACAGATCGAACGACATAGCACCGTTCGAGTTGCGATTCGACTGGTGCGTCAAGACCTTTGAATTGAAAAACGTCATCGTGAGCGATTATGAGAAAATTCGTGGGGACATCTCGTATTCTCTCTACACCGTGCGTTACTTCGCAGAACAACACAATTGCACACCGTACTTCGTAGTTGGGGAAGACGCCTTGAGATACATTGAAACTTGGCACAGATACAGAGATCTGCTCAACTCTTGTCATTTTGTCGTTTATCCGCGCTATTGTGGCAAACCTTACCACGAGAGAGCGAAAGAAAAGCTCGGAGAGCTCTTCGAAAAGATCGTTTTCCTCCAAGCTCCCCTGATCGAGATCTCAGCCAGCGAGATAAGAGAACGTGTGAAACAGGGTAAGAGCATCAAAGGCATGGTCGTTTCTCAGATCGAAGATTCGGTTGTGAACCACTATGGAAAGGTTTAGCTATCCTGGTATCGTGGCTCTCGCACCCATGGCGGGTGTCAGCGACAGATCCTTCAGAACTGTCTGCCGAATGTGGGGAGCTCAATTCAGCTTCAGCGAGATGATCAGCGCAGAGAGTGTCTTGCTCGATGTTGACGTCGTCGATAAGATGCTTCCCTTCGAAGAAGAGAACACCGCAGTTCAACTCTACGGGTCTGAGCCGAAGAAGCTCGCCCTCGCCGCCAAGAAGGTTCAACACAGAGCCAGCTGGATCGATCTGAACGCGGCTTGCCCTGTGAAGAAAGTGATCAAGAAGAACGCTGGAGCTGCACTGTTGAAAGACCTCGAAAGACTTAAAGACATCGTCTTGGCCATGAAGGACGAGTGCGAAAAACCCATCACTGTGAAAATAAGGATCGGTTTTGAAAAGAACGAGCTCGAAAAGATCATGGATGTACTCGCCTCGGCTGGGGCGGACGGTGTCGAGGTGCATGGAAGAACCGCAGTTCAAATGTACTCTGGTAAGGCACAGTGGGATCTGAATCTGGAAAAGTGGAACGTTCCAACGGCCATTTCTGGAGATCTCTACTCGGTCGAAGATATTCGAAGAGCACTCGAGGTCTCGAAAGCGAACGCCGCATTGGTGGCGAGGGGTGCGCTCAGAAAGCCTTGGATCTTTTATGAATTTTTCCACGCCAAAGCACCGAGTATAGAACAGATCAGGGATATGTTCTTATTTCACGCGAGACTTTTGAAAGAAGACGAAGGAGAAAAATCCTTCTACAAATTGAGACAGTTCGTGGCAGGTTACACACATGGTTTTTCTGGTGCTCGTGAATTTCGGGAGAGGTTCATGAAACTCGAAGGTTTCGACGCGATAGAATCTGCGATTTTCGAGTTCTTTAATCGATTTTTGATCAGCGTGGGTGAAAATGCCGTTCGAGACACAACCAACGTGTGACCCCATTCGTTACCTCCACGATCATAACTTCTGCGACATGGATCAACGCTCTGAAGGATTCTTCGGCCATCTCATCCAGACCGGCAAGGCTCGAAAAGTTCATTTTGAGTGAGTTCACAACGGCACGAACTCGCTAACGATACTTCTTATCGACAATTCCTGCCAGAGTGACCTTCGACACTCACCAACGCGAACGATGTGATTGTGAAGCAGAGTCATGGGAAGGATCAAGTTCATCTCATGATCTGTACGCGGCAAAAACGTGGCGTTGGCCTACAGTAGTTTCGTCTGTCGACGCTCGAAAGGTTAAGGAGGTGATTTTTGTGAGAAGCACGGCTGTAAGGACCCCACGAAGCAAGATTTCATGCAACTCGCGAACTGGTGCGCAGAACAAGAGGATGTCGTGATGTTTTGGTACGATTTGGTTGATCCACCAGTTGGATTCTGTGACAGAACGACGCTCTTTGCGGGTACGACGACGTGATCGACAAGAACGTGTATCTGAACAACGTTTTCATCGCTAATTACGAGGACACAGCGATCGGTGAAATCATATCCTCTATTCGTGACCATCCGAGAGAAGACTTTCCTGGCGAACTGAAACTTCGTCTCGTCGAGACAGACCTTTCTGCTGCGCGTACGATCTCTTCGTAGACGAAGTGAAAGCGAAAGATGCAACGACCAAATGCGTACTCGTCAATTCGAGTAGGTTCAGAGCAACGTTTACAAGGTCACGAAGGTTCAAGTGGCAGAACATTTTGCGAACATGGATCTATTGAAGAACATCCCAACTAGTGAATTGATCCATAGGGGCTTCGCATTCTTCAAGGTACGAGATGGAGAAATCTGAATAACCGAGTGATCGAACCTTTGAAAAAAGTACAAAGGTGAGAAACAACCTCTCACACTTATGAATTCAGAAGAAATTCATGAAACTTGAAAGCCTTGATGCCGTGGGATCTACCGTTCGCCAGTTTTTTAATCGATTTCTAATGAACGTGGAGGAGAATATGATCGTCAAAGAAGATGGAGCCAAGGTTTGAGTCGAGGAGGTGTCGTACATGAGGAAAGTTTTTGTGATGCTGAGCGTGCTCGTGGCGTTGGTTTCGACCTTTGCATTGGTTAATCCGGACTATCAAAGTCCCATCGTCGCGGTGGTGGAAGCCTGTGCACCGGCCGTAGTGAAGGTGGAGGCCGTCAAGACCGTCACTTCTCCATATTTTGATCCGTTCATCGAAGAGTTTTTCAGACGCTGGTTCGGTTATTCTCCGTTCGGTGGGACGCAAAGGGCGACGAGCATAGGCTCTGGCTTCATCTTCGACAAGGAAGGCTACATACTGACCAACGAACACGTTGTGAGTCGAGCCTCCGAGATAACGGTGACGCTCTTGGATGGTTCTTCCTACAAAGTCGAGTACATCGGTGGAGATTCGGAACTGGATATAGCCGTGCTGAAGATCAACGCTCAAAAAGAGTTCCCAACCTTGGAGCTCGGAGACTCCGACAGGGTGAAGATAGGCGAATGGGCCATTGCGATCGGAAATCCACTGGGATTTCAACACACCGTGACCATAGGTGTTGTGAGCGCAACGGGTAGAAGGATCCCAAAACCGGACGGATCTGGCTACTACACCAACTTGATCCAAACCGACGCGGCGATCAACCCGGGCAACAGCGGTGGACCACTTCTGAACATACACGGTCAAGTGATAGGCATCAACACGGCGATCATCAATCCGCAAGAAGCGGTGAACCTCGGCTTCGCTATACCGATCAACACCGTGAAGAGGTTCATCGACCAGCTCGTCAGGACTGGCAAGGCTCAAAAGGCTTATCTCGGTGTCAGACTCACCACCGTGACGAACGAACTTGCAAAGGCACTCGGGTTGAAAGTCAGCAAAGGCGCTCTCATCGTACAAGTGCTCGAAGGCTCTCCCGCCGACAAAGCTGGTTTGAAAGACAACGACGTGGTCGTCAAGTTCGATGGTGTTGACGTCAGTTCCGACGCAGAATTGGTCTCGCTCATACACAGCCATGTGCCGGGTGACATCGTCGAGATCGTCGTGAACAGGAATGGGAAAGAGATCAAGTTCGTCGTGACACTGGGCGCCGCTTCGGACGAACAGGCTCAAACAACCGTGACAGCAAAAGAGTTTGCGGGCTTGATCGTGGATGAAATAACTTTTGCCGACAGAGAAACTTACTCGATACCCGCCAATGTGAGCGGTGTGATCGTGAGACAGAACAAAGGTTCGCTCGGTCTACAGGTCGGCGATGTTATCGACCAAGTCGCGGTGAGTGGGCAACGCTACACGATCAGATCGGTGAATGACTGGAACCAAGTTGTGGGAAGAATCAAGAAGGGGGACTTCGTAGCGATCTTCGCCGTCAGAAAGAACGCAAGGCTGGTTTTCAGTTTCACGTACTGAAGAGGGGCACCACACCCCTCTTCATCCTAAAAAACTCGGGGGTGGTGTGATGAAGAGTTTGAAATGGCTTTTGGTTGTGACATCAGCGATCGTCGCCTTGATCTTGGCATCGTGTGCACCGGGCATTCGAACGATTGCGAGTGTGACACAAAACATCGTTGAGGTCACAGCCAACAGCACAGACACCAATCTGTCGAACCTCGCCAGTTGGTGTGGTTCAAACGACATTTTGATGCTCTGGTATGATCTTGATGATCAACCAACCGGTTTCGCAAGCAGAAGAGATGTCTTTTCACATGCTGAAACCGACAAGAACGTTTATCTGAACAACGTGTATGTCGGAAACTACGGTACAACTGATTTGGATACAATCAAAGCCACAATTGAAGCAAGCAAAACAACTTTCAGTGGGACCTTGATTCTGTACCTCAGAGCCGATGATCTACTCGGAACGAGTTGGGACCTAATCATAGGTGAGAATGGTCAAACAAAAGTAACAGTTACGAACTATGTGCTTGTCGAATTTCAGAGACAAGGTAGTGTTTACAAAGTAACCAAGGTTCAGGTAGGGAGTAACTGGCAAAACTTCTCTGTTCCTAAGGACATGAGATTGACTGACATTCAAACCAAAGGCTTTGCCTTCTTCAGAATCGATGATGACAAAGTCGTAGATGCACGAGTCATAGTCATATATCCACAGTGATGAGGGGGGATACGGATGAAGAGATCTTTGATCATCGTACTTGCACTGTTGGTCGCAGTCATGACTTTTGCAGACATGCAACTCAAGAACATAATAATCGTTCCACAACCCAGTGAGCTTGAGGTCAAAGTGTGGTTGAACAAGCCGGAGGGTGCAGTGTATCAAGTCGGTGAATCGCTGAACATCTACTTCAAAGCCAACAAGAGTTGCTACGTCTTGATCTACGACATTCGCACCGATGGCAAGATCACACTCTTGTTCCCCAACAAATACGATTCGAACAACTACATCGCACCGAACGTGACTTACAAACTGCCCATATCCAACCTGTATTCGTTCAAGGTTAGTCCGCCTGAAGGAAAAGAATTCATCCAGATCATAGCCAGTACGAGCTTTATTCCCATCATTCAGCAACTCAAAGATCTCGGCACAAAACAGTCGTTCCCGCTGCTCAGCGAAGATGCGGAAAATTACGTGCAGAAACAAGTTCTTCCGTACTTAACCGGTGAATGGGCCAGCGACATAACCTACTTCTACGTTGGAAGAGCTCCAAGAACTGGCATCGCACAACTTGAATCGAATCCAACGGGTGCACACGTCTATGTGGATGGGAAGTACATAGGTAGAACTCCCGCAAGGGTCGAACTCGACGAAGGTCAGCACTTCGCAACCTTCTACTGGCAGAACCAAGTACGAACGGAGACCTTCTTTGTCACAGCAGGAAGAACCGTGGTTGTGACCGCCAACTTCATCCAAAAGACGATGCTGAACATAACCACGACTCCACCCGGAGCTCAGATATTCCTCGATGGCTCTTTCATCGGCGTGAGCCCAATCCAAGTCGAGGTTCAACCGGGTCAGCACACCGTTTTGGCAACGATGCCAGGTTATTCCGCTGCACAGCAGAGTTTCACCGTTGCACCTGGTGAGACGAAGACGATCAATCTCGTGTTGAATCCAGAACAAGCAACTTTGAAGGTCTATTCGAGCCCAGCGGGTGCCTCGATCTATGTGAACGGACAGTACCGAGGTGTTGCGCCTTCGGCTGGTCTGACTCTGACACTGACGCCGGGCACTTACACCGTTGAAGCGAGGTTGTCGGGCTATCAAGATGCTTCCACGACGGTAACACTCAATCCAGGCGAGTCGAGAAGCATAACGCTCACACTCTTACCGCGAAAAGCAACGCTCAACATATTCACCAACCCGGTTGGTGCATCAATCTACGTGAATGGAAACTACGTAGGAACCACGAGGAGCACGGGCCTCTCTGTTCAGGTCGATCCAGGCACACACACGATCATGGCTACGATGAGCGGCTATCAAGATACGACCGTGACTGTGAACGTTGGATCTGGTGAGACTAAACGTGTAGACATAACCTTGCCACCTATCATCAGAACGGGCTTCTTACTCATCTACACGAACCCCACGAACGCTTCAATATACGTCGATGGCAGATACGTCGGTGTGGCCGGTCCTACAGGATTGAGAGTGGAAGTGGATGCGAACGTTGTGCACAGAGTCGTTGCGAGTTTGCCAGATTATGAGGACGCCTCCGTGGAAGTCCAAGTGGCGCCGAACGAGACAAGAACTGTTAATCTCACGCTCCAGCCGATCGTGAAGGTCGGCACGGTTAGCATCAGCAGTTCGCCTTCCAACGCGCTCGTGTACATAAACGGATATCTCAAAGGCATCACACCGCTGAGGCTGGATCTGGAGTACGGCACGTATCAGCTCGTCGTGCTCAAGGGTGGTTACTACGCGGAAGTGTTGACTCTCAACGTGGACAAAAAATCGGTGAGCGTGAACGTAACACTCAGGCCGATACAATGATCGATCCTACCAACGAGATTGAAGGGGGCGAAAGCCCCCTTCAATCTTGTCTCACGTCGATGATGGAAACGTTTGGGACACCTTCCAAGAGTTTCTTTTCGAAGTTTTCTCTGTCTAAAGATGGCTTGACCTTGATCACGACGTTGTACTCTTCTTCAGACTTTTCGTACGTACTCACCGCTATGACGTCTCCGCCACATTGATTCATCAAGTTCAGAATCCTTGCCAGGATGCCCGGAACGTTTCGAACCTTGAAGACGTACCTGAAACCTTTCTCTCGCGCACCCAACATGTTGATGAACACTTTGAATATGTCGGTTTCGGTGACGATACCAACGAGTCTTTCTTCCTCCATCACCAAGAGTGAGCCGATCTTTTTGTCCGACATGATCTTCGCTGCCTCTTCTATAGGTGTGTTGGGATGCACATGGACCACGTCCTTCTTCATTATCTGTTTGACTGTGAGTTTACCGAGCAGAGTTGTGAGTTCCCACACATCCAACGTGGTCGCCTGTGAAGGTGAAGCTTTCAAAAGGTCTTTTTCAGCAACTATACCGACGACTCTATCGTTCTTCACCACAGGCAGTCTTCTGATACCCTTCGTCCTGATGATCTCCATAGCTTCTTGAAAGGTTGTCTCCGGTGAAACGGTGACAACGTTCGTGACCATGATGTCCTTCACGAACATGCTAAAACCTCCTTCCGAGAGACTGTTAAAAAACCAGCGTTGAAGATCCATCTTTTCATTAATGATACACCAGATCTCAAAGTTCTGTGGCAACAAAAAGGACCCCGAGAGGGGTCCTTCAAGTTCTTTTCAAAAACACATTAGGGGTTTGCGCCACCCATAAGCATGCCGAGCAATCCTATGACCGCACCGGCCGCACCAACGATGATGCCTATCAAGCCCATGTTGTAAGCTTCGTTGATCTTCTTCGCCTGCTCAACCGTCGCCGCTTCTATGTCGCTCATCCACGGTTTGGAATCGATCTTCTTGGACAGGTTGGCAACGTTCTGCTCGGTTTGAGAAACTCTCTGGCTCAGAGAGGTCAACTGACCTGCCAGCGCTCCAACGTTGCCTTCGAGCACGCCCACCTTCTTCGCCGCACTGGCAGCGTCGGCAACATCTTTCTTGAGTTTTTCAACGTCGGTCACGAGCGAAGCGACTTGACCTTCGAGCAACGACAGCCTCGCATCGAGCTGGCGGGACGTTGTCTCGAGCGCCTTCCTCAAGCCGTCGACATCCGAAGCAACCTTTGTTTCAAGCATGGCAACCCGACCTTCGAGATCGCTGAGGCTCTTTCTCAGCGTCGCGAGCGCCTGTAAGTTGGACTCCAAGCCGTCCACTCTCTTGGACAGAGCTGTCAGATCGACCTTCGCAGCGTCGATGGATTTGGATAAGGTATCGAGCCTCGAGGAGAGGTTGTTGAATTTCGTATCGAGATCGCTCACTCTCGCGTTGACCGCATCAACGGAAGCCCTCAACTGGGACATGATCTGCGCGGAGATCTGCGCCTGCAGATCGGAAACGTTCTTCTCAACTGCGGACACTTTGGCAGAAAGTTGGTTGTACATCGTCATCATCTTGTTTTCGGAAGCAGCGATCATGGTGGGCAGATCTCTTCTCACTTGAGAGATCTCAACGATGGTAGATTTCAAAGTGGAAATTTCGGCCAGAACGGTCTGAAGTGTTTGATCCGTCGCGGCCAGTTGTTCCCCTTGTCTCTGCGTTCTGTTGATCGCCGTGCTCACCAGATCTTCGAGTGCAGATATCCTCTTCAACGCGGTTTGCATGTCAGCTGGGCCTGCGGCAAGTTGCTTGGTGAGATAGTCCAGCATCTTCTTCAGCGCCACCGCGACTTGGTAGCGGGTCATGGGGTTGTTACCTTGGAACGTTCCATCCGGCATGCCGGAGATGATACCGAGTTTCGCCAGCTCAGTCACAGCCTCGTATGCCCAGTGGTTCACAGGCACGTCGGAGAAAGCCTGTGCCAAGATCAAGCTTGCGACCAATGCCAGGACCAAAACGAGCGCCTTCTTCATCCACCTCACCTCCAGAACAGTTCTTTCTTGAACTATATTACCACAGCCATCCTCACTTTTTAGACTACGATTCTGGGCTCGCCTGTTCCTACAGTTCAAGTGCGAAACTCAGTGTAAAATCACTTGTGAAAGAATACTCGGGAGGTGCTTTGATGAGAAGGTATTTCAGAATCTATCTGATCTGCTGTGTGCTCGTGTTGCTACTCTGAGGATCTGGTTGGGAAGATCAAGAACTCTCTCACATCCCCCACAGCGCTTGCCGATTACGTGAAGACCTTGAGTTCGGAAACAAATGTTCAGATGGAGAAGAACAATTTCATCAACAGTCTCACGAGCACTTTCTCTTCCCTCGGGAACAACGTTGAACTGTTGAACTTCTACGAATTCTCCACCAAGTCGGCCACACCGATCTATTCCTTCGACCTCGGTATGAAACCTGACGACATCGACAAGGTGTACGTGATGAATTTGCTGTTCATCCACCAAGCTCAACAGCGAAAAACTTTGTACGTTCTGCCGTTCATAACCTTGAAGAACGAGCCGAACAAGATCTATCTTGCCGTGATATTCGTGCGCGATGGCAACGTGGTGGTCTATCCAAAACCCATCGTGCCGTGATGGTTCGATTTCTCATCGATTTCTAATCATCTGTGTGTAGAATGCTCACTGAGGGGGCGAAGGCTGTGAAGAACTCACTCTCGATGGTGATCGTGTTCTTGTCCATCGGCGTGTGCCTCGCGATGAACGCGGCAAATTCTGTGAACTCGTTCGGTCTGGATCTCTACAGAGTGCTCTCGGGCAAGGAAGGAAACATCTTTTTCTCACCGTTCAGTATAAGTACCGCTCTGGCGATGACGTACCTTGGTGCGGACGGAAACACGGCTTTGCAGATGAAGCAAGTGTTGCACTTCGAAGACGAAGGGCTCCACGAAAGCTTTTCAGAATTGATCGCTTCACTCGACAAACCAGCAGAAGCTTACAAGTTGATCACGGCCAACGCGCTGTGGGTGCAGAAGAACTATCCCCTGCTGGAATCTTTCCTCAAAGACATCGACAGGTATTACAGAGCGCCTGTGAACATCGTCGATTTCGTAACCGATCTGGACAATTCAATTCGAAAGGTCAACGATTGGATCGAAGAAAAGACCGCAGGGAAGATCAAGAACATGCTCACGAGAGACGACGTCGACAGTCTCACCAGATTGATCCTGACCAACGCGATCTATTTCAAAGGTAGATGGAAAACACCGTTCAACGAGAAGTTGACGAAGAAGGACTTCTTTTACGTGAACGAAAATACAAAGGTCGAAGTGGACATGATGGAACTAACAGAGAAATTCGAATACTACGAGGATGATCAAGTCCAAGTTCTGAAGCTTCCTTACGCGGGAAGTAGTCTTTCCATGGTCATCGTGCTGCCGAGAGTGAATGTCAAGTTGATCGAGCTGGAAAAGGATCTAACCAAAGAAAAGATCGAACAATGGCTGAAGAATCTCAGTGAAACAAGGGTCCAGCTGTTCTTACCGAGGTTCAAGATCTTGGAACGTCTGTCGATGAAGGAGACTCTCATGAAGATGGGCATGATCGATCCGTTCACTGACAGGGCCGACTTTTCAAAGATCGATGGCACTCTCAAGTTGAAGATCCAAAATGTCATACACCAAGCCTTCGTGGAAGTCAACGAAGAAGGTACCGAAGCGGCAGCGGCAACCGCTGTGATCATGGGTATCAAGATGGCGATGCCAGTCATGCCGGTGATCTTCAGGGCAGATAGACCATTCATGTTCTTCATTCAGGATGAGAACAACAAAGTCATCCTCTTCATGGGTCGATTGCAAAAACCGTGACAAGGTTGAAAAAATCTGTGTCGATGTGATTGACAAAGAAAGACAGAGCAATCGAATGAAAAAGTGAGTTTTGAGCAATTATCCAGGAGAACCTTCCCAATCTTTCGGCTTTCCGTGCCGTATTGGATTTGGCAGACGGCTTGACCTGTGGTATTTTTGAAGCAAAAGCTTCCATTTGGTTTTCGGATGGAAGCATTCACTTCAAAGGAGGTATTCTTATGAGAAGGTTGCTCGTGGTTCTCTCGTTGGTTCTTGCGACTCTACTTCTCGCGGCCTACCCAGACAAGCCCATCACCTTCATCATTCAGGCGGCACCCGGTGGAGCGTCGGACATGGTTTCAAGAACTATCACAGCCATCGCACAAGAGATCCTCAAAGTTCCTATCAACTGCACCAACATCACAGGTGCTGCTGGTGCCATCGCGATGAAGAGGCTTCAAACCAGCAAACCCGACGGCTACACGATGGGCTATGTACCCGTGGAACTTTCGATGGTTAAAGCCTTAGGTTACGCAGACTTTGGTCCGGAAGATTTCGATCTGCTCATGAGAATAATGGTTATACCAGCCGCCCTCACAGTGAGGGCCGACTCACCATGGAAAACTGCTCAACAATTCATCGAGTATGTGAAAACTCGACCTGGCACGGTGACAGTGGGTAACTCGGGACCAGGTTCCATCTGGCATATCGCCGCCCTCAGTCTCGAGAAGGCTGCGGGTATAAAACTCGTCCATGTCCCGTTCGACGGTGCTGCACCCGCGGTCGCCGCCCTTTTGGGAGGACACATCACAGCTGTGACGGTCAGCCCGACGGAGGTCAAAGCGGGTGTAGAATCAGGTCAACTCAGAATCTTGGCCGTGATGAGCGATGAGAGAACTCCTCTGTTCCCCGACGTACCAACAATGAAGGAACTCGGCTACGACGTCTCGATCGCGGCGTGGGGAGGCTTGGCACTGCCAAAAGGTGTTGATCCAGAAGTTTACAAGACACTCGCAGACGCGTTCAAAAAAGCTTACGACAGTGAAACCTTCCAGAAGTTCCTGCTCGACAGGGGTATGACACCAGCCTACCTCGATGGACAGAAGTTCAAAGAATTCGCTATAGCTCAGTACAACATGTTCATGGAGTTCATACCGAAGGCGCTTGGAAAATGATGTGAAGGCTGCCCCCAGGGGCAGCCTTCAACTTCGAGGTGAGAGGATGGGTGATCTGGTTTTCTCGTTTGTATCAATAGTGTATTCCATATATCTATTCGTTGCGTCTTCCAAATTACCAGAGGGTATAGCAACGATTCCAGGTCCTGGGTTCTTCCCAAGGTTGGTAGCTTCCACAATCCTCGCTCTGTCTTGTTTGCTCTTGATCTTCTCTCTTTGGAAGTTTTTCAAGAAAACCACAACTCCCTTTCCCAAGGGAAGATGGACCCAAGTCTCTCTGGTTCTGATCACGATCCTTTTGTACGTTCTGCTCTGGGGCAGAGGTAATTTTTTGCTCAACACGTTCTTGATGTTGTTCTCGATCCACATCGTCATGGGATCGAAATGGTACATGGGTTTGATTGGCTCAGCGATCTTGAGCATCAGTGTTTTTCTTCTGTTCGGCAACGTTTTTCACGTGCTGTTCTTCTGAAGGGGTGATCGTGTGCAACAGTTCATGCAAGGATTTTTACAGGCTATCGACCCACGGGCGATACTCTATCTGCTCGTGGGAACGTTCTCTGGCCTCATCATCGGAACCCTTCCGGGTTTGACGGCAACGATGGCGGTTGCCATACTCACCCCTCTGACTTTTTGGTTGTCACCCAACGAAGGACTGGCGATGCTCATAGGGGTGTGGAATTCCGCGATTTTCTCCGGTGGCATATCGGCCATCCTCATAAACACCCCAGGTACTCCCGCATCGATCGCGTCCACCTTCGATGGGTTCGCCTTGACGAAGAAGGGTATGGCTGGTCTTGCGCTCGGAATAAACGTCGTTTTCTCGTTCATCGGTGGAATATTGGGTGTCGTTGCACTGATCCTTGTTGGCTTCCCGCTCGCGAGGTTCGCGCTGTCCTTCGGACCCGCCGAGTACTTCACCCTCGCGATCTTTGGACTCTCAACGATGGTCGCCGTCTCGGGTAAGTCCATCTTGAAGGGAATGATATCCGGATTCATTGGATTCTCGATCGCTCTGGTCGGGCTCGATCCCATCTTCGGTTCGGAGAGGTTCACCTTCGGTAGGATGGAACTTCTAAGCGGGATTTCCTTCGTGCCAGTGATGATAGGTCTGTTTGGAATCGGAGAAGTCCTGTCGCAAATTTTCACCAAGAGTCGGACCACTTCAGCAGACGCGCAAACCGTCACACAAATCAAAAGGGTGATTCCGACCTTCAAAGAGGTGAAGGATCTGACGCCGGTGGCGTTGCTGTCGTCTCTGATAGGTGTAGTCATAGGTGTCATACCGGGTGCGGGAGCAGACATCGCCGGCTTGGTGGCGTGGGATCAGAGCAGGAGGATAGCAAAGAGACCCGAGGAGTACGGAAAGGGTTCGTTAGAAGGCTTGGCTGCGTCGACGACGGCGAACAACGCTTGTCTTGGTGGAGCCTTGACGACGATGATGGCACTCGGTCTACCTGGAGATGCGGTGACCGCGATCCTGATAGGAGCCTTCATAATCTACGGCGTACAACCCGGACCGATCATGTTCCGAGACCACGCCAGTTTCGTCTACATGGTCATAACGCTCATGATGCTTGCCAACGTTGCCTTCTTGGCTGTTGGGTTCTTCTTTTCGAAGGTTCTCACGAAGTTTCTCTCTTTACCTCAAAGTTTCATATGGTCAACGATAATCATCCTGTCGCTCGTTGGGAGTTACGCCATAAACAACAGCGCATTTGACCTCATGATCGTGTTCCTGTCAGGTGTGTTGGGTTTCATTTTCAGACTCCTCGATGTGCCACTGGGTCCGATCGTACTTGCCCTGATACTCGGCCCGATGGCAGAAGCCAACATGAGAAGAGCACTGATACTGAGTGGGGGCAGCTTCACCATTTTCTTCACCAGGCCGATCTCCTTGATCTTGTTGATCCTCTCTGCGGCATCGTTGCTCACATCTGTTATCAGGAAACGAAAATCGTGAATGGAGGAGATAACTTGTTGGAGAAATTGCTCGATAGTAAAATCTTGATAGTCATTCGCGGCTTGAACTTGAGAGAAGCAATGGATCTGTGTGAGATACTCTTGGAAAACGACCTGAGGTTCGTGGAGGTGAGCTTCTCTGAAGAAGACGCAGACAAGGTGCTGAAGACGTTGAAAGCACACTTTGACGGGGAGCTCTTCCTCGGCGCAGGAACCATATTCGATGAAAAGAACTACCGAAAAGCTCTCGCAGCGGGCGCCGACTATGTCTTAAGTCCGGGTTTGAGCCCCAAGGTGGCGGAACTTGCAAAAAAGGACTGCATAGCGTACATTCCAGGTGTGTTCACATCCACCGACATTCAAAACGCGTTGGAAATGGGGTTTGACGTTCTCAAGTTGTACCCTGCGGATTTGAATTTGTTGCGATCTTATCGAGGACCTTTTCCGAGGGTGAAGTTCATCCCGTTCGGTGGCGTGACGGATGAAAATATAGCTCAATATCTTTCCTGCGGTGCTTCAGCTGTAGGTATAGGCTCTTACATAGCGAACAAGAAGCTCTTACAGGAAAGAAAACTCGCGGAGCTGGACGATCGGATAAAAAAGGTTAAACATCTGATTGGTGATTCGAATGGATCTTGCCATTGACATAGGTGGTACGAAGACCTTCGTTGCCACTTTCGATGAAGAAAGTCTTGTCCCACACGAAATATTTCAGTTCCTCACAGAATCTCACAGAGGTTTTGAAGACTTTCTGCGCAGACTCACTGAAACGGGCAAGAAACTCTTGGTCGGTGATCAACCCAACCGGTGGTGCATTTCCACGGCGGGAGTCGTCGACGATGATGGCAACGTTCTATGGTCACCGAATTTGGGCTGGAAAAACTTGCCGTTGAAGCAAGCCGTTAGCAGGTTCTTTGGCGATAAAGGCTTTGTGGAGAACGATTGTAATGCTGCTGCGTACGCTGAAGCTTGGGTGCGCGGATCTAAGAACTTGGCTTACGTGACGGTGAGCACGGGCATAGGCATGGGTTTGGTCTTGGAAGGGAAGGTCTATCGTGGTTCACACTACGCAGCGGGCGAGATAGGTCACACGATCGTGGACGAAGAAGGACCCGTCTGTAGTTGTGGTAGGAAGGGATGTCTTCAGGCCATTTCTTCTGGGAGAGGCCTGGAAAATTTGATTCAGTCGATCACTGGAGAAAGACTCAGGTGTGAGGACATCTTCGAAAAGGCAAGAACAGGGCTCGAACCGTACTTCCAAGTGGTTTTTCGCGGTGCGAAGGTCTTGGCAAGGTTCTTGACGAACATCGTGGATGCTTTGGACATAGAAGTTCTCGTGCTCGGCGGGGGACTCACAAGAAATGAATTTTACAGGAACGTATTGGTAGAATACGTACAGAGAAACTACTACGCGACCCCGAGTAAAAAGATTTCGGTGGAGTTGCCTCAGGTTCAGCCGAATCCAGGAGCTGTCGGAGTGCTTTTGCTCTCTCGTCAACGCTTCGGAGGGACCGTATGAACAGCGAGTACAGAAAGAAGATTCAGAGAGTTTACTCAAGACTCACGCGGAGTCAAAGAAAAGTGGCGGAGTTCATTATCGATAATCCATCCAAAATCACATTGATGAGCGCAGATCAATTGGCCAAGGCTTCCGGTGTTGGTGAGGCAACGGTCATAAGGTTCGCCCGCATTCTGGGCTACAAAGGATACTCCGATATGAAAGCAGAGTTCCAGCGTGCGTTGATCGACAACTTCACCTCTTCGAAGAAGGTCGAGGAGGGTTTGAAGAGTGTTTCTTCTGAAACTGTACTCGATGAACTTTTGAAAACTCACATAGCTGTTTTTCAGAACATGAACGTCGCGGAACTGACAAGAAGTTTGAAGAACGCAGCCAAGATCATCTTTGAAGCGAACGACGTTTATGTTTTCGGTGAAGGAGCGGCACTGGTGCCAGCCATGGAACTTTCATTTTGGCTGAACAGGTTCGGCAAAAAGACCTGGCTTTTCGGTACGACTGGTCGTTCGTTTTTCGAACACGTGGTGAACATAAGGAAAAACGACGTTTCGATTGGGTTCGCTTACCGAAAGATCAACTTCGAACTGAGGATACTGTTCTCTGAAACACGAAAAAGGGGCGGAAAGAATATATTGTTCACCGATCGGGCACTCAATCAACTGTGCGAACTGGCTGACGAGATAATCGTCACAGATCGGGGAGGCATTGGAAGCTACCGTTCGATGGCTATACCTGTCATCATGTCAGACGCGTTGCTCTTCGAGTTCGCGGCCATCAGCGAGGCGAGCCTCGAAAATCTCAGAAATCTCGAAAGGATTCGCAGAGAGTACGGTTACGAGTGAGCTCCGTCACGAACTCATCAATACAAAAAACACGCAACCTGGTGTGAAGCCTCGACTGCTTTGAGCTGTGGTATCTGCTCTGTGCAGATCTTCATGGCGTAGGGACATCTACTTGCGAAAAGACAGCAAGCCGGTGGATCTATGGGCGAAGAGATCTCACCCTGGATGGGTTGAATGTTTCGAAGTTTTCTCAGCTTGGGGTTGGGAACTGGCACAGAGGATATCAGCGCCTTCGTGTAAGGATGAAGTGGGTTTGCGAACAGCTCGCTCGAATTCGCCAGCTCGACGATTCTTCCAAGATACATCACCGCGATGCGGTCTGAGATGTATTTCACGACGGCTAAATCGTGTGCGATGAAGATGTAAGTGAGATTGTACTGCCCTTTCAGCGACATCAGAAGGTTTATCACCTGCGCCTGCACCGAGACATCCAGCGCCGAAACGGGTTCATCACAGATCAACAGCTCAGGTTTGAGAATCAGCGCCCTCGCTATGCCTATGCGCTGTCTTTGACCACCTGAAAATTCGTGAGGGTATCTTGAAAGGTATTCAGGCCTCAATCCCACACTCTTCATCATCTCGATGGCCATGTCTTTTTTCTCGTTCTGGCTCAACGCTGGATCGGTCAAACCTTCCGTGATTATCTGAAGAACGGTCATCCTCGGGTTCAAAGAGCTGTACGGATCTTGAAAGATCATCTGGATCTTCTTTCTAAAAGGTTGAAACTCGCCCGGCTTCAAAGAGAACAAGTCGATCCAATCTTCTGAATCTCTGTACAGAAACTTACCTGAAGTTGGTTCGTAGACCCTCACCATCAACCTTCCAAGCGTAGTTTTGCCACAGCCAGATTCTCCCACGAGCCCGAAGGTCTCTCCGCGGAAAATGTTGAAGGAAACATCGTCGACGGCTTTGAGATAGGACTTCTTCCCAAATCCTTTCTTGATGGGAAACCACTTGCTGACACTTGAAAGCTTCACGAGTTCTTCCACTGTTCATCACCGTCCGCGTACAACCAGCACTTCACAGAGTGCGTTGGACTGATCGGCACCCGCTCTGGTTCTTTCTCCTTACAGACATCCATTTTGAAGCCACACCTTGGATGAAACCTACAACCTTTTGGATATCTTGCAGGATGCGGCACGGTACCTTCTATGGAGGCGAGCCTCTGTTTTTCTTGCCAATCGATCCGAGGCACAGAGTTGAGCAACGCCTTTGTGTAAGGATGAAGGGGATTTTCGAACAGTTCAAACACGTCGGCCGTCTCTATCACTTGACCTGCGTACATCACCACGACCCTGTCGCACACCTCCGCCACGACGGCCAAGTTGTGCGTGATGAGCATGACGGCGGTGTTGTACTTCTCCTTCAACTCGATCATGAGTTTGAGTATCTGTGCTTGTATGGTAACGTCCAACGCGGTGGTGGGTTCGTCCGCTATCAGAAGCTTGGGGTTGCACGCGAGCGCCATCGCTATCATGACACGTTGACGCATGCCTCCAGAGAGTTGATATGGATAATGCTTCACTCTACTTTCTGGTTCAGGAATCTTGACGTCTTTCAGCATCTTGATGACCTTGCTCGAAACTTTTTCTTTCTCCAAAAGTTCGTGTAGCTCGTACACTTCCGCGATCTGCCAGCCCACGGTGTAAACGGGATTGAGCGAAGTCATGGGTTCTTGGAAGATCATCGATATCTCCTTGCCCCTGATCTTGTACAGCTCTTGCTTTGGCAGTTTCAGAAGGTCTACGCCGTTGAACCACACGTGTGATTCTTCAGCGACGAAAGCGTTTCTTGGGAGAAGCCTCGTTATCGCGTAAGCGGTCACACTCTTTCCACAACCAGACTCTCCAACGACTCCGAGGGTCTCTCCTTCGTCGAGTTCGAAGGACACATCGTCGATCGGTACGATCCTTCCCATGTTCGTTTTGAAACCGATCTTGAGATTTTCGACCTTCAGCAGCATTCGATCACCTCATGACTCGCTCACGAACCTGGGATCGAGCGCATCCCTGAGCCCATCTCCCAAGAAGTTCACGCTCAAAACGGTTATGAAGATCATGAAGCCTGGAAAGAACACGAGCCACCACGGAACGATCTTTTCGAGCCCAGTCGCGAGGATGTAGTTCATGGCACGTTGGAGCATGTTACCCCAAGAAGGTGTTGGAGGCTGTATACCCAGACCAAGATAACTCAACGAAGACTCTGCCAAGATCGCGTAAGACAAATTCAGCGTCAGCGAAACGATCGTTATTGGCATCACGTTCGGAAGGATGTGCTTGAAGAGTATTTTCAACTTGCTCGTTCCCAGCACCCTCGCGGCCATCACGTACTCGTTCTCTCTCAGCGATAGAACGACTCCCCTCACGAGCCGTGAGACACCCATCCAACCGAAGACGGTCAGGACCAAGATCGTGTTCTTCACACCTGAGCCAAAGACCATCGTCAAAATCAACAAAATTGGAAAGAGCGGTATCGATAGCATCACATCCACAAAACGCATGAGGAGCCTGTCCACTATTCCACCGAGATAACCCGAGAGTAGGCCAACCAAAAGACCTATACTTGTAGAAAGCAAAGATGAAGTCAAGCCCACAAAGAGTGAGATCCTACCACCGTACATGATCCTCACGAAGACGTCTCTTCCAAGTTCGTCGGTCCCGAAGAGATAGCCAGCCGAAAGCGGTGGTTTGAACCTGTTCAGAAGGTCCATTTCATCGTACGCCGTGGATGTGAACATAGGTCCAAAGACGCTCAAACACACGACGCAACTGAGTGCGATGAGCCCGAACAGTGCCAATCTATGCCTCAAGAACTTCCTTCTGACCAACTGCCAGTAGGTACCTATGGGGAGTGGTGAACTCTCTTCTTCAAGCTCCTCAACACTCTTCTTCAAAGGCAAGACCATCTCTCACACCGCCTTCGCACCCAACCTGATCCTTGGATCGACGATCACGTACAGTATGTCCGCGAGCAGGTTCGAAAGCAAGGTGATCACGGCAAGGAACATCAAACAGTTGATCGCCAAGTTGTAATCGCTCGCCAGGACCGCTTCGTAGATGAGCCTCCCCATCCCAGGCCAAGAAAAGATCGTTTCGATGATCAAAGCCCCTCCAAAGAAATAGGGTATATCCAACGCAATGATAGTGATTATGGGAATCAGGGCATTCCTCAACGCGTGTTTCAAGATCACCCTTCTCTCATCTGCGCCCTTCGAGTATGCCGTTCTTATGTAGTCCTGATCGAGTACCTCGAGTAAGGCAGTTCTGATGTACCTGACCCAGTAGGCGACTTGAACCAAACCGAGAACGAGAGCCGGAAGTGCCAAGTGTCTCAAGCGATCGAAGAAAACGTTCCAAAAGCCACTCACACCGTACGTCTGCACGCCCGTTACGGGGAACCATCCCAACCACACCGAAAAGACGATTATGGCCATCAGGGCGAACCAGAAGGTTGGCAGGGATATCCCGATGAACGCCAGAACTGTGAAGAAATAGTCGAAAAGGGAATACTTCTTCACCGCCGAATAGATACCGATGGGAAAGGCGACGATCAGACCTATGAGCCAGGCTGTCACCGTCAACAGCAGAGTGTTCGGAAGTCTCTTCAGAATGATGCCAAGGACCGGCTGTTTGTACATCGAAGAGTAACCCAGATCTCCTTTGAGGAAACTCCAGAGCCACACACCGTAGCGAACTATGAAGGGATCGTCCAAATGATAGTACTTCCTCAGCTCCGCTATCTTGGCAGGATCCCTCGTCATGGCTCTTGGATTTTCCATTCTCATGGTCAAGAGGGGATCTCCCGGCATGGCGTTCAAGATGAAGAAGATGATGAGAGAGATCAGAAAGAAGATGGGTATCAACTCGAGAAACCTTATCAACAAATACCTTCTCAAGACTCAAGAACCTCCCTGTGATTGAAGATAGCTGATCGTGTACAAACCTGCGAGAAGTTGAATCGCCACCAGATCTTTTATCGGGATCGCTCTGTAGTTAAGGTTCTTATACAAACACTCCATCTTTTTCTCGAACATTTCATCTACATGCTGCTTCAACCTGGAAAGCTTTTCATCGTTTCTCACCTTCAGAACACTGCTCATCAACCTTCTGAGCATGCCCAAGCTCAAACTCTGGTAGAACTGAGTCACGTAGAGATTGTCGAACACTTCAGCCACTGTGGCCTTCCTTTCGAGGTCTGGATCTGTCTCTATCCAATGTTTTTCCGCTTCCAAATGCGCCGGCATGGTTTCGATGTAGTTCTTCAACGTCTCGTAGAACGCGAAGTCTTTCGCCTCTTCGAAGCTTGCACAGTGTTCGAACGGTCCCTTCATCTGTTCGTAGTGCTCTTTGGCTTTCTCCCAAGCTATCCTTCGAGCCTCTCTTCTGCTCATGTCAGCTTCGGAAATGTCCTCGATCCTCGGATCGTAATAGTAAGGCACTTCACACACCAAAGAAAAGGTGTTCGCAACTCTGCTCGCGTACTCGTCGGAACTGGCACCAGATTTTATGATCTTTGCAGGATCGACACTCGCATGTTTCTCAAGATAGTCGTACTCTTCGCTTATCGGAAAGAGTTTGTATACAGCTTTGGACAGAGTTCTTGCATACGGAACTTCGGGTTCACCGAGTGAGAGTGGCACGTTGAACAGCGTTGGTATTCTTTGGTACGTTTCGTACAGAGAAGACGCTTCTTCACTGATGTAGTAGTAAACACCACCGAAGCCGGCGTTGTGCAAAGAGTACATGAAGGATGGCTTCGTTTCATCGATGATGTTCATCAAAACCTTCGTTTCTGGCAACGGATTGTGGAAGTGCAGAGTCTTGTAATCCACAGGAAAGGTCCATTCCACTTGAAGATATCCCGGGGGCCTGTAGAAGTGTTCCGCGTACGTTCTTATCGATTCAGGATTTGAAAACCAACCTTCGTTCAACTTGGTACCATCTGGATCGATCACCTTTATCAGATACCAAGTGTAGTCGAACTGGGACCTGAAGGCTTCATCGCTGGCGAGTTTTTCAGCGAGGAAATCCAACATCATCGCACCTATGGGTTCGTTCGGATGCGGACAACCGAAGAGCAAAGCGTTCTTGGAACCACCCTTAATCTTGATCAGCTTTATTGGATGGCCGTTCCTCGAAAAACCTGCCACGGTCACTTCCACGACTCGTGGATACTTCTTCGCAAGATCATCCGTCCTTCGATCGAGTTCATCAACCGAAAAGAATCTCTTGTAATCGGGTATGTCTTTCACCAAGACTTCGAAATCCATCTCGATCCCCCTCGAAGAAGGCGGGGGAAATCCCCCCGCCTCATTTGACCTCGGTGTCTATGTACCAGTTGTAGATGATCCAACCAAGACCGCTGTCGTAAGTGGAGTTGAAGCTCTTTATGTATTTCTTGGCGAAGTGAGGTGTTGGATCAGAAATGAGTGGCAGAACAGGTAGATCGTTGGTCCACAGCGCGAAGTGTTTCTTGTAGAGTTCCACCCTCTTTTCATAGGAGACTTCCTTGGCCATCTGCTCGAGTATCTTGTCGTTCTGTGGATTGGACCAACCCGTGTAGTTGGTACCACCCCAGTTGTTCTCTTCCGACGGAATCATGTCACTGCCCCAGTAGTTCAAGGCCTCATCGCTCACACCGTAGCCCCAACCGGTGAGCCACGCGTCGAACTTGCCCATGGGCGCTTCTTCCCATATGACGAGCGCAGGTTTTGCTTCGAGTTTCACGTTCATACCTATCTTCTTCAACATACCCTGTATGAGCTGTGCCATGAGTTCAGCTTGGCTGCTTCCCGCACCGTAAATGATGGTGAATTCAAAGACCTTGCCATCCTTCTCGAGCAAACCTTGCTTGTTCTTCTTCCAACCTGCTTCGGCGAGCAACTGTTCTGCTTTCTTAGGATCGTAAGGATATCTCTTTATGTGATCTCCTTTCAGTGCGTCCCTCATGATGTGTATCTCCGTGATCCAAGTATCCATGATCTGCCCAAGTCCAAAGAACACGACCTGGTTTATCTGCTGACGATCGAGTGCATAGAGTATAGCCTGTCTGACCCTCACGTCAGAGAAGAGCGGATGTGGCTTGCTCAGATCTTTGGGATCTCTGAAGTTGAGATCCAGTGTCCAAAGCGCCACGTTCGGCGTGAAGTAGACGTTGAAGATGTCGCCTCTTTCCTTTTGTAACTGCAAGCTCTGCTTCAGATCCAGCGTGTATCTTCCAAAGTCGATCTCACCCTTCAACGTCGAGGCGAATATGACATCGCTGTCTGGGATGATCTTGAATATGATTTGATCGATGTTCGGTCTTCCCATGTAGTATTCGTCGAAGGCTTCCAGAGCTATGTACTGACCTTCCACGTATTCTTTGAACTTGTATGGTCCAGTCATGATCGGGTTGAACGTGACCTTTTGGACGAACTCATCCCATTTTCCGCTCGCCTTTGCCTTTTCGAAATCAGCTCTGAACAGATGCTCCGGCAGCTGGAACCAACCGTAATAGTAAGCGTACACGGATGAACCGAGTTCCATACCCGGCACTGGGTGTGGCAGATAGATCGTGAAGGTGTAATCGTCTATGACTTCAACTTTCTGAACCATCTTTTCAAAATAGTTCGTGGTGATGGGCGCCTCAGAGACCATCACTTCCCACTGGAACTTGGCATCCTTGGCTGTGACGGGATGACCGTCGTGCCACTTCATGCCTTTTCTCAATTCGAACGTGATCGCAACCGAGCCATCCGGCAAGATCTTGATCAGACCGTTCTCCAAGCTCGGGATCCTCTTTATCATCCTCGGATGATAGAACCCATTGTCGTCCGTACCGGTGTAACCATCGCCGATGATGTTGCACAGTGTCCACGTGAGTCCAGAAGAAGTGAAGAGAGTGTTGAAACCTTTCGGACTTGCCACGGTCGCCGTTACGATCGTTCCACCACGTTTCGGTGGATAGAGCGCTTGGTAGAAGGACCTTGCAGCCTCAGCCTTCGTGATGGGCGAGAATGGCTCAAGAAGATGACCGTATCGATAATCCAAAAGCTGTCTGTCACTCCTGAAAGCCAGTGTGAACGCACCGACCGCTTCGGGTGGGACTTTGTCTTCGTCGTTGGCTAACGTGCAGATCTCGGTGAACTTGGCTGCTTCCTTCTCGAGTCCCAAGACCTTGATCAATGTCACGATGAAATCTTTTCTGAGCACAGGCTCAGAACCCTTCTTGACCAAGTTCTCTTTACCTGCGAAAGCCTTCGCCACAGCGGCGTAGAACTCGTCCCACGTGAGCGGTGTGTCGTCGATGACTTTGAGAATACCGAGCTTTTGAACCACGGGCGCCGCCTCTTGCAAACTGATCTGTGCGAAGAAGAAAGTTGCGAGGAAAGAAGCTAACAGGACCGCCAAGAACCTCTTCACAGAATCACCCCCATGCACTTTTGTTACAATAATTGTACATGGCCACTCGCATGATTGTCAATGAGCGAGAGCGATTCGTGTTTGATTTCGTCTCGGACTGTCATAATCCTCACGCAACTTCATCGTTCAGTTTTGATTGTGTTACTTCTTTTCAACATCAACGTTCGTATATATCAAGATGGGAGCGCTCTCGAGGGAAGTGAACCGTCCAGACGGTGGCTGTGCACATTGGTGTTGGTCTAACTCGTCGATTTGTTCTTCGTAGATGATGTTCAAAGGATAAAAGCGCTCCCGATGAGAGAGATTTTCGTTGAAGATCGAGATGGAACAGCGTCTCAATGATGCACGCAACGAGAGAATGAAAAGTCGATAATGAAAAGCAAAGCCCCAGAAATGGGGCTTTTTGTTCTGATCAGACGATAGTCTGAACTGGATTTTCACAATCTAAGCGTTTCATCGCGGCACGAAGAGATCATCAATCCGGCGTCCAGATGTATCTTGATTCGGTAGATCAACTCTCCTTACGAAAACGCCTCACTCGTTCAATGCGAATCTGTGAACATTCTCAGCTCGAATATTTCGATTCCAGCTTCCTCCAGTCGCTGTAACCCACGATCTCGTTGAATTCTGACCAACTGACACCCAGCTCGACGACTTTTTGAAAATCTCTTTGCTTCAACGCTTTCAAAGCTTCCGTCATCGCTTTCGTAGCAGGATACAAGCACACCATCGGTATGGACAGATATCTGACTCCCACTTTGACGAGTTCGTCGAAGTCGAACAGAGGAGTTTTACCACCCGGTATGATGTTGAAAGATATTGGCTTTGGGACTTCGTGAACCAACGTCTTGATCTCTTCTATAGACTGTGGTGCTTCTACGTAGATGTAATCCGCACCAGCTTGTGCGTAAGCTTTCGCTCGGCGAAGAACTTCTTCGAAACCAACGATCGATCTTGCATCCGTCCTTGCCCCTATGACGAGCTCAGGGTTCTCCTCGCTCTTCGCGTCTACAGCCGCTCTTATCTTACTGACCATTTCTTCCAGCGGGATGATACTTTTACCCTCCATGTGGCCACATCTCTTCGGCCAGGCTTGATCTTCCAAGCGAACTCCAGCAACACCTATCCTCGCGAAGTTTTTCACCGTCCAATACACGTTCAGAGCATTACCATAACCAGTGTCTATGTCCGCATCGACCGGAAGATCCGTTGCATTGACGATCGTTCTGACTCTTTCCAACATTTCTGCGTATCCCACAAGACCTATGTCTGGTTGGCCAATGAGTGAAGCTGATATACCATAACCTGTTGTACCGACCACTTCGAACCCTGCGCGCTGTATCAGCCTCGCCGACAGTGCATCGTACGCACACACCCTCAGCGTCAACTTTCCCTCCTGTGCCAGATACTCTCTCAGTTTGCGTGCCTTTTGGACTGCCTTCCATTCTGACATCAAGGCTCCCTCCTTAAATAAAGATGAATTCCGTAACTTGACGAGCCACGCGTTCGTTAGTATAATACACGATGTAACATACTACATCATATATGATATCATATTTTATGCAACCCACAAGGAGGTGAACGTATGAAGGTGAAGCTTGCCGTGTTGATCATCTCGGCAATGATCGTAGCAACCGTGTTTGCTGAGGTTTACCCCTCGAAGCCTTTGAACTTCATCGCACCAGGTGGTCCAGGAGGTGGATGGGACACCACGATAAGAGTCGTAGCTCAGACACTGAAGGAAACAGGGTTGGTCACACAACCGATCGTCGTCACCAACATGCCCGGTGGTGGCGGTGGAGTTGGCTTGGCGCACATGCAGACCAAAAAGGGAGATCCTTACACGATCATAGTCTTCTCACCCCCACTCTTGTTGATCAACCTCACTGGACAGACCCAGTATTCGTTCAGGGACCTCACTCCTCTGGCTATGTTGATACACGACTACGGTGCTTTCGCAGTCTCAAAGAAATCCAAGTACAACACTATCAGCCAGGTAATGGATGCTCTGAAGAAAGATCCAAAGAGTGTGAAAGTTGGTGGCATCTCCGCCTTTGGATCCATGGACCACATCCAATTCTTGATGGCGGCAAAAGCGGCAGGTGTGACGAATCTCAAAGACATAACCTACGTCTCCTTCCAAGAAGGTGAACATCTGGCCGCACTCCTTGGTGGACACATCGACGTGCTCTCGACGGGTCTTGCAGAGGTGACGGCAGCGCTTCAAACAGGTACAATCAAGGTCCTCGCCATCACCGCTCCCCAACGCGTTCATGGCACCCTGGCAACGGTACCAACACTCAAAGAAGAAGGTATAGACGCCGAGTTCGTGAACTGGCGTGGCTTGTTCGGACCGCCGGAGATGCCCGATTACGCGGTAGAATATTGGATAAACACTCTTTCGAAGATGGTTCAAACAATTGAATGGGACAGAGTTGTAGCGAAGTACAACTGGACGAAGGCGTTCATGCCGGGCAAAGAGTTCATGAACTACCTGGAAAAGGTTAACGAAGATTACAAAGTGGTGCTCAAAGAACTTGGACTCTACAAGGGTGAATGATCTTCGCCCGCGGGGCATTCCCCGCGGGCTTTGGAGGGATCTTTGTGGAGGCAAAAGACAGATACCTTGCGATCGTTGTGCTGGCTTTCGGTTTAGTTTACACGATAGCAGCTTGGAACCTACCCAGGGCACCCGTTGGAAATCCCTTTGGGCCTGTTTATTTTCCGTTGGGCTTGGGTTTACTCGTGACCATCATTGGATCACTGATGCTCTTGCAGAGTTCAAAGTCCCAAGTGAAGGAAGAGAAAACCGTTGGTAAACACGGCAAATATGCATCGCGAATAATGATAGTTCTCCTTCTCTGTGTTGGCTATGCTTTGGTGTTCCGTGTGCTTGGATTTTTGATATCCACATTGGCATTCTTGAGCGCATTTCTGATCATTCTCAATGGTCTGAAGAAATGGTTTTTGAGCGTAAGTATCGCGTTGCTCTACACTCTTGGTGTCTGGTATTTGTTCGAGAAGGTCTTTCTGATAAATCTCCCTTAGGGGTGAGCAGAATGCCCACACTCGAGTACTTGATGTATGGGTTCAGAGTCGTTTTCATACCGTCTAATTTCCTGTGGCTGACGCTCGGTTGTTTCCTGGGAACGGTGATAGGAATGTTACCGGGCCTTGGCCCAGCGACGGGTATAGCCCTGTTGCTACCGCTAACGTTCGTCATGAAACCAGAGACCGCTTTGATTACAATGTGTGCGATTTTCTATGGTGCGATGTTCGGTGGTTCTCGAAGTTCGATCTTGCTGAACATACCAGGTGACGGTTCCGCTGTGGCGTCGTGTTTCGACGGCTATCCAATGACCCTGAAAGGTGAGGCAGAAGCTGCACTTGCAATATCGGCGATAGCTTCCTTCATTGGTGGATTGATATCATCCGTAGCTTTCGTCTTGTTAGCCCTGCCTCTCGCGAAGGTTGCGCTCATGTTTGGACCACCCGAGTATTTCGCTCTGATGGTTCTCGCACTCACAGCAACAGCTTCGATGTCGGAAGGCAAGATTCTGAAGGGACTGCTTTCCATGGCTCTCGGTTTGATGGTCGCGATGGTTGGACTCGATCCACAATCGGGTGTTTCCAGATTCACTTTTGGAAATCTTGAACTTCAAGGTGGTATAGATTTCGTCGTGGTGATCATAGGTGTATACGGTTTGGGGGAAGTTCTAAAGAACCTGGAAAAGATGGGACGCAAAGAGGTCATGCAGCCCATCAAGAAGAAATTTGGGCGCATCTGGATCAGTAAGGAACAATGGAGGCGCAGCATCGTACCGATACTCAGAGCCACACCCGTAGGATTCTTGATAGGGATACTACCTGGCGCGGGTGGCACGATAGCGGCACTCATGTCTTACAACATCGAAAAGAGCCTGTCGAAAGAACCAGAAAGATTCGGCAAGGGTGCCATAGAAGGCTTGGCGGCACCGGAAGCTGCGAACAACGCTTGCTCGATCGGAGCGATCCTTCCCACCTTCACACTCGGTATTCCTGGTTCTGGTACTGCCGCGATCATGCTCGGTGCACTGATGATCTACGGTCTGCAACCAGGACCGCTTCTGTTTGAATTCTACCCAGAGATAGGATGGGGCGTTGTGGCGAGTCTGTTCGTCGGCAACGTCATAGCAGCACTGATGAATCTACCTTTAGCAGGCTTGTTGGTGAGAATCTTGGCAGTTCCACCGAAGATCCTCTATCCATTGATAACTGCTCTGTGTTTCATAGGAGTCTACGCGATCAACTTGAGTGTTGTGGATTTCTATCTGCTCATCGTGTTTGGCCTTCTGGGTTATGCGATGAGAAAATTCGAGATCCCCACGGCACCCATGATACTCGCCAGCGTCGTGGGCAGAAAGTTTGAACAGTCCTTCAGACAGTCTCTGATGCTCTCGCATGGGGATTTTTCGATTTTCTTCAAATCCGGCATATCGATCACTTTGCTGATTTTGGCGGCTCTCTCGCTCATCTATCCGATCGTATCTGGAGCTCTCAAAAAAAGACGCCACGCGATATAATTGACACCAGGATGGGAGGATACATGTGGAAACGATAGAACGAAGGTCTCTGAAGGAAGAAGTCCTGAGCAGAGTCAAAGAGTTCATAATGAAGGGTCGGTACGTACCAGGCCAGAGAATCGTGATAGACACGTTGGCCAAGGAACTCGGTGTCAGCGTTACACCGGTGAGAGAAGCTTTACACCATCTCGCAGCCGAAGGTTTGGTCTCAGTTGAGCCAAGAAAGGGTTTCACCGTGAAGAAGTGGGAACCGAAAGAAATAGAAGACTTACTCTATCTGAGAATGTATCTTGAAAAACTTGCCACAAGGTTGTTCATCGAGAGAGCTTCGGAACGAGACATCGAAGAATTGTCGATGATCGTGAAACAGATGGATAGCGCCGTTCAATGTTCAGATTTGGAAGCCCTGACGATGTTCAATTCGCAATTCCATAACAAGATAGTTCAAGGTTCCGGAAATGAGGAACTCCACAAGATCATGGAGTCTTTGAGTGCGAAACTTCACAGGGTAAGAATTCTCTCGCTTTCTTATCCAGGCAGAATGGAACAGTCGTGCATCGAACATAAGGCCATATTCGATGCCATCAAGGAAAGAAACGTCATCTCAGCTGAGAAGGCGGTAGAAGAGCACATCAAGAACGTGATGACCACCCTTTTGAAAAGAGTGCAAGAGGGGTTGATCTGAGCTGTTTTCTTCCAACGCTTGCGTTTTGACCACCCTTTGCAGTAGCTAAAAAGGGATGGCGAATCAGCCATCTTTGTTTGATACCCGATCACTCACTCAGATAGATTGACTATTGCGTTCTTTTGACTTGGAACGTGCCAGACACGTTCGTTCCCTGAATGGTGTAAGTTCCCTGTATCGTGTTGCCCTGCACCGTGCCGTTGAAGATCACCACGTACTCGGTATCGTAAGCGTACGATTCCATCTTTGCTGTGATCCTGACATTGTTGCCTGAAACGGTTCCAGTGAAATCTCCCATGTCTTGGTCCGCCCAAACGGTACCTTCCACCTTGTTGCCAGACTGTTCGATGTAAAATTCCAAAGTTCCTTGCTGACCGGTAACGTTGTTTTTGTACGTTCCTCTGAACGTTCCAGTCAGGTTTACACCAATCGTCGCAGGTTGAGTCGTTCGGGGCTGAGTGCCGGTACCGGTCTGAGGCGCGGTTGTCTGCGGTGTTGACCCGCCGGCAGTTCCTCCCGTCGCCCTGGGAAGCGTGTATCCCCAATCTTTCAGGATCGTCGATGGGAGTTGCGGAAGTTCTGGAGATAAAACGCCTTTTCTCTGCATTTCAGCGATGTCGACGATGAAGAACTTGCCAAACTCGAGTTTTCCAAGCTGTTCCGTTCCCATCTCGACCGCTTGCTCGAACGTGGCACTCTTTCCGACCACAGGTCCACCCAGCCCGGTTGACTCGATAGCCATGATGTCACCGGATGGAAGCTCTATGACCGGGAAGGCATGACCCGGCACGATGACGAGGTAGCTCTTCAAGCTGACAGCTTGGCTGACCGCGGCGAACAGGATCGCCAAATCGAGACACGTACCGGCCTTGTCTCTCAACACGTCTCTGGGATATTTGACATCCTGTCCCAGCGAGGCGTACTCGACCAAGAACCCAGAAGGCGTTTGATAGGATATGCCGTTGCTAACCGCGAGATCGTACAGAGCCTTCAAGAATGCGATGGCATCTTTGTCTTTCGAAGCGGCTGCGACCCCACCGGAGTACTGGCTCACGAGACCGGCGAAACTCTTCACCACGTCGTCCAGATGTGTCACGAAGGCGGCCAAGAGCGGACTGTTCGAAAAGTTGTCTACCCATGCGCCGGTTCTCTCTTCCTCAGGAACGTTGGAGAACTCGAACTGGTTCACGCCGAGTATCTGAATGCGCTTGATGATCGTATCCGAGTAGGTCTTTCCCGAACGGTCCTTGTAACTGTACTTGACCTGAAGGTCAACCGGAGTTTGAGACCGAAGTTGCGTGACGTTTGAAGATATTATGGGATAGTACAGATCGACAATCGCTCCGTTCGGTGGAACCACGTCGTAGACGGACTCCGCAGACCAGGAAGTGTAGTCACCGAGCTTGTAGGAGATCCTAAGATCCACTATGTCTCCCTTGCCCTTGTTCGTCAGGATGAACTTCGCCACCCAATAGGCTCCATCCATGACGTCCGGCATACCGTAGACTTTGTAGAGCGCGGACATGATCCTCGGTTTCACCTTCACGTTGACATCCGCACTGACACTGCCCGAGACGTTCTTCCTCTTCATGTTGAACGAGAAAATACCAGAGGCAGGATCGTACTTGAGTTCAGAGCAACCACTCGGCAAGTTGAGTTTCATGGTCGTGAAGATGATCTCTTCCGAAGAGGCAGCACTCACGAGGACGAAGATCGCCATTTGATCCGTCGCGTGCACCATCTCGGCACCTTTACCGAGGTTGAACTCCCATCTACCTTTCCTGTTGACCACGGCTCCGATCACATCGGCATCAACCAAGATGGAGTTCTTCGCATCGTCGTAGGTGACCTTCGTGTTCCTCAGCTCGAATATGCTGCTGAACGTGGTGAGGTTCCTCAACAGCACATAAGGGTTCGGATAAGCGCTTTTCACTTGCATGTAGAGTGCGTTGGTTGGGAAGACCCACCTGAGAGTGAGCTTCATGCCTCCCTGTGCGTCTATAGTTCCATCCGCGATCACCCGTATCGTGTTGATCCGTGCAAACTGACCGAACGCCGAGGTCAAAACCATTATGACCAAAAAGGAAACCAACAGCTTCTTCATGGTCTTCACCTCCCCGAGAAGGGTCACCGCTACATGATATTATATTCCATTTCGTCTAAACTGTGAACGCAGTGAAAACATCATTATTGTGTGCTAATTTGCAAAGACTTTCTTCTTGGTTGTTTATACGATCACCAAGCACATTTTTCAGTCGTTGTTAGCGGAAATTTTTCAGCGAATTTCGATGCGATCATCGCGTCCCGCTTGAGTCTTCCACGTTTAAAATTGAATTTCCAATCGAAAGCGTCACTAGTGTTTCTTTGAAACAAAATAGATGTAACTCTCCGGTTACCAAACAATTAATCTCGATACATCCAGGTTTTGTATGTGATAAATTATAGTAAAGAACGGGTTGTGGAGAGCTGGAGAAACCAACCCGAAGGGGTTGGTTTTACTTTTTTCAAGCCTGATTGAACGAGGCTGTAAGTTCTTTTAAACGTCACTAATGTTTCGGTACTTAGCTTGTTTTAGATCGATTCAAGAGGAGGTGTTTGCGGTGAGAAGGTTCTGGCTGATCGTTCTGGTGGTCCTAACAGTTGTAAGCTTTGCAAAGGTCAAAATCCAGTTCTGGCATGCGATGGGTGGTTGGAGGATCGAAGTCATTCAGAACATGGTCAACGACTTCATGAAGTTGAACCCAGACATCGAGGTGGAAGTTCAGTACGTCGGCAGTTACGAAGAGATACTCGCCAAGTTGATCGCAGCGGTTCAGGCTGGTACTCCTCCACACGTTGTTCAGTTGAACGAGATCAGCACGCAGAAGATGATCGACAGTGGTGTGATCGTTCCAGTTCAGGATCTGATCGACAAGGATCCCACCTTCGATGTCGGCTTGTTCCTGCCACAGGTTTTGAACTACTACCGTGTCGGTGGAAAACTCTATTCGATGCCCTGGAACACCTCTACGCCTTTGCTTTACTACAACAAAACGATGTTCAAGGAAGTCGGTCTCGATCCGAACAACCCACCGACGACCTTCAGCGAATTGATAGAAGCTTGTCGAAAGTTGGTTAAGAAGGATGAAAAAGGCAACATCGTCAGGACGGGGATCACTTGGCCACTCTACGCTTGGTTCTTCGAGCAGTACATGGCGCTTCAGAATCAACCGCTCGTGGACAACAACAACGGAAGAACCGCGAAAGCCACCAAAGTGGTCTTCAATAACCAAGCAGCGTTGAATTTCTTGAATTTGTGGAACACACTCACGAAGGAAGGCCTGATGATCAACACAAGACGCGCCGACTGGACAGCAGCAAGACAGCTGTTCATATCTCAAACCGTCGGCATGCTGATCTCGTCCACTTCAGACGTTGCACTTTTGATGAACGAGTCGAAGAAACAGGGATTTGAACTCGGCACAGCCTTCCTGCCACTCCCAGATGGCACACAGCGCGGCGGAGTCGTGGTGGGTGGAGGAAGTCTGTGGATCTTGAAGCAGAAGAACCAAGCAGAAGTCGATGCCGCATGGAAACTGGTCAAGTATCTGGCTGAACCTGGTCCGCAGATCGTTTGGCACCAGGCCACGGGGTATTATCCGATACGCGTTGATGCGATACAAAAGTTGCTCGTTCAAGGCTACTATCAAGAAAATCCGCACCACTTGACCGCTATACTTCAGTTGCTCACAAGCGTGCAGAACTACAACACTCAGGGAGCCATCATCGGTGCGTTCCCAGAGGTGAGAAACGCCATAGACATGGCTGTGGAAAAAATGCTCACTGGTGCTCTCACACCAAAACAAGCACTCGATGAAGCTGAAAGGAACGCTAACAAAGCCATAAAGGAATACTTCTGATTTCAGGGCGGCCTCGGCCGCCCTCCTTCGGGGGGTCAACCAGTGCGCAGAAAGATTTTCCCATACTTGCTGTTGATACCAACTTACTTGGTGATAGTTTTCTTCATCTATGCGCCTGCCTTCGACGCCCTTTACAATAGTTTCTTCAGAGTTTCGGTCTTCGGCAGAAGAAAGATCTTTGTGGGATTTCAGAATTATCTTTCTCTCTTCACAGACAAAGATTATTTGTACGCGGTCAACTTTACACTCGTATACACGGGTGTAACCGTGGTGGTTTCCATTTTTCTGTCTTTCTTTCTTGCCCTGCTACTCGATCAAAAGGTCCCGGGATCGAGAATATACAGAACCTTGATCTTCGCACCATATGCGGTATCTCACGCGGTTGCAGGGGCGCTCTGGGGGTTTCTCTTGAACCCCGTGGTTGGTCATGTGAACTATCTGATGAGAATCTTTTTCGGCATACAAACCCACTGGCTCACTACAACACCTTATGCTGCGTATTCTCTCATCTTCGCTTCGGTGTGGAAGACTCTGCCGTTCAACATCATCTTCTACCTTGCAGCCTTGCAGAGCATACCCACTGAAGTGCTCGAAGCGAGCATCATCGACGGAGCGAGTTCGTGGAAGAGAGTTTGGAAAATCATCTTTCCGTTGGTTTCGCCCATAACGTTTTATTTGGTCATCATGAGTATCATATCTGCGACCTTTCAATCTTTTGCGATCATCGATGTCATGACGAAAGGTGGTCCTGGCATTTACACAACGAACTTGGTTTACAAACTCTTCTTGGATGGATTCAGATTCCAGAAGATTGGCTTGGCTTCAGCACAGAATGTGATCCTTTTCATCGTGATGATGGTCATAACCATCATCTACTTCTCTTATGGTCAAAGACGCGTGCATTACCAATGAGGGTGATCATATGAGAAAATCGACAAAACGGATCATCAAGACGATCGTTTTCGAAATACTCTTGATAACGTCGAGTCTGTTGATGTTTGCGCCCATTCTCTTGGCCATCATCATGAGCATTCAACCGCCTGAATTCGTTTTCTCATACCCACCTAGGTTTTTACCTAGAGGCTTATTTCTGCAGAACTATTTGGAAGCCTTCAAGATAGTGCCCTTTGCGAGGATGATATTCAACAGTGCTTTGATATCGATTTTCATAACCCTCGGCAAACTGGTGACGGGGAGTCTTTCGGGTTATGCCTACGCAAATTTTGTTTTCAGAGGATCAAAAATCAGTTTCTACGTGTTGTTCGCTACTTTATTCATCCCTGCGGAAATCGTTCTCATAGTCCCGTTGTTTAGAATCGTATCCAGATTCGGTTGGACCAACACCTACTGGGCCATGACCGTGCCTTTCTTGGCGAGTGCAACCAACACCTTCTTGATGCAACAGCACTTCAAAACGATTCCAAAAGATTTCGAGGACGCGGCAAAGATAGACGGTGCAACGCCTATGCAATATTTCACGAAGATCTTGTTGCCTTTGTCAAGACCCATCATTGCAGGTGCCGCAATAATAAACTTCACCTACGCGTGGAACATGTACCTCTGGCCGATGATCGTTGCGATGGAAGATAGGATGAAAACAGTTCAAGTGGCGATAAACATGATCATGAACGCGGAATCTTCGAACAACTGGGGCATCATCATGGCTGCAACGGTGGTTGCACTCCTTCCAACTTTGATTCTCTTCTTCGCATTACAAGATCTTTTTGTGAAATCACTCGTCGGAAGTGGCGTGAAGGGCTGACTGTAGTAGAAAAGGACCCTTTCGGAGCCCACAAGAAGTGTATCGCTTCGTGTCAACTTTTCACCGCATCGCATGGTAAGATATTTTTGATGAAACCTTTCATTTTGGGAGAGTTTTAAATATGATCCAGCATTTATTGAGGCACGTTCTTTTGATCTCATCTTGGCTGATCGGCTGGATGTTGTTTTCGAGAATGAGATTTTTGCATAAGAAAATCCCCAGTCGATGGCCGTTGGTTTCTGTGATCGTGCCTGCGAGAAACGAGGAGTTGAACATCGGCAAGATTCTGAGCGCTTTGAAAAAGCAAACCTATGAAAATCTCGAGATCATCGTTGTCAACGACAACTCGACGGACAACACCAAGAAAATCGTTCAGAGTTTCGATGATGTAGAGCTCGTTGATCTTTCCAGCGAACCTCCAGACGGATGGGCGGGCAAGAGCTGGGCTTGCTGGAACGGCTATCTCAACAGCTCGGGCGAGATCCTGATCTTCATGGACGCGGACGTCGAACCACAACCAGAAGCCGTTGAGACTCTCGTGGCGCTTCAACTCGAACACAACGGTTTGGTTTCGGTCTGGCCTTATCAAAGGTTTGAACGATGTTATGAGCATTTGTCTTTGCCGTTCAATATGATCGTGATAGGATCGATGGGTAGTTTCTCCGTCTTTCAAGACCAACCGATGGGTGCGTACGGACCCGTAATCGTCGTGAGCAGGAGAGATTACGAGGCGACGCAAGGACACGCAGCTTTCAAGGACGGCGTTCTGGATGACATAAAGCTTGGAAGGTTGTTCTTGCAGAGAGGTTATCGTGTGGAGAATTACCTCGGTGGTTCGTTGATAAAGTTTCGCATGTACCCACAGGGTTTCGGGCAACTGTTCCAAGGTTTTTCGAAGAACATGGCGCTCGGTGCTTCATCACTTGGTCCGATGTTCTTCTTGGTTTTCATCTGGATGGTTGGATTGTACTCAGGAATGGGTAACCTCTTTTCTTTTATGTACAGTCCGTACTATTTCCTCTTTGCCATACAAATCTACGTGGTATCAAAAAAGACTGGTGATTACACAATCGCGGACGCGCTCCTTTATTTCGTACACTATCTGTTTTTCTTTTTGGTTTTCTTCGTGTCGCTCTACAAAGTGATCTTTCTGAAGAGGGTCGAATGGAAGGGGAGGAAGATTCGTGTTTGAAATCTTCGTGATAGCGCTCCAGTTCTTGTCTGGTTCCATCATGTACTCGTACATCTTCGCGAAGATCAACAACGTGGATCTGAGAAAGGTCAGAGACGGAAATCCAGGTTCATCGAACCTGTGGCGCGCGAAGGGGTTCAAATGGGGTGTGCTTGCTCTTGGGTTAGACTATTTCAAAGGTACCTTTCCACTGTTTTTGTTCTTCGCGAGCGGTTCATTGACGAACAAGTACATGATCTCACTTGCGGCGTTGGCAGGTGTTGCGGGTCATGCGTTCTCACCCATGCTGAAATTCAAAGGTGGAAAAGCCGTGGCAACGACCTTCGGAGCTTGGTCCGTGCTGACAAAATGGGAAGCACCCGTTATACTCGGTGGAGTGTTCAGTTTCTTCAGTCTGCTGAAGAGAAAAACGACAGTTGAAGAAGATGCCTTCAGAGTGCTTTTGGGATTGATCGTTCTATCGATCTACGTGTTGTACAAGGCGTTGAACCGAGAAACACACCTTCTTGTGTTCTACCTCGGTAACTTCACTATCCTTGCAATAAAGCATTGGAAAGATTGGAAGAAATTCTTCTCAAGATCAAAGTGAAAGAAAGGCGGCCGAACGGCCGCCTTCAAGTTTCTATTCACTCCGCTTCGGCTTCTGTGAGTTTCTTCTTCATCCAGTCCTTTCCTTCGAGCAGTCTTGTGACCATCATAGCTGCGACGGTATCTCCAGTGGCGTTGACCATCGTTGCGGGAGGATCGACGAGATAGCCTATCATCGCGATGATCGGGAAAGCTTCGGGCGGAAAACCGTACAGACTGACGATCAACATCTCTCCGATGAGCCCTCCGCCGGGAACTCCAGACATCACAACTCCACTCAGCACAGCAACGAAGAAGGCTGTCACAAAGGTTCCTATCCCACTGAAAGGCATACCGAAGATGCCGAACAAGAAGGAGATCTTCAGTATCGCGCTGATGCAAGAACCATCCATGTGCATCGTGGCTCCGACGGGAAGCACGATTTCTCTCACATCTTTCGGTATTCCAAGCCTCTTCGCAGCCTTCAAGTTCACAGGCAATGTGGCCAAGCTGCTCTGGGTCGCGAGGGCTGTGATCGCAGGTTCGAAGATGACTTTGAAGAACTTCTTCGTTCCCTCTTTCCCAGCGGCGAAGTACGAATAAACGGCGAACGCGACGAAGAAGTAAGCGATGGAGAGCGGATAATAGACGAGCATGGCCCTTCCGTAGGCACCCAGAAGTTGAGGTCCAAAATCACCCACGAGCGCCGCGAAGTATGCGCCCAAACCTATGGGTGCGTAGTACATGATGATCGAAACCATCTTGATCATCGCTTCGGATAGAATGTTCAAGAGTTTCACCACTGGTTCTGCCTTTTCTTTCAACAAGCTTATGCTCAGACCCAGCAGAATTGAGAACACGATCAGAGGCATCATGCTCCTTCTCGAGAGCAAAGCTTGAAAGTCGTTCACGGTGAACGCTTTGACGATCTGATCGGCCGTCTTAAGTGGTTGAATCTGTTCAGCCTGAGGCAGTTCCAACTTCACACCCTTGGCGGGAGGATAAATGACCACAACGATGGTCGTGATAGCGGCGGCGATCAGTCCAGTTATGATGAACACGGCGAGCATGGTACCAAGGATCTTGCCCAACCTCCTCAGGTTCGCCATACTGGCCACCGCACTCGTGACGGTGATCAAAACCAAGGGCACGACGATGGTGAACATGAGATTCAAGAAGATGTCACCGAGTGGTTGCAGCACGGTTGCCTTCTTACCGAGGATCAAACCAAGAACGCTACCGATGATGATGGAGAGAAGCAGGATCACGGGAAACCTGTAGGACCTCCAGACGCTCTGCTTGCTCAATTCAGCCATCCCTCAACCCTCCCAGCGAAGTTTTTGAAAAACTTTCACGAGCCTCTTCAGGCTCGCATTGGTTCAAATTATAGCACCTTGATTGACAGAAGCAGTTCAGTCTTTTTTCGCTGCGAACAGCTCGGCACCCGAAAGGAAATAGTTGGTGAGCGTGAAGAAAAGGATGAACATGGGTATGCTGGCGATCACGGCAGCGGCCATCATCGCTCCTTCGTTGGTGTACTTTTCCGTTGCGAACTGAATGATATAGAGTGGAATGGTGCGTTTCTGGGGGCTTTGAACGATCAAGAGGGGCCATATGAGGTTGTCCCATTGCGATCTGAAGGTCAGCACGGCGAGCGTGGCCAAGGCTGGCGTACTGTTTGGAAGGATTATTCTCAAATATATTCCAAATTCACTCGCACCATCTATCCTTGCCGCATCGATGAGTTCGTCTGGGAAAGTGATGAGAAACTGTCTCATCATGAACACACCGAACGCGTTCATGATGAGTGGTACGATCAAGCCTGCGTACGTGTCCTGCATCTTCAGGTTCATGACGATCAAGTACAACGGTATCATGATCGCTTCGAAGGGTATCATCATCGTGGCGAGTATGAGCAACAGAACGATGGTCCTACCTTTGAACTTGTACTTGGCGAGTCCAAAGCCTGTGAGGGAACACAGAAAGACCGTTCCTATCGTCGTCAGAGTGGCAACGATGAACGAGTTCCAGATGCACCTTGGATAAAGAAACTTACCATCGTTTCCTCTTATAGCCTGCCAATAGTTTTGCCAACGAAACTCTCCGCTGAACCAAGGATAAGGAATCTTTGTGATGTTCTTCGACGACATGATCGATGCGGTGAACATGAAGGCGATGGGCGTGAGAATGAAGATGGCAAAGATTATGAGGAAGAACCACGCCGCGCTCGAAGTAAGGAATCTTTTCACCATCCTCACCTCAGTACGAGACCTCTTCACTTTTAGAGATCTTCATCTGCAGATAGCTGAGAGACATGATTATCAACAACAACAAAACGCTCATCGCACTGGCTCTGTCTATCCGATGATCCCTTATCGCCGTGTTGTAGATGCTCAGGGCGACCACATCTATGGGTTTCAAAGGTGCACCTCCTTGAACGAAAAGATACTGCGTGCTGAAAGTTCTGAGGCACTGTATCGTCGTCATGACACAAACCAAGAGCGTGGTGGGCTTTATCAAGGGCAGTGTGATGTACCAAAAATCTTGCCACTTGGTCGCTCCATCGATCGTCGCAGCCTCATGAACAGATCTCGGCACGCTCGCCATCCCAGCGACGAAGATGATCGTGAAATAACCCACGTATTTCCAGAAATAAACGATGATCGTTGCCAACCTGAGCATGTTCTCGTTCGCCAGCCAGCGGTAATCCACACCTTTAGTGTTCAACAAGAAGTTGAGAAACTGGTTGGCTAATCCTCTGGGATCGAACATCAAAAGCCATATAGATGCTGCCACGACCGACGAAAGCACCGCCGGTGAGTAGTAAACCATCTGCAAAAATCTCTGCAATCTTTTTCGACTAACAATAAGCGCAGCGAAGGCCAAACTGAGCACGACCATGGGCACGAAAGTACCCGCAGCGAATATGAAAGTCGCCTTGAGAGAGTTCCAGAACGATTCAGACGTGAAGAGATAAACGTAGTTGGACAGACCCACGAAACGCGGTGGCTTCAAAGACAAAAGATCTTTCCTGTGAAAGCTCATCCATATTGCATACAGAATGGGATAAAGATTGAAAATTGCGAAGAAGATGATCGCTGGAACGGTGAAGATGAAACCCCAAAGGGCTTTCTTTCTCTCGACACCTCTCACATTGCACACCTCACTCAAGAGCCACAAGAAGAAGGGTGAGAGCGCCCACCCTTCGTATCATTCCTCCTTGAGCAAGTCGTTGGCTTTCTTCTTCAGAGTCTTCAAAGCGTCTTCAACTGTGGTGTTCGTGAGCATCACTGATTCCACAGCTTCTTTGATCAACTGCTCGAGCTGGGGACCCTTCGGATGTAACGGAACTATGTGTGACTTCGCCATGTCTTCGAGGAACACTTTAGAGTACGGATAGTTCTTGAAGGTATCTGATTCGACGAAGTCCTTCTTTGGTTGTATCAAACCGACCTCGATCAAGTACTCTTCTGGATGGCTCAACATGTACGCGATGAACTTCCAGGCCCATTCTTGTTTTTCTTTGGAGCTTTCCGCGTTCACCATGTAGTAGTGACCGTAATAGTTGCACCTGACGTCCTTGACGGCGTTCTCGAAGACTGGGAACGGAACGACCATCCATTCTTTGCTCTCGTAGAACTGTGGATTTTCCGCCTTGATCCTGAGTATCTGGTACAGTCCAGACAGACACATGGTCACCGTGTTGTTGTCTTTGTTGAAGTCCTTTCTCGCAGGGGTGTAGGTGGGTGAACCGAGGTTCTTCCCGTTCGGTCCCCACTCTTTGAAGAACCTCAGCACCTTGAGCCACGCTTCGTCGTTGATGATCGCAGTCTTCCCGTCTTCACTGAGCAACGCGCCACCAAGTTGTTCAACCATGGGCAACATGAAGGTCAGATAGTAAGGATATCTGAAATCGAAGCCCCTTCTCTTGAGGATCTGACCTTCCCTTATGACCAACTTTTCACTGACTCGCACCATGTCTTCCCACGTCTTTGGATAGTCCTTCTCAGGATCCAGGCCGACCTCTCTGAAGTACTTCTTGTTGATGAACACGCACCAGTTGGTGAGCTCCAGCGGTAGGCCGTAGATCTTACCTTTGTACGTTACGGCGTCCAAAGTTCCCTCGACGTACATCTGTCTGAGCTCGTCGTAATTCTTCAATCCCAACGCACTCAGGCTCACGGGTGCGACGCGCTCGTTCACTATGTACGGGTATGCGTCTTGAATTTCCATGTTGAAAATGTCGGGCCCTTTGCGTGCGGCGAAGGCTGTGAGAACGACTTCCCTGATCTTCGCCGAAGGATAAGTCACTCGTGTGATCTTGACGTTCGGATACATCTTTTGAAACTCTTGAATGTAGCGTTCCTCCAGAGGCGTTCTGTTGGGATCTTCGTGCGTCGAACTCACAATACCACTTTCTTGGTTTTCTGAAGCAACAGTTATACAACTTTCCATGTCAAATTTATTCTTTGAGCGGACATCTTTTAAAGTTCAAAGTTCTGATTCTCTGAGACAAAAATTCGATGGCCCTTGAACGCGTTCTTGAAACCTTTACCTTCACGACACAGAAAGTTGTTGACAGTCCTGCATGGGTGAGATAAAATCATTGAAAACAATTTGAGTGGGTGAAGATATTGATGCGAGGCTGGAGAGAAACTGAATTCAAAGATTTCAACGCAACGCTCAATATTCGTAGACGTGCTGGGTGCCGCCGGGTGCAGGTGGTAGGCACTTAGCACGCCGTTTTTTCACAGCACCTGGGCGGCCATATCGAAAAAGATATGGCCGCCTTTTTTTACAAGAACAAAACTGGGAGGTGTGAAGGATGGAAGGCAAGAAAGTGGTGCTGGCGTACAGTGGAGGACTGGACACATCGGTCATACTCAAATGGTTGTGCGAGAAGGGTTTCGAAGTGATCGCCTTCGTGGCGGATGTCGGACAGAAGGATGATCTGCAGTTCATCAAGGAAAAAGCCTTGAAAACCGGTGCGTCGAAGGTTTACGTCGAAGATCTACGCAGAGAGTTCGTCACAGATTTCATCTTCGTCGCCCTCATGGCCAACGCGATCTACGAAGGCAGATACCTGCTCGGCACATCCCTGGCAAGGCCCCTCATAGCCAAAAAACAAGTCGAAATCGCGCAGAAAGAGAACGCCCAGTACGTGGCGCACGGCGCGACGGGGAAAGGCAACGACCAAGTCAGGTTCGAACTCACTTACGCGGCGCTCGCCCCACATTTGAAGGTGATCTCACCCTGGAAGGATCCAGAGTTCCTGCAGAACTTCAAAGGAAGAACGGATCTCATCAACTATGCGAAGAGCAAGGGTATACCGATCAAGGCGAGCGTTGAAAAACCCTACAGCGAGGATGAAAACCTCATGCACATCTCGCACGAAGCTGGCAAACTCGAAGATCCACTCTACACAGCAGATGAATCCGTCTTCAGCAGGACCGTTTCACCCAAAGATGCTCCCGACGAAGAAACGCTGCTGCAGATCCATTTCAAAGACGGTATTCCAACGAAGGTCGTGAACCTGAAGGATGGAACGGTCAAGGAAGATCCCCTGGAACTGTTCGAGTACCTCAACGAGATCGGTTCGAAGAACGGTGTCGGAAGAGTTGACATGGTGGAGAACAGGTTCATAGGCATAAAGTCGCGAGGGATCTACGAAACACCCGGCGCGACGATCCTTTGGATCGCCCACAGGGATCTGGAAGGGATCGCGATGGACAAGGAAGTCATGCACCTCAGAGACATGCTGTCTGTGAAATTCTCAGAACTCATCTACAACGGTTTTTGGTACTCTCCCGAGATGGACTTTCTCTTAGCCGCATTCAAGAAGTCTCAAGAGGCGATCGATGGCTACGTGATCGTTTCTATCTACAAAGGCAACGTGATGCCCGTGGCGAGATTCTCACCTACGTCTCTCTACGATCAAGCGCTCTCGAGTATGGATGTAGAAGGTGGTTTCAACGCATTAGATTCGAAAGGTTTCATAAACATCCACTCCATCAGGTTGAAGGCGCACAACTTGGTTTTGAAACAGAAAGATCCTTTCGCGTGGAGGAAGGGACTGACGCATGCCTAAGTTGTGGGAGAAAGGCTACACGCTCGATCCACTCATCGAACACTTCACCGTGGGTAAAGACTACCTCACGGACATGAAACTGATCAAGTACGACGTTATCGCCTCCATCGCACACGCAGAGATGCTCGCGAAGGTTGGCTATCTCTCCAACGAAGAGCTTGAGAAACTGAAAGTTGCCCTCGAGAAACTCTCAAAGTTGATCGACTCGAATCAGTTCTCCATCTCGCCAGACGAGGAAGATTGCCACACGGCGATCGAGAACTTCTTGGTTCGAGAGGTTGGAGAGATCGGCAAGAAGATCCACATGGCCCGCTCGAGGAACGATCAAGTCTTGACGGCGCTCCGATTGCTCTACAAAGACGAGCTGAAAAGGATTGAGAAACTGATCCAAGAACTGAAAAAGCAACTTCTGCAGTTCTCAAAGAGGTTCGGTCGAATAAAGTTCGTAGGTTTCACGCACACGAGAAAGGCGATGCCGACGAACTTCAGAACTTGGTCCATGGCTCTGTACGACGCGTTGGATGACGATCTGAAAATTTTGAGACTCGTCTTCGAACTGATCGATCGTTCACCACTGGGCACGGGTGCCGGTTACGGTGTACCAGCGAAGATAGACAGACGCTTCACAGCCGAAAGGCTTGGTTTCAAGAAAGTTCAGAAGAACCCCATCCATGCCCAGCTTAGTCGAGGAAAATACGAACTTTTCCTTCTTCATTCTTTGAGCCAGATCAGTTTCGATCTGAACAGGTTCGCAAGCGATATCATCTTCTTCTCCCTAGCGGAAATTGGCTATCTGTCCTTGCCCAGGGAGCTGTGCACGGGTAGCTCGATCATGCCCCAGAAGCTCAACCCAGATCCTTTGGAGCTGGTGAGGGCGTACCACAACAGGATCGTCGCCAAACAGATGGAGTGCGCTATGATCACGAGCAACCTCATCACGGGATATCACAGAGACTTTCAACTACTGAAAGAGACTGTTCTGGAAGCCTTCGAGATCGTCGAACAACTTTTGCTCGTGATGAAACTGATCTTCGAGAAGTTGGAAGTGAACGAGGAAAAATGTCGAGCGAGCTTGACCAAAGAAGTCTTGGCAACTGCGAAAGTGTACGAATTGGTCGAGCGAGGAATACCTTTCAGGGACGCCTACAGGATCGTTGCGGAAGAACTTGGGGGTGAATGAATGAAGATCAAGGTGGGAATCGTTGGCGTCACAGGTTACACGGGCTTGGAGCTCCTCAGGATCTTGAGCAACCATCCTCACGTCGAAGTAACGTATCTGTCTTCGAAGAGCTTTGCGGGCAAGAAATTGAACGAAGTTTATCCTTTCGAGCTGCACGAAACCGTCTTGGAAGACATCGAAGTCGAAAGAATCGAATCTTGTGACGTTTTGTTCACGGCTTTGCCGGCGGGTGTCAGCTACGAACTGGTCAAGGATTTGAAAAACACGAAAGTCATAGACTTGGGGGCAGACTTCAGGTTCGACGATCCTTCACTCTATGAAGAACATTACGGCAAGAAGCTTTCAAACTACCAAGCATGCGAAAGAGCGTATGGCCTGACCGAGTTGAACAGAGAGAAGATCAAGAACGCAAAGTTCGTTGGAAATCCTGGTTGTTACCCCACGGCGGTTCTCCTCGCCTTGGCACCCCTAGCCAAGAACGATGCCCTTGGAACGAGCGAGATCTTCGTCGACGCGAAGTCTGGTGTTTCTGGCGCGGGAAGAAAGCAAGATGAAAGCTACTCTTTCTGCGAGTTGAACGAAAACCTCAAACCTTACAACCTCGTCGATCACAGACACGTGCCTGAGATGGAGGAGAAACTCGAAATGCTCTTCAAAAGGAAAATCAACGTCGTCTTCGCCCCACACCTCATACCCATGAATCGAGGCATTCTGTGCACGGTCTATCTCAAAACATCCCTATCGATCGAAGAGGCGCACGAACTGTACTGTGAATTCTACAGAGACGAGTTCTTTGTCCATGTTCTTCCACCTGGAACATATCCTGCCACCAAATGGTGTCTCGGCACGAACCACGTGTTCATATCTCTCACGAAAGATGAGAGGACCGGCACCTTGATCGTGGTATCGGCGCTCGACAATCTGATGAAAGGTGCTTCCGGACAGGCTGTTCAGAACATGAACGTGATGTTCTGCTTTGAAGAACAAACGGCTCTGAAGTTCAAAGCCGTTCATCCGTGAGGAGGTGAACGAATGGAGGTGCCTAAAGGTTTCTTGTTCTCTGGACTGAACTGTGGAATCAAAAGATACAGAAAAGATCTTGCAATAGCTTGTTCAACCTCTGACTGTGTCGCGGCGGGTGTCTTCACGACGAACGTGGCGAAGGCGGCGCCCATCTTGTACAACATGAAGCTCCTCGAAGAGAATTCCACGAAGATTCGAGCCGTGGTCGTGAACAGCAAGATCGCCAACAGTTGCACTGGTCAACAGGGCTTAGAGAATGCGTACCGCACGGCACAAAAGGCCGCACAGGTCCTACATGTAGATCCAAGCTCGATCCTGCTTGCCTCGACCGGTATCATAGGCTTGCAACTGCCCATGGACAAGATCGAAGCGGGTATCGAAGCAGCATCAAGGTGCTTGAACGAAGACCCCACACCCTTCGCCGAAGCGATCACCACGACCGACACGTTCATCAAGATGACTTCGAGGAGAATCGAGATCGATGGAAAGAGAGTGCACATCCTCGGTATCGCCAAAGGTTCAGGAATGATACACCCGAACATGGCAACGGTGCTGAGTTTCCTATTCACCGATGCCAACATTTCACCGAGCGCGTTGAAGAAGGCTCTCAAAGATTCCGTCGAAAAGAGCTACAACATGATCGACGTGGATGGCGACACGAGCACGAACGACATGGTCCTGGCTCTTGCGAACGGTCAGGCTGAGAACGAAAGAATTGAGGAAGGCAGTCCTGAGTTTTCGAAATTCTTCGAAAGTTTCCACGAGATCAACGTCGAACTTGCAAAGATGATCGTCAAAGACGGCGAGGGAGCGACCAAGTTGATCGAAGTCAGAGTCATCCACGCGCCAGACGAGCTCTCCGCAAGAAGGATCGCAAGGTCCATTGTTTCATCCAACTTGGTCAAGACGGCCATCCACGCGCAAGATCCAAACTGGGGCAGGATCGTCGCGGCCGCAGGTTGCTCGGGGGTGAACTTCGATCTTTCTCGAATGGATCTGTACATCGGCAATGGGAAGAACACGATCACGGTTCTGAAGTGTGGTGATCCGTGCGAGCTCAACGAAGAGGAAGCCAGCTCTGTTCTTTCGGCGAGCGAAATCGTTCTGACGGTGGACTTGAACGAAGGCATTCACAGCGCGACGGCGTGGGGTTGTGATCTGAGCGAAGAGTACATCAAGAAGAACGGGAGGTACAAAGCATGGGCCAAGACGTTGTGAACAGCTTGTTCGAAGTGCTCCCGTATCTCAAACAGCTTCATGGGAAAACGGTGCTCGTCAAGATTGGTGGCAACGTGCTCAGCAATGAATTCTCGAAAGACTTCTTTGCCAAGAGTATCGCTTTCCTTCACTTTGTAGGAATTAAAACGTTGATCGTGCATGGTGGAGGTCCCGAGATCACAACTTTGATGGAAAAGCTTGGGATGAAACCTACCTTCAAAAATGGTTACAGGGTGACGGACGAGCAGACCATGGAAGTTGTGGAAATGGTGCTAAACAAGATCAACAAAGATCTTGCCACGGTTCTGAATCTCCATGGGCTCAAGGCCATTGGTATCTGTGGTAAAGACGTCAACTTTCTGATCGCGGAGAAAGATATGCAGTACGGCGACATAGGTTACGTGGGGAAGGTGAAGAGAATCAATGAAGATTTGGTGAAGTGGCTCTTCGAGGCTGGCTACGTTCCTGTGATCGCACCGATCGGCGTTGGAGAGGATGGTACGACGTACAATCTGAACGCCGACGTTGCCGCTGCTCAGATCGCTATAGCTCTGAAGGTTGAAATGATCATCTTCATGACTGACGTCGACGGTGTCATGAAGGGCGGACAACTCGTTTCACAACTCGATGTTGGGGAGGCTCTGAAACTCATCCAGGAAGGTGTCGTGAAGGCAGGCATGGTACCCAAACTGAGCTGTGCTGTGGAAGCTGTGAAAAACAATGTCAAGAGCGCGCGCATAATCAATGGCAATGATCCCACTGCTCTTCTCACAACACTCTTTGCATCACGACCGTTCGGTACGATTGTAACCAATCACTGAGGGAGGTGAATCGTTTGATCAACGCTAAAGAACACTTGATGAACACCTACCACAGGTTCGATGTCGTGTTCGATCGTGGCAAAGGTGCGTTCATTTGGGACAAAGATGGAAAGATGTATCTGGATTTTGGCTCGGGCGTTGCGGTGAATGCGCTCGGGCACTGCCATCCAGAGTTGGTCAAGACGATCAAGAAGCAGGCTGAAAAACTGATACACTGTTCAAACCTTTACTGGACAGAACCTCAAATTGAACTTGCCGAGCTGCTGTCGAAGAACTCCTTGAACGGTAGGGTCTTCTTCGTGAACAGTGGCGCAGAAGCGATCGAGACAGCGATAAAGATCGCGAGGAAGTATGGAAAAACCAAGCATGAAAACAAGTACAAGATACTCTCCGCGATGAACTCCTTCCACGGTAGAACCATGGGGGCACTCTCTGCAACTTGGCAGACGAAGTATCAAGAAAGGTTCAAACCACTTGTCGAAGGCTTCGATCACTTCGAATTGAACGATGTGAAATCACTCGAAGCCAAGTTCTCCAAAGATGTGTGCGGAGTCATTCTGGAACCCGTACAGGGTGAGAGCGGAATCTTCTTAGCGAGCGAAGAATTCCTCAAGACGGTGAGAAAGCTGTGCGACGAGTACGATGCTCTGCTCATCTTCGACGAGGTCCAATGTGGCATGGGCAGAACGGGAAAACTCTTCGCTTACCAACACTTCGACATTGAACCGGACGTGCTCGCCGTCGCGAAGGGTTTGGGTGGAGGATTTCCCATAGGTGCGGTGATCGTGAACCAAAGGGCCGATGTTTTCGAACCGGGTGATCATGGATCCACCTTCGGTGGTAATCCTCTCGCGTGCAGCGCCGGTGTGACGGTGATGAAGCAGTTGCTGAAGGATGGGTTCTTAGAGAGAGTAACTCGAATCGGAGAACAGCTTGGAAAACTCCTCTCTGAACTGTGGAAGGAGTTTCCAGACAAGATCGAACAGGTGAGGGGTATAGGCCTGATGTGGGGCGTTCAGTTGGTCAAAGAGATCCCAGCGAACGAATTCGCGAAGGAATGTTTGAACCAAGGTCTCTTGGTCGTACCAGCGGGGAACAACACCGTTAGGCTCTTACCACCGTTGATCGTTCGGAAGAAGCATATAATGCAGGCCATCGACATCTTGAAGCAAGTCTTGATGAAGGTCGGGAAGAAAGCATGAAAAAGGCGTTGCTGGTTTTAGAAGACGGTACGTTCTTTTTCGGTGAGAACCTCGCGGCGGAAGGCGAAGTCTACGGTGAGTTGGTCTTCAACACGGCCATGATGGGATACCAAGAAGTGCTCACTGATCCTTCCTATACCAATCAAATAGTCGTGATGACGTATCCAGAAGTGGGTATATACGGTGTCAACGAGGAGGATATCGAATCGGATCGTGTGAGAGTGAAGGGTTTCGTCGTATTCAGGATGGTGGAGAAAGCTTACAATCACAGGGCCACGAAGACGTTGATCGAATATTTGAAAGAAAGCGGTACGATGGCCATCCAAGGCGTGGACACAAGGTCTCTAACGAGGAAGATCAGGTCCCAAGGCACGATGAAGGGTGCCATATCGACGGTCGATCTGGATCCAAAGTCTTTGCTTGAAAAGGTCAGACAGAACGAACCCGTGCTCGGTGTGGATCTGGTGAAAGAGGTTTCCAGCAAAGAGATCTTTCTCGACGATTCTTCAGGCCCCCGCGTGGCCGTGATCGATTGTGGGGCGAAATTCAACATCTTGAGGGAACTGAAAAAAAGAGGCTTTTCCGTGCTGAGAGTTCCTTACACGATCGAGTTTGAAGAACTGAAGAGGTTCGACGTTCAAGGCGTGCTGATCTCCAACGGACCTGGAGATCCATCCGTGTTGGTCAAGACCATCGATTTGGTGAGACAGATCTTGCTGCACTGTTTGCCCGTGGCCGGCATATGCTTGGGACATCAACTGCTCGCACTCGCCATCGGTGGAAAAACTTACAAGATGAAGTTTGGTCACAGGGGTGTGAACCATCCAGTGAAAGATCTTGAGAGGAACAAAGTCTTGATCACGACGCACAACCATGGTTTTGCAGTTCAGCCATCGAGCTTGAGAATAAGTGGCATGGAGGATGACGTTTTTCACTACGAGAAGTTCTCGAATACCGATGAACTGATGGGTGAAAGTCCAGCAGGATTTGGAAAGGTGAAGATCACACACGTTTCGTTGAACGACGGCACTATCGAGGGAATGAAGCTTTTGGACTATCCTGCATTCTCGGTGCAGTTCCATCCGGAAGCCTGCCCCGGTCCGCACGATGCGAACTTCTTCTTCGACGACTTCGCGAAGTTGATCAAAGGAAGGTGAGAACGTGCCGAAGAGACAAGACTTGAACAAAATTCTCCTCATCGGCTCTGGTCCAATAACGATCGGTCAAGCGGCCGAGTTCGATTACTCAGGCACACAAGCACTCAAGGCGTTGAAATCGCTCGGTTATCACGTGATCGTTGTGAACTCGAATTCCGCGACGATAATGACAGATCCACAGTTCTCCGACGCCGTTTACATAGAGCCTCTCGAAGCGACGTACTTAGAAAGAATAATTGCACGTGAAAGACCAGACGCGATATTGTGTACAATGGGTGGTCAGACTGCTCTGAACTTGGCTGTGGAACTTTACAAAAAGGGTATTCTTGAAAAGTACAACGTGCAACTCATCGGAGCGAACGTGGAGACAATAGAAAAAGCCGAAGATCGTGAACTCTTCAAAGAAGCGATGCATGAAGCTGGCTTGGCGGTTTTAAAGAGTCAGACTGTCTTTAGAATCGCTGACGCACTAGAAGTTGCGCGTGAACTGGGTTATCCTGTCGTTGTCAGGCCCAGTTTCACGCTCGGTGGAAGTGGCGGAGGAATAGCGTACAACGAGGATGAACTTATCTCGATCGTTTCGAGGGGCTTGATCGAAAGCCCAGCCAAGACGGTGCTCATCGAAGAATCGGTCATAGGATGGAAAGAGTACGAACTCGAGGTGATGAGGGACTGCGCGGGAAACTTCATAGTCGTCTGTTCGATAGAGAACTTCGATCCGATGGGGATTCACACGGGTGATTCGATCACCGTCGCCCCCGCTCAGACTCTCACCGACATGGAATATCAAGCGATGAGGGATGCCGCACTGAGAGCCATGGCCGCCATCAAGATGGAGACTGGTGGCTGCAACATTCAGTTCGCCGTCAACCCACAGGATGGCAGGATGGTGGTGATCGAGATAAATCCCAGGGTCTCAAGATCATCAGCGCTCGCTTCGAAGGCCACAGGTTATCCCATCGCGAAGGTTGCGGCGATGTTGGCGGTCGGTTTGAGGCTCGACGAGATAGCGAACTCGATCACTCAGAAAACTTCTGCCGCGTTCGAACCATCGATCGACTACGTGGTGGTCAAGATGCCAAGGTTCCAGTTGGAGAAATTCCCTGGCTGTGACCCAAGGCTCGGCACACAGATGAAATCAGTCGGCGAAGCGATGGCGATAGGTAGAACCTTCAAAGAAGCCCTCGGAAAGGCTCTAAGGTCGCTCGAACTGGACAAGACACCCAAGCTCGATCTGAACCACATCAGAGAGTACCTCGCCAATCCCACCCCTGAAAGGATTTCGTACATTTTCGCCGCTTTCAGGCAAGGTCTTTCCGTTGAAGAAGTTCACAGACTCACCAGAATAGACAAATGGTTCTTAGAAGAGATCAAAACGGTTATGGACTTCGAGAAGGAGATCAAGGAGAGAGGGCTCAACGATCCGAACATCTTGAGGAAAGCGAAAGAGTGGGGATTTTCGGACAGAGAACTTTCGGAAATGTTGCAAATCTCTGAGAAAGATGTGCGAAGGATCAGAAAGTCTTTCGGCATAAAACCCATCTTCAAGATGGTCGACACCTGCGCGGCGGAGTTCGAGGCGGCCACACCGTACTTCTATTCGACTTACAACGGTGTCGAGAACGAGGCGATCCCATCGAACAAAAAGAAGATCGTGGTGTTGGGTTCAGGTCCCAACAGAATTGGTCAGGGAATAGAGTTCGACTATGCCAACGTCCACGCCGTTTGGGCGTTTCAAGAGGAAGGTTATGAAGTCATCATGATCAATTCCAACCCTGAGACTGTCTCCACAGACTACGACACCTCCGACAGACTCTACTTCGAGCCTCTCACGGTCGAAGACGTCCTCGAGATCATCGAGAACGAAAAACCTGAAGGCGTCGTCGTCTCTTTTGGAGGACAGACACCTTTGAAATTGGCAAAAGAGCTCGCAGAGGCGGGTGTGAAGATACTGGGGTCGGATTTCGAACAGATCGATATGGCAGAAGACAGGGCTCGGTTCGCAACGTTCTTGAAAAAGTTGAAATTGAAAATCCCAGACTTCAAGATCGTCACAAGCGTCGAGGAAGCTCTCAGAGTCGTTGACGAACTCGGATTTCCTGTTCTTGTGAGACCGAGCTACGTGCTGGGTGGTAGGGCGATGGCCGTGGTCGAATCGAAGAAAGACTTGGTCGAGTACGTTTCGCAGGCTGCACTGGTTTCGCAGGGACATCCACTCGTTCTGGACAAGTTCTTGGAAGACGCCATCGAATTGGACGTTGATCTGGTCTGCGACGGTGAAAGCGTCTGGATCGCCGGTTTGATGGAACAGATCGAAGAGGCTGGTATACATTCGGGAGATTCCGCATGCGTTCTACCGCCGGTGAGTCTTTCGGACAATCTGATCGATCGCATCGAAGATGTCGTTTTCAAACTGGTGAAGGGCATGAAGATCGTCGGACCAGCAAACGTTCAGCTTGCCATAAAGGACGAAGAGATCTACGTCATCGAGTTGAACCCGAGAGTTTCGAGAACTTTTCCCTTCGTGAGCAAGGCGATAGGAATAGCTGTAGCGGAGATCGCTGCGAAGGTGCTGATCGGCAAGAAACTGATCGATCTTCTAAAACCCTATTTCCCCTACAAGACGAGGAAGGTTTTTTCCAAAGATTTATCCGATTTTCGAGGCGGATTGATACCGACCCCTTGGCCCCCGTACTATTCGGTCAAGGAAGTGGTGATACCGTTCCACAAATTTTTGAACGTCGACACGTTGCTTGGACCAGAGATGCGTTCCACGGGTGAGGTCATGGGTATCGGTGAGACGTTTGCCGAGGCATTTGGCAAGGCACAACTGGCCGCGGATAACTATTTCCCAACTAAAGGTGTGCTCGTCAGCGTCAGAGACAGAGACAAACGAGAGATCGTCCCGTTGGTCTCTTACCTGTACGATTTAGGGTTCGAAATCTACGCCACGAACGGTACTGCGAAATCTCTCAGGGCTGCGGGTATTCCAGCGATCGCCGTGCCCAAAGTAGGTGAGGGTAGGCCAGACGTCGTTGATCTGATCGATCAACACAAGGTGGATCTTGTCGTCATCACGCAATCCAACGAGAGGACGGATGAAATTCACGAGATCGATCCTGAAGCCAAGGCACCGTTGAGTTTCGACAGTCGAAGGACCGTTGGGTACAAGATCAGGACGGGGGCGCTCAGAAACAGAATACCGTGCATCACGACGATCGAGGCGTTCAGGGCGATGGTTTCAGCCGTGAGACAGTCACGGTTGAGTGACCTTAAGGTCCGAAGCCTGAAAGAGTTGCACGCATTGAATTTCTACTAATCCAACAGGCTCTTGATCGAGAGCCGATCGCGCTTTAGGAAGCAAGCTTTTGCGATTTTTCACGATTTGTTTCTAAATCCAGGCACGCCGCCTTGAGCGGTGAAAAATCATGGTTTTACCGTGAAGTTTTCCTTTTTCTCACTCAAACGGCAAAGATTTTCACATTATCGTTGCCATACTCTTTGTTTGTCTATTTTGCTCGGTCTTCTAACCCTTGTTTTATGTGAACGTTCATGGTATCGTTATAGTGGAACCTTAGGTTCCACACTTCATCCATCAAGGAGGTGCCTTTATGAAAAGGTTACTGGTGGTCACGCTGCTGCTCGCCTTTGGACTCCTCGCCCTGGCAAAAACGACGATAACCGTCTGGACGTTCTTCAGCGGTGGCGAAGGTTTCTTGGTGACTGAACTGATCAAGAGATTCAACGCTGAGAACCCAGACATCGAAGTGATCGAACAGATCGTTGAGTGGGGCCAACTCTACAACAAGTTGACCACTGCAATTGCTGCTGGGGATCCACCCGACGTGTCCGTCATGCACCTTTCATTGCTGCCGGACTTTGCCTCAAGGGGTGCTCTCACTGCGCTCGACAAGTACATTTCGAAAGAAACGCTTCAAGATTACATTCCCGAAATCGCGGCAAAAGCTCGCTACGACGGCAAACTCTACGCGGTACCATTCGACACACACCCGTTGGTGCTCTACTACAACAAGAAACTTTTGAAAGAGGCTGGTCTGGTGGATGCCAAAGGTGAGGTGCTCGTGCCCAAGACTTGGGACGAACTGTTGAGCTACGCGAAGCAGGCGAAGGAAAAGCTTGGGCTCGAAGTTGGAATCTCCAGCGAGATCGGCGCGATGATGGGAGAAAGGCTCTTCATAGCTTACTACACGCAACTTGGTGGACAAATTTACGATGAGAAGACCAAGACTCTGAAATTCGATTTGGAAAAAGTCAAGAAAACTTACGAGTTCATGAGCAACCTTTACACAAGTGGTGTCATGAAGCCCATGACCTACGACACCGCCGAATCTCTCTTCCAGAACAACCAGTCACCATTCCACTTCAACGGTGTCTGGGTGATGGCGGTGTACCCAACTCTCGAAGGTTTGCAGTTTGGTGTGACAAACTTACCTGCAATAGCTGGAAGCAAACCTTACACGTGGGGGGACAGCCACACCTGGGTGATACCGAAGAAACCGAAGGACGATCCTGCGAAGATCGCTGCTGCAGCGAAGTTCATAGAGTGGTTCGCAAAGAACGCCGCAGAGTGGGCTAAGGCAGGGCACTTGCCAGTCTTGAAGAGCGTTTTGAACTCTGAGGCGTTCCTGGGATTGCCGATGAGAAAAGATTACGCACACGTTGCGGAGTTCGTTGTTCCAGCTCCCAGTGTGAAAGGATGGCTCGAGGTTAGAATAAAGATGTGGGAGATAGGTGAAGCGGTGATCCTTGGAAAGATGACGCCCGACGCGGCGGCCAAGGAATTGGTGAACTTTGCCAAGCAAGTCCTTGAAGATTGAGCATTCGTCGGCTCACTCGAGGGAGGGAGGCTATCCTCCCTCCCTTTTCTCAACTGACTCGTGGTGAGGTGAGACCGCATGGCAGTCTACAGAAAGAAAAAGCACACGTTGCTGGCTTATTTGTTCTTCGCACCTTTTCTTGTTCTGTTACTCATCTTCAGGTTGATTCCATTCGTCAACTCGATCAGGATGATCTTCTACAAGTGGGACATTTTTGGTACACCGAAGTACATAGGCCTTGGAAATTTCACCAGGATGATGTCCGACAAGGTCTTTTGGGCTTCGCTTTGGCATACAGTCTATTTCGTTATACTGACTGTGCCCCCCATCGTTGTTCTTTCGTTCCTAATAGCTCTCTTGATAAATTCCAAAATTAGATTTAAAGATTTTCTCAGAAGCGCCTTCTATCTGCCCTACACCTTGACCATATCGGTGGTCTGTCTAACGTGGACCATGTTGTACAACCCATACTTTGGAATGATCGGAAGGGTGATGAAGTTCTTTGGCTTGAAACCGATAAGCTGGCTCACTGATCCATTTTGGGCGATGCCTGCGATCGTGATAACTACCGTGTGGTGGACGATCGGTTTCTGTATAGTTCTGTACCTTGCCGGCCTTCAGCAGATCCCCGCCTCCTACTACGAAGCTGCTGAGTTGGATGGAGCGAACGGCTTTCAAAAGATGTTCTTCATAACGATCCCTCTGCTCAAAAGGGTACACGTGCTGGTCTTGGTCACGCAGATCATAGCGTCTCTGCAGATTTTCGGCCAAGTGTACATAATGACCGCCGGAGGCCCTGCGGGTAGAACCAGAACCCTCATGCAATACATTTACGAGCAAGGTTTCAGATACTTTCGCATGGGTTACGCTCAAGCCATGGCGTTCGTGTTGTTTCTGGTCATGTTGGTATTCGCATATCTACAACTGCGTCTCATGTTAGCCTCTGCGAAAGAGGAGCTGGTCTGAATGAAGTTCAAAAGGTATCTTTTGACCGCATTCGCACTTGCATTGGCTTTGGTTTACCTGATTCCACTCATATGGATGACTCTCGCTTCTTTTCAAAGCGAAAAAGACATATTGGCCAGCAAGTGGATACCAAGCAAATGGTTCGCGGAAAACTACAAGATAATCCTGCAGAGGGCGAAGTTGGGGACTTGGTTCGTGAACAGCTTGATCTCAGCCACGGGAGCCACGGTCGGAATACTTTTGGTCTGCATCCCAGCCGCTTACGCCGTGAGTCGTATGGAATTTCCCGGAAGGAAAATTCTCTATCTTCTCTCTCTCACAGGCTTCATGATACCCACTCAGGCCATCGCGATACCTCTGTATCTGTTGGTCAGAAAGTTTGGACTCGTGAACAACCTCTTGGGAATCATAATCCCCGCCTTGCCTTCTTCCATGGCCGTGTTCATACTCTCTCAGTTCATGAAGGCCATACCTTTGGATTATGAAGAGGCCGCTCGTCTGGATGGAGCCAGTGAACTGGATGTGATGCTGAGGGTGATTCTGCCCATGTCGCTTCCCGCAGTGGTGACGGTGACCGTCCTTCACTTCACCTGGATCTGGAACGACTTCTTCTGGCCTTTGATAGTGATGACTTCAGATAAGATGTACACCCTGCCAGTGGGATTGGTGGCGCTGGCTGCATCCGATGTGAACATACGCTACGGACCCATAATGGCGGCGAACGTTTTGGCATCCTTGCCCGTGATAGCAGTTTACATATTCTTGCAGAGATACTTGACGCGCGGAGTGGTACTGAGTCTCAGGTGAGGGGTGATCGCTTTGAGGCTGAAACTGAACGAAGGTTGGCGCTTTTCGTTGGATGGGGTTCACTTCGTTGAGGTGAAGTTACCTCACGAGGTGCTCTGGGAAAACGTGAAGGACCGAGTCCAGCATCTGCTTTACGAAAAGAAGCTGGATCTGAGAGGTTACGAGAAAAAAAGGATACTTCTTCACTTTCATGGTGTAGATTACATCGCAAGAATTTTCGTGAATGACTCTGAAGTTTTTCAGCATGAGGGTGGCTACGACACCTTCAAGGTGGACATCACAAGACAATTGAAATTCAACGGGAACGACGTGGTGAAGGTCTTGGTTTCAGACGTGGATCTTTCAGAGAGATCCGACGTTGTCGCAGGCAAACAAGATTGGTACGGGAACGCCTGTGGAATCATTCAGCAGGTCGAGCTCTGGATCGTCGATGAAGTTCATGTCGACTCAATGAAGGCCCTTCCCAGAAAGGACCTCAAGAGCGTAGATTGTGAGGTACGCTTCTCGGATGGAACGTACCACGAGTTCGAAGTGTTCCTCTTAGATCCGTTTGGAAAGGAAGTTCTGCGGGAAAAGATCAAACAGAGCAGATTCACACTACAGCTCGAGAATGCCTTGACTTGGGACCTCTCACATCCCTACCTTTACAAATTCATCGTTGAATTCAACGACGAAAGGATCGAAACCAGATTTGGGTTCAGATACATCGAAACACGAGATGACAAGATCCTTCTGAACGGTGAACCTGTTTACATCTTCGGCGCGCTCGATCAAAACTTCTATGCAGACACGCACTACACGCTCCCAGATCGCGAAAGGCTCCTTGACGAGATGCTCAAAGCCAAGGAAATGGGTCTAAATCTTCTAAGATACCACGTGAAGATACCAGATCAAGACTATCTGGAAGTGGCAGACGAGTTGGGAATCTTGGTTTGGATGGATTTACCTTACGCGAGGCAACTGGACGAGAAAGGGAGAAACTATTTAGAAAAACTTCTTGAAAACGTTTTGAATCGATATGCGAATCACCCATCCTTCGTGATGCTCAGTCTGATCAACGAAACGTGGGGGGTTGACCTTACCGAAAACGCCACAGAGGAAACGAAAGAGTGGATCAGAAAATTCTACGAGAAGGCCAAGACTCTGGATTCCACACGTTTGTACGTGGACAATTCGGCTTGTCCTTGGAACTACCACGTCGTATCGGACGTGGACGATTATCATTTCTACAACGCCTTTCCGTACCACAACGAGCAGTGGAAGAAACGCATCCAAGACTTCGCAACGGGTGAATACAAGACCTTCTTTGAACCACCGAATCGCAGGCTCCCAAAGATCGTCTCAGAGTTTGGAGTTTGGGGCCTTTCGGATCCAAAGGCTTGGCTTGGAGAATGGTCGAAATTCCCCATCAGTGTTATGGGCAACAGTTTTGAAGGCTCTGAACCTGTGAGGGCGATCGAGAAAATGGTTGAGTTTCACAACATCGACGATCTCATCTACCAAGCGCAGATCCATCAATTCTTGGGATTGAAGTACCAAGCGGAAGTGATGCGTCTTTATCCTTCGATCAGTGGATACGTCATCACAGAGTTTTCCGACATAGCGTGGGAAGCCAACGGTCTTTTGGACTACAACAGATCGCCCAAATCCTTCCACCATCTGATGAAAACCATAAACCAACCAATCGTTTGCATCATACCCAACCACAGATCGTTACTGCTCGAAGGACAAATGTATGAGGCAGAAGTGTACTTAGCGAACAACACTTCAAAAAAGTTCGAAGCGACTCTCGTGGTGAGAACTGAAAGAAATATCTTGAAACAGGCTCGAGTGGAAACAAAACCTTGGTCTGTGGAGAAAATCACAGACGTGAAGGCACAACTCGAACCTAACGCTCAGAACGTCTTCGTGGAACTGCTCGAAGGAGAAAGATTGTTGAGCCGAAACTTTTATCCGATCATGGTCCTTCGCGAGAACAAGAGGGCTTTGGATATAGTCTGGGTGAACAAGGAAAATTTTTCGGACGAAGAGTTGCTGTGTATGAGGGAAGATGAGAAGATCTACGGTGTGTTGGATTTTTCAGGTGATTGGCTGAGCGCCATAACGATATTCAACACGAAGAGACAGCTGAACATCGCCGCACTGCTATGGGATCTTGGACAGTTGGCAACAGCGAATCTGCTTGTGCCTAAGACTTTCGGCCCGATCAGCTCACAGAATTCTTTGATCAGCAAGATCATAGGCTGGGGTTACGCCGTCGCATCGCTCTTGTACGTGAGGGAGGGCAAAGAAGGTGAGCGAATCTTAACAACACTGAAGGAGTGTGAGGTTTCGAAACGATTGATCGAAGAGATCGTTTGATGTTTCTGCTATATTATTGGCAAGGTGATGGGCGTGAGGAAATACATAACGATGAGAGACATCGCCGAAAAGGCTGGCGTTTCTGTGAACACCGTTTCAAGGGTTCTGAACAACAAACCCGATATAAGCAAACAGACGCGCGAAAATGTACTGAAGATCGCTAAGGAATTGGGCTACATAAAGAACATAACTGCATCTTCGTTGCGCAACAATCAAACCAAAATAGTCGGTGTCATACTCGAAGACATCACGAATTTGTTCTTCGCAGAAGTTATGAAAGGCATGGAGGCCGCGGCAAGGAAGTACGGCTATCAGCTGTTGCTCATGAACACCCAGACAGATGCGAAGAAACAGAGAGAAGCCATACAGACGCTCTTGGAACGCAGGGTCGAAGGCATACTGATCACACCCACGGAGGATGGCCTGAGCGACTTTGAAAGGCTTTCTCACATCAACGTTCCCGTGGTGATCGTTGGAAGACACATCGAACGATTACAGCTCGATGAGATACACAGCGACGAGGTCAAAGGGGGTTATCTGGCCACAAAGCATTTGCTGTCTAAGGGTAGGAAGAAGATCCTTTTGATAAATTCCATACCAGAGAACTCCGCCGCCAGGATGAGAGAAGAAGGCTACAGGAAAGCTCTGCGCGAGGCGAATGTTCATCTTCCCGAAGATTACATCATCGTATCGTCCGAGCCCAACATGGAAGCTGGCTATCACGCCGTTTTTAAGGCGATCGAGAAGAAGCTGGACTTTGACGGCATTTTCTGCTACAACGACATGTTCGCCTTCGGTGCGATGAGGGCACTCGAAGAACTCGGTAAGAGAGTGCCTCAGGATGTTGCGGTGGTCGGCTATGACGATGTGGCATTCGCTTCCTACTACAGACCAGCGCTCACCACGATCAGGATAAACAAGTTCGGTATGGGGTTTGAGGCTTTCAAACTTTTGCTGCAAAAATTGAGTGGCAGGAGAAAAAAGCCCAAACGTGTGGTGCTGGACGTCGAACTCATCGCGCGAGAGTCGGCGTGAGTCATGACTTCAAGTTCACAGTCAGGCACGCTTTGTTAACCGGTGGATCAGCTTTAAATTCGTTGACGGGGACACAAAGGTTGCCTCCTCTTGAGAAACATGTTTCGCATCTCCATTTACAAAACAAGTGAAGAGATGGGTCTTGCTGCAGCTTTCGAGAAGTGCCAACCCACGCGATAACTCTGACCGTGCCTGCCATACTGAGCGCCGAGAAGATTCTGTGCATAGTGCCTCGCGAGAGAAAGAAAGAGATAGTTCTCCGAACTCTGGAAGGTCCCATCACGGCTGAATGTCCTGCAAGCTTTTTGAGAAGACATCGCGATGTTCATCTCTTTCTGGACGCAGAGAGTGCTTCGCTGTTGCGTGGATGAAACAACACACTTACCACTGAGGCGAGCTTCAAGCTCGCCTTATTTCTTATTACTGCACCCAGAGAGAGCGCTTCGCGATTTATTTCCAGCATCGCGATATCTATTCAAACCCCTCGTTTCATGGAGTAGAAGGTTCATCTAAAGGCATTTTGTACGTTTAAGCTAACAATAGGCTTGAGCTTGACTTGATGTATTAAAATGTGGTAACCTATGTTTCGAGGAGTTCATCGGTGTGTTGCACAGAAAGCGAGGGGGAAGATGGCGAAGATCAAAGTGGCCGTAGTCGGCATGGGAAACGTCGGAAGGTACGTGCTTCAAGCTGTCAGAGAATCACAAGACATGGAAGCTGTGGGAATCGTTGAAATTCCAGAACGAGTGAGTCAAATTTCGAGTCAGATCACAGACCTACCTGTCACGAGCAACGTGGAAGAACTTGAAAAACCTGACGTCGCGATCTTGGCGATCGACAGTCGTGCTGTGCCGAGCGTCGCTCCAAGTTTTCTCTACAAAGGCATCAACACAATCGACGCGTACGACATACATGGCGCTGAGGGAGCGCTCAGACTGAAGAAACAGCTCGACGAGATGGCAAAGGAGAACAATTGTGTTGCGATCATATCTGCGGGTTGGGACCCCGGAACCGATTCGCTCATCAGAGCCGTCATGCAGATCATCGCGCCGAAGGGTATGACTTGTACGAACTTCGGTCCAGGCATGAGCATGGGTCACACCGTGGCTGTGAAGAGGATCAAGGGAGTGAAGGATGCCGTTTCGATCACTTGTCCGAAGGGCATGGGCATGCACATGAGGCTCGTGTACGTGGAATTAGAGGACGGATACGATTTCGACGAAGTGGCGAAGAAGATCTCGGAAGATCCATACTTCTGTCACGATGAAGTTTACATAAATCAAGTCAGCACTGTGAAGGACTTGATAGACATGGGTCATTCCGTGAAAATAGAAAGGAAAGGGACTTCCGCAGGTGCTTGCAATCAAAGGATGGAATACCACATGTCAGTGAACAACCCAGCTGCAACGGCACAGGTTATGGTTGCAGCAGCTCGTGCAAGTGTGAAGCAAAAGCCGGGTTGTTACACGTTACTCGAGATACCTTTGATAGACTTACTGTTTGGAGAGAAGGACGAGCTGATCTGTAAGTTATTGTGAATTTGGCCTACAACTTTGTTGAGGGGGTGTTCTCATGAAGAGGGTTCTTCTGGTAGCGGTTTTGGTCTTCGCTGTGGTAATGCTCTTCGCACAAGCGCCGAAAAGGGGTGGCACTCTGTACGACTATTTCACCACCGACAGAATGACATTCGATGCTCAGGAAGACACGACATTGCAGACTTATGCTTTGGCGAGGCTCTTGTTCAGCACGCTGGTCAGGTACAAGGGCGAAACTTTGGAACTCGAGCCGGAGCTGCTCGCAAAGATGCCCGAAATTTCTGAAGATGGAAGAGTGTACACGTTCGAGCTCAAGAAGGGTATCAAGTTCCACGATGGAAAGACGGAGCTCACGAGCGATGATGTGAAGTTCACCATCGAGAGGATGCTCAGTCCCAAGGGCAGGGGTGCGAGCAAGTGGCTGTTCGAACCTATTCTCGGCGCCGAAGAGTTCATCAAAGGTCAGTCCACGAGTCTTGAAGGTTTCAAGAAGATCGACAACTACAAGTTCCAGATAATACTCAAAGAAGCTTACGCACCTTTCCTGTACCATCTCGCGGTCCCAGGTGCATCGATCTACTCTGAAAAGCTCGTCAAAGCCGCTGGAGATAACTGGAAGCTCAATCCCGTGGGAACGGGACCCTTCAAACTGAAGAAGCACGTACCCAACACCGAGATCGTTCTTGAGAGGAATCCTTACTACTTTGAAAAGGATCTTCCGTACCTCGACGGCATAGTTTTCAGAATAGTCCCAGACTCGACGACCGCGCTCATGGAGTTCGAGGCTGGAACGCTCGATGTGGTGACGATACCCGTACTCGAGTACGACAGGCTGAAGAAATCTGGAAAGTACAACATCATCGAGAAGGAAGCTCTGAACACGTACTACTTCCTCATGAACATGAGCGATCCGAAGTGGTCCAACCCGACCCTGAGAAAGGCCATGGCACTCGCGATCAACAAGAAAGAGCTTGCAGAGGCGGTCTTCGGGCCGAGGGCAACCGTGGCTACGAGTTTCGTCACACCCGGCATACCCGGCTCCTACCCACTTGGAGAAGGTCCAGCGTACGACTACAACCCAGAAGAAGCGAAAAAATTGGTTGCTCAGCTTGGAAACATCGGCAAAGTGACGGCGTGGCAATGGGGTGGAGACACACTCTCGCAACCGAACATAATCATCCAGGCGATGGCCAAGGAAGTCGGAATAGACCTCGAGATCATACCAATAGAAAGGGCAGCATTCCGTCAAGCGAGGAACGAAGGAAAGGTTCCAGCAGGCTACGGTAACTGGTGGGCAGACATTCCAGATCCAGACAACTACATAGGCGTGTTCTTCGGCGAGGGTAACCAGATGTCTTCCGGCTACAACAACAAGGAAGTCCAAGAGATGATCAAGAAAGCACGCGTTGAGGTTGACCCGGAAAAGAGAGCGCAGATGTACAGAGAGATAGAGTACAAGATCATAAGAGAAGATGTCGCGGTCATACCGTTGTTCCATTTGAAATACCTGCTCGCAACTCAAAAGAACGTGCACGGCATAATCGCTCATCCAACAGGAATTACCGTTTATCTCTACGTTTACAAGCAGTGAATCACAGGGCGGGCGCCTGCCCGCCCCTTCAGGAGGAAAGCGATCGTGATTCAATACATCGTTCGCCGTCTACTTTATTCAATACCCGTCATCATTGGAGTTACTCTGATAACTTTCATCTTGCTCAACGTGGTGCCCGGTGATCCTGTTTTGGAGATGGTGGGAAAGTACGCAGATCCAGAAACGATCCAACAGATCAGAGAACAACTGGGATTGAACGATCCGCTCGTCGTACAGTACTTGAGGTTCTTGTTCAACCTATTGAGAGGAGACCTTGGTAAATCCTTCAAGACTAATCTACCGGTTTCCAAGATGATCGCCGACACGTTTCCCACCACTCTGAAGCTGGCTCTCAGTTCCTACCTGGTGGCGATAGTGCTGGGAGTTTCCGTCGGCATCATCTCTGCTGTGAAACAGTACTCTTTCCTTGATCGCTCCATGATGATCCTCGCACTTGCGGGAGTGAGCGCACCCGTTTTTTGGGTTGCCGTCGTTGCACAGCTGGTCTTTGGTTTGAAACTTGGCTGGTTTCCCATATCTGGCTATTACAGTTTCAAACACATGATCTTGCCTGCGATCGTTTTGGGAACGAGGTTCGCTGCCTCGATCGCTCGTTACACCAGGAGCGCCCTTCTGGACGTCATAAGGCAAGATTACATCAGGACCGCTCGTGCTAAGGGACTTTCGGAAAGAAGAGTGATCTTCGTCCACGCACTCAAAAACGCGATGATTCCTGTAGTGACGATCCTCGGGATGCAACTCAGCGGATTGTTGACGGGCTCCATCCTCACCGAAACGGTCTTTGCGATTCCGGGGCTTGGAAGGCTTTCCGTCTGGGCTCTTTCAGAAAGAGATTTTCCACTCGTCCAGGGAACTGTCGTTTTCACGGCGATCGTGTACATTCTGGGTAACCTGATTGTGGACGTATCTTACGCGTTTTTGAACCCGAGAGTCAGATTGAAGTAGGAGGTAACTTCTGTGGCTGAGAAGAAGGCCGCTTCACTTTATGCGGATGCCTTCAGAAGGTTGAGAAAAAACAAAGCGGCGATGTTTGGCTTGATCTTCGTGATCTTCGTCGTGTTCGTTGCAATTTTTGCACCCTTGCTTGCACCAGCCGATCCGAACAAGATAGACCTTCAGAACCGTCTCAAATCCATGGGTTCACCTTCGAGGATATGCAAAAACGGAGTTTACATTCTCGGTTCGGACGAGTACGGCAGGGACATTCTTTCACGTTTGATTTACGGCGCGAGGATCTCTCTGACGGTCGGTGTCATGACGCAGATCATCACAACCGCGATAGGCATAATCATAGGATCTCTGGCGGGCTATTACGGTGGAGTCATCGACATGGTGATGATGAGGGTAGCGGATATGCTGTTCGCCTTCCCAGAGCTTCTCTTCTACATCGGTATGATGTTCGCGCTCGGACCGGGTTTGACGAACATGTTCATCGCACTTTCTGTGATCGGTTGGGCTGGGAAGGCGCGTTTGGTGAGGAGCCAGGTGATATATCTGAAGGAAACTGAGTTCGTGGAAGCCGCAAAGGCTCAAGGACTTTCAGACTTTCGAATCATCGTAAAACACATTCTTCCGAACTGCATGGGTCCGATCATCGTCTCGGTGTCGTTGGGAATACCAGGCGCAATCTTGGCCGAGGCGGGTCTCTCGTTCCTCGGTCTGGGCATTCTTCCTCCGACACCCAGTTGGGGAAACATGATAAGATCGGCGAGTGCGTATCTGAGGATCCAACCTTGGTACGCCGTTTGGCCAGGGGTTGTTCTCATGCTCGCCACGTTCGCCTTCAATTTGCTCGGAGACGGGCTCAGGGACGCGCTCGATCCGAGGTTGAAACAGTGAAAGGGTGTGTGACGATGAAGAGACTCACCTTGATTTGCTTCATATTGGTTGCGATCTCGTTGTTTGGGAGTGGTGTGACTGTGGAAAGCTTGGAGCTTGCAAGAAGGCAGATAGAACTGTTCAAGAAAGAATTCAGGATCGAACCACGAGAAGTGGTGTTCAACATCGCGGTGGGTAGTGAAGATGGAAAGTTGACGATCTTTGGAGAGGTTTCAGAACCCAAGTTGAAAGAATCTCTGCTCGAAAGACTGAGATCATCCCTCCAAATCTCTTTCGAAGACAAGATCAAACTCTTGCCCGACGAATCCGTAGGCGAGAAGATCTTTGCGGTCGTGAACGTCGATGTGGTGAACTTGATGGACGCACCGAGGAGAACTTTGCAGAAGAACGCCGTGACTCAGGCGCGCATGGGGGACGTTCTGAAACTGTTCAAGAAGGATGACAATTGGTACCTGGTGCAGATGGAAGATTCTTACATAGGTTGGATCGATGGGTCTAAGATCGTGACCATGAACGAGAGTGAACTGAAGGAGTATCTCTCTGCACCTTTCGCGCTGATCGTTTCGAAGTTCGCACAGCTTTACGAGATGGCAGATCCAGCTGGCGCGGTCGAAGCAAAACTCGTACAGGGAACCACACTGCCTTGCGTTGAAGTTAAAGGTGAATGGTTGAAACTGAGATTGCCAGATCAAAGAGAGCTTTTCGTGAGATCGAGTGACGCGCAGTTGTTCGAAAGCAGAGAGAAAGTCTTTGCGACTCAGAAAGGTGCAGATTACATCATCGAGCTTGCCAAGCAACATTTGGGACTTCCCTATCTGTGGGCAGGCACGACGTCTTACGGGTTCGATTGTTCTGGTTTCACACAGTTCTGCTTCAAAATGGCAGGTTATTTCTTGAGACGCGATGCAGACATGCAGTACGAACAGGGCGAGCCCGTGTTGGACAGGAAAGATCTCAAAATGGGCGATCTGGTGTTCTTCCAAACCTACAAGGCAGGTCCCTCACACGTGGGCATCTACATAGGCAACATGAAGTACATCCACTCTGGCAGCAAGGGTGTGGCGATAAACAGTTTCGATCCGAAGGATCCAGACTATTCGGCGGACCTCGATAGAAAGTACATCGGTGCGAGAAGGATCATTCAAAGGTGATAGAGATGGCCGAGTTGTTGCGCGTTGAGGACCTCACTGTGAAGTTCTTCACCAGCGATGGAATCGTGCACGCCGTGGACCAAGTCAGTTTCACCATCGAAGAAGAGGAAGTGCTGGGATTGGTCGGCGAATCTGGCTGTGGAAAGTCCGTCACTTCCTTAGCCATCATGAGACTCTTACCAATCCCACCGGCGAAGATCACTTCTGGAAAGGTCTTCTTCGATGGAAAGGATCTGCTCCAACTTTCGGATGCCGAAATGAGAAAGATTCGTGGCAACGTGATATCGATGATCTTTCAAGAACCCATGACCTCACTGAATCCCGTCATAACGGTGGGAAAGCAGATCGCCGAAGCGATCGTGACACACCAGAACGTGAGCATGGAGGAAGCCAAGAAAAAGTCGATCGAACTGCTCAAGCTGGTGGGTATTCCAAATCCCGAAAAACGTTACGATGATTATCCTCACCAAATGTCCGGCGGAATGAGGCAACGCGCCATGATAGCAATGGCTCTCTCATGTAATCCGAAACTTCTGATCGCGGATGAACCCACTACCGCGCTCGATGTGACCGTTCAGGCGCAGATACTCGATCTCATCGCCCAACTCAAGGACAGTTTCGGAATGAGCGTCTTACTCATAACCCACGATCTGGGAGTCATCGCCGAGATGTGCAACAGGGTCATCGTGATGTACGCAGGTCAAATCGTGGAAGAAGCCCCTTGCATAGACTTGTTTGAATCTCCGTTGCATCCTTACACGGATGGACTTTTGAAGTCCATACCCAAGCTCGAACCTGGAAAGAAACCTCTGTACACGATCGAGGGAAGCGTTCCGAACGCGATGGATTTACCAGCAGGTTGCAGGTTTCATCCACGATGTCCTTTTGCTTTCGATCTCTGCAGAGAAAAGGTTCCAAAGCTTGTGAACGTGAACCAGCAAAGGAGAGTCAGATGTTTCTTGAGAGGATCACAGCCGGAGGAAGTGGAAGCATGAGTGAGATCTTGCTCGAAGTGAGAAACTTGGTGAAGCACTTTCCAGTGAAGGCTGGGATATTTCAAAGAACCGTCGCCGTGGTGAAGGCCGTCGACGGGGTGAGTTTCCAAATAAGGAGAGGAGAAACTTTTGGGTTGGTGGGTGAGAGTGGCTGTGGAAAGACAACCACAGGAAGATGCGTTCTGATGCTCGAAACGCCCACTAGCGGTGAGATCGTTTTCAAAGGTGTGGACATAACGAAATTGAACCAGAAACAGCTGAGAAAACTTCGCCCGAAAATGCAGATAGTTTTTCAAGATCCGTTCAGTTCGCTCAACCCCAGACTTCCAATAAAGGAGATCATCGGTGAAGCCATCGCGTACCACAAGATCGCGAAAGGAAGAGAAGTTGAAAGAAGGGTTCAAGAGCTCTTAGAAATGGTTGGATTGTCCGTCGAACACATGAACAGATACCCGCACGAATTCTCCGGCGGTCAGAGGCAGAGGATCTGCATCGCTCGAGCTTTGGCGACGGAGCCTGATCTGATCGTCTGTGACGAAGCCGTTTCTGCGCTCGATGTTTCCATACAGAGTCAGATACTCAAGCTTCTGGAGAACCTTCAAGCCAAGCTCGGCGTGGCTTATTTGTTCATCTCGCACGCTCTGAACGTGGTCAAGTACATCTCGCACAGGATCGGTGTGATGTACCTTGGAAAGCTCGTCGAAGTTGCAGAGAGTGAGGAACTCTATCTGAACCCCCTTCATCCCTACACGAAGGCGCTCATCTCAGCCGTGCCTGTCCCGGATCCCAAGGTGAAGCGAAAAAAGATCATACTCAAAGGTGATGTGCCAAGTCCCTTGAACCCTCCTCAAGGATGCAGGTTCGTCACCAGATGTCCCCAAGCCATGCAGGTCTGTGCTGAGATCGAACCACAACTGATAGAGGTCGCGCCGAATCATTTGGTGGCGTGCCATCTGTACTCGAGTACGTGAGAAGTTCTGGCAAAGATGAAGCCAGTTCTGCAGAAAGCGATTTAGATTCTCACCAGTCAGGACTTACCTACTTATGATGCCTCGCGAGGCAAAACGTTCTTTCTCAGGGAGTGTACCTTCTCCATGAACTCTCTTACGCGTTTCTCATCGACGTGATTTTCGAATTTGCCTTCGTATTTAAAAGCTGTACCCACAATGGCTCCATCGGCTACCTCAAGCATCTTATCGACGTTATGAACCGTTACTCCTGTGTTCGCAAATACCGCTACTCCAACTTGGAACGCCATCTCTTTCACACTTAGCAACGTATTTAAGTCAACCGGACTCCCCGCAGTTAAACCCGATACACATAATGCATCTGGACGATGGTTAAATAAGGTCGTTTTAACAATTTGCAGTATTTCTCTCTCCGCCAGATACTTGGCGCTCTCCGGAACGACGTTGAAAAGCATTTTAACCTCCTGTGCGCCAACGTATTTCCTGTGGCGCGCAATCTCACCGTAGTTCAAATTCCATAAGCCAAAGTCACTGGCATACACGCCAGAGAAAACTTCCCTGACGAATTTCGCACCTGTTGCAACAGCAAGGTCAATGGTCGCAATTGGATCCCACAGAACGTCTACACCAAAAGGCACCTTCATATGGGGGATCAATTCTCCTATTATTCGTGCCATCGTAGCCACGGTTACAATCGGTACCTTCGTTAAATACGGCAGGCTGAATTCGTTTGAGAATATCACGCCATCGACCCCGCCATTCTGAAGGGCAAGCAAATCTCTTTTCGCCCACTCAATTACCTCGGAAAGACTCCCTTCTTTGTAAAACGGATCACCTGGTAGTGGCAAGAGATGACACATGCCAATAATCGGTTTCTCAAGACCAAACACTTCTTTAAGCCAATTCCCACTCGCCATAGTTCAATCTCTCCTTTCGCGATCTTCTTTCTAGGAAATGTTAGATAACTCATCTTGGAGTTTATGAATTATCTCCATTAGGTCCTTCGTCCTTTTATAAAGCTCAAGGTATACCTGATATTTTATGTCGTAAACTCGTTTCCAAGATACATCGGGTTGTACCCTTGACCTTACCTTCACCCATTTCTCTATCTCCTGTACGCTCTCAAATTCTTTAATGCCCATGGCAGCTAAGAAAGCGTCTCCGAAACTCGCTCCGATCAGTTGATTCGGAATATTCATCTCAAAGCCAGTTACATCAGTAATAAGCTTCACCCACAAAGGATTCTTAAGCACTCCCCCAGCCAGTAATATTCGTCGGGGGACAACCCCTTCTTTTGACATCTCTTGTAAGTTATGGCGTATGCTATAGCTCACACCTTCCAACACAGAGCGATATATGTCTCCTTTTGTATGAGCCAAAGTTAAACCAAAGATAATCCCTTTTGAGGTGGGATCATGAATGGGAGTCCTTTCCCCTGCAAAATAGGGAAGAACAATCAATCCCTTTGAGCCTACGGTGGACTTCTCAGCTAATTCCGCCAATGATTCATAAGCATCCTTTCCTTGAGTCTTTTGCTTTTCGATCTCGACCTCGCCAAACTGATCGCGGAACCATTTGGTTAAGCTTCCCGCTGTTGACGTACCGCCCAACACGGTGAAAAAGCTAGGCTCCACAAAGTTTGACACCCAAAAATTCTGAGATCTCGTAAGTTCTGGCACTCGTACCACGAAAAACGTACTGCTCCCAACCATGAGCATCATGTCACCCATCTTCGACATACCAACGCTAATGGCCTCAGCGGCTGCATCAGTTGTTCCTGCAACCACAGGTGTGCCTTCCACCAAGCCAGTCTCAACAGCTGCTTCTTTGGTTACGTATCCCACAATTTCGTAGCTCCAAAACACGTCCGGCAAGCACTCGATCGGAAGTATCTCATTAACGATCTCCGGAACCCATTGCCGCCTGAAAATATCAAACAAAGGGGCATAACCAGCTGCAGAATAGATGTCGATAACCGCCTTGCTTGTCAGCCTGAAAACGATGTAAGATTGCGAGGTTAAAAACCAACGCGTCTTTTGAAACACATCAGGTTCATGACGCTTTATCCAAAGAATCTTCGGCCCAGCTGCCTGAGAACCCAGCTTGGGCCTTCCTGTGATTTCAACGATTTTGTCAATACCTATCTTTTGCTCAAGGAACTCTATCTCCTCTGTTGCGCGGGTGTCTATTCCATAAAGAATCCCGCGTCTTAAAGGTTTGCCCTCACCGTCAATCGGCAAGACGCAAGGTCCGATCCCACTGATACCAACCGCAAGAATGTCGCGAGGATCTATCGAACCTTTCTCTATGAGTGCTTTTACAATCAAGACAAAATCGTGCCACCAAACTTTGTCCGCATCTTGCTCAACAAAACCAGGTTTAGGAAATTCAACCCCATGGTTCACAGAGTGGCTGGCCTTGATTGTTCCATCCAGAGCCACCAGTACACCTTTTGAAGAATAGGTACCGATATCGACTCCTATGACATAACGTTTCATACCGAAGGACACCCCACTTGCGATTGATGCGAGAGTTAAATAAATAATTGACCATTCTTGAAGATCAGATTCCCGTCTAAATAAATCTCTCCTTCGGACCGTAGGTCTTTCACCATATCCCAATGGATTGAGGATTGGTTGGTACCACCAACCTTAGGGTAAGCCCTACCGAGCGCAATGTGAATGGTTCCATAAATTTTCTCGTCTAAGAGAAGGTCATAGCAAAAGTACCTGAGGTTTGGATTTGTACCTAAAGCGAACTCTCCAATCTTACTTGCTCCCTCGTCCACCTTTAATATTGCGTGCAAAAAGTCTTGGTTGGAGTTTGCGGTTGCCTCGATCAGTTTGCCGTTTTTCCAGCAGAGTCTAAGGTCACGTATGAACTTGCCAGCGAAAACAACCGGCGTATCAAAATAAATGCAACCATTGACCGTCTCTTCCAAAGGCGCCGTTGAGATTTCTCCCCCGGGCATGTTTATGTGACCATCATCAATGCTCCAGGCCCTACCTTTAACCGAGAAACTGAGATCTGTTTCTCTGCCGAGTATTCGAACTTGATGACCTTTGCTTAGAACTTCAACCCATTCTTGCCATTTCTTACAAAGATTCTCCCAGTCAACTAGGCAAGCATCAAAGAACATATCCAAGAGAGTTTCTTCGTCTAATTCCGCCTGCTGTGCCAGAGCAGCTGTAGGAATGCGGACCAGACACCACCTGGTCTTTTGCCATCTTAGAGTGGCAATTTTACCCATCGTGGAACGCAGCTTGGCTAACTTTTCGCTGTCTATATCCCAAAGCTCGTGAGGATTTGAAGCTGCACGAAGCCCGATATAAACATCTGCCCACTCCATTCCATGGCGCTCTAACCCGAGCAAGATGTCGATTTGTTCGTTGCTACCATACTTAAGTAGAGAACGATTCAACCTCTCCGACTGGAAAACAACCTGTGGAAGAGCTCCCGCCTTGATGCAGGCCTCATACACTCCGACAACCAAAGGGTACGAGTCTGTCTCCAGCATAGATATCAATACCTTTTCTCCTCGCTTTACTTCCGTACTGTAATTCACAAGAAGATCCCCGAGCCGCCTCCAACGGTCATCCATTTTTGTTTTCCCCCTCCCGCATCAACTAAGCTACTTCCTTATTTTCAAGTGAGGCTTTCTTGCGTGCTTTATAACCTGTTCAAATATAAGAATTGCTATCATGAAAATCCCCCAAAAGATATCCTTGAAGAAAGAGGCCCTAGATGAGGTCATCATTATACTGTAGAATCCTGTTGATAGTACCTGAAGGATTAGAGCTGACAGGATTAAGCTAGCTACAGTTCCATAACCACAGGAAACAGCTGCCAAACTCGCTATAGCGCGGGCGATCAGTACTTATTCGCGATCGATTGTCCCAGGAATATGCCCTCGTTTATACGATCCTCTGACAAATATCCTATACCAGCCTTCAAAGCATCTTGGACATCCCTGAGCTGTACCTTTTGCCCTTCAACAAAAATTTCCCCGCCTTGTGGCCTCAGGACTTGAAACAAGGTGAGAGCCAATTCTCTCTGTCCCGCCCCAACCAAACCTACTATGCCTAAGACTTCTCCATACTTCAAGTCGAACGAGATATCTTGAAAATAAGGAAGGGTTCAGCTGACGGTTGTTTCGGTTGCTGAGGACCCCCTCGCTCATCTCTCTCAACTGTTGAGATTTCGCGGCCTGTCATATGGACCTCCATCGTCTTAATGTCCACTTCGTGAGCTGCCCGATCCAAAACCTTCCTGCCACCCCGATATATGATGATCCTGTCAGCGATCTGCTTAACCTCCTGCAACTTGTGGCTAACAAAAAGGACGGAAACCCCCTGGCTCTTGAGTTGTCTGATTATGTGAAACAGTGTTTCAACCTCTCGACGGGTGAGCGCCGTAGTAGGCTCGTCCATAATAATAAATCGGACTCCCTGAAAAAGTATCACTGTTTGATATCAAGTGAAATGCAATTTCGGCTATCTTTTTCTTTGCGTCTGTCATGTTCCGCAACTTGATTTCGAACATAGGTTCAAAACCCAGTTTTTCAATGGCGTACATCACTCCTCCCCTAACCTTCTTTATGGGATAATCACTGTTTGAGCATAGAGTCTGCAAATCTCTCCGAATTGTCACTTTCGAGACCCTCAAGATGCCTGCAAGATAATCTACTGTCGCGTTGCCCTCCGTTAATACCACGTCAAGTATTTTTTGAATGCGATCACTTTCTCTCATGCTGACCTCCTGTTGAACACTACGTCGAGGTTATGATCACATATTTGATCACAGTAGTATCATTTCATGATCCTCATAGTCCGATCTGGTCACATGTCAATAAGGTAACATATAATTAGTGATTTTTGCACCTAATCTTGTGACTTCCTTTTCCAGTTCTGAGACTAAAGCATCAATGTAATGCATTCACTTTCAGTACGATTTGAAGTTGAGCGCCTTCCCGGGGTAAGTCTTGTGACGTATCTACGAAATCGTTCAACAAGGGATCTGACAAATTCTTTTCTACGTTGTGGCGACTTGCTACACGTAATTCGCAGAAAGTCTTACTCATGTTGGCGGAACATGTTTGAGTACTATTGTGCTCAGGGTTTGTACACAAGTGATAAGGGTACGAAAACAAAAAAGCTCAGCACAAGTCTTGACAGTGAAGAAAAGATTGACAAATCGAATAACAGGATCGTTGTCTTCCCTTTCCAATGTTGCAACGTATCGATTTGCGTACGCGAGACTATAATAATAGCAACCACAAACTTTGTTGGGGGGTATGAACGTGGAAGGCACGGCGTGGTCGGTTTTACCTCCGCTCGTAGCGATCGTCTTGTGCTTCCTAACAAAAAACGTCCTACTTTCGCTCTTCCTCGGCATCTTCACGGGTGGTCTGCTCCTGAACGGCTTCAACCCAATCGCTGGTGTGGTCTACTCGCTCGAAAAGATCATCGGCTCCATGGCGGACGAATGGAACGCGAAGTTGCTGTTGTTCAACCTACTCATGGGTTCGGGTATAGCCTTCATTTGGCGCCTGGGTGGTAGCAAGGCCTTGGCCGACTGGGCGAGGACGAAGATAAAGACAAAGAGGTCTGCAAACGTTTGGGCTTGGCTGCTGGGTGTGATCGTGTTCTTCAACGATTACATCAACTCTGCGATCGTTGGAAACGTGATGAGGGACATCTTCGAGCAAAGAAAGATCTCGAAAGAGAAGCTCTCCTACATACTCGATTCGACATCTGCACCCGTCGCCACGTTCTTCATCTCCGACTGGATAGCTTACCAACTCGCGATGATCCAGAACGGATTGACCGCGGCAGGTATAACCACGGTTGCAGCTCTTCCGGCGTTCATAGGGAGTATCCCGTTCAACTTCTACTGCATCTTCACCGTTCTCTTCGTCGGCATCATCGCCGTGAGTGGCTGGGACTTCGGGCCAATGTTGAAAGCGGAGATCAGGGCAGAAAAAGAGGGTAAGACTTCGAGAGACGGTGCGATGCCAATGCTGAACATAGACTTCGAGCTTGGAAAACCGATCGAAAAGAGACCTATGATAATGACCTTCGTACTCCCGATCGTCGCGCTCGTGTCGGTGACGATCTTCGGTTTCTACTACACCGGTGCCTCACAGGGCGGTGAAACGCTCATAGAAAAACTTGGAAATGCCGATGCGGCAACGGCGTTGTTGTGGGGTGCTTTCGCGATGGCGCTGGTCGGTATCGTGATAGCACTCAGTTTCAAGTTGATGAGTGTTGGAGAAACAATGCGAACGCTGCTGGATGGCTTTAAGTTGATGTTGTTGGCCTGTGCGATACTGGTCATGGCCTGGTCCATCGGGACTGTGACCAAGGACATGAAACTGGCAGATTACGTCGTTTCACTGGTTGGAGAGAACGTCTCTTTCGCCTTGGTACCCGCGATCGTTTTCCTGATCGGCATGTTCATCTCGTTCTCGACTGGAACTTCTTGGGGCACGATGGCGATCCTCACACCGATCGCAATACCTGTGGCCTACAGCATCACTAAAGATCCTTGGTTGTCCACGACGGTTATGGCAGGAACGGTGTTTGCGGGTGCAATATTTGGAGATCACTGTTCACCCATTTCCGACACGACGGTGCTCTCTTCGATATTCTCTGGATGTGACCACATGGACCATGTGAACACGCAACTACCTTACGCGATCGCTTGTGCGATGGTGGCTTTGCTGATGTATCTGCTGTACGGAATCTTCAAGATCAGCCCGTTCATTCTTCTGCCGATCGGAGTAGTGCTTCTGGTGTTCTTGGCAAGAATGTTGCACGCACGTTCTATGAAAAGCTTGGCATAAAAAGTGAGGGCTTTCGCCCTCACTTTTTCTTTTGAAGCACTTCTGGATTGACCAAGTTGGGTGGTACTTCCCCATTCAAAGCTTTGATGATGTTTTCTGCGACCATGACCGACATCTTCGATCTTGTGGCGTAAGAAGCAGAAGCGATGTGAGGTGCGAGCACCACGTTGTCGAGCTTGAGCAGCTCGGGTTCGATTTCAGGTTCGTTCTCGAACACGTCCAAGGCGGCTCCCTTGATCCATCCTTCCTTCAAGGCTTTCACCAACGCCTTCTCATCCACTACGGGACCCCTTGCGGTGTTAATGAGGTAAGCATCTTTCTTCATCATCTTGAGTTCTTTCTCTCCTATCAAATGGTGCGTTTGTTTCGTGAGTGGAACGTGCAGTGTGACGAAATCCGATTCTTTCAAGAGCGTTGGAAGATCGACGAAGGTGGCCTTCAACTCCTTCTCGATCTGTTCGTCTACCTTTGAGTTGTCGTAGTAAAGCACTCTCATGTTGAATCCCAGAGCCCTCCGTGCCATGGCTTGACCTATACGCCCGAATCCCACGATACCCAGTGTTGCACCGAAAACATCCGTGCCGAGTAAGAGCATGGGTTCCCAGCCACGGAACTTGCCTTCCCTGACGAATTTGTCCGCTTCAACGATTCTTCGCGCTATGGCCATGAGAAGGGTCCAAGCGAAATCCGCCGTGGTTTCGGTCAAGACACCGGGCGTGTTCGTGACCATGATGCCACGTTTCGTCGCTTCCTCGACATCGATGTTGTTGTATCCAACAGCATAGTTCGCAATGATCTTCAGATTGGGACCTGCCGCGTCCATGACCTCGGCGTCTATCTTGTCCGTGAGCAAACTGAGCAACGCATCGACTCCCTTGACCTTCTCCAGAAGCATTTCTCTGGGTATGACTCCATCGTAATCGCTGACTTCAACGTCGTAGCGCTCCCTGAGCATGTTCAGTCCTTCTTCGAGGATCTTCCTCGTCACGAAGACTTTGAACCTTTTCATCCACCTCAAACCTCCTTGAGAAGTTTTGTATAGGCCGTGAGGAAAGTTCTCTTCGCATTCGCAACAACGAGGTCTGGATCTTCATCAGGCAACGGCTTGACTTCGAAAGAAATGACGGGTTTTTCCGTTGAAAGTTTTCTTTCGAAATAGCCAATTTTCACCAAGGCTTTGAGGAAGTAGGTGAGTTCTTCCACGTCGTTCTTTCCACCACTTATTCCAAACCTTGGATGTTGATCTCCGTAAGCTACGTGGTTCGTTTCGAGCACCGCGTTGCCCACGTGGATGTGTGTCACGAAAGGTGAGAGCAAGTTCAGTGTGTAGAAAGAATCTTCGAACAAGAGTGGTTGGTGTGAAAGATCGATCGTTAAGCCAAAGTTGTCGCGGAAAGATCTCACCTTCGAAGCGATCTCGAAAGCTATAGGTGCAGGACCAACGAGTGCGTTCTTTTCGATCGAATAGTCGAAGACTTCGAGGTTCACAGCGAGCGTGTAACCAAATTCTTTGGACCTCTCCTTCGCATAGTCACAGATCTCGCAGAGAGATTCGACCAATCTTTCCTTCGCCGCTTCGAGTTGTTCCTTCTCGGCCATTTTCCCACTCAAAAAGGCGATGGCTTTCGCCTTCGAAGCGTAGGCTTTTTCAACGGCCTTCTTGATCTCGTTCACTGCGAGCTTTCTTTCTTCTTCGTTGAGCGAGTTCAGATTCAACTTTTTGGAGAGAACCAGAGGCTGGGCGGCGATCAACAGCTCAACTCTGGCAACCTCGCACATCTTGCCGATCTTCTTCAAAGTGTTCTCTTCAACGAGCGCACTCACTTCGATCGCCTGAAAGAATTCGTCCGTGAGTACTTTTTTCACCGTTGACAGGATCTCTTCCTCACTCTTCGCGTTCGGATAAGCCATGAAGTGTATCAAGCCCATGTGGAACGTGTCGTGCCAAGGATACATCGTCTCACCTCCCTTGGATCATCTGTTTCAACGTGTCGACTATCTTTTTACCGCCATCGACGATCAGATTGATGTCGCTGGAACACATCAAAAGCTTCATACCCTTCTCGATCCACGGCTGCAGTGCCTCGGGTGTTGGAAGGTGTATGCCACAGGGTACGTTGAGCTTCAAACATTTCTCAACGAACTTGTCCACGTATTCCTGAACGAGTGGATGCTTCGTGTCCCCAGGCACGCCGAGGCTCTGTGACAGATCGTTGGGTCCTATCAAGCACGCATCCACGCCAGGCATGATCAATTCCTCAAGATGGTCTATGGCTTCTTTGCTCTCTATCTGCAGTATGATCAGGGTGTTCTCGTTGGCCCACTTGGTGACCTCTTCACCCTTCACGGACGCGAAGTTCGTCGGTGTTCTCCTCAAAGCCATACCCCTCTCACCGAGAGGATAGTACTTGGTCGCCTTTATTATCTGCTCGACCTCCTCGCGCGTCTCAACCTGTGGCACCAAGAGACCCTCCGCACCGCTGTCCAGTGGCCTGGAGAGGTTGTGATGGCCGTGCCTGGTTGGCACCCTGACGATCGGGGTGATCCCTCCGGCCCTCGCCGCCCAAACCATGTCCTGAACGGTTTCGAGACTGAAAGGCGAATGCTCGGTGTCTATAACGAAGAAATCAAAGCCCGATGTAGCGAACATCTGCGCTATGCCAGGTGTTCTTATCTCACTCACCATTATACCAATGGCATGTTTGCCCTCTTTCAGCAACTTTTTGGTCTTGTTCTCGCGCATCCTCTTCACCTCACAGAAGTTTCATGCCTTGGAGTACTTTCCTCAGTTCCGCCTTCCTTTCCTCGCTCATTTCTTTGATCGGTCCACGCGCCGGTCCTGCCTCGATTCCGATCATGTTCAAAGCTTCTTTTATGACCACGGGGAACGTACCAAGCTCGAAGGCGAGTCTGAGCGGTGTGAGCTCTTCTTGGGCGCGCTTCGCGTTCTCAAGGTCTCCCTTCACGAAGTAGTCGTATATGCTCGCAACGAGCCTTGGCGCAACGTTGGCCGTGGCTGCGATCGAGCCTGCTCCTCCGTAGAGGAGCGTCGCGAGGATGAGCGTATCTCTACCCGCGAGCACGTGGAAGTTCTTGCCCTTGGTTCGTCTTATGTAATCACTGGTGGTCGTCAGATCACCGCTGCTGTCCTTTATACCAACGATGTTGTCTATCTCTGCAAGTTTTTCAACCGTTTTTGGATCGATCTTTACACCATTAGTTCTTGCTGGATTGTTGTACAACAGTACTGGCAACTTCGTGGTCTTCGCGATCTTAACGTAGTGTTCGTAGAGTTCTTCTTGAGTCGGACTGATGTAATATGGGGTGATGATCGAAACGGCATCGACTCCGATCTTCTCGGCTGCATCGTTGAGCTCGATGACTTCTCTGGTGGTTATGCCTCCGGTACCTGCGTAAACAGGAACTCGCCCGTTCACCTCTTCCACGGCTATCTCCATGAGCCTGATCTTTTCCTCTTTGGTCAGGGCGTAGAACTCTCCTTGACTGCCTATGATGAAGACACCGTGAACGCCGTTGTCAATCAGATAGTTCAAAAGCTTTCTGAAAGCTGACTCGTTGATGCTCTCGTCCTTGTTCATGGGTGTGACGATCGCCGGTATGACTCCCTTTGGAACGAACGACATCTTTATCCCTCCTTCAAATCTTTCCGTATTTTTTGAGCAGATCCAGATTCACCGGAAAACTCGGCTTTCTTCCCGTCAGAACCTCAATGACACCTTGAGCGGCTCCTTCGGCCATCCTGATCACACATTCCTTTGTCAGAGCGGCGTTGTGTGGTGTCAGCAGTATCTTTTCGCACTTGAAGAAAGGATGATCGTTTTTCGGAGGTTCCTCTATGAAAACGTCCGTGGCTGCTCCAGCTATCCAACCCTCTTCGACGGCTTTCAAGACCGCAAGCTCGTCCCATATTGGACCGCGCGCCATGTTTATGATGTACGCTGTGGGCTTCATGAGCTTGAGCTGATCTTCTCTTATCATGAACCTGGTTTCGGGCGTGAAAGGAACGTGTATCGTGACGAAGTCCGACTCTCTCAACAGTCTTTCCAATGGGACCAGCTCAACACCCAGCTCTGTAGCCTTGCGGGCATCTACGTAAGGATCGAAGGCCAAGACTTTCATGGAAAAGGCCGCCTGACACTTCTTCGCGACGAGCGAACCGATCCTTCCAAGCCCTATGACTCCAAGCGTCTTTCCATCTATATCCATCGTGGAGAACTGATCTCTGATGTTGAAATCACCCTTCCTCGTTGCAGAATCCATCTGCTTGAGTCGCTTCGCCAAAGCTAATATGAAGGCGATCGTGGCTTCCGCCACCGAGAGTGCGTTGGCGTTGGGCGTGTTCACAACGTAGATTCCATGCTTCGAAGCCTCTTCGACATCGATGTTATCCACCCCGACGCCGTGTCTCGCGATCACCTTCAGCTTTGGCGCGTTCCTTATGATCTCTGCAGTGAAAGGAGCCGTCCTCACGATGACCCCATCACAGTCGACGATCTCTTTGGCAACGACTGAAGGCTCAGGACTCGAGGCTTGGATGACTTGAAAACCTGCGTTCAAAAGCATCTTGACACCGCTTTCATGGATCGGTTGAACGATCATCACCTTCACGTTCATCCCTCCAGCCTTGGAATCGTGTTGACACCGTTCGGCACTACGAGAAACTTCGCACGCGGATTCTTTTTCAGAATTTGATCGATGCCTTCCTGCAACGTCGAGATTTTCGAGAGAAAGATTTTCTTCAAAATGGTATCTTCTATCTCACAATCGCTCATAACTATCGATGCGTAAGACAAGATCTTCGTGAGAATGTAGGCCTTGTGTTCACCGAAACTGAAGCCGTGTGTGAACAAATGATCCTTCAGCTCTTCGAAGCTGGCGAAGCTGGACATGAGTCGGTAATAGTTTTCGTCTCCCAGTCCATCTTCGCACCGTGCCGGAATCAAGATGGTCCCACCCTCCTTCACAACGGGCCTCGGACCGAGAACGACGGTGTTTGCGGCACGCGTGGCCTGATAAAGGTTCACGCTCTTTGGATAACCTGGACAGGAGATCACGACGTCCGCAACCTCTGGTACTGGCACTTCCACGCAGGATCTTGTGAATTTCACGGCAGATTCGAAGGATTTGATCGGATGACCTGAGAAGGCGGCAACGAGACGTTTTTCTTCGTTCAGCACGAGGTTGACTGTGAAATCCACCTTCACCCTCTCGGCCATCTCGTTCAAGAATTCTCTGAAGATGTTGTTCTCTATCACTCCAAGTTTTGTTCTTGGATCCGATAGCACTTTCAAACTGTGCGTCGAACCTATGGTTTCCATGCCGGCCAACCCAACACAGATGGTCTTCACACCGCCACTGTAGCCTGCGAAGAGGTGTGGTTCGATCACACCAACGGTGATCTTCACGTCTGCCTCCATCAACTTCCTGTTCACCTTCATGGGGAAACCTGCAGAGCTACAACCAAGGTCGACCAGATCGTTGCGACAGTCGTGGTTGTAAACTGCATATTCGTTCGCGATTCTCTTTCCGAGTTTCTGTTCGATCTCCCCGTGAGTCATGGGCCTGTGAGTTCCAAGCGCGATCAAGAAATATATGTTCTCTTTCCTCACGCCGGCCCTGTGGAGTTCTTCAAGCAGAAGTTCGCTCACCGTTTCATCCATGGCGTACCTGGTCATGTCCGTCACAACGATGGCCACCTTTTCGTGCCCGTCCACCATTTCACTCAACTTCAGCGAGGCGATAGGATTGGACAAAGACCTCTTCAGCTCTGCCACTGGATCGTGCACTGGGTCGGGAAAGTGGGCATGGGCTATCGATAGAAGGTTTCGATCTGGTATTTCGATCTCGAGATCTTTGTTCTTGTCGTAAGCGAGTTTTATCCTCATCGTCTCACCTCAAGGAAGCACCAAGCGCAGCAACCTCGCGAAGACGTACCAAATCACCCAGCTCGTGGCCACAGCGAAGATGCTTGAATAAACGATGGTTTTGATCTTCACTGGCCAGGATATGATCAAGCAGGAAGCGAAAACGAAGAGAATGCTCGAAAGCAGAAACCCAATCGGTTCCATCAAAACAACGTAAACGATACAGCTCACGATGAACAAAGATATCCTGAAAGGCTTTTTGAATTTGATCGGTGTGGACTTCTCCTTACTGAGCAACGCTTGCACGATCAAACCCACCGAGAAGATCAGCAACAACACCGCAGCCAAGGTCGGAAAAAAGGCGTTGTCCAAGACATCGAACCTCAACCTTCTGATCTTCTGACTCTCAGAGAGCATCCATCCAGCAAGAACAGCCAAGACCAAACCCGAATAGAAGTCCTTTCCAAATCGCACGTCGATCACCCCAAACGCTGGGGGGAACCCCCCAGCGAACATCACTTCTTCAAACCAGCAGTCCTCGCGAACCGATCGAACCTTTCGTCTTCCCACTTCAAGAACTTCAGCATCTCTTCACCGTCCAAGTAGAAGGGTATGGCGAAGGCTTTCTCCGCCAACTCATCGACGCAGTCTTTGAACTGAATCACCCGCTTGATCGCATCCGCAAAAGTTTTGACGATCTCTTGGGGTGTTCCCTTGGGCATTAAAAAGATCTGGTCCTGTGTGAAGACGAGCTCTTCCAAGCCGAGCTCCTTCGCGGTCGGCACGTCAGGCAGGAACGGATCTCTTTCGGGTGAGAGCACCGCGAGCGCCTTCAACTCACCGGACTTGAGGAACGGCACCGCCGCAGACAGTGCGACCGGACTCAGATCCATGTGGCCACCAAGAATCTTCGTGATCCTGTCCATGTCGCCACCAGAGCTCGCCGTGATGATGAAACCGTTGTTTGCCGCCAACTGCATCGGTATCACTTGGAAATGACTCGTCGCACCTATCTCGGCTCCGAGTCTGATCTTGCCTGGGTTCTTCTTGGCGTCCTCAATCGCATCCTTCAAGTCCTTCCAAGGTGAATCGGGCCTTGCAATCACCACGCGGTTTCCTCTCGTTGCGATGCACACGGGCGTGAAGTCGTAGTAGTTGAACTCGGCCGTTCCCACGTGGTAGTTCGAGAAGATGGACTGATGGTACCACAGAACGGTGTAGCCGTCCGGTTTGGCCTTGAGAACCTCCCTCGCACCTGTGCTCCCACCTCCGCCAGTGATGTTCACCACGGCGAAGTCCCAGCCGAACAACTGCTTGACGTACTTTCCAATGATCCTCACCTGCACGTCGCTGGCTCCACCTGCGGCGTAGGGGACCACCACCTTGATGGGACCTGTGGGATACGCTGCAAAACTGATGGTCACGATGAGCGTTAGCAACAGAATCGCCAGGAACTTCTTACCCATGCAAACACCTCCTCAGCACCTCGCAGATTCACCTTTTTTGACGAGTATTCTTCCCAGAACGAACAAGAACGCAGCCAAGATCAGCAGTGTGAGAGACAAAGGTCTTGTGAAAATCGGCAAGAAACTGCCAGCGCTCGCAGTTAAACCCTGTCTCAGGTTGGATTCGGCGATCGGGCCAAGAACGAAGGCGATGATGATGGGAAGCACTGGAAAGTCGAGTTTCTTCAACACGTAACCAACGATCCCGAAGATCAGCATGACCCAGATATCGAAGATCCTGTTGTTTAAACCAAAGGCTCCCACCGCGGCACAGACGGTGATCAAGGGCAGAAGGTATTGCTTTGGAAAGCTCAACGAGTAGATGTAGAACTTCATCAGAGAGATTCCAAGCAAGAGCATCACAACGTTACCCCAAAACTGAGCCGCATAGACTCCAAAGACCAGGTCTGGATTGTACTTGAACATGAGAGGACCTGGGTTTATGCCGTGGATGATGAAGCCTCCGAGCAAAATCGCGGTGACCGCATCGCCAGGTATGCCCAGCGCGAGCAACGGAACCATCGCACCACCGATGGAGGCGTTGTTCGAAACTTCGCTCGCGATGATTCCATCTGGAATACCAGTACCGAACTTCTCAGGATGTTTCGAACTCGATCTCGCAAGACCGTAAGAGATGATGTTCGCCGTCGCTCCTCCGATCCCTGGGAAAACACCTATGATGAATCCCACCACGAAAGACCTCAACGCGTTTCCAATCTGTTTGAACAGGATCTTTGCGGCCTGAAGAACATCGGAAAGCTTCATTCCAAGCGATTCTTTTGGAACGATGCGTTCGACCTCCGACTCGATGTCGACGATGATCTCAGGCATGCAGAACAAACCCACCAGCAACGGCAAGAGGCTTATGCCACTTTGGAGTTCCGAGAACCTGAAGGTCAATCTCGGAATGCTCGTGATGGGATCAGGACCGATGCAACTGAGAAGGAGGCCCAAGGCGATCCCTATGAGGTTCTTCACTATGTTACCGCCGAGCATGCTGCTCACCGCAACGAAAGCCATGACCGCTAAAGAGAAGTATTCGAAGGGTCCAAACTTCAGCGCGGCACGGGCGATCAAAGATGCCAACGAGATCATGAAGATCACACCGACGATACCACCGAAAAAGGACGAGAAGAGTCCCAGACTGAGTGCAAGACCAGACTTTCCCTGTTTGCTCATGGGATGCGCGTCGAAACAGGTCGTGATCGAAGAGGGAGTTCCTGGCATGTTGAGCAACGTTGCGGAGATGAACCCTCCGGAAACTCCGCCTATGTAGATCCCCGTCAGAAGGACGAGTCCAGAGATGGGCTTCATGCTGAAGGTGAACGGGATAGCCAAAGCGACACCCATAGTTGCGGTGAGACCCGGGATCGCGCCGAAGATCATGCCCCAAAGAACGCCTATGAAGAGTAAGAGCAAATTCGCTGGCTGGAAAACTTGCGAAAATCCCACCGTAACCGTCTGGATGAGCACTTCCATAGGGTAACCTCCTCACGTTTGGGCGCGTTTCATGATCAGCGAATAGTAGCTTTCGATCACCGAGGCGAGCGTTCGGCGCAGATGATTTCTCATCAGTTCCTCCACTTTGGCCTCGTCACCGTCGAGGATGGCTTCGATGATCTTCACATGTTCTTCTCTCGACTTCTTCTCTATCTCGACGGACCTCTTGGTTATGTTCCTCGTCATGTTCGTGAGCAGACGAAGTTTTTCGTAGAACCTTTTGAGTATCTTGTTATTACTGTACTCGATCAGAAGATCGTGGAGTTGTCTTCCGAGCGCGACACCCTTCGCAGGATCGTTGTCGATGTCGACCAACTCGAGTTTCTGCTTCAATTGTTGAAGCTTTTGGAGCATCTCAGGATCTCGATTTCGACAGGCCAAGCGTGCCGCTGCGCCCTCGATGGCTTCCCTTGCGGTGTATATCTCCACGAAGTCTTCGAGCGTGAGTTTCCTGACGGTGTAACCCTTCTTACCGTTCAACTCCACAAGGCCATCTTCCATGAGCATGCGCAGAACCTCCCTTATGGGAGTCCTGCTCACTCTGTATATCTCGGTGAGTTTTCTTTCGACGATCCACTCACCGGGCTTGATCTCTTCGTTGAGGATCTTTTCGCGGAGATCGTTGTAGATCTTTTCTTTTAGATCGCCCAGATCTCTCCGCACGAGGTATCCCCCCTGGTATACCTTTTTAATACCAAAATTAGGTTACCAAAAACAGCCCAGATGATCAAACGCAAATTTTCGTAGTTCTGGGTTGATTCCAATCAGGATTGACCTCGAAACTCTTTATGCTTCGTCTTACTCAAGCAATCTTTCTCTCTCTCGTTCTTTCTCAATCGGGAAAAATCTTTCCGGGATTCAAGATGTTGTTTGGATCAAAGAGTCTCTTGATACTCCTCATGAGCGCCAACTCTTTTTCTTGAAGGAACATGCTCAGATACTTTTTCCGTTTCAGACCCACACCGTGTTCTCCCGTCAAATTGCCTTCGAGTTGTACCGTGATTTTGTAAAGTTCTTCGAGCGCTTTTTCCAAAGATCTTTTCCACACATCGTCGCTCATTCCATCAGGCTTCAAGAACGTCACGTGCACGTTTCCATCACCGACGTGGCCGAAGTTCAGAACCTCCAGGTCGAATCTTCGCGCGATGTCGTAAGCAGAAACGACCAACTTGGGCATGTTCGCAGTAGGTACGACCACATCCTCCATGCAATGGGTGGGTCTGAAGGCGATGATACCTTCGGCTATGGCCTTTCTGAAACGCCAGATCTTCATGCGCTGGGTCCTGTTGTCGGCAATGTACACTTCTAAAGCCTTCATCTGCATGAGTTTTTCACCGAGCTCGATGTATTCTCTCGTTAGACTCTGCTTACTGGTAGATTCCAGCTCGAAGATCAGATGACATTCGGCCTCTGGGTTTGGTATGCTCTCGTTCAAGAACCTTGAGGCCATCTCGCTGGACGCCTTGTCCATGAACTCGATCGAGGCGGGAAGCACCCCCGATTGAGAAAGCACCTTTGGAACACAGAGCAGAGCATCTTCAATGTCTCTGAACGGAACGAGTAACACAGCTGCGCACTTCGGCTTCGGTACGAGCCTGAGGATGATTTTCGTCACGATCCCGAGCGTACCTTCACTGCCGACGAAGAGTCTCACCAGATCATAACCTGTCACGTTCTTGAGTGTTTTACCACCGAAAGTAACGATCTCACCTGTTGGAAGAACGACTTCCAGACCGAGCACGTGAAAGGACGTCGGTCCGTACTTTATGACCTTGACACCTCCTGCATTCTCCGCAACGTTCCCACCTATGGAAGAACTCTCGCTGCTCGCGGGATCACCCGCGTAAAACAATCCATGTTCTTCCGCGATCTTCTGTATTTCTCCAGTTATGACCCCTGGTTCCACCGTGATCGTCATGTTCTCTTCATCGAACTCAACGATCCTGTTCATCCTCTCCAGAGAAACGACGATCGAATCTTTCGTCGGCACCGCACCAGCTGAAAGGCCCGTGCCCGCGCCACGTGGCACGATGGGCACTCTTCTTTCGTTCGCCCACCTGAGAATCATTGAAACTTGTTCTGTGCTGGTGGGGAAGACGACTGCGAGGGGAATTTGTGCTTCAACACCGCTCGTTTCATCGTGCGAGTACTTCTCGAGCTCTTCTGGATCGAACTTGACGTTTTCGACTCCCAAAAGTCTTATCAGTTCATCCACCACTCTCATCGTTCTCACGCTCCAGTCTCTGAACGAGTTCGCTCAATACCCAATACGCGTCGGCGACGATGCCGATGTCCGCAACCTTGAATATGGGAGCGTATCTGTCTTTGTTTATTGCAACGATGATCTCTGACGTCTGCATGCCGGCAAGATGTTGCACAGCACCGGATATACCCGCAGCGATGTAGATTCTCGGCTTGACGGTCTTACCACTCAGCCCCACTTGATGATCGTGGGAGAGCCATCTGGCGTCGACAACTGCACGCGATGCACCCACGGCACCTTTCACTAAACTTGCTAGTTTGAAGGCAACTTCCACGTTCTCTTTCTTCCTCAGTCCCTTACCCACGGAGACGATGATCTTGGCGTCTTCGAGTCTTGCTCCTGCTTGCTTTGGTTCAACAGAAATGAGCTGACATCTGTCAGACAAATCCTCGATTCTCTCTTCTATGAACTGTACATCGTCCTTTCGATGTTCGACGATCTCGAACACACCCGGTCTCACCGTCGCCATCTGGGGTCGATGCGTGGGTGTGACGATCGTCGCCATGACGTTTCCACCTATCGCAGGCCTGGTTTGAAGAAGATTACCCTTCTCATCCACGTCCAACTCGGTGCAGTCGGCGGTGAGACCTGTTCGAAAGCTCGCAGCGAGTGCGGGCATGAGGGTCCTCCCGAAGGTGGTGGCGGGTGCCAGCACGATGGAGGGAGAATATTTTGCAAGGATCTTCTTCGCAGTTGAGAGAAACGGATCCAGCGAAAACCTGTTGAATTTCTCGTGTACGGCCAAAATGACCATGTCGGGTCCGAAGCGTGCGAGCTGTTGAACGTCCTTTTTGGAGTTGGACATCAAGAGAAAGGCGAGCTTCATCGAAGCCTTGTCTGCGAGTTTTCTCGCTTTCGAGAGCAATTCGAAGCTGCTGCGATCGATCTTGTTGTTCAAAACGAGGATCATCCCACTTCACCGTCCCGTACGGCCTTGATCAACCCGACGACACGTTCGATTCCCTCGAGGATGTCCTTGTCAGCGTAGATTCTACAGTTTCGAGCGATCTTCGTGTTGAAGACCTTCACAACGCGTGTGGGAGAACCTTTCAGCCCCACTTCTTCACGATTTATACCTATTGACTCGGTGTCATAGATTTCTATCTTTGCATCCATAGCCGTCTTTTTTCCAGCGAGTGTGGGCAACCTGGGTTCGGCAACACTTTTGAGCACGCAGAGGCATGCTGGAAGTGGTGCTTTCCAGACCTCGTGTGCATCCTCGATCGATCTTTTGACAAGGACGAAGTTCGAACCGAGCTCGATCAGCTCCGACACGTAGGTCACAACGGGCAGGTTCAAAAGCGTCGCAAGTTCGATACCCACTTGACCAGTCTCACCGTCGGTGGATTTCTCACCACAGATCATCAAGTCAAATGCGATGTTCAACTTCTCTATGGCCTTCGCGAGCGCGAGACTTGTGGCCCAGGTGTCCGAACCCGCCAGAGCCGAATCGCTCAGAAGGATTGCTCGATCGGCACCGAGCGCTATCGCATCCCTCAAAACGTCTATCGTGTTCATCGGTCCCATGCTCAACACCGTCACACTACCATTCAATTTCTCCTTCAGAGACACCGCGAGTTCCAAGGCGTGTGAGTCGAGTGGGTTCATCGTCACATCCAATCCTTCGCGCACCATGGTGCCACTGATCGGATCTATCTTCACCTTCTCGGTGTCTGGAACCTGCTTGACGAGCACAAGGAAGTTCACGAGGCCTCCTCCTTTCTTGTCTTTATTTTATACCATTTAAGAGAACTATGTAAGCACAACAGATTCGATGGGTGTATAATCAAAAAAAGAGGTGACTTCGATGGACCTTGACAGTTTGGTTGGCCAACTGTTCTTGATAGGGATCAAGGGCAAGGAAGTCGACGAAGAGACATTGAGGGTTCTGAGATTCGTCAAGCCGGGCTTTGTGATACTCTTCGCACGAAACGTGGAAACTCCAAGGCAGGTTCTGAGTCTGGTGAAGCAAGTCAGATCGGTTCTCGGCGAAGACGTGATCTTTGCCGTCGATCAAGAGGGAGGCATCGTGACACGTTTCAGGGAAGGTTTCGCGGTCTCTCCTGGTGCGATGGCTATAGCCGCCACGAGCGATCCCAACAACGCGTACCGCGTCGCAAAGGTGCTCGCACGAGAGATGAGAACAGTTGGAGTGAGCTGGAATCTCGCACCCGTGGTGGACATCAACGACAATCCCAACAATCCTGGCATAGGCGTGCGAAGCTTTTCGGACAAGGCTGAAGTAGTTGCACAATTCGCGACACGCTTCTACGAAGGTTTGAAAGAAGAGAACGTCGCGGCCTGTGCGAAGCATTTCCCTGGCAAAGGCAGCGTATCTCTGGATGCGCACCTGGAAATGCCGACGCTTGAAAAGGACATCGAAGAGCTGCAAGGTTGGGAATTCGTACCGTTCAAAACGTTGATTGAGAAAGGCATAGACAGCATCATGCCTTCGCACGTGTATCTTCCGAAAGTTCAATCCACGAAAGAGCCAACCACGGTTTCGCACGAGATCGTGACGAAGGTCTTGAGGGAAAGATTGAAGTACGATGGGATCGCCGTAGCGGACGATCTGTTGATGGGCGGAATCGTGAAGAACATGACGGTGGAAGAAGCCGTTGTGAAGTCCTTTGCAGCCGGGATGGACGTTGTGACGGTCTGTCACGAACCTGATGCCCAGATGTCTTCGAAGAGAGCGCTCTTGAAAAAAATCCAACAAGATTCGTTCTTGCAGAAAAGGCTCGAAGAATCCATTCAAAGAATCAGACGTTTCAAACAGAACTTCGCGATAAAGAGTTTGCCCGATGAGATACATTTCGACCCAGAACATCAAAGGATAATGCAAGAGGTTGCAGAACGCTCGATCACGCTCGTCAGTGACAGAGATTGCATGTTGCCACTCAAGCTGGACAGAGATGACTTCGTGCTCACGGTCAAGTTGAGCAGGCTCGTGCAGGTTCAAGAATCAGATGTTGGAGTTCCGTGGGTGGCAAAGCAGATCGCGACCAAGTTCAGCTGTAAATTCTCTATATTGGAAGAAGGGCTCGAGATCCCGAAGGGCCACAGGTGCGTTGTTTTCACCGAGAACGCACACCTTTCAAACTGGCAAAAGCAGCTGCTCCTTCAGGTGCGCAAGGATTTCAAGAAGGTTCTGCTGGTTTCCCTTCGCAACCCGTACGATTGCAATTTGATAGAATCTTCGAGCATCTGCACTTATGGCTACGAAATGGTCTCTCAGAGAGCCCTTTTGAAAGTCTTGTTCGGTGAGCTGAAGCCTGTGGGTAAACTGCCAGTGGAGGTGTCCAAATGAACGAGAACAGACTGATCACCGAGATGAGGAATCCAAAATCTCAGGGTATCGACAACAAAAGCATCAGTGAGATACTGAGAATCATAAACGAGGAGGACGCGTTGGTAGCACTGGCCGTCCGTGAGGCTCTGCCACAGATAGAGAAACTCGCTCAGATGTGTTTGGAAACTTTGAAATCTGACGGTAGAGTCTTCTACGTTGGCGCTGGAACGAGTGGACGCATCGCGTTCATCGATGCGGTCGAGCTCGTGCCGACCTATGGGCTTCCTGAGGGAATATTCGTTCCCATCATCGCAGGTGGGCTCGAAGCGTTGCGCAGGTCCGTTGAGGGTGTGGAGGACCTTGCGGAAGAGGCAAAGAAAGATCTTTTGAACCACAAGCTGTGTTCGAAGGACCTCGTCATAGGTATAGCGGCGAGTGGGAGCACCCCATACGTGGGTGGAGCGCTGGCCTACGCGAAACAAGTTGGATGCAAAACAGCACTGATCTGCAACGTGGACAAACCCTCGCTGGCGCGTCTGGCGGACATCGTGGTGTGTGTTGTCACAGGACCTGAAGTGATCGCGGGTAGCACGCGCATGAAGGCTGGCACTGCGCAAAAGATGGTTCTAAACATGCTGAGCACGACGGTGATGATCAAACTTGGGAAAGTCTACGACAATCTGATGGTGGATGTGCTCGTGCTCAACGAGAAACTGAGATCGAGGGCCGTCAACATCGTGATGCAGCTCACCAACGTGGACGAAGAAACTGCTAAAATTGTTCTTGAGAAGGCCAATTACAACGTCAAGCTCGCAGTGCTTCATGTTATTACGAAGAAGAGCCTTGAAGAATGTCAGAAGGTTCTCAACGTGGAACCAAATCTGAGGAATGCGATCGCCATGTTGGGGGGATGAAGGTGGAAGAGTATCCCGTTCCTTTGTATTATCGCGTATACAAAGAATTGAAGCGCAGGATCTCTGAGGGCGAGTACAGACCAGGTGATCGGATACCACCGGAGATCGAACTGGTCAAGGCGTTCAACGTCAGTAGATTGACGATCCGTCGCGCACTCGAGGAACTGAAATCCGAAGGGCTCATCACGCGCCACAAGGGAAAGGGCACGTTCATAGTGGGCAAGAAAGAGGAAGAATCCATGAACGTGCTCAAGGGTTTCACCGACAAAGCCAAGGAGGAAGGACTGAACGTCAGATCGCTCGTTCTGGAGAACAAGCTCGTCGAAATACCCTCCGAACTCTGTCAAATCTTCGGTCTGGAAAACGGTGCGATGGTGATGCTCTTGAGGCGTGTACGCTTCCTCAACGATGAACCTGTGGCGATAGAGTGCGCCTATCTCAACCCGGCGGTGGACATCAGGATACTGAACATTCTGAAGAAGGATATGTCTAAAGAATCTTTGTACGAGTTCTTGAGAAACGAGCTGAAGATACCACTCATAAGAGCCATCGAGGAACTCGAGTTGACGCACGTGTCTTCTTCGGATGCAAAGCACCTCGGTTTACAGCCGGGCACGTGCGCACTGTTGAGAAAGCGCTATACCTACACAACGAACGGAAGGTGCATCGAGTTCGTTAGATCGATCTACCGGGGCGACAAGTACAGGTTCAAGATGGAGCTCAGGTCAGAAGGTACGTTCGAAAGATGAACGATCGGGTTTGCTCAGCATGAAGATCAGAAGACCAACGTAGACGAGCACATCTCCGATGCTTATCAAGAACTTTCTGCCCCACGGTGTGTAGGCAGGTATGATATCGCCGATCAAAAGGATCGGCGTGAACTTTTCCAACAGTGCGTGTTTGATGCTGGGCAACAATCCCATTTTGTTCGCCAGTGGACCGTAGACGGGCATCCGACCATTGCCGAGCAGGATGGCAAGGAAGTTCAAAGCCGAGCCGAGCATGATGAGCTTGAAGCCTTCAACGTGATGGTTGATCGAAAGTAGGAAAAACAAAAGCGAATAGGAAACGACCATCATCAAAATCCTGTTTGAGATGGGTAAGAACTGCAGGACGAACGGCAAAGGGAAGAGATAGATCAACTTGATATTCGTTTCGTGAAGATGAAAGATCCTCCTCTTGAAAAAGAGAGAAAACACCAAGGAGACAACGAAGACGTCGAGTATCATCCAAGGATCGTGTTGTCGATCAGTCGAGCCTTTCCGACCCAGGCCGCGACGGCAACCAAGACCTTGCCTTCCAAGCGTTCGACGGGTTGCAAGGTTTCTTCGTCCACGATCTCGACGTAGTCAACCTTCACAAGGTCAAACTTAGCGAAGTGTTCGAGCATCTTTTCTTTGATCCTCGAAGCATCTCTCTCCCCAGATCGATAGAGTTGTTCTGCGATCTTCAGAGACTGATAAAGAGCCAGGGCCTGTTTTCTCTCTTCCCCGACGAGATACACGTTGCGCGAACTCATCGCAAGCCCATCCGGTTCTCTCACGATCGGGCACTCGACGAGCTGAACGTCCATGTTCAGATCCCTGACCATCCTGCGAATGATTCTGAACTGCTGTGCGTCCTTTTGGCCGAAGTAAGCACGGTGTGGCTTGACTATGTTGAACAACTTCGTGACCACGGTGCACACACCCCTGAAGTGTGTTGGTCGAGACTTGCCACAAAGGTATTTCGACAAACTCTCTTCCACCACGTAGGTCGAGTAATTCGTTGGGTACATCTCTTCCACAGTTGGCACGAAGACGTAATCGACGTTCTCCAACTCCAGCATCGACAGATCTCGTTTCAAGTCCCTCGGATAATTCGCGTAATCTTCGTTTGGACCGAACTGTGTTGGGTTGACGAATATGCTCACGACGACGACATCGTTTTCCTCTCGACACTTTCTGACCAACGACAAATGTCCTTCGTGGAGATAACCCATCGTTGGCACAAAGCCGATCGTTTTCTCTGCGGCGCGTTCGCACTCTGCTATCTGTTTCATGTTCGAGACCGACTCGATAAGCTTCATTTGATCACCTTCTTCTGGCGGAGGCGGTGGGACTCGAACCCACAAGGGCCTCGCGGCCCACCGGTTTTCGAGACCGGCTCCTTAGCCAGTTCGGACACGCCTCCACACGTAGATTTTATCATTTTATTTCTCATTGAGAAGCTATGAGCAGGATCTGTTTCACATCTTCCCTACCGAGTCTCTTCAGTACACCGAAGGATGGACCCTGTTTCATGACGTTCTCGACGATTCTGTCGATGTCTTGTACGGGTATACCAACGTCTCTCAACGAAACGGGGGCACCGACCTTCCTGAGCCAAGCTTTGAAAGCGTCTATACCTTTCAAGATCGCTTCTTCACCGGCACCATCAACAGAGAAAACGTGCTTCGCGAACCTTTCGAACTGCTGTGGTTTTTGTTTATAGACGTACCTCATCCACGCTGGGAAAACGATCGCAAGTCCTGCACCGTGAGCTATGTCGTAGAGTGCACTGAGGGAATGCTCTATCCTGTGACAGGACCAATCTCCACCTTTCCTACCTGCCGCAGTGAGCCCGTTCAAGGCGATCGTCGCGCACCAGGCGAAGTTCGCCCTCGCCTTGTAATCCTGTGGATTGTCTATCAAAACTTCTGTGGACTTCATTATCGATCTGATGATGGATTCACTGATCTGGTTCTGTATGTCTGAATCTGAACCATCGAAATAATACTCGAGCGTGTGTGCTATCGCATCGACAGCACCGTAGACGGTCTGTTCCTTTGGAAGAGAAAACTGCACGGTGGGATCGATTATGGAGACTTGTGGATAAAGACATTTTGCACTGATCGCCCACTTTTCCTGCGTCTTTTCGTTGGTGACCACGGCATTCCCGTTCATCTCAGTTCCAGTGGCGGAAATCGTCAAAATCGCGAAGACTGGCAAAGCCTTCTCGATCTTGTACTTGCCTGCGAACGCGTCCCAAATGTCGCCTTCGTAGAGAACACCTGCCGCGACCGCCTTGGCCGAATCGATGACGCTTCCTCCACCAACGCCCAGAACTGCCTGCACCTTCTCTTTCTTACAGATCTCTATGGCCTCATGAACCTTTGAGAGTACTGGATTGGGTTTGACACCAGAAACCTCAACCCACTCGATGCCGTTCTTCTTCAGAGATTCCACAACCTGATCGTAAACACCGTTCGTCTTTATGGAGCCACCACCGTAGAGCACCAAAACCTTTTTGATCCCGAAAGATTTGATCTCCACACCTATCTTCGGAATCGTTCCTTTACCAAATATCAACTTGGTGGGATTGTGAAAAACGAAGTTTTCCACTCTGCATCACCTCGAAGAAATTATAGTACATCCAGCAAGCGTGATTCAAGTAATCTGAATTTTAGAGACGAATTCCCACCACGTGGCAAGAAAATGCAGAGTAGAAAAAAGCCCCTGAGAATCAGGGGCCTTCGAGATTGATCAACCTTCGAGCATTGAGTTGTCTTGAACCTGCACTCTGTATTCCGATTCATGATTGTAGAACCTTCTGAAGTACTCTTCGACGAGCATCTTCGCCAATTGTTCCCTGTTGAGCGACTTTATTTTCTCGTACGGTGCCAGGCATATCAGATCGCGTGGTCCGTTCTGGAAAATGATGAGTTCTTCACTGAGCAACGTGGTATCTACTATCGCCAGTTCGTTCTCAACTTCGAGAAACTTGAAATCATTTATTTTCTTTATCCTGCCAAACTCTATGCCTTCGCTGAGGAAATCGTTCAAACTCTCATCGTCGAACATCACCAACGAGACCAGAACCCTTGGTATCTTGTCTTGGTAGACATAGAGGCACACGTTGAAGGTCCCAAACTGCGGACTGTTGAAAGAAGGTCCGTGAAGTGAGAAAAGCTGCTTGATCGTTTCTTGCGGTGTGTGTAGATCAGTGTACCGAACTGTGAAGTTGTCCAAGAGCGTCATCTTTCACCATACCTCTCCAAGAAGTGCTGGTAAAGTTTCTCGTTCTCTCTAACTATTTGCAACGCGAACTCCGCATGGTGCTTCGCATACCCGTTGCCTATGATCATGTCCACGTCTTTACCTATGCCTTCCGCACCGAGCGCCGCCTTGGTGAAGCTCGTCGCCATGGAGAAGAAATAGATCTTTCCCCTTTCCCTCGCACAGAGTATCGAGGTCATTTCGGTGTCTGGAACGTTGACCACGTTGATCACTACGTCCGCAAGTCTTTTGTTGGTGATCTGAACGAATTTTTCGTACGATGAGACCGCATCCTGTGCGTCCGAAACAAAAACTTCGTCAACGAATCCAAGCTTTCTGAGCTGTTCGATCGATCTTTCAGAGTGAACGAGCGCCACGACTCTACCCGTTGGACCTGCGTACTTCTTCGCCACGTAGCTGCACAGAACCCCAGACTTGCCACCCGCACCGATGACGAGCACCAAGTCGGAAGGTGAAACGAGCCTTGCAGTTTGAATCGGAGCTCCAGCCACGTCGAGCACGGCGAGCGCCACAGACTCAGGCATATCTTCTGGCAGGCGAGCGAACACTCCAGTTTCGAAGAGTATCGCTTCACCTTCGACGTCCACTTGATCTTTCTCCAGATACACCTTCTTTATCCTTTTCAAATTCAAAGGTGTCAGGCTCAACGAGACGAGCGTTGCGATCTTGTCTCCAACTTTCACATCGACGTTCAGATCCTTCCCTACGGCTTTCACCTTTCCTATGAGCATGCCTCCAGAACCTGTGACGGGGTTGTGCAACTTGCCACGTTGTTGAACGATCTGCATTATTTTCTCCGCGACCTTTTGCTCGTCCGCACCGACTTCGGCTTTGATCTGAGCGAACGAGGCTGCATCCACGTTGAGCCTGATCACGTCGATCAAGATCTCGTTGTCGTACAACTTGCTCGTGTCGTTGTCCAGTTTCCAAGCTGGTTGAGGCAACTTCCCCTTAGGTTCGATCACCCTGTGTCTGCCGAACGGATCTCCTCTCACACTCATCCCTCCGAGACCAAAGCGGGGGCTGAGGCCCCCGCTCACGTTCACATACCTTCTTTCGCGAGTTCTCTCTTGATCTCGGCCTCCGCCCAGGCCAAGCCTTCTTCTATGGTCTTTTTGCCGAAGAGCACATCACTCACCATCGTGTTAACGATGGTCCTTATCTCTGCCCAAACACCGATTTGCGGATCGAACACACCGTATGGAAGTTGGATCAACGGAACCTCGGCGGCTGGATCCTCCGCCACGTACTTCTTCCATATCGCAGTCTCGGTCGCACTCTTTCTCACAGGCAGATAGCCCGTCTTGACGGCCCAGTAAGCGGTGATCTCTGGAGAGATCAAGAACTTCATGAATTCCCAAGCCGCCTTCTTCTCTTCAGGTTTCGCTGTGCTGAACATGATCACGTCCGTCCCTGCGAACTGAACGTTCCTCGTCTTCCAGACCGGTACGGGTGCCCAGGTCCAACCGTGTTTACCCCTCGAGGCAGCATCAACGTACGGTTTGCTCGCAACAGTTTCGATGAACATCGCTATCTTACCTTCACCGAACGGTCCATCCAGATAACCACCCTGAACGAGGGCGTACTTGTCCTTGAGATCGAGCAGGAACTGAAGCACTTCCCTCGACTCAGGACTGTTGATCGTCACTTTCCACTTGCCATCGGGACCTTTTTGAAGTATCGAGCCACCGTTGAGCGCGAGGAACACCTGGAAATGATCCACCGTGGATCTGAAGCCAAAGCCGTACTGATCGATCGTACCGTCGTTGTTGAAGTCCTCGGTCATCAGTATCGCGGCCCTCTTGAGCTCACCTATAGTTTCTGGTATCTTGAGACCAGCTAATGCAAGCGCATCGGTGTTCACGTAAAGCACGTAGATGCTCTTGTTGAAAGGTACCGCGTAGATCTTATCGTCCCAAGTGCAGTTCAACCTCATCGGCTCCCAAATGTCTTCCCACTCGGCCTTGGACAGACCGATCTTCGGATCGTTGACGTAGCTGTTGAGAACTTCGACGATCCCAGAGTAGATGAGCTTCGCCGTCCAGTTGGAGTACGCTTGCGATATCGTTGGAAGTCCTCCAGCCTGAGCAGCCGCCAGAAGCTTCTGCTGCAAAGCCGCGTAGTTTCCGATGTAGACTGCCTCGACTTCGATGTCGGGACGTTGCTGATTGAAGAAGTCTACGATCTCCTGCAACGTCTTACCGTGGCCACCACCCATCGCGTGCCAGAACGTGACTTTGACCTTTGCCATCATCAATGTGACGAGGAGCACCGTCAACAACACCACGAGAAATCTTCTCATCCACCAACACCTCCTTCAAACAACCGTTTGTAGACGTCCATCACCTTACTCCTCAGCGAAACCAGATCGAAGTTGTTCTCGATGATTATGCCTTCCTCAACGATGTCGTTTTGCGCTGAGAGTCGCCTTCGAATCTCTTCCTCACTGAAACCTCTTTCTCTCAACCTTTCAAAGATCTTTCTTTCGTCACACTTGACCGTGATGACCACGTCACACAGCTGGTTCAAACCGATCCTCCTCAGTAGCGCTGCATCCAAGACGACGATTCCCGAAGAGTCTTCGATGGATTCTATGACCCTGCGCTTGATCATTGGATGAACGACTCTTTCGAAGATCTTCAACTTTTCTTCGTCTTCGAAGACTATCTGTGCGAGTTTCTTCCTGTCGATCTCACCTTGACAAAAGATCTCTGGACCGAACAACTGTTTCAACTGATCCTTCACCGTTTCTTCTTTCAACACCTCGTGCCCGATCTTATCCACATCCACCACTTTCGCTCCGAGTTCTTTCAAAATTTCTGCCACGGTGCTCTTCCCACAGCCCATCTTTCCCGTTAAGCCAACGATCAACCTCAGAAGAGCTTTTCCCCCTTGCCGAGCAAAGGTTGAATCTGAGTGAACTCTTCTTCTGTGACCACGATCAAAGCCGGTTCTGTCCCAACTTGGTTGTAGAACTCGACGAACTTCTTTTCCACATCGGTCCCTTCATTCACAACCACGATATAGACGTTCTCACCCAGCGGGCCCTCATCGACGTGGTACAAACTCTTGGGTTTGAATATCTCGAGGATCTTCTGCGTCATTCGATCACGACCTTTTTCGATGGCTCTGGAAACTTCATTTTCTCAAAACCTTTTCGTCCCATCAGCGAGTAAGTGATCTGCTTGCCGAGTTCGACACCTGGCTGATCGTAAGGGTTGATGTTCAAGAGCTTTCCCATCAATGCGGTGGTGAACTCGTAGTACATGAAGAACTGGCCGAGCTCGTAAGCGTTGATCGAAGGGAAGATCACTCTCATGCTCGGACGATTGTTGAAGGCGAGCGACCTCTCCGTTCCAAAAAGCTCGTTCCTGAGCAAGTCTGATAGTCTCTTACTTCCAAGATAAGAGATCTCTTCGTCTTCGTGTATCGAGGGTATGAGAATGTCCCTGTCGAACCTTTGAACTTCCACGAACGTTATGGTCTTGTCGTCTGGTCCTTCGTTGTAGAGCTGAACCTGTGAATGCTGATCAACCACGCCGAGGGCCTTTATCGGTGTCAGTCCTTCGTAGACTTCTTCTCCATTGAGGGAATACTTCTTTCCCAAGCTCTCTGCCCATAGCTGTCTGAACCAGTCTGCGAGCGTGTACAGACGGTTGGAATAAGGCATCATGACAGTGATGCGCCTTCCTTTGAGCTTGTGGAGATAATGACAACTACCCATCATCGCTGCAGGGTTCTTCCACACATCCAACGCTACACATTTTGCGTACGCGTCCTTTGCACCGTCTATGAGAGCCTTGATGTCCACACCGATGGCCATCGCGGGCAACAATCCCACCGGCGAGAGAACGCTGAATCTGCCACCGAGCTCCGGCGGGATGTCGAGTGCGACGATCTTGTCTCTTTCTGCAATTCTTCTGAGCAAGCCTTTCTTCGGATCCGTTGTGAACACGATGTGTTCTGAAGGATTCAGACCTCTGACTTCCAAAAGGCCCCTGATTATCTGGTAATGCGCCAAGCACTCGGCGGTCGAGCCAGATTTGGAAACAACGTTGAAGATGGTGGTGCGTGGGTCTATTCGATCGAGCACGCTCGCCGTGTAATCTGGATCGACGTTTTCAAGAAAGAAGATCCTCAGATAACCCCCGCGCTCAGATTTTGAAAGATAGTTCCAATCGAAAGGCTTCAACGCGTTGGCCAAAGCGGCCGCTCCGAGGCTCGAACCACCTATGCCTATCACGACGAAGTTGTCGAAATTCAAGATCCATTCGCGAAGGTCCTCGACCATCTCCATCAAGTTCCTGTCGAACAGGACCTTCACGAACGCAGGTTTTTCCCTCGCGATCTCCTCGACGAGTCGACTCATCGTCGGTTGAATCTGCAAAAACTCCTCCTCAGTTATTCCACCCTTCACGTTCGGCTCGAACATGAAACTGAAATCGAACTTGAGCATGAGAATCACTCCTCAATAGATCAGAACGGAACGCACATCGTAATCTTTCAACTTCTCGCGCGGACTGAGATAGCTCAGCTCTATGAGAAAACACATTCCCGCTACCTCACCACCCATGTTCTTCACCAGGTTGGCTATCGCCGCGGCCGTACCACCGGTTGCCAAAACGTCATCCACGATGACCACACGCTGACCTTTCTGCAGGGCGTCCGAGTGCATGTGAAGCTGGGCAGTCCCGTACTCCAAACTGTACTCGATGGAAACAGTCTTGTAAGGCAGTTTCCCCGGCTTTCTGACGGGAACGAAGCCTTTAGCAAGTTTGTAAGCGAGAGTGGCACCGAAGATGAAGCCGCGCGCCTCGGGTGAAACGATGAGATCGAACTTCACGTCCTGTACGATCTTCGTCATCTCATCGATCGCCATCTGGAAGGCTGCAGGATTCTTGAGCAGAGGGGTGACGTCTCTGAAGATGATACCCTTCGCGGGAAAATCTGGAATATCCCTGATGAAATTTCTCAGCTCCACAACGCTCACCGTCCTTTTTCAAGTCTCACAATTAGATTTTAGCAAAAAATAAGATCGCGCGGGTCCTCCGCGCGATCAAACCGCTGCTGCTTTCTTGACTTTTCCTGCCTTGAGGCATTTGGCACACACCCTCATGGTCTTGATCGTTCCGTCCTCGAGTACAACTTTCACCCTCTGGATGTTCGGTCTGAACATCCTCGGTGTGTGCCTGTTCGAGTGGCTCACGTTCTTACCAGCCACGGGGCTTTTTCCACAGATCTCGCATCTCTTCGCCATGTCGCATACCCCTTTCCCGTTCAGCCGAGACAATCTTACCAGATGTGTTTGAAGTTTTCAAGAATTCATTTAGAATAGCTATAAGACAACCGAAAACTGGGGGGAAAGAGATGATCCTTCGAGGCGAAAGAATCGTGTTGAGGCCAGTTGAGATCTCTGACATCGACAGGTTGTTGAACATCAACGATGAGGAAGTTAGACAGTACCTGTTGAGCGTTTTTCCGTTGAACAAGATCAGGGAGGAAGAATGGGTGAAGAATCTGTACATTAGCCAGAGAGACATCGTCTTCGCCATCGCTCCAGTGGAAACGAACCAGCTCGTTGGAACGACAGGTTTGCACTCTATAGATTGGGTGAACAGGTGCGCGGAGTTCGGTATCGCGATAACCGATAGAAGTTACTGGAACTTGGGCCTTGGGACGGAAGCTACACAAGTGACCTTGAAGTACGCCTTCGAATATCTGAACATGAACAGAGTGCAACTGCAAGTGTACGAATACAACCATCGTGCGATACACGTCTACGAAAAGTGTGGCTTCGTGAGGGAAGGCACATTGCGAAAGGCGAGGTATCTCAAAGGCCAATACCACGACATCATCGTGATGGGCATACTGGCAGAGGAGTATTTTTCCCAAAGTACTTCACGCTGGATCGTTGACTGAATCGTACGTCCTCCTCGTCAATTTGAAATCCCCCGGGAAGGTGAGTATTTAGACTCACGCTCTGTGACACCGTGTCGGAATCTTCCGAGAAAGGTTTTATCACCATTTCGATTGACTTTGGTTGCGTGAACTGTGATACTCGTACATAAAAACAAAGTATTAAAAGTTAGATCCAATAAGATAACGACAGAAAAGTGGAGATATCCTCAAAGTAATGTCAAAAAACCTCTTAGAGCTAAGATCTTCAGTGATAACAGACAAAAAAGATCAAAAACGACACTTGAAAAGTGGTAATACCACTTTTAGAATAAATGTGTGAACGGTTCTTTTCAAAATCCAAACGTAGGGGGGATGTCTGTGAGGAAGTGGTTGGTCTGTCTGGCAATTTTTCTCACACTCACGCTCATGGCTGCGACCGTTCGTGTTCTGCTCTGGGACGATGCGCTCACACAAGCTCTCAGAGAAGGCCTGCCCGAGTTCGAGAAGAAGACCGGCATCAAGGTAGAGCTTGAACTTGTACCAAGCGGCACGTTACTTCAGAAGACGTTGATCAGCGTGACTGTGGAAAGGTCGGACTACGATCTCATCGCCGTGGACGAACCGAACATACCTTTGGTTGCTCCTCTGCTGTTGTCGTTCGCACGGTGGCCTGAGACTAAATTCTATACACGACCAAGCATGGCAGACATCATGCCGTTGGCCTTGGAAGCTGGCCAGTGGAAAGGAGAGTTCAAGGGACTGCCCGTCAACGCAAACGTGTACATATGGCTGACCAGAAAAGACATCATCGAAAAGTACAAGGACGAGTTCAAGAAAGAATACGGCTATGAAATGAGAGTTCCCAAGACTCTGCAGGAACTTCTGGATATGGCAAAGTTCTTGTCGAAAAAAGGTATCTACGGTTGGGCTCCGTTCACAAAACCAACGGAAGGTGCCACCTGCGAAGCGATCTGGATGTTCGAAAGCTTCGGTACCAAGGTTCTTCAAGTCACAGACAAAGGCTACAACGTGGTCTTGGACAAGCAGAAGGCTATCGAAGCGATCAACTTCTACAAGGAGCTCTTGAAGTACGCGCCACCCGGTGCGCTGGATTATGGACACGCTGAAAGGGTTGCAGCGTTCTCAAGAGGAGAGGTCTTTTCTATGTTCAACTGGCCAGCTCTGGTTCCGGACATCGAAAATCCTGAAAAATCACTCGTTGCAGGCAACGTCGTTTACACAGAACCACCGGCTGGTCCGGTGAAAACTGCAGCTGTGAGAGGTTGCTGGATAGTGGCAATACCACTCGCTGCGAAAGAAAAAACAGCGGCCGCAGAGTTCGCTTACTGGTGGATGTCCGTGGAGACCGGCAGAAAACTGATACCGAAAGGATTGACACCTGCGAGGGAATCTCTGCTCAGAGATCCGGTTTATTCCAAGGAAAGACCGTGGTTCCTGGGTATATATCAGTCCATGCAGTACGCGATTGAAAGACCAAGGTTCGAAAGGTATCCCGAGGTTTCACAGGTCATAAGGAACAACTGGCTCGACGCGGTATCTGGAAGGGTTTCGCCTGAGGTCGCCGTAGATAGGATGGTGGAGGAGATCAATGCAGTCCTCAAGAAGTACGGTTATTGATCCAAAAAAGAGGGGGCGGTTCCTCGCCCCCTTTTTCATGTTCGTTCTGCCCGCTCTGATAGTCGTTGGCGTGATCTTGGCTTATCCTGTCATTTACGCTCTGGTGATCTCGTTCACCGACAGAGAGCTTCTGTATCTGGGAAAGACAAACTTCATTGGGCTGAAACACTACAGGGAGATGCTATTGGACAGGAACTTTTGGCACTCTCTGAGGTTGCAGTTCGGTGTCATAACCATAGCGATACCGATAGAGCTCATCATAGGTCTCTTCGTGGCTATCCTTTTTAACAGGGATTTCCCGTTCTCGAAAATTTTACGCTCGCTCTTGATGCTCCCAGTTTTCGTGCTACCTGTCCTCTCAGGTTTGACGTGGCGTTTGATGCTCCAGCCCAGTTATGGTGTTTTGGCAAGTTTCTTCAACTTTATCTCGCTCGGACCAACTGCTTGGCTTGCGGACACGAGGTACGCGTACGCAGCAATACTCCTTCAGGACATCTGGCGCATGTGGCCTTTCATGTTCATGATCATCTACGCGGGTCTCTCTTCGATGCCATCAGAGTACGTCGAAGCAGCAAGGATAGATGGTGCAAACTTTTTCCAGAGGTTTTGGTACGTGCTGTTACCCTACTTGAAGCCCGTCATAGCGACCGCTTTCCTTCTCAGGATGATAGATGCACTGAGGATCTTTTCCGAAGTTTACGTGATGACCTACGGTGGTCCCTCGAACGCGACGATGCTGCTTTCTCTCTACATTCACAAACAAGCGTTCGAGTTTGGAAGACTCTCCTACGCTGCCTCTGTCGCTGTGTTTCTCTTGATAGTTGCACTCTTCATATCCTACTTCGTGGTCAAACGCGGACTGCGTGGTGAGGTAGAATGAGAAAAAGGGTGATTTCCTTCGTCGTTCTGTCGGTGGCTCTCTTGATCGTTCTGGTTGAGCTTTTTCCAATAATGGTGGTGATCGTCAACGGTTTCAAGAGGGACATAGACATCTGGAGCAAGAATCCTTTCTACTTCAAACCAACTTTGAGGAGTTACCAACTGATCTTCAGACATAGAGAATTTCCAAGATCTTTGAGAAATTCTTTCGTTGTTGCCAGTCTTTCGGCGCTCGTTTCTGTGTCGCTCGGTTCGATGGCGGCCTACGGGCTGAGCAGGTTCAACTTCAAGTTCAACGATGCTCTGATCTTCATTTTGCTCATGGTCCGAATGATACCTCAGATATCGCTTGCAGTTCCTTTCTACATGATCTTCAGATCGATCGGGTTGAACGACAACGTCTTGGGACTTTCTTTGGCGCACATAAGTTTCAACTTGCCTTACGTCGTGGCGCTGTTGTTGCCGTTCTTTTCGTCGATCCCGAAAGAATACGAAGAAGCGGCAAAAGTGGATGGATGCAAAACGTTTCAGATATTCTTGAAGATCTTTTTCCCACTCGCTTCTGCCGGGATCGTGGTCGCCGCTGTCTTCGCTTTCTTGATGTCTTGGAACGAGTTCATCTACGCTCTCGTACTGACGGGCACAAGGGCCAAGACTGCTCCGATCGTCGTCAACGCGTTCATGGGTCAGTACGCGCCTCTGTGGGGACAGTTGTCCGCCGCAGGAACGATAATGCTGCTTCCCGTGTTCGCGGTGACGTTGAGCCTTCAGAGGTACATAATAAGGGGCCTTTCGGCCGGTGGCATAAAGGGGTGAGAGAACATGTTGTTCTTCTTGGACAGTGCGAAACTTGACGAGATCGAGTACGCCATCCAAAAGTGGAAGATCGACGGTGTCACGACGAACCCCAGACATCTTGCGAATGCCAAGATGAAAGTCGAACAGTTCATCGAGAAGATCAAACCCATGGTTGAGAACACGCACATCAGCGTGAGCATCGAAGTGAATCCACACTTGAACGACGCTGAAAGCATGGTTGAAGAAGCTCAGAGGATCGCTTCGATGTGTGAAAACTTCGTCATAAAGATACCAGCGACGGAGGCTGGTTTCGAGGCGCTGAGCGTGCTCAGCAAAAAGGGAGTGAAGGTGAACGTAACGTTGGTTTTCAACGTGGTCCAAGCTTTGCAAGCTGCCAGGCTCGGCGCGTACTACATAAGTCCGTTCGTGGGTTGGAAGGAAGAACGCGGTGATTACGACGTGGATTTCATAAACAACGTTGTGAGGGCCGTGAAAAACTACGGTTTCAAGTCGAAGATTTTGATTGCCGCCGTCAGGTCCGCCAGGCATTTCACCGAAGCGGCTTTGGCGGGAGCAGACATCATAACCGCATCATTCGAGGTTTACAAGAGATCTTTTGAGAACCCTTACTCGAGCCTCGGATTGGACATCTTCAAAGACTCTTGGGATCAGATGTACAAATGACAGGGGGGATGGAAGATGTTGGGATTCTTAGTTCACAGAGATGGGGACGATGTGGGCGTCGCCGTCGTCGATCTGAAGGAGGGACAAGTTGCCTACGGAAAGACACTGGAGGGGAACACAGAGTACGAAATCCAAGTTCGACAGGATATACCCTTGGGTCACAAGATAGCGCTGAGAGACATCGAGAAGGGTGAGAAAGTGAAAGAGTACGGAGAGATCATAGGCATCGCGGTGAAGAAGATCTGTAAGGGTGAACACGTACACGTCCACAACATACGCAGTCTCAGGTGGGGGGTGAACTGAATGGAGAGGCAGATACTCGCCTATAGGAGAGAGAACGGCAGGGTGGGGGTTAGGAACTACGTTCTTTTGATAACTGTCGATGACATATCCAACGCCGTGGTGGAAACGGTGGAAAAGGCCGTTGCAGGAACTTTGGCCATACCACATCCTTACGGAAGACTTCAGTTCGGAAAAGATCTCGAACTCCTCTTCAAAACGCTCATAGGCACAGGCTCGAACCCAAACGTTGCGGCGGCGATCGTCGTCGGAGTTGAACCAAAGTGGACCACCATCGTCGCGGAGGGCATAGCGAAGACGAAGAAACCCGTTGAGGCCTTCTGGGTTGAAGGTAACGGACAGATAAGAACGATCGAAAAGGTCATGAGGACTGCGGTGAAGATGGTCGAAGACGCCACCAATCTGCGTCGAGAGCCAGTAGACATCAGCGAACTGGTGATCAGTTTGAAGTGTGGTGAATCGGACACGACTTCGGGCCTTGGCGCGAACAAAGTGGTTGGAAGGTTCACAGAGAGGTTTTTAAGCATCGGTGGAACGGTCCTGTTCGGTGAAACAACCGAGCTGACCGGAGCGGAACACATCGTCGCGAGCAGGTTCAAAGATCAAAAGGAACGCGAAAAGTTCTTGAAGTTCTTCGAAGAGTACCAGCAGTTGGTCAAGTCGCAAGGAGTCGACCTGCTCGGTTCGCAACCGACCGAAGGGAACATAGCGGGTGGTTTGAGCACCATAGAGGAAAAGGCACTCGGGAACATCCAAAAGATAGGTAACGCGATGATCGACGGTGCACTCGACTACGCCGAACCACCGAAAGGAAAAGGTCTGTACTTCATGAACACCTCTTCTGCGGCGGCCGAGGCGGTGACGCTGTTCGCCGCAGCCGGGGCCGTGATCCACCTCTTTCCAACGGGTCAGGGCAATCCCATAGGAAATCCGATCGAACCTGTGGTGAAGATCAGTGCCAACCCAAAGACTGTGATGAACATGTCCGAACACATCGACGTCGACGTGTCCGCGGTGCTGAGAGGAGAGATGGATCTCGATCAGGCTGCCGACATACTCTGGAAAAGGGTGGTCGAGACCGCGAACGGCAGGATGGTGAAGGCCGAGATACTGAACCACAGAGAGTTCGTTCTCACAAAGCTCTATCCGAGCGCGTGAAGGGAGTGATCGTTTTGAAGATGCTTGTCGCTGGAAAGTGGATCGATAGACCAAAGAAGATAGAGGTTCGATTCCCGTACGACGGTTCCGTTGTGGACACTGTACCCATTGCGGAAGAGGAAGACATCGAAACGGCTATCTCGAGCGCACTGGAAGGTGCAAAGATCATGAAGAAAACTCCCGCATGGAAAAGATCAGAGATCTTGTTCAGCACAGCTTCTCTGATCCTTCAAAACAGAGACAGGATCGCTCAGACATTGATCAACGAAGTCGGAAAAACCATGAAGGAAGCAGTGGCGGAGGTAGAGAGAACCGCGGAGATATTCAGATTAGCTTCTGAAGAGGCGAAGAAAATCCACGGAGAGACTCTCCCTTTCGACAGTGTCAAAGGTTCAGAAAAGAAGAGAGGTTATTTCGTCAGAGAACCCGTCGGCGTCGTTCTGGCGATAGTTCCTTTCAACGTTCCATTGGCTCTGTGCGCACACAAGGTCGCTCCAGCGATTGCCGCAGGTAACGCGATCATCGTGAAGCCAACTTCGCAAACGCCTTTGAACGCCTTGATACTCGGTGAACTCCTTCTCGAGGCTGGTATGCCACCGCAAGCCCTCAGTGTTCTGACGGGACCCGGTGGCACGGTCGGCATGAGGTTGGTGAAAGATGAAAGAATAAGACTTGTCAGCTTCACAGGGAGCGTCGAGGTGGGAAAACAGATCGCTCAAAACGCTGGATTGAAAAAACTCTCTTTGGAACTCGGTTCGAACACGCCGATGATAGTCTGTGATAGCGCGAACATAGACAGAGCGGTCGATGCGACCATCTCTGGGGGTTTTTCGATCGCTGGCCAGGTGTGCATATCCGTTCAAAGGGTTTTCGTGCACAAAAAGATATACAAAGACTTCGTTGATAGACTCGTTGAAAAGATCAAGATGATGAAGGTCGGTGATCCAAGGAATGAAGAAACGCAGATGGGTCCTGTGATAGACGAACAGAACGCCAAAAGGATCGTAGATTGGTTCGAAGAAGCAAGACAGAAAGGCGCGAAAGTTGCAATCGGTGGAACGCGCGAGTATACTTTGGTTCAACCGACGGTACTTTTGGATGTTCCAAACTTCTGCAAGATCATGACCGACGAGCTCTTCGGACCTGGGGTGGCGGTGAACAGCTTTGAAAGTCTCGACGAGGCGATCAATTGGGCGAACTCGACTCGGTACGGTCTTCAAGCTGGTATCTTCACAAGCAACATCTTCGAAGCGATGAAGGCCATAGAAGAACTTCAGTTTGGCGGTGTGATCGTGAACGACGGGCCACGATACAGAGCAGATTTCATGCCTTACGGTGGATACAAGGAGAGCGGAATAGGAAGAGAAGGTGTGAGATTCGCGATAGAAGAGATGACCGAGATGAAGACGGTGGTGATCGATACCAAGGAGTGAGAAAATTGGAATTGAAGATCGCGTTGATTCCCTTGGTGAGGAGCACTTACGACGTTGAAGAGGGTAAGAAGGTGTTCCAAAGAGAGCTGAGCCTCTTGAAGAGGTTCAAAGACGTGCACTGGTTCGCACCATCCCAGGTCATCGAGTACGCCGAATCGATGACGAATTTCTTGAGCACGTTGAAGAAAGAATCGATAGACGGAATAGTTCTGTTGAGTGCGACGTTCCACCTTGGAGATCTCGCTATGAGCATCGCGTCGAATTTTGAAAATGTTCCCATCCTGTGTTGGGCCGTACCGGAGCCGGATTATCGTGGCAGCAGGGTAAGGTTGAACTCTTTGGTTGGTGCACATCTGGACTTTTCTAATCTGTACAGATCTAAAAGAACCAACCTTCGATTCATCTATGGAACCGCCGAGGATGAAAGATTCATAAAGAAACTCTCACTTTGGCTCAACGCAATCAGAGCATTCAAGCTTTGGAGAGAATCGAAGATAACATTGATCGGTGGCCACGCCAAGTCCTTCATGAACATCGATGTCTATGAGCCTGAGCTGTTCAAGGAGTTCAAGATCATCGTGGATGTTCTGCCCTTGGAAACGGTTTTCAAGCACAACCCGTCCGAAGAGGAAGTTCAAAAGATCGAAGAAGACTACAAAAACATATACCGATACGACGAAAACATGGACGACGATAGGTTGGAAAGAGTGGCGAGACTCGCCGCAACACTCCAGAACGTCGAACAAACCACCAAATCCTCGGCTCTCTGCATAAGATGTTGGCCCGAGTTCGCCATGTATTACGGTGTCTCACCGTGTGCAGCGATGAGTTACAACATGGCGAAAGGATCGATCATGACCTGTGAGGGTGACATCCTCGGTGCCGTGACGATGATCACGTTGAAAGCATTCGGTTGCGAAGAGATGTACCTTTCAGATATCAGTCAGATCTTTGAAGAAGAAAACGCTCTGCTCTTCTGGCACTGCGGTGTTGCACCACACACCCTTTGGGACGGTCGTTCCGAGAGGACTTTAGACACTTACTTCGCGGGTGGAAAAGGAGTAACCGTGGGGTTCGTCCTCAAGCCGGGACTCGTGACGATAGCGAGGATAGACTACACTGAAGGATGGTCACTCTTCTTGGCGAAAGGCGAAGCCATAGAGACAGAGAAATTGCTGAAGGGAACCTATGTGAAAGTGAAGGTGAAGAACGCTATTGAACTGGTTGAATCTCTCGTGGAAAATGGTTTTGCGCACCACGTGGTTATGGCTTACGGAGACTGGTACGAAGACTTTCTCGAGCTGGCATCCATGAAAGGATGGAAGGTATATGCTGAGGTTTGAGAAAGGTTCGAAGGTGTATCTTTCGAACGAGCCACTCTTCGACGGGACCGTTCTGAAAGCCGATGCAACTCTGTTTTTGAAAGACGTGCATGGGCATTTCAAGATCGAAACGAAACTCAGCAACCCGACGAAGATCGATTCAGACTCGATAAAACTCGTCTCTGAAAGTCCCATCACTTTGAGGATCTCCTCCAGAGGCTCGAAATGTTTGATCGTGAAACTGAGGGGGTTCAAAGACGAAATCATCTACGGTGGAGGAGAACAGTTCTGTCGGTTGAACTTGAAGGGTAAGAGGTTTCCCATCTTCGTTCAAGAACAGGGCGTTGGAAGAGGTTGGAACTTGGTCTCTTTACTCACCTGGCTCAAGGGAGTTAGAGGTGATTGGTACACCAGTTATTTTCCACAACCAGTCTTCTTCTCGAGCGCTGGATATGCTGTGATCATAAAAACGGGTGCACTCGTCATCGCAGATTTCAGGTCCAAACTCGAGACGATCTTCGAGGTTTACGACGAAGAGTTCGAACTCATCTTCTTGGATGGTCAACTGAAAGATACGATTCGAAAGTTCCACACACTCTTTTCCAGATCCGTCGAAGTCAGTGACTGGGTCTTTGGAACTTGGATAGCGAGTCAAGGCGGGATAGAAGCAGCACAGAAGGTGATTGAAACTTGTGAAAACTGGAAAATACCACTCACCGCACTCTGGTGTCAAGATTGGTGTGGTAAGAACTTCACCAAGTTCGGAAGACAAGTCTACTGGAACTGGAGCTACGACGCGAAAGATTATCACGACCTACCAGAACACATAAGCAGATGGAAAGAGAAAGGTGTCCACTTCCTCGGTTACATAAACCCCTTCCTCATAAAGGGTGGACCACTCTATCAGGAAGCGCTGAAGAACGATTTCTTGGTCAAAAACAAAAAGGGTGAACCCTACGACATCGTCGTGACCACTTTCCCAGCAGGACTCATCGATTTGACTGACAAAGATGCCTTCGAGTGGTACAAGAAGATCATCAAAGAGAACATGATAGGCATCGGCATGAGCGGTTGGATGGCAGATTATGGAGAGTATCTACCCACAGACGCGAAATTGAAGCTCGCGGACGGTTTGAGCTATCACAGCCTCTACGCTGTCGATTGGGCGAGGTTGAACTACGAAGCGGTTGAAGAAGCGAACAGAGACGTGATCTTTTTCATGAGAGCGGGATACCTCAGCTCCACGAAGTATTCTCCCGTCTACTGGGCGGGAGATCAGAACGTCGATTGGTCGAAGAGCGATGGGCTCGCCACCGTGATACCAGCGATGCTGAGCATGGGCATGTGCGGAGTGAAGTTGGTGCATTCCGACGTTGGTGGGTTCACTTCTTTGATGTGGCTCAAGAGAACACCAGAGTTGTTCATGAGATGGACAGAGATCGGAGCTTTTTCACCCATCATGAGGACGCACCAGACGAACCGACCTTTCAAGAACCTCCAGTTCGACTCTCACCCAGCCGTGTTGAAACACTTCGCGCGCATGTCGAAGATCCATTGGCTCTTGAAGGACTATCTGAAGCAAGAGTTGAAGAAGGCCAACGAGGAGAACCTACCTTTGGTGAAGCACTTGGCGATGAACTATCCAAACGATCCAAATTGCCACAAGTTGATCTATCAGTACCTGCTCGGTGACGATGTCTTGGTCGCTCCAGTCACAAAGCCGCACGCCAAGAGTTGGAAAGTTTATCTCCCCGAGGACGAGTGGCTACATTTATGGACGAAAAAGAGGTTCAAAGGCGGCTGGATCGAGATCGATGCACCGATTGGCTTTCCACCAGTTTTCTTGAGGGAGAACTCGCCACTGATTCAAGATTTTTTGGTTAAACTTCGAGATGCTCTCTGATCGTGTCGTAATGGACTTTTATGGCCCTCAGTAACTCGTCTTGGTTGCCTTGGGAAATCGCTTTCAGTATCCTCTTGTGGTTCTCGATGGATCTCTTCTGGTACTCTTCGTCCCACAGATAGTCCCTCTTCAAGAACAACCATATCTTGGTCTTCATGTAATCGGTCAGATGGTCCAGAAGCGAATAGATTATAGAATTACCACATGCTTTGGAGAAGATCTGGTGGAATCTCACATCGCTCTCTATCACCTTCTTTAAATCGTCCCTCAAGAAGTTGATCTCCATGCTCTGGACCATGTACTCCATGTCTTGTATCATGTCGTGGGTGACGTTCTTCAAAAACATCCTCGCTATCGTCGATTCCAAAAGCTCTCGCGCGTCAATGACTTCTTCAAGATCGTACTCCATGGAGCCGTTTTGAAGATTCGAATCGTTCGGAACCTTCAAAACGTAGTTTCCACTACCGTGCCTGCTCTCTATGATCCCACACGCTTTCAGATAACTCAGCGCCTCGCGAACGATGATCCTTGAAACTCCAAGGCTTTCCGCGAGAGACCTCTCGTTCGGTAACTTCTCCCCAACCTTCATCTTCTGTGAAATGATCAGGTTTTTGATCTGCTCAACGACATGCCTGCTCTTCATGCCGATCAATCCGTTCCCCTCATTTGTAAAGTTTATCACTGTTTTGAACCGGAAGAATTTTGATGAAACACCGATGTTCGCTATAATTTATGAGTGATCTTCATCCTTCGAAAGGGGGTTCGAGAGTATGAAGAAACTTGGGCTTGCTTCAAGGATCTTGGTGGGTTTGCTGATAGGCGTGGTGGTCGGACTGATCCTGCAACCGTTCCCACAAGTCGCTCGAACTTACATCAAACCTTTTGGAGATTTGTTCTTGAACCTCATCAGGATGATCATCGTGCCCCTCGTACTCGCATCGTTGGTGGTTGGAACGGCGAGCGTTGAGAACATCAGAAAACTCGGTCGCATAGGAGTCAAGACGATCGCTTATTACTTGCTCACCACCGCACTCGCTGTGGTCATTGGTTTGATCATGGGCAATCTGATGCAACCTGGCTCGGGCTTGACGCTGCCGACCGACGCCAAGGTCACAGCAGCGAAACCACCTTCGTTGGTGGATGTTCTGCTCAACTTGGTACCCACCAACCCCATCAAAGCGATGGTCGATGCGAACATGCTTCAGATCATCGTGTTCTCCATCTTCTTGGGTATCGCGATCACGCTCGTTGGTGAAAGGGCAAAAGTACTCTTCAACTTCTTCGATGGTTTGGCCGAGGCGAGCTACAAGATCGTGCGCATCATCATGTGGTACGCACCGATAGGCGTGTTCGCACTGATCGTACCCACCGTTGCCACACACGGTGCTAAGGTACTTCTGCCCCTGTTGAAACTGATCATCGCTCTGTACATAGGTCTTGCGATACACGCTGGCGTTGTTTATTCTTTGCTGGTGAAGACGATGGGGAAGATGAACCCTGGAGAATTCTTCAAGAAGGTTTCACCAGCGATGTTGGTCGCCTTCACCACGTGCAGCAGTTCCGCCACGCTGCCCATCACGATGGACGTGACTGAAAAAGAATTGAACGTTCCAAAGTCCATAAGCAGCTTCATGTTGCCCCTCGGTGCAACGATAAACATGGACGGAACGGCTCTTTATCAAGGTATATGCGCCCTCTTTGTTGCGCAGATCTTTGGTATCTCACTGAGCTTCTCTCAACAACTCACCATAGTGCTCACGGCAACTCTGGCGTCCATAGGAACCGCTGGCGTACCTGGTGCGGGTCTGATCATGCTCACCATGGTTCTCACGTCCGTTGGACTTCCAATGGAAGGTATCGCACTGATTGCTGGCGTGGACAGGATCTTGGACATGGGAAGGACCTGTCTGAACGTGACTGGCGACATGGTCGGTGCACTCGTGATACATCGTACAGAGAAGGCGTGAAAAGAGAAACTCTCAAAGACGCCCCCTCGAACTGGGGCGTCTTTTTTTCTACACGGGATGGTCACATCGTCTCAACAGCCATATCCGTATATCTATGTATGGGAGCGCTCCTGAGGAAAGTGCACTGGCCTCAATACGGTGTTCGTACATTGGCCTTGGTCTAATGTCAAAAAGTTCATATATAGAGATCCTTTAGTGAACCTTACAAAGAACGCTCCCAACATGAAAAGCAACAGTTAGTGACCGCAGTAAAAAGGCAAAACAGAAAGATTGGGAGTGACAGACAGCACCCGCATGATCGAGCATCGAAAGTGGACCCAGAAGAAGGTTATGAAGGTGAGATCTGAAGATAAACAATGCGATACTGACTCTGAGAAGGTTCATCGAAACGGCCTGACGAGGACCTTCCACCCAGACGTTCACAGCTGAACTCAACGGAACGCGTTTAAAAATGAAGAAAAGATCATCAGCCCCAGAAAGGGGCTTTTTATTTTTCTCATTGTCACCCACACTCAGGGCTCACAGTTGCCGATTCTACTCTGGGGCTCAGCTTCATCTTCACCTTGAATCATGCCTTGATCAAGGAATTGTACAATAGTTCACGAAGGATCCTGCAAGCAAAAAGCCGTATCCGATTAGACAAAATGTTGAAAGAGCTCACCTGAAGAAGTGAACACAAAGAGGACGATCGTTCTCGGTTTTCAAAACTTTCTGATGTCTCCAGCAAACGGATCATTTAGAATGCGGTTGCATGCTGAACTTTTTCTCGCTTTGACTTACGTTAACTCAAGTGTTATAGTAAATTTTGGTGAGCACCAAAGGGGGGTCACAAAGTGTCCAACCTCAATGAAATAATTGAAAGTTACACAGCCAAGATTTCCGATGCACTCAAGGAAGTACTTCCACAGCATCCTAATGAAACCGAGTTCCGCATGCCTATCGATAGGTTACTTGAGGATTTTTGCGCTGAGGCGAAACTGGATCCCTTGGCGGAAGCTGAATACACCCTTGCTGGTGGCCGAGCCGATGCTGTATTCAACCGCATGGTTATCGAGTACGAGCGTCCAGGGACACTTCGGAAGACTCTTTCTCACCATCCAACCGCTCACGCCATTGACCAAGTGAAACGGTATATCGAAGATGTTGCAAAACAACGGCGTCACGAGCTCACGCGAATTGCCGGCATTGTGTTTGATGGCAAATACATCATATTTGTACGTTATCGTGCAGGCGAATTTCAAGTTGAACCGCCTGTCGACGTTAACCCAGATTCTTTGAAACGTTTTCTGCACTGGCTTGCCAGCACTGCATCGGGAATCGCTCTCACTCCTGAAAACCTTAGCAGAGACTTCTCCATTGAACAACTGCGGACACGAAACATTCTGCGAGCCCTAAAAAACAGGCTGGACGGTGTCCTGGATAAGAATCCGATGATTAGGAACCTTTTCAAGCAATGGCGGATTTTCTTCAGTCAATCGATTGACTACAGCAAAGCTTTCGGTGGACACAAACTTGAGCCGCTTAAAAGGTGGGCGGACAAAGCAGGCTTAAAAATAAAAACGCGAGAGGAAGCGGAGAGCTTTTTCTTTGTTCTCCACACGTACTTCGCTCTCTTGGTTAAACTCCTCGCCTGGCTTGCCCTTTCAAGACATATGGCGGTGAAGTTAGGTGCCCCCTCTTTCGGAGAACTGATAAGCACTGACGGTGGAATGCTTCGCCAACGCCTGAAAGAACTGGAGGAAGGCGGTATCTTTCGCGCTTATGGGCTGACGAATCTACTTGAAGGTGACTTTTTTGCTTGGTACCTCTACGCTTGGGACGAACCCACTGAAAATGCGATCCGAGAACTGCTTAGGCGTCTGGACGAATACGACCCAGCCACGCTCTCCATCCACCCCGAGGAGACTCGTGACCTTTTCAAAAAGCTTTACCACTACCTTTTGCCCCGCGAGATTCGCCACAACCTCGGCGAATACTATACCCCTGACTGGCTTGCACAACACCTGCTCGAAAAATTAGACGATGAGTTCTTCTCTAGAGATACAACCAAAGACGAAGATAAGTTTCGGGAAAAGCTCCGCAGAATGCGCTGGCTTGACCCTGCCTGCGGTTCGGGCACTTTCCTCGTTCTCATCATCGCACGCATGAAAGAGTTGGGGCGAGCATTGATGGTGAACGAGACTCAATTGCTGAATACCATCCTCAACAACGTCGTTGGCTTTGACCTGAACCCATTGGCAGTGCTGACAGCGCGGGTGAACTACCTTTTGGCGATTGCCGATTTACTCGAGTATCGCAAAGGCGAGGTCACCATCCCCGTCTATCTCGCCGATTCCGTCCGAACACCTGCAATGGGCGAAAAGCTCTTCACTGCTGGTGCCTACGAGTTCCCCACTGCGGTTGGCACTTTCGTTGTCCCTGCTGTTTTGTGCACCAAGGAGCGGTTTGACAAGTTCTGCAACATTTTGGCAGAGAGCGTTCGGGCGCAAATAAGCCCTGACGCTTTCGTCAGTCGCATTGAAAAGGAACTGAAACTGGCGCCGCCAGAATGGCAGCAAGGTGACAGCAATTTGACGAAAAAGATTTGCGAACAAATCTTCGAGCTGCATAGCAAGGGCATGGATGGGCTTTGGGCGCGCCTGCTCAAAAACAACTTCGCCCCGTTGACCGTCGGTCAGTTTGACTACATCGTCGGCAACCCGCCGTGGGTGAATTGGGAGCATCTGCCCGATGGGTATCGGCAGGCTATCGCGCCATTGTGGGTGAGCAAGTATCAACTTTTCCCCCACAGGGGCTTTGACGCGATTTTGGGCAAGTCAAAAGACGACATTTCAATCCTCATGACTTGTGTGATGGCGGACAAGTTGCTTAAAGACGGGGGCAAACTTGGCTTCGTCATCACCCAGTCGGTTTTTAAAACGACAGGGGGCGGGCAAGGCTTTCGTCAGTTCCGCATCCCGCAACCTGACGGCAAATTTGTGCCGTTGAGGGTTCTCCATGTTGACGACATGGTTTCGCTTCAGCCTTTTGAGGGGCTTCAAACCGAACAGCGGTGATGGTTTTGGAGAAGGGTAAACCCACGACTTATCCCGTGCTTTACACCTTCTGGCGGAAAAAAGGAAGGAAGCGTTTCACTTACGACAGCACGCTGGAGGAAGTCACAAACGCCACAAAGCAACTGAACTTTGTCGCTGAGCCTGTGAACTCAAGCGACCGGACATCGCCTTGGCTCACTGCCCACCCCAAAGCCATAAAAGCCGTCCGTAAAGTGCTGGGTAAGTCGGATTACGAGGCACACGAAGGAGTCAACACTGGCGGCGCCAATGCGGTCTATTGGGTTGACATCGTTTACAAGCGCACCGATGGGTTGGTAGTGGTTCGTAACATCACCGAAGGCGCAAAGGTGAAAGTGGACGAAGTGACCGAACCGATTGAGCCTGACCTGCTTTACCCGCTCCTGCGCGGGCGGGATGTCCGGCGTTGGAAAGCCCAACCGTCGGCATGGATTTTGATTACTCACTTGCCGGGAATGGGGCTTAAGGCAATCCCCGAAAAAGAGATGCAGACCGATTACCCTCGCACTTACGGCTACCTGAAGCGCTTTGAGGAGGTGTTGCGGGAACGCGCCGCCTTCAAGCGCTACTTCACCCGCAAGGACAAAAACGGTCGCATCGTGGAAACGGGACCGTTCTACTCCATGTTTGATGTCGGCACCTACACCTTCGCCCCTTGGAAGGTGGTGTGGCCGAACATCGCGTCGGCGCTCAATGCGGCTGTTGTAGCCTCCAGTGAAGGCAAAGTCGTTGTCCCCCAGCATATCGTGACGCTGGTCGCCTGTGAGACTGAAGATGAAGCCCATTACATCTGTGCGCTGATCAACTCTTCTTCGGCTAACTTTACTGCGAGAGCATACTCACAAGAGGGTGGAAAAAGTTTCGGAGACCCCCACATCCTCGAACACATCCTCATCCCCCGTTTTGACCTGAAAAATCCCGTGCACCTTCGGTTAGCGGAGTTGTCAATGCAGGCGCATGAGGCGGGGAGAATCGGCGATGAGATGCGGTTGCGGGAGATTGAGGCGGAGATTGACCTTTTGGCAGCGAAACTTTGGAACTTGAGCGATGATGAGTTGCGTGAGATTCAAGAGAGTTTGTCAGAACTGGAAGGGGAGGAAGTGACCGAATGATTGCCCGAATTGAAGCGTTGAACTACAAATGCTTGCGTTATGTTAGCCAGGGCTTGCAGCGCTTTCAAATTCTCGTTGGACCTAACGCTTCTGGCAAAAGCACCTTTTTGGATGTGCCTGCGTTTCTGAAGGATTTGCTGACATCGGGTGTTGAAGAAGCAGTTCTCGCACGCGCTAACTCGTTGAAAGAGTTGGTCTGGAAAGGGCAATCGGACACCTTTGAACTGGCGGTGGAGTGGGAAATCCCTGAAACTCACAGGGAAAACGGGTATCGCTTCTGCCGATATGAGATTCGCGTGGGCGTGGGAGTTCAAGGTGGAATTGTGCTTCAACACGAAACTTTGTGGCTCAAACGAGAGGAGGAAAAGCGGGAGGACGAAAAACCTGAAACGAAACAACGGGAACTTTTCCCTGCAGAACCCAAAGCCCCTCCAACCATTGTGATTGAGCCTCGCAAAAAGACGCCTTCGGGTTGGCGGAAAGTCATCGTTCGGATGCCTGAAGGCAATGTTTACTTTCGCTCAGAGACCAGCGGTTGGAATGCACCGTTCCGAATTGATTCTCGCAAGGTTGCGTTTGCAAATTTGCCTGAAGACGAGGAACGATTTCCCACAGCCGTTTGGGTGCGCAAAGTGATACTTTCAGGTCTTCAACGCTTGGTGCTCAACAGCCAGAAAATGCGTGAACCTTGTCGCCCCGATGCACCGAAGACTTTCCAGCCCGATGGGAGCAACTTGCCGATGGTCGTGCGACAGTTAAAGGAAAGTGAGCCGCAGCGTTTTCGCCGATGGCTCGCCCATGTGCAAGTGGCGCTGCCCAACATTGAAGACATCACTGTTAGGGAGCGAGAAGTTGACCGTTTCCTCTACCTTGAGGCTCGTTTTCGGGAAGGGCTACGCCTGCCGAGTTGGATGCTTTCCGATGGAACGCTTCGCTTTCTCGCACTGACCCTTCTGGCGTATCTGCCAACATCGGACGCCATCTACCTCATTGAAGAGCCAGAAAACGGCATTCACCCAAAGGCGTTGGAGTTGGTCTTTCAATCGCTCTCGTCCGCGTATGAAGGGCAGGTGCTAATGGCGACACACTCACCCTTGCTCTTGGAATTAGCGGAACCGAAGCGCTTGCTGTGTTTTGCCCTGACGCCAGAAGGTGCGACGGACATCGTTCGTGGCGACCAGCATCCGAAACTGAAAGAATGGCGTCGAGAAGTCAGTTTGGGCGAACTGCTGGCGGCAGGTGTGTTGGAATGAAAGATTTGGTTGTTCTCGTGGCGGACAAAAATGCGGAGGCAGCGGTTAAGACGCTCATTGAAAAGCGCCACGAATCTTTGGGCATAAGTCAAGTGCAAGCAGATGTCTTCATCCATCCAAGGCGAGACCCCGGTGTCTTTCACGAGGCTCACATTTTCCTTCAACCGTTCCGCGGAGAATACCGCTACGCTTTGGTTATGTTTGACCACGAAGGATGCGGTCAGGAAAACAAGCCTGCCGAGGAACTTGAACAGGAAGCCAAGCAGCGATTGGAGCAATCGGGTTGGCAAGGGCGATGTGAGGTCATTGCGCTTGAGCCAGAATTGGAAGCATGGGTGTGGTCTTCATCCCATCATGTGCCGAAGGTGCTCGGGTTAACTCCAGAACAATTGCAGCAAATCCTTCAGCGATTTCCCAAAACTCATCTCGGCAAACCGCAACGCCCTAAAGAGGCTATGGAAGAGTGCCTGAGGCAAGCCAAAATCCCTCGCTCTTCCAGCATCTACGCCGAACTGGCGGAAACCGTTGGTCTGAAAAATTGCGTTGAGCCAAGTTTTGTCAAGTTTCGGCAAACTTTGCAAAAATGGTTTCCGTGAGGAGGGGTTACCCTATGGAGCCGTTGAGGCAAATCCGCGAAATTCTCAAGGCTTGGCGGGAGAGGGTGGAGGTTTTGCCCGCAGCGGGTGGAGCGTTGGAAGAGATGCTCTATCCCGATGCCGAGGAACAAGAGGAACGCACTTTCACCGACGAACGCATTTTTGACACCATCTGGGAGCGAGCAGAAGAGGGGGGAAGCCCAGCCTTTATCGCCCTACGCCACCGATTGCGCGAACGCAAACCCATCTTTTCCGCTACTTCCTTGACGGTTCCCTGCGCTCCTACTTTCTGGGCACTGCCTTAGAGGGCGACCGAGACACCCCCGTCCACTATGCCCAAATTGGCGCTTGCGTCCTCCTTCGCCGCGATGACGGCACAGTTCAACGGGAGCACCTTGAGGTCCGGCACCTTCTGCTTGCCAACAAGAATGGGCTCTCCGAAGAGGCGTGGCTTTCCCTCGAGAGTCTTTGCCAAAACACGCCAGCAGTCTTGGAAGATTTGGCTGCACCCGATGTCATCAGTCGGGCTTACGCCGATGCTGATTTGCGAGTCCGTGCGGGCGGCAAAACCCGCTACAAGATGCGCGAATTGGAAGCGGAACTGATGCGGAAGATTTTGCCGAAACTCAGCGGTGATTGCTGGCTCGTCGCCGATGGCTCGCTCATGTTCCAGCCAATTTTGCAGTCGCTGACGGAATTCGGGGAGACAATCCCGCCAGTCTTGGGCGTTTCAAAAAACTTCCGCAAAGACCCGCAGTTCGTTTTCGGTAGAGGACCAAGGGCGGAGCGGTTCTCCATTTACAGCCTTTTGGCGAATTTGGAGCACGAGCACCGAACGGCTGTTTTCAGCGCTTATGACGGTCAAGTCGCTTTTTGGTATATTCGGCTGCGACCGCAAGGTGCAGTGGATTATCCGCTGATGGGCGTGGTCAAATGCGAGTTGGTCACGCCGAACCGAGAACCCATACCGACGGGGTTGGTTGATTTGCTTTCAAGTGCTCTCGTGGCAGAGCGAAATGTGACGCCCCACGGGCTTGACCGAAGGTGGCACGCCCACCTTTACCCCATCCACTTGGCAGAACAAGCTATCCACTGTGCGTTTTACTCCCGGGAGGTCGTTCAACAATTGATGAGATGGAGGTGAGGGCGATGAACGAGGAGCGCCCCATCATTGGCTTAGTTTCAGCGACTTCCGTTGAGCCGACCACTTCGGACAGTTTCAACTTTTGGCTTGCACCCGGCGTTATCGTCAATCGTTTCCATTCCTCTTAGATTCGATTGAAACTGTTGTCGAAGCAATCTATCTGAGCGATGTTTCGTGGTTTCCATTCCTCTTAGATTCGATTGAAACTAACGTACGTGCTCCCAGTTGCTCGCAACCAGAGACTGTTTCCATTCCTCTTAGATTCGATTGAAACTTAAAAAAACTGCCCTTTGACGACACAGGCTTGCACGGTTTCCATTCCTCTTAGATTCGATTGAAACCAGTGAAAGAAGCTGCGCGTCAGCTTGGCGTGAGCCGGTTTCCATTCCTCTTAGATTCGATTGAAACCCGGAATGCGAAAGTTGATTGCTCTGACGGGGTTGGTTTCCATTCCTCTTAGATTCGATTGAAACCCTTTTTTGTGCCTATTCAAGAGGGCGTCGGGATAAGTTTCCATTCCTCTTAGATTCGATTGAAACACGGGTACGTGCGTTTTATCACGGCGCATGTGCCCAGTTTCCATTCCTCTTAGATTCGATTGAAACTTTTCGAACGGGGGCAGACCCCGCCCCCGCGCACCCTGTTTCCATTCCTCTTAGATTCGATTGAAACCAATTCCTCAATCACTTGGGATATTCCTCTTTCGTCGTTTCCATTCCTCTTAGATTCGATTGAAACTCAAGCATAATCGGGCAGACGCTAACAAGCTCTGCCCGTTTCCATTCCTCTTAGATTCGATTGAAACTAACGTACGTGCTCCCAGTTGCTCGCAACCAGAGACTGTTTCCATTCCTCTTAGATTCGATTGAAACGCCGCATCGACACCTCGGCCCCATCCTCGGAAACAAGTTTCCATTCCTCTTAGATTCGATTGAAACTCGGAGCGTGGGAGGTCCCCACGCTCGAGGGAAGGATGTTTCCATTCCTCTTAGATTCGATTGAAACGCGGGAGGCGAGAATATGTTTCGTCAGGATGTATGGTTTCCATTCCTCTTAGATTCGATTGAAACTTTTTGCGATTGGAGTTTTTGTAACTGTTGTATTTTGTTTCCATTCCTCTTAGATTCGATTGAAACTTCCTTTGCCATCGCGCCCAGCCCTCCTCTCGTAAAGTTTCCATTCCTCTTAGATTCGATTGAAACCCGAAATCCGCCTTCAGCATACCTTCACCCCCATTTGTTTCCATTCCTCTTAGATTCGATTGAAACGAAGACCTAAGGGACGCAGTGATGTTGACTTTTACTAGTTTCCATTCCTCTTAGATTCGATTGAAACGCAACACTTCTCCGGAACGTCCGCGTTACGGGAAAGTGTTTCCATTCCTCTTAGATTCGATTGAAACGCAAATACGCCCCAAATGTCTTCAGTTCCATACTATGTTTCCATTCCTCTTAGATTCGATTGAAACTATTCCGCACGAGAAAGCGATTGTGTTAAAATTTCAGTTTCCATTCCTCTTAGATTCGATTGAAACATGGGAACATACTGGCACCGCCTGAAGCCGCGTCTGTTTCCATTCCTCTTAGATTCGATTGAAACACACGATAGGTTCGTCGGTATACCTCCGCAATACGAAGTTTCCATTCCTCTTAGATTCGATTGAAACTCGCTCGTTGCCTCGAGACTTCGCCGTCCTCTTCTCGTTTCCATTCCTCTTAGATTCGATTGAAACTTGCCCTCCAGTCCGGAACGTCCCTTCCGGAAGCATGTTTCCATTCCTCTTAGATTCGATTGAAACAAACACACCTCTAAAACCTCGTCGCGCCTCGAAAACCGTTTCCATTCCTCTTAGATTCGATTGAAACTAGGTTTTTCTGAAAGGGAGGTGATGTATATTTTCAAGTTTCCATTCCTCTTAGATTCGATTGAAACGAGAAGGTCATCGACGTGAAGGAAAACGCGCTCATTGTTTCCATTCCTCTTAGATTCGATTGAAACCCGAAACACGCTCGCAAGACGGTGATTCGCATGAAGTTTCCATTCCTCTTAGATTCGATTGAAACGACGCTCCCGAAAGTGGGACGCGTTTTGCGTCGAAAGTTTCCATTCCTCTTAGATTCGATTGAAACTTTGTGTTGCGATTGCGTGACGTACAAATTTCAAGAGTTTCCATTCCTCTTAGATTCGATTGAAACTTTAAGAAAAGGAGTTCAGTATGTTGATGGCACGATTGTTTCCATTCCTCTTAGATTCGATTGAAACAGGGTGGGGAGCTCCCAGCCTCCAAGCTTGGGCGGGGTTTCCATTCCTCTTAGATTCGATTGAAACCTGCGCGGAAATGTTGTCTACACCGCGCTTAGCTACGGTTTCCATTCCTCTTAGATTCGATTGAAACTTGCAACACCAGCTGATAGCTACTACGAACTTCACAGTTTCCATTCCTCTTAGATTCGATTGAAACCTATTTCCGCGGAAAACGGAGTTGCGCGATATTTGCGTTTCCATTCCTCTTAGATTCGATTGAAACGAAGGGCAACAATCTCGTCCTTCTCAAAAAACACCTCGTTTCCATTCCTCTTAGATTCGATTGAAACAGAAACGTGCACACGTCGACGCCGTTTTGACTGGGCTGTTTCCATTCCTCTTAGATTCGATTGAAACGCTTGGGGGGTGGGAGCTCCCCACCCTCGAGGGGTACGGTTTCCATTCCTCTTAGATTCGATTGAAACCGGTGATCGGGAGAAAATCTTCCCCTATTCTATACCACGTTTCCATTCCTCTTAGATTCGATTGAAACTCCTTTAAATATTAAGACAGTGAACGATTCTCTTTAGTTTCCATTCCTCTTAGATTCGATTGAAACAGAAGAGTACGTACGCGCGAGAGTTTGAGGGAGTGCCGTTTCCATTCCTCTTAGATTCGATTGAAACCAAAATGAGGGGTGGCCATTTGCGTTCTACGCGAGAAGTTTCCATTCCTCTTAGATTCGATTGAAACTAAGGAGGTTGATGTGAATGCGTGTATGGGCATACGGTTTCCATTCCTCTTAGATTCGATTGAAACTTGTCGCAATTTTTAAGGGTATCGAGGAAACATTATGTTTCCATTCCTCTTAGATTCGATTGAAACCCTCAACGCCTATACAAACATATCCGCATTTAAAATGTTTCCATTCCTCTTAGATTCGATTGAAACAACACTGCCGTCCGCGTACTCCACCCCCTTTCTTAGTTTCCATTCCTCTTAGATTCGATTGAAACCCGCAAAGCTCTTCTGGAACAATCATTATCTTCCGTCGTTTCCATTCCTCTTAGATTCGATTGAAACTTTCTGAGCGGGCTTGGGTACGTGCTGGAGGGATCGGTTTCCATTCCTCTTAGATTCGATTGAAACAAGGGGGCGGACCCCGCCCCCGGAAGCCTTTCACGCGGTTTCCATTCCTCTTAGATTCGATTGAAACATACAAAAATGTTCGCGGTATTGCAAACTGTTACGGAGTTTCCATTCCTCTTAGATTCGATTGAAACGCTGACACATTAGATGGTTATCCTCTTTCGTCCTTTCTACGTTTCCATTCCTCTTAGATTCGATTGAAACGCGATTGTGCGCTATAATCAAAGTGAAAACTTCAGCCGTTTCCATTCCTCTTAGATTCGATTGAAACATGATTTTGTATTCGGCGAAGAGAGAAACGACGGCGTTTCCATTCCTCTTAGATTCGATTGAAACTCAAGCATATACAAACGCGTTCCGATTGGTACAAATTGTTTCCATTCCTCTTAGATTCGATTGAAACATCTCGAACAACAAGTGCAAGTTTTGCGCGATATGCGTTTCCATTCCTCTTAGATTCGATTGAAACCTCGGGTCAGAGATCTGCGAAAGGAGCAATTCTTCGGGTTTCCATTCCTCTTAGATTCGATTGAAACTCAGAACTATCGCGCGCAAATTGCGAATCTCGAACAAGTTTCCATTCCTCTTAGATTCGATTGAAACGCAAGGCACACTTTGTTGTGCGCTTTTAAAGGATGGGTTTCCATTCCTCTTAGATTCGATTGAAACTCTGTTATTGCGCGCGGGTCTGAGCGCACAACAGGAGTTTCCATTCCTCTTAGATTCGATTGAAACGGGGCCTTCTTCAAAATCGCGTGTGTTCACGTACAAAGTTTCCATTCCTCTTAGATTCGATTGAAACTTCCGCAAAGCTCTTCTGGAACAATCATTGTCTTCCGTCGTTTCCATTCCTCTTAGATTCGATTGAAACTACCGCATGGATAACGAACCGCACACAATACAAGAACGGTTTCCATTCCTCTTAGATTCGATTGAAACCTACGAGCCAGCCGATCAGTGTTGCGCGTCTATTTCCTGTTTCCATTCCTCTTAGATTCGATTGAAACCTTTATGACGTTGACCCAGTTGGACGATTTCTTTAAAGTTTCCATTCCTCTTAGATTCGATTGAAACGGGTGTTATGCGTTTGAAAACTACGCCATGGGAACAAGTTTCCATTCCTCTTAGATTCGATTGAAACCCCGATCGCCCGTCGAAGGGCGATCAACGGCAGGGTAGTTTCCATTCCTCTTAGATTCGATTGAAACCGCGCCTTCGCAGAAGGGATTACAGACATTTTAGACAGTTTCCATTCCTCTTAGATTCGATTGAAACGTCAGTAGCGCCACTTGTACCTCCCGTATTTGAGGGTAGTTTCCATTCCTCTTAGATTCGATTGAAACCAGTTACCGTCGCGTCCATGTTGCGCAGCGTCACCTTGTTTCCATTCCTCTTAGATTCGATTGAAACGGGAAAAGATCGAGAGATTGCCATTCGCTCTTGCGTTGTTTCCATTCCTCTTAGATTCGATTGAAACACGTCGCGAGCAAGTTCACCAAATGAGGGGTGGCCAGTTTCCATTCCTCTTAGATTCGATTGAAACTGGAGGGCGTAATGAAGCGTTTAAGTTGGGGTACATGTTTCCATTCCTCTTAGATTCGATTGAAACTTTCCAATCCTGTGGCATGCCTTCTCAACCTCCTTTTGTTTCCATTCCTCTTAGATTCGATTGAAACCCATTTTTACTTTATTCTATCACAAGTTGATGATAAGGTTTCAACGGCACCTATTGACTGGCGAAGTAGGCTGAAGCGTCAGGATTTGCTGGGAGAACAAGAAGAACCGATCTTGTTATTTGCTTTCAAACCCCCCGATATTTTCCATTGATCTGGGGTTCACAGCTGTCAACGCGATATTCGTCTTTCACGTTAACAATTAAGCCAAACACTTGTGAAATTTCACTATCAGTCATTTTTGCCTTTTTTAGAGCCTTAACGTTCTCCTCAAAGCTGAAGAATGTAGAACACTTCACAATTGAGAATTAATTTAACATCTCGTCGTATTTCCCCTATAATTTAGCTTCTTTTCAAGCATGGATCCCACATTCATCGGTCAAAGATTGCTTCACTATTAACAAAATGTTGCGAACGCAATGACTCACGTCTTCTATACAATCATCGTTTGCTCCTGCCTGTGAAAACCTGTGAGATCGTCATACCAGTATTGCAGGTTGTCCTTTGTGATGACTATGAGACCATTTTCCACAATAAGAGCGCCCGTAAGTTCCTCTCTATTTGCACGAACTTCTATCGTATACAACGACATCTTTTGGAGAAATTTCTTGATTGACGCAAGCTTTTCAAACTTTTCAAGAGTGTCGTTTCTCAGAAGCGAATTGAACTGTTCTCTGAGTTGTACCGCTTGATCGTCGTATTCGATATAAATGGGTACCGTTTCAAACTTACCTTCGATGAGTTGGAAGGTGGCCACTTCTTCAAATTTCAATGATTTAAAGGAGCCCATCAGATCGTCCTTATCAAGGTTGCCATAAGTCTCAATCATTCGAAAGTAATTCTGCACCAACCCGGAGAATTCTTTTTCTTCGTACGTTTGCTTGTCAGATAGCACTTTCTCAGTTGTTTTCAACAAGAAAGAATCGTATACATACGAAGCAAGGGCTTTGCTTTCTTTCTGTCCGGTCACTTTATACACATGAACTTCTCCTATAGGCTTTTCAAAAGTCCGGTTGCATCGCCCGGCTGCTTGTATAACACTGTCTAAAGGAGCATAGTCCCTGATGACTTTATCAAAGGATATGTCTACACCAGCTTCGATTACCTGTGTACTCACACAGATCAATGGTCCGTGCACAGACTCTTTCATTATTTTAAGCCGTTCTAATCTCTGTTTCGGTATCACGTTGGATGAAAGATAGAAAAGATTTTCCGGGCCAAATTTTTCGCGAACACGTTCAAAAATCTCCTTCGAATGCTTTATCGTGTTCACGACGATAAGAAGCTTTTGGTCACTTTTCAGGGATTCCTCCACTTCGCGTATTACAACGTCGAAGAATTCCTCATACTTTATCTCCCCATGAAAATGTATTTTCGTGCGATTGAGGTCTGCGCCGTAGACGGGTTTCACGAGGCTCTTCGCATTTTTCAACAAGGCTGGGCAAGTAGCTGTAGAAAGGATCACAGTACTACCAAACTCAGTGAGCTCGTTCAGAATTCTGGAGATCGGTTCCCAGTATTTGTGCGGTATCGATTGGACTTCGTCTAAGATGATCACGGAATTCAGCAGCTTGTAGAAAAACGGTATCCTCCTATTTGTGAATAGTGATTCGAAGAGAGAAACAAATGTCGTTACCACCATCTGCGTGTGCCAGTTTTCTATTATCAGACGCTGTATCGATGGTTGCTCGTATTCTTTGCGTTTGAACGACTGGTCTGCCAGATGATGGTAAGGTAAAAGAATAGTGGCATCGTGGTCGACACCGTCAAGTATCTTGTACATCAAATCGGTTGTCTGATCTATTATGCTTATGAAAGGCAGTGCGTATACGATTACGGAATTTTTCTGTGCAACAGATAGTGCCGTCTTTATGTTTGCCAAGGTCTTTCCCAGGCCCGTTGGGGCAATGATGGAGAGAACCCTGCTGTCGATTTCTCTTATTGACTGATTTATCTCCTGGTGGAATTTCTGACGCAATGGATAGATTTTACTGTCCTTTGGTATTTTGGCGATATATTTCTCAATCAAGCCGATGGTGATCTTCGGCTCTATTTCTATGACCATATCTTTCAGCGTGGCATCCTCGCGGTCAGAGCTTGTCACAATGGAGACCAACGTATGTAACAGGATGTAGTCTTTGAGCGTGAAATCATTAGAGAAACTGAATTTCGAAGAAATCTTTTTGGCATTTTGCCATATATATTTGACATCTATATTAGATAAACAAGTATTCGTTTCACGCTCAGCCCATTCGATGAAATCCTTGGGAATCGACTGAAACTGTTTTTCCAACTTGCTCAAATCCTCGTCTATGAAGTCGAAATTGCTAAGATTGTCGTGATGATGCCTAACAGCAAAATAGCCAAAAGCGGCGAGTTTATGCTCAAACCCATTATTCAGCAAGACGTGATACGTCACTAAGGAAGAAAGGGGGGCGTGTGTCGTATGCCCCCGCTTGGGATGGAGGATGTAATCTTGAAATTCTGCAGTTGCTTTTGCGAAGTCGTGGCACAAACTGCAAATTCGAACCAACTCCAGAGCCTTCTCTTTACTGATACCGAACGGCTCCCAGTAAATCCCCTCGGCCTTCTTCAAAGCCCTGCGCGTTGTACCAACGAGATGATCCAGTAAGAACCTATCGGGATGGGATTTCAGTCCATCCAACATATGTTTTCACCGAGCTCACTTATGGCATAGATTTGATCGTTATACTGCGACACCTCGATTGGTAGCGCGTTTTTTTCAACCCAGTAGGAAGCAAAGGCTATGGGTTTTCGTTTGTCATCCATATTCAGCGTCATTCGTTCCTGGATGAACACTTGATTAGCTTTCGGAGATATCTTCGTGCCATCCAAAACCTTGATCACGGTGTGCACTTGTAACGGTGGTGATACTAAGGTGGCTTCGAACGATCCTACGTACCTGAAGTCTGCTATCATCTGTGCCTGGCCAAGGTATGGTGTGAAAACATTGATTTTGTTTTGCAGGTGATATTTGAGTTCTTCGTATCTCTCGAACTCTGATACGTATATTCTGTAAGCTGGGTCTTTGATCAGTTCCAAGAGAATCTGCGTTCTCGGATTTTCCTTTCCACTTTTGGTTTCCGTGTAGTTCGTCGCTATGTTTATTTTTCTGATAGGCTTCAACAGCTTTACGGCAAAATGCGCATCGTCAAAAACTCTCAGATGTTCACTGCTCTCGCTCGATGAGTTACGTATACCAAGTATAGCCCCCAACAATCCGCAGATTGCTGTTCTTGGGGGAAAACAGTACGAAGTCGAGCTGGTCGTTGTGTAGCTCCGTCTGAATAGAGCGTACTTTCCAAAGACATCAAAAACCAAAACCTTCATGACAGATTCACTCCCTGATGTCCCATGACAGATTCTCTACCTTGATGTTCATATTTGTCAGCTCATCGGCAAGATTAATCTTATTGTTACCTTTCAAAATGACGAGTCGATCATCCTGTTTGAGCTCGATTCGTTCTATTCGATCCTTGTTCTGTTCGAGTTTTTCAAAGAGTCGATCAACCCTCAACTGAACTTCTGATATGTCCCGGACAGACTTTTCATCGACATCGCAAAGAAGTTCCAAATAAGAATCAAGTTCGCCGATGTGATAGTTTCTACCTTCCTTGTAGACTATTCTCATGAGCAACCTCGGGTTGTGCTCCATCTTGGAGCGGGTGATCAGGTTCTTCGTGCCATTCCAAATGGCTTTCAAAAGCTTTTGCATGTCTTCCTCAGTTGCTCCGGTGATCTTAGCAGCATTTTCGTTCGCGATACCGTAGAAACATATCAGAGCATAAGGTATCAAATACTCCTCCCTGAAGCTTCGCTGTTGTGCTTGATCCTGGCTCGTGAAAGCTGCTGTGCCCTGTTGGAAAACTACTTTGACTGCGTGAAGCGATGTACCAGGTCTGAACTGCACCGGACCAGTGTAAGACGTGTCGGCTTGCTTTTTTATCGGAATCACCGCGCCGAACAATCTGACGTCCAAGCATTTCAACGCGTCTTCTTTCTTCTCAATTTGAAGGGCTTCGCGACGTTCTTCAGGGCTCACAGGGTCACCAGATACCCAAATGATCTCTTCCCAGGACCGCCATTCGTCTCTGATTGTTCTTTTAAGTCTCACGTCGGTTACAATACATTTTTCCGTTTCTTCGTCTATTCTCGGTCTGTTTTCATCCAGCGGGTCTCCGTTAGGATTCGCCCACTTGACATCGTACAAGAAAAGAATTTCAGACCTGTTCTTCATTTCCATTTTCCACAACCTCCTCAGTCTTAGCTTTCTCCTCAGTCTTGGCTTCAAAAGGTTCTTTGTTCGAGTAAGCCAGTCCGAGGGTGAAAACAAAATTCAGTTCATCAATGGCGATGTTTCTTTCATCAGACGACAAATAGTATTCCCCTGCAGCCTTCATGATAAGGTCCGTGTTCCGCCCGTAACGCTTGTACTGCTCGAGCTTGTTTCGAATTTCTGGTAAGAGGCCTTGGACGTCTCGCATGTTCATTTTGAGACCCTTCAGTTTTTTGAAGAACGGTGTCGCCTGACGTTTCTTGTTTTGGACGTCGAGGACCTTTCCTGTGAGAACCCCCGTCAAAAAAACTGCTTTCTTCCACGGTTTGTTGAAAAACTCCGGATACCTCTCAAAAAATCCGTTCAACTCGTTGTTGTCCACCAATTCCACCTCCTTTCTCATGTGGAAGACCCCTATCTGGTTTAGGAATAAAACAGCCGCAAAACTCAAATAGGTGAGCCTACACCAACTATCACCTCCTGACTTTCTTTGGTTTTCTTGCAGATCCTTCCTGATTTTTCGCATGCAATACCAGAGGAACCTACGCATGCTGTAAGTTTCGCCATAAAAGATCGATCTTATCAACTGAAAGTACTCTTTTCTTGCTTCACTCCTCGAATTGGGATTTTCGTACAGTTCCCACAGCAACTCAAGCGTTGGTTGGTGCAAATTCTCGATGTTTATCCTCTCCGCAGCTTTTTTTCTTTCTGTGACTATTTTCCGAAGCCTTGTGGGAGATACTTCTGTCAGGTGCAACTCTATCCTTTGCTGGCTATTCTTTATGTCCATGAAAAGAAAATCGTAGTGAACGACTTCATCCTCATCGGCGAGAGCCATTTCGATTTTTTCCTCGTTTTGGGCAAAGTCTTTCAAATTCGATAAATTTTCCTTCACTTTCTCGATCACACGCTTCAGGATCCAGTCGTTTTTGTTTATCACCGAGGGTATCAACCAGATGGTGTTTCCGAGAAATTTGAATGTGAGATCTTTGGTCACGATGTTTGCGCCGTTGTGTAGTTCCGTTTTACACTTTTCACAAATCGGTAAAACCTTTACAGCATCCTCTTTTTTCAAACTCGGGCAGAATCCAGGCTTGTCAAACGTTGCAAACTTGAAAACGTCGTTGACAGTTGCAGAAACACTTTCTGATCTGCCACAAAAGTAGCAAACGCCTTCGACCCCGGTGCTTTCGAGAGCTCTCTTGGTGAAAACTTCTCTCAAAGGCTCGTATTCTGCGGGTTTTAGCTCTTTATCATCTTTCCACAAAAATATGGTGAGGTAGGCTTTTTTTTCAGATATGTCTGCGATCTCTTTCTTAATGTCATCGATGATCTCTTTAGAATTTTCAGCAAGGAGCTTTTCCAGATCTTTCGTTGCTTCCTCACCTTGGAAAAACCTTCGAAATTTCTCGAAAGATTTATCAACGTTTTTTCCTGTCTCTTCCGGGTCGCGGCTCACAATCAGAGTCACTGTTGGTGATTTTCCTGAAACATTTCCCTTTTGGTCTGTGTAAAGTAGCAGATATGGATCTGGAATTCGTTCAACCCTGACAACATTTTTGTACTCAGTTGGTTCCAGATTGACCTGCAAAGCCAACACGATGCCGTCGACCGGCTTTGCGAAATTACGATATAATTCTTCATGTTTCATGACACGACCTATCTCTAATACCTTTGCTAACATTCCTTTCACCTCCATCAGTACATGAAATTCGTTATACCTTTTTCATGACCAAATACCTCAAGATCGATCAAAGCTATGTCTTTGACTTTGTAGAACCTGATGGAATCCTTAGACTTGTCGATGTTCTTTTGAAGTTCTGATTTCAGCTTCTCGAATTTGGCCTCGGTTATCTCACCTTCCAAAACAGAGTTCTGAACCCAGTTTAGGTACTTTCTACATATTTTCAAGATCCTGCCAACGCGCTCTTGTTCGACGTCATAGGTGACTATGACGTACACAACGATCACCCGAGGTAAGGTTCGTACTCTTCATCTTCCAAGATGTGCTTTTCCACTTTGTAAGCTTCCATTCTTATGAGCGACCGGTAAGAAACTTCTCTTTTCAGCCTGGGGTGGTACAACGTGCTTTTGAGCCTCTCCTCAAAACTCTGAACCACCAGTTTCTTCGCGTTCTCTTTCATAGATACTCCACCAGTTATCTGGTGAAAATCTGTCAACTTGATCTGCTTTCTGTTAATCAGTGTAAGTATGAGTCTGTCTACAATGATGGGTTTGAAAACCTCGGCTATGTCAAGATTTAAAGTGAATCTTCTGTTGTTGGTTGAATGTAAATAGCCTATTCTTGGATCAAGATGAGTTCTGTATATCTGCGACAGGACCGTGGCGTAAAGTAGACTGTTTGCAAAGCTCATGAGTGCGTTTAATTCGTTTTCTGGGGGCCTCCTAGTGCGGGAACCAAACTCAAAATCGTCTGATTTGATCATCTGGTCAAAGCAGCTGTAATATATTTCGCGTGCATTTCCCTCGAGGGCCATCAGCTGATCTATTTCAGAGCATGCAATCAAGTTGTCGATATGGGTTCTTATACTTTCAATTTTCCCGGTGAATTGATCGCCGTCGTTGTGTTTCTTCAAAGTGTTGATGATGTTATGCAGAGCACCACTTACAAACATTCGTGCAAGGAAAAGCCTCTTGTCCTTATCCAGGTAGTTTTCGGCTTGTTTGAGTATTACGAGTCCAGAATTGAGAAACTCTCTTGGGTAATAGCTTCCAACGTAGTACCCAAAATGGTTAAAGAAGTGCACTATTATCTGTTTCTCAGTCAAAAATTCGAGCAGCCTCTTGTTCAATTCGACTTCGGAAAAGACGTTTATCTCTGAAACGTTTTCTACTGGTATATGCTTTTTTCCATCACGGGTTTCAAGTACAATGGTGTTCTCTTTACGCATCAAAAAACCATCAGAAAATATGTAGATTGGTTCCGCCACAAGATCACCTCACGACCAGCAGAATTCTTGATATCCACACTTAGAACAAAAAGATGTCCTTTTCTTCTGTGGGGGTCTTGGTAACGAGATTATTCTTTCGGCTTTTTCCATGGCTTCATTCAGTTCTGCGGTGGATTGATCGTCGAGTGTGACGACTACTTGCTTTTTCTCCTTTGGGATCAGTATCTTTCCAATGGCGTTGACTCCTCTTTTTTTCATTTCGCTCAGATAGTAAATTAATTGAATACGAGCACCTTTAAGAAACTTTGATGACTTTTTGATCTCACCGACGATAATCATTTGTCCTTGCTCGTAAATCATGTCTATCTTCATGCCTGGTAAAGATACTTCCCTGATCTGGCTGTTCTTGTAGCTCTCTTTGTGTATCCATCTTCCTATTTCTATGAAGGGATTGTATTGATCTGGCTCTATGTTTTTAGATATCAGCCATGCTTCTCTGTCACAGACAGTTGAGCTCAGTAGAACCGTTCCTGTGATCACATGAATCACCCCGTAGCTGAATCAAAGAGTTTCTTGACAGGAGTCTCTGAGATTGCACATGCCACCATTCCAAATCCGAGGCTGTTTCTTTCTCCGAAACCTGCTTCATAACCGATTTTTATCAGTCTGCTGTCGCCTCTTGCTTTGAATGGGAAAACCGTCGCTTTTATCTTTACTCCCCTTATGTCTATGAGTTTGGTGATCCTCTCTCGTCTTCGTATGTAATCCCAGTCTGGTTCTATTGAAAGTTCTGCGTCAATTTTTTCTCCATAAAAAGCTTCGTACTTCTTGACCAAGTTTTTGACCAGCGTTGATTCGAATTTTTCGTCGCCTGGCATAAGGTACTTATGATAGATCTTTCCATTCCGATCAACAGGGATACTCACGACAAGAGGTGAAAGCATGAGGAACTCTGTGCATCCTTCAAAGTTAGGCTCCTGCAAGAGATTGATCTGTTCGATCGGGAAAAAGATCCCCTCTATCTCTATCTGTGGCATCTGTATGAGAGACGAGAAAAAGTTCATGATGAACTCTTCGCTAACGGAGGATACGTACCATCTGCCTCTTGCGGGCCATAATAAGAGTGAATTAAACCTTGCGGCCGATTTTTCAAAAAACAGCTGTGAAAAGGTGAAAAGCTTGAATCCTTTGTATCCCCTTTCGTGTAAGAAGGTTCCGAAACCCCTGTCGACGTGCCTCAGCCTTTTGTAAACAAAGGAGCACAGTTGATACTGGTAGTCTATTGGGATAGACGATTCAGGAGTCTTGAACACGATTTCTAATCTCATACGTCCCCCACGGCGGAATGCCTACCTTTGTTGTTATACCATCATTATTATACCACAATATTTTCGTAAACAAAACACTCCACGCTTCAACGTTTGAACTGCAGCTTGATCGTCTCCACAATGCTCAGGTGCTGTTGTTCGTCCTTCGAGAAATGAATTGTTGCATTGCCTCTCTTGCGAGCTTGTCGACGGTGTTGTTGTACGTGTCGTCCTTGTGGGCTTCCACTTTGCGGAATCTCGGCTTCACTTCTCTCGTGAGTCTTTGCAGCGTCTTGACAAACTTGTACATGGACGGTGGGCATTTTCTGTAGCCAAAGGCAAAGAAAGGTAGTTCGTCATAGTCGTGAACTACAACCGGACTTTGGATGCTGTTCTTGGAGCAGTATTCAAGCGCTTTTGTGACCGCTATTGTCTCGGCTATCGTGGAGCTACCGTTTTTCAAGATGAACGCGTCTGAGAAGTATTCCACTTTACCGTCTTCTACAAGACAGAAGGCATAACCTAAGACGCTGGTTTGATTGGAATATGAACCATCGGTATAAATGGTCATCTGTCTACCCCCTTTGAGATTTGTATGAGACTCCTTTGCTCACGGAAGCTTTTGACAATCCCTCTGGCACGCGTCCACTTTTCAAAGACCCATCACTTCCATTAATATATTGAGTCTTCAAAACCCCAAGTTCTGACAGTTGTCTTCATTAACGTCACGTTGAGAATCTGTTTGTGGAAAATGAAGCTCTCTAAGGACAGCGATCACACGCCAAGCTCCATCGCACTGTTCGACAAGGAAAAGAAACTGCTCTTCAGCAGATACGGCCGGTGCGGGTCACACTTCGATGAACCTGCCAGTTGGTCGTGGAGGATAAGTTGAAAGGCGTGCCTTACGACCACGGAAACTTCGAAGGAGTGTGCGTCGTTCACCGTTCAGCTGTCTCAGTCTGAGATCCTGACAACATCGCTTGGTCTTTCCTATTTTGGACAAAAATCGTAGTCACGTCACAGTCACTCGAGACGTTCGATGCCGAAGCGTGATTTTTCTCTATCGATTCGAAAATCACCCCTTCCTCTAAAGGAAGGGGTTTACTTTTTTCGTGCTTGTGCCATGAGTTGTACGTTCGATGACACAACGAAATGCAAATTTTGGTCGGCTGGCAAGAACTCGACCCATCTTTGAGGAAAGGAGGCATCCCAACACCACGAGCAATTTCGATAGAAAGGCAAAGATATAACGAGCAAATCAATGAACAAGAACGAATGGAGACCACCACTACGGGAAACTGTCCAAATTTGCCCATGAAGGGTATTTTTGGACCTTGACCAATTCGAAGGGCTGAGGTATGTTAGTTGCAGGATGCAATCAACTAATAGGGGGCGATCCGTATAAACGAGTTACAGCATTCGATTCTTGGTGTTCTTGCGAAAGAACATGAATGCACGGCGCGACAGATCGGTGCGATTCTTTCGGTTGATGAATCCACCATTTCGAGGAACCTGAAACCTTTGCTCCAGCAGAAGATCGTTACCGTGAAAGACTATCTTCCTCCCACACAGTTTGGCGGAAGAAAGACGCGTGTTCTATCACTCAATCCAAACTGGCTCAAGGTGCTTGGGGTTTCTGTGGAACAGGGGGAGCTATGCTGGGCTCTCGCGGACTTCTCTTCGAACGTTGTTTCGTGCGAGCAACGTACCGTGGATGTGAACCGGAAGAACCTGATTCACATCTTGAGACAAGCTTTCGAATCTGCTGGACAGTTTCATGCTGCTGTCATAGCCATGCCAGGCTTGATCGATTCTGCCAACAACACCGTTCTGATATCTCAAGCGCTCGAGCTGAAGAACTTCGTACTCGATGGTTTGATAGAAAAACCTTTCCTTTTGATCAACGACGCGAACGCGGCCGCGGCGAGTTATCTGAGTAGAGCAAAGAATCTGGTGTACTTCCTGCTCTCGATACCGTACGAGCTTTCAAAGCCCGTCGGACTGGGCGCGGGCTTGATCATCGACGGAAAGATCTACGAAGGTAGCAACCACTCCGCAGGTGAACTGGGTGAAGGTGTTCCCTTGACGCGAAGAAACTTGAGTTTAGAGGATCTCGAGAGAGATCCCACGATCCTGTTCCAAGATGAGAAGACCTTGAATCAGTTCGTTGAAAGTACCGCGTTCAAGATGGCGACGGCCATCAACCTCGTTGATCCAGAGCTGTTCATACTCGGTGGAGATTTCAAATTGTTGCCTGAAAGGATGCTGCAACGCATCGTTCGAAAGATTGAAGATCAAGTGACGGTGAGAAAAGTTAAGACCTTGAACTGGCAGATCGACGAGAACGGTTCAAAGACCGTTGCAGTGGGAGCAGTCAGAGCTTTCTACGAAAGATTCTTCAGTGATCTTGACTTTGCACGGCAAGTCATCGAAAGAAAGGGTGCAGGATCATGAACTTCGCTGAGCTTCTCTTCTGCGGTGTTTCGGATTTGAATGATCTGCGCACGGTGCTCGGTCTTGGAACTGGCGGAATCTTGGTCTATCCTAAACTCTTCGAAGACGTCTCACAGTTTGTGGAAGCCATGCACCTTCTCAAGGGGCGGAGGGTCTTTGTGTCCTGCGACCACGAGGGAGGTCAACTCGAAACTGTGCCTTTCGTTCCTCCATCTCCGGGGAACTTGTTGCTGGGCAGGACACAAACCTTGTTCGTGAGAAGTTACTGTGAGATGGCTGGAACCTTCTTGAGAAAGCTTGGCTTCAACAGCGTCTTCGCACCTGTGCTGGATGTGAAGAGAGATTATTCGAACGCCGTGGTGGGGTATCGCAGTTTTGGAAAAGATCCAAAACTCGTCGCGGAGATGGGCAGAGCTTCGATCGAAGGGTACAAGAAAGCCCATCTCCTCGCTTGTGCGAAACATTTTCCAGGCCATGGAAGATCCAGAAAGGACAGCCACGAAGAGTTCGAAGTCATCGATGCGAGCATTGAAGAACTCCAAGAAGATCTACTACCTTTCAGAGAAGCCATCAACGCGAAGGTCGATTTCGTCATGCTCGCGCACCTGGTTTACAGTTCGCTCGACACCAAACCTGCTTCGATCTCGCGAAAGATCGTTCAAGAGATCCTCAGAGAACAACTCTCCTTCGAAGGCATCGTTCTCAGCGACGCGGTGGAAATGAAGGCACTTTCGAAGAGGTTCAAACCCAGCCAGATCGTTCAGGAATTCTTCAACGCATCTGGGGACATGTTGATCGTTTCGAAAGCGAAGAACGTGAAGGGCTATCTTGAAGCAATCCAGGAAAACTTGCAGGCAGGAAGAATTTCAAAAAGAACGATCGAAAGAGCCATCGACAGGGTGAATTCGAGACTGTTGCAGGTCCAAAGCGATGTGGCCGAGCTGTTCGAAGCGATCGAGAAAGCTGTGGAAATGAGAGTTTCAAGTTTGAGGCCTTTCCCAACGTTGCTCGTTCTAGCTGACGAAGTTTCCTACAGTCAGGCGGACGTTTCCAGTTCTTACGTTGCGACGATCAAGAAACAAGCTCGAAGATATCTGAACGCACGATGCATTTCTTTCAGCCAGGTACGTGCTGTCGATGCAAAGCATCTGCTCTTAGATCTCATCGTCGATGTTTCTGAAGATGAGATCTCACTCCACAGACAGCTTTCGAGGAAATTTCCAACCATCTACATCATCACGAGGAACCCACACCTTGCAGAACACTTCAGTGACAAACCTCACGTGGTCACGTACTCTCTGAGTCCGCTGGTGATGGGGTACGTCTTCCGAAAACTCTCACAACTCTCTCAAGGGGGTGTTTAGGATGTTGAGAAAGGCACTGCTCGTGGTAATGGTCCTCGTCGCCGTCCTGAGCCTTGGAAAAACGAAGCTTGTGTTCTGGCAGTTCATGATGGACGATGCGCTCGCGAAGGAAGTACTCGCTGGCTTTGCCAAGGAATATCCAGACATCGAAGTCGAGGTTGTTCAACTGTCTTGGTCCACGGGGTTTGATAAGATCGTCACAGCGATCGCGGCAGGTGCGGCACCCGACGTCGTGGAGCTCGGAAACACTTGGGTTGCGAGCTTCGCTTCTAAGAACGTTCTGCTCGAGATGCATCCAGAAGACCTCGCCAAGTACAAGAGCTTTCCGGGTGCCAACTGTGCCGAGTACATGGGTAAGTACTACGGCTATCCTTGGCTCCTTGGAACGCGCGCCATGTTCTACAACGTCGATCTCATGATCAAAGCGGGCTTGGATCCAGACAAACCACCAGAAACTTGGTCACAACTGCTCGAAGCGGTGAAAAAGATTTCGGCGCTTCCAGGTGTTTACGGCATCGGACTGCCCGCGGGCGAAGTGTACAGTCCATGGCAAGAGTGGTTCTTGCTCGCAATCTGGGGCAACGGTGGAGACGTGGTGTCGAAGGATCTCAAGAAGGCCGTGCTGAACTCACCGCAGAACAGAGAGACCGCTTTGTTCTACCAAGAATTGTCGAAGTACGCTTTGAAGAGCAAGCAGAAAGACCTCGGCGAGGCTTTCGGAGAAGGCAGAGTCGGCTTCCTCGTGAGTGGTGCTTGGTCCATAGGCACGCTCGCACAGTCTTATCCGAACTTGAACTACGGAGTTTGTCTGATCCCGAAGCCCGACAAGCCTGAAGGTATCCATGCTTCGTTCCTGGGTGGAGAAGTGCTCGCGATACCTTCTCAGTGCAAGAACGTCGATGCGGCAAGGAAATTGATAAACTACCTCATGAGACCAGAAGTGGCGATGATCATCACCAAGCACTATCCTGGAGTCTATCCTGCCGATCCAAAAGCCGCTTCGGACCCATGGTTCGAGGACAACCCGTTGCATCTGGTGTTCTTCGAACAACTGAAGACGGCTTTCCCAGTGCCGCCGACTCCAGCGTGGCCGAAGATCGAAGACATTTTGACCAACGTAGTGGACGATCTCATCGTCAAGTACAAGAGCGTCGACGAGGTTCTCAGCTACTACAACGAGCAGATCCAGAGGGTACTGGATGAGGTGAAATGAAAAAAGCCGGGGGCGAATGCCCCCGGTTCTTCGGGGTGAAAACGTGAAGAGAAAAGAGAAGATCACGACGTTCGTTTTTATTCTACCTTGGTTGGTGAGTTTCTGCATCTTTGTGCTCTATCCCATAGTCTTTTCCATCTGCGTCAGCATGACGGATTACTCTGGTCTGACGTGGGACATGAGATTCGTCGGATTTTCCAACTACGCAAGGGCTTTCAAGGACAGAGTCTTTCTCAAGGCGCTATCGAACACCTTGTTGTTCGTGTTGATCACCGTACCTGCTACAACAGTGATTTCGCTGTTTCTGGCCGTGTTGTTGACGAGTGGAATCAAGTTCAAACGGCTCTTTCAGGCTGGTTATTTTTTACCATCCGTGATCTCAATGGTGGTCATATCGATGATCTGGCTGTACATATACAGTGCTACGGGACCTCTGAACACACTCTTGAGATCCTTGGGGTTCGACGTGCCGGCGCGAAGCTGGCTCGCTTCCGAAAGGACCGCGCTCGGTTCCATCATGGTGATGGACGTCTGGTCCGCCGTGGGTTACTACACCGTGCTCTTTGTCGCAGGCCTTCAAAGTTTGCCTTTGCAACTCTACGAAGCAGCCAGGATCGATGGGGCAACGAAGTGGCAGATTTTTAAAAGAATAACTCTTCCTCTGCTCAAACCTACGATTTTGTTTGTCGTATCCATAAACTCGATCCGTTCTTTTCAGATCTTCACCGAGATCTTTACACTCACCGGCGGTGGCCCAGCCAACTCGACACAGACCATCGTTCATTATCTCTACGATGTTTCGTTCCGAAAATTCGAGATGGGTTACGGTTCAGCGATCGCTTATGTGCTCTTCTTCATCGTGCTGGCAATAACAGTGATTCAAAGAAAGATCCTGAAGGGTGAGCAACTATGAGGGTTCTGATTTACGCATTGCTCATATTTTTCCTCGTGATCTCGCTTCTTCCAACTTTTTTGATGTTCTCCACTGCCTTCGTGCCTGAAGGAGATCTGTTCAACAGAACGATCGAGAAGATCATGTCAGATTTCGAAGCGCCGAGGACCGTTTTGCTCACGAGGGTCCGTCCCATTGGGAAGACCTTCGAACTCGTCAAGGAAGAGCAAAACAGTTTTGCAAGGTTGGACCCAGTCAAAGGTGTCAAAGGGCTGGCATTCTCGATGGGTTCTTCCGACATCAACAGACTGTCCCACGTGGTTTTCAAGCTGAGAAGCTCCAGCACGTTGAGAATGGTAGTCTCGTTCAAAGATATAAAGGAAAACGTCGAAAGATTCGCTGAAATCGTCATAGATCCAATACCCAGTTGGAAAACGATGAGAGTCGATGTAGAAGCCAAAAAGCTGAAACTCGACGTTCTGCACGTTTCTCAACTGAGAATAGAAATCGAAGGCGATGGAATACTTGACATAGACGACGTGACCTTGGTGAACAGATATCCAACGCTCTACAACTTCGTGAAGATCCTGAGGGAGGACTACTTTGGAAGATACCTTTTGAACAGCACAATCGTTTCAGTCTGCTCTGTCTTGGGAAATTTGTTCTTCTGCTCGCTCGTAGCCTACGCGTTCGCAAGAAAACAGTTCAGAATGAAAGAACTTCTCTTTTCACTCGTCCTTTCAACGATGATGATCCCACCACAGGTCACGATCATACCCACCTTCATCTTGATGAGGAAGCTCAACCTGATAAACACTTACTGGGCCCTGATACTCCCAAACCTCGTCACACCTTTCGGAATCTTTCTCATGCGACAGTACTTCGAACAACTTCCGACGGAACTGGATCAAGCGGCGAGAATGGATGGGGCGGGAGATTTCAGAATCTTTTGGAACATCCTCTTACCTCTGAGCAAACCAGCACTTTCGGTGCTCGGTATAAACACCTTCGTGCTCACGTGGAACGATGTGTTCTATCCTTTGATCCTCACGACCTCTCGCGAGATGAGAACGGTGCAGATCGGACTTGCGCTGTATCAAAAACTGAATGTCTTTACATGGCCAACTCTGATGGCCGCTTCCACCATAGCTGGACTACCCATCATCATAGTCTTTCTCATATTCGAAAAGAGGATCATCTCAGGTATCTTGGAGGGCGCCATCAAGAGTTAGTCAGGCACAGCTCGATCAGGTCCTTCACCTTCGCCGTGGCGACACATATCGTAGTGTCTGCCGCACCGTAGTAGATCTTCAGCTCATCTTCCTCCAAAACTGCGCCGGTCGGAAAGATCACGTTGTTTCTGAAGCCTCCGCTGACCTCGTACTCCGCCTCGGGTGCGAGGATGGGCTGTTTGTGAACACCGAGAACCTTAGTCGGATCGTTCAGGTCCAAAAGCATCACACCGGCACTGTAACGCTTGGTCCACTTCTCCTCCCAGCCGTTCTTTCCCCTGTTTGGATCGACATCGACTGCGTGAAAGATCACCAGCCATCCTGCCTCCGTCTCGATGGGAGGTGCACCGGGTCCGACCTTGCAGTTCGCGAAAGGCACGTCCTCAACTTTAAGCAGCAATCTGCTTTCACCCCAGAATCGAAGATCCGTTGAGAAACTGATCCACATGTCGAACCTCTCCATGCCGAGTCTTCCATAGACTGGGAAAGGCCTTTCCAGCCTGACGTAACGACCGTTGATCTTTCTTGGAAAGAGCACGACGTTCCTGTTGTCTGGAATGGACAGATGGACCACTTCGAAGTTCTCAAAGTCGTGAACGATCGCGATTCCTGCCCTGATACCATGCAGCGTGTCCACAGCGAAGCTCATGATGAGTTCGTCTTCAACGACGTTGAGCCTTGGATCGTAGATCCTCAGTACATCTGGTTCGTTCAGGAACATTGGTAAGGGTTTCGGTTCAACCTCCCACTCGATACCGTCATCGCTGAACGCGAGTCCCAAGTTCGTACCTTCGATCCTCTGTTCCTCGAAAGATCCGTAATCGTTGCGAAAGACCATGATGTACTTTCCTTCGTGCTTGCACACTCCTGGGTTGAAAACCAAAGCGGAAGGGTAAGGCACATGCTCTCTGGTGAGAATGGGATTTTTTGGATGCCTCTTGACTTTCTCGGAGGACTTCAACTCTCCAATCGGACTTGGTTTAAAGAGCTCCAAGAGCTTTTGAAGATCGATCACATCGATCACCTACCGAGTTATTAAATCACGCGATCGAGTCGTCAGTGAAGCATCGATTTTCACAAATAACTTGATTCAGTTCATCTCTGTGTCAATCATACACGGTTATGATCGATATCCTCGTCCTAATTAAAGTTTTCGTAATGTAACCACCAAAGCCTTGTCTTGACAGGAGAGTTACAGCAATCTTATGATCATATTGGTTAGCATAGACTAACTAAATGGGGGACCGGTTTGCTCACCGAACTCGAAGGTTCAGTGCTGCGTTTGATAAGGGACTATCCAAACATTTCGCGTTTGGACATCGCGAAAAAATTGGGCGTCAGTAAGCCTGTCGTTACCAACGTCGTGGCTCGTCTGATCAAGAAGGGTTTGGTGGTGGAATCTGGGACAAAGAAGACGAAGGTGGGAAGACCGAAGATCACCTTGCAGTTTGTTCCAGACACGTGGTACTGTGTCGGGATCGAATTGGAAGAGAAGTACTTCGAACTGATCGTCACAGACTTGGCCGGACGCGTGATCGATTCACTGGAAGAGAAGATTTCCGGATCGGTCGAACCCAACCACTTGGTGTCTTTCTGCAAAGAGAAGGTAGAACGAACCTTGGAAGAAAACCACTTGCCAAAGGAGAAGGTGCTCGGTGTCGGTATGGGCATCGCTGGAATGGTGGATCCAAGCAGTCGAGTTGTGAGAACGGCTCCAGCGATAGGTTTGACGAACTACGATCTTGCTTCTGAGGTCTCTGAAAAGTTGGATTTGAACGTGATCGTCGTGAACAGGGTCAAAGCTGCTGCCCTTGCCGAACATCGCTTGGGCGCGGCTCAAGGGTTCCAGAACGTTCTGTTCGTCTTCATCGACAGCGGTCTTGGTTGTGCCACGCTTTTGGACGGAAAGATCTACGAGGGCTTCTACGGCAAGGCTGGGGAGTTCGGTTGGATGATCACGGACTTGGATCGCTCAGAGCCAGAACTGTACGAGGAAGAAAGTTTCGGACATCTGGCGAGGAGATTCTCAGGCCATGCGATCAGTAAGAGGTTAGCGAATCTTGGATTGAACGGAGAGGACATCTTGAGATTAGTAACGCACAACGAAGAGCTGAGGGACTCTCTTGAGAGAGGTTTGAAACACATCGCGGCGGCCGTCGCAAACGCCGTTCTCTTGTTCGATCCGCAGTTGATCATCCTCAAAGGAAGGATAGGTCAAAACTATTATGAACACATCTCGCAGATCTTGCTCTCAACGTTGAAAGAGCTTCTTCCAAGCCAGTTCCACGAGAACTTGAATCTGAGTAAGGGTCGAGTTGAGAGGTTCGACGTCGCACTCGGAGCAGTTTTCGCGATCCAACAGAGGTTCATGCGTTTGTGAAATATCACACTCTTTCGAGGAGGTGTTTGTATGAAGAGGTTGTTGGTTCTTTTGATGGTCATCGCTGCGCTCTCACTGTTCGCAGACACCGTGCTCATGTGGTTCACGGACGGTCCAGACTTCGATCTGATCACCGAACAGACCAACAGATTCACCAAACAGACGGGTGAAAAAGTGGTCATACTGAATTTGCCGTACTATCTGGAGTACAAGCCCAAGCTCGCCGCCATGGCGAAGGCAGGCTCTCCACCAGACGTGGCGAGGGAGACGGACCTGCTGCCCTGGTTAGATTACGCCATCGATCTCAAACCTTTGGTGGAGAAGTACACGGGCATGAAGTTCGAAGAATGGCTCGACAACGTTTCCTTCTACAAGGCTGGTTTCAAGAAACTGTACGAGAAGTACGGCAAGGTCATCGGTATTCCTTACACTTCAGACGCACACGCGATCTTCTACAACAAGGAGATCTTCAAGAAAGCCGGCATAGAGCCACCCAAGGACAGGCCGTGGACCATCGACGAGTGGTATGCGGCGATGAAGAAGATCAAGCAGAGCGGTGCCGCAAGGTATGCGTTGGTCTACGACTTCAGTCCCTACAGGTTCTCCAATTTGTTGTATGTCTTTGGTGGCGGCATATGGGACAGAGAGGGAAAGAACATCATAATCGACTCGAAGGAATCCATCGAAGCGCTCGAGTTCTTCGTCAAACTTCACGATGAAGATCTCATACCCAAGGCGGTGTGGCTCACGGGTGACGCACCGGCAAAGTACTTCCAGAACGGTCTTGCGGCGATGTACGTTTCTGGAACCTGGATGCTCGCACAGTTAAGAGAACAGCTGAAGTTCGACTGGGGCGTCATCATGTGGCCGTACAAACGCGAGCGCGCGGTCATGACTGGTGGAAAGTACATAGTCCCATTCACCGAAAAAGGTGCGGCGCTGGCGTTCTTCTTGACGAACGAGCAGAACCTTGCAGAGTTCGCTGGTAAACTCTTCTTGATACCTGACCGCGTAGACTTGGCAGACAAGGTCAAGATAGAAGATCCTCTGATCAACGAAGTGTACGCCATCGTCATGAAAGACTTGGCAGAATCCACGCGTGGCAGCATGGTTCCTGACTGGTACGATCCGGACACCGCCGGCATCGTGCAGGCTAACAGAACGGTGATAAACGATCACATCAAGGCTGCGATTGCGAAAGAGAAAACACCAGAACAGGCCTTCAAAGAACTCGCTGCGATCCTGAGAAAGGCAGCTGGAAGGTGATGAAAGAGCCCGGGCATCGCCCGGGCTTTTCGAAAAGGGGTAGATGAATTTTGAAGAGAAAATACTACGCGTGGTTGTTCCTCTTACCAAACTTGATCATATTCACCATCTTCGTGGTCACTCCGGCGTTGAGCAGTTTCTACTACGCGCTGACGGATTACGACATGATCAGACTCTCTGGAAAGTTCGTCGGGTTGGCCAACCTTCGATATCTGTTCAGTGCTACGAGCGATTTTGGGAGAGTTCTTTTGAGAACCTTCATGTATTCGGCGATGGTCGTACCGATCGCCTTCTTCACATCGCTCTTCCTGGCCGTGGTCACGAGCTCCGATTTGATCAAAGGTAAAGCCTTCTTGAGGGCTCTCTTCTACTGGCCCTGGTTGCTGTCTCCGTCTATCATCGGTGTCTCATGGAAGTGGTTCCTCGACTACGATGCCGGATTGATCAATATACTCCTTTTGAAGAACGGATCTTCACCGATTCCTTGGTTGCTCGATCGAAGACTCGCCTTCTTGAGCGTCGTCTTGGTGACGGTTTGGAACGTTGCAGGTTACTTCATGGTGATGTTCAATTCTGCTCTGACTGCGATTCCAACGGAAGTTTACGAAGCGGCAGCCTTGGATGGTGCGAACCGCTGGGTGAGGTTTTGGAAGATCATCTTTCCCTTGCTTAAACCAACCGCAATCTTGGTCTTGGTGTTGAGCACGATCATGTCCATGAGGAGCTTCGAGATCATATACGTCTTCACTGCGGGTGGTCCTGGCACGGCAACAACCGTGCTCGCTCAAAAGATCTACTACACCGCATTTTTGGAACGAAAGCTTGGCATGGCATCGGCGATGTCTGTGATTCTGTTCGCCATATTGATAACGCTCTCGTTGGTGCAGATGAAGATCTTGGAGGAAGAGACATGAGGAAGCTGATCATAGTTTTGCTCAACTTGGCAGTTTACCTTTTTGCCTTACTCTACGTTTCACCGATAGTGTGGACGATCTTCTCCAGCTTCAAAGACGAAGCGGACCTTTTCTCTTGGCCCCCGAAGTTGATCAGCCAACCGACGCTCGTCAACTATTTTCAAGTCGTTCGTAAGACGCAGTTCGCACTCTTCTTCAGAAACTCTTTCTTGGTCTCAGTGTCGGCGACCTTGATCACCATTATCATAAGCGTCATGGGAGGATACGCACTCGCGAAGTATCAGTTCCGTTTCAAAAACCAAGTATCGACCTTCATCCTCTCGATGCTCATGATACCCCTGCAGGTCATCATGGTACCCATTTATCTTGTTCTATCGAGGTTGGGCATGATAAACACATTTTGGGGACTCATAATCCCACCCGCCGCCACACCCACGGGAATCTTTCTGGCACAGAAGTACATAATATCCGCGATACCAGACTCCGTGATAGAGAGCGCCAGGATCGATGGGGCGAACGAGATCAAGATCTTCTTCAGAATCATTCTGCCTTTGACGCAGCCTTTGATCGCAGCCCTCGCGGTCCTGTCTTTCACCTGGCGCTGGAACGATTTCCTCTGGCCTTTGATCGTGGTCGGTTCGCCCAAGCTCTACACGATACAACTCGCCCTGGGACTTTATGCGGGCGAACACATCGTTCAGTGGGGTCCTCTGCTGGCGATGACCGTGCTTTCGATGATACCCGTTCTGATCGTCTTCATCGTCCTTCAGAAGTATTTCGTCAGGGGCATCACCACGGGTGCGATCAAGTGAGGGAAGACGTATGAAGTACACGATCGTCGATGGACAGGCGATCTACGAAGGTCCAACTGAAGATTACATCCTGTCCAACGTCGAGCTCACCTTGCGGCTGAAGAACGGAACACCTGCCGAGCTCTTTTCGTCCAAGAACGGCCTTCTGATCGAATTTTCGAAGAACGATCTTCCAAACCCTGCGAGCTCTCGACTCTGGTCGAACGGTTGTGAGTTCTCACACGAGAAAACCACTTGGTCTTTCTTCACCTCACCTTGGATACGATCAATGCTGTGGGAACTCAACGGATTGGAGAGGTTGGTGCTCTCTTTCAAAGCCCCGCTCGAAAAACGTTTCAAGGTCCCCTTCGGACCAACCTACAGTTTCAAAAAACTTTTGAACGTGATCGTGGAAGGTTGCGACATAGACCTGTCGAACCTGGTCAGGATTGAGGTTCTGGAGGGAAAGATCGAAGATCTTCAAAGAAAAGACGAAACCTTCACGCTGAAACTCTCTGCGAAGAGCAAGAAGTTGAAGCTTCGATTCTGTACACAGAAAGAGATCGTCGACGAACGAGTTGAGAATCTTTCCTACAATCGGTTTCTGAAAGACCATGTTCCGAGGAACTTGAACTATCTGAAAGAAAGTCTGGCACTGTTCGCACTCCACACTGCGCTCGGCAACTGGAAAGATCTTGGAAAAACCAACGCCTTCGCCGCGGCTGTGAACTACTCCTTCCCACCGAGGACCTACTTCAGAGACTCTTTCTGGACGTGCCTGAGCGTTCTGAACGTGCGGGCGGACTTGGTGAGAGATCAAATACTCACCCTGGCGAGTGCGGTGCACGATGATGGCTGTCCGAGCGGTGTGATGTTCTTGGACGACGAAGAGAAGATGCTCCTCGCACAGTTGAAGAAGGAAAATCCTATCCTCGCGGCGAGTGTGCGCTACGAGAACGATTGGTGGAGTGATCACCACGATTCTGGCTTTCTTTTTGTGCTTTTGGTTTCCAAATACGTGGAATCGACGCAGGATCTGTCCATCTTGAAAGAACGAGTCGACTCTGAGACGGTCATCGAAAGGATCGTCAAGATCTTGAGACACAGTGAAAAGTTCATCGAAAACGATCTCTATAAAAAACCTCACGACTGTTTAGACTGGGCGGACAACGTGTTCAGAGACGGCTTCGTTACCTACGACGCTGCCCTGCACGCCGCAGCAATGAGAGAAGCTTCGAAGCTTTTGAGGATGATGGATATGGAAGAAGAATCGAGCTTTTGGGAAAACAGATACCTCGCCACGAGAAAGAAGTTCAACGAGGTTCTCTTCGACGAACGAAAAGGTCACTTCGTCGATTTCATCGGAAGCTACATGGAGGATCATCTTGCGCTCGACACCGTTGTTTCGATCATCTTAGATGTCGCCGACGAAGACAAAGCAAGATCCACGCTCTTGAGGATGGAAAAGCTTTTGGAAACGCGGAACAACTCGGCACAACCCTACGGTGATTGGGGCGTCATGACGGTTTGGCCACACTACAGGAGAAGATCGCACCTGTTTGGCAAGAGCGCATTCCCATACAGATACCACAACGGCGGTTGCTGGCCCTATCTCAGCAGCATTTATGCCCTCGCGAAGGCAAAGTACGGCTTGGACCACGAATATCCACTTTTGAGTTGGTGGAAGTATTCGCTCGAGAACGGTTGGATGAATCTGGTCGAGTATTATTCGCCGTGCTATCCTCGTGGTTCGCTCCATCAAGCATGGAGCAGTTACGCGTTCGCGGTGGTATCACAGATGAAATGATGAAATGGAGGTGTTAGAGATGGTGGAAAAATGGAACCACTTTCCCGTCTACATGTGGGCAGGACCGGGAACGATCAGGATAAACAAGGTGAAGTTCCCAGCGACTCCAATCGATGAAAAAGTCCACATGGAGGGTGGATTGAGGATCGGTGCGAAGAGATTGAGACAGATGGGCTACAACTGGGCTTATTGCACCTACAACTGGGGCTTTCCACCCGAGATCGAGCACGAAGATCACGAGTATTTCAAGCGCACAGTGCAGGAGTACCACGAAGAGGGATTGAAGGTCTTTGGTTATGTTCAGTTCTCCAACACGGTCTTCGACGGTTCCTATCTGACCAAGAGATGGTACGCGATCGACCAGTTCGGAAACAAGATCAACTACTACTCGGGGCGTTACTTGACCTGTCCGACTGACGAAGAGTGGAGAGAGCATCTTGCCAGCATCGTCAAAGGCATAGTGGGTAGCGGTGCAGACGGAGTCTTCTTCGACAACGTCTTCGGCTCTTGGTTCGGTTTCAGACCCTGCTACTGCGACAGATGTCAAAAACAGTTCAAGGAATTTGCGAAGTCCCTTGGCTTCAACGTGCGTGGTATTCCAGAGTATCTGTCGGAGAACGAAGAATCGAGAGCTTATTTGATCTGGAGAAGGAAAGTTCTCTGGGACACCATAGACCAACTCTCCAAGCTCGCCAAGTCCATGAAATCGAACGTGGTGGTTTCTTCGAACTCCTTCGAAGCATGCCTGAGCAAGCTCGCGATCATGGCGGGAGTGGATCTGAGAAACGCCTTCGAAGTTCAAGACTGGGTCATGATCGAAAATCACCAGCTGCCGAGGAAGTTCAAAGGTCTTCAGATCTTCAACACCATGACCTACAGGATCGCCCACGCTCACAGCAAGGGAAAACCCGTCACTTCGGTTCCGTACATGTTTGGCATCGGTGCGGATGCAGTTTATCCCATCAGGAACTATCTACAGGCCATGGCGGAAGCTTATGCCAACGATTCCGTCATGGTCTTGAAGGGTACCGAGTACTTCCACGAGGGAAAATGGACGCTCATCACCGACGAGAAATTCGAAGGGGTGCGAAAACAGATAGCAGATTACCACGACTGGTTCAAGGGTGAAAACGGCGTTTGGAAAGATTGCTACGGAAAGAGAGCCACAAAGATCGCAATCTTTCATCCCTACGACTCGCTCACCTTCCATTGGGAAAGAACGTACCTTCCATTCTTCGCCGCGCAACACGAACTGATCAAGAATCGAATCGACTACAAGGTGGTTTGGGACGACTTCGAAGATGTCGAAGTCTTGCTCGTACCACCGATCTTCGAAAAGGGTGAGATGGAAAAGATCAAAAGCTTCGAAGGAAAGAAGATCTTCCTTGGATATTCACCATTCGAGAACGAAAAGATCGTTTGGAAAGAAATCTACGCAAGGCTCGCACAGCTTCACAAGCCAGAAGAGCAACTCTATCTCGAACAGATCCTCTCATTGCTGAACTTCTCCGCCTACTTCAACGATCCAAGCTGGAGAAAAAGGATGGAAAAGGCGAACTTTCTGTTCTTCAACTATCTGAACTACTGCTACGTCTTCACACACCCGTTCGACGGGCAGGAGTTGATCGAGTTGGTGAAACCTCACCAACCTTGGACTGTCGAAGCGGACGGCTTTCTCATCACGAGTAGCTTCCAAATAGGCAACACTTTGAAGATCCATCTGGTGAACCTTGAAGATAGACAAGTCAACGTGAATCTGGTCCTTCCAAAGGGTTGGCACGTTGAAAGGATCGACAACTACGAGTACGACAGCGCCTTCGTGCACAGGATTTACACGGTGAGATTCTAACGAGCGAACAGCGACTAGGTGAACGTCGGCGAGATCGGTGTGGGGCAGAGCTCAACTGAGCTTGTGTGCTGTCTCTTGCTCAGCATCTTTCTTGGCGAAGTTCTTGATCAGTATCGGTTGAGAAAAGAGCGTGAAGGCGACTCCAAAGCCGATGCCGAGTATGAGCAAGAGCGAAACATTTCTAAAGAGTGCAAGCTTCGAAAACATGAGCACCGAGAAACCACCGATCAAACCCAAGCCGTTCGCGAGCACGGGCATCGAGATGTTCTCGATCGAGAGGAACACGTCTTTGGTTCTTCTCATGTCGTGCGCGAGGTGGATCGAGTAGTCGACCACTAAACCTACAAGGATGCTGGCGACGATCGATGTGGCGACGTCGAGTTTCAAGTTGAAGATGGCCATGAAGAAGAAGTTCGAAACGGCCGTCAACACGACCGGCACGACGATCAACAGCGACAAGGGAACGTTCCTGAACGCGAAGAGGACGGAACCGAAGATCAAGAGGAGCGAGCTCGTGAGGCTCTGAATTTGACTCGCAACGATCCTCGAGTTGATCTGATCGACCACGAACGCCGCACTCGCAACAGTGAAGGCGTACTCTGGATAGTCTTCGAGCACTTTTTTGAGTCTGCCTTTCAGTTCCCCCGCCCTCTTGTAACCTTCCTCCGTGAGGTTCACCACGATCCTGATCGTTCGTCCGTCGGCAACGAAGTGATGGATCGCCGGTTGAAGGCGCGACATGAGCACCAAGCTGGGTATCGGATAGGCCGTGGGGAACTGAACGGAAGAGACGCCGTCGATTCGACGCAGATCTTCGACGAGTCTGGCTATCCGTTCTGAATCTTTCACCGTGAAGATGTTCTGCTTCTCAACCATAACGTACACAGGCTCTCGGTAAGAGAACTCCTTCGAAAGAACTGTCATCGCTTGTCCCACAACGCTACTCTGTGAAAAGTAGCTGGCTTGGTCCATTCCGACTTCTATTCGAAGTATAAAAAGAAACGTCAGAGCGACGAGCACGAACGAGAAAACGAGCACGATCCGTCCCAATCTCTCACTTCTGAGCTTCAACAGTAGTGTTCCGCGCTTGATTGGTTTTTCGCTTCGAAGCAGTTCGTAACCCGAGCTGAACAAAATGAGAAAAACGAGAGCAAGACCCGAGCAGACCATCAATCCGAGGTGCCTGAATGCCGTTATTTCGACGAAGAGGAACGAGAGGAATCCAACGCACGTAGTGAACATGGAGAAGAAGATGGGAGTGAACATCTCTTTTCTTACTCTTTCTTTGAACCTCACCACGCCGTTGTAGAAATGAAGCCCGTAGGCAGAACCTATGATGATCAAAAAACTCACGCACATTACACTCATCGTGTTCAGTTCCACACCGAGCAAACTCACCACACCGTACACGATCACGTTTGCAAGGACCGGAATCAAGAGAGAGACGAGACTCGCCCTCAAAGATCGAGTTTGAAGATAGAAAATGAAGAGTATCACCAAAAAGATGATCGCAGGATAAACGAAGACCTGACGTATGATCTCCCTGAACAGATGTTTGTTTATGATGAGCTGGCCGAACGGTAGGGCTTTCAGATCACGAAAATCACTCAGAATCTTCTCTATCTCTTGCAAAGCTTTGTCTTCGTCACAGTTCACACTCAAGGTGCAGTACAAGAGCGAATACTTCCCATCCTTGGAAACGAAGGAACTCGCCTCTGGATCTTCAAGGATTGCTCGATTCAAAGTCGAACCATCGAAGTAAGGCTTTCTGAAGGTGTAGTTGACGACGCTCAGCACGTTCTTGACGTATGGAAGATTTGAGAGCTGGTTTTGAAGTTCAACGAGCCTGAGCAAGACTTGGGGCGAGAAGAAACTATCAGGATGGTGTAAAACTACCACGAACTGAGAGCCGTCGTTGAACTTCTGTACAATTCTGAAGAACGATCTGAGCTCTTCGTTGTCTATCTGTTCAACACTGACCCCAGATCTGTAACCGGGAAGGAAAACAAAGTAACTGGCGTTGATGCGCGCCTTGAAATAGATGATCACAGCAAAGATCGCACAAACGATCAAAAACAGGATCGTGAACTTGTATTTTTTGAGCCACACAGATTTTATTTTATCACCTCACCATGAGCGCTTGAGCTTGATTTTTTCCCAAAGTTCCTTTGCAAGTTGCGGAGAACGTTCATTTATACTGCTCAGAAAATCAAGCAAGGCGGCACTGTCAAGTTTGGATGCAATTTCAACCAGCGCATCAACGCTCAGAGTTCCTTCGTTCAACCACTGTATGATCCTGTCCACGTCGAGCGTCAGGGAAGGCAGCGTCGTTTTCGTAGACAGACTCGCTTGCACCCTCCAGTTCGGCATCTTACCCACATAGCTGTAGTTCGACAGCAACTGCGACCAGATCGGAGCAGCATGAACACCACCTGTTAGATTCGTTCCGTCCACGGCAACCGCCATGAGAAAAGTTTGATCTCCCCCGACGAACCAAGCCGTCTTCAAAGAGGTTCCAGTCTTACCAGCCACGGGCACTCTCTGTCTTGCACGCACGCCCGTTCCCCTCTCGACGACCTCCCTCATAACGTTCAACAAGACCATCGAGGCTTCCAGGGGGCTGAGCCTTCTTGCCTTCACAACGTTCAGCACCTTTGGCGAAGCTTCGTATATCGTTCTTCCATTCACATCCTCCATACGCTTCACGATGTAAGGCTGCAAAACCACACCACCGTTGAAGATTGCAGAATACGCTTTCAAGACCTCCTCTGGGGCCGTTTCGAGAGTTCCCAGTGCGATCGTCATATCTTCAGGATAATAACCTGCGATCTTCAGCTCGTTCTTGAGAAATTCCACCACCTTTTCCCTTCCAAGCTGCATGAACAGATTCACCGAAGGTATGTTCAGCGAATCCACTAACGCCCGTCTCATTGTGACGATCCCACGATAACTCTTGTCGAAATTTTCAGGTGTCCAGTCCCCGATCTTCAACGGCAGATCCATCAACTCGCTGTCGATCGACCAACCTTCCAAGATCGCCAGATAATAATAGAAGGGTTTTATCGCAGAGCCGAGCAGTCTGCTTCCCTCAGGATAGGTCAGACCCACACCTTTGTACAAAAGCACCGCTCCGGAGAGCGGATCGATCGCCTCGGCGATGACGGTGCGTGGCAAGTTCGACGCAGCCTGGGAGAGGTTCCTGTCCAAAGTCGTGTGAATCTTGTAGCCTTGTCTCAACTCGTCCAGACCGTAACCGAGTCTTTGAAGTTCTCTGACAACCCTCCAGAATATCTCCTCGTCCATGTCTATTCTGACCTTGCGCGTGTAGTTCATGCTCTCGAGCTCTTCCAAGGCCTTCTTGTGCACGGAGCCGTTTATGTAACCTTCATCGAGCAGGGCGTTCAAAACCGTCGTCGCCTTGCGCTTGGAAATTTGCCAATCTTTCAAGGGGTTGAAGTTCTCTGGAGATCTCACGATGCCAACCAAGATGGCCGCTTCGTTCAACGTCACGTCACTCAATTCCTTACCGAAGTAGTACCGTGAGGCGCTGGCAAAGCCATAGAGACCGTTGCCCATGTAGACGGAGTTTATGTACATCTGCAGGATTTCTTCCTTGGTTCTGTGTCTTTCGAGCCAGAACGCGATGAACATCTCCTTCAGCTTTCTTTGCCAAGTCATGGACGGCGTCAGATACAGCGTGCGGGCCAGCTGCTGAGTGATCGTGCTACCACCTTCGTTGATCGACATCGCGCTGATGTTCCTCACGATCGCTCGTGCAATACCGATGGGATCCACACCCGGATGATGGTAGAAACGCTTGTCTTCAGAGACCAGCAGGGCGTTCAGAAAGTAAGGGGGTACGTCTTCGAGCTTGACCCAGAAAGATCTGGGAAGTGACATGGGAGTACCGTCCGAATACATGAGCAGCAGGCCGGTGGGTATCTTCGATTCAGGTGAATCGAGATCTTTTGTGAAATCGACGTAGAGATAAAAAAGCACAGAAACACTCAGTAGAAAACCACACAGAAAGCCTATGAGCTTCCAGCGCATCTTTCACCACTCTCGAGCGCGAGCAGATTCTTTTTCCATTCAAGTCCTGAGCTGAAACCTCCCAGCGAATCCTTGCCCACCACCCTGTGGCAGGGAAAGTAGAGAGGCAAAGGGTTTCTTTTCAAAGCCTGACCCAACGCCCTGGGTGAAGTGCCAAGTTTCTTCGCAAGCTCTCCGTAACTGATCGTTGAACCGTAAGGTATGCCCCTCAAAGCTTGCCAGATTCGCAGTTGAAACTCTGTAGCACGAACCTCCACAGGAAAGTCGAGCTGTTTTCTTGTTCCTCTGAAGTACTCTTCCAACTGTCGAAAGACTTCTGGATTCAATTCAGCACCATTGCACCTTTCTCCAAGTTCTATCCCATAAACCCTGCCGTTTTTCATCCTCACACAAATCGGTCCAAAGATCGATTCGTAGGTGAAACTTTCCACAAAAACCCTCCTCAATCCTTCCCGCACGATGATAACACGAACGTTTTTCCGTTCCTTTGCGCCGTTGTCCCGAGTTCGACAACAGTTAAACATCTTTTTATCCCAAGGGGAACTGTTTCTTAACGGGTCCCATCCTCGCCGCATATGTATACATACGTATATTATATTATGGGAGCGCTCCTGGAAGGTACCAAACCCGAGGCCGTTTCGAGGACGGTTCGTTCGTGTGTGTGGTTTCGACGACTCTTCGAGCCAAAGGAGGTGAGCTTGTGAACTTCGTGGAAGTCCTCAACACCGTGGCTAAGCTCATCGCACTCGCCATCTGTTTGGTTGAAAGACCAAAGGATGGAGCGAAGAAAAAGCAAGAGGTCAAAGAGATGGTTTATTCCTTTCTGAAACAGTTCAACATCAAACTACCCATGCCACAGTTCGTCTTCGACTGGATGCTCGACATCGCCATAGACAACATCGTCAAGTACTTCAACCAAACGATATGGAAGGAGAAAGCGGCGTGAAAACATCGTTTTCGAACTGGGAGAAATACGAACCATACTTGAGAGGCTTGTGCAAGGTGGTGTACGAGAGATACGGCTGGAACATCGAAAGTTATGAAGATCTCTACCAAACCGCGTGCTATTTGCTCTTGATTGCGCTCAACGATTTCGACGGCCGTGGGGATGAGGCAGGTTATGTGAAACAGTACGTGAGAAGAAAGCTCTTCAACATGCTCAAAGACGGTGAAAACGCCCCAAAACACAACCATCATCCGTTCAGCTTCGTCAAACAGAGACATCAGAAGGTTCAGTTCGTCCTCTGTGAGGAAGATATCTTGGAACTTTACCAATTTTAGCCCCCTTTGGGGGCTTTTTTCTTTTCAGCGAAGTCGTCCGCCACAGTGCTCAACGTAGGATCACAGCTTCTTCATTCACAATCCCTCTGAACTCACAAACCTTGGCACTTCAGGACTGAATATAGCACATAACGTTTTGACACCGTGCGAAAATCTAAAATGGACCCAGCGCGTCTCCTTGCCAATAGAATTTCCCATCTGTTCTTTGCGAATATTAATAATTGTCACAGTTCGAAGGCATCTGGCAAGATTTGCATTGGCTTTCCGCTATCAGCAAATTCTGGTTAAAATGTTCAGAGGTGTTGTTGGCATGGAAAACTTTTCCATCAATGCTAAGAGAGTGAGGATCCTGAAGTCTGTCGAGAGCAAAAGGATCGGTCCAGTCGTTTATTGGATGCAGAGAGATCAAAGATGCCAAGACAACTGGGCGCTCTTGTTCGCACAGAGTTTGGCACTCTCCAAAGACGTTCCCTTGATCGTCCTCTTCAACGTTGTTCCCAAGTTCTTGGACGCGACCTACAGACAGTATCATTTCATGCTGAACGGACTTTTGGAAGTGAAGAAACATCTGGAAGATTACAACATTCCTCTTCTGGTGAGCTTCGGTGAACCAGCCCAGCAGATCGCTCGAATTTTGAAGCAGCTGAACGCGTCCTGTCTGGTGTGCGATTTCAACCCCTTGAGGATCGTTCGAAGGTGGAAGGAAGAGCTGCTGAAAAGGATCGATATACCTTGCTACGAGGTGGATGCGCATAACATCGTTCCGGCGTTCTTCGTCTCAGACAGGCTGGAACATGGAGCCTACACGCTGAGACCGAAGATCAAAAGGAACCTGAAGACCTTCTTGGACGAATTTCCGAAGCTGTCGAAGATGAAGCGATGCGGTGTTTCACAGCAATTGAACTTGAAAGAGATAGTTGAAAGACTGCAGATAGATTTTTCCGTTCAGCCTGTCGAATGGCTCAAACCGGGTGAAAGTCAGGCAAGACAAGTCCTCGAACAGTTCTTGAAGGAAAAGCTCGAGCACTATCAAGCCTTGCGGAACGATCCAACGGTGGATGGAACTTCGAACCTTTCGCCGTATCTACATTTCGGCCAGATCTCTGCACAGAGGGTGGCGCTCGAAGTTTCAAAGTTCCACGACAGATACCCTTCCTCCGTTGAAGCCTTCTTGGAAGAGCTCATCGTTCGAAGAGAGCTTTCGGACAACTTCTGTCTCTACAATCCGAATTACGACTCTTTCGAAGCCTTTCCCAACTGGGCTAAGGAAACTTTGCTGAAACACGAAAAAGATGAAAGAAAATACATTTACTCCCTCGAAGAGCTCGAGAACGCGAAGACCCACGATGAACTTTGGAACGCCGCACAGAGGCAGTTGACCAAAACTGGAAAAATGCACGGTTACATGCGAATGTACTGGGCAAAGAAGATCTTGGAATGGACAGAGAACGCGAAAATCGCACTGAAATACGCCATACATTTGAACGACAAGTACGAGCTGGATGGCAGAGATCCAAACGGTTATGCTGGGATAGCTTGGTCGATCGGTGGTGTTCACGATCGGCCGTGGAAAGAAAGGCCCATATATGGCAAGATAAGGTACATGAGCTACGAAGGATGCGCCAAAAAGTTCGATGTAAAAAAGTACGTGCAATTGTTCCAAAATGAAACACTTTAATGCGGGGGCAGAGATATAATTTTAGTGAATCGATAGCTTTGGAGGAGTGAGCATGGAGCTGAAAAACTTGCATCTGTATTGGAAAGCTTCATGTTACATCGCGACCGGGATGATATACCTTTGGGACAACGTACTTCTGAAAGAACCGTTGAAACCTGAGCACATCAAGAGGAGGTTGCTTGGACATTGGGGAGCGAGTCCAGGTATAAGTTTCATCTACGCGCACACCAACAGGATCATCGAAAAGTACGATGTGGACTGCCTGTTCGTGGTCGGACCAGGCCATGGCGCACCCGGTTACATAGCCCCGCTGTATTTGGATCAGACGCTCGTCAAGTATTATCCACAGTTCACGCTGGATGAGGACGGCTTGAAGAAACTCTTTCGATCCTTCTCTTTCCCAGCAGGCTTGGGTAGCCACTGCACTCCTGAGCTACCGGGATCGATCCAAGAGGGTGGAGAGCTCGGATACGTTCTGTCCCATTCCTACGGAGCCGTACTGGACAATCCTAAACTTTTGGCCGTGGCGGTCGTGGGCGATGGGGAAGCCGAAACAGGGCCACTCGCCACGTCTTGGCACGTCAACAAGTTCATGAATCCCGTAAGAGACGGTGTGGTTCTGCCCGTGTTGTTACTCAACGGCTACAAGATAAACAATCCCACGATACTCGCCAGAATCGAAGAAGAAGAATTGATCAACTTGTTCAAAGGTTACGGTTACGAGCCGAAGTTGATCGTCGCGGAAGAACCCATGCAAGCGCACGAGAGTATGGCCCAAGCCATGGACTGGGCCGTTGAGAGGATACTCGACATCAAATCGCACACCGAACCGTTCAGACCCATCTACCCCATGATCATCCTCAAGACACCCAAGGGTTGGACTGCACCAAGAAAGGTGAAAGACAGGTACATAGAAGGGTACTGGAGGGCTCACCAGGTTCCGTTCTCGGATGCGAGAAATAATCCTGAGCATCTGAGAATTTTGGAAGAATGGCTGAGAAGTTACGAGCCAGAGAAACTTTTCGATCAGAACGGTAGACCGATCGAAGAGATCCTCAGAGTCGTACCAAAGAAGAAAATAGGAGAGTCACCCTACGCGAACGGTGGTATGTTACGTGTACCGCTCAAACTTCCAAAGATAGAAGCTTTCTGCGTCGATCCGGCGAACAAGGCGGAGAACACGAGACCTTTGGGCATGTTTCTCAGAGAAGTCATGAGGCTCAACCCCAACAACTTTCGACTTTTCGGTCCGGATGAGACGCATTCCAACAGGCTCTACGACGTTTTCGAGTTCGGCAAGGCGTGGGTTGCCAAGACGCTCATCGAAGACGAAGATGAAGGTCACTTAAGTCCGTTCGGTAGAACGATCGAAATGCTCTCGGAACACACGGTTGAGGGCCTCTTGGAAGGTTACATACTGACCGGCAGACACGGAATTCTGAACACCTACGAAGGCTTTGCACCGATCATTTCTTCCATGGTGAACCAGTTCGGAAAGTGGCTCGACATATCCTCGGACATACCTTGGAGGATGCCTGTTTCGTCGCTGAATTTGCTTTTGACCTCTGTGGTCTGGAGACAAGACCACAACGGTTTCACACATCAGGATCCTGGGTTCATCAATTCGGTGGTGGACAAGTGGCCGAACGTGGTGAGAGTTTATTTTCCACCAGACGCCAACACCTTGTTGTTCGTCGTGTGGCAGTGTCTGCAAAGCACGAACAGAATAAACATAATAGTGGTGGACAAACAGAAACATCCACAGTATCTGAACATCGAAGAGGCGAAGGAACACGCGATGAAAGGACTGGGAGTTTGGAAGTTCGCCAGCAACTTTGCCGACGAAGAGCCCGACGTGGTGATCGCCAGTTGTGGAGACATACCCACGAAAGAGGCGGTCAAGGCGGTTAAGATCCTCATCGAACACTTCCCGGACCTCAGAATAAGGTTTGTGAACGTTGTGAACCTCTTCTGCTTGACGCCGAACCAAGAGCATCCAGACGGTTTGACCGACAGAGACTTCGATTCTTACTTCACCGTCGACAAGCCTGTGATCTTCAACTTCCACGGTTATCCTTGGCTCATACACAGGCTCACCTACAGAAGGACGAACCACAAGAATTTACACGTCAGAGGTTACAGAGAGAACCGAAAGATCGGAATAGATTTGACCCATCTCACCAACTTTCTGAAAGGTAGAGGAGGGATAACCACTCCGATGCAATTGGCTATTCTCAACCAGATAGATAGATTCAGCATCGCCATAGACGTCGTGCAGAGGGTTTTGAAACTCAGCAACAAAGCTGGTAGCTTCGTCGATGAAATGAAGAACATGCAGATAAAGGCCTTGGAATACGCCTACAACCACGGTGTGGACATGCCAGAACTGGACGAATGAACGAACACCACCAAGTTCTCAGCCTTTGAGCCTCGACAGACGGACCTCAGCCGATCAGCTTGACTTTCAAGCTCTCTTCTTGCGCCCTGAACTCTTCGCTCAGCTCTAAGTTCTGTCTCTTCAATTGCAATATTTTCTTCAACGTTTCGTGCAAGTCTTTGGTCAGAGGATACTTGAGCGCGAAGATGAGGGCAAGCGTCAGGAGCACAACAGGTAAGAAGGCGAACATGAGCCTGAGCACGAGCAGGAAAGTTTCCGTCTGTTCCTGACCTGGTCTGTAACCTGCCGCAGAGATGATGCTCGAAACCAAAAACAGTCCCACCGCAGAACTGAGTTTTCTCATGAACGTGAAAAGTCCAGAATAGATTCCTTCACGTCTTTTGCCACTCATCAGCTCGTCCACGTCGGGAACATCGGCAAAGATCGAATAGATCGTGATCACCACTCCACCCGTACCGATGCCCGTGAACGCGGCGAAGAGGTATATCAACGCTGTGGGACTGGCGGGTGTGATGGTCAAGCTGTAGAACATGGCGACGATCCAGACCATCACACTGGAAAGAAACGCCACACGCTTTCCATACTTCTTCGCAACGAAGCTCCAGAAGGGTATGAAGATGATCTCTGAGATCAAAAGTGTCCCAAGCGCCAGGTTCGTTATGTTCCCCTTCTTGATGTAGTAAGTCATGTAGTAAATCAGTATGCTCATGATCACGTCCATCGTCAGAAAGCTGAACAGATACATCAACAGAACGAAGACGAAGGTTTTGTTCTTGAACGGTTCGACGAATTCTTTGAAGGTGAACTTGAAGACTGGTTGCTGAAACTCTTTCCTCTCTTTCGTCGCGAGGAAGGTGAACAAGAAAGGTATCGCGAAGAACGCGCCGAAGAACGTAGCCATCGCGGTGTAGCCAGTCTTTGGAGAATCGAACCTCTTGACTATCTCCAAAGGCAAGATCGCGCAGATCACGGAAGAGAGCATGGAGAAGAACATACGAAATGCCGTCAAAGACGTTCTTTCGTTGTAGTCGAGCGTCAGTTCTGGCGCTAAGGCGCTGTAGGGAATCATGACCATCGTTATGACCGTGACGAAGAACATATAAGAAAAGAGCATGTAGGCGAACCTCTGCCATTCCTGAGCGAAACCCACAGGATACCAAAGCAGCCAGAAGGAGATGAAGATCAGAGGTATGCCAAGAAGAAAATAAGGCCTTCTTCTACCGAACCTGGTGCGCGTTCGATCTGAGATCATACCCATCAGAGGGTCGGTGACGGCGTCCCAGATCTTGCTTATCATGATGATCAAGCCCGCCAGAACGGGTGCTACTTTGACCACGTCGGTGAGAAAGTGTAGATAGTACGTGCCCAAGATGATGAACGCTCCACCACCATACAGATCTCCAAGACCGTAACCGATCTTGGTTTTCAAACTGAGTTTTTCATTTTGCACAACTTCCACCCCCTCACAGCGATGTTCAAATCACAAACCGAGTAAAAATTGTTCTATGGCTTGCACCATCCCTTCAGGCTGATCGATCATTGGAAGGTGACCAGCTTGGTCCAACAGCACGACTCGGCTGTTCGCTATCTTCTGCGCCAAACAGCTCGCACCCTCCACGGGTGTCGCGTTGTCCTGTAAGCCCCAAATTATGAGCGTTGGAAGCTTCAAAGATGGCAAAAGCTCGCGCAGCTGATCGGTATCTACAGCTTGAGCCAGTTGGAAGACAACCTTCACCGGGGTTTGGTAGACCAGATAGTAGTTGCTCAGGAACAGTTTTTCATCGAAATTCTCTTTCACCATGAGTAGGTCTTTGAATGTTCTTTTCATGTTTTGGTAGTTCAGGAAGGCTAATCTCAGAAAGATTCGAACGAACACGTTGTCTGAAAAGTTTGTCATCCGATTCGCGTTGTCCAGACAGATCGAACTGCTCACCAAGATCAAAGAAGCGACGTTCTTTGGACGATCCAGAGCGAGCCACGCGGCGACCTCAGAACCCATCGAGTGACCCAGCACGTGGTAGGTCTCTATGTTCTTCTTCTCGAGCAGTCCAGCGACGATCTGCGCCATGTACCTGCGTGACAAGGGCTTCGAGATCTGTTTATCACTGAGACCAAAACCGGGAAGATCGACCACCACAAGATGGAAGTTCTTCGAAAGAGTTGGAAAGAGCTTTTCGAAGTTCGTCGTGTTGCCCATAAAGCCATGTATCAACACCAAGGTGGGTTTCGATGGATGTGAAAACTCTCTGTAGGCGATCTTTAGACCGTCCACCTGCTCGAAACGGTACGAGCTCACGTTGAGATGTTTTTTTCCTTCCTCCGCGATCTTCGGATCGCAGGAGATGAGAATCAACAGCAGTACCAACACGACGAATGAGAAGAAGATCTTTTTCAAGGTGATCCCTCTAATTTAATTGTACTACAAAGTTGTTAATGAATCTTTGAGGCTCAGCCCGAGTGGTAAATCTGGCGCAGGTTTCTGCAATTTTCAGACAACTTGTAAGAGCCGCGAGTTCCTCGAGTGCGTGATCAAGAGGATACAAAGCATCCTACTAAACTTGAGGACCGGCTGAAGAGAATTGGAAAAGTATTTAACCTACCGCGTTTCCATCCCTCATAGGATCTTTCTAAACAGGAAGCAATTTGTTGAGCGATATAAGTTTATTGCGACGAGTTTCCATCCCTCATAGGATCTTTCTAAACGCGATTGATCCTTTTGGTGGTGTTGGTTATGTTATCGAGGTTTCCATCCCTCATAGGATCTTTCTAAACGTCGCAGCCGCAAGCAGGTGGGCTTAAACCCCCATGAAAATTGTTTCCATCCCTCATAGGATCTTTCTAAACTTTTACGGTTCTGCGTCATTTGATGCCGACGTCGAGTTTCCATCCCTCATAGGATCTTTCTAAACAGATTTGTTGTTATTCGTTTTCGAACTGCCACCGAGTTTCCATCCCTCATAGGATCTTTCTAAACCAAACCCGTGGACGGGGGTCGTCCCTACCCCGTCCGTTTCCATCCCTCATAGGATCTTTCTAAACACAGGCTACTCACAGTGAAAGAAGCTGCGCGTCAGCTTGGTTTCCATCCCTCATAGGATCTTTCTAAACCGAAAAGGGAGGCGAGGGTATGTTGAGAGCTGATTTTGGGTTTCCATCCCTCATAGGATCTTTCTAAACAGATGCAGTAGAGTACGGAATATACATCACGAGCGTGAGCGTTTCCATCCCTCATAGGATCTTTCTAAACTCAACATTCCCTCTTATGGGGGCTTGATAGATCACTACGGTTTCCATCCCTCATAGGATCTTTCTAAACTTTTCAGGAGGATTTCTTTATTCGAGACTTAGGGATGTGTTTCCATCCCTCATAGGATCTTTCTAAACAAGGGAGGGGCGCGCAAATGTGTAATTACAAGAACTTTAGTTTCCATCCCTCATAGGATCTTTCTAAACCGATGCAGTTATCAGTTTTGTAACTAAATACAGAGCTACTGTGTTTCCATCCCTCATAGGATCTTTCTAAACTTTTACGTTAATGTTGGCAACTTCTCCCTCTTGTTCCCCCTCGTTTCCATGCCTCATAGGATCTTTCTAAACCAATGAGGGCGTATGTGAAATTTCCTTCCCCTTTGCAAAGGGTTTCCATCCCTCATAGGATCTTTCTAAACTTGTTTTATTAGACGGACGTAGCTTTCGAGCGCCGGACGGTGTTGTTTCCATCCCTCATTGGATCTTTCTAAACTATATCTCTTCGTAAAGTGAGGTGATGCGTATGGCAAAGTTGTTTCCATCCCTCATAGGATCTTTCTAAACCCGCAGGATTTCGGTGTCCTCTTCTCTAAGGGAGAGGGCAACGAGTTTCCATCCCTCATAGGATCTTTCTAAACTGACGTTTGTGAAGGCGGTGTTGTCACGTTTGTGACAGTTTCCATCCCTCATAGGATCTTTCTAAACTCATTCCCCCCGATGACATTGTGTCGCTTGACCCCGTTTCCATCCCTCATAGGATCTTTCTAAACTTAGTTGTGTACAAGCGAGGTGTTAAGAAGGTTGGCGAGGTTTCCATCCCTCATAGGATCTTTCTAAACATAAAAAATGTTCGATTTCAGGGGGTGGCATCTTTCGACGCCGAGTTTCCATCCCTCATAGGATCTTTCTAAACATTTGTCTCGCTTCTAGGGAGTGACTTTGTACTTAACGTTTCCATCCCTCATAGGATCTTTCTAAACTAGGATGTTTCTTAAAGAAATTGGTATTAGGAAGTATGGTTTCCATCCCTCATAGGATCTTTCTAAACTGATGCGTGTGGCGAAGTTTTTCAGTCGAAAGTTCATTTGTTTCCATCCCTCATAGGATCTTTCTAAACGAGAAGGGAGGAAAGAAAAATGGTTAAAAGTGAATTTGGTATGTTTCCATCCCTCATAGGATCTTTCTAAACGCCCTTCATTCTCGGGACAAATGCACAAGGCCAACTCGTTACGGTTTCCATCCCTCATAGGATCTTTCTAAACAAGGGGAGATCTTTATCCAGCAGGCTTTTCAGAGTGCTGATGGGTTTCCATCCCTCATAGGATCTTTCTAAACGAGTGGAGGGCTCGTTGGTAATTTTCGCCCTCCCCGCCCTTTGTTTCCATCCCTCATAGGATCTTTCTAAACAAGGACACTGCAGAAACAATAACCGTTATACATACTTTCAATGTTTCCATCCCTCATAGGATCTTTCTAAACGTTGTAGAAACATTCTTTGAGGAGGACGAGATATTTGTCCTGTTTCCATCCCTCATAGGATCTTTCTAAACAGCGGTCTTTCAGTTAGGGCGGAGCTTGTCAGCATCTGCCCTGTTTCCATCCCTCATAGGATCTTTCTAAACTTTTTATGATCGAATTAGGATTTGTGACCATTTCAAACGTTTCCATCCCTCATAGGATCTTTCTAAACATTTTAGGGGTAACGGCATTATCGGGGATATGCTCGTTTCCATCCCTCATAGGATCTTTCTAAACGCGGCGGCAATCCGAGAAGGGGAAAGCTGGCGCTTTAAGACAGTTTCCATCCCTCATAGGATCTTTCTAAACACAATATCGGTCATCCACACTTTTAATCCTACAAGCGCGTTTCCATCCCTCATAGGATCTTTCTAAACGAAAAAGATGGTAAGTTCTTCGCTTTCGACATATACGAATGTTTCCATCCCTCATAGGATCTTTCTAAACTCGGAGGAGGGATAGTATGAATAGAAAGCAGGCGGGTTTAGTTGTGTTTCCATCCCTCATAGGATCTTTCTAAACAATGGATTCTTGACGGTGCTTTCTCCTACGCAGCAAAGTTTCCATCCCTCATAGGATCTTTCTAAACTAAGGGAGGTTAGAGGATTTGGCATCGACTTCGAGAGGAGGGAGGTTTCCATCCCTCATAGGATCTTTCTAAACTTGGGGGCACATTCGATCTCATGTTTCAAGACGGGCGCGTTTCCATCCCTCATAGGATCTTTCTAAACCCCTTTTGCAAAGGGGAAGGTAAAAAGGGAAGGAGAGTTTCCATCCCTCATAGGATCTTTCTAAACTTATTTTGTAGACACCTGGAAAAATACGCCGAAATGTTACGGTTTCCATCCCTCATAGGATCTTTCTAAACGGAGGTGTCAATATGTATAGGAAATTCAAATTTTCGGTTTCCATCCCTCATAGGATCTTTCTAAACTTTTTCCATTACCGGTGCTTGAAAACAGCTACTTAGCTGTTTCCATCCCTCATAGGATCTTTCTAAACTTTTATGAGGGCGTTTGAAAAAGTGTTTGAGCGGGGGGTTTCCATCCCTCATAGGATCTTTCTAAACATGGAAACGGGTTTTTGACAGTGCTATCTCCCACCCACCAAGTTTCCATCCCTCATAGGATCTTTCTAAACCCTCCTCACGCGGGATGGAAGGCTGGTGCAACCATCCGTTTCCATCCCTCATAGGATCTTTCTAAACGGTAGTATGTTTGAAACAGGTTTCATGGCAGTTGTAAACGGTTTCCATCCCTCATAGGATCTTTCTAAACAGGAAATTGGAGTAAGGAAACACGAGGAAGGCTTTTTGGTTTCCATCCCTCATAGGATCTTTCTAAACTTTCCCCCTCCGGGGTAACAAGCTCCCCTCTCGCGAGTTTCCATCCCTCATAGGATCTTTCTAAACGCGAGTGTACGATGCGTACGTCAACTTCTTGCGCTCACATGGCGTTTCCATCCCTCATAGGATCTTTCTAAACGTTATCATTCGATGCCGACGTCGAAGAGATTTTTCCCTGTTTCCATCCCTCATAGGATCTTTCTAAACCCGAAAGGGAGGTATGCATGATGTATCTTAGGGAAATTGGTGTAAAGTTTCCATCCCTCATAGGATCTTTCTAAACCCGTAGAAGTGGCTTTATTATTGAGACGGCACTTTTTGGGTGGAGACGATGTTACATTCGACCTTTTTGAAAATGCCCTTCTGTTGAAGCTTTCCGAAAAGAGCATTCCTGCCGAACCCCTGATTTTTTGGGCACAAGTGGGAGGTTCATATGAACGTTACAATACCCGTTTTTAGAATAAGCTTCAGATGAAGCTTTTGGAAATGGGTAAACAGCAGATTTAATTGTCAAGGACCACTGAAAATTTGTAGTAACGGTGATCAACAAATTGCAATCACATTTTAAAAAGTTCGAGGCCTGCTTTCTCGAAGCATATGTCGATGCTTGGATCCAACCGAAGGTTCGCCCTGATTTCGAGATCTTTAAGCAGTTCTCTGGCAAATTCTTTGATGTATTTCACCTGTTTTTCGTTTGGGAAATCGAATCCGTGTATCAACAGAGAAGAATTTCTCGATTGGAGTGCCAACCAGAGTGTCTTCAACTTTTCCTGATCGAAAATTTTCTGAATACAACCGTCTTTTCTCACGATCAAAAGGATTGCTATCTCGAACAAACCGAGTTTGTCGTGTATCTCCACCTGGTCTTCCGGCTTTTGGAGTATCTTCGACATCTCTCTTTTAATCGCAATCTTATCTTCGCCAGTTAAAGACATGTCGGGTGTCAAATTGTACAAGCTGAGCCTTTCTTGCAGGAGTAGCTCGAGAGCACGATAAGCGCACAGAGCCGTCAGTATGGTTTCTCCATGCATTTCATGTTTCTCGCTCTTTTTCAACAGCGTCTTCGCCAATGCAAAAACACCGAATTTGTTCCTGGTGTAGTCTTTCTCTTCAAGTAACCTCTTGATGGCTTCGAGGATTTTGCTTTGAGTTTCAAAGAATCCGCGAGATTTTCCAAGCGGATGGTTCAACCACGTGTCTGTTTGAAGTTCTTCCACGATCCTTCTGGATTTCTCGAAAGCTGTTTCTATGTCCAGTGAATACCAAGCGTGATACATCACGCAAATGTCAGCCAAGACGTTGTATCTGTTATCTTTGGTTTTCTTTGTTGTCTCTCGGAAGTACCTCTGCGCTTCGTAAAATTCTCCCTTCGAGTAATGTTCTAGGGCGAAGAACGCATCCACATCCCCGAGCACTTCGTGGGGGGAAGGCAAGATGACAAGCTTCTCGCTTCCTGCCACTGGACGTCTGAGCTCTTCGTCGTATTCATCGTTGTCCACGTACACCACTCTCATGTTCGGAAAGAATCTTCTGAAAAAGAATCCTCCGCTCGCCATTCCAGCGCTCATCGCCTTGGTACCGCTGGTCATGTCCAGAGCCACGGTTTTTCCGATGTTTCTTTCCACCACTTCTTTGATCTTTTTGTATATGGTCACAACATCGTTTTTTTCAATCTCAATGGGGTAAAGTGCTAATCCAACGTCTCTTCTGATCTGCTCCAGGTACTTTCTCGTCTCGGGTGTGTGGATTACGTAGACCTCACTGGATCTGGTTCCCAAGATCGCAAGTGTCGTCGCCTCCGGACTGGTGCCAAGAGTGTGAATGGAAACATCAAACTGGAAATTTTGTGGTTCAACAACAGGCGATTTTTTCCAGAAATCCAGCAGTATGGGCCAGATCATTTTCTGATAGAGGGTCCGCGGATCCTGTCCGGCCTTAACTTTTTCCTTGTATTCCTGCCAAAGTTTCCTGAGCTGTTCGTTCATTCTCACTCCGCCTCCACGTCAACATTCAGAATGTTCTTAAGAGTTTCCACGGCGGGAGGATTCTCGAAAGTTATGAACAGTTCCGGTGGAATTCGCCCGCTGTAAACGATCTTTCCGACGAGCGTTACTTTTCCGGTTTTGGAAATCAGCTCGTCCGAAAAAATGATTCTTATCCCGGATTCGGTCCTGACAATGAGAAACTTTCCGAGATCGACGGCGGAGCTTTGTGCCACTGGGACGTCGGGAAAGATCAATTCAAGGTCTTTTTCTTCGAATAGATGTTTCAGCTCGTCCCATCTGACTGTGACGGTTTGTGATTCACTCTGTTCGTTCTGTTTTCGGAACTCCAGAAACATGTCGTAGAGAATCTCTATCCGCTTGGTTTCGTACTCGAAGAACTCTTTTCGAACGCCGGTCCAGTTCTCTTCACGAAGCTTTTGGTGATTCTCCACGACCTTCGTCAGGTCTTCTTGTTTCAACTTACCAATCACTTCACACGCTCTTTGTGCGCTGGGGGTCAAATAGAAATTGACCGGCGTGACTCTGAGCAGGTTCACGAGGTGTTTCACTCTCAGCAACAATCCATCCCCTGCGAGAAACAGTTCTGGACTGAGGAGGATACAGTTCTTGACGATGCCCTCCTCAGTCACAACACCGTAGATCGGACCGGTGTCACCCCAGACACAAATGACATCTCCCAAACCGATGGAAGTGATCTCAGGACCATCTTTCAAACTCTTTATCTTCTTCTGCGTTCTCTTGTAAAACTCGAGACGTCTTTTGAGATAACCCATCCGTTGCGCCTCCATTCCACTACTTTTCACTATTTTGACGGATCTTTTCGCAGATTTCTGACACGTAAATCTCCGTGATCCTGCTGAATTCCGCTTCTGTGATACCGTTTTCCATCACGAAATCTCTAATCCTCTTGGCGAGCCTTTCGTGTGATTTGTACCTCGCCTGGATGGTCTTTCCAGATGCGAAGATATTTGCTTTTTCATCCGAAAAGAGTTTTTTGTAGAAAAAATCGCACAGATCTTTCTCTTTACCGCTAAAGAGGTTTCTCAACGCCTCGAAATTTTTCTCGGCGAGGATTTGTTCTAAGGGATCTCTTCGTGCTTCTTCTTCCACTTGGATAATGTCGAGAAAAGTCGACTCTTCCGATTTTGAATCAGTGATCGAATCCAAGGAAAGGACTTTCTTCCGGTTTCTCGACCTCGCGTAATCGTAGATTTTGTTCTCCACAGACTTCACCAAATAACCAGTCAGATTATCAATGTTCCTCGTCAAGATCTCAGATCTCTTCTCCCAGAATGTACCCAAAACATCTTGGAAAATCTCATCGACAGCGATTTTTTTGTCACCGAAGATCTTGGAAGCGTTCTTTCGTCCAAGGATATGGTCGAGATTGGAGAAAACGATCTTCCTCAACATCTTTTCCAAGGTTGGCGTCACCTTTCGGTCTTTGAGAAACTTGAGTACTTCACGATCTAATTCTTTTGACACACTCTTCACCCCAGCTTTTTAGATCAAAAAAGCAACTCGCCACGAACTTGATCTTTCCACACTTTCTCCACTCTTCCACCAAGAAGCTCGGAAATTCGAAAACGGTCTTGGAATCGATATTCATTTCACTATGTAGTTGTCGCGCTTGAGGATCCTTTTCAAGTTGCCCAGCGGACAACACTCGACAACATTGAACTGTAAGTTCGAATGAGGTTTCGTACTTAAAAAAGCGCACAGTAGTTAGCCTCGTTCTTCTTCTGGACCAAGCCGGTTCGGCTGTTACGAGCTCCTTGCTTGGACTCGCTCAAGTATCTCGTTCCCAAGAACCTTCCCACAGTTTCCGCCGGCTGGAAAAAGATCACCAGGTTCGATACAAACCTTCTTCCGTGCAGTTTTTCCGTGCGAATTCTCCCCGTGATCTTCCATCAACAAAATTTTAAAACAAAATCGGGCGAAAGAAAAGTCAATTTTTTCGACTCGAGTCCGTCTCTTTTCTTGGGAGAGGATTAATTTGTACGTTATAATGGTTTACGATGTGAACGTCAAGAGAGTGAATAAGGTTTTGAAGATTTCGCGAAAGTATATGAATTGGACCATTCGTTCGGTCCTCGAGGGCTTTTTGACGAAAGAATCCTACGAGAGCCTGAAAAGGGAGTTGTTGAAAGTTATAGATGAGAAGGAGGATAGCGTGTATTTTTACTTGATCGACACCAGCAGACAACCACACAAGATTGTTTTGGGAGAGGTCCGAACGGATTTCAAGTTCATACGTTAGACCACGATCTTTCCAACAGTTCTTGATTTGTCTATCCCGAGAACCTCTTTTCTGAGTCTTTCTTTGGAAGTCAGAAAATAAACTACTAAGGCATCTTCGCCTGTTAGGAGGCGTCTAACTTTTCTGAGCAGTTCCTTCACACTACTCTTTGGAAGATACCCTTCGAACGTGGAGTTCTGTTGCCAGAACAGGTACCTCGACAAGATTTTGTGAACCTTTACAACCTGTTTTTCGTTTACATCGTAGACGACCAGATGGTACTTGGACAAAACATCTTCCCCCTCAAATCTTTCCTAAAGGACTGTCGATCAATTCTATGCAACCGAATCCGACAGAGTTTTTAGACCCAATTCCGGTGTCATAGGCAAGTTTGAGTATTTTGTATGGACCTTTCATATCGAAGGATGTCAGCCAGCCATCTATTTTTGTGTTTTTGTAGACCACCACAACCTTCTTCGGCTGTTTTCCAACGTGTTGTATTTCGAGGTCGAACTCATGCTCAAACTCTTCTCCAAAGATCGCTAAGTATTTTCTCTTCAGATTTTCCTTCAAGATCCTGATGAAGTCCTCGCTCTCAGGATCGTGATATCTCGTGATCTTTTTTCCTCGCTCTTCAATCGTGGAATAGACCGTCACAGGCGATTTCGTTGAAACCTGTATGAAATTCGTTCGTGGAAGATCGAAGAGAGTGATCTTGGACGGTCTAACCTTGTTCTCCCCAAGATGCAGGGTTTCAAATCTGGAGAGTTTGTCTACCAAGAGCTCGATCAGGTTATCGTCGAAAGAGGAAACTATCAAGGTGACGTTTTTATCGAATTCAATGGTTTTCCGATCATGGTTAAGTTGAAAGTTACCGAGCAACCTCGAGAAGCAGTACATTTTGTACTTCCTTTTTTGGTATCTGTAACCCTCTTCATGGATGAAGTACCTTAACTCATCATCCTCAATAAGGTCGAGCACAAATGCATGTAAGATATGGTTGTAATCAACTGGGAGTTCGAGCCTGTCAAATTCAAAACCAATATAAAGCCTCACACCACTCTCTCCCTCCACTTCTTGCAGATTTCTTTCAAGATCGGCAGATCCGTTTGATGGTAAAAAAAGGAACGATAATTGTGGAATCGAAAGCCGATCAAATTCCAAAGTTCGATCATTCGATCCGAACCGAACAAGTCAACTCTGTACAGGTTCTCGGTGATTTTCGTGAACACCGGAACGAGATTGAGCGATTCTGGATTGATATTGAAAACCTCAAGACAAATCTTCGAATAGTTTTCGTAACAGCCACGAACAAGTTCCTCCACATCCAAGTTGCCGAAACTACTTTCGAGAACCAGATAACCAGCATTCGATGGTGTGATGTCGTCAACGTCAGCAAACACAGGTGTGGAGCCATCGACCGAAAGTTTGAGGATGTTTCTCAAAACCGATCCAATGTTTCCCGCCAGGAGCCGAGCCTTCAAGAGAGTTTCCCCAACAACGGTATAGCCGAAGGCGCTCGAGTAAACCCTTCTGGCTATGAAATCAGAGAAGGAAAAAATTTCCAAATTGTTTGCGCGAAACAAGTCTTCGATCGTGCACACAGCACTTTCATCGATCAAAGCTGGTTCGGTGAACTTCCAGTGCACCGAAATTTCAATCAAGTGCATCACCCCAGTTAAGAGACGAACCTCACTCTAACCCATCCAAGCGGCTTTGGCTCCTGTGATTCATATATGCTGATCGAAACTGGGAACAAACCTTCATTTATTTTCCTATAGACCTTGCAGGTCGATTTCAAGAATTTCAGCTCCTCCCTGTTGAGAAATCTGGTAAAGAACGTCTTGCTGAAAAAACCAGTTTGAGCACCGAGCCTGAGAAGAAATCCATCTCTCATCTCTTTGTTTTCTTTAAGCAGTTTTTTGTAAAAGTTCAAGATGGACTCGAACTCGTTTGAATTCGAAGCTTTCTTGATCCTCTCTATTTCCAATTGGATGATCTTTTCGCTCGCATTTTTGACAGTCTCAACGAACTTGCCTTTATCCCCAAGCGTCTCGAGCAATTTACCTGGATCTTTGATCACATTCTCCATCTGGGATAACCTATCCACTCTGGATTGCAAAAGCGCACGAACTTTGTTGGATTTATCTTTATTCTTGTTGGATTCATCTTTATTGTCGAGCCAGAGCTCCAAAATCATGGGAATACTTGCTTTCGTCTTCAACAGGTTCCTCACAATGATGAGTTTGAATTTGACGAACTCTTTGTCTATAAAATCACTATCTGAGATTTCGAGCAGTCTGAATGGAGATTGGTTGGGCTGACCGAAGATTTCCCTTTCAATGTTTGGCTCTTTTAAGTGGTCTTCAAAGTGTCGGACAAGATTCTGATCGCTTTTTATCAAAGCTGTCCTGATGGCACCCTTTATGGAACTTCCAGGGACGTAGTACCTGCCTGCCGATCTAACGAACCTCTTCATTTGGAGGTTGACCGGTTCGTTGTTCCTAAATAAGACTTGGGAAGTGCCCAGAGAAACTTCGGATCGCTTCAAATTCAGCTTCTGAAAGATTTCTTGCATCGCCTCGTCCTTCTTTGAGCGATCCAGAATGTCTTGTATCCTCTCAATGAACAGTTCAACGAAATCATCGTTTGTCAGAAGCTTTTGAAAGTCCAAGATGTACATCATGTTTCCCTCGACGATCGTCTCGAACTTTTCTATTTTTTCACCAGAACCTATGAAAACGGGTGATACCGGTTCTATCTCGATCCAACTAGAAAAGCCACCGCTCACATCAATCACCACCCCTCGTACGGTAACATGAAGGCTCTGGCGTATCTAAACACCCTGTGCCCGTATTGTTGCTCGAAGCCTTCTGGCGAAACGTCCAGGATAGCCCCTTCAATTGGCTTTTCGAACACACTGCCTTCGGCGAAAGCCAGGACTTTCTTCACCCTTCTGTCGCTCATGTGCACGTAGCCAGTCCTGTGAACCAGATCGTAATTCAAGACCTTTTCAGGCACCGCTTCGATCTCTGCGGTGTTCGGAACACACACAGAGATCAGCAGATATCTGTTCCCAGAGTTCGGAACGGTGGTTTGCTCCAACTCGAAATCGAACGTGCCAAATCCGTAGGTTCTATCACCACCAAAGCCTTCCTCAGACAAGAGTTTCAATGCCGAAAGAATCTCTTTCTCGATGTCTGCATCCACGGACAGGTAAAACCACAGCCCTGCGTTCTCGTTGAAGTGAACCTCCGCGAAGTAGAAGAGGTTCGAACTCGAATCGTATCTGTTCACCGAAACCCTTGGACGCTCGATTATCAGGAACGGTTCTTCTTTCAAAGCCTCCCTGTCCTTGGTGAGGAATTGTCCACGAACGTCCTCCAGACTCACCTGAGCTCTCTTGAAAAGAACATCCTCGTCAACGAATCTGACCGCCTTAAGCTTCTTAAACTGAGAGCTGGAAGACAAAGAATTTTTGCTCAGTCCGAAGTCCTCACCCTTTGGTTTGGGAAAGAAGTGAACATTCCCAACGCTTGGAAAGGCGGAGGAGATCAACAACCGTGTTTTACCTTCCACCAAGGCGCGAAGCAGTTCATCGGTACAGTCCTTGCCGTAGAGAAGGGCATGGGAGCAGATGAGTGCGCTGAAGATGGTGTCTGAATGAATCAACGTATCCGACAGCTCGTAAGCCGTATCCATAAATCCAGCGTGAAGCGGTGCTCTGAATCTCAGCTTAACTCGGTATGTCATCCTCCCACATCCCTTTTATGATTGCTTGAGCTTGTTTCTCACTTCTTTCGGACTATCACCGCAAGCCAGATCTACTTCAGCTTCCTTATTTCCAGAATAGTAGGAAGCATCGCGACGCTTTATAGTTATGTTTTTGAACTTGATCTTTCCATAGCCCCTCGTACCACTTCCACCAAGGTAATCGTCCTCGAGGAGTTCCATCGCCATGAGTAAGCAATCAAGATAAGGGTTTTTCTTGTCTTTTTCATCTTCATCTTCGCTGAATATGTTCACGACGAACTCTGCCTTGAACTTTGCACCTGCCGGAACACGTTCCTGAGATCTTGGATTAGCTGCCGATGTGATTCTGTTTATGGAATTTTCATACTTGATCTCGGTCCACTTCGTTTCGAGGAGGTTTTCCAGATCCTTTAAACTGTCTTTGTCCAGCTTTGCGTCTCTCACTATCAGCCTGGTTCTGTTGAAGATGGGAGAACTCTGAGTGTTTTCCTCTTTTTTCTCAATTGCTCTTCCAAACAGGCCACAAATCTTGCAATCTTCTTTCTGACAACTGTGAACTTTGCCACTATTATCGACCAATCCTTCGTGGAACTCCATGAGCATGCGCATTTTTCCTTTCAAACTGCTTCCAGGAATGTAAGGATTGCCAAACGGATCCTTCACCACTGGATTGTCCAGACCTCCGACTTCGACTTCTTCTTTGCTCGTACCGATGTGCAGACCCGTTACGAGTTCGATGTCCGCCGTCACAATGTACTTCCCGGTCAGCTTCTTGATTTTGTTCTCGTTACTCATCGTTCACTTCCCTCCCGTTCGTTTTCTTTCTTTACAGCTTCATAGTACTTGTGATAAGCGACCAGTGCTTCAAAGAAATCGACGAAAATGTTATAGGCGTATTCGAGCTTGGAATGGGCCTTGACCTTTTCTGCTATCTGTCTCATGCCTTCAGCGAACTCCCTCATGCTTTTTTTATTTTCTTCCCTTCCGGCATCGTACAGTAGAATTGCGATGAACCTGTTCAAATCTCTCTTCAGATCAACTTCTTGCCCAAGCTGCTTCATGATCTTGGCCTTCTTGACAAAGTCGTAGAATTTTCTTATTTTGGTCGAGTTCAGCCTCAGATATTTTGCTATCTCTTCGGCCCGTTTATGCAGTTGGTCGTAGTTCACTTCGTGTTGTTCGATGAGTTCGACGACCGCTTCGAAGTTTTTTTGTAAATTGTTGTTTCCTCTGGTTTGCTGTTGTCCGGCACCCATATTGCCACCCATCAGAACACCTCCCATTAATTCGAAATACTGCTCTTAGCTTCCTCTTTTCTCGTCTCGTTGTGCACCCATTCCAACAACAGATCGAGTTTTTCGTAGAGTCTGTTCCTACCAACCAGGATGCCATTGAAAAAACTTTGGATATCTTTCTTTGCTTCGTCGCTCGTCTGTCTTTCAATGAGCCTTGCGACATAGTAGTAAAGTTGCCAGATCTTCGTTGGTTCTTTCTTCTTCTGTCTTTCGACGAAAACTTTCAGTGTCTGAATGAAATTTTTCGTTACATCGTGATCCTCGACGATCTTTTCCAGTAGCTTTTTCTTTTCGAGAAAACCCGCAAATTCCTCCCATCCGATGCACCCGCCGAACACGGCGAGTGCAGACTTTTCCAAACCGTTTCTCGTGTAAGACTTTGCGAGTTTCTCGAGCATTTCACCCGCTTCGACACCAAGCTTGTAGACTGGATATTTTCTGCTCGGCGCGATCGCCACGGCCATGGATATCGATAGTTCTTCATTTCTTGAATAATCAGCGAAATGTTTCGCAATGCCTTGTGAAAGCATTGGAAGTTCGTTCCATGGTCCAAGTATCATGAAGTCGTCCCCACCCGAGTACACCACGTTGCAGTTTCTGAATTCTTTGGCGACGAACTTTTCCAGCTCAACGCTGAAGAACAGCTCTACCTCAGAAGAGAGAGTTGAGACCATGGAAATCGAACTCTTCTGGTTTTTTTCAACGTTCGTGATCGATGCGAACACCTTGCCAAGGTTGTCCAGATCTCCCCTGAGTATTCCCCATCTCTTGACTCCCTTCGCCCTTTCCACCATTGTTTCCAAGTCGGTCGTCTTCTCCATACCCTCGACGAGCTCTTTGGAGACGTAGTTGGCGGTTTTGACAAAATACATCGATTTTTTCGGATCGAACTCGTCCTTGTTCAATGCGTACGAAAACTCGTCTGGGTCGTCTGTGAATTCGATCATGTAGCCAAACATTTGGAAGACTTCTTTGGCACTCCTCGGATTCTCGATCTCCGATGTCTTCAAAAGCTTCATGTACTTTTTCTTAACCAGCTCGGCTCCAAGGTGCGCGAAGGACTCGCAAAATTCGCACTCAAGTTCTTCGGTGGACTGTTTCCGCGACAAGTTTCTACCGCAGTAGGGACAAATCGGACCGGACATATCCACGGACGTGGACAGTATCGAATTCAGGATACTCGAGAACTTTTTGTTCTTTTTACTCTCGAGCTGCTGTGAAAGTTGTTCGTGCACGTTGAAGTTGAGGAGATCATACAGTCTGAGTTCTTTTCCAACCAAGAGCACGTTCAGGTCCAAATTGAAGGTTTTGAAAAGTTTCTCATCTAAGTTTTTCTGATACGCGTCGAGTCTGCAGATCGTTTTGGCTGGAACAAGAACGTAGAAATGCCCGCCTCCGCAGAAAAGGATGTTTGAAATGTAGAGTCCTTCCTGCTCGACGATGTACCTCGCTATGACTTCTGCAAGGTAAGCTATGAAAAAGGATCTCCCGCGCAGTTTCTTCAATCCGTGGGCATTTGGAACGTTGTAGATGAAGTTTTGAATGCCAGACACATCGCCTTTTATGATCCCCAGAACGGGTTCGTCGTCCGTTAAAGGCTGATTGTTCTTCGAGCTACCGTAGCTTCTCATGAGTCTCTCGATTGAGTTGAATTTCTCTTCGGCGGAAACGAAGCGATCGTTAGATTTCTTAAACAGCTCGTCTTCGAATTGTTTGAACAGTGAAATGGCTATGGCTGCGGTCGAGACTGCGTGTGAAAACAATGAGACGTTTGGTTCGCTGTAGTAGTAGGCCGATGGAATGTTCGAGGTGTACTCTTTCAAAAGGTGGTAGATCCTTTCGAAGAACAGATATCTTTTCTCCTTGTCTTCGTAAGAGTGCAGAAGATCGCCTTGTGAGATCAATTCTTCGAACTCTTTCCAGAGTCTCTCGTAATCTTCTTCGTGGTCGTATTCTTCAGCTTGATCCTTATCCAGCAAACTTTCGAATTTGGAAAAACGAGAGATGGGCTTGTAATATGGTGGTTTCGTGTAATATGGTGGTTTCGTCTCTGCTTTCAACGACACGGAAGATATTATGGAACGCATGAGCTTCATTTTCCGTTCGGAAAAAGTCTGCTGTTCCTCTCGCTCGGAAGCCGATATGCGATCTGAGATCGTCAGAAGCTTGGTGAGCACGTCGTACTCAGTTTTCAAATTCGAAAGCTGTCCATGGTGATGCGATATCAAGATCGGAACTTCTTCTTTGAAAGGAAGCTCCGAGTTCTTATAGACGTACGCTCCTACGTACTCGTGAGCAATGCCTCTTTTTTGATGATCACTCTCGATCTCGTAACTGAATTCTTTTCTGATTCGCTCTTTGAGGTCTTCATCGAGTTTTCCTCTCTGTCGGAACTTTCCTATGTCATGAAAAAGCGAAGCCAAATACAACATATCTTTCAAAGTTTCCAATTTCACAGTTCCACCTCCGTCACAAGCGAAACGCCGAGTAAACTCCTTCGCCTTTGAGATGCCGGATGAGTTTGTAGCACTCGTAACGTATCAAGGTGCGATACGACAAATTCTGTCCATGTTCATTTCTTCTGGTTCTTTCGAGCCTTTCGTCGATCTCTTCGAGTAAGATCTTCTTACCGTCGTTGTTCAGATAAAATCCGCCCTCGACTTCTCTGAAGTGTTCTTTTTTGATCATTCCCTTGTTCACCAAAGTTAGGACCGCTTTGTCAACGATGATCGGCTTGAAAATCTCTGCTATGTCAAATTGCAAAGAGTGCTTCCTCTTATTCGGCTCGTGTAGAAAACTTATCGAAGGCTCGAGGGACGTTTTGAAAATCTCAGCGAGCACGACGTTGTACAGCACAGAATATCCAAAGCTTAGCATCGCGTTGATTTCGTCCTTTGGTGGTCTCACAACTCTCTCTTCGAACTTGAAGTCTTTTCGCGAGAGTATCTCTCCAAGCGCTTTGTAGTAGCATTTTTTGATGTTACCCTCGATCGCCATCAAGCTCGCAATGGTGCTTTGCCTGTGATAACTCTCCTTGAGTTTTTGGATGTAGTTGATGCTTTCTTCGAGGGAGCCGAAGTTCTCCAGATAGTCTTCGAGCACTCTGACCAAATTCTCAGCTGTGGCAAGAAGAATTTCTCTGGCAATGTATATGCGCCTCTCCAGGTCCTCAAAATGTGGCATTCTTTTTCCTGAGATAGCCGTTCTTGAAAACGTAAACTGTTTCCATGTATCTCAACCCCCACCGCTTTCTCCGGCTTCCAACTATTTCAACGAACGAGGTTCCCTTGATTTGACAAGACTGTTTGAGATATCCGTTCTATTCGAAAAATCGGAATATATCTCGATGAGACCTGATCGTATTGGTAAATGAAACCGGGCGCGTAGTCACCGAATGCGATCCCAAAACCGAAGGCAATCGCTACAGGACAACTCAAAAAGAAAGACGCACCACGATAGGCACGTCTTCTTTTGACGATCTGCGTGATCGAGAAGAGCTCAGAAACATACTCGGTCCAATCGCCGATCTTCAACATGCCGGGTTGTTTCGAACGCACGTACACAATGAGCATGTCTCTGTTCTTCAAAAACTCCTTCACCTGTGGCAGTGGATCGTGCGAGGCTAAATGTATCACGAACGCAACTTCTTCACCATCGCCAAGCAATTCGTACTCCAAAAGCTCGAGTTCCTCTTCTCTCTTCAAAGCCTTGATTTTCCTGAGATTCTCTGGACTGGCGAGATCCAATACCAAATGATACCCACCTTGGTAATGGTACACAGCGATCCTTCTCTTCGCACCCACCACGATTCCGAGCGCCATCGCGAAAGACGCCGGTCCATTGATCGCCAAGTGCGGAACTCCACCCGACTGAAACACCATTTGCAGTGTCTCGAAAGCTCTTCTCAACTCCGAAGCGTATTCATCTTCCCGTAACATGTGCCTTCGATGGAACATCTCGACTCTGTAGATCTTTCTGTAAAGATCTAAACTTTTGGTGGAAAATGAGCTCTCGACGGTCGTTTTGAGCTCTTCCCAACCACGATCCTCTACACGCTCGCTGTGCTTGTAGCACAGATACACTGGAACATGGTGTTCTCGAGAGTTGAAAAAATCCACCAATTCTCTGAAGTTTTGTGCGTCAAAGGCCGTCAAAAGTTCGAGGCCGTGCTTGGAACATACCTCGAACTTTCTCTCGAGATTTTCCGCAGAACCCACGTTCCCACGCTCGTCCAGGCAACCCGAGAAGGCCACGTGATTAGGTAAATTCTTCGACAACGCCCCCACCGCGACGGCGAGCATGAAGGAATCTCCGCAGAAATCTCCATCGAACAGCACTGACAGTTCGAAGCCGACGAGTTTTTCAATGATTCTGAGCTTCGGTGTGTGCTCCGACGAGTTGCAGAACTTCAAGTTCGAGTTGAAGACCAAAGCTCGTCGCACATCGCTCGATTCTCTAGCCACCACTGGAAACTTCACTTCTTTATGGTCAGACAAAACCACGCACATGGACTGCTCGAAACTCAAAGAGTACTCCTTGGAGAGTAGGAGAGCCGCACTGGTGTGATCTCTATCCTCCAAGAAAAGTTTGAACACCTCGTAAAAGATGAGCTTCCTGTTTGGATGGTCCTTCGGGAGGAACTCGAAATCCTTCAACAGCTTTTCTCTCGGCAAAACACCGCTCCATACGAGTCGAAGGTACTCATCCGAGTGATTCAGAAGGAAAGAAGAATAGATAGCTCTCACTTCCCCCATACCCGGGTTTGTACAACGAAATTATAACACTTCGTTGTCGAATGTCTCATCTACATGGTTATATTCTACAGAATTGACACGTTTCGATGTCCCTTATGTCGAACCGAGCACGTTCGTCGTGCAACATATTTCGCCACGAAGTGTTTGAACAACTCTCTGAGCGCTCCACAGATTAAGGTCCCGATCTGAAGACACGCTTTCTTTGGAAGATCACGACTGACCATGCGTTCAGAGCCTTTTCGGTTCATCGATATTCTCTCGGCACGGGATTCCATCTCCTGGAGAGGAATTACGCTCGAACGCGTGGCTTTGATAGTACAAGTTCGCCCCATCAGTCGCAAGCTTTGAACCCTTCAGACCAGACTCAGGTGCACCTTGAGGATTATGTATTCGAAAAAAAGCAGCTTTAATCCCTCTCAACGAAGACCACTTTTCCGATTAACATGTGATCGAAGCAACAGAGAAATAAAGTCACAAACCAACGCTTAAAAGACACACACGAGCCGAGCCAGAATGTCACATCGACACGCATCGCTTCTCTCTGTCCTTCTCAGAGATGAGTCTCGTTAAAACTCTCATCTTGGCCATACAGGCGAGCGCGTAGTGTGGTCCCCATCCCCAACCGATAACCTTTTTGTTGCACTAACAACTTCAATATACCACAAAGATAAAGGTGGACAGTCAGTCCACCCGAAGATCGAAACGAACCGATTTCATCTTGAGTCGATACTTTCACTTTTCATCACCACGACAGTCCAGCCAACCAACGGCGATCTTCGTGCGCGATGCGAGCGATCGTCGTTCGGGGAATTAAATCGCGTGACTATCCGACGCCACGATTCTTAAGATTCCTCGATCGCCACCCTTGTTCACCTTCAGAAAGATGTCCATGACCTCCAAAGCTATCGCGTACGCATCAGCGAAGGCGTTTTGCATCTTCGCCGACAGATCGAACAACGCTTCCTCGTATCGTTCGCGATCCTCAGGCTCTGCCATTTGGATGAAGTTCTCCAGATCCTTCCGCATCGATTCGAACATCCTCACTACGGAACCCAGAGCGTCGTAGTACCCGTTGAGAGCCTTGAAGAACACGAACAAGTTATCGACCTCCCCTCACACGTAGGTGTGTGGGCGAAGGTCTTGGGGTCCGGGATTATTGAGTTTTCAAAGACCCGGCGAAGAGTTCCAGCTCGTATTGAGACGAAGTTGGTGTGGGATTTTGGACAAAGAATCAGAGTGGATGAGGCGATGAGGTTTGGAAGGAGCAAACGCACGCTCAGAAATTCACACCGAGAAGATTACCTCCGCCATGCACAAAAGTAAAACATCAGAGCACCTTCTGAGGAAGATCGCCAGTCCGATCGCGAATATTATGATGGCGATATTAGAGATTACCAAACCTGCAGATCCAGTGGTTGCACCCGTCACGATCAACACAATCCCCGCGATGACCCCCTTCAACGCACGCGAGTAAACCTTCTCTTTCACTCCCTTCATTTCAGACGTTTTTTGAGATACCAAAGTCCAAGTACCAAAGCGAGAAAGATGAACGCAGTGATGGCCAACAACGCATCGGCTAAAAGAACGCTCGCGATCAAGAAAAGAACCGTAGCGACGATCACCATTCCGATCGCAAGAGAAGCCACGATCGATTCTCCTCCCGTTAGGTGTGACGAGGTTGGTCCATTTTTCGACACGCACCAGTCATGGAGTCTATACAAGATCGAGTCTTATAATACACGCAGGAGGAAAACACGTGCGGCCGCGTTTCAGGGACGTTGGGTTGACTTTCGGAAAACTTGAACCTGGAGAAAAGAACCTTTTGAGCGACGTGGATGGTGTGCGTGTCGGTCACGTCACGATAGTTTCGAACGAACCCACCGTTGTTCGTACCGGTGTAACGATCATAGTTCCAGGCGAAGAGATCTTCGAAAAACCTCTGAGCGCGGCGTGCGCTGTTCTGAATGGGTTTGGAAAATCGATCGGGCTGATGCAGATAGAAGAGCTTGGTCAGATAGAAACTCCCATCGTGCTCACCAACACGCTCAGCGTTGGGTACGCCTTTCAGGGCATCGTTGAGCTGGTGAAGACTAAGAAAAGGTTCAGAACGCTCAATCCCGTGGTCGGAGAGTGCAACGACGGTTTTCTGAACGACATACTCTATCCTTCGGTGAGACCAGAGCACGTTTCACAAGCTTACGAGAGATCGAGCGAGGTTTTTGAACTTGGAAGCGTCGGTGCTGGCACGGGCATGGTGAGTTTTGGATTCAAAGGCGGGATAGGCAGTGCTTCGAGAAGGCTCAGAGACGGACACGTTCTTGGAGCTTTGGTGCTCGCCAACTTCGGCAGCTTCGAAGATTTGACGATACTTGGAAAGAAAGCGTGCGAGCATGTGAAGAGTGGTGTGGTGAAAAAGAGTGAAGGTTCGATCGTGATCGTTTTGGCCACAGACGTAGCACTGGATTCAAGACAGCTGAAACGTGTCGCGAGACATTCTTTCTTGGCGCTCGGTATGCTGGGTTCTGCGGGGCATCACGGCAGTGGAGATGTTTGTATCGCGTTCTCGACGAAAGAAGGTCGTGTTCGCGACGATAGAGAACTGTTCGACGAACTCTTCAGGGCTGCGGTTGAGAGCGTTTACGAAGCGGTTTGTGATGCGCTTTTTTGCGCCGAAACTGTTGAGGGCTTTTATGGTAGAGTGGAGGCGATGCCGATCGACTGGCTCTTGAATGGAGGTAGATGAACTTGAAGGACACGAGGTTCATAAGAAACATCTGCACGATCGCTCACATAGATCACGGAAAGACCACGTTCGTGGACAGGATACTTGAAATCACCAAGAGCGTCGATCCACGAAAGATGCACGAGCAGTTTTTGGACCAGATGGACATAGAGAGGGAACGTGGCATCACGATAAAGGCTCAGCCAGTCAAGGTGATATACAACTACAACGGTGAAGATTACGAGATAAACATCATCGATACCCCAGGGCACGTCGATTTCTCTTACGAAGTGAGCAGGAGCATGGCGGCGTGTGAAGGTGCCGTGCTCATCGTCGACGCTTCACAGGGAATAGAGGCGCAGACTGTGGCGCACAGTTATCTCGCGATCGAGAACGAGCTCGACATCGTTCCCGTGCTCAACAAGATAGATCTTCCCAACGCAAACGTCCAAGAGAGCTTACAGCAAGTGGTTGACTTACTTGGCGTTCCAAGACAAGACGTGCTGAAGATGAGTGCCAAGACGGGAGAGGGTGTTGAAAACGTTCTGAAGGCGATCATCGAACGGATCAGACCGCCGAAGGGAGATCCCAACAAGCCTTTGAAGGCGCTCATCTTCGATGCGAAGTACGACAAGTACAGGGGAGTCATCGTTTACGTTCGAATCTTCGATGGGGTTCTCAAAAAGAAAGACCAGATACTGATCATGTCGACGAACCAAAGATACGAAGTCGAAGAGGTTGGAATCTTCACTCCCGCGATGGTTCCGACGGACGATTTGGGACCGGGTGAGGTGGGTTATGTCATCGCGGGCATAAAGGAAGTTTCCGAAGCGAAAGTCGGTGACACGATAACGAACGCTCTCTCTCCCGCGAGTGAACCCTTGCCAGGTTATCGGGACGTCAAACCCATGGTGTATGCGAGCGTTTTCCCGGGCCTTCCAGAGTACTACGAAGAGTTGAAAAAGTCGCTCGAGAAACTCAAGTTGAACGACTGGGCGCTCACCTTCGAGCCAACAACCTCACCTGCCTTGGGCTTTGGTTTCAGATGTGGCTTTCTCGGTCTGCTGCACATGGACGTGGTGAGAGAAAGACTCGAGCGCGAGTTCGAAATGAGCGTGATCATGACGGCACCGAACGTGGAATACAAAGTCCTGCTGAAGAATGGTCAGACTGTGATCATCAACGATCCGGCGAAGTTCCCTGAAGAGGATCAGATAGAGAAGGTGTACGAACCTTACGTGAGACTTTCGATCATCACACCGACAGATTACATGGGAAGCATTTTGACACATTTGCAGAACGAAAGAAGGGCCACGCTACAACACACCGAGAACGCTGGAAAGAACAGGATAATCATGTATTTCAAAGCACCCCTTTCAGAGATCATCACAGATTTCTTCGACAGACTCAAAGCGATGAGCAGAGGTTACGCTTCGATGGATTATGAGATGATGGGCTTTGAGGAATCAGAGATCGTCAAGATCACGATCTTGGTCAACAGAGAGCCCGTCGATGCCCTTTCAACTTTGGTCCACAAGAGCAAGGCCTACACGGTTGCGAAGAAATTGGTGGACAAGCTGTCAGAACTCATACCGAGGCACCAGTTCGACATACCCGTGCAGGCCAAGGCTTCGGGTCGCATCATTGCGAGGGCAGACATCAGGGCTTTCAGAAAAGATGTGCTCGCGAAGTGTTACGGTGGCGATGTGACGAGGAAGATGAAGCTTTTGGAGAAACAGAAAGAGGGAAAGAAGAAACTGAGAGAAATAGGTCAGGTGAGCATTCCACAGGAAGCCTTCCTCGCGATACTGAAGATAGGCGAGGAAGAAAAGTGAGAAACCTTTTGGAATCGTGTCCCAACTTTTAATCTGAGGGCAAAGCATGCCGTCTTCTTCGTGGATATAATCTTCACTGCCCGCCGATTGGGGTGTCGCCTTTGAAAATACTTGGGCTCGACCCAGGGTTTGGCACGTTCGGCTACGGTGTCATAGAAGTTTTTGGAAACAAGCTTCAGCACGTAGCCCACGGTGCCATCGTCACACAGAAAGATGAGCCGATCCAGTTGAGGTTGAAAAGTCTCTACGAGCAGATCAGAAGAATCGTTGAAAGCTACGCACCCGACGAGGTGGCCGTGGAACAGTTGTTCTTTTACAAGAACGTGACCACAGCCATAGCGGTCGGCGAAGCTCGTGGTGTATCGTTGCTCGCGGTGGTGGAGCTCAAAATTCCCATCTTCGAATACACACCGCACGTGGTCAAAAAGGCGGTCACCGGGAGCGGGAAGGCCGGCAAGGGCGATGTTCAAAAGTGGGTCATGCTGTTGCTGGGACTGAAAGAAAAGCCAAGGCCGGACGATGCCGCCGACGCGCTCGCGATCGCGATATGTCACGCGCACACAAGGAAGTTCGAGTGGAGGTTCAAGTAATGAGAAGGTTGTTCGTCGAAGAGTTGAAGATGGATCTGAAACAACTCGCAGAATCGCTCGGAATGAATCTGGAAGAATCCTGCACGGTTCATGGCATCGTGTACGACGCGATCACGAACACTTTGATCGTCAGAATAGACAAGCAGTTCTCCCGCCAAGATGATTTCTGTGAAAGACTCTCGAGAGAACTGGGAGCTCACGTTTCGCTCCAGTTCATGCAAGCCAACATCGAGCTGGAAAAGCTCAGAAAAGAACTGAACGGAAGCTTTCCGTACGTTCACGACGTCTTGCTGTTCCAAGACAAAGTGATTTTGAAGGTGACGGGAGACTTCGCAAGAGAAAGACTCAATGGAAAGTTGGTCGATGTGAGTAAGAAGATAGAAAACTTGACTGGCATCAAGAGGCCCATCGAGATAGAGGTCCTTCAACCACCTGTGGACAGCATGAAAGAAGAACACATCGTGGTGGTCGAGGAAAAACCCAAAAAGAGAAGAAAAACATCGAAGTTCTTCAGCCCGTCGAATCTACCGACCGAACCGAGTAAGGTCAAGGTCGAAGGCACGGTTTTCAAGATGGACCTGAGAGAGGGTAGAAAGCGCACCTTATTGGTGTACATAACGGATAAGATCGATTCACTACAGTGTGCCGTGAGCAACAGCACCATCGACAAGGTTCTGAGTTCCGTTCAAGAGCAGGACCACGTCGCTTTCACTGGAACGTTGAAGTTCGATGAGAACAACGAACCGATACTGTACGTCGACGATTTCGAAAAGCTCGAAAACGACGAAAGAATGGACGAAGCAACTGAAAAGCGTGTCGAACTGCACGCGCACAGCAAGTTCAGCGATCTGGACAGCGTGCTCGACATAGAAGCCTACGTTAAGACGGCTGCGAGGTGGGGATGGAAAGCGATCGCGCTCACCGACCATGGTGTGGTGCAGGGCATTCCGCAGTTTTTCGAGGTGTGCAAGAGTCATGGGATCAAGCCCATCTTCGGTATAGAGGCGTACGTCGTGAACGATGCTGAACCCGTCATCTTGAACAGCGAAGATGTGAGTGTAGAATCGAGCAGGTACGTCGTCGTGGACCTCGAAACGACGGGACTCCATCCCATGTTCAACGAGATCATAGAAATCGGTGCAATCGTCGTTGAGAACGGAGAGATCGTTCAAGAGTTTCACAGTCTCGTGAAACCGAAAGAGAAGCTCGATCCCTTCACCGTTCAGTTCACCAACATCACCGACGAGATGCTTCAGGATCAACCCACCATAGAGGAGGTACTCCCTGAGTTCTTGAAGTTCTGTGAAAACAGTGTCTTGGTTGCACACAACGCGAACTTCGATTACAGATTCCTCAGGCACTATGCCAAGAAAGTCTGCAACTTCGATTGGAACCTTCCTGTCATAGACACCTTGGCCCTGGCGAAGAGGCTCTTGCGACTGTCGAGTTACAATCTCGAAAAGCTCGTTTCTCACTTCAAGATCGGTTCTTTCAAACACCACAGGGCGCTCGAGGACGCCAAGGTGACGGCGAAGGTGTTCTTGGAGCTTTTGAAGATCCTCAAAGACAAGGGTGTGACGAGTTTTAAAAAGGTCGAGTCTGTCCACAAGGAATCTCTCGTAACCCAGTCCAAACCTTTCCACGCCACGATCCTCGTGCAGAACAAAGAAGGTCTCAAGAACCTCTACAAGCTCGTTTCGAACGCACACGTGAAGTACTTCCACAGCGTGCCCCGTATACCCAAGAGCGAACTTCAGACGATGCGCTCAGGCTTGCTGATAGGTAGTGCGTGCCTCGCTGGAGAGCTGGTGCAGGAGATCCTGGCCGGTGCGAACGAAGAAGAAATAGAAGAGACCGCGTCCTTCTACGACTTCATAGAGATCATGCCTCTGGACCTCGTACCGATGGACAACGAGCTTGGTATCTCGCGCGAAAGGCTCAAGCAGATCTACAGGAGGCTCTACGAGATCGGTGAGAAACTGAAGATACCCGTCGTGATGAGTGGGGACGTGCATTTTTTGGACCCGGAGGACGAAAAGATTAGAAAGGTGCTCATGGCGCCACAGAGTGAAACGATTCCAGATCAGCCGAGGGCTTACCTCAGAACAACGCAAGAGATGATCGAAGCAGCCATGGAGATACTCGAGGACGAGCAAAAAGCGCGCGAAGTGGTGATAAAACATCCAAGCCAGATTGCGGAAAGCATTGAGTACATCGTGCCACTTGAGAAAAAGCTCCACACTCCAAAGATCGAGGGAGCCGAGGAACAGATAAGAAGCTTGACGATGCAGAGAGCGATCGAAGTCTACGGAGATCCTTTGCCAGAGCCCGTTCAGAAACGGATCGAGAAAGAGCTCAATGCGATCATAAACCACGGTTATGCGGTGTTGTACTTGATCGCGAAGAAGATGGTCGACAAGTCTCTGTCGGATGGCTACGTGGTCGGCTCGCGAGGCTCGGTCGGTTCCTCTCTCGTTGCCCACCTGCTGGGCATAACGGAGGTGAACCCCCTGCCACCGCACTACTATTGTAAGGAATGTCACTACATCGAATTCGAAGAATCTGGTCGTTACGGCTCTGGGTTCGACCTACCAAAGAAGAACTGTCCAAAGTGCGGTGGAGTGCTGGAACGCAACGGCCAAGATATTCCCTTCGAGACCTTCATGGGCTTCGAAGGAGACAAGGTGCCAGACATAGACTTGAACTTCTCTGGGGATTACCAAGAGGATGCGCACCGATTCGTTGAAGAACTCTTCGGCAAGGATTACGTCTACAGGGCAGGTACGATAAACACCATAGCCGCGCGAACGGCTTACGGCTTTGTGAGAGCGTACGAGGAAAAGCTCGGAAGAAAGGTGAGAAAGGCCGAGATCGAAAGACTCGCCGCAGCCATCACGGGTGTGAAGAGAACCACGGGTCAGCACCCAGGCGGGCTCATGATCATACCGAAAGAGTTCGAGGTATACGACTTCACTCCCGTTCAGTATCCAGCGAACACGAAAGAAGCCAAGGTCTTCACGACCCATTTCGATTACGAATCTATCCACGACGATCTGGTGAAAATAGATGCACTCGGACACGATGATCCCACGTTCGTCAAGATCCTCAAAGATCTGACGGGCATAGATCCGATGACCGTGCCGATGGACGATGAGGAAACGCTGAAGATCTTCTCGAGCCTCGAGCCACTCGGTGTGACACCGCAGGATCTGGACAACAGGACCGACGTTGGTACTCTGGGCATTCCAGAGTTCGGAACACAGTTCGTCAGGGGCATGCTCACTGAGACCAGACCGAAAACTTTCGCGGACTTGGTGAGGATCTCGGGTCTCTCACACGGTACGGACGTCTGGCTCAACAACGCACGAGATTGGATAGAACAAGGCAAAGCCACGCTCTCTCAGGTCATCGCCTGTAGGGACGACATCATGAACTATCTGATAAAGATGGGCATGAACGCCTCGAAAGCCTTCAAGATCATGGAGAACGTCAGAAAAGGTAAAGGCCTGAGCGAGGAAGACGAAAAGCTCATGCGTGAGCTGAACGTGCCGGAATGGTACATCGAATCGTGCAAACGCATAAAGTATCTGTTCCCCAAAGCACACGCTGCTGCTTACGTGAGCATGGCCTTCAGGATCGCGTACTTCAAGGTTCATCACCCACTCGCTTTCTACGCAACCTTCTTCACACTGAAAGGCGAAGAGTTCGACATTGATGCGGCCCTGTACGGTCCTGAGATGGTCAAAAAGAAGCTCATGGAACTTTCAAATGTTGGGGAAAAGGACGTGCGAGACAAGGCGGCGGAGACCACACTCGAAGTCATGCTCGAAATGTTCGCGCGTGGCTTTTCTTTCTTGCCGCCGAACATAAACAAATCCCACGCGAGGCTCTTTCTCATCGAAGGAAAAAAACTGCGCATACCTTTCAACAAACTTCCGAACCTTGGAGACAACGTTGCAGAATCCATAATTCGAGCGAGGAGCGAAAAACCCTTCAGCTCCCTCGAAGATATTCTGAAAAGAACGAAGCTCAACAAATCTCATTTGGACATCTTCAAAAAGTACGTTGAACTCGAGGGCCTGCCCGAGAAAGAGCAGATCAGCCTGTTCTGAAAAACCTGTACAATAGTTCTCAAGGAGGACGAAGAGATTCGTCTTGTGGTTGCATGGGGCGAAGTCTCCGGCGCACGAATGGGACAGATCGAACTGAACCTCCATTGCGAAAAGGTTCGAGAAATCTTGCAAGGCTACGGTTTGAATTTGGACGAACAAAAGATCGAGCTGATCGCTCGCTATCTTTTGCTGCTCATCAATGCACCTTTGAACCTATCGAGCATCGAAGATTTTGAATCGGCGGTGCACAAACACGTGGCCGACGTTCTTTTGCCCATCGGATCGCTCGAGGGTAAACTGCTGGACGTTGGGACTGGTGGAGGAATTCCAGGCGTGATACTCTCGATGGTGCATCCGATCAAGAGTGTCTTGGTCGATTCTTCGAAAAAGAAAACAGCGTGGCTCTCGAACACGATCGAAAGGCTCGGACTGAAAAACGTCGAGGTGGTGTGTTCGAGGATAGAAAACCTCGCCGATCGTCACAGAGAAAGCTTCGACTACGTCACGGCGCGCGCCGTGGCACCTTTGAGGATCCTTTTGGAACTCTGCGCGCCGTTCTGTAAACTCAACGGTCTCTTGCTCTTCTACAAAGGACCGAACTGGTCCGAGGAGATGACGCAGGCGGGTAGGGCTGCTGAAATTTTGAAGGTTCAACTGGAAGAAAGCGTCGAGTACAAACTTTCGAGCGGTGAACGAAGAGTGCTCTTGAAGTTCAGAAAGTTCGCACCGACTGAAAGAACCTATCCGAGGGAAACGAAGAAGATCTTGAAGCGTCCACTGTGAGGGGAAAGACATGTTCCTTTTGAAGACCTGGAATTTTCCTGCGAAGACGAACATGGCGATCGACGTGATCCTGGCAGAAGTGACGAACCAACCTCTTCTCAGACTTTACACCTGGGCAAGACCCACGCTCTCGCTGGGAAGGCACCAAAAGCGAGTCCAATTGAACGTGCAGTACATGAAAGAAGTGGGCATCGAGTGCGTCGTCAGGCCGACGGGTGGTAGGGCGGTGTTACACTGGGACGAGCTCACCTATGCTTTCATGGTGCCGAGTTCGCACGAGCTCGCAAAGAAGAACCTCGAAGATTTCCACAGAATGATCAGTGAGAGAATCTTCTCAGCTTTGCGAAAACTCGATCTACCAGTCGAGATAGAACCACGAAAGAGATCGATCATCAAGAGTCCCGCTTGTTTCGAATCGCCGTCCATGTACGAGATCACTCTGAACGGAAAGAAGCTTGTGGGAAGTGCTCAGATGAGGACAAAAGATTTCGTGCTCGAGCATGGTTCAATACTTCTCAGAACACACGTTGAAGAGTACGCGAGATGTCTGAACTTGGAGGCTGTGATTTTGAAAGATAGTTTCGTCGGGCTGGAGGAAGTGAAAGAGGTGTCTTTGGAAAATCTTTCAGAGAGGTTGGTCGAATCTTTCGGCGAACTTTTTGGACCCATCGAGTACTTTACACTCAACCGTGAGCTTTTGAACAGAGTCTACGAAAGGGAGGTTCAGTTCGCTTGCCCGGTAAGTTGACGATCGTCGCCACTCCGATAGGCAACATGTTGGACATGACCATAAGGGGAATCAAGGCACTGAGAGAGGCGGACGTGATCTTGGCCGAGGATACGAGAAGAACTTTGAAGCTTCTCAAGTTTTACAGGATAGAGAACAAACAGATTCTGTCCTACGGCGTTCACAACCAGACCAAGAGCATACCTTCGATCCTCAAGATCCTCAACGAGGGGAAAAAGGTGTGCTTGGTGACGGATTCAGGCATGCCCTCAGTCGCCGATCCGGGAGGACATCTCGTGGACGCCTGTTGGAAAAAAGGTATCGAACTCGACGTCATGCCCGGTCCGAGTGCGTTGACCTGCGCGATGGCGCTCTGCGGTTTCGACACCTCACGTGTGCTCTTTACAGGTTTTCTCCCTCGCGGCAAGAAAAGGAGAAAGTTCTTGAGGGAGCTGAGAGGAAAGAAACTCACTTTGGTATTCTTCGAATCGGCCGTCAGGATGCAGGCAACGTTGAAGGATGTGTTGGAAATCTTGGGTGACTGTGAGATTTTCGTTGGAAGAGAGATGACGAAGATGTTCCAACAGTTGTACAGGGGCAAGGTGAGCGAGGCGTTGGAACTTTTCAAAGACACCAAAGGCGAGATAACGATCGCTTTGAACCTCAAGGGGAGGGAAAAGCCTTGAAGAGAGAGATCGAAAAACTCCTCAGAGAAATTTGCTTCATCGTGAAAATCGAAGGTAGAATCGTGCTCAAAGATTATCCCATCACTGCAGCACAGTTCGACCTTTTGCAGAGGCTCTACTTCAGAGGCCCCATGAAGATGGTGGATCTGAGCCAGTCTCTGGGCATCGCGAAGAGCACGTTGAGTGGGATCACCAAGAGGTTGGAATCTGCAGGTTATGTGGAGAGGAAACGAGGAATCGACAAGAGAGTTTACATGCTCTCGATCAGTGAGAAGGGCAAACAGATCATCCAGAGTGTCATAGAAAGGCGGATCGAATTCATCGGAAAAGTGCTCGAAAACATCGGAGAGCAAAGATCCAAAGAACTTCTGAAGTTGCTCGAAAGGCTCAAGGAAGAGATGGAAAAGTGCAGAAGCTGTTGATTTTGTTTCTGCTCATCACTCAGTTTTGCCTTGCGGTCACTCTGGTGACGAACGTTCCAAACGTCGAGGTCAGGCTCGGTTCAACCTTGCTGGGCGTGACCGACAGAAACGGCGTGGCACAGATCGAGGTGAGCTTGCCCGCGACGCTGACGTTCGTGAAACCGGGTTATCTGACCAAATCGGTCTATTTGAAAGAACCAGAAAAGAGTTACTTCATCACTCTGATCGCATCTGCGAACTTGCAGATTCTCAGCACACCGAGCGGTGCTTCGGTCTGGATCAACGGAAGAATGTTGGGACAAACTCCTTTCGAAACGGAGTTGGAGCCGGGAGAATACGAAGTCATGGTACACAAGGAAGGGTTCTGCAAGAGCAGAAGGTTCGTGTCTCTGCGAGCGCACGAAAGAGAGAAGTTGCACTTCGTTCTCTCTGAGGTTCCCACCGTACGAATCGTGTCGAAACCGTCTGCGAAGCTCTGGGTGGATGGAACGTTCGTGGGTGAAACTCCAATCGATCTGAGACTCACCGTCAATGAACACGAGCTGAAGCTGGAAAGGGCCGACTTCTTCTCTTTGTTAGAAAGAATAAACGTTTCCGACTACGATCTTCAGCTGTTCGAGTTTTCCCTCACACCGAGTGCGAGACTGCTCGTTCAGGCGAGTCCTCCACACGCTGTGGTACAGATCGAAGATCGAAGTCAAAGACAGCCTGCAAGTTTCGTCGATCTTCCACTCGGAACAAGCACGGTCGTGGTGAAAGCTGCAGGTTACGAAGAGAAAAGGATCGACTTCGATCTGAAACAGGGTCAGAACTTTCTGTACGTTTCGCTCGAACCGAAGGTTTTTCGACTCGAGATCGTCGCACCGGAGGAAGCCATGATCTTCGTCGATGGAAAAAGCGTTGGCAGAGGTCCAACCAGCGTACGACTCGCCCAGGCGGTCCATCTGATCGAAGCCAGATGGGGAGAAAAGCAATGGATGGGGTTGGTGGACCTTTCGAACGACGAAAGGATCGAAGTGAATTTCGATGTTGCGAGCGTTCTTCTGTTGGGCGATAAGAATACAGTGTACACGGTGGAAGGAATCACCTATAGGCCTGCATCGTTGATCTATCTTCCCAAAGGATTCCATACCGTCGCGATGAACGATAAGCAAAGAACGATCGAGTTTCAAGCGGGAAGAATCTACAGTTTCTCTTTGGAAGATCTGGGTTATCTGTGCATCTTCAGCGACAGCGTTGTGGAGTGTTACGTGAACTCACAATTTGCTGGTCTTTCACCTGTGTTATTCTATCCAGTGAAACCTGGCGTTTCGAAGGTGAGTGTCGCTGGCTGGGAAAAGGACGTGCTCGTGGAACCAGCGAAGATAACTTACGTCAGAGTGGGAGGTGATTGAAGTGAAGAGAATCAGTACACTGCTTGCTCTTTCGATCCTTTGTTCGCTGATCGCTCAAGTGAACATCAAAGATGTCTCTCCTGTCTTGGACATCTACACACCGGTCTCGTTCGTTGTGGAAAACAAGATCATGGAACTTGACGAAAACGGAAACTTCAGGGGTGGACTGTTGACCACCAGATTCGACATCGCACAGTACATATACAGAACGATCAAAAACTTTCAGCTGGATGAGCTTTCGAAAAAATTCTCAGCGCTCGCGGAGTCTCAAAAGGAAGTCTCCGCGAAGATGTCAGGCATCGAAGCAGCTTACAAAACCTACGATCAGAGATTGAGGGAACTTGAGAACGCCACGGTGAATCTGCAGAGCCAGCTCGACAAGCTCTCTCAAGAACTCTTCGCTCAAGTTCAGAAACAACTGTTGGATTACATCAAAACTCAAGAGAATCAACTTGCAAAGATCGATGCACTGACTGCGAGGCTCGACGCCGTAGAGAAGTTGAACTCGGAACTGTTCAAACAGGTGCAAGCACAACAGGGTGATCTGGACAAGGTCATGGGTGAACAAGTGAACCTGAAGAACCAGATCCTCAGTCTCTCTCAACAGCTCTCCACACTGAAGAATTCCGTGGATTCGCTCGCGAAGAGGGTCGATCAAACTTCCTCGGAACTGGTGAGTTTCAAAGATTCGACGAAGAACGAATTCGCCGCCTTCACGAGTTTGATCGATCAGAAGATATCTGTCTCCGAGGGCAAGTTGAACATGACGATCAAGACAATCCAGAACGAGCTCGCCTTGCAGAAGAAGGAACTGATCGATAGAGCGGAGGAAGCGAACAAACTCAAACAGCAGATTCAAGAAATTCAAAAGAAACTGGCCACGCTGGAGAGCTTCGCGTCGAAACAACAGGTTCAGGAACTGAAGGATCAGATCGACGCTTTGGCCCAGAAGGCATCGAAGATAGAGCAAGAGTTGAGAAATCTTGAAAGCAATCTGGCTTCGTTGGACTTGTCGAGGTTGCAGAAGAGGATAGAGGAGCTGGAGTTCAAGAACAAGAGCTTGGAGTCCAATCTGAACATGGCCTACATAGTGGGAGCTGCGGGGATCGCGATCGGATTGCTTGCGCTGATCCTGGGCTTGGGAGGAAAGTGATAAATAATGATGAAGAGAGCCCTTCTGATCATTCTGCTTTCGTCTCTGCTCATCACGAGTTTTGCCAAGACCGTGCACATCGTGTCGAACTACGTCAAACCCGAGAAAGATAAGGCGTACTACGAAGGGAACGTGAAGGTCCACGTTGAGGAAGACAAGTTGACACTTCTGTGTCAATCGATGCTCGTGACCAAGTTGCAGAACGAATGGAGAGTCATCGATGCGACGTCGACGTTCGTCGAGTTCGAGAATGGTCAAGCGACGGCCACGAACCTGAAGTATGACTTGAAAACCAAAACGGGCACACTGATGGGCAACGTTCAAGCGAAGATCATCGATCAAGAGAGTTCCGACGAGGTGCAGCTGTTCACGGAGAAATTGTCCATCGATCTGGACAAGAGCGTGTTTCAAACGGACAAGGCAGTTCGCGTGATCAAAGGGAAGATCGAGGCTTCGGCGAACACGCTCTTCTACGATAGAAAGCTCGGCCTGATCAAATTGATCGGTTCAGTCGTCCTCGTGGACCATGAAAAGAATCTGAAGATGTGGGCCGATGCCGTTGAGATCAAGACGGCGAACGATGAAATGACCGCGACGAACGCGAAGGTAGAACTCGTTGTGGAGGAGTGATGGAGCTTGCTGGACATACGTCTCTTCAGGGAAGATCGCGAAAGAATCAAGAACGCTTTGAAAAGCAGAAACCACGATACCGCCATCGTGGATGAGATCGTCTCTTTGGACACCAAAGTGAGGCAACTGACCAACGAAGTGAACCAACTCAGGGCGCAGAGGAACAACCTTTCCAAACGCGTCGCGCAGGCGAAGGCGCGTGGTGATGAACAAGAAGCGGCGCGGTTGATGGAGGAAGGAAAGAACATAGGCGAACGCATAGACGCGATCGAAAAAGAACTCGACGAGGTGAAACAAAAGCTCGACAGACTCATGCTCTACGTGCCAAACCTTCCGCACGAGTCTGTTCCAATCGGACCGGATGAAACACACAACGTCGAGGTCAGAAGATGGGGCGAGCCGAGGAAGTTCGATTTCGAAGCCAAAGCACACTGGGACCTCGGTCCACAGCTCGGTTTGATGGATTTCGACAGGGCCGCGAAACTGTCTGGTTCGCGCTTCACGGTCATGTACTCGGCGTTCGCGAGGCTGGAGCGCGCGCTGATCAACTTCATGCTCGATCTCCACACCAAGGAGCACGGTTACACCGAAGTCTGGGTGCCGCACCTCGTCAAACGCAGCACGATGATTGTCACTGGACAACTTCCAAAGTTCGAGGAGGAAGCGTACAGAATAGATTCGGACGATCTGTTCCTCATACCCACTGCGGAGGTTCCCTTGGTGGCGCTCAGATCGGACGAGATCTTGGAAGAAAAACAACTTCCGCTGCTCTACACAGCCTACACACCTTGCTACAGGAGAGAAGCGGGCAGTTACGGGAAAGACGTGCGTGGCATGATAAGACAGCACCAATTCGATAAGGTCGAGCTCGTGTGGCTGACAACTCCGGAACGTTCTTTCGAAGACCTTGAAACGCTCGTTCGCCACGCAGAAGAGGTACTACAAAGATTGGAACTACCTTACAGGGTTGTCTTGCTGTGCACGGGCGACATGGGTTTCGGTGCGGCGAAGACGTACGATCTGGAGGTTTGGCTACCATCTTACAACGCCTACAAAGAGATATCTTCGTGCAGTAACGATGCGGATTTCCAGGCGAGGAGAGGCAACATCCGCTACAGAAGAAAAGACGGAAAACTCGACTACGTTCACACGCTCAACGGTTCTGGGGTGGCGATTGGAAGAACGCTCGTGGCGATCGTGGAGAACTACCAGAGGCCCGACGGAAGAATAGATGTTCCCAAAGCCCTGCAACCTTATCTGGGTTGCGAGGTGATTCCCTGATTGCCCCACCTCTTTTACGGAAGGTTGAAAGACGGAGAGATCGTCCTCGACGAGCACGAGACACAGCATCTGAAAGTGGTGAGGATCAAGGAAAACGAAGAGATACTCGTCACGGACGGAGAGGGAAGACTCTATCGCTGTCGTGTTCTGAAGATAGGCAAAGATGAATCGATCGCCAGACTCATCGAGTCTAAAGAGAAGAGGGAGAAGATACTCTCTTTGACCTTGTGCATAGCCTCGCAGCACTGGGAGAGGCTCAGATGGCTCGTAGAAAAAGCTGTTGAGCTTGGCGTAGCGAGGATAGTGGTGTACAAATCGAGCAGGGGCAGATCTTACACCGACAAGCTGGACAAACTGAGTCTCGTGATCCGGAACGCGGCCAAACAGTGTGCTCGGTGTCACTTTCCGAAGCTTGTGGTCTTGGACAATTTTGATCTTCCCGTTGAACCATCGCAGACGTTCGTGCTCCATCGATCAGGTGAACAGCTGACGATCTCGCGTGCGATCCATTTCAACAACATCGTCGTCGGTCCGGAAGGAGACTTCACAGATGCGGAGTTGAACGTTCTGCGTTCGAAGTACGCGCTGTTCAGTTTGGGAGAAACGATCTTCAGGTTCGAGACTGCGGCCCTGCTCGTCATGGGGTTGATGTACTTTCTGAACGATCCTCTTGAGGAGGGGTGAGCCGTGAAGAAGGGTGAAAAGGTTCTCTCTTTCGTGAAGTTCGAAAAGGAACTCGAGAGCGCCTACCGTGAGAGACTCGCCGCCGTGAAGAGACCGGAAGAGACGGGAGAAGTTTTCATCGAATTCGCTATCAAACTTCTCAGCAGAGTGAATCCAGCGATCACAAAGGACCATTCGGACCAGATCATCTTCGAACCGGAGAGCGAGAACGGATACAGACTCCTTCCGCAGTTGGAACAGGTTCTTGGCAAAGAAGTGCTCACCAAAAGCGATCTACCCGCGATCCTCAAGAGGATGGCTCTGAACGCTGCACACAGAAGAAAATCGTTGCTCTCCAACACCGAAAGGACGGATCTGTTCAGGCTGCAGGAAAGACCCGATCAACGCTGACAGTAAACCCACGTTACGATCGAGCCGAAGATCATGATCGAGCCCATCGTGACGAAGACCAGCGTGAAGGAAAAGGTTGCAAGCCAGCCTGCGAGCAGTGGACCGAAGAGACTTCCAAAGGACCTGACGGAAGTCAGCAGTCCGAGGAATTCAGCGCGCCTGTTCACTGGCACGTTCTCTATGACGAAACCCGTCGCTCCGTTGATGAAGGTTCCAAATCCAAAACCCGAGACCGCGTAGGCCAGAAGGACCGTCAAGGTCGAATCCGCTGGTACGAAAAGCAACGCACCGAGGCCGGATGTGAGCATACCGAAGGCTGCGACGTACTTGCTCGGGACTTTTTGCATCATCCAAGCTGCCAAGAAGTGTGAAGGCACCTGCATGAGGGGGTTGGCAGAGGCCAACAGGATCGTCGCCGACTTCTTCATGCCTACCTCTTCAACGAGGTAGACCGCTATCAGCGCGAAGGTGCCACCTATACCCAGCTGTCTCAAGAACGAGCCAAGGTACATGGCCCACAAGTTCTTCTTCTTCAGAACACTCTTCGAAGTTATCGCGGAGAAAACCCTCTGAAGGTTCGTCCTTTGGACTTCGTACCTGTGGTGCGGTACGACCGCGGTTCTCTGAACGAAGTACAGCATCGTTAATGCGACGAAGAACAAGATCAACATCACGTGAACCACCGAGAGAAGGTTCAGCAGAGGGGATATGACGATCCTTCCCATACCCATTCCGAGAGAGTTCACCGCGTTCACAATGCTCACAACGGCGTTGCTGTTCAACTTGGAAGACTCGACGAAGATCGCCATCGAAATAGGATCGAACGCGCTCGAAAAGAAGGTGAAGATCGCAGCCACGAAAAAGAAATGTGCTGCCCGCTTCGCGATGGTGTAACCTGGTAAGACAACGAGAGCGACCGAGATGGCTATCAACAAGATTTTCTTTCTGCTCTTGGATTCGTCGCTCAGTGCTCCCCAAAAAGGAGTTGCCAAGCTTCCAATCGCGCTCGTGATCGTCGAGAGGAAACTTATGGAGAAGAGGTCTATCGACAACTCCCTCATCCTGAGCTGGAGCAACATGTCGTAGTTCAGAATGCTGAAATTCTTTATGAAAGAAGCGGCATAGAGGCTCAGCCTATTCCCACTCGATGGTCGCTGGTGGCTTTGAACTGATGTCGTACACTACCCTCCCGACTCCTTTGACGCCGTTCAGAATCCTACGCGATATCAAGTCTAACACGTCGTGCGGGACCTTCGACCAGTCGGCCGTCATGCCCTCGACGCTGTCGACGCACCTTATCGCCAACACGTAATCGTAGGCCCTTCTGTCGCCCCTCACCCCAACCGACCTCACCGGCAAAAGAACGGCGAAGGCTTGCCAGATCTTTTCGTACCAGCCTGTTTCTCTGAGTGTTTCGATGAGTATGTGGTCTGCCTCTCTGAGGATGTTGAGTTTCTCTTCGTCGACGGACCCGATCACGCGCACAGCCAGACCCGGACCTGGGAAGGGTTGTCTGTGGATCACGCTCCTGGGTATACCGAGCATCTCTCCGACGATCCTCACTTCGTCCTTGAACAAGTTCCTCAGTGGCTCGACAATCTTCAGATCCATCTTCTCTGGAAGCCCTCCAACGTTGTGATGGCTCTTTATCGCCGCCGTTTTCTTGCCAGATTTTGCACTCTCTATCACGTCCGAATAGATCGTTCCCTGAACCAAGTGCGTCGCACCGTAACTCTTCGCTTCTTGCTCGAAAACTCTTATGAACTCCTCTCCGATGATCTTCCTCTTCTTCTCTGGATCGTCCACACCCTTCAGTTTGCTCAAAAATCTCTCGCGCGCGTCTATCTTCACCACGTTCAGCTGCAGCATGTTCTTGAAAACGTTCATCACTTCTTCCGGCTCGTTCTTTCTCAACAAACCATGATCGACGAACACGCAACGCAAATCCGTACCGATCGCTCTGTGCACCAGGACGCACGCGACGGAAGAATCCACACCACCCGATAGCGCGGCGATCACCTTCTTACCGCTCAATTCTTTTCTGAGTTCTTCGATCTTTTGTGTGATGAAATCTTCCAAGTTCCAGTTCGGTTTCAAACCGCATATCCTGCTCAGAAAGTTCTGCAGCATCTGTCTTCCAAACTGTGTGTGGCGAACCTCTGGATGGAATTGCAAAAGCCAAAATCTTTCATGATCGCTCGCAGCCACGATCAAGCCGTTCTTCGAATAAGCCTTGACTTCGAAGCCTCTGGGCAAGGCTTTGACCACGTCTGAATGACTCATCCAAACGACAGTTTCTCCTGGAACGTTCTCAAAGATGTGATCGTCTTTAACGATCTTGATCTCCGTTCTACCGTACTCTGCGAGCTCACCAGGTTCGACCTTTCCACCCAGTTCGTGTGCGAGAAGTTGCATGCCGTAACATATTCCGAGCACCTTGCCTTTGTAAGCATCGAACCAACCCGGGAGTCTCGGCGCGTTTGGTTCGTACACGCTCGCAGGTCCACCTGAAAGGATCAGGGCACCTATGTCCGAGACGTCCACGTCTTCGTCGGGCTGGACCACTTGGCTGTAATAACCAAGTTCTCTCACGACACGCGCGATGAGTTGTGTGTACTGCGAACCGTAGTCGAGTATGAGAACCTTCATTTTCTTCTCTCCCCGAGTTGTAGAATTTCTCTGGCTTCTTTCGCTGTGGCGATCGGCCTGCCGAGTTCTTTGGCCAACCTCACGACCTTTTCGACCAGTTCCGCGTTCGATTTCGCAAGCACTCCCTTCTCTATGTAGATGTTGTCCTCCAGGCCAACCCTCACGTGTCCTCCCATGACGATGGCCAGAGCGGCCATGGCGAACTCGTGTCTAGCTATCCCTGCCACCGACCACGTCGCACCGACAGGAAGACTGTCCACCATCGTGACCAGATTCCTCGCGTTCGCAGCTATACCGCCAGGAACTCCCATGACGAAATCGAAGTGTAGATGGCCTTGAACCAAATTCTTTTTCACCAGAGTCAGGGCGTTGTTTATGTGGCCCAGATCGAAGCACTCGAATTCCGGCATGATACCCTTCTCTTTCATGGCTAAGGCGAACTTCTCGATCACAGGCATGCTGTTGAAGAACACTTCATTTCCAAAGTTCACCGTGCCCGTGGTGAGCGTGGCCATGTCCGGATCGGCCTCGAGCGATTGGAGCCTCTCTTCCGGAGTCATCCACACGGCCCCTCCCGTGGAAACTTGCACGATGATGTCGGGACACTTTTGTCTTATCAGTTGAACCGTTCTTTTGAAGATCTGCGGATCTTGCGTCGGATTACCGTTTTCGTCTCTGACGTGGACATGGACGATGGATGCACCTGCAAGGTAAGCATCGTACGTTTGTTGGGCGATCTCTTCCGGAGTGATCGGGATGTAAGGGGTATCTTCCCTCGTGACCTCGGCGCCACAGACCGCAACAGTTATGATCAGCTTTTCCATCCTTGTGACCTCCTCTGTTTGTCCTTCGGAACCACGCAGACTGCAACTGCCTTCGCGACGAGCACGGGTGGATCGAGCACGTCGCAAGCCGAAGGCTGTTCAGCAATCCGCGCGTTGCTGATCACCTTGTACACCTCGAACTTCATCTTTCTGGAGGTGTTGCCGACCTCGACGATTTCACCATGTACTTCGAGAAAATCTCCTGCGAAGACGGGCTTCAAGAACTCGACGGTCTCGTACGCCCTCAACAAACCTTCGTCACCGTCGTGCCTGATCAAAAGTTCCGTAGCGACATCGCCCATGAGCTGCAGTATCTTCGCTCCATCGACCAATCCGCCAGCGTAGTGCGCATCGTGCTCACTCATTCTCAACCTCAGCATCGCTTTCACTCAGATCACCTACCCACTTTGACGAACGTTTCTGGACTTTCCTTGAGAAGCTCCACAAACTTTTTCGCCAAGTATGGATCGAACTGAGTGCCACTGCAGCGTTCGATCTCGGCGATGGCTTCTTGCAAACCAGCAGCCTTCTTGTAAGGCCTATCCGAGGTCATGGCATCGAAGGCATCCACGACGGTCAAAATCCTCGACTCGAACGGTATGTTTTCGCCGGTCAATCCATCAGGATAACCTCTGCCGTCGTAACGTTCGTGATGATGCCTCGCGATCCGAGCTATGTCTTCCAAGACTGCCTCGTTGAGCAACTCGAAACTCTTCAGAGGATGTATCTTGACCAGTTCGTACTCTTCAGGCGAGAGTAACCCGTTCTTGTTCAGGATGTGCTGTGGCACGAAGATCTTGCCAACGTCGTGCACCATCCCCGCCCAGAACAACCGTCTGATGGAATTTCGATCAAGTCCGAGCTTTTCTGCAAAGAGTGTGGCATAGCGTGCGACGTTCTCGGAGTGCCCTCTTGTGTGGTAGTCGTAGTACTCGAGCGCCTTGACGACGACGCTCAAAAGCCTCCTTTGGAACAATCCCTGTTCTCTCACATAGCTTCTCAGAGAAAGCAGTGTGGCCAAGAAGAGTGCGAACTTGTCGATGTACTGCTTTTCAATCGGACTCAAACCCTCAGCTCTGTACAACAACACACCGTGCGTGACGTCTTGAGAACGTATCGGAACGAATTCGATTCCGGTCAGATCTTTTTCACCGCAAACTTCGCCAACGATTTTCAAAAGTTCACCGTGGCTCTGCGTCGAACCAAAGTCGTAAGACACGTTGATTCTTTGGATCATGGTCTGTCCATCGATCGCTATACAGGTGAGCATCATACCAGATTGACTCGACCTCAGAAAGACGCCAGCGAAGTCTCGATTCGACAAGTATCTTTTGAAAACCGCCAAGATTTCCAAAAGGAACGCCTTTTCTTGCAAAGCTTCGTAAGTCAGCTTGTTCGTCAAATCCAGAACGTCCTGAAAAGCTCTCTGAAAACGTTCGGCTTGTTCCGTCTTTTCCTCGAGCATCTTGTTGAGATTCTCCAACTCTTGGTTCATCGCTTCGAGCTCTTCGTTGTTCGCTCTGAGCTCTTGGTTCATCGCTTCGGGTTCTTCATAAGACGCTTGAAGTTCTTCGTGCTTCTTTTTCAATTCTTCGGTGCGCTGATCGACCAAGCGTGCGAGACGTTTGTTGATGAGCAGTAAAACAACGAAGAACAGAAAGGTTGCCAAAGATCCAGAGAGTATCAACCAACGCAACCAGATGGGGATGAAGAATTTGGGTTTCACAAAGAGATTGACGATTCTATCGATTTCTTCTCTTGGTAAGCGATCCAAAGCCGCGTTGAATTGTTCCACAAGCTGCGGCTTAGATCTCGGAAACGCGAAATACGCCCACTCGACGGAGAGTGGTGGAAGACTTTCAAAAAGATGGTACAGATCGTGTTTTATCAGATAATAACTCGCGGTCAAATCTTCCATGAGAAAGACTTCGATCTCTCCGCTTTCGACGGCTTGAACCAGTTGATCCAAATCGCTGAACCTTTTGAAGAGGATCGAGGGATTCTTCGCCCTGAGCAACGCCTCGTTCGCATCACCCTCAACGACTCCCACCACGAACGCCGTCAGGTCTTTGAAGTCTTTCACTTTCAAATTCTTTTTCACCCAAACCAAGCTTTGAATTCGCAAGATCGGTTTGGAGAACAAGAACATCTTTTCTCTCTGGGGAGTTTTGAAGATCAGATTGATCATGTCGGCTTGATTAGTCTCAACAAGGCTCAAGGCTTCCGAAAAGGGGAGAAGTTCAACGTCGAACCTCAGTTCGGAAACCTTCTCGATGGCTCTCAGTATCTCTATGGAGATGCCCACCACTTCTCCACGCTCGTTTCTGTAGATGAAGGGTGGATAGAAATCTCCACTGACGAACTTGACTCGCTGAGAAAGACAGATCGTTACCAACAACAGACACAACAAAATTGTCAGCCTTCTCACGAGCCTTCCCCCTGACATCGACGAGTTCATGTTCATCCTATCAGATTTTACAACATGCTGTTGCCGTGTCCTCGCAATCCTGTGGTAGAATATTTCCGACAAAACAAGTCTACTTTTGGAGGGAAAATTGAATGGCCATCACCATCACACAGGTCGATGTCTGGACGGCGCTCGTTCATGGTTTGATCTCTTTTCTGAGTCCCTGTGCACTTCCACTCTTACCGTCGTTCATCGCGCTGCTCCTGTACGATAAAGGTGAGAGTGCGTTCTTCAGAATAGTTGGTTTCTTCTTGGGATTGTCCGGGACCTTTTCGGCTCTGGGTGCCCTGTCGGGTGTGCTCGGTGGGTTTCTGGACAAGAATTTGCTTCGGTACGTGTCAGGCAGCTTGATCATCGCCATGGGTGTGTTGTTCCTTCTGCAGGTGCAACTGTTCAAGCCCAGGACTGTGAAACTCAACAAGTTCACGGCGGGTGGAATATTGTCTGGTATTGGATTGGGACTCGGTGTGGGCATGGTGTGGATACCCTGTGCGAGTCCGGTGCTCGCATCCATTCTGGCGATCGCCGCCACGAAGGGAACTGCTTTGAGGGGTGCGATCTTGCTCTTCATCTATTCGCTCGGCATATCCATACCGTTCTTGACGATCGGCAGAATCATATCGAAGTTGCTTACCAAGGTGAGCTTTGGAACACCCCTTTGGGAAAGGATCTTGAAGTACGGAACGAGCGTGCTGCTCTTTCTCATAGGATTTTTGATCATCAGTGGGAAAGCCTTCGTTTGAGAGGAGTGGTTTGAATGAAAAAGTTCTTGTCGATCGCGCTCACAGTCTTCGCGTTACTCAGTTTCGCTCAGAGCGTTCTTTTGAACGACGTGGACATTGCTGTGAGGCTCGCCAGGATCGAGCAGAAAAAACTCGCCATCGTGTTCACGACACAAACCTGTCCATACTGCACCAAACTCAAAAACGAAACGCTGACGGATCGAACAGTCAAAGAGCTCATCTTGGCAAACTTCATCTTCGTCGAAGCGATGTACGACACGAACAGATCGACCGAGGCCTTTGGCCAGAAGATGACCTACGCTCAACTGTTCAACTATTTCGGTGTTAGCGGTGTGCCCACCACTTGGTTCTTCAGCAGTGAAGCGACCCCGCTGGTGTACTTGCCAGGCTACGCTCCAGCAAGCACGTTCGCTCAGATTCTGAGGTACGTTTATCAGGAGATCAAGGAAGACTTTTCTCAGTATGCGAAGAAGAAGGATAACTTCGCTGGTGAAAGGAAACTGCTACGGGTGACAAAAGAAGAGGCAGATTTCGTCCTCCAGAACGATCCGAACGCGTTGCTGGTCGCTTCAACCGTCGAAAAACCCGATGTTTTCAAGGTCCACATCACCAATGATGAGAAGATCGCAAGCAAATTGATCGAACTCGGCGTTTTCCGCGTGCTGTTGGTCACTGATTGACGCTTTTTCCTTCTCTGGGGGCCGCTTTGGCCCTCCTTTTGAAATTCAAAGGCACGCTGAATGCCAGCAGGACGAGCCAAACGATCACGAACGCGAAGGTGATCGGTCTATTCTCGAACATCTTCGAAACTTCCTCTGTGGGAATTTTCTTCATCAGCACGTACGACCATCCCACCAAAGAGAAGGACAGAAGGCCACTCGCAACGAGCAGAGATATCACGGCGAGCACTTGACTGCTCTTTCTAACGGCGATCAGACCGCAGACCACACCGAGCAAGGCTCCAACACCAATGGGTACGAGCACGTCGAGATCGAACTGTCCGATCACACCCAGTTCCTTAGACTGAAGGATTAGACGCGTCAGATAATAACCCAGCGCACCTGCCGCGAGAAAACCTGCAAGGAAGACGAAGATCTTGTACAAACCATACAGAACCGCACCGCACAGTACACCCAAAACAAGAACGAAGATCAAATGAGCAGTCGAGTTCTCCAAAAGCTTCTGTTGTAATCCACTCAAAAGCTCAACTCTCCCCATCCATTCGATGATCAAGGGACTGACGAAGAAACTGCCGAGCAGAAAACCGAGCAACGACATGAGGATGTTCTCGAGGTATCTCGCCGCGAAGACAACGAAGACACACATCGGCAGAACGATGTACCAGAGTTCCAATATCGTGTTCAACTTGAAGATTTCAAAATCCACGCTTTCACCTCCTTGCGTGCGTTCTTATTCTATCACTCACTGTAGTAAAATTGAGTCGGTGTCGTCCGTGCTTCGAACGGTGAAAATGCACTTCGTGGAGCATTTCAAAGTTCCAGTGGAGAGGTTGTGGCATCTCTTTGTGAATCCCAGCGGTTGGGATCCGTGGTTCACCGATGGTATGAGCATGGAAACCGTCGAAGGTGGTCACATTCGGTTCCGCTGGAAGCGAATCACAGCGGATGAAGTTGTTGAAGATCGTGGCGTGGTGATCTTCGTTGAAACCTTCAAGGTCTTCGAGTTCTGGTGGTACGAGTACGAAGACGGTTTCAGATCGAGGGTGAGGATGACATTTGTACCACATGGAAAGGATGAATCATGGCTGAAGATAGAAGATTCAGTGCTCGTCGATGGTGAAAAGGAGCTATCGATCGCCCTCGGTTGTGCGTACGGGTGGGGTCAGATGCTGTGTCTTGCGAAGGCCTACGTGGAGCGCGGCTTAATTCTCATTTAAGAGGTATTAACCGTTTGGCAAATCATTTCAGGTAGCATAATATATGAAGGATCGGCGAACGAACAGAGCAGGAGGTGGTCCAGATGCCGTTCTACAGGTACGTTTGTGAAAGATGTGGCTCTGAAAAACGCGTTTTTCATGGAATGAACGAAAATCCATCGATCGTTTGTGATTGCGGTTCACAGATGAAACGCTCCATCGGCAAAGTGGCCGTGGTGTTCAAAGGTAGCGGTTTCTACGTTACGGACAACAAGAAGAACGAAAACAAGAAGCAAGAAAAGAACGAAGAAGCTGCGTGATGGGGCACTTGCCCCATCAAACTTTTTGAGGGGGTGAAACTGTGCAGGTTCACAAGATAGATCACATCGGCATCGCGGTGAAAAACGCTTCCGAAAGGTTGAAGTTCTACACGGACTTTCTCGGTTTGAAATCGATGCACACCGAAGAGCTTCCAGAACGTGGCATACGCGTCCACATGATAAAGGTCGGTGAAAGCAAGATCGAGTTGCTCGAACCGATGAACGAGCAGTCCGAGATAAGCAAGTTCTTGGAGAGCAAGGGTGAAGGCATCCACCACATTGCCTTCAACGTGACGGGAATAGATGAAGCCGTCGAAATTGCAAAGAAAAACGGTTTTCAACCACTTTCGGACGCTCCAAGACCCGGCGCGGGTGGAACGCGCGTGTTGTTCCTGCATCCGAAGTCTGTCGGTGGGGTTCTGGTCGAGCTGGTAGAGGGTCATCACTGAGGAGGAATGCACATGGAAGAACTCATCAGAAAGCTCAGAGAGCTGGAACAAAAGGTCGAGTTCGGAGGGGGACAGGACAAAATAGAAAAACAACACGCACAGGGCAAATTGACTGCCCGAGAAAGACTCGCGCTCCTTCTGGACGAAGGCTCCTTCATGGAGATAGACAAGTTCGTCAAGCACAGAGCAACGACCTTTGGCTTGGACAAGGAGGAACTTCCCTGCGACGGTGTCGTGACGGGCATTGGAAAGATCAACGGCAGGTTGGTCGCGGTCTTTTCACAGGACTTCACCGTGATGGGTGGTTCGCTCGGTGAGATGCACGCCAAGAAGATCATGAAGCTCATGGACCTGGCGATGGAGCTCGGTATTCCTCTGATCGGTATAAACGATTCCGGCGGAGCTCGGATTCAGGAGGGTGTGGACTCGCTCTTTGGGTACGGAGGAATTTTCTACAGAAACACGCTCGCATCCGGTGTCATACCGCAGATCACTCTGATAGCTGGTCCGTGCGCGGGTGGTGCGGTGTACTCGCCTGCCATAACGGACTTCGTCGTGATGATCGACAAGACGGCGAAGATGTTCATCACAGGTCCAAACGTGATCAAAGCCGTGACCGGTGAGGACATAAGTCAGGAAGACCTCGGGGGAGCTTACGTTCACAACTCCAAGAGCGGGAATGCTCACTTTTTGGCTTCGAGTGAAGAAGAAGCGATGCAGTTGATCAAGAAACTCCTCTCTTACATCCCTCAAAACAACCTTGAAGAACCCGACTTCGTACCTGGAGATTACTCACTCTCGATGAGCGAAGAGATAAACAGCATCGTGCCTGTGGAACCAACGAAGAGTTACGACGTCAGGAAAGTCATAGAGATGGTGGTCGATGAGGATAGTTTCTTCGAGGTGCACAAGAACTACGCGAGGAACATCGTTGTGGGTTTTGCAAGGATCGCAGGCATGAGCGTTGGAATAGTCGCCAACCAGCCCTCGGTGCTCGCAGGTTCTTTGGACATAGATTCTTCCGACAAAGCTGCGAGGTTCATAAGGTTCCTCGATTGTTTCAACATACCCATCGTCACCTTCGTGGACACACCCGGTTATCTGCCGGGCGTTCAACAGGAACACGGAGGTATCATCAGGCACGGCGCGAAGCTTTTGTTCGCTTACAGTGAAGCAACGGTTCCGAAGATCACCGTGATCCTGAGGAAGGCCTACGGTGGAGCTTACATCGCGATGGGTAGTAAGCATTTGGGAGCCGATATGGTCGCAGCCTGGCCCACAGCAGAGATCGCGGTCATGGGACCTGACGGTGCGGCGAACATCATCTTCAGAAGAGAGATAGAGAGTGCACCGAATCCTGAAGAGAAGAGGAAAGAACTGGTACAACTGTACCGTGATATGTTCGCGAACCCTTACGTGGCGGCATCGCGAGGTTACATCGACGCGGTCATAGAGCCTGTCAAGACCAGAGAATGGGTCGCGCGAGCTCTGGAGATCTGCCGCACTAAGGTTCAATCGTTGCCGAAGAAGAAACACGACAACATACCGTTGTGAGGTGATGGTATGGCAGGTAATTTAAGCAATCTAACGATTCTCATTGTGGGAATGGGATCGGTTTTTCTCACATTCGTGATACTGTACATCATCTTCGTGATAATGGGAAAGGTTTTCACTTCAAGGCAACGCAAGATCTCGAAAGCTGAGGCGAAGACCACACAAACTTTTGTCAAGAGCGAGGAGAAGGCCGATCAAGACGAAACCATGGAGGCGGCCATCGTCGGCGCGGTGATGGCCTACATGAGTTCAGAAAGCAAGATTGTTATGCAACCTAAGGGCAGAATCTTTTCCTTCGAGGAGAGAACAACAAGCTGGAGAAAGAGTGGTTGGAAAGGAGCGAGAGGATGGCGCGCAAGTTCAGGGTGGTGATAAACAACAAAGAATACATCGTTGAGGTTGAGGAGATCGGAGGCTCACCGATCGTCCAGTCGGTTCAACCTGTCGTCGAAAAACCGCAGGTGGTTGAAAAACCCCAGCAGGTGCAGACGCAGGAAGTGAAAGCCGAGCCAAAGAAGGTCGAACAGCCAAAGGAGAAGCCCGCACCGAAGACTGGCGGTGTGGAAGTGAAAGCACCGATGTCTGGTCTCATCGTCAAGGTGCACGTCAGCGAGGGTCAGCACGTCAAGAGGGGACAGAAGCTGTTAATCCTCGAAGCGATGAAGATGGAGAACGACATCATCAGCGAGCATGAAGGCACCGTGCTCAAAGTTCTCGTGAAAGAAGGAGACAACGTGGAGACAGAACAGACTCTGCTTGTGATCGGGTGAGGAGGTTAAGAGGATGGAACTGAAGGTTGTGAGTTTCGCTCTGGGGGAAGAAAAGTTCGCACTGGACATCATGAACATCGACAGCATAGTGGAAGTTGGAAAGATCGTGAAATTGCCCGAATCTGCCGACTACGTTGAAGGTATCATGAACCTGCGTGGCAACGTGATACCGATCATCAACCTGAAAAGGAAGTTCTCCATGCCGGACACGGGCCGTTCGGCGTCGGCAAAGATCGTCGTCGTAAACATGAAGGACAAGAGGGTTGGACTTCTCGTCGATCAGGTACACGAGGTCCTCACGCTGACCGATCAACAGATAGAACCACCCCCGGCGGGTGTCGGAGGAACGAGGGCAAACTTCATCTTGGGCATAGCCAAGCTAGGGGAAGAACTTTTGATCATCCTGAACGCCGAAGAGATCTTGTCTAAGGAAGAGAAGATCGCCCTTGAGAAGCTGAAGGTTTGAAGAACCTGACGAACCAGATGTCCGGTTCGAAGAAACCTTCGCTCGCGCTGAAACCAACGAGTTGTCCATCGGGCGAGAAAGATGGATAAAAAGCGTCTTGCCTCAATTCTTCCGTGAGGCACCACTTTTCGCCAGTCTGTAGGTCCTTGATCCATATGGCGTAGTAACCCAGACAATTGCAAGAATACGCGAGGTAACGTCCATCAGGCGAAATTGCTGGATCGTGCTCGTTGTAGAATCCGTCCTCGACGCACACGATACTGCCTTCGGGTGTGAGCGCATAGATGCCGAAGTTGGCTTCCTTGAGTCCAACGAAGTAGATCGTTCCTGCGTACGCGGTCGGTGAGAAGACCATGTCGAAGCCTTCTATGTTCAGTTTGGTTCGGCGCCTGGCAAGCGTGGCTCGGTACATGGCGTTGCCAGTCTCGGTGTCTTGAACGTACAAGAGCGTGTTGTTATCAAGCCACGTTGGTGAGTAAGCGGGTGCGTTGCCAGCCGAAATCAGAGCGATGTTCTTCGCGTGATCTTCGATAGGCATCACGTAGATGTTCCAAAAACCGTGCAGAGATCCTTGGAACGCGAGCCTTGAACCGTCGGGTGAAAATCTGGGAAAGTACTCACTGCTGCCGTGCACCGGTAGAACTCTCAGAGTGCCTTCCTTCAAGTTCAAAAGGGCGATGTTTCTGTTACCGCCGAGCCTGTCAGTGATGAAGGCGAAGAATTTACCATCGGGACTGAAGCTGGTGTACTCGTCCACAGAAGGATGATAGGTCACGCGCAGATATTTCTCAAATCGACCCCTCGCCAACAGTCTCAGAGCGGCTTTCTCGAGTGGATAGTGCGCGCACTCTCTGACGAACTCCCTGTAAGGTCTTTCTTCTTTCGGCGAATAGCTGCAACTGTAAACGACACTGTTTGACTCCGTCCAACTCGCGTAGTAGGTGTTTCTCGTCGCATCGTACGTGGCTGAGAATCCCAGAAAGAACTGCTCTTCGATCGAAGCAAGCTCGTTGCTCGTGCGAGTTGTCCCGTCGATCTCGATGGAGACGAACACGTCCTTGGGAACGAGTGAGAAGATAGCACTAGCAACGTCACTCGCGAGCTTCTTGCTCTGCTCATCGGAAACCATCGTGATCCTCAGACCAACGCTCGCGAAAGAGGTTATGAAGATGAACAACAAAAAGAAGAACAAGAATTTTCTCACGCTCATCAACAAAAATTGTACCATCGGATTAAAGGAGTTTGCGCGCTTGTCGATCAATAATATAGAGAAGGGGTGCAGTTATGAGTGTCGATCCTGTGAGGATGGATCCTCATTGGAACGTGAATTCCATGAACGTGAGGAACGTTCAAACTGAGAGTGTGAAACAGCTTCAGTTGAACGTGGAGAAGGCTTCGGAAGAACCGAAGAAACAACAGGAGGACTTGGACCTCTCTAAAGCGATGGACTCTCTGAAGAAGACTTTCGAGAGGCTCAGCAGGTTCTTCAAGACGGAGGCCCAGTTCACCATAGAACGGGAACTCAACATGATAATCATCAAGATAAAAGACAGAGACACAGGTGAGATCGTCAGGCAGATCCCGCCCGAGGTGGCAGTCAAGATCGCGAAGAACCTTCAAGAGTTGATGGGTATCCTGTTCGATGAGAAGGTGTGAAGTATGGATGCCATATCCAAGATAGCCGCGAGCATAAACTACAAATACAGATCGTCAAGCCTACAGTTCGGCGGTTTGGCCTCGGGATTGAACACGGCCGACATCGTTGATGCGTTGATGCAGGTCGAAGCCAAACCCGCCGAAAGGTTGTATCAGAAGTACGAGAGCTTGGGTCTGAAGCAGAAAGCTTACCAACAGCTGGAAGAAAAGCTCGAAAGCTTCGAAACCTTTTTAGCCAGCTTCAAACTCCAAGCCACACTCATGGCGAAGAAAGTATCGATCGATTCAGACAGAGTCTCCATCAGTGCCTCCGCTGCCGCCGTGGTCGGCACTTACCAGATCAAGGTGTTATCGATCGCGAGCAGAAGTTCCATGACGAGTGGAAGAACGATCGGACCCGAGGTCGATCCTTCCACAAAGTTTGGCGATCTCGTTTACAGGTACAACCCGACCGACTCCGTCTTGAAGATCCAAGTCGGTGCGACGGTGCATACGGTCAACATCTCGAGTCAGGACACGATCTCTGACATCGTCGACAAACTCGACGATGTCTTTGGCAATGGCAACGTTCGCTTCGAGAACGGGAAGTTGATCATCAAGAGTAGTCAAGCTTTCGCCATCCAGACGATACAAGGTACCTTCAGTCGCGTTTTCAATTTGAATGATGCACCCATCGTTCAAGAGGCTGGAGAGTATGTTCTTCGCAGCACTGCACACGTTGGAGCCGTTTCAATGTACAAGACGCTGTCTCAGATCTCGACTTACAGAGGCATTTCCATCCAAAGCGGAACGTTTAAGATCAACAATGTTGAGATAAACGTCGATACCAACATGACGTTGAAGCAGTTGATAGACGTCATTAACTCGAGCAACGCGGGTGTGACCGCCGCTTACGATGCGAACTCGGACAGGTTGATCGTGACATCGAACCAGACGGGTGCGAATGCCATAAGCTTCGAAGACAACGGTACCAACCTGCTCACACTGCTCGGCCTGGACGTCGGTCAGTTCAACATCGGCGGTGTGACGCACGTTCAACTGAGTAGCGATGGTGTGAACTGGATCGATCTCTACTCTTCTTCCACCGAGTTCAGCCACATGGGACTTTCCATAAAGGTGAAGGGATTGACCCAAACACCCCTGAACTTCAACGTTGAGAACGACATCGATTCGATCGTCTCGAAGATAAAGGAGTTCGTCAACAAGTGGAACGAACTCATGGAGTACATCTACAACAAGTACAACGAAAAACCCGTGACGGACAAGAAGCAGGAAGAACTCAGCGAAGAAGAGAAACTTCAGGGTATGCTTCAGAGAGACTCTCTGTTGAACGAGATCTTCTTCAAGTTGCGAGGATTCATAACGACGCGCATCGAGGGTGAAATCTCCTATCTGTGGCAAATAGGTATAAGGACGAGCAGCTACGGTTATCAAAACATGAAGATGGGAAAGCTCGAGCTCGATGAAGATCGGCTGAGGGAAGTGTTGAGGCAGGATCCCCAGAAGGTGTGGGCCTTCTTCGGTGACACGAAAGGTTTTGCACAGCAGGTTCAATCTTACGTGAGAGAACTCACAAAATTCGGTGGAAGGATCGACAACATCGCAGGCATAAGTGGAACGATAACGAAGCAAATGAGAAGCCTGGCCAAGGAATTGCAGAACTGGCTGGAACGTCTGCAGAGGAGAGAAGCGTACCTCTGGAGCAAGTTTTCAGCGATGGAAGAAGTCGTGTCGAGGATGCAGGCGCAGGGTGCTTGGCTTGTGCAGTTCTCGAGCTTGAACAACAGGAACCGCTAAGCTTTCTTGGAGAGAGTTATTTCGAACTCGTTTGGGTCGGCATGATTGAAATTCAACTTGACTTTGTCTTTGTGTGCTGAGATGAGTTCTTTGATCTTCTCCACGTAACCGGAGAAGCGTTGGTGGAGGTTTATCTTCACCGAACCGTACTGAGTCAGGTCTATCTCCCTCAGCGCGTTGGACAGTCTCTTCAGCACGACCGTGGTGGACAACACCCTACCTGAGCCTTTACAGATCGGGCACGGTGAGAACAACAGTTGTTCGCTCGATGGGGTTCTCCTCTTGCGAGTCATCTCGAACAATCCAAGGCGCGTGAAACCAAGGAGTTCGACGTGCGCAGGGTCTTTCTCGAAAGATTCTCTAATCTTCTTGAACAACCTCTCGTAGTAATCTTTGCTGGGCATACCGATGAAATCCACAACCACGATGCCACCTATGTTGCGCAACCTAAGCTGTCTGGCGATTTCCTTCGCTGCTTCCATGTTCGTCTTGAAGGCCAGTTCTGCATGATTTTTTCCGGATGTGAAACTCGCGGAGTTGACGTCGAACACGGTCATGGCTTCCGTCGTGTCGAGCGCCAAATAACCTCCGCTGGGTAGGTCTATCGTACGTCTCTGCAGAAGGTTCAGTTGCTGGTAGACGTTGAAGCGTTCGAAGAGGTCTCCTTCGAGGAAGTGGACCATTATGGATTTGCTGATCTTTTTGACTTCTTGCTTGACCAACTCGTAGGCCTTCTCTTCGTTGACGTAGACTTCATCCACATTCTTGTTCAAGCGTTCTCTCAGAACGTAATCTATCGCCGTAGGTTCTCTCCTGAGCAGTTTCACTTTTCTCGACTTTTTGAAACTGGCCAAGATCTGCTGCCATTCTTGCTTGAGTGATTGCAGTTCCTCTTCTATCATCTCCATCGGCATACCTTCCGAAGCCGTCCTGACGACGATGCCTTCGTTCCTCTCAACCTTTGAAAAGAGCGATTTCAACCTTTCTCTCTCACGCTGTTGGATGATCTTCTTTGAGACACCCCTGACCCGAGACAGCGGAAAGTAAACCACGTAACGACCAGCGAGCGAAAGTTTGCACGTGAGCTGTGGACCTTTCTGTCCAACGGCATCGTGCTTGACTTGGACCAAGAGCTTTGAACCTTCCTGAGGATGCTTCGCCCCGAGTACCTGCTGTATGTAGGATTTACCTATGTCGCTGATCCTGAGAAATCCATTTTTACCCTCGCCTATGTCGACGAAGGCTGCGTTCAAGGCGGGAATGATTTTCTGTATCACGCCCACGTAGAGGTTCCCGGCTATGGTCTCGTTCTCTTCATCGAAGACCTCTTGAAGCTCACCATCTTCGAGAATAGCACCACTCACGAAATCTTCATGAACGTTTATGATCAGAGCACTCGACACAATTCAAAACCTCACTCGAAGAACTCGTAAAGGCTCAATTTTCCATCCTTTCTGAGGAACAGGAGGTTGATCTCACCAGTTTCGCTGTTTCTGAACAGGAAGAACTGTCTATCCATAGCCTTGAACTGGAGGATAGCTTCCTCCAGAGGCATCACGTTGAGCGGGAGCCTCCTGGTTTCGGCCACTTCTTCCTCGCTTTCCTCTGGTACACTCGAAACCTCCAGCTGCTTGGGTTCTCTGTGTTTATCTCTGATCGTTGATTTGAGCTTCTTGACTTTCTTTTCGAGTGCGTCGCACAAATTGTCTATCGCCGTGTAGAGATCGGGATCTTTCTCTTGAACGACGATCACGTTGCCTCTGAGGTTGATGTTCGCTTTCACCACGTAATTCGTCGCATCCTTCTCGGCCTTGATCTCCGCCGAGACAAGCTCCTCGTCTCTAATGACTCTGTCCACCTTCTCGAGCCTCTTCTCCAGATACTGCTGCATTGCTGCCGTGGCTTCAAAACCACGTGTTGTGAACCTGTAGTTCATCCGATCACCTCCCGAGGATTTCTTGCCTGACCTTGAAATAGCACTCGAGTGCGTCAAGGTTTTCCTGCATCTTGACGAAGCTGTGCCCGTAGAGCGTGACCAAAGAATAGATCAAATAGGAAACGTCGTACACCTTCGAAAAACACGTTGAAAGCTGCACGTCGTTTTCGGAAAAGAACTTTTGCTCCTTCTCCTCCAACGATTTCAGCATGAACAAGAGCTGATGCTCCAGCAGAACCAGCCCAACGAGCAAGAGCAAGAAGCCGAACGGAAGAACGAGCGTCACAAACAGACCAGCAACGGAGGCCGAAAGTCCAAGGAGCATCCAAAGTTCATCACCCGTCAAGATCAAAGAGGAGTACTTCTGAAAATGTTCGGCGAGCCGTCGCTGAATCTCTCTGATCGAGCCACGCCACTTGAGAAAACCTAAAAGCAATCCAAGACCGCTCACGAACGCCAGACCCTGCGTTACTCCGAAGAACCTGTTGGCCGAGAACGACCAGGACGCAACGACGGCCACCGAGCCTATCAAGCCGAGAAAACTTGCAACAACGAAGAGGAACGCACAGTAGACCATCAACTGGTCCGATGGTTTCGTTTTGAAATCGAACAGTTCGTTCAACTGTTTCATACCTCATCCCCCCAAAGTCCAAAACAGTATCGTCAGAAAGAGTAACGCAACGCACAGAATTATCAACCAGACCGATCTCCTCTTGACCTCATCCGGTGCATCTCCAAAGACGCGGAACGCAACCACGAGCAAGATCAGCAAAAGGGACGATAGCACCAAAAGAAGAACGGTCATTGTTGACACTTCATCGAGCCCTTCGTCGAAAGGATGACTTCAGCATCGTCGGCATCAAAGATGCTCGTCAAAAGGTTTATCGCGAGCCCTTCCACAGTCAGCTTGAGATTCTTTCCCGTGACAACGGTCGGAGGGCTTATGACGATCCTGCAACCGACCTTTTCAAGGTTCATGGCTAATGCACCGGCGATCATGTTCCCAAGCTCTCCGATCGCACTCATGGCAAGGTCGTCCAAATTTTCATACTCAAAACCCATCATTTTCGAAACGATCTTCAACGCAGTGGAAGGGTTGAAAGAATATATCAAGTTACCCTCCACACCTCCGCTGAAACCTATCACGGTGACCATATCGTACTTCGGTTTGATTTCCTTCAGAATACCTGGCTTTCCAACAGCGGGTGTGACGTTCAAGAGAGTCTTCAACGTGTTGACGACGGCTGCAATCAATGCGTTCACAACACGCGCATCCATTCTTGCACCTCCTCATTCCCAATAATCGGACAGTTTCACATCTACTTTCAGCGGTACTGACAATTTTACCACCGTTTCCATGATCTTTTTGATCTCGCTCACAACGAGCTCGGTTTCTTCATCTGCTACTTCGAAAACGAGTTCATCGTGGACCTGCAGGATCATCTTCGTTCTCAAGCCGTTTTCCTTCAGAAATTTGTGAACCGCGATCATCGCAAGTTTCATTATATCAGCCGCGGTGCCCTGTATCGGCGTGTTCACCGCGATTCTCTCTCCTTCCTGTCGAACCGACGGGTCGGAAGATCTGAGTTGTGGCACCTCACGCTTCCTCCCAAACAGCGTTCTCACATGACCATAGGTCTTCGCGAAGGCCACAGTCTTGGTGAGGTATTCTCTGACCTGTGGGTACAGCTCGAAGTACTCTTTTATGAACGCTTCCGCCTGCCGATACGAAAGCCCCGTCCTCTGTGATAAACCATAGGGTGAAACACCGTATATGATCGAGAAGTTCACCATCTTGCCTATGGACCTTTCTTGTGGACCCACGTCCTCCTCCTTGATGCCAAAGATGCGAGCCGCGGTGAAGGTGTGTACGTCTTTGTCTTTAACGAAGGCCTCGATGAGGTTCTCGTCCTTGCTCATGTGTGCAAGGACTCTCAACTCGATCTGTGAGTAATCCGCACTCAGGATCTTCCATCCGCTTCTCTGTGGCACGACGGCCTTTCTGATCTCTCTACCTTCCTCCTGTTTGCTGGGAAGATTCTGCAGGTTTGGGTCGCTGCTGCTCAATCTTCCCGTCGCGGTACCAGTCTGATGGAAACTCGTGTGGATTCTTCCGGTCTTTGGATGAACGAGCCTGGGTAACACGTCCAGATACGTGGATTTCAGCTTTTGGTATTTCCTGTAGGCGAGTATCAGCGGCACTATGGGATGTTCCTCAACCAGGTCTTCCAGCACATCGGCCCTCGTGGAGAGCTCCCCGCCCGGAGTTTTACCCTTCGGCTTGATCTTGAGTTTTTCGAACAACACGTAGGCCGTTTGCTTCGGAGAGTTCAGGTTGAACACCTCTTTTGCGAGGTCGAATATCTGCTTCGAAAGTTCGTCCATCTTCACACTGTATTTGAGAGAGAGATCTTTCAAGTAAGAAACGTCCATGTACACACCCGTGAGCTCCATCTCTGCGAGCACGACTATCAAAGGCATCTCTATCTTTTCGAGCACGTCCGTCAAACCTTGCTCGTGAAGTTTGACGTTCAAAAGCTCGTAAAGTCTTCGCGTCACGTCCGCATCCTCTGCGGAGTACCTCGTGGCATCCTGAACGTCCACATCCGCAAAGGTCACGGCACTGAACAGAGGAGAAGAACTCTTGACCAGTTCGTCGAAACTCATCATCTTGTAGTTCAGAAACTTCAAGGCGAGTTCGTCGAGCCCGAACTTTTTTTCGTCCGGATTCAACAAATACGCCGCGATCATGGTGTCGAAAGCGGGCACGTTCGGCGTGATGCCGTTCACCATGAAGATGGAATAATCGTACTTCAGGTTCTGCCCAACGATTTTGATCGTTCTATCCTCGAGTATGGGTTTCAAACCCTTCAGGACTTTCTCCAACGGTAGGTTGCGACCTCTTCTGTGCCCCACAGGCACATAATGGCTGCTCTTGTCAGGCAGGGCCACAGATATTCCGACCAAGTGTGCACTGAGTGGATCCAAAGAATCTGTTTCCGTATCTATCACGACGTACTGACTGGTCCGCATGCGCTGTAAGAGTTGATCGAACTCTTCTTCCGTCGAGATGGTCCTGTAAGGCGTTTGTTCAGGCTGCTGAGTGTACAATCCAAGCTCTTTCATCAAGCTCGAAAACTCCATTTCCTTCAAAAATTCGACCAACGTTTCTTGCTTGAACCCTTCGTACTTCAACTCTTCCCAGTTCAAGCCGAGCTCCAAGTCACTCATGAGTGTCACGAGCTTCTTGCTCTTGAAGGCGGCATCTCTGTGTTGAAGCAGTAACTTTCCCAGTTTGCTGCTTTTGTCGATCTTCTCGTAAATTTCCTCCAAACTGCCGTACTTCGATATGAGCTCGGCTGCCGTCTTCACACCGATGCCTTGAACACCGGGCACGTTGTCCACGGCATCTCCAGCCAACGCGAGCAAGTCCACGATGTGCTTGGGCGGCACTTGGAACTTCTCCAAGACCTTCTGTTCGTCGTACAGCTCCAGTTCTGAAATGCCTTTTATCGGTCTCCAAACCTTTATCTTTTCGCCCACTAATTGGAGCACATCCTTGTCTCCGCTGACGATGTGAACCTCTTCGAAACGATCCTCGCCCTTCTTCGCGAGCGTTGCGATCACATCGTCTGCCTCACAACCTTCGTACTCGAGCACCTTCACACCCAGCGCTTCGACTCCACGTCTTATGTAAGGCAACTGTTGCAACATCGCGTCCGGCGTTGAAGGCCTCTGCGCTTTGTATTCAGCCAGCAACTCGTGGCGGTAGCTCCTCGTCTTCTTGTCCATCGCAAAACCTGCGTAGTCGCCCTCTCTGACACGTTCCTTGAGAAACTTGATCATCATGCGCATCAAACCGTAGGTGGCGTTCGTTGGAACGCCACTGCTCGTGCTGAGGGACTGATCTATGGCGTAGTAAGCCCTGAAGGCCAGGCCGGTACCATCAAAGAGAAACAGTCTTGCCATTCTTCTCGAGCTCCCTCAGCTCTTGTAGGATTTCCACCGCCTTCCTCAAATGCGGTATCACGATCGAACCACCCACGATCAGTGCAACGTTGAAGATTTCAAAGAATTCCTCATCGCTCGTCCCGAGCTGGAAGAGTCTGATCATGTGGTATGCTATACAATCGTTGCACCTGAGGACCATCGAGGCCACCAAGCCGAGCATCTCTTTCGTTCTGGTATCCAGCGCACCCTTCTCGTACACCTGGGCATCGAGGTTCATGAACCGTTTCGTGTGGAGGTTACCCTTCTCTTCGATCAACTTGTTCAATTTCGCTCTGTAATCGATGAATTCTTCCACCATTCATACACCACCAACCTTCATGGGAAGATCGTGAGAAAAGACGATCCAGTCACACTCTTCAGACATCTTTTTGAGAAACTCTGCGGTGGCATCCTTCTTGTAACCTTTCATGTATTCGAAGTACTCGATCCTGCTGTAGCAGATGTCTCCGGGCATTAGGACTTTACCCATGTTCTCGGTCGTTATCAGCAGCGAGATATGCTCGGAAGAATGATAAGGAGTGTGGAAGACTTTCACGCAGTCAAAGAGTACGTCGCCGTCTTTCAGCGTGTGAACCTGTTTCCAACCTGAGAGCACCATGGTGTAGAAAGGTCCAGCGATTGGACCAAAAGCGGCGTAGTTCCTTTCTCTGTACTTCTCGTGCACGTGTACCGCGGCGTTTTTGAAGAAAATGGAACAGAAAATGTGGTCCATGTGGACGTGCGAAACGATCAGATCCGTCACATCCTCAGGTTTTATACCCTTCTCTTTGAGCGCTCGTTCCAAAGCTTCCCACGATGGAAAACTGCCCGGTTCCACGAGCACCACTCTCTTCTCGTCGCTCAGCAACGCCACAGTACAGTAAGGCGACATCACGTACGGTGCAACCCTTATGCTCCCACCTGGTACGAGAATTTCGAATTTCACAGTTCTCACCCCAAGAGAAAACTGATGAACGCGATGATCAAACAATAATCAGCGAACCATCTCAGCTTTCGGATCAGGACTATCTTCTTCAAGATCAAGAGCGCGACCAAGCTGCTGAGAAAGGAAACGAGGAAAGCCGGGTTCATCACCAAAGCAGTTTCTCTCAGCTTCAACAAAGACGCGCCCAGAAGGACTGGAATCGCCATGAGGAAGGTGTAAGTCACAGCCTCTCGCTTCTCGTAGCCTAGCAAGAGTGCGGCAGACAGCACCATTCCACTCCGCGATACCCCTGGCAGTATGGCGATCGCTTGGAACAAGCCTATCAGAAGCGCATCTCTTGCGCTCATGTGATCTAAACTCTTTTCTCCGTCTTTCAAGGAGGCCAGAAGTAGAAAAACGGCCGTGATGATGAAAAAGAACGGCAGGAAACTCACCTTGGAAAACACCACTTCGACTTGTTCTTCGAAGAGCAATCCAACGAACATGGCGGGCAAGGTGGAGATCACTAAGTTGAGCAAGATCTTCCAGTTCCTCAAAGCCCTGAAGATGCCTCGATAGACCAACAGCACAATAGCGAGCAAGCTGCCTGCGTGCAACAGAACAACTGTCTGCAGATCGATGTCAACCTGCAGAAATTTTGAGAACAAAAGAAGATGGCCCGAGCTCGACACGGGCAAGAACTCAGTTGCACCTTGGAGCGCCGATAAGAGCAACTGTTTCAGAAACCTTCCTCCTTCACGATCTTCAAAAACTGAATGCCGTGTTCTTTCAGTAACCTCTCGATCTGCTTCGGTTCGTTCGCATCGAGCTTTATAGAAACACTTCGAGAGCCGTCACGTTTGATCGTGTTCACTGCGAGTACGTTTATGTTGTTCAGCGCGAACACGTCCAACACCTTCTTGAGCTCTCCCGGCTTATCTTGCAGCAGGAGTAGGATGCGAATGCCGGGTTCGTCCATGGCCGTGATCGCAACGAAGGCTTCCAGCACTTCGGTCAGCGTGATCACGCCCTTGACCTTCATATCGAGATCCACAACCGCAAGGCAGCGCTCCTGCGATTCTCTGAAGGTCAGTGCAGCCTCTTCGATGTAGCTGTCTTCGTAGGTGAAGAAGTCCGGGAACACAACGTAGTCTTCGACTTTTGATTCGAAATCTACGTTGGCGATACTGTTTTTGTAGACGAAACCCGTGAACTTTCCTTCTTCATCCACTGTGACACAGTAGTCCGTTCTGTACTTTCTCATCTGATTAAGCGCCTCGTGAACAGTTGCTTTAACGCTGATCAGAGGAAAATCTGTGTTCATCCAATGCTTCACGAACAATCGAATCGCCCCCAGATTTAGGAAAAGTTTTCCACACCTGCTTCTAAAAAGATTCTACCATTATCATTTGTATTAGTAGTAGTAGTAATAAATATAGCGGTGGTAAGTTTCGTAACGCAAATTTTGCGCTCACGAAGATGCAGTATATAAGCCGTAAATCTCGCATCGAGGGGGTGGTAGATTGCGTGGTAGATTGCGTGGTAAATTTCTCGGCGAAAATGGTAAATTAGTCCTCAAAGCTTCTTGAATCCTTGATTTTTTGCGTGGTAAATTTCTAAAGAACTCATCAATGGCGAAAAATTGCATTGTAGACTATAATTGTCTACTTTTCGCACCACGACTCTGTTCAGCTGTGGAAGAAACTTTGGAGAAATCTACCACCTCGAAATTCTCTATTGAAGCCAATTTCAGACGAAATCTACCACTTTTACATATGTTGTGGTGCGAAATCTACCACACAATATGTAGTGGGTCAACTGTGCATCCAAGGTTGTTCTCGCTGTGGTAAAATGTATGCGAAAAATGTTGCCTCAAGGTGGTGAACGTTCGTGGCTAAAGTCATCGTCGTCACGTCTGGAAAGGGTGGGGTTGGCAAGACAACGGTGACCGCCAACCTTGGTTGTACGCTCGCTAAGCTGGGTGACAAAGTGTGCGTGATAGATGCAGACATTGGACTGAAGAACCTCGACGTTGTGCTCGGTTTGGAAAACAGAGTTGTTCACACGTTGCTCGACGTGATCAACGGTAAGGTGAGTGCCCAAGAAGCTCTGGTGAAACACAAGCAACAGCGTAACCTCTATTTGTTGGCGACTTCACAGGTTGCAACCAAAGAAATGGTCTCACCTGATGACATGAAGGCCGTAGTGAAAGCCTTGCATCCGCTTTTCGACTACATCATCATAGATTCTCCAGCAGGCATAGAGAGAGGATTCAGAAACGCTGTTGCACCGGCCGAGCTGGCGCTGATAGTCACCACACCGGAACTGCCAGCCCTCTCCGACGCGGACAGGGTCGTCGGTTTGTTGGAGAACCTTGGTTTCGACGAAAAAGCGATGAAGGTGGTTTTGAACAGGTTCAAACCGAAGATGGTGAAGGCTGGAGAGATGCTCACCGAACAGGACGTCGCATCGACGCTCGCGCTGGAGATCATCGGCGTTATACCAGATTGTGAAGATGTGATAATCGCCACGAACAAAGGTGTACCCGTCGTGTTGAACGGGGATTTGAGTGTGGCGAAGGTCTTCGAGAACGTCGCGAGACGAATCAAGGGGGAAACCATTCCGTTGGATCAAGATCTGGCGCAAGTTCAGGAGAGAGGTTTTCTGGCTTTCTTCAGAAATCTTTTTGGCAGGAAGAGGAGCTGATGACGATGTGGTTCTTCGGCCTCTTCAGTAGAAGGAAGAAGCGAGAGAAGAGCAGGGACACCGCCTACAAGAGATTGGAGGCCATCCTCGAGAGGAGAAGGCCAGTCTCCGTCACGGAGATCATACCCAAGGCCGAGTTCGAGGAGAACTCCGAAAAGATAAAGGAGAAGATCGTCACCTGGGTGAGTGACACCTTCAAGGTTTCCCCCGAGCGGGTGAAGGTCGAGTTCGAGGAGCACAACGGCTACATAGTGATCATCACAAACGTCATGTTCGAATGATAAACCATGAAGAACTTCTCTTTGAGGACGAAACAACGGATCGAGATGGTCGATGTGACCGAGCAAGTTCAACAGATCGTGAGGGAATCAGGTGTGAAGAATGGCGTCTGCTTCGTGTTCGTGCCACACACCACCGCTGCGGTCACGATCAACGAGGGTGCGGACAATTCTGTTCGACTGGACATCATCGAAAAACTTTCCCAGCTTGTACCTTTTGAGGCAAACTATCACCATCTGGAAGGCAACAGCGACGCTCACATCAAGGCCAGCTTGGTGGGCTCTTCCGTGACGATCCTCATAGAGAACGGAAGACTCGCCCTTGGAACCTGGCAACGCGTCTTTTTCTGTGAATTCGACGGTCCAAGGGCGAGACAAGTGTTCGTTCAGATCGTCGAGGCCAAGTCTTGAACGAAGTAGACCTTTGGCCCAGGAATTCCATTGAAGTTCGTGGAGTACTCTACGGTGTACGCTCCGGCGTTTATGAAGTACAGTATATCATCCAAGGTGATGTTGTAAGGGAGCATCGCATCGTCGTATACTTTATCGACGCTGTCGCACGTTGGACCAGCAAGGACGAAAGGTACCTTCTGCTCGTTCTCTTTCCCTTCCACCACGATCTCGTAGCGGAAGTTCTCGATGGTCTCCATCAAACCGTGGAACACCCCAGCATCGATGTAAACCCACTCTTCGCTTCCACGCTGGCATCTCAGCAGTACCCTCGTGACCAGTATCGCCGAATCTCCAACCATGGAACGCCCAGGTTCAGCGAAGATCTGTAGATCCTTTACGCCGTAGAGGTACTCGTTGATCGCCTGTTGAACGGTGTTACCGATTTCCTCGACGCTCGGTATGGGCTTGACGTGTTTGACAGGTATACCCCCGCCTATGTCGAGGACGTTCAGGTTGATCCCGTGCAGTTTCTCAGCCCAGTAGAAGATGCGTGCCACGCTCTCGATCGCGTTCCACCAGCTCTTCGGGTCGTAGTTTTGAGATCCCACGTGAAAGCTCACACCGACTGGATTCAACCTGAGCCGCGCCGCCTGCTCGATGAGTTGTACGGCGGTCATGGGGTCTGCTCCGAACTTCCTCGAGAGTGGCCAATCGCTGTGTCTGTTCTCAACGGCGACACGAATGACCACATCTGATCCTGGAGCGTTCTCCGCGATCTTTTCCAGCTCCATGGGTGAATCGGCCGCGAACAGGTTCAAACCTATGTCGTAAGCGTAAGCAATGTCCTTTTCGCGCTTGATGGGGTTAGCGAATATCATCCTGTCGGGTGTGACGTGTAAACCCAACAGCTTGTTGATCTCACCCACGGAGGCCACGTCGAAACTGCTTCCGAGGTCTCTGAGCCTTTCAATGATCCTCGGCTGACTGTTGGCCTTCACCGCGTAGAAGATCCTGCAACCTGGTATAGCGTTTGCGAGCTTCCTGTAGTTCTCCTCGACGATGTCGAGGTCGATCAACAGAAACGGTGTTTCGAGCTTTTTAGCAGCTTTCCTGACGAGTTCGTTCACCGTCATCCTTTCATCCTCACCTCTTGTGAGATCTTTTCGCAGATTTTTTCAAGAAAAAACCTGTCGTTCTCATCGAAACTGTTCGACATGTGACTGTCGATGTCGAGCTCGCCAAAGACCTCGTCATTCACCATGATGGGTACCACGATCTCCGATTCGACCTTCGGACTGCAGGAGAGATAGTTCGTTTCTTTCGAAACATCCTGAACCACGAACGTTGCTCTTCGTTCGGCGGCTTGGCCACATATGCCTCTGCCAAAAGGAATCCTCACGTGCTCCGTCGGCTCGCCGACGAACGGTCCCAGCACGAGCTCGTCGCGCTTCGAAGGATCGGTAAGGTAGAAACCGACCCAGTTGTAGTGCGGTACGTTTTCGTAAAGGACTCTGCAGATCTGCTCCATGGTTTTGTCGAGTTCTTCGTGTGCGAAAGCTTCCTCGATCTTGTTCCAAAGTTTTGCGAAGAGCTCCTTTTTCGGAACGTAATCGCCGTACCTTTCTCCTCTTTTGAAGCTCAGCGCGGCTTGGTACGCAACGTGTGGAAGTTCGTCGAGCTGTTGTTTGTTCCAAAGACTCAGAAGGTCTATCATTATCACCCATTCGCGTTTCCCCTTCACCGCGACCCAATCTTTGACTCCGAGCAAGCCTGTCAGCACGATAACGAACTCTTCATGACTCAACTCGAACAACTCGTGTTTCGCGGTGATCAGCCTCGAGCAGTGGTACTTCTGCTCGTGCGAGATCGAGTACCAACGTTGCATGAGTCTATCGAGGTTTCGACGTTCCATGTTCTTCAACAATGTGACGATCCATTCCTCAGATAAGTTCAACGTCTTTTCGTATTCGTCTATCAGTGGTTCGTGCTTTGCCCTGTAGATCTTCCAATATTCGAACCATCTGTTCTTGTCGTAGCGCAACATCTCGAAGAAGTCATCCGCAATGTTTTGAACGACTTTTCTCACTTATTTTCCCTCCCACAGGCACCGAGTAAGTCTTGGAGCGTCACGCTCGTGAGTGTTTCCTTTATGCAACTCATCAACTTGTCCCACACCATGTTCTTGACAATGCAGCTTTCTCTATCGTCACAGCCACAGATGTCTGGATCGCACTTTACGATCTTGTCCAACTCATCCACCGCAGTCACTATGTCGTACGCGGTGATCTTGGACGGATCCTTCGCGAGCTCGTACCCTCCGCTTCTTCCACGCTTTGCTTTAACGATGCCAGCCTTCCTCAGCTGTAGCACGATCTTCTCTGCGAACTCCCTTGGCACGTTCGTTCCTTTTGAGACGTTGGTGAGGGAGGTCAGTTTTTCACATCCAGCAATGGAAAGGAGTATTCTGAACGCGTACTCACTCTTAACGGTGATGCCCAAAGAAATCACCTCATCTTCGATGCAACGAGATAAACATCAACTTCCTCACGCATCTTCTGAAGAGCCTGCTGTGGACTGTTGACGTAGACGTCGATGAGGTTGCCCTTTATGACCAATCCGGTGTCCTCGACCAGAAAAAGGCCGAAATTGGGCTTGTCTGCGAACTGAGGTATGTACACGATACTGCCTAAAGGAATGACCGATGGATCCGCAGCGAGAGTCCTCCATTCCTTAGGGATCGTTCCGAGCGCCGTGATACGAAAAGTGGGATGTTCCGGCAACTTCCCATCGTCCCATTCAGAATAGAACGTGGCTTGGAATTTTCCGACGTACTTCAAAAGGATGCGCAGAGGATCTTTTGGTTCTCCGTCTATCCATATCTCGAAGTGAAACAGATTGTTCACCGTTCCTATGACTTGGCCCCCGCCAACCCAGCTGTTTGCAGTCACGTTCAACGTCGAGAGGTTTCCGTACACTGCCAGCACACCGTTTCCATGGTCGATGCGCACATGATAGCCTTTCTCATCCTGAATGATGCTCACGATCCTTCCGGGTAAGATCGCAAACACGCGAGAACCACTCTGCAGGCTGATCGTTATACCCGTCGTGACGCCACCACCTGTGGGTCGGCCGAACGTAGAGACCACATCCTCCAAACTCAGAGGCTTCTCCAACGGGTATGCGAACAAAGAACTTCGGTCAGTGATGGGAATCTTTATCCTTTGGCCCGCGAGCAGCTTGTTGGGATCCTGTATGTTGTTCAATTCCATGATGAGTCTAAGCTTGTCTTGTCCAAGGCCATAGGCGCGCATGATGCTTGAGAGTGTGTCGTTCGGCTTCACAACGTAGGTTATGTAATCTTGATCGAGTCTGAGGAACCTTTCTCTGTCGTATTCTCGCACCGTACCACGCAACATCTCCAGTTCCAAACCGAGTTGTCTGACCAACGCGGTCGTGTTCGCGATGTACGTCTGAAGGTCCGCGGGGCTCGTGATGATCTGCCTCGAGGAGAACTCTTCGAATTTTCTCTCCATCTCTCGCTTCAAACCGATCTCGAGCTCCTGCATTCTGGATCTGACTTGGAAAAGTTCTCTTTCGATCGCCGAAACGTTCACAACGGTAGCCTGTGGGGTTGTTGAGAGCGTGTCGAAGGCCCTCTCGAGCGCATTGATTCTCGATGAAAGTTCTATCAGCTCTCCTATCTGGTTCGAAATCGATGTGAGGTTGTTTTCCAGACTGCTCAATCTTTTCGCAGTTTCCTCGGCATTGACTTGCGAGAGAAGTTCTTCGGTGTTTCTGACGAACCGTTCGTAGGCGAGTTGCTGTTGCTTCTGTGCCGTTTCCAAGTCTGAGATCTTGTATATGAGCTGACGTATGTCTGAAACGTTCAGCGCCACCGACAACTGGTTGAAGCGCATCTCGAGCGAGGTGATGCGCGCCAGTATCTGGTTCACATCGTCCTGCGAGACCGTTGGTATGCTTCTCTGTTCGCTGATCAATCTCTTCGCCGTCGTCAATTCGTCGGATATCTTCTTCACGTCGCTCTGGAGGCTCTCGACCGCTTTCTGGTTCGAATAAACGCTCCTCTCGAGCGCGGAGAGTCTGTATTCGAAATCGTCGAGTTTTCTGTTGATCAGCGTTAAGACATCCTTGTCGTACTGCGCACAGGCGAAGAGCAACACCACGATCGAGAGCATCAAGAGCCATCTCAAAGTTTTCATTTCTCGAAGGAAACCTCCTGCCATTCCTGTCTGGCCTGTTTCACATAGATCGAATCACTCTTTGAGAACCTCTTGAACAGTTCGGAGAACCAACGAGTCGCTTCCTTCCTGTTTCCAAGACGCTTCTCGATCTCACCAAGGTAAAAGAGCACAGCGATTTGGCGATCTTCCGAGAGGTCTTCTTCCATGTAGCTTTTCAAAAACATTTCCTTCGCTCGTTCCAAGGCTTTCTTCTCCTCGTCTGGCGCGCCCGCGTCCCTGTAGAGCCAGGCAAGCTTCAGGAAACTTTCCGCAGCACGGAAGAACTTCTCTCTTGCAACGTACATCACCGCAGCGATGTTGTACTGGACGGCGGCGTCCCGAACACTTTTGTTTTCGCTCAGTTCGATCTCGAATCCTTTCAGCTTTTCGTGCATCCTCTTTATCGCTTCCACGTGAGAAGACTGAAGCTCCCCAAAATCGTCCTCGAACGATGTGTACAAGCATTTTGGACAACTCACCAACTGGAACATCAACACGTTCACACCGTCGTACACGGGCTTCAAGTCAGATTCTCGACTCTTGATCTTGATGGCATCAGTGAAGATCCTGACCGCCTCGAATTGACTATTGCACACGGGACAAACGTAGCTTTTGTGCCAGAAGGTCCGCAAGCTTTCAGCCTCCGAGCGTCCGAAAGGATTATACTCCTACTTTTCAAGAGAACAACGCCTCGACGAACTGCTTCGCATCGAAGGGTTTGAGGTCTTCCGCACTCTCTCCAACACCGATGAATTTGATCGGTAAAGACAGTTCGTGCTTTATGGCGAGAGCGACGCCTCCCTTGGCAGTTCCGTCGAGCTTTGTGATCACCAGGCCCGTCACGTTCACCATCTCTTTGAAGATCCTCGCCTGCACCAAACCGTTCTGTCCCGTCGTCGCGTCTATGACGAGCAAAACCTCGTGTGGTGCACCGTCGACGAGTTTTGCAACGACTCTGTGTATCTTTCTGAGCTCCTCCATGAGGTTCTTTTTGGTGTGCAGTCTTCCCGCCGTATCTATGATCACGATGTCTTTAGACTTCGACTTTGCGTGGTTCACCGCATCGTAAGCGACCGCAGCAGGATCACTGCCTTCCTCGTGCGCGATCACGGTGCAGTTGATCCTTTCTCCCCAGACTTTGAGTTGCTCGATCGCGGCGGCCCTGAACGTGTCAGCGGCGGCCATCACGACGCTCTTTCCCATGGCTTGAAATTGCGAGGCGAGTTTCGCAACGGTCGTGGTCTTACCTGAACCGTTCACTCCCACCACACTTATCACGCTCGGAGAACCCGTCAAATTCAACGATGTGTCGGCATCCAAGAGCTCGACGAGTATCTTCTTCAAAGAAGCGATCGGATCGTCCGATCTTTCTCGCTTGAGCTTTTCTATGATCCATGTCGTTGTTTGGTGTCCAACGTCCGCGGCGATGAGCAATTCCTCAAGTTCTTGAAGTGTCTCTTCGTCGATCCTACCAACACCGAGAAGCTGCTTTATTCCATCGAAGAATGTCTTCCTCGTCTTTTCGAGGCCCTGCCTGAGCTTTTCGAAGAACCCCACACCTCATCTACCTCTCTGCGGATCGTACGAATCGAGCATCTTGATGGATGCCTCAACGATTTTTGAGACGTTCGCCTCTATCTTGTTTTGAGTCTTCTCGTTCCTCAATTTCAACTCGACGGAACCATCCTGCAGCGACTTTCCAACGGTGATCCTCAGAGGGAAACCTATCAAGTCGGCGTCTTTGAACTTCATGCCCGGCGATATCTCCCTATCGTCCAGAAGGACTTCGATTCCTTTGTTGTTCAGTTCTCTGTACACGGACTCGGCGAACTTCTTCTGGCTCTCATCGTTCGTCGAAACGATCGTCACGATGACCTCGTAGGGCGCGATGGACCTTGGCCAGATGATCCCATCTTCATCGTTGAGCTGTTCCACAACGGCAGCCATGGTCCTGGAAACACCCCAGCCGTAGCAACCCATTATGAAAGGCTTGAGATTACCCTCTCTGTCCATGTAGTAAGTTCCCATGGACTGAGAGTACTTCGTGCCGAGCTTGAAGACGTGTCCAAGCTCGATGCCCTTCATCGCCTGCAGAGGTTTTCCGCAGACGGGACAAGGATCGTTCTCGACGACGAGCACCAAGTCTGTGTACTGCTGGACTTGGAAATCTCTTCCAACGTTGGCATTCACGTAGTGGTAGTCTTCCTTCATGCCTCCAACGACCACGTTCTTCAGATGTTTCACACCGTGGTCGGCCACGATGGGCACGTTCACACCTATAGGCCCTATGAACCCAATGGGCACTTTGAATCTCTCGAAGACTTCCTCAGGATTCGCGAGCCTCAGCGATTGATCCTTCATGAAGACCTTCAGTTTCTCCACGTTCAACTCCCTGTCACCTTGGATCAGCGCCATGATGAAGCCGTTTCTGCCGACGAACAACAACGACTTGACGATCCTCTTCGGCTCGACGGAGAGAAAATCTGCCACCTGCTGGACCGTGCGCACGTTCGGTGTGTGAACGAGCTGGATTGGCTTTTCGTCTTCATGGATCTCTTCGTACTCACCCTTGTAAGGTGCCTGCTCGTCGCTGGAAGAATAACCGCAGTTGCTGCACTTGAGCAGGTTAGTTTCACCAACTTGTGCAAAGCTCACGAACTCATGCGATTGGCTTCCGCCGATCGCACCACTCGCTGCCTCGATGATCATGTATTTGAGGCCAATCCTTTCCGCGATCTTGCTGTACGCTCCACTACATGCCTTGTACGCTTCGTCCAGAGATTCCTCACTGTCGTGGAAACTGTAGCCGTCCTTCATGATGAACTCTCTGGCGCGCAGCAGTCCGAACCTCGGTCTGATCTCGTCCCTGTATTTGGGACCTATTTGGTACAGAAAGAGCGGAAGTTGTTTGTAAGAACGTATCTCGTCCTTCACGAGGAAGGTGACCATCTCTTCGTGTGTGGGACCGAGTGCGAAGTCTCTGCCGTGTCTGTCCTTGAGCTTCATCATCTCGTCACCATAATCGTCCCAGCGTCCCGTCATCTGCCACAGCTCCGCGGGATGAATGATGGGCATGGAGATCTCTTGAGCCCCGATCTTGTTCATCTCTTCCCTTATGATGTTCTCTATCTTCGAAAGCGTCCTCTTCGCCAGCGGTAGGTACGTGTAAACCCCCGCAGCCGCCTTCCTGATGAACCCAGCCCTGTACAAGAGTGCGTGGCTCACGACCTCCGCGTCCGCGGGAGCTTCTTTGACCGTTGGAGCGTAAAGTTGTGAGAATCTCACGATCCACACCTCCGATTCTTCCAAGCTCTCAATTGTATTCTATCGTGTGTGACGATTCAGGGTCACATGACTTCATCACGATTCAGTTAATTCGATTTGACCTGTGTCTCTCATCTCTGTAGGGTACAATAACATCGGGGGATAACATGCGAGTGACACTCAAAGCGAACTCCATAGAGGAACTGCTATCGCTTCTGGAGAAGAACTATGGGCCCGATTGGTATGACAAGGTGAGCGTCCTAATAAATGAAGTGTCTGGCCAAATAGAGGCTGCGGTGGAACCTCTGAAAGCCGTCGATACTCAAACAGCACTGGGCAACATAGGTTCGATCAAAATCGAGCACATATCTTTGCCAGAGCTGAGCCTTTTGGAAGAACAATACGCAGAACCGATCGTTCGAGTCATCATGTCCGAAGACAAGATGACCGCAAGTGTCATGATAATTCCCGGATTCAAGAGGGTCATGCCCACGGTTGAAGAGATCAAACACGCTCTGTCTGATGCGAAGGTCGTCTACGGAATAGACGAAGGTGCCATCGAGAAAATTGTGAAGGAACAGAGGATCTTTTCCGAGATACCAGTTGCCTTTGGGAAGAAACCGATTCTGCCCAAAGACGCATCCGTCGAATTTCTCTTCCCAGCCAGCGGTTTCGTTCTGGAAAAACCTCAGGAAGGGGAGTCGATAGATCCCGCATCGCTCTACAAGATATTCACGTGTAACAAGGGCGATGTACTCGCGATCAAGAGGAAAGCTTTCGAAGGTGAAGATGGTGTAACGGTGACCGGTGAACTCGTCAAGGTTCAAGAACCAAAAGACATTAACCTGGCGAGTTTCATAGGAGAAAACGTTCGCTTGTCGCCAGATGGGATGCAGATCCTTGCCAACTGTGATGGTCAGCCGTATCTGAAAGATTCGAAGGTAAATGTGAGAGAACTGCTCGTGATCGACAAAGATCTTGGCTACGATACGGGAAACATCGACTTCAACGGGAGCGTTGTGATAAGCGGGAATGCGGAGGGACCGTTCAAGGTTCGGGTGAAGGGCGATCTTCTGATACTCGGTGTCCTCGGTGAGATACACGTGGATTGTGGTGGCTCGCTCAGGGTTCAAGGTGGGGTCTTTGCGAAAGGCAAGGGTTCTATAAAAGTCGGCAAGGACTTCGCCGCGAGGTTCGTGAACGAAGCTTTGATCTTCTGTGGTGGTGATGTTCTTGTCGAAGACTACGTCATGAACAGTACGATCATCTGCAAGGGGAACGTGAAGGTCTTCGGAAGAGGTGTGATAGTGGGTGGATCAGTGAAAGCCAACGGAGACGTCGAGGCAAGCGAGATTGGAAGCGATGCGGCTGTTCGTACCGAGATTTGTGCTGGGATAGATTACGAGTACGAAGAGAGCTACGCTCAGCTTCAAAGGAGCCTTCTGCGGATCATGAACCAATTAGGCAAATTCGCAGAGGCAGAAAATTCCTTCCGGGTGCAGTTGATGCAAACAAAAGATCTGGCGAAAAGAGAATCCATCAGAACGATCATGCAGAAGATAATGAGCGCGAAAGACGTTCTACAAAAACGGTTGCACAAGGTGCGCACCGCACTCAACATTCTCAAGCATCGAGCGGATCACAGCAAACTGAGGCTGAAAGCGAGGATCAGAGTCAGAAGAGCCTGTCATCAGAATGTGCGCGTTCGCATTGGTCTTTCATCGAAAGTCATCACCGACAAGCTTGGCCCGTGTGAGTTCTTCTTGAATGACAGGGGCGATATCGAATGCAGGTGATTGGGAGAAATTTTTTGATCATCGATTGCTGTAAAGCATTGAGGAGAAGTTCCCTCACGGTGACGAGATCTGCAACTGAGCGGAGAAATGTATCGTGAAAAACAAAAAGGCTGCCAAGAGTGGCAGCCTTCGGGGATTTCTCTTGTTTCACTTGGCGAACAGGTCCAAGTCGCAGTACGTCGTGGAATCTACGTTCTTCCACAGGGTTGCAAGGCTGTTGTCCAAGAGCTTGATCATGATGTCGTTCTCAGGGCAATACACATTACCCACTTTGGTGTTCTCGCGGAAATGGATCTCGACTTCATGACCGATGAAACCAGGTCCAAGGTCAAAGTGAGCCCAGTTCGCGATGGAAAAGTGTTTCGAATTCCATTTGTTCGCTGGAAGCTCAGTCACGACTCCTCTCCTCACTCCATCGACGTAGAATTCCACGTATGCTTTCGAATCCTTTGCAGTCATGTAGTAGAAGCGATGCATCTCCTCGGTGCAGTAGAATCTCACGTAGTCATCGTTGTGGCAGAAGAACGCGCCGATGTAGGGAAAGTCTGATCCTTTCCAAGTTTTGTCCTTGAAGGTTGCAGCGACCAAAAGGACCATCAAAGACGCTATCACTGCGACCAAGAGCAATTTCTTAACCATCCCCCATCCCCCTTTGTCCGTTCGTACGGACGCTGAAAAAATTATGAATCACACTTATTAGAAAATCATTAGAAATTAAAAGACACATTCTTCTTGACTACATAATTCCACTCCGATACTCTGTTCTGAACTTGATGATCGTCGTTGACTGAAAGCTCGCTCCCGTCGGCTCGATCACACAACCTGCGGGAAGTGTGAGAAGATAGACCGTGTTTGGCTTCAATCTCTCGACGGGCCTGATCTCGAGCTGAGTTTCATAACTGACGAGCTTTTGTATCTGCACCGTTTGCCCCGTTTCGGTCTTCAGGGTGATCTGCTCCCAGTTTGGGCCTTGCAGGATCTTCTTGTTGAACCTGACGTACAGGAAAGAATTCAGAGCAACGTTTTCTTCTGAATCTCCCGGTGAAGTCCAATAGATCTCTGGAGGACTCGCGAACGAACCTGTGGTGAAAGAGAGCGTGTAAGCTTGCTGCATCGGATTACCTTGCAAATCGACAAGTCCATCTCTCGGTATCTGAATCGTCACATTGGAATTCGCTGCCAAGATGGATCTGAAAGATATCGTCAGTGTGTCGAACTCCACTCTCGAATCGAAGCTCACAGGATTGTTGTTCACCTTCACGCTCATCTGCGAAAAGGTCGCTCCCTTTCGCATGCCCTCTGAAAAGATTATCCAGACTGTTTGGTCGCGATAGACGTTGGTTCCACCATTGGGTGGAAAGCTCTTGACGATCTGTGGTGGAACGGCTGATGTGAAAGAGAAGCTGTGCGCGAGGTTCGGCGCATCGGTCTGTGAATCGAGGACTGCGTGTTGAGGTACTGTTACGCTGTAATCTTTGTTGATCTCGAGGTTTTGACGTGGTCTTATTAGCAGCGAGGCACCGTCGATGGTTTTATCTATCGCGATGATTTGGTTGGAAGACTTCAACTGTACATCGTTGAAAGCCGGACCCGGCTTGATCTTTCTATCGAACCGAACAACTATGGATTTGTTCGTTGGTACATCCCGTTGTTTGTCCGACGGATCGGTTGAAATGATCTTCACGAAAGACGCCGTTTTGAAATTCAGTGAGAAAGCCAAGTTTGGATTCCCGCTGGAATCCTTCAGTGCGCCACTTTGAATTTCCAATACGTACGGTTGGTCAACAGCCAGCGGGGAGCTGAAGGACACAGTGAGTTCGTTGTTGCTCAGAGTGACGCTTGCGCCTTTACTGGCGTCCGTCACGTACTCGCCGGTGGACTTTTTCAAAACGATCGCATCTCTTCGAACGAGTGTGCAGTTCTTGTTGAAGACGAACTTGATCGACGGTTTGATGGGCACGTTGCCTTCGCCGTTTCTGATGGAACTACCCACCACGGTGAGAGGTGAACCTGTCGTGAAAGTGATACGAAATTCGTTCAAGTTCCCAGCGTTCGAAGCATCCTTGAACGCGTTCTGTTGAACGATCAACTCGTAGAACGTGTTACCTTCCAGTGAACTTTTCGGTGAAACAGTGACTGTGGAGCCTTGGATACTCACAGCCGTAGGCACACCTTGATTCGTACCAACCTTGCGTAACAAGATCTTTGAACCATCGAACGCTGAAACGTTCGAACTCAAGAACAGCTTTATTTGTGGCTGTAAACTTACTTCGGTGGAGCCATCTCTCAACGAAGAATCGAGAACTTCCGGCGATCTGGGTCCCTTGTAATGAAAGAGCGCAGGACCTATCTTGAGTCCGCGGTTTCCATTGAGGTCCCCTTCGACCGTGCCATCGGTGTAAAAACTCAAGACACTGTGGGCGAAACCGACCGCAGCTACGGTTGCTTTCAGCCTCAGCCACAGATGAATACGATCGCTGTAAGGAAGCTGGAAATTCTCGAAGATGAGCGTTGAAGCCTTGGCGATCTTTTCGTCGATCTCGAAGAGCGTCGCAACCAACTTTATCGATTCGAGCGCGAACTTCAAATATCCAGCCTCGCTCATCTCGGCCACATCGATGATGATATCCGTGATGCCGCTCGCATAGTTTTGGAGCAGATCTTGAATGTAACCTTCGCTGCTGTGACTCACAGACTTGAACAAAAGCTGAACCTTAGATCTTGAAAGGACTTGGTTGATGGAGAATCCTTGTCCCAATCCAGCCGCTATCGCGATGCTGTAACCGCCTTGACCGGTCCAACCCTCACCGACCACGTTGATGGTACCGGCGTACGCAACGTCAAAGTAGACGTCAGGATTGCTCGAAAATCCCGCTGGAACGTTTGGCTTGGAAAAGCTTCTGAATATCACGTAGTCGACCGACGCTTTCTGGGGAGCACCCCAACCCCAGATGGTCCCGAGGCCCGCAGCGTGCATCCAAACTTTTCCAGTCGAAAAGGCATCGTAAGCCGTGTAGGAAACCTTACCTTCGTAGTAGAGGGGTTGAAACGCGTCGTTGACAACACAGTTGAAACCTCTTGCGAGAGATAGCTTCGTGATCAATCTTGGGTCGCTGTAGGGTTTGTACAAACGCACCTCGATGTACTTCAGAGACGTTCTGTAAGGAAGGATCAGATAGGCTATGTGCCAACCTGTTATGTTGTCGATGTTGTCGTTGTCACGACCGCAGCGAAAAACGCCTACGACTTTGTCAGAGGCGTCATAGCAGATGAATGTAATCCTGTCGTTTGCCACAGAGCCTAGGGAAGAGACACCGTACCAGCGTAGCTCGACAGCCTCGAAGAAGTTCTGTTCCAACATGAGTCTGTAGCGAGATTCATCCTTGCTTTCCATGATAACTTGCCAATTGCTGAAGGTGAGCTCAGCCGCGCAGAGGACAGATAACAGGCATGAGACTATCAGCCAAACGAGTTGGATCTTGATCTTCACAACACCACCCCCCTGAGACTTTCACACCTCAAAAGAGTGTTTTTCGATTTTAAAAATGCCACCCTTCGATTAGAAAGTGATTAGAATCTAATAGTCGATGGTCGAACGGGAGGATCTTCGAAGCGAGGTTTCAACAATCGATTTGCTTCAGAATGTTCTCCAGTAGAAGTTTCAGCCTTTCGAGAGAGAGGTGCGTTCTTCCTATCTGAAAGTTCTTCTCCACGATCTCTGAGAGTCGCTCGGGGTCGCAGAGCAGCTGCTTCAATCTCCGCGCCGCATCGTCCAATCTCTGAACGTCGAGCCTGTACAAACCCTCGTTTTCGTCGTAATGAGCGGTATCACCGAGCGAGATGAACTGGAAGCCTAAAGGTGCGATGTCACTTTTGTACACGGGATATTCGAACACGACGAGTGGCTTTTTCGCAAAAACCGCCTCGATGAGCTGGTTACCCCAGCCCTCGAGTATCGATGTGTAGGTGATGACGTTGCAGATCGCGTACATGTCCCAGAGTGAATAGTATTTCCTGTCGTTCACGAACCTCTCCGATCTGACCATTTCGAACGCGAAGTGAGTTTCGTAGGGCATGCTTTCAGCTTTTTTCACGATCTTTCGATAGTACTCTTGAGATTCCGTTTCTGGAAAACCCGCCAGAACGAAATGGACATTTTTCTCGACTTTTTCGCTCAAGCACGCCACGAAATCCATCGCTATCTCTATGGCTTTCCTCGGAACGATCCTGGTGGCGTGCAGTACCACAAGATCGTCTTCGGATATGCCGAGAACGGATCTGAGGTCTCTGTTGTACTCATCGATTCGCCAAACAGGTTGGTTGAAGTCGAACACGTTCGGTACAACGACAGAATCGATATTCTTTCTTCGCCGCAGTTCCTCTTGTGCGAGTCTGTTGATCGTCACGTGAAGGATGAGTCCATCTTTCGGGGGGAAGTACTCTTCGAGTGTTCTCTTCACGTACTCGCACTGAGGCGTTGAGTATCTTTCCCTCTCCCAGTAGAAATCGTGGTTATGGGCTATGACTTTCAAATTCTTCTCTCTCACAAACTCTGTGAGCGCCACCGCGGCGGCCAAATTGAACCCGAGTGAGAAGATGTTGTTGATGATGAGAAGGTCAAGTTTTGGTAAGTTCTTCAGCTCAGATTTGATCCTTTCAACGTATGCGTCGAATGCATCTTCGAAGGTTCGTTCATCTACGGTCAGCTTTTCAAACGCGTTTTTGTGAATCCACAAGTTTGTGGCGTCATTCATCGACAGAGAGGGTATCTCTACACCCTGAGCTTGATCGAACTCTCCAGCCACGTAGATCACTTCGTGCCCAAGTTCCTCGAGCACTGTCTTCCACTTTTCCATCTCCAAAGAAACTCCATCCGTGAAACCAGCCCTGAAGTGCACGAGTGCGATCTTCATCTCTTTTCCTCCTCGTACCTCTTGGGCCTGAGAACTTCGGACAAACCGTTCAGGTGTTCTTCTTTTTCCGAGTATATCTTTTTGAGAATCGTTCTGAAGAGTATCTCGACCACCACCAGCTCGCCCAAGTTTCCCCTGAGGAACTCGTGCTTTTCAAACCTTGCGGTGGGGCTGTAGAGGACCATGTCGGCAACCGAAGCTAAGGGTGAACCTATGCCAGCAGTGATGGCCACGGTCTTGGCTCCCACATCCTTCGCCACCTGTGTGGACTTGACGGTGTCTCTGATGTTACCGCTGTGACTGACCGATACGACAACATCTTTGTTCGAAAGGCTTGTCGCCACGATCACCTGTGCGTGAGGATCGTTGTAGTAGAAAGAAGGAAAACCCAAAAGTGAGAGCAACAAGCTTCCATACTCCGCTGCGACCGCCGATAAACCCACACCGAAGAAGATCGTCTTTTGGGATTGGATCACCCAGTCTGCGGCTTTTTCCACATCTTCTTTCTTCAGCGTCGACGGTAAGCGATCTATGAAGGATCTCATCTGGTCTATGTACTCGTCGAAGGCATCCTTGGCGCTCGTCGGGTAGATCCTCGCGCCACTGGTTTGCTTGGTGAGCTCGATCTTGAAGGACTGGTATCCATCGAACTTCAGCTTTCTGACCAGCCTGTAGATCGTCGTCTCGCTCACTCCTACGATCCTCGCGAATTCCGTTATAGAGTAGTGGATCACATCGTCGGGTCTCTCGAGAATGTAAGAAGCCACTTTCTTTTCAGATTCACTGAGCCTGTCGTACATTCCAAGCAAACTGTCAAGTATCAACGAACCATCTCCTCTTGAACGGTTCTTTCAGTTTCATGAAGAGCTGAAGCTGAGATTCTATCAGCTTTTCTGCCTCGACGCTGTCCATGTCCTTGGTTTTCTCGACGAAGTCCGCCACGCGCGCGAAGTAGAACGGTAAAAGATCCAGAACGAGTTCTTCGCTCCTTTCTCTCTTGTATGCTAACGCGAACTCATAGACGGTTTCAACCCATTGTTCTGCGCCCAGTGTGCCGTTCTCGAGTATCGATTCGAGAAGTGCTCTTCGCAACGATACTCTGGACGGCATTCTTTCCCTCAGACCCTTGCTCGCCTTTTCTTTCAAATTTTTCAAGTCCACAACGATTTCTTCGACTCGCTGTGCGGGCTGTTCACCGTAGATTTCTGTATCGATCAGTTCACCGACGGTTTTCCATCTGTCTTGGTATTCGATCATGAGCTCGAAGAGCGTTTGAACGACCTGAACGAACATGCCCTGAAGTTGTTTGCCAGGATCTTTCACATCGTGAACCTTAGCGCCCAACGCTGCCTGAACGGGTAACTTTTCCAACTCGTTGATCGCCGTCGTCGTCATCCATATATCGATGCCAAAGCGTGCGACGTTACTCTCCCACACGCGTTCAGGCTTGCTCAAAAAGACTTCGATCAATTTCGAACCGACGGCGAAATCTCCACCTATGGGCTGACGCACCTTCACACCGTAGAGCGCCGAGGTCAACGGATAACAAACGTTGTTCGTGATCGTACCATCGTACTTGTGTCTCAAGTACAGTGGTGTCACGTAGTCCGTCTTTCCTTCGAGGATGGGTCTCGCCATGCGTTCTATCCACCAAGGTTCAACGCTCCTGAGGTCCGAATCGAGCATTATGAAGATTGTAGCCTTCGATTTGTGTGCGACCTCGAACAGTGCCCTGACGGCACTACCTTTGCCGGGTATGCCCTTGTATCTCAGTGAAAACTTTGGAACTTCAAAGGTATCGCTGGCCAGAAAGGCTTCCACAGTTCCGTCCGTTGAGCCTCCATCCGAGTTCACGATGAGCCCTTTGAGTTGCAACCTTCTGATACCTTCAGCAGCCGTCCGAGCGACGTGGGCTACGGTCGTTGCGTTGTTGAAACTCGGTATACCCACCACGATGTCACACTTTTCAACCTCTGGGATGTCGTTGCGATACTTCATCTTGCTCCCTCCTTCAGAAGTTCGACGATGTAGTCGTAGATCCTCCTCTTTGCCCGAAGTTCGTTGAGTTTTCTCATCAGACGTTTTGGCACCTTTCCCCGATTCAGCGCGAGAGAAACTGTCAGTTCGAGCAACGTTCTTTTCTTGCTCAAAAGCTTGTGCATGTTTACATGATACTCGTACGAGTCTTTCCTTAGGCCTTTCAGGGTCTGTTCGACTTGCTCGATCTCTTCCTCGACGATTTCGATCTTTTCCTTCAGCTGTTCGAGCTCGCGCTCTGTGATCTTTTTGAACGCAAGCTGTGGAAATCTCACAGAGCCGAGTATCTCAACGTCAGCTCGATCATCACCACTGTTGGGGAAAACCACATTCACCAAGATTGTGCTCATTTGACTCGGCTTTAAACCGTGGATGGGTTTCGAGTAAGGGTTGTAGACCAACAGTTCGCCGTTCTCCACACAGACCCAAGGGAGTGAACCAGAAAAGAACTTCAGAGATTCCAAACCACGATCGTCTTGTTTATTCACGGAAACGAGCGTCGGTGGATCGTCGAACAGGTTGAACCATTTGAAGAATTCTTCGGATCGCACATCTGCGTTCAGCTCACAGATAGCGAGTTCGAAATCGATCACTCCCTCACATCTGGCATCTGGAACGTACATCAAAGGTCCGGCATCGCCCGTTCGACCCCTCACGTTGTTCTTGGCGACCCATTCAACACTTCTTATCAGATCTATCTTTATGTCACCTTCTTCGTCCACTTCGTACTGATGCACACCTTTCGCCATCACGGCCAAGGTTTTTTCACCTTGAAGAGCGACAAAACCTTGGAACGGGAATTTTCTTATCGATCCAACTTCCCTCGCGGCGAGCAGAACCGAATTGAGCTTCTCTCCCGCATCGTGTGGCAACAAATCGGTATCGATCCTGTCCCTCTCAACGACATCGAACGGCATCTTTGCGAAAACCTTGGAAGTTCCCTCGAAGCTCTTGGTGACAAAGCTCAGAAGATAGTCTTTTCCACAAGAATGCACAGTCATGTTCCACTTGACGAGTGGAGATTCGTCGAAGATTATCGTTTCTTTCGTTTCGATGCGTATCCCTTCAGCTTCGATCACTCTCTCCAGTAGAACTATCTTGTGTCTCTCACCAGCACGTTCAACCTGCATTTTTGAAATGTGACAGGAAAAATCCATCTTCTCTGTGTCTGTGGAATAACAGTCACCAAGTTCTCTTTCCAGCTGCAGAACGCCCGTCACGATCCGATTGACATTCAAGCTTCCATCCTGATTGAAGAAGGCTTCGTAATAGTCGTTCCTGAAAGAAAGTGTCCCATCTGAACGTGCTCTATCGAACTCGTTCACCTTGAAAAGTCCGATGCCTTCACTCTGCAGCCTGTAGCATCTTTCACCGTCGCAGTGGTAATGATCGTATTCAAAGGGAGAGAAAGAAACTGCGTACAGACCACTTTTGAGATGGGTGGCGAGTTTCTTCAAATGTTCTTTGAAAGATTTTTCCAGCGCGCCGAACAGCTTTTTGTAAACTGCCTGCATGTTTCTGTGAATCGTGTCTACACCAACACCACAGATGTTGTCGTGCACGAGCGTTTTCAGATACGTTCTGTAAAGCTCATCGATTCTCTCGTTTCGAAAAGAAGCCAAAAGTTCAACGTATCTGAGCATTTTGCCCACAACGTAGGCTTGTCGCTTCAAATAAACCCTCGTAGAGAGCGTACCAGGAAAGACGCAAGCGTACTTTCCGCTCAACAGTTCTCCATTCACTTTGGGAACCTCTTCGGTTTTCGAGAACGCTTCATTCAAATACTTCCCTGCAGATGAGAGTTCGATTTCTTCGTTGAGCAGGTCTCGTGGATCTTCCGGCTCCACGTCCAGATCGTAACCATCCAAAAGAGGTACGAGGCCGGAAAGAGAAAAGATTTTGAGCTTTTCTATCTCGTGTTTCAATCGCTTCTTGGCCAAATCTCTGGTGCGTGATAGTCCATAGAGGTTCCTGTAGCCACCGATGAGGAAGATGCATTTCACAGAGGAACCATCCTTCGACTCCCACAAGAACTCGATGGAAGGTTTTTCAAGCTTCACTCCCCTCCAGAGGAACGCACCTTCGATGCCGTAGCGTTTGAAAAGCTGTGGGAGTTGAGAGATGAAGCCGAAGTTGTCGACCATCCAAGCAACAGATGCATCGCCACCGTACTCTTTCACGTCCTTCTTTCCAAATTCGATGTTCTTCACGATCGCGAGCTCTGGAGATAGTCTGAAATCTATTTGAGCGTACAAAGGTCCAATCAAGAGATTGCCGGATTGAACAAGCCCTTTCACTTTTTCCTCGAACTCTGGCGCCAGGCTCAGAAGATCCTCCAAGATGAGCGTTTGACCGTCGAGCACGTAACGGTAATCTTCTTTTCTCGAAATCAGATCAAGAAGCCTTTCGAAGAGCTCCTTGAGCCATTCGTTTGTGATCGACGAAGGGGCGAACCACTCTCTGTCCCAATGTGTGTGACAGATCACAAGGTTCACAGCTCGATCCTCTCCTGAGTGTCTGGGTGGAAGAAATGAATTTGATCTAAATCCAAATAAACTTGCATTCTCTCGCCTTCCCTCGCCGACAGATCGTACGGTACTTTGATGACCAAGTTCTTCTCGGCGTCTATGGAAAGATGTATCACTGTTTCCGACATCAACTTCTCAGCGAAGTAGACTGTTCCAGTGATTGGAACGCAACGTTCAGTCTGCTGCAGGTGTATGTGCTCCGGCCTGATACCAACTATGACGTGTTCCGACTTTGGATCACTCTTCAAAGGAATCCTCAAACCAAGGTTCTCCGCGTGGAACTGCGTTCCAGAGGATACGACCTTCATGTTCAAAAAGTTCATCTGGGGTGAACCCACGAAGCCCGCAACGAAGATCGTCTTTGGCTTTTTGTATATCTCTTCGGGAGTGCCAAACTGAACGATCTTACCAGCGTTCATGACTGCTATCTTGTCGCCCATCGTCATGGCTTCCACCTGGTCGTGGGTAACGTATATCGTGGTGACCTTGACTCTCTCGTGGAGTTTTTTCAACTCGCTTCGCATCTTCACTCTCAGCAGTGCATCTAAGTTTGACAGTGGTTCGTCCATGAGCAACACCTTTGGCTGGTGCACGATCGCCCTCGCCACGGCAACCCTCTGCCGTTGGCCTCCAGAAAGTTGCGCTGGGAACCTGTCCAAAAGCTCGCTTATGTGCAAAAGCTCCGAGACCCATTTGACCCTTTCCTCTATCTCGTTCTTCGGCACCTTTTTGAGCTTCAGGGGGTACGCGATGTTGTCTCTCACTTTCATGTGAGGCCAAACCGCGTAGCTCTGAAACACCATCGCCACGTTCCTGTCCTTTGGGGGAACGTTGGAAACATCTTTTTCGTCGAAGTAGATCTTCCCCTCGGTGAGTTTTTCAAGTCCTGAGATGCATCTCATCAGAGTGGTCTTTCCACAGCCCGAAGGTCCGAGCAACACCACGAAAGAGCCTTCCTCGATCGTCAGATCGATCCCGTCCAACGCTTTCACATTACCGAAGTACTTTTTCACATTCTCGATCGTCACTTTGGCCATCTTATCACCTACTTGAGCGATATGCCCCACATCGAGATCAAATACTTTCTGATCATGAATATGAACACCAACGCCGGAACAGCCATGATCGTGCCCGCGGCGAATTTGAAGTAATCAGGTGAGGCCATCGCGGTGTTCAGAATGTGTGCAGGCAAAGTTCTGTTCGTTATCGCAAGCACAGAAGCTGCGAAGACCTCGTTCCATGACATGATGAACGCGAAGATTGCGGACGCCGCAAGCCCGGGCAATGCCAAGGGCATCGTGATCCTCAAGAAAGCTCCGAACCTTGAAAGCCCAAAGACCATCCCGGCTTCCTCGTACTCCACGAAGACGCCAGAAAAGATGCTCGAAGTGATCAAAACGACGAAGGGTAGAACCATCGCTGCGTGCGCCAGACCGACGCCCAGCACGGTATCGGCCAAGTTCAGTCTCAGATACAGCATTACCAAAGAAACTGCGATCACCACGAGTGGGATGGATCTTGTGAAGAGCATCGCGAGCTTTATGAAGTCTTTACCGCGGAACCTGTAACGCGTGATCGCGTAGCCTGCGGGGATACCCAAAGCGAAAGAGATTCCAATCGCTATGCCTGCGACCTGAACGCTGGAAAGCATGGCCCGCCAGCCACCCAGGTTCACGAGTAGCTTGTATATGTGATCGAGGGTGAGCTTAGAAGGAAAAATCCTGTCCCATTGGTAAAATTCGGAAGAAGGGGTCAGGGATGCGAGGAATATGAAGAACAGTGGTCCCAAGAACCACAGCGAAATCGCGACGAAGGCCAGCGCGTAGAAGAACTTCTTCATTGTCTCACACCCTCTTCGAGGTGTTTGGAACGGATCGTGCCTATGTAGAACCAACCGACGATGAACGTGAGTACAGCAATCACCAACGCGTAGGTGCTTGCAACGTGTCTGTTGTTTCTGAGAACGTACCAGTAGAAAGTTTCGCCTGCCAACACTGGGATGTCCCTGCCAGCCAGAAGCCAAACGACGCCGAAGATCTGGAATGCAAACAGAGTTCTGATCAAGAGTGCAGAGACAATGGAAGGTTTCAGCAGTGGCAGAGTGATCTTGAAGAACTTCTTCCACGATGAAAAGCCAAAAACGTCCGCTGCTTCAAGATACTCAGCGTTTATGGACTGAAGCCCCGCGAGCAGAATGACGAACACCAAAGGTGTCGCCCTCCAGACTTCTGTGAGAACGATGACAAGAAACTCTCTGGATTTGAACATGTATCCGAAAAAGTACAATGGCCTTTCGATCCAGTTCAAGCTGAGCAGAATTTTGTTTAGATAGCCGTTGGGTGCGAAGATGGAATAACTGATCAGCGCGGCCGTGACATCACTGAGTGCGAGCGGTGCCGCAATGATGTACAAAAGCGTTCTATAGCCACGCCATTTCTTGTTCACCAACAGTGCGAACAAGATCGCGAGCACGAATTGAATCGGTATGACGACCGCACCCAGGATCAGCGTGTTCAAAAAGGCGTTCTGAAAATCTTTGGAAGAAAAGATGTACTTGAAATTCCCAAGCCATCCCTCATCGCTGGTGAAAGAGAGTTGAAAGGTCCCCACTATGGGATAACCTATGAACACCACGAGATAAACGAGTGTCGGAAGGATCAAGAGAAATGGAACTAAAGATTCTCTCCTCATCAGATCTCACTCCAGGAAGAATTTGAAGGGCGGGTGGCGTTCGACCACCCGCCACGTGTTCAGAACAGGCTCGAGTCAGGTTCTGGTAGTGGAGCTTTGACTTCCTTGAAGAGTTGTCTTATCTTCTCGCCGAGTTCTGCTATCACTTTTGCTGGGTCTTCTTTGTTGAAAACGATCCTGGTGAAGGCTTGACGGTAAGTCTCGTTGAACTCTCCACCCTTCGCTCCAAGCCCAGGGATGAAACACACTATCGAATCGGGTGTCGAAGACTGTCTCACCACACCTTCCGCGAGGATCTTCAAGCCACCTTCGGGTATTCGACCTATCGCTTCCTGAACCACAGGGAAGAAGCCCACGTTCTCGAGTATCGCGGTTTGAGCCTCTGGACTCGTCAAGAAGTCTAAGACTTTCAATGGCTCGGTCATATCCGCGTTCTTCGGCACCGAAAGGCCCACGAGCACGATGATGTATCCTCTACCCATCGGACCTCTCGGCACTGGGACGACAACGAAGTCGTTCGGTCTTTCAACGATCGCCTGCTTGAGTCTGGCCGTGTGATCCCAAGCGATCATGACCTCGCCCCTGAGGAGCGGTTGGTCCATGTTGTCCCACGTTGTGCACGCAGGATGCACGTACTTGAACAACTCGCGCATGTAGTTCCACATGTCGATCGCCTTAACACTGTCGAACTTCACTGCTTGCGCTCCGGTGTAGGAAGGATAGATGTGACCATGCAGAAACCTGTGCCACAGGCCCCTTGGTCCGAGCGGAAAGCCAAGCTGTGGCTGTTTCGTCTTTTCCTGCAAATTCTTTGCCCACTCCAGCAGCGCATCGTAAGTCCACTTCTCTGTTCCGTTGATCACGTCCTGCTGAGTCAAACCCCTGGGTAGATACTCAAAAGCCTTCTTGTTGATCGCCATCGCGTAGGTTGCTTGCAGCCATGGGATGAAGACTTTCTCTTTGCCGACGTAACTGTAGCGTTCGAAGGTTGCTACGAAGGTTCTGCCTTCGAACTTCACACCAGAAAGGTCTGCGAGAAATCCACTCGCGCCCATCGTGTTGAGACCACTCTGAAGGTCCGCGATCAAGTTCAGAACAATTCTTCCAGCCCTTTGCTCCGCTTCGACCCTGCTCAAAAGATCGGTGTACTCGAAGTTCAGAAACTCAACCTGGATGCCGGATCTCTTCGAGAAATCGCCCAGCAGCCTGATCATGAACTCCCTCTCCGCCGCCGGGGTCATCTGTGTGGAACCGAAGTTGACCTTTGCGAAGGCGAAGGCCACGAGTGATACCAAGATCAAACCAACCAGCAACTTCCTCATGCGAACACCCCCTTTTATAGGTGAAAATTTTTTTCGTATATCCCATCCATAGAGAAAACTTTCTACCCTACTTTTACCACATGTTACCTCCCATGTCAACGGTGTTAACATCGATGTGTTCGAGAAGCTTTATGTGACGCTCTCTGCTGAGTCGGGGAAAGATTCGATGAAGATGATTGAGAAGCGATTCACAACTCGAATGAGAACAACGAGGTATAATGAGAACACCACGACGAACAACGATGGGGGGGAGAGGGGCATGAGAAGGTCATTCTTGTTTGTGGTCGTTGCCTTGTTCTTGATGGTACAAACTGTACATTTAGCGGGACCAGATCCCACACGGGCAGATGTGATCGTTGTTCACCCAGCAAACAATTCAGTGGTAGTTGGCACAATCCTTGTGGAAATAGCCGTTGATGAAAGCGTGGACGTGGTGAAGGTGGAAATCTACATCGATGGAGTCAAGGTAGAAGAAGACAGTTCTGCTCCCTACGAGTACAGCTGGAACACGGATGCGCTTGAACGTGGCTCTGTCCATTCGATCCAAGCGAAGGTTTACGATGAGGCTGGGAATGTGAGGACCAGTCCAAGGGTGAGCGTGACCGTTGGCGATCCCAACGAACCAGTGGCAATTGTGGATCTCAACCTTGAAAAAGCGGTGCGAAATGCTTTGAAGATATCCTCAGACCAACCCATCACCAGAGGGGACATGGCAAAGCTGACGAACCTCTCTGTACGTAACAAGTCCATACAGAACCTCTCCGGACTTGAATGCGCGATCAACTTGAAAGAATTGCGCCTCAACAACAACCAGATAAGTGATCTTTGTCCGTTGAGTACTCTTACCAATCTGAAGTGGTTGTACATGGACAACAACCAGATAAGTGATGTTCGTCCACTGGCCAACCTCTTTAACTTGCACACGTTGAGTCTCTCGAACAACAACGTGAGTGACATCCAATCGTTGGCCAATCTCGTTAACATGGAATGGTTGGATCTGTCCAACAACCACATAAGTGATATTGGCCCCTTAGCTAATCTGACCAACTTGAAATGGTTGATCCTCAACAACAACCAAATAAGCGACATCAGTCCCTTGGTCAACAACGCTGGGTTGGGAAACGGAGAAATGGTTGAAATTCGAAACAATCCTTTGGACCTTTCACCAGGCTCTGACGATATGCAGAACATCGAAACCCTTCGCAGTAGGGGGGTGATAGTGCGATATTGATGTCCGGACAATGAACCTGCAGATTTTTTGAATAATGATGTGGTCTTTGCTACTGTGAGGCATCAACGGCACACAAGTCATTCTCGATGCTGATGGTTGTATCGTTTCAGAAATCGTTCTTGCCCACCACTTCGGGTTTGGACGGTTTTCTTACGGTTCTGTTTTTGGAACATGTTGTCAAGGATTCTGTGAGAGACACTGTCACTATCCCTTCTCAACGGTGCCATGACCATAATGGTTTCGAAAAGACCAGCTGCACACCAGATCCAGAAGGGAACGTTGCGCGATTTCCAAACGAGATGTCAATCAAATCATGACAAACCACCGTGAAGCACTGGGATATAATAATTGACGGCAAGAAGGAGTGATGGTGTGAAAGTGTATCAACGGCCACCAACGGTGTCTGAGAGTATCGTTCGACAACTCAAAGAAGACATCATAAAGGGCATCTATCTTCCAGGAGAAAGGATAAAAATCCTGGATCTTGCGAAACGCTTCGGAGTCAGTCAGACATCCGTCCGCGAGGCGTTGAAGGTTCTTCAAAAGTCCGATTTGGTCACTGAGATTCCACGCAAAGGATACTTCGTGACGGAGCTGAGCTTAGAAGAACTCATGGACATCTGGAAGATCAAAGAAGAGCTTTGGTCGCTCGCTTTTTCATGGTTCGCGGAGAGAGCGACGAACGAGCAGATAAGGAAGGCGAAGGAATGCGTTCATCAATTCAGGGAAGCGTACCTCGAAAACGACGTTGACAAAGCCTTTGAAGCAAACTTTGCCTTGACAGACGTGATCCTTGAAGGCTGTGGATCTCGAAAATTGGTATCATTGCTCCAATCGATAGAGGATCAGGCAAAGCGGTACAGATATCTAAGCTTGGAGTACGATGATAATTTACGCGTTTCTTCTCAGTATTTCGCCGAACTGATCCGAGCGATAGAGAAGAGAAATGTGCAAAAGACCGAACAACTCATAAGAGAGTACATAAGATTCAGCGGATCGGTTCTGGAAAAGAATTACAACAACATCGTACCGAAAATGAGAAAAAGACCCCGTGCACCGGTGACTCAGTGAGATTCCGACGATTATCTACAGAAATTTGCCCGCAGATTAAATTCCTTACGAAATTTTTGCTGTTCCTGACGGTTGTTTTTCTTACCTCAGATGTATATTATCGATAATCGAAAGTAGATATTCCCCTCAGTGATCATCGGGGCGCATCAGAATTCCAGAAAGGGGCTGATTCACATGGGTTTTGAACCTGTGGAAGGTTGTGAACCGTTCTTCCTCAACGACAGTTGGGTCTCACCACTCAACTTTCACCCCGAGGTTCGCTCGAAGATGAACCTACCTTCGAAGGTTTTGATCCACGACGTCACGCTGCGGGATGGCGAACAAATGGCGGGAGTAGTCTTCACCGAAGACGAGAAAGTCGCCATAGCCCTGGAACTCGACAAGCTTGGAATTCCACTGATCGAAATCGGCACACCCGCAGTGTCTGAAGAGGACCAAAGAGCGTTCAAAAGACTGGCGAAGATGAAACTGAAGGCAAAGAAAATCGCATTGGCAAGGATCATGGAAGAAGACGTCAAACTTGCGGCCGAATGCGGCGCGGACGGTTTGTTCTACGAGACGGGTATCAATCCCTACTTCGTCAAGTACGTCTTGGGTTTGGACTCCAAAGAATTCATCCAAAGGATCATCAAGGGTGCAAAGCTCGCAAAAGAACTCGGCTTGTTCGTGGAATTCTGTGGATGGGACACTTTTAGGATCAACAATCTCGAATGGATCAAAACAGTTTATACAGAGTTGCTCAGAAATGTCGAAGTTGATCAGATAGGAATTTCCGACACTCTGGGACAAGCTCACCCCTTCACAGTCAATTTCCTCGTGAGGAAGATGAAAGAATGGTTCCCGAGCGTACCCTTGGCAGTGCACGTGCACAACGACTACGGTTTGGCCACCGCCACAGCTCTGATGGCCATCGCATCGGGTGCAGAGGCAGTGGAAACTTCTTTCAACTGCCTGGGAGAGAGAACGGGTAACGCAGCCACCGAGGAAGTGGTGATGGGAATCGAGATGATACTGGGAATAAAGACCGGGATCGATTGTTCTGGATTGTACAGAGTTTCTAAGCTCATCCAAGAAATATCCAAGGTCAGCGTGGCTCCCAACAAACCGATCGTTGGGGACAGAATATTCCACAGTGAGTCAGGGATAGTAATAGACGCAAACGAAAAGCTCAAGAAAGCAACGGGATTTGAGTATTGTATGTTTCCCTACAACCCGAAGCTCACGAACCGAGATGTGAAATATGTTGCGGGTAAAAAGAGTGGTCGTGCCTACGTCAGACACTTTTTGGAACGAGAGGGCATAATGGCTACCGAAGCACAAGTGGATGAAATACTGATAAGAATAAAGAAGCAAGGCATAGTTTTGAAGAATTTCTTACCAGACGAAGAGGTAAAAAGGATAGTCGAGTCGGTCTTAGGTAAGTGACGCATAGGGAGGGGTCTCTGTGGCTACTAAGATCATTGATCTCAGCGAAACGATAGTTCCAAATTCTCCTTCAGAGCCTTGGCCAGCCAAGATAACCTATCTTGACCATCGTTACGGCGCCCAAGAGATGAGGGAACGCTTCGGTGTGGATCCGAAGGATTTGGTCTATTCAAAAGGCTTGGGCTGGTCTTACGAATTCATTGAAGCAATGACACACACCGGTACCCATCTCGACGCACCCTGGCACTTCCATCCGATTGTGGAAGGAAAGCTCGCCAAAACGATCGATGAGATTCCATTGGAGTGGTGTTTCTCCGATGGGGTCGTGTTGGACATGAGACAGAAAAACCCTGGCGAATTCATAACGATTCAGGACTTGGAGGCTGAGTTGGAAAGAATCAATTATCGTATCAAACCTTTTGACATTGTTTTGATAATGACGGGTGCTGATAAGAGAATGGGGACAAAGGAGTATTTCTTACAACCCGGCATGAGTAGGGAAGCAACTCTTTGGCTCATTGATCAAGGCGTCAAGATAACCGGTATAGACGCTTACACGTGGGACAGGCCATTTGCCAACATGGCTAAGGATTACCAAGAGACCAGAGACGGCTCATACATATGGCCAGCACACTTCGCTGCGATAGAGAAGGAGTACTGCCACATCGAAAAACTGGCGAACCTGGATAAGATCCCAAAGCCTTTTGGTTTCAAAGTGGCTGTGTTTCCGATAAAGATCTTCAAAGCGAGTGCGGGATGGGTAAGGGCGGTAGCCATTATTGAAGATTGAAAGGGCGGTGAAATTATGGGTACGGCAGGGATATTCGCGATTTTCTTCGCCGTATTTGGATTCGTGATGGTCGTCGTCGGTTGGATAACCAGAAAATGGATCGGTAGGAGCACAGATTATTTGGTGGCAGGTAGGCAGATCAACCTTTTAGTCAACATATTGGGAGTTGCAGCGATAGGATATGCGGGAACCACTCTTACGCTCGCCCCAGCTTTCACTCTGATGGGAGGCCTCATCAAGAGTATTTTCATGCTCGGTGTTGCTTACTCCCTCACGGGAATTATATCGTATGCATTTTTGATTGCTCCTGTTGCCAGGAGGACCGGTGCTCATACATTGCCGGAATGGTTGGAAGTGAGGTACAACAGCAAAGTCAGGTTCGTCATAACTCTGATAACCATAGTTGCGATGCTTGGAATTACTGCAAACAACGTCCTATCAATGGCCACGATCATCTCAGGATTCACCGGATGGTCTGTGCAGATAACGATACTCATAACGTTCGCAATCTTCATGTTTTTCACGGTTCTCGGCGGTATGTGGGCTGTCACGCTCACTGACTTTATCCAGGGTGTGCTATGTACAATAGCAATACCGCTACTTTTGGTTTACTTGTTTGTTAAGTACGGTGGATTGAGTTTTGTTGCGAAAAACTGGCCCAGTGGTAGCTTCTGGACAACAGGTATAGCAGGAAAAACTTTCCCCTGGTTTTCAATCTCATACCCCAGCGTTTTGGTTGCCTTCTTTCTGTATGGTATGGCACTGGTATGGGGGTCCAACAGTTACTGGATCCGTGTCAGCTCAGTCAGAAGCGAACGAGTGGCTAAGTATTCCTATTTGTGGGCTGCAGTAATACTGTTCCTGGCGAACGGTTTCATGTACCCGCTCCTTGGTGCTTACGTGGGTGCGACCAACCCCGGTGCTTTTGTGCCACGTGGTTCCGCGGCTCCAGCCGCAGCCTTTGGTATATTCCTAAAGGCTGCCCCACCCGTTTTGGCAGCTTACTTCCTTCTGACAACCATGGCGGCCTCGGTGTCAACTGCGACCACCTATTACATGGCGGGAAGTTCAGTTATAGTGAGGGATCTTTACCAGAGGTTCTTCAAACCGAATGCTAAGCCAGAACAGCTCGTCAAGCCTTCTATGCTGTTCAACACGATCTTCGGAGTGGCATCGCTCTTACTGTGTTTCTTTCCAGGAGGGCCAGTTTACTTGTTCGCCTTCGCAACTGCTTGGCTTGCACCTGTTGCGGTCATAGTAATACTCGGATTCTATTCCAGGAGGTTTTCAGCCACAGGGGCTTTCGCTGGGGGATTAGTTGGATTGATCTTCATGTCGGTCTGGACTCTTCTCGACCTAACGAAGATCTATCCACTCTCAACCAAGGTAGGCCACATGGTCATCCCGGGTTTGATCGTCTCGTTCGCCGCGGCGATAGTTGCCAACTTCTTTGGCAAGTCGAAATATGAGATCATTGTCCAAAAAAGGGATAAGCTGACGGACGAGGAACTGAAGGTACTCGAACTGATATATAAGGGTTACAACACTATGGCAGAAATAACGGACCTTCTGGATGTCGATTCCTCGAAGAGCAGCGATCTTGTTCTCTCATTGGAAAAAGCGGGGGTCATAGAGAGACTTGGAAATCGCGGAATGAATTTCTACACGTTCAGGGTAACTGAATTTGGTAAAAACATCCTCATGAGGGCGAAGAAAATCGAAACGGCAGAGATCGATGAAGTTGGATTGAGCCTGTTGGAGCACGTCAAGGAAGGAAAGCCGATCTTGGCGGATGAACTCTCTAAGAAAACGGGGTTGAACCCAATGGGTCTGGCGACGGTCATCAACTCGTTGGTGAGAAGGGGTTATCTCAAAGAAGGTGGACTTTGGAGACGCAAGATCTCCATCACTGAAAAGGGACTCGAAGTCTTGTCGAGGTTGAAGAGTTGAAGCGATGATGATCAGAAACAAAGGCGGGCAGATGCCCGCCTTTTGAAATTTTCGTCTCGCAGGAATCGGAGTAACTTTTCATCTTCTTTCACACCACTCAAGAACCTCCTGAACATCTATCGTTGCGACACAGATGCAGGTGTCTGCCGCTCCGTAATAGACGAAGTATTTGCCTTGGTACTCGACCATGGCATCGCTGAACACAACGTTTGGAACCACTCCGAAAATTTCCCATTCTTCCTCCGGCTCCAAGATCGGCTCTTCGCTCCTCTTCAAAACTTTCGTTGGATCGTTGAGATCGAGCAAAATGAATCCCAACCTGTAGATGGGTCTGTCGGCTTTCTCAACCCCATGGTACAAGAGCAACCAACCGTGCGGAGTCTTGATCGGTGGTGCACCGGCTCCTATCTTCAGATTGTCCCAGTAACCTTCCCTCGGCTTGGCTATGCTCACAAAATCTGTCCAATCGATCAAGTTGTCGGAGAAAGCAAGCCAAATGTCCGGCTCGATCCTGTGCAACATGACGTACTTACCGTTTATCTTCTCAGGAAAGAGCGCGGCGTCTTTGTTGTTCACATCGTGTATGACCACACCGTGCCTTTCCCAGATGAAGAAATTCTCCGTCGAGGCCATCGACACCCTCGTTCCCTTGGGTGAATAAGCGGTGTACAACATGTAGTACTTTTCTTTGATCTTCGTGATTCTTGGATCTTCCACGCCGTAGAGCTCGTGAGGGCTTGCTGGTGTAAAAACGGGTTTTTCAAGGCGGTTGAAATTGTAGCCATCGATACTGATTGCGTATCCGATCCTCGAGACCATGTCCTCTCCCTGAGCCCTGTAAAGCATGTGAAAGACCTTTCCGTCATGTACCACCGCACAGTTGAAAACACACTTGTTCTCCCACCTGTGCCATGGAACCGGTTCAAGAATAGGTTTTGGATACCTCTGAAGCTTCAACTCCATTTTTCGACCCTCCTCATCTGAGTGACATCGATATTCCCTGCAAGAAGTACTTTCTGAGGATCAAGAATATTAAAACCATGGGGATGGTTTGAAGCACGGCTCCCGCCAAGACGGGGCCAACGTAACCCGCATACTCGTGGTTGAAGGTCGCCAAGAGGACAGCGAGTGGCATCTTCTTGTAATCTTTCATGACCATCAGAGGCCAGAGAAAGTTGTCCCAAGTGCCTATGAAAGTGAAAAGCCCAACTATCGAAGCGGTTGATCTGGTCAAAGGAAGCATGACCCTGAGCACGATCCAGAATCTGTTCGCCCCGTCCAGTTTTGCGGCGTCTATGTAATCATCGGGGATGGTTTTAAAGGACTGCGCGAACATGAAAGTCCCCCAAGAACTCAATAGACCTGGGAGGATCAACGCCAAGTAGGAATTCATCAATCCAAAGGTTCGCACGAGTATGAACAGTGGGATGAGAAACATGAAACCCGGAAAGAGCATTTGATACAGAATGAAGTTGAAGATCAACCGAGAAAGTGCAAATCTGATCTTTGCCAATGTGAAACCAACGAAGGCAGATGTCATTACGACGGAGAAGGTAACGGTGCTCGCGACGAAAACACTGTTCAAGAGCGCTCTGACAAAGGGTCTACCGAGCCGGCCGGACATTAAGAATATGAACTCATAGTGTTCCAGGGTAAACCTGCTCGGTACGAAGGTTGTGAATATCTCTCTCGCCGGCTTGAAAGAAGACATGAAGAGCCAAAGATATGGATAGATCCAGACTAAGGCCAGAGAGATCATCACCGCGTGAAGGAACAGATCAAAGATCTTGATTCTCTTCATACGAGCGCCACTTCCCTTTCGAAGATGCGTCTGATGACGATCACCAGCGAAAAGCTCATGACCGCAGTTGCGATGGCAACAACCGTGGCGTACGATGGATCTATTCTTCTGAACGCCGTGTCGTACATGTAGATCAACAGCGTCATCGTTCTCATCATTGGACCTCCGCCTGTGATCATGTAAGGCTCTGTGAAGATTCCAAAGGTCAAAGTCGTCGCGAAAACCGTGACCGTTATCAACGATGGATTCAACAAAGGAAGCGTTATAGTCCAAAAAATCTTCCAGTTGCTCGCTCCATCCATTTTAGCGGCTTCGAACAGACTCGATGGAACGGCTTGTAATCCCGCATAAATGATCATTCCGTAATAGCCTACGAACTTCCAAGTCACTATGAGGCATATCGAAAAGACCGCGAGCTGCGGATCGCTGAACCATGGGATCGTGAAACCGAAAAGAGAATAGACGATCCTGTTGAGCGGTCCGTTCACCGCGAAAAGATTTGAGAACATTATCGAGTATGCGACACCAGAAGAGACGTTGGCCACCAAGAAGCTCATCACGACGAAGGTTTTGAAATAACGCATCCTTGAAAGAGCTATGGCAAAAATCAAAGAAGAAATCAAAAGCATGGGAATGAGGTACGCCAGGAAGTTCAAGGTGTTCAGAACTATCCTGATGAAGTTACTGTCCTGAAGAATTCTGAGAAAATTCGCCAAACCAACGAAAGTTGGCCTCCCCACGAACCGCCATCGTGAGAAGGCCAACATCACCATCCACACGAACGGATAACCCCAAAAGATGGCCGTGTGGGTCAGGTAGAAGGCGATTATTCCAGTGCCAAACCTCTTTTCTTTTGCACTCAAACTGGCCATGGTCACCACCGTTAGACCTCAGAACAGTATCTTGTTTATTTCCCTGACAGCGGTGCTCAAGATATCCTTTGGCTGTCCCTTCAGGTACATCAGAGGTTCGATCAGATGTGTCGTCATCGAAAGTTGGACATCAATGGTCTTGTCGATGAGCGCGGGTGGTACGGCGTATGCAACGGCTTCGGCGTAAGCTTTGAAGAACTTATCGTCCATGAACCTTGTGAACGCGGGATTGGTCGCGAGATCTTCCCTGGCGGGTGGCATCCTCGTTTTCTCGATCCACAGAACATCGTGCTCCACTTTCGAGAAAACCCACGAGATGAACTCGAAGGCAGCTTTCTTGTTCTTGCAGTTTTCGTAGATAACAAGTCCTTTGGTGTCCGCGAAGGTGTAGATCGGAAGATCGGTTGGATAATCGTCTGGAACAGGAGGTGGAGCCAGCCAAACGTGTGGCATCACGTCTGGGAAAGTCTCCTTGGCCCAGTTGATCTCCCAAGGTCCCGTGATCTTACCCAGTATGTTGCCCATGTAGAATGGATTTGAACCCAATTCGACCGCGGTGTGATTTTCCCGGAACATCTTGTGTATGAACTCTGCGACCTTCAAGCCATATTCGTTGTTGAAAACTGCCCTTCGTCTCTCTGGATCTATGTAAGCTTTTCCTCCACTCGCAGCGTAGTAATAGGTTATGAAGTCGAACCATCTGTCCCACCAGTTCCTACCAGCGATGACTTGCATCACGTACTTTTCGTTTGGTTTCGTGAACTTGGAGCTGAGTTCGTAGATTTCAGAGTACGCTCTTGGGGGTCTGTCATAACCGAGCTGCTTTAAAAGATCTCCTCTCCACCAGAAGAGCATTGGGTTGGAGTAGATCGGAAAAACGTAGTATCGTCCCTTGATCTTCCATCCTTCCACAATGTTTCTCATCTTTCTCGTGTCCACGAGCTTCCAAAAATCGTCTTTGAAGTTGTCTAACGGATGTATCGCTCCGATGTCTGCCAGCTGGGCGGCGAAACCGCTGAATATGTTTTCTGAGATGTCAGGGGCCTTTCCAGCTGCGATCGCCGTGAGAATGGCTTCCTCAGAACTGGCTGCTGCAGGTATGACCGAAAGCTCGATCTGAACGTCTGGCCTCAATTTGTTCCACTCCGCCACTATCTCTTTCCAGAACTCTTCCTGGAGCGGATTAGGCGCAGTCCAGAAGACTAATTTTGTGGCACCGAACGCGACCACGACCACCAGCGAGAGGGTAAAGAGCCAGAACCTTCTCACCTCGATTCACCTCCTTCAAACAGACGAAGACCTTTTAATGAAATTCGTGTACAGACACATTCTGTATGGGTGGTGACCATGACCGATCAACAGCTCGTACAACCTTTTCACCGCACTGAAACCCATCTCGTATTTTTGAACTCTCAAGGTTGACAACGATTCTCTTTCTGCCTGTGGAATATCGTCGAAACCTATGATGCTGACATCCTCTGGTATCCTGTATCCCCAGCTTCGAAGTTGCTTCAGTGCCCTTATCGCGATGATATCGTTCGAACAGATGAGAACCTGAGTCTTTCTATCCCTGAAAATCTTCTTCAGAACAGGAGCTATCTCTTCGTGCAGATCGTCGTACTCGTAGCAAACTGGTAGTAAACCGTTTCTCTGCATCGCTTCCACGTAGCCTCTGTACCTGTCTTTGAAGCCGTAGAATCTCAGTGGACCGTGCAGATGTACGATATTCTCGATCCCTTTCTGAACCAAATGTTGCACCACTCTGTAGACACCATCGTAACCATCGCTCACAACGCAGTCTATGCCTAAGCCATCTATGTAGTGATCTACGAGAACAACTTTTCCATATTTGCAGAAAAGCTCAACTTGCTCGGCCGTTGCATCACTTCCAATCAGTAGGAAACCATCAAAGCCCTTCGGATTGGGAGATTCCAAGATCATCACAGCTGTCGAGAATCGGAAGGTCTCTTCCACGTCTTTAATTGCTTCCAACACTATGGCATAGAAGTTTCCAGTTTCACTCTTCAGCAACTTTCCGATCCTGTCGCTTATCACCAAACCCACTTTGAACAACTTCTTACTCGCCAAAGTCTTGGCAGATATCTGAGGTCTGTAACCCAGTTTTCTCACCGCTTCCCAAACTTTGAGTTTCGTCTTCTCAGAGACGTAACCTCTGTTGTTCAGCACTCTTGACACCGTTGCTATAGAAACTCCCGCAAGTTTCGCCACGTCGTCGATGGATGTCATCGCGGTCCTCCTTCAGATGTGTAAGCCTTTTCATTACGATTATAGCATCGCAAAGTTTTAGTTCAACTTTAGAAACAAGAGAGCGCGAGAAAAAATGGAAGATATCATGAGAAAGAGAGAGAATTTTCATCGTATTTATACATCTCTCGTCTCCGTTGACATTATTGCTGACGGATGAGATTGGTAATATCTGCAAGATGGTTTTATCATCTATGTGTAAACGATTTCAGAAGGGGGTGCTTTTATGAAAAGGTGGCTTGTCTTGTCACTACTCACGCTCTCTTTCCTGCTCTTCGCCGCGGTCCAAAGAATACCAGTGAAAGCAGGCGAGATCGAGGTTCCGATCGTGATCAAGATGAGCGATTTGCTGGGCTTGGTGCCGGAAGACTTCGATGCAGACTGGTCAGCTCTGCATGTCCTCGCAGGAAGTGCTCATGTTCCATTCCAAATCGACGACGCCGATGGAAACGGCAGAATCTCGGCTGGAGACTATCTGGTCTTTCTGCTCAAGGGTCAAGGAGAAATCGTCATACCAGATGCTGATGAAAACGTCAAAGTTCCCAAGTTCGAACCCAAGTTCGATGTGGAAAAGACTGCTGAAGGTTGGACCATCGCCACGAAAGATGGCTCACTGAAGGTGCGCGTCAACAAGCACGGTCTCGCACAAGTAGTTTCTTTCAAAGGTGTAGAAAAGCTACTCCTCGACGAGATCGGCATCGCACGGGTGAGCGGTTGGCCTGAGAGCAGCTACTGGATCGACGGAAAACTCGGCAATCACCATGAAGAAACCACTGGGAGCTTCAGGATAGTGTCGGTCAACGTCTTCAATCCAGGCCCAGTCGCCGTCGGTATCCACGCGCACTTGAAATCCGAGAGATTTCAAGGTTTAAACCAAATCCTTCTGGTCTATGTCTTCGCAAATGGGGACATTTTGGTGAACAACACCTTCAAGTTCGAAAGCTACGCAGACATGATGAAGGTTCAGACGATGGTCACAAGACCCATCGCTGCTGCTTTCGACGACGCGCTGCATATTCTTCCGGTCTTTAGAAGATTAGTTTGGGCCGATCAACTGAACATAACCCCACTGGAATACTGGAAAACGCGCAATGCCATAATTTACGTTGACGCGATGCCTTACATAGCTTTCCCCGCGACGAGCAGCATGAAACCTCTCTGGTGGGGTGCAACCTACATATTCGCGTCGATGGAGAGGTGGAGAAGTAACTATTCACCGAGCGCCAAGATCGGTGTAGCGCAGATACTGCCGTCTGTGCCAGTTGTCTACGCGGACTACAAGAAATGGCTCGATTCGGACACGTGGATCTACGAAAGTTTGGAGTTCCGCGATGGCATATTCAAGTGGATGCCGGGAGAGTTCGATGCGTACGAGTCAACGAAAGGAATTTACTCCATGAAGGTTGAAGATATGCCCAACCGCTACAAGTACGGTGATTCAGTCAACCACACCAGACTCTTCAGCCTGTACTCGGCACCAAACGTGGAAAGTGCCGTCAGATGGATGGAAACCAAGAGCGCTTCGTTCAGAGCTGTCAAGGTAGGTGAGTGAACCTCGGGGTGGGACCTTCCCACCCCATGGTTTCGGTATGAAAAACTTGTTGATTTGGATGATTTTCTGTTCTCAAATCTTTGGTATGAACCTCGTGAAGTTCGATCATCTCGAAAGGCTCTCTGAGTGGTTCAAACTGAAGGACTCTTTGGTGAAAGCCTACTGGGTCTATGCAGAAAAGATCGACGGTGTATACCGACCCGTTGGCGCGATCGGCGAGGGTGATTTCTGCGTTGACGATGTGGCCAGAGTGGTTCTGATCTACACAGAAGCTCATCGAAAGACAAAAGATCCCACTTACTTGAACTTGGCGAAGGATGCTTCGAAGTTCTTGATCCAGATGCAAGCTGAGGATGGTGAGTTCTACAATTTTGCTTACAAAGACGGGACTATAAACATGCACGGTCCCACGAGCTACAAATCGACATCTTGGTGGGCGCTGAGGGCCTTCTGGGCACTGTCGGCCGTTGCCAGTGAAACTGGGGAAGAACAGTTCGTCAAAGCTGCACAGAAAGCGTACCGAGCCATATCTAGAAGACCACCAGCGTTTGCAGATCAGCTTTCGATTTACATCCTGGGTTTGTGTGAATACAACAAGATCGTGGATGTTTCGGATGAAATAAGAAAAAACGTGGAGTTGCTGCTGGAGTTTGTCGGTGTCAAAGAGGATCCTATATTTGGCAGATTCTTCAGTACTCAGAAAAGAGAGTTTCATTGGAACGGTTGGGGAAACCAGTACGCTGAAGCGTTGATCGAGTCTTACAGGACTCTGGGTGACGAAAGGTTGCTGAAGGTTGCGATCGAATCGTTAGAGTTGCAAATAACTCTGCTCTCCTCAACTGGTTTCATTTACAGCGTAGCTAGATACGTCAAACCTACGCCAGAACTATCGTATGCCGTTGAGCCTTTGGTTGTCGCAGCCGTCAAAGCGTACGAGGTAACGAGGAACGAAGACATGGCTTTTCTCGCGTCCCTCGCTGGAGCTTGGTATTTCGGGGCGAACAGACTGACGGAAAGGATGTACGGGCCAAGCGGGGAAGGTTACGATGGTCTCGAATACATGCACGTCAACAGGAACGCTGGTGCAGAATCGACCATCTGTGCTATCAGGAGCATGATCTATCTGAGCTCTTTGCCGATTCTCTTTCAAAAGCTCGTCGTCTCTATCGAGGACTTCGCGCAAAACGGAATGGTGGTTTTGGAAGCAGAGACGGCAGATTTAGGTATTTCAGCGATATCGCTCGTGACGGGTGATTATGGAGCGAACGTCGCTTGCAGGTTCGAATCGAGAGTGAGATTGAGATGGCCCAGCGTCCCCAAAGGAAAATACTTCGTCTACGTTTCTGGTGAGTTCGCCAAGAACCGTTGTACGGTCTCGACTGAGTCTGGCTCTGTCTCAACAACGTTGGATGGAAATGGAATCTTTTTTGTTGGCCAACTCGATATTGTCTCAAGTCTTAGACTCAGCCTCGATGGATCTGGTGTCATCGATCAGTTGTTGTTAGTTCCTTCGTTCTTTGGCGTGTCTTGTGAATTTGAGAACCAATCTTGGACCGTGGCTTACTCGGTTGAAGAAACGAAAGGTCTCATCATCGTGCCGGAAAGATATTTTCAGCGTCAGATGATCAGAAGGGATCAGGTCTTCGGTGTTTCATCGGAACAGATCGATCGCTTCTTGCTGCTGAGGCTCGACGAAGTCTTCAACAACGATGGTTTCGCTCTTCCACAGAAACCTGGCAACTTCGACAATTTGGGCGGGGCTGTCGGGGCCTACCTACCTGAGGGGGAAACCACCGAGGGCGTAAAAATCATAGGTGGAACGCCATTTTTGCTCAAGATGAGTGGTTTGGACAACTTTCGTGTGTCGGATCAGAAACTCGTTCTGCCGGAGGATGTGAAAGTCAAAAACGTTCACCTGCTCGCTTCTTCGAACCATGGAGATTACGAGCTCGCACTTGCTCTCAATGGGCATAGATTCTCGCTGTTGATTTCGGACTGGTGTAGAGGACAGAAGGATTTGATGTTTGACTTTCGTTACACAGCGAGTGGACAGAAAGAATTCATCAAATGTGGTCTGAACGTTCATACAATCGAGCTGAACAAAACGATCAAAGAAATCACGTTCACTGGCAACATAAACATACACGTTTTTGCCGTGACTTTGGAGTTAGAAACTGAGTAAATGCGTCGGTTTTCAAGAAAACTTCGTCGAAATGAAAGGCGGGCAGATGCCCGCCTTCAGATTTCGAGTTCTGAGTTCTCGAAGGCTTAGCCCGGTACGCTTGTCCAGTAGATGGCGTAGAAACCGAACGGTATCCCATCCCACCAGGTGATTCCAGCCATGGCCCTTTTACTGGCATTATCAATTGTCTGGGTGAAGACGTAACCATCGAAGCGTTGATCGTCAGACTTGTTGGCCGGCGTTCTGGCGAAATCAACCATGAAGACGATACGATGACCCAAGTTGGTGTTCTTCCCCGTGTAACCTGGACCCATCATTCCCGCAATGTTGTCCTGGGGGTTCTTGAGGATCACGTACTCGAGGTCGTACCTGGTTCCACTCACTTCGATGTAACCCTTGCCGCCTTTCAGCAACACCAGCGTGCCTTCCCAACCATCCCAGTAGATCTTCCAAGCAGAGCCGTAGAGGCCGATGAGCTGAGATTCTTTGATCGTCGTTGTCAAGAGTGGTGTGAAAGGAATACTGGGTTTGATTGGTTGAAGTTGTCCCGTCTGAGCAAAGATCAAACCACTGACCAAGATCACCAGGAACAAGATAGCCCGCTTCATTTCCATCCCTCCTCGGATGAGATGATTCCAGTTTAAGATGGGCACATTAGAAAACCATTAGACACTCATGGGAGATCAAAAAACACATGGCATACCCTGTAGTTTTTTCATAAACTCAGACTTTGATCACTTTTCTGACCCTTCCATCTCTCACGACGAACATCATTCTGTTTTCCATCGGTTTGAAATCGTCACCCATGGGTTCTGACGCGATCACAAAACCGTTTTCATCGTTGTACCAAAGCGTATAGTAATCTTCGTTTTGGCTGTAACCGCAGTAAACGATGAGCTCATCTTCATTGATCATCAAGAAGTTCATGCCTGTGTGTTTGTAACTTTGAGCAACCTTGCGTATCCTTTCTGCGAGCTCGTCATGAGACGAAAAATCTTTGATCTTCATGAAGTAAAAGAACGTGTCGCTCTCTATGGAGACGAAGGGAACATCGTAAATGGTCCCGTTGTGACAGAAAGCCTTGCCATGGTTGTCTATGAATGGATGGAGTTGAATGAAGCTCACCGGCAGATGTTCTGAAGCCTTCCTGGCATGGAGGATCCCAACTCTTGACTTCAGCGGGATGAGTTCATCTTCGTAGACAGGTTTTGGCGAGCGATAGTAGATCACAGCCTCGTCCATGAGTGCGTAGATACCCCAGCCGTGGTTGTGCGGGGCGTTCTTCCCAGTCTTTGCCATGCGTTGTAGATGTTCGAACAAATCATTGATTTCTTGGTTCGTTTCGAAACAGAAGCCCACCATCCTACACACGGTTCGATCACTCCCATCGATCAGGGTACAAAACAATACTACCAGCCTTGACGGCTGGTAGTATCTTCTTTGATCATATTCCACCGAAATGATTTTGCAAATCAACTGTTCTGGATAAGCTTCTTGATCGCTTCGATAGCTTGTTCTGTGTTCATGTTCCTTATGTCCACACCGAAATGTTTTGACTTGTCAAAACCACTCTGTTCGAAAGCGTCACGGAACATCTTCTTCTGCATGTTTGGATCACAACCTGCTACGTAGAGTTTTTCTATCTGTTCATCTTTGAGCAGCGTTGAGAGATACACATCTCCGTCCTCCGCGCAGAGTTGCGGGTGTATTGCCACAAAGTCGACGAGTCTTTCTCTCCTTAAGGTGTTGAGTATCTCGAATATGTTCATCTGCTGAAACGATGGGCACGTTCCCTGACAGACGCAGAGCAACAAACCCTTTTTACCCATGGATTTTCACCTCCGCCGAATAGGTTATCGCACCGTAGTCGCACAGTTTCTGACAGCCCCTGCAGAATTCGACACATTCGAGTGGGTTCACGACGACGGGTTTGCCATTTTCAACTGCATAAACTCCGTGCGGACAGAAGTTGGCACAGGTCAGGCACCCACTGCACTTGCTGTAATCGATGATCGGATACCAGTTCTTCGCCATCCGCTACACCTCCTTAGTTTTTTCAGCTATTTGCTCGGCCAACTGGATGAGTTCCATCACGCGAGGATCCTTCAGAACTATCCTCTTCCTCTGACCTTCTCTTTTCAACTCCACGATTCCCACATTTTCCAACAGCGATATGTGCCTCGACAGCGTTGTCTTGTCTATATGGTTCAAAGCTTCAAGTTCGCAGATGCACACGTCCTGTTTGGCGATCTGTCTCAGGATCTCGATCCTCCATTTGCAGGCAAGCGCTTTGAAGAGCTTTTCAACGTTCATCGCTTACCTCCTTTCATACTTGTACAATTATACAACTATTTTCTTGACAGTCCGTGTGGCTGAACCATTAATCCTCCGTTAAGCTCCAGAGACAAGCGAATATCTCGAAGTTTCAGCCTGCCGTGAACCTGGCGAGCAATTTGTCTGGCAGCAGTTTCTTCGCAACGAAACTGATCAACTTGTTCTTGAAGGCAGGCACGTAGATGGGTCTTTTCTTCTCGAACGCCTCGATCGCACCGATCGCGACCTGTCTTGGGTCCATAAGCTTGCCGAAAGTACGAACGTTCTGATCTTTGAACGCGCGTTCGAAGAACCTTGTTCGAGTCGGACCGGGAGAAACGCACAGCACATGGACGTTGTATTTTCTGAGCTCTGCCCACAGCGCCAAGGAGAGATTGTACACGTACGCCTTGGTTGCACTGTAAGCGTTGAAATAGGCAACTGGCATGTACCCAGCGATGGAAGAGACGTTTATTATGCCTCCGCGCCGTCTTTGAACCATTTGTTTCGCAAAATGATGGCTCAAAGTAGTGAGCGCTTTAACGTTGACTTCGATCATGTCTTCGATCTCCTTCAAATCGAGCTTCACGAATTCCCCATAAAGACCAAAACCAGCGTTGTTCACCAGAAGATCTATCTCGAAATTTGAAACTCCGTTGATGAAACGTTCCACATCCCGTGGCGAGGACAGATCTACCACGAAGGTGTGGATCTCTGTCTTGAATTCTTCTTTCACCTCGTGTGCCAGCTGCTTGAGCCTTTCTTCATTCTTACCTGTTGCTATAACGTTCAGTCCCCTTCTGGAAAGTTCCAAGACGAACTCTCTGCCTATGCCAGAGGAGCCTCCCGTCACGATCGCCCAGTTGAAATCTTTCAAATTCATCACTCCCATTGAGAGTTATCAATAAAATTCTACGGCAGAATCCCTCAACAGAGCTTTTCCAATTTCGTCATGATCTTTTTTTCTTGACACACAATCTCTATGGTGCTAAACTAAATCAAACAATTGATAGCATTCAGCGATCTTGAAGCCCGATCCGATCCAAGGTGGGGTGTCGATGAGTGCCATTCTATGACGTTGTCGTCATCGGCGGTGGCATAATAGGACTTTCAACTGCTTTTCAACTCGCTCAGAGAAAAAAGAGAGTTTTGGTCTTGGAACAATCCGATGTCGGCTCTGGCACCTCCGGTGCGTGTGACCACATGATTTTGCTCCAATCGAAGCTTCCAGGTCTTCCTTTGAAGATGGCATTGTTGAGTCTTGAGATATACAAAGCTTGGCAGAGAGACCTCGGTGAGGATCTATGGTTCGAAACGCGCGGTGGAATGATCTTCGTGGACAAAGAAGAACACCTTCCCTTCATGGAACGCTTCGTCGCCGAACAAAAGTCCATAGGTCTGAACGTCACGATGCTCGGCAGAGAACAGCTCAGGAAGAAACAACCCTTCGTGAGCGAGCACGTCTTGGCGTCCACCTACTGTCCTGACGATTCTCAAGTCGATCCTTTCATGGTCCTGAAGGCTCTTTTGAATGCGGGAGCACGTTTTGGAATGGAGTTGAAGAAATTCTCCAGAGTCGTAGCTTTAGAAAGGAATTCGGATCACTGGCAGGTGCGAGTTCAGAATGGTGAATCGTACGAAACTGAAGTCGTTGTCTGTGCAGCTGGTGTGTGGTCCAGAGAAGTCTGCAAGATGGTGGGGCTTGAACTGCCCATCAAACCGAAGCGAGGGCAGATCCTCGTGACTGAGCCGATCGAACCGATCGGAGAAACGAACGTGTGGGATTCGGACTACATCATCGCCAAGCACGTGTCTCACATGCAAAAGGATGAGACTGCGAGAAGGCTTGGCCTCGGCTTTGCGATGTCGAAGACTCATCCGGGTAACTATTTGGTCGGAAGCACGAGAGAGTACGTGGGTTTCGACAAGTCGACGACGCTCGAGGCGTTCATTGCGATTGCCAAGAGATTGGTCGAGCTCTTTCCTGTTTTCAGAAACGTGCGCATCATAAGGACCTTTGCTGGTCTGAGGCCCGCATGCGAGGATGGCAGGTATGTCATAGGTGAAGATCCAGACAATCCAGGCTTTTTCGTTGCGACGGGACACGAAGGTGATGGCATTGCGCTCGCACCAGTCACAGGTGCCTTGGTGACTCAGCTGATCTGCGGAGAGAAGACTTCGCTTCCCATCGAAGAACTGAGTCCAGCAAGATTTCGCGTTCTCAAAAAAGAAGAACAATCAACTCTTGAAAGGGGGAGGTTCTGATGAGGTTGTCACGGATCGCAGTGCTGATCGTTCTGGTCCTCAGTCTCGGAGTTGTTCTGGCTCAGGAGCTCAAACCTGTAACGCTTACTTGGATCGCGGGTGGCGTCGGAGGAGGTTGGTACGCTCAGGCAGGTGCCGTCGCGGCGCTGATAAACGCGAAAGAGCCGAAGATATCCATCAAGGTCATACCTGGTGGAGGTGTCGTCAATCCCGTGCGCGTCTCGATGGGCGAGGCGGACCTAGGCTGGGGCATCACGTTCGTCGACAAGATGGCGCTCGAAGGTACCGCACCGCTCTATGAGAAACCGAATCCTAAGGTCAGATCGATCGGTGGCTACTTCGGTTATTATCAGATCCACTTTGTGGCCGACGCCGCGAGGGGACTGAGCACCGTACAAGAACTGGTCGACCTGATAAAAGCGAAAAAGCCCGTGAGGATCGCAATCCCGATGAAAGGAACATCAGACTTGCCCATCGTGGAGGAGATACTGCGCTTCTACGGAGTCACGCTGGAAGATATCAAGAAGGCTGGTGGGGAATACTTCCATGCGGTGTACGCGGACATGATAAGTCTCTACAAGGACCGCCATGTGGATTTCGTCGTCACACACCTCTCCATTCCTGCAGCGGCGGTCACAGAGATGTTCTCCTCCAGAAAGTCTGTCCTTCTGGCTGTCTCAGATGAATGCATCGATCACATGCACAACAAGTTCGGAACGGTCGGCAGAGAAACCGGTTTGTGTCTCATACCTGCGAACACGTACTCAGGCTTCGACAAGGACGTTCCTGCAGTCACAACGGCTGGAGAGCTCTTGGTGAACGCGGATGTTCCCGAGATCGTCGTGTACACCATAACGAAGATTCTTTGCGAAAACCTCGAAGAGTTGTACCAGGCGCATCCAGCGAACAAGACCTTCGTTCCTGAAGTCGCATGGCAACACGTGGCTGTTCCTCTGCATCCCGGTGCGGAGAAATATTACAGGGAAAAAGGTTACATGAAATGAAGAGGAGATAGTATGCGTCAACTCAAGGGATGGCAGAGATGGATCTTGGGTGGTTGGCTCGTCGCCGCCACCCTGTTTCATCTGTACACCGCGACCGTGGGTATACTGCAGCCGAGACTTCAAAGGGGTGCACATTTACTGTTTCTTCTGCCCGCAGCCTTTCTACTCTTCCCAGCCACGAAGAAGTCACCCAAGGACAGGTTCACCATCTTTGATGTCATACTGGCCATACTCGCCGCTTTACCTCCGATCTACCTCATGTTGAACAACAACATGCTCAACATGCGCTTCGAGTTCATCGATCCTGTGACTTCGGTTCAGATCGTTCTTGGACTGATCAACATAGTTTTGATCCTCGAGGCCATAAGGCGCGCAGTCGCACCAGCGATGGCTATTCTCATCTTGGGTGTTATCGGCTATCTCTATTTGGCACCGTTTTTACCTGGAGTCTTCTACAACAAGCCTGTGAGGCTACCTCGGTTGGTAGAGATGTTCTACTTGTTGACCGATTCGGGAATCTATGGCAGCATAACAGGTATCTCTGCCACGATCGTCGCGCTGTTCGTGATCTTCGGTGCGTTCTTCGAGCAGACGAAGGTTGGAGATTATTTGCTCAAGATCGCCTCGAAGTTGACAGGCGCTTCACCCGGTGGGCCAGCGAAGATCGGAGTCTTAGCCAGCGCGCTGTTCGGAACTATAAGTGGAACGGCCGCGAGCAACGTTTACGCGACGGGTTCTTTCACGATCCCCATGGGCATAAGGCTGGGTTACAAACCTGAGTTTTCGGCCGCCGTTGAGGCGGTGGCCTCGACGGGTGGCATCTTCGTTCCACCGGTGATGGGAGCAGCCGCCTTCGTCATGTCCGAGATCACGAATGTACCGTATTTGGAGATATGTTTCAGAGCCATACTGGGAGCTGTGTTCTACTACCTCGCGCTCGGTTTGACTGTGCACTTGGTGGCCCTCAGGGACAATCTGAAGGGGTTACCCCAAGAGGAGATACCCAAGTGGCGTGAGATCGTCAGAGATTCCTATCTGTTGTTACCAATCGTGGTGTTGGTCTATTTCCTCGTCAAGGGTTTCTCACCCTTTTCGGCAGCGTACTACGCCATCTGGGCTGCCTTCGTTCTGAGTTTCTTCAGGAAAGATACGATGATGACACCGAAGAGGCTCGTCATCACCTTTGAGAAGGGTGCACGCAACATGATTGCGGTCGCTCTGGCTTGTGCGGGTGCGGGAATAGTGGTGAGCGTTTTCACCAACACGGGGCTTGGTCTGGGCATAGCCTCGGCGATCACGAGTCTTTCCGGAGGAAAGCTTTTGCCCGCGTTGCTCTTACTGATGGGAGTCTGTCTGATACTGGGCATGGGTTTACCGACAACACCGGCCTACGTGATCGCAGCTTCCATCGCGGGATTGGCGCTCACGAAGATGGGGGTGGACGTGCTCGCAGCGCACTTGTTCGTGCTTTATTTTGCGATGCTTTCCGAAGTCACACCACCGGTCTGTATAGCATCCTACTGTGCTGCCTCTATCGCGAAGGTGAACCCCATGAAGGTTGGCTTTGAAGGTTGGAGACTGTCGCTGACCGGTTACATCGTGGGTTATCTGTTCATATACAACAGAGCCATACTCTTGAAAGGTTCCATCCTCGAAATGATCAGCTTGTGCGTCATAATGACGGGCATCAGTTATTTCTTGGCTGTGATGAACTCTGGTTACTTCAAAAGGCCACTCACCTTCGTCGGTAGATTGTTAGCTGCCGTGGCGGTTGTTTTCTTGGTCGTTTCGGCCGCCTGGACGAAGATGCCAAGGAACATCATCGCCGCCGTCACTTTGGCAGTCTTGGTCTATTTGTTGATCAAGGCGAAGAGGTCCGAAGAGAGGTTGGGCAGTCAAGAATGATCGTCCAAGGTGGAAAGACCCTCTACGGTTTCACCTTAGGAGTGATAACACTGCACACGCACTTTCCAAGAGTTCTGGGTGATGTTGGAAACGCCAGAACTTGGAGATTTCCCGTGTTGTACAAGATCTTGGAGGGCTTGAATCCCAAAGCGATCATAGGCAAAGAGAAGAACTGCGTTGAAGAGGTCTTGAACGCCGCGAGAGAACTCGAAGCTGCGGGTGTGAAGGTGATAACCACAAGTTGTGGATTTTTGGCGATGTTGCAGGAAGAGTTGGCTCGTGCGGTGAGCGTGCCAGTGATAACATCTTCTTTGCTGTTACTTCCTTTGGTTCACAAAATCTGTGGCATGAAGCCGGTGGGAATTTTGACGGCGAACTCTCAAGTGCTCGGCCAGTCACACCTTCTGCCCGTGGGAGCAGCTGAAGTTCCCGTCGAGATCGTTGGCCTGGAGGACACGAACTTCGGCAGAGCTTTGCTGAACGATGAATGGTGCATAGACTTCGAAGAGGCTCGAAACGAAGTTGTCGAGGCGGCAAAGAGACTCGTGGAAAAACGGCCCGAACTTGGTTGTATCGTGCTTGAGTGCACGAACCTACCACCCTTCGCTGCTGATGTGCAGAGGGTGACGAAGTTGCCAGTCCTCGATCTGACGGATCTTGTGAACATGGTGTGCTTTGCCGTTGAGAAAGGTGGGACTCTTCCTTGGAAAGGTGCAACGATGGAGTGAGAAAAGCAATGTACGTCATAAGGGACCATCCCATCTTACAGTTCAGCAGAGGCAGAAGGGTCATCTTCTACCACGACGGAAGACCTTTGGAATGGTACGAGAACGAACCCATCGCTGTCGCTCTGTACGCGAACAACGTCAAGGTCCTCAGCCACACGAAGAAATACCACAGGCCGAGGGGATTCTTCTGCGCCATAGGCAAGTGCTCGTCTTGTTTCATGAAGGTCGATGGTTTACCGAACGTGAGGACCTGCATCACACCGCTCAAGGAAGGCATGAGGATCGAAACACAGGACGGTTTGGGAAGATTCTCTGAAGGTTCACCCCTCGTGTTGGGAGAGCCTCAAGGATCGTCCGACCTCGAAGCCGAGGTTCTGATCATCGGAGGCGGTCCAGCGGGCCTTTCTGCCTGTCTCGAAGCGCTGCGATGGGGTTGTAAGGTCACGCTCGTCGACGAATCGCTCCGTCTCGGTGGTCAACTCATAAAGCAGACCCACAAGTTCTTCGGTTCATCTGCTGACTTCGCAGGTGTTCGAGGAATAAAGATAGCAGAGATACTCCAAGAACAACTGAGCCCCTACATCGAGTCAGGCCAACTCACGGTGTTTTCGAACACATCCGCGGTGGCTTACTATCCGGAGGAAAACGTGGTTCTTTGTGAGCAGGGTGAGAAGAGACTCTTCATGATCCAGCCAGAGGCCATCATCGTTTGCACGGGGGCGATGGAAAAGCTGATTCCGTTCGTGAACAACGATCTACCGGGTGTCTACGGTGCGGGAGCTGTACAAACGCTCATGAACGTCTACGGAGTTCTTCCGGGAAAGAAAGTTCTCATGGTTGGAGCTGGAAACATCGGTCTGATCGTTTCTTACCAACTGCTCCAGGCTGGTGCCGAGGTGGCGGCGATCGTCGAATTGGCACCGAGCGTCGGAGGCTACTGGGTACACGCTGCCAAGGTACGTCGCTTCGGTGTTCCAATACTGCTCAGACACACGGTGAAAAAAGTGGTTGGAGAAAGCTGCGTCGAAGGCGCAATAATACAGCGAGTCGATGAGAAAGGCGAGCTCGTCGGTGAAGAGAAGTTCATCGACTGTGACACTGTTTGCCTCGCCGTAGGTTTATCTCCAACGGTGGAACTCTTCTGGCAGGCGGGTTGCGAGATGGTTTACGTGGGTGATCTTGGCGGTTTTGTTCCAAAGAGGGATCACACGTTGAGGACCACGAACCCCAGATTTTGGGTCGCCGGTGATGTTGCTGGCATAGAGGAAGCCACCACCGCGATGCTCGAAGGAAGCATAGCGGGATTGTCCGTCAGCAGGGCTTTGAACAGGGTGGATGAATCCAGCTTCGAGAGCAGGCTCGAAGGTTACTGGAACAAGTTGAACGAGCTTCGAATGGGTGAAACGTCCTACAGGGTGAGGAAGGGTTTGAGTCAGGTTTTCATCGAAGGTTCTCTGCCACTGTTTCAGTTGGTTGGTGACAGTCCGTCGGAAGATCGACTCCAGGATGAGCAGTTCAGATCGGGTGTGCTGAGTGAGAACATGGTTGAAACCGTCACACCACCCGTGGAACTTTGGAAGAAAAAGAAGAATGGTCTGGTGATAATAGAGTGTCCTCAGAAAATTCCGTGCGATCCGTGTCATGCCAGTTGCCCCACGGGTGCGATACTGCCTTTCGAAAACATCAACGATATACCGAAGATAGATTATTCCAAGTGCACCGGCTGTGCGATGTGTGTTGCCGCGTGCCCGGGCCTTGCCTGTTTCGTTGCTGACATATCCGCCGAGCAGGCCATTCTGAAGTTGCCCTACGAGATGTTGCCAAAACCTCAGGTGGGGAACGAGGTGGCCTGCCTCGACAGATGCGGCAAGGTGGTTGCACGCTCGAAGATCGTCAAGGTCCAAGAACCGAGGAAGGACAAAACCTACGTCGTCCACGTGGTTGTTCCAAAGGATCTGGTGATGCACGTCAGGGCGGTGAGGGTGATAGATCGTGAATGAGAAGATTTTCGTTTGTCGGTGTGAAGAAGTAACGCTCGAAGAAGTTAGAAGATACATCCAGATGGGCTTCACAACCTTCAACGAGCTCAAGAGACTTTTGAGGATCGGGATGGGACCGTGCCAAGGTCGGGGCTGTAGAGAGATCGTGCTCAGGGAGTTATCCAAAGCCAAGGGTATTTCGATTTCTCAACTGAGTCCAGGTACCTTCAGACCTCCTTCAAAACCAATCCTTTCAAGCTTGATAGCGAACGTCGAATCGAAAGAAAAACGTCGTTGATGGGTTGGATAGTCAGAAACTCAAAGGTGAAGAAACGAAGATGAAACACACACCGTCTCATGTGAGGTTATAATTTGTTTTCAGAAAACGGGGTGAACGGTGTGCTGGCTGTAACGAGCACGATTTTGGATCACGCTCTGAATAGATGTGAAAGCAGTCCGAAAGGGGCTTCGAAAGCCCCTTTTATTTTAAAGAGAGCGAAATTTGAGGGGCCGAAAGGCCCCTTTATTTTTGCTCCATCGGAGGTGACGGCATGAGGCATTTGCTTGACATCAAGGATCTAAGCAGGAAAGAGATTGAGACCATACTCGAGCGCGCCATGTGGTACAAGTCGCTGAAGGCTTATCCGAAAACGCTCGAAGGCAAATTCGTGCTCACCGCCTTCTTCGAACCTTCCACGAGGACGAAGGTCTCTTTCCAGAAGGCCGCGATGAACCTCGGAGCCAACGTCATCGACTTTGCGCCTGAAAGTTCCTCCCTCTTGAAGGGTGAGACCGACCTCGACACGATCTTGACACTGAACATGATGGACTTCGACTGTTTGGTGGTTCGCATTCGAAGAAACGGTGCGCCGAAGGAGTTCTCGAAGTACGTGAAAATGCCTGTGGTGAACGCGGGTGACGGCACGAACGAACATCCCACCCAAGCTCTCTTGGACGCCATGACGATGGTTGAACATTTCAACACACTCAAACTCAAGGTTGCCATCGTGGGCGACATCGTCCATTCGCGCGTAGCCAGATCTTTAACGGAGATTCTCAACAAGTTCGGAGCGGAAGTGAGAATGGTTGGACCTAAAGGTTTTGTACCGGAGAGTTTCGAAGGCGTGAGCTTGATAACGAACGATCTGGAAGAAGCCATACACGACGTCGACGTCATCTACGCGCTGAGGATTCAAAAAGAAAGACTTGAGGAAAGTTATCCAAACGTCGACGATTTCTTCCGCACGATGCAGATCAACTCGAAAACGATAGAACTTGCACCAAAGCACGCCGTTTTGATGCACCCGGGACCCTTCAACAGGAACGTCGAAGTTTCGGACGATGTGGTCTATTCTGAGAGATCCAAGATCCTCGAACAGGTGAAAAACGGTGTTTTCGTCAGGATGGCCGTTTTGGAGTACGCCATGGGAGTGATCGAGGTTGAGAGCGTACGATCCATGGAAACGTCGTTGGTTGGACGTTGAGATCGATCTGCCAGAGCCCGCAGAAGCGCTCGTAGCTTGTCCAACCTTCTTCGACATGCACACGCACGTGAGGTTGAACGGCCAAGAAGATTACGATTCACTCGAAAGGGCCGCGATCGCGGGTGGCTTCGGTGCGGTCTTGATTCAACCCAACACCAAGCCCGAGCTTTTCAACTTGGATGTTTTGAACTTTCACATTCAACTCGCCAAGGACAAGATCGTCGATTTCTACTGGTCCGTCTCTCTGTTCGGTGAGGTGGAACCAGACGGAGAAAGAACTCTGTGCTATTCCAACGACGGTATCGAGTATGATACACTGAAGATCTTGAACGCTTTCAGGAGAAAAAAACCACATCTTGTGTTGGACCACAGTCAGATGCACGAATTTGGAGGTTTGTTCTACGAACCTACACCGATCGACACTCCAAAAAGACCGATCTGCAGCGAAGCCATATCCATCTTTCGCAACGTGATGATCGGTCTCGAACATGGTTTTGATAGGTTCCACATCCAGCACGTTTCAACAAGACTTTCGATCGAAACGATATTGCATCTTCGAAAGTATGCCAAAGTGAGCTGTGAAGTAACACCGCATCATCTCTTCTTCACCATGAACGATGTGAAGAACACGAATTTCAAGATCAATCCTCCGCTGGGCACAGAGCGAGATAGAGAAGCGCTTCTCGAGGCCGTGGAGAAAGGTTTGGTCGACGTTTTCGCAACGGATCATGCACCCCATCCAGAAAAACCGAACGATTTCGAGAAGGCACCGTTTGGAACCAGCGGTATCGAAGTGGCGTTCAGCGCCTTCTACACCGTCACGAATCAGTTGGAAACAACGATAGAGAAACTCACCGTGGCACCTCGGAAGATCCTTGGAATCGAAGGCTCTTTCGATCTGGACAACGTGATCGTGATCGATCCGAACGCCCAATGGAGGGTCGATGCGAAGAAGCTTCACAGCAAAGGAAAGAATTGCGTCTTCGATGGAATCAAATTGAAAGGTAGGGTGGTGGGGGTAAAACGTTCAGGAAGGTGGGTGTACTGGGATGGAGAATTTCTCTTTGACGAGGTGTGAACTCATACAACTCACCGAGGACACGTTCATCATAAGTTTCAACGAATGGATCGATTTTGAACCAACGCAGTTCATCATGATAGAAACGGAAACTTCGATCGTTCGAAAGCCTTTCGGCCTCGGTCGGTGGAACGAGAGGCTCGCCATAGGGGTACAGATCATAGGACCTGGAACGAATTACATAGTACAAAAGAGCGTTTTGAACGCACACGGGCCATGCGGCAAAGGCTTCGTTCCACCAGAAGGCAAGGGCGCGATGATCGCAACGCCTGCCTGTTTGCCCATGGCTCTCGATCTAAACAAAAGATGCAACTGCGATGTGTTCATCGGTTCTTTGGAGAAACTTTCGATCGAAATCCCCTTCCCACTCGTGATCGGTGACGAGTCGTTCTTGAACTTGCTCAGATCGCTCGAAGGTTACGATTGGTTCTTAGTGATCGGTTCAGATCAGATGGAGAAGGTCAGCTATGATATTTTGAAAGACAAAGCTGAAGTGTTCGTTTCGTTCAACGAATACATGGCCTGTGGGATCGGTGCGTGCAGAGGCTGTGCGAAAGAAACCAAGAGTGGTTTGAAACATCTGTGCATCGATGGACCTGTTCTGAGAGGTGAAGAGGTGTGGAGTTGAGACCACCCATCGTGATAGCCTCCGGAGTCGGAGGAATGGGAGAGTATCTCAAGCTGATCGATCCAAAACAGATCGGTGCCTACACACTCAAGACTACCACGTTCAAACCGAGACGTGGCAATCCCCCACCGAGGCTCATCGCCACGCAGGACTATCTCATCAACAGCATAGGACTTGAGAACGTTGGGGTTGAGAAGTTCATCGAAGAGCTCGAAAACAAAGTCTACGATGAACTCTTCGAGAAGGTGAAAGTCATCTTCAGCTTCGCAGGGGAAAACTTCGAAGAATACATATTGGTCGCTCAAAAGATGGCACCTTACCAAGACAGATTCGTCGCCTTCGAATGCAACTTCTCTTGTCCGAACGTGCATTTCAATCCGCTCTCCAACGTTGCTGAACTTGAAAGAATGCTCTCAGAGCTGAGAAAGAGATTGAACGTGTTCCTCATCGCCAAGCTCGGGATCGAGGGTGTCTTCGTCGAAGAGATCGCCAAAATCATAGAAAAATGTGGTTGGAACGGTGTGACGTTGATCAACACGATCCGAGCGCTCCATGTGGATGGTGATCGAATCATAAAAGGTGGTATCTCAGGGCCTGTGCTCAAGCCCATCGCGTTGAGAGCGGTGTACGAGGTGAGAAACAGAACCAATCTCTACATCATTGCCTCGGGTGGGATCATGAACGAACAAGACGCCGAACAGTTCTTCAAAGTCGGTGCAAACGCGATCAGCATCGGGACTGCTTTGTACAAAGATCCCAAAATCGTTGAGAAGATCGCAAGAATGTTCTCTTGAGGGAGGGATTCTCATGTTCGAAAGTTATCTTCCAACCAGGATCGTCTTCGGAATGGGTGCGATCGAGAAACTTCCAAAGCTTGTGAGAGACCTTGGCAGGAAAACCATGATCGTCACGGGAAGAAAAAGCACGAAGGTCACAGGTCTTTTGGACAGGGTGAAAGCGATGCTCAAGAACGCTGGAATCGAAGTTTTGGTGTTCGACAAGATTCAACCCAATCCCATCAGCGACCATGTCGATGAGGCTGCGAAGATCGCGATCGAACAGAACGTTGAATTCATCATCGGACTTGGCGGAGGAAGCGCGATAGATTCGGCCAAAGCCATAGCGATCGCCGCCGCGATGAAGGACAGCTTTTGGAACTACACGCACGCTGGTGGCAGCAAGAAACCAGACAAAGCCTTGCCTGTGATCGCGATCCCCACCACTCATGGGACTGGAACTGAGGCAGACCCATTCGCCGTGATCACCAATCCCAGAACGAAGGAAAAGGTCGGAATAGGCTACGATGTGATCTTTCCGAAAGTTTCCATCGTTGATCCCACGCTCATGACGACTCTTCCAAAAGATCAAACCGCGTACACCTCCATGGATGCGTTCTACCACTCACTTGAAGCCTTCTTGAACATCGACGCGAATCCCTATTCTGATCTTCTTGCCATAGACTCGATGAAAAGGATCGTCTCTTTCTTGATGAAAGCCTACACGAACGGCGAAGATCTCGAGGCGAGGAGCAACTTGGCTTGGGCGAGCACCGAAGCGGGCATCACCGAAACGCTCACGGGTGTCATCGCCAACCATGCGATCGAGCATGGACTGAGTGGCTTCAACGAACAACTTCCCCACGGGCTTGGTTTGTGCATCACAGGGCCATACTTGCTCGAGTACATGTTCGAAGAGTGCAGAGAGAGGCTCGCAGTTTTGACGAAACATGTGTTCAACATCGATGAGTTCAACGTGAACAAAGCCGCGAGTTTGTTCATAGAAAAGCTCTACGAGTTCCAGGACCTCTTCAATCTGAACGAAAAACTCTCCAAGTTTGGTTTCAAAGAGCAAGACCTTCCAGAGATCGCCAAGGTTGCCTACAGAATCATGAAAGGTGTGATCGTGAAGAGTCCCAAGAAATTGGAGGAAAAAGATCTCGTTGAGATCATGAAGAAAGCACTTTGAACGGAGGTGGTGAAGTTGCATCTGGTGCTGAGTTTGGACATGGATGAACCGCTGTCGTTCATCGATCGCTTTGGAAGTTTCGAGTACGTCAAAGTGGGTCACAACCTTGCATCACTCGGTAAGGGTATCTTCGACGAACTTGCGAAGAGGAACCTCAAAGTCATTCTCGATCTGAAGTTCGTCGACATTCCTTCGACGGTCGCAAGATCCATCAAGGCATGGGATCATCCTTCCATCGTGGGTTTCACCATGCACGCTGCCGCAGGGATCGAATCGATAAGGATCGCCTTGGAGAGCACCGAGAAGATCATCTTCGTGGTCGTGAAGTTGACGTCCATCGAAGGATCGCTGGAAGAGTATGCACCGCAGATCGAATCTCTCAGGTTGCTGGGTTGTTCCTTCGTTCTTCCCGGCAGCTGGGCGATGAAGTTGCGCAAAAAGATTTCAGGAAAGATCCTAGTTCCGGGCGTTCGCATGGAGAGGGGTCCAGACGATCAGAAGGACGTGGTGAGCCTCGAACAGATCAAGAAAGTCGCCGACTTCGCCGTCATAGGCAGGGAAGTGTACAAGAGTCAAGATCCGAAGGCCACGATGGAAAAGATGAGGAGGCTCGTTCATGCTTGAGCTACTCAGACAAGTCGGAGCGGTATTGGAAGGACATTTTCTATTATCGTCTGGGAAACACTCTTCGAAGTACATCCAGTGTGCAAAGATCTTCGAATTTCCAAGTTACGGTGAAAAGATAGGCAAAGCGATCGCAGAGAAGATAGCAAACCACAAGCCAGACATCGTCATAGGTCCCGCTTTGGGTGGGGTGATCTTGGCATACGAAGTGGCACGCCACGTGAACGCGCGGGCCATGTTCACGGAGAGAGAAGATGGACAGATGAAACTCAGAAGGAACTTCCACATCGAAGAAAACGAAAGGGTCGCGATCGTTGAAGACGTCACGACGACTGGCAAATCCGTCTTGGAGGTCTCCGAGGTCGTTCGAGAGTACGGTGGGCAGGTCTGTTGTATCGCGAGCATCGTGGACAGATCCATCGAAAAACTTCCCTTCGAAGTGCCTTTCTATTCTCTCGTGAAGCTGGAGCTTCCTATATTCGAGCCGAACGACTGTCCGCTGTGTCGCAAGGGAATTCCACTGACCAAACCGGGTAGCAGGAAACACACTGTCTGAACGCAAAGAAAAAGGGGCCACTTGGCCCCTTTTCGATTTTGGTTGTATAATTATTACAACATCCAAGGGGGTGATCGTGTGAGGAGAACGTGGTTGATCTGTTTTGCCTTTTTGTTCGCGATCCTTAGCTTCTCTCAGCTGAAAGTTCCACTGACGCACGTGGTACCGGGAGGTTTCACGGTTTCATCCATCGAGATACTCACAAATCCTGAGAAGTTCTACGGTCAAAGCATCATCAACGTGGGTGTGAGGATCAACTTCATCAGAACAGTTGGACAAGCCGCGGCGTACTCTTTCGATCTCAAGGAGAACGAGATCAAGCTGATGAGCATCAGGTTGATAGGTCTGAAACTCAGCGAGACGGAGACCAACACCTTGATCTACTACGGTCCCACGTCGGCCTTCCCGAGCAATTACCAGTACGGAGGTTTCCAGATCGTTGGTTTTTACGTCACAAAAGCTG